>Ga0272444_10000072_pt1 | contig 134310 bp, 120 predicted proteins | sample SSMForm13_FD_201033 | JGI IMG/M metagenome (GOLD analysis project Ga0272444, IMG submission 201033) | Marine sediment archaeal communities from Little Sippewissett salt marsh, Falmouth, MA, United States - SSM-Form-13 | ecosystem: Environmental > Aquatic > Marine > Wetlands > Sediment ...
AAAGAAATCAAGCTGAAGGTTCCCTGAAATGGCCGTTGCCGCCCTTGAACAGGACATCCTGTCGATGCGCAAACGGCGCCAGCTCTATTCCCTGATCGGGGTGCTGCTGGTCGTCGCCGTTCTTGTCTCCGGCTATTCCAAATCCAATGCGATGAACTCGGGAAGCTTCGTCCAGGGGCTGTCCAAGTTCTTCGACTATCCGGGCGAAATCGTGAAGGAGGCCTGGGACGCCGGGCCCGCCTTTTTCGGTCTGATCGTCCATTTCATGCCGTTCATGCTGGAGACGCTGAATATCGCGGCGGTCGCCACGCTGATCGGCGGCGCGTTCGCGGTGGTGCTTGCCATGGCCTCGACGCGCAATGTGGATTCCTACGCTCCGCTCATCCCCGTGGTGCGGCGGATGATGGATATCATGCGCGCCTTTCCCGAACTCATCATCGCGCTGTTCCTGATCTTCGTTCTGGGGTCCAGCCCGGTGCCCGCCATGATCGCGGTGGCGTTTCACACCGCCGGCGCGCTGGGCAAACTGTTTTCGGAGGTCAACGAGAACATCGACCGCAAGCCGATCGAGGGTCTTTCCGCCTGCGGAGCGAGCTGGCTGCAGCGGATCCGGTTCGCGGTGATGCCGCAGGTCGCGCCCAACTATCTGAGCTATTTCCTGCTGCGCTTTGAAATCAACGTGCGCGCCTCCGCCATCCTCGGCTTCGTCGGGGCAGGGGGGATCGGCGCCGAACTTCGCCGGACCATCGGCTGGGGCCAGGGGTCGGGCGACGAAACGGCCGCGATCTTCCTGCTGCTGTTCGCGACCATCATGATCATCGACCAGGTGTCTTCCTATCTGCGCGGGAAGCTTGTCGGGTCGGACCGGGCGCATTGAGGAGCACTGCAATGGCTGTCGATACGCTTGAATCCGGTTTCGAACGCGCGGAGGTTTTTGCAAGGGTCCGCCGGCGCGCGGTCCTTACCATCTCCGTACCCCTGATGATCCTTGCCTATCTGGTCTATACCTGGTTCGCCTTCGATGTGCCGGGAATTCTGGAGCGGGCCCAGCCGGAACGGGCGGCGCTGCTCGCAACCGATTCCGTCGCCTACAAGGTCCATGTCACCAAGGATATCCGCCGGGGCGGCCTGGAAGTGGCCATCGAGGGCGAACGGACCGCGACCTACGACAACGCGGAAGTCCCCGACTGGGTGCAGATCGACGGCGATGATGCGGTCGTCGACCTGGGCGAAGGCTATGTCGTCGACATCGCCGGCAAGACCATGCGGTTCACAGTGCCCGGTTACGGCGAGATCACGGTGACGGCCACCAGCAAGGGCGTGGAAACGGAGCTGCCCCCCGGCGACGTGCCGGACTGGATCAAGGACAATCCCCGGAAATTCGACGCCCGCCCGATGATCGACCGCCGGGTGCAGGTCACCAGGACCAAGATCGAGGTCCACAATTATTTCGGCGGCTGGGAGAATTTCTGGTTTACCTTCAATTCGCCGCTTCACGGCATGTCGTTCGGCCAGCTTACGAGCCTTGCGATGAGCGATCAGCGCATCGATCCGGAGCGGTCGAACCTGTCGTTTATCGTCGATGAGTTCCTGTCCAATACCGACTGGCAGCATGGCGAGGTGTTCATCGCGCTGTTCGAAACCATCATGATGGCCGTGCTCGGCACCCTGACGGCGGCGATTTTCGGTCTGCCGCTGGCGTTTCTCGCGGCGCGCAACTTCACGCCGTCGATTGTCCTGCGCTTCGGGGTGCGCCGCCTGTTCGATTTCCTGCGCGGCATAGACATGCTGATCTGGTCGCTGATTTTCATCCGTGCCTTCGGTCTCGGTCCGCTGACCGGCGCGCTCGCCATCGCCTTCACCGATACAGGTTCGCTCGGGAAGCTCTTTTCCGAGGCACTGGAGAATATCGACAAAAAGCAGGTGGAAGGGGTCCGGGCGACCGGCGCCAGCCAGATCCAGCGCTATCGCTACGGCGTGATCCCGCAGATCCTGCCGGTGTTCGTTTCCCAGGTGCTTTACTATCTGGAATCCAACACCCGCTCGGCGACCGTGATCGGCGCGCTGGGCGCGGGCGGTATCGGCCTGATGCTGGTGGAGACCATGCGCACCTCGCGTGACTGGGAAAACACCTCCTACATCATCATCCTGACAATCGTCGTCGTGATCGCCATGGATCAGATGTCGAGCTGGCTGCGCCGCAAGCTGATCGAGGGCAAATAGGCCTCAACGCACATACCCGCCTTTAAAAAAAGACCTGTGGAACGCTGCGGCACCTGGGCGGCGTCGTTCCCTTTTGCCGCAATTCGGGCAAGGACCCGTGGCAGACTGGCTCCGATTCAGACGCGAATGCGGAGCGGTCAATGCGGTTTTCCGGTGTGCACGGTTTTCGAGGTCCTGTTGTCTTCTTCCTGGCGTTCCTCGGCGCGGGGACCCTTGCCGCGCAGGCGGCGTCGTTCAGTTCCTGTGTCGCAGCGCTGAAAAACCAGGCCGTCAAGGCCGGGGTCAGCGCGCCTGTAGCCGAACGGATGCTGTCCGGCGCTCGCTACGATGAAAAAGTTGTCCGCTTTTCCACGTCGCAGCCGGAATACGAGACACCGATCTGGGATTACATGGCGTTCCTGGTCGATCCCAAGCGGATCTCCGACGGCAAGCAAAGACTGAAGAAGCATGCCCGGACCCTGGCCGCGGTGGAGAAGCGCTACGGCGTCGACAGGCACGTGGTGGTCGCCGTCTGGGGCATCGAGAGCGATTACGGCCAGTTTCGCGGCGACTTCTATACGCCCCATGCGCTGGCCAATCTGGTCTGCGCCGGCGGGCGGCGGGCGAAATACTTCAGGAACGAGCTGATCACGACCATGAAGATCGCCTCCCGGGGCGATGTCCCGGCCGCGCATTTCGAGGGCTCCTGGGCAGGCGCCTTCGGCCAGACCCAGTTCATGCCGACGACCTACGAACGGCTGGCGGTCGATTTCGACGGCGACGGCCGCAAGGATCTGGTCACCTCCATTCCCGACGCACTCGCCTCGACCGCGAATTTCCTGAAGAAGGCCGGTTGGAATCCGGCCCGGCCGTGGGGCTACGAGGTTCGCCTGCCGTCCGGTTACAACGGTCCCGTGGGGCGGAAGAAGAAGGCGACGCTGACGAACTGGGGCAACCGGGGGCTGACCCGCATGGACGGCCGTCCGCTCAAGGGCGGGATCGAGGCGGGCCTGATCCTTCCGGCGGGCCGCAACGGACCGGCCTTTCTGGTCACGCGCAATTTCGGGGCGCTCAGGTCCTACAATGCTTCCGATTCCTACGGTCTGGCGATCGCGCTTCTGTCGGATATCCTGTCCGGCGGCGACCCGATCAAGGCGCCGTGGCCGACGGACAATCCGGGCCTGTCGCGGGCGCAGCGGCTGGAACTGCAGAAGCTCCTGAACAGGAACGGCTTTAACGTGGGCGAGGCGGACGGGAAGATCGGTCCGGCCACCCGCGAGGGGATCAAGAAGGCGGAAGCCAAATTCGGCATGCCGGTCACCGGCCGCCCGGCCTGGAACATCTATCAGGCGCTGGGCGGGAAATGATCTCAATCGCCATCGAATGAAGCCGGACGCCCGCGGGCAAGGAGCCCTCGGAACCCTTATCCGCCGGCCCCTGTGCAGACAGCGGTTGTCAAGCGCTTTGTTGCGGCGCAATATGAATTAACGGCGGTTGTCTCGGCGAGGTGGGCAATGACTGGACGCATTCTGACTGTGGCGCAGCAAAAAGGCGGTTCGGGCAAGACGACCCTGGCCGCGCATCTGGCCGTCGCCCTTTCGAAACAGACAAAGGGCGGCGTCGCCATTCTCGACGTCGATCCGCAAGGGTCTCTCGGCACCTGGTTCGAGGCCCGGGAGGAGGCACTCGGCGAGGAGGGGACGGGACTGGAGTTCCGCACGGCCTCCGGCTGGGGCGCCCGGCGCGAGGCGCGCTCGCTCGCCCGCTCCTATGACTATGTCATCATCGATACGCCGCCGAAGACGGATGTGGATGCCAAGCCGGCCATCGATGCGGCCGACTACGTGATCGTGCCGATCCAGCCGTCGCCGGTGGACCTCTGGGCGACAGCGCAGACGATCCAGCTGGCGGCCCGGGAAGATACGCCGGCCCTTCTGGTCCTGAACCGGGTCCCGCCGCGCGCCTCGCTGACGAAGGAAATGACCGACGCCATCGCCTCGTCCGGATATGAGGCGCTGGAGGCGCGGCTCGGCAACCGGACCGGTTATGCCTCGTCCATGGGCCAGGGCCACACGGTGGTTGAAACCGCGCCGTCGAGCAAGGCGGCCGAGGAAGTCTCCGCCCTGATCACGGAACTGCTGAAACGGCTCTGATTCCTCCGTATTTCCAATAATTGCCCGCTTGCCTTGGCATGGACATGATCTGGTGGTCGGTTATCGATGCCGTAAGGCAAGGGCCGTTGCGCCGGACAGGTGTGATGTGTCCGGGCGACACGCTACAAGTTCTTGAAAGCCGTTGGGTTTCCTGCGAACTTGGACCGAGGAGCCGAGCCGATCGGCGTGTGTGATTTTAGACATATTTATCGGGGCCGGATTTCGAGGCCTCAAATTGCGATAAACGAACTTGTCAGCCGGAGGAGTGTGAGATGGCGTTGTCTGATATCCTGGTGAGGGGAGCAAAACGCATTTCACGGGCGCGGGGATCCCTTCCCGGACTGGCGGTCGTCGGCCTCGCGCTGGTGCTCGGCAGTGCCGCGCATGCCCAGGACCGGCGGATCGTGACCATCGAGGATGCGGATTTCTTCGGCTCCGACTATCGCACGGTCAAGGATGTCGACCTGGACGGCTGCAAGGCCGCCTGCCTGAGTGACAACCAGTGCCGCGCCTTCACCTTCAACACGTCGGCCGGCTGGTGTTTCCTGAAGTCGGACTTCGGACAGTTGCAGAGTTTCCGCGGCGCGATCGCCGGCCGCGTTGTCGAGGTCGCCCAGCCGCGCCAGACCGCCGAGGCCGACCGCAGGGCGGAGCTTTCCTTCATCGACAAGGATCTGATCGAGAGCGCTGCCACCTACAGCAAGCGCCTTGCCCAGGACGCCAGGCCGGGCGGGCAGACCGCCGGGAGCCTGCGCCAGTCGGCCCAGGCCGCGCTGAACGCCAAGAACGGCGTGCAGGCGGAACAGGACTTTGCCGCCCTCATCGCCCTGCTGCCGGATGACTATTCCGCATGGAGCCGTCTCACCTTCGCGCTCCTTTTGCAAAATCCGAAGGACTGGCAGGAACGGCGGACCAAGCGGGAGAATGCGGTATCCGCCGCGATCAACTCCTATCTGCGCGCGGTCACGCCTGACGAGCGCGCATGGGCGCTCAATCTGCTGGGGACGTCGCTGGGCCGTCAGGACATGTGGAAGCAGGCGATCAAGTCCCTGCGCGCCGCGCTTGCCCTCGACGACAGTCCGAACCTCAGGCGGCGTTATGACGACATGGTCGCCAAGCACGGCTTCCGCATCGTCGATCATCAGGTCGATGCCGACGGTGCCGCGCCGCGCATCTGCGTGATCCTGTCGGACAGGCTGCCGAAGGATGCGGATCTCTCGCCCTATGTCTCGGTCATAGGCGACGGCACGATCACGGTGGAAACCGAACAGTCCCAGATCTGTGTTGACGGGGTGAAGCACGGCAGCCGCTATTCGGTGACCCTGCGCTCCGGACTTCCGGCGGCCGACGGCGAGAAGCTGGAGCGTCCGTCAAATCTGTCCATCTATGTGCGCGACCGGTCGCCGACGGTTCATTTCCTCGGCCGCGCCTATGTCCTGCCCGCCGGCGGCGATCCGACCATTCCGATCGTTTCGGTCAACACCTCGGAGGTGGAAGCGAAAATCTACCGCATCGGCGACCGGGGCATCGTCTCCGCGATCCGCGACGACCGGTTCCTGCGCCAGCTGAATTCCTACCGGGGCGACCAGATTGCGGAGGAACGGGGCGAAGAGGTCTGGTCGGGTATCGTCGAGACGGAGAACCGTCTGAACGAGGACATCACCACCGCCATTCCGCTCAACGACATCGGCCTTGAGCTGAAGCCCGGCGTCTACGCGATGACGGCGCGCTCGAAGCTCGACAGCCAGGACCGCTGGGGGGATCTCGCGACCCAGTGGTTCATCGTCTCCGATCTCGGATTGACCGCCTATACCGGCACGGACGGTGTCACCGCCAACATCCGTTCGCTGACCAGCGCCGAGGCGCTTGCCGGGATCAAGCTCCAGCTGCTTGCCGTCAACAACGAGATCCTCGGCACCGCGGTCAGCGACGACCAGGGCTTTGCCCGGTTCGAGGCGGGTCTCACCCGGGGCGCCGGCGGCATGGCACCGGGACTTCTGGTGGCACAGACAGACGACGGTGACTATTCCTTCCTGGATCTCAGGAAACCTGCCTTCGACCTGTCCGACCGAGGCGTGGAAGGCCGTCCGGCACCGGGACCGCTCGACGTCTTCGCCTGGACGGATCGCGGGATCTACAAGGCGGGCGAGACGGTTCACGCGCAGGCGATGATCCGGACCGCGACAGCGATAGCGCAGGAAGGCCTGCCGCTGACCTTCGTCATCGATCGGCCCGACGGTGTGGAACAGTCCCGCCATGTGGTGGAAGACACCGGGCTTGGCGGTCATCTGCTCGACATCGACCTCAGCCAGACCGCCCAGCAGGGCGTGTGGTCGTGGCGGATCTATGTCGATCCCAAGGGAACGCCGCTTGCCTCCAATACCTTCCTCGTCGAGGACTATCAGCCGGAGCGTGTCGATTTCGAACTGACGACGGCGGCGGCGGCCTTCGACCCGGCCCAGCCGACGGAGATCGAGCTGAACGCACGCTTTCTCTATGGCTCGCCGGCGAGCGACCAGGGACTTGAGGGCGATATCATCGTCACGCCGACCCGCAGCATGGACAGGTATCCGGGGTATCAGTTCGGCCTTGCCGACAGCGAAACCTATCCGCAGCGCGATTATCTTTCGAGCGACGGGAAGACGGATATCGACGGCCATCTTTCCTTTGCCGTGTCGCTTCCCGAGCTGCCGGACACGACGGCGCTCTACAAGGGCGAACTCGTTGCCCGGCTGGTTGAGGCCGGCGGGCGTTACGTGGAACGGCGCCTGGAGCTGCCGGTCAGGGCGGAAGGCAGTCATATCGGCGTCAGGCCGATGTTCGACGGCGGCGTCGACGAAGGCGGTCCGGCGGACTTTGCCGTTATCGCGATCGACCGGGACGGCAACCTGCAGAACGCCGACGGGCTTGTGTGGACACTGTCCAGGATCAACCGGCGCTACCAGTGGTACCGCTCGGACGGCCGGTGGTCCTACGAGCCGATCACGACGACCGAACGGGTGGCGAACGGCAAGCTGGATGTAACATCCAACAGGCCGGCCAGCCTGTCGCTTCCGGTGGAATGGGGGCGCTACCGGCTGGAAGTTGCTACCACCGGCGCCGATGAGGCGGTCACCAGCGTGGAGTTTTCCGCCGGCTGGTACACGGCGGATGCGACGTCGGAGACACCGGATTATCTGGACGTCGGTCTGGACAAGAAGAGCTACCGTCCCGGCGAGACCGCGATCCTGCGCATGAAACCCCAGTCGGACGGCATCGCGGTGGTCAACGTGGTTTCCGGCGGACTTCTCTCCAGCCAGGCGGTGCAAGTGACCGCCGGCGAGGCGGAAGTCAGCCTGCCGGTCACGGAAGAGTGGGGCGCGGGCGCCTATGTCACGGCGAGCCTCTTCAGGCCCATGGACGTCGCCCAGAAGCGGATGCCGTCGCGTGCGATCGGCCTGAGCTGGCTGCAGATGGAACCCGGCGACCGGGATCTGGCGGTCACGCTTTCCGCGCCGGATACCATGCGGCCGGGCACGCGCCTGGACGTGCCGGTGAAGCTCGCCAGCCTGAAACCGGGGACGGACGCCTATCTGACGGTTGCCGCCGTCGATCTGGGCATTCTCAACCTGACCGGCTTCAAGACGCCGGAACCGGAGAAGTGGTATTTCGGCCAGCGCAAGCTCGGGACCGAGATCCGCGACCTCTACGGGCAGCTGATCGACCGTATGGCCGGAACCCGCGGCAAGGTGCGCTCCGGCGGAGACGCCATGGGCTCGCGCCTGCAGGCGCCGCCGCCGGACGAGGAGCCGGTTGCGTTGTTTTCCGGACTGGTCAAGGTGGATGACAACGGCGAGGCGACCGTTTCCTTCGAGCTGCCGGAATTCAACGGCACCTTGCGGCTGATGGCGGTTGCCTGGTCGAAGGACGGTGTCGGCCATGGAGAGCAGGATGTCGAAGTCCGCACACCGGTGGTCGTGACCGCGAGCCTGCCGGGCTTCCTTGCGCCGGGTGACGGTTCGCGGCTGCTGTTGAATATCGACAATGTGGAAGGGGCGGCCGGAAGCTATGAGCTTCTGGTCTCCGCCGAAGGCCCGGTCGCGCTGGAGGTCGGCGAGGCGGCCCTTCGCCAGGTGGCCCTCGGCGAGCGGGCGAAGGCCCAGGTGATCCTGCCGATCCGGGCCTCCGGGGAGACCGGGACCGCCCAGATCTTCGCCACCCTGACCGCGCCCGACGGCTCGGAGACGATCAAGCGGATCGGCATCGACGTGAAGGACACCCAGCCCGACGTGGTGCGCCGGTCGGTCTTCTCCCTTGCCGGCGGCGGCAGCCTGCTGCTCGATGGCAACAGCCTCGAGGGACTGAAGCCGGAAACCGTCAGCATCAAGGTCTCCTCCGGAGGGGCGGCGCAGATCGATATCGCCGGGCTGCTGGAGGCGCTTGACCGTTATCCTTACGGCTGCACCGAACAGACCACCAGCCGCGCCCTGCCGCTTCTTTATCTGAACGAGGTGGCCCAGGCGGCCGGTCTCGGCGAGAGCGCGGAAATCCGCCAAAGGGTGGTGGGGGCGATCAGGCGTGTGCTCGCCAACCAGTCCTCAAGCGGATCCTTCGGCCTGTGGAGCAGCTACGGCAGCAGCGACACCTGGCTCGATGCCTATGTGACCGATTTCCTGACCAGGGCGCGGGAACAGGGCTATCTGGTCCCGGCCATCGCCTTTGAAAACGCGCTGGACAACCTGGAAAACCGGATGGCCTATGCCTCGGACGTCACCGACGGCGGCAGGGACATTGCCTATGCGCTCTATGTCCTGGCGCGCAACGGCCGGGCGTCCATGGGCGACCTGCGCTACTACCTGGATGCCAAGCTTGCCGCCTTCACCACGCCGCTTGCCAAGGCGCAGGTGGCCGCAAGCCTTGCCCTTTACGGCGAGCAGGAACGGGCGGCGGCCGGCTTCAAGGCCGCGGTGGCGAGACTGCGCGGCGACGTGGATTCCGGTTACCGGTCCGACTACGGATCGCGGTTGCGCGACGGGGCAGGGGTCCTGAGCTATATCGTGGCCTCGTCGGTCGATACCGGAGAAAAGGCGCAGGCCACGGATCTGCTGCGCCGGTTCCAGGACGAGACCAGCCACTATTCCACCCAGGACATGGCCTGGCTGCTGATGGCGGCCCGGGAACTCAACAAATCCGCTTCGGCTGCGAAAATCGCCGTTGACGGCGTTGTCGAGCCGGACCGCCTCGTCTGGCCGTTTGCGGGAGAGGCGGTGGCGCAGACGCCGGTGCGGCTTGCAAACCAGGGAGGCGAGGCGGCCGATCTGCTGGTGTCCGTGACCGGGCAGCCGAAGGTGCCCGAGCCCGCCGGCGGACAGGACTATGCCATCGAGCGACAGATCTACGACCTGGACGGCAAACCGGTCGATCCGAATGCGGTGCCGGTGAATACACGGGTCGCCGTCGTCCTGACCGTCCGCGCCTTGAGCGACGTGCCCGGCCGGCTGATGGTGGTCGACCGGATCCCGGCCGGCCTTGCCATCGACAATCCGCGACTGGTGCGGTCCGGCGATCTGGGCGGCCTGGACTTCCTGTCGACCATCAACGAGACCGAGCATGCGGCTTTCCACGAGGACAGTTTCGAGGTGGCGGTCGACCAGACCCGCCACGGGAACAAGGAACTGACCTTCGCCTATCTGGCCCGGGCGGTGACGCCTGGAACCTATGCGCATCCGCCCGCATCGGTGGAGGACATGTACCGCCCGGCGCGCCGCGCGATCACGGAAACCTCCACCTTTACCGTGCTGGGCCCGACGCGCTGACCCTGCGGCGGAAGGCAAGCCATGACGGGACGGGACGAAACGCAAGGACAACGGCACAGGCGACGCCGGCTCAAGGCATTGGGCCTTGCCGGCGTCGCGGGCCTGTGTCTGGCGCTCGTCAAGGTCGGTGTCGACTATCGCAGCCTGTCCGATATTCCTCAGGTCGCGGACCTGTCGTTGTCGTCGGTCGTTCTCGACCGGAACGACCGGCTGCTGCGGGCCTTTACCAGCGACGACCAGAAGTGGCGCTTGCCGGTGGCGCTCGGCGATATCGACCCGCTCTACGTGAAGATGCTGGTCGCCTATGAAGACAAGCGCTTCTACGGCCATCATGGCGTCGATGCGGGGGCGCTGATCCGGGCGGCGGGACAGATGCTCCTGTCGGGCCGGGTCGTTTCGGGCGGCTCGACCCTGACGATGCAGGTGGCCCGCCTTCTGGAGGAGCATCCGACCCGGACGATCGGGGCGAAATACGAGCAGATCCTGCGCGCCGTCCAGATCGAGAACAGTCTCGGCAAGGATCAGATCCTGTCTCTCTATATGCTGCGCGCGCCCTTCGGCGGTAATCTGGAAGGGGTGAGGGCTGCAAGTCTCGTCTGGTTCGGCAAGGAGCCGTCGCGGCTGACGCCGGCGGAGGCGGCGCTTCTGGTCGCCCTGCCGCAGTCGCCCGAGGCGCGCAGGCCGGACCGGTTCGCGGCACGGGCAACGGCGGCCCGGGACCGGGTTCTGGAGCGGGCGGTCCGGGCCGGGGTGCTCACATCGGACGAGGCCGCTGCGGCACGGCGGGACCGGGTCCCTGACCAGCGCCGCGCCATGCCGTTCCTGGCCGCCCATGCGGCCCGCGATGCGGTCCTGAACGATCCGGACCGGCCGGTCCACCGTCTGACGATCGATGCGCCTTTGCAGGAGAGCCTGGAAAACCTGGCCCGGGACCGGGTGCGGGCGCTCGGGTCCCATATCTCTTCTGCCATCCTTGTCGCCGATCACCGAACGGGCGAGATCGTCGCGTCGGTGGGTTCGCCCGATCTGCTGTCCGAGGCTCGGCAGGGACATATCGACATGACCAAGGCGGTCCGCTCGCCCGGGTCCACGCTCAAGCCCATCATCTACGGCCTGGCGTTCGAAGAGGGCGTGGCGCACCCGGAAAGCTTTATCGAGGACCGGCCCATCGATATCGGCGGTTATCGGCCGACGAATTTCGATCAGGCCTATCAGGGAACCGTCACGGTTCGCGAAGCCCTGCAGCTCTCCCTGAACACGCCGGCAGTGCAACTGCTGGAGGCGGTCGGCCCGGCCCGGCTGATCTCACGCCTCAAGCGGGCGGGAGCGCAACCGGTCCTTGGCGGCGACAAGGCGCCGGGCCTTGCCATCGGTCTCGGCGGGCTGGGACTGACGCTGGCGGACCTCACGAACCTCTATGCGGCTCTTGCCCGGCAGGGGCGCCCGGTCTCGCTGGTGCTGAACAGGGATCAGCCGCGCCCGCCGGCAGGAACGGCCGAGGTTCTGGAGCCGATCGCCGCCTGGCATGTGGCGGACACCCTGTCCGGGCTGCCGCAGCCCCGGTCGGCGGCAACCGCGGCGATCGCCTATAAGACCGGGACGGCCTACGGCTACCGGGACTGCTGGGCCGTCGGGTTCGACGGCCGGTATGTGGTGGCGGTCTGGGTCGGCCGGGCGGATGCCAGCCCGGTTCCGGGGCTGACCGGCGCGAAGGCCGCCGTTCCGATCCTGTTTGAAGCCTTCCAGCGCCTGGGCAGGGAGCGCGTGCCGCTTCCGGTGAAACCGGAGGGAGTGTTGAGCCGTCCGACCGCGGAACTGCCCGTGGCGTTGCGTCGTGCCCGTGTGGCGGGCGGGGACCCGCTGTCCCGCCAGGGAACGCCCTTCAGGATCGCCTATCCGCCCGAAGGCGCGGTTGTCGAGCTCGGCCTGGAAGCCGATTCTGTCGCCCAGCCGCTTGTCATCAAGCTGGAGGGCGGCAAGCGGCCATACACCTGGCTGGTCAACGACCGGCCTGTGGATGTGTCCTCGTTCCGTCGGCAACTGGTGTTCAAGCCGACGGAGGAAGGATTCGCCAAGGTGGCGGTCATTGATTCTGAAGGCCGGGTCGCCCGGGTCGGCCTCACCCTGAAATAATTTGCGGAACAGGACGGCCTGTTCGTGATTCCCGCAGCGCAAGCCCGGCGCAGGTTTGAGGAGGGAGAATCGCAATCGGAATCGCCCGAATCTGCACGTCGGAGTGATTTCCAATTGTCGAATCCCGGAGGGAACCATGGCTTGAAAACGAGGATTGCATCCCGATTGTGCAGTTTCCGCGGTGTGTAAAACCGGTGCTAAGGCCCCGAAAACGGGGCTATTTCTTACCGCTTCCTTACTTTCGGCCCGGATTTTGTGACATTCGGGCAACACGGGTTTTGAAAGGAACCCGGAAGCGGGCTCTGACCGGTATTCGGTGTTGAACGAAAAACCGGGATGCGTATGGTCACAACTGCGAGCGGCTTTCGGGCCGCCCTGTTTTGCTCAATTCGGAAGTCCAACCTCCGGTCGGGGCAAAGACAGAGATTTTCGCGGGGAAAATGACTTTACAGCGACGGCCAAGGCCAAGTGAAGTCATCGCTAACATGACTGATTGGAGGTCAGATATGAACTTTAAGAGCCTTATGCTCGGCGCTGCCGCAGTTGCTACTGCCACTGGCGCTCAGGCTGCCGATCTTCCGGTTGCTCCGGAGCCGGTTGACTACGTCCGCATCTGTGATGCCTACGGTGCCGGCTTCTACTACATCCCGGGTACCGAAACCTGCCTGCGCGTTGGTGGCCGTGTCCGTGCCGACTACCGTATCCGTGACTTCGGTTCCACCGGTGGTAACAACTGGGACAACAACGAAGATCTTTCGACCCAGTTCCGTGCTCGTGCCTATGTCCGCATGGACGCTCGCACGCAGACCGAATACGGTCTCCTGAAGACCTACTTCGACCTGTGGTTCACCTCCGACAGCACCGCGTTCAACAGCACCGGTGTTGAAGTGTGGGACGCTTACGTCCAGCTCGGTGGCTTCACCTTCGGTCGTACCGGCTCCTTCTTCGATCACTGGACCGGTGAAAACTGGGGTTCTCAGATCGGCCAGGGCCTCGATGACCGTGCAACCGTTCTTGCTTACACCGCTGCCTTCGGCAACGGCCTGTCCGCAACGATTGCTCTCGAAGAAGGCCTGACCCGTCGTCTCGGCTTCGCTAACGGCACTGCTATCGGCGTGACCACCAACCTTTACGGCGGCCACAAGATCCCGAACTTCGTTGCTAACCTGCTTGTTAGCCAGGGTTGGGGTTCTGCACAGCTCTCCGGTGTCCTGACTCAGGTCTACAGCGGCGACAGCTTCACCGCTGCTGGCGCAGTTGCTGGTAACTTCCACGATTCCCCGCTCGGCTGGGCAATCGCTGCTGACGTTGCCTTCAACCTGCCGATGCTCGGCGCTGGCGACACCATGGGTATCCGTGCCGCTTACGGTAACGGTGCTCTGGGCTACGTCAACACCCGCCTGACGGTTGATGCAACCGCTACCTCGCTGACCAACACCAGCACTTCGACTGGTTGGGGCCTGGCAGCTGGTTTCACCCACAACTGGACTCCGTCGGTTTCCACGTCTCTGACGGGTACCTACGCTTCCCAGGACGCATTCGGTACTGCCAACGACCTGGATCTGTGGTCGGTGCACGGTCAGGTTGCTTGGGCTCCGGTTTCCGGTTTCGTGACCGGTATCGAAGTTGAATACCTGAACCGCGACTTCGGCATCGGCGGCGTCGACAACGACGACCTGACCGCGACCTTCCGCGTTCAGCGCACGTTCTAAGTCTCTCCTTTCTTAGGATTGACGGGAAAGCCCGGCAGAAATGCCGGGCTTTCTTTTTTTGTCGAGATTGATGACAAACCCTGATTTCGTCATCATCGCTGTCATCTGGCCTCTTTCGCCCGTCATTCCAGACAAGCGCAGCGCAGCTGCGTGCCGATCCGGAATCCAGACATCAGTCGCGCGTTAGCGCGTTCCATGTCACTTTGAAAGAGGTCTTCGCCTGCGCTCTGTCTGATATCCGGTTTTCAGATTTGCCATCGGCTACGCCTCACTTGTCTGGAATGACGGCATACTGTGCGTAGGGGGCTTTCCTTTTGTCCGGATGGCGATCAAGCAGGGACCAATCCCGGACACGTCGCGCAGGTTTCCGCTGTCAGGCGGGGCGCCGGCGGGGAAGTCGACTTCGGAAGGGCAGTTTGTGGGGGCCTCAGGCCGGCAGCCGGTCCAGGAAGGCGGCTATTTCCAGCTGGGTCTTCTCATCCCAGAGAACGGGGGCGTGACCCTGACCTTCGACGGTGACCAGCCTTGCGTCCGGGTGCATTTCGAGCATTTTTTCGCATGTCTCCCGGCTCAGCAGATCCGACCTTTCCCCATGCACAATGAGCACCGGAGTTTTCTCCAGGGCTTCATACAGATGCCAGAGGTCAGGAACGGGGGCGGCGTCATCCTGGCCGATCAGCGTGTGCGCCAGGGCCGGATCGTAGTCGAAGACGCAACCGCCGTTGCCCGGGCTCGCAAGCTGCCGGCTCAGTTTCAGCCAATCCTGTTTGGAGAAGGAAGGGAACTGGGGACCGAGCATGTGTTCCATATGTTCGGCAAGCGCCTCGAAACCCGGATACTCCATCTTCTTCCCGATCGAAGCCGCAATCCGATGAATGGCTCTCATTTCCAGATGCGGACCCACGTCGTTCAGGATGACACCGACCATCCGGTCGGCATCATACCGGTGGGCCATGGCCATGGCATGCAATCCTCCGCGGGAGGTGCCGAGCAGCGCAAAGCGGTCCAGACCAAGAAATGCAATCGCGTCATCGATGTCATGACCTTCAACGGGAATTGCATAATTGTGCCATTCCGGGTCCCAGGCGCTGTTGCCCCGGCCGCGGTAGTCCAGCGCGATGACACGATAATCCCGTTTCTGAAGAAAATTCGCGATATCATTGAAATCACGGGTATTTCTTGAAAGTCCTGGCAGGCAGAGAACCGTTGGGCGGCGGTTTGCCCCGTTGCCTTCCGGGGCCCATTCGCGGCCGGCCAGGACCAGGCCGTCGCGGCTCGTCCAGCTGAAGCTTCGAGGCGCCGTTTGGGCGTTTCCGGACTGATTCAGGTTGTCTGTCTCGGAAGGGGTCATGCGTGTGGCGCTCCTCGGGTCTGCCGTCAGAATCTCGTTTGTTGCAAAATTAGACGGCTTTGCCGAAAATTGCCAAGCTTGGGAGACGGGGCCCACCCGTGAGCGGGCAGGGGAACACCCGACCTGCCGGGATCAGGTCAAACGCAACGCGCTCCAAAAGATCCGGCGGCTTCTCCTTGAAGACCATTGCCCCGGGGGGATCAGGCGATTATTGTGCCGGTCCGATCGGGAGCTTTCCGATCTCCAACGACGAATCCATGAGGAAACCCAAGATGTTTAAAGGATCGATTCCAGCGCTCGTGACACCGTTCAAGGACGGGGCACTTGACGAGAAACGGTTCCAGGATTTTGTCGATTGGCAGATAAAAGAGGGCAGCACCGGGCTTGTGCCGGTCGGAACGACCGGGGAGAGCCCGACACTTTCCCACGACGAGCACAAGCGGGTCGTCGAGCTTTGCGTCGAAGTTGCGGACGGACGTGTGCCCGTCATGGCCGGTGCCGGCTCCAACAATACGGCAGAAGCGATCGACCTGGCGAAGTTCGCCGAAAAGGCCGGAGCCGACGGCCTGCTCGTGGTGACGCCTTATTACAACAAGCCGAACCAGGCCGGTCTCAAGGCGCACTACCGTGCGATCGACAATGTCGTCGGCATCCCGATCTTCATCTACAATATCCCGGGCCGGTCGGTGATCGACATGACATCGGCAACCATGGCGGAGCTGTTCAAGACCTGCAAGAACATCAAGGGCGTCAAGGATGCGACCGCGAACCTTGCAAGAGCGAGCGAGCAGCGCCATCTGTGTGGTCCGGACTTCGTCCAGCTGTCGGGCGAGGACATTACGGCGCTCGGGTTCAATGCCCATGGCGGTACGGGCTGCATTTCGGTCACGGCCAATGTGGCGCCGCGCCTGTGTGCGGATTTCCAGTCGGCCTGTCTCTCCGGCGACTACGCAAAGGCCCTGTCCATCCAGGACAAACTGGCGCCGCTGCATCAGGCCCTGTTCATCGAGCCCAATCCGACGGGGGCGAAATACGCCCTGTCGCTGCTCGGCAAGATGGACAACGAGGTGCGTCTGCCTCTGGTGGCAATCTCGCCGGAGACAGAGGAGAAAATCCGCGAGGCAATGACCCACGCGGGGCTGATCAACTGATCGGCGGTACAATTCGGTGCGGGTCGGTCACTCCGGCCCGTGCTCACAAAAGGTTTTGCAAGAATGGCGCCTAAACGCGGAGGTCCTCCGGGTCGGACGATCATCTCCGACAACCGGAAGGCCCGTTTCAATTTCGAGATCGAGGAAACCTTCGAGGCCGGTATCGAGCTGAAGGGAACGGAAGTAAAGGCCTTGCGCAACGGCAAGGCGAATATTGCCGAATCCTACGCGGCCGAGCACAAGGGCGAGATCTGGATCTACAACGTCTATATTCCCGAGTACACGCAAGGCAACCGCTTCAACCATGAGCCGCGCCGGCCGCGCAAGCTGCTCATGCACAAGCGGGAGATCCACAAGCTTGCCGGTGCGGTGCAGAAGGAAGGCAAGACCATTGTCCCCCTGAAGCTCTATTTCAACGAGCAGGGCAGGGCGAAGCTGGAGATTGCCCTTGCGAAGGGCAAGAAGCTGCATGACAAGCGCGAAACCGAGAAGAAGCGCGACTGGCAGCGCGAGAAGTCCCGGCTGATGAAAGCCCACGGATAGGCCGCACAAGCGGACCGTCCCCGTACCCTGGGCAAACCGTGAACAGTCTGTGGGCCGGTTCTGGACAACCTGTGCGCAGCGTGTGGGAAACCGTGCCTCCCGTCGCCGTTGCCGGCTAGACTGTCAGGCGTTCCAGAGCATCCCGCCAGCGGTCGTTGATCCGTACCGGCCGCCGGCTTTCGCGGTCAACGAGGACATGGACGAAGCGGCCCTGGGCGGCCGCGGCCGGTTGCCCTTCCTTGAACAGCGCGATCGTGTAAATGACTGACGACGAACCGATTTTTTCGACCCTGATGCCGGCGGTCACCCGTTCCGGGAAGATCAGTTCGGCGAAATACTGGCAGCCGGTTTCGACCACAAGGAAGATTTCCTGCGATCCGGCCGGGTCAAGCAAACCCTCGTCCACATACCAGCCGTTCACCGCCGTATCGAAGAAGCTGAGGTACTGCACGTTGTTGACGTGGCCGTAGATATCCACATCCATCCACCTGGTCGGGATTTCCCTGAAGACCTTGAAGCCGGACCGGGTAAGCGGGACCGGCCTGGCGGGTTTGTCGGCCTGGCTCAAAGGGCAGCCTCGTAGATCGCAAGGGCGTCGGCCTCGCTGACCGGCCGCGGGTTGTTGATAAGGAGCCGGGTCTGCTTCATGGCGTCGCCGGCCATCCGGGGCAGGTCGGCGGCGGAAATACCGACCTCGCGCAAGGTGGACTGCAGGCCGAGCCGGTTCGACAGGTGGCCGAGTTCGTCGGCAAAGGCCATGGCGCGGGCTTCCGGCTCGTCGACGACCGCCAGTTCGGGGAAGACGTGGGGGGCGAGAACGGCATAGTCCGCGGCGGCATCGGCGGCGTTGAAACGCAGGACATGCGGCAGCACCAGCGCATTCGACAGTCCGTGGGGGACATGAAAAATGCCGCCGATCGGATAGGCGAGCGCATGCACGGCGGCGACCGGCGAATTGGCAAAGGCCATGCCGGCCAGCATGGAGCCGAGCAGCATGGCGCCCCGGGCGTCTTCATTCCCGGGCTCGAAGACGGCGGTTTCGATGTTGGTTCCCAGAAGCTTCAGCGCTTCCACCGCCAGGGTCCTGGAAACGGGATTGTTGTTTACGCTTTTCGATGCATAGCCTTCAATCGCGTGGACCATGGCGTCGATGCCCGTTGCCGCGGTCACATGGGCCGGCAGGCCGAGAGTAAGCAGCGGGTCCAGCACGGCAAGGTCGGGCAGAAGGACCGGCGAGACGACGCCGCGCTTTTCGTCGTCCTCAAGGGTGATGATCGAGATCGGCGTGACTTCCGAGCCGGTACCGGCTGTCGTCGGAACCAGGACGAGGGGCAGGCGCGGGCCGCGGGCATTGCCGATGCCCCAGGCGTCGTCCAGGTCTTCGCCGCTTGCGGCGAGCAGGGCGACCAGCTTGGCGATGTCGAGGGAGGAACCGCCGCCGAAGCCGATGACACTCGTGGCCTTGTGGTCCTTTGCCATTCTGGTGGCTTCTTCCACAAGCCTGCGGGGCGGGTCGGCCAGGACATCTTCATAAAGTGCGGTCCGGCAGCCCGCCGCCTTCAGATCCCGCAGGCAGCCGTCGATCAGTCCGCAGCCGACGATGCCCTTGTCGGTGACGATGAACGGCCGGTCGCCCAGGAGGTTCCCGGCATGATTGGAAAGCGCCGCTGCGGACCCGTTCTCGAAAACCATCCTGTGGCTGGTATTGAACGTAAACGCCCCTATCATCCTGACCTCCCGCACGTTTTACCGCCTGATACGGCATGCTTTCTCGTCAGAATGCAAGGGCAGGCGGTTTCCGTCGAGACCGACATTGGCGAAAACGGTACGCGGTTTGGAACTTGACCTGGATCCGTGCCCTAAAGCTCGCGCGGGCCGAACCTGTTGGAACGGGGGAAGCCGGTCGGGGGCAGGCGCCCGGCCTGGCCGCGTTCGCCGCGCCAGTCCGTCAGCTCATCGAGCGTGCGGGTGAAGCTGCGGCCGGAACTGTCCGTCCAGGTGAGGCCGTCCTCGCCCTTGAACACCCGGATATCGGCGATGTGGCCGTCGCGGTAGCGCTGCAGGCGCACGCCGCGTCCGCGGCCCATCTGCGGGATCTGTTCCAGCGGGAAGACCAGAAGCTTGCGGTTCTCGCCGATGACGGCGACGTGGTCGCCCTCGGCGGCAACGCAGATGGAGGCTTCGGCGGGGGCTGCCAGGTTCAGGACCTGCTTGCCCTTGCGCGTGTTGGCGATGACGTCGTCTTCCGGTACCCGGAAGCCGCGGGCCTCGTCGTTGGAAATCAGCAGCGTCCGGCCCGGCTTGTGGACGAAGGCACTGACCACGTCCTGGGCCTCGTCCATTTCCACCATCAGACGGATCGGTTCGCCGTGGCCGCGCCCGCCCGGCAGCCTGTCGGCGCCGAGGGTGAAGAACTTGCCGCCGGTGGAGAAGATCAGGATCTTGTCGGTGGTTTCCGCATGGAACGACAGCTTCAGCTTGTCGCCCTGCTTGAAGGCAAGGTTGCCCAACTCCGCCTGATGACCCTTCAGCGCGCGGATCCAGCCCTTCTCGGAGACGATGACCGTGATCGGCTCCTTCTCGATCATGGCCTGCTGGATGTCATCGAGATCGTGATCGGGCGCTTCGGCCAGGCCGGTGCGCCGTTTGCCGATGTCGGTTTCCGGGCCGTAGACCTTGGCGACTTCCGCGATTTCCTTGCCGATCCGGGTCCACTGACGGGCATCGGACCCGAGCAGCAGGGTCAACTCATCCTTTTCGGCGCTGAGTTTCTCGTGCTCCTTGCGGATTTCCAGCTCTTCCAGCTTGCGCAAGGACCGCAGGCGCATGTTGAGGATGGCTTCGGCCTGGACGTCCGTCAGTTCGAAGGTCCGGATCAGTTCGCCCTTGGCGTCGTCCTCCTCGCGGATGATGCGGATCACCTCGTCAAGGTTCAGATAGGCGATCAGATAGCCTTCCAGGACCTCCAGGCGGTGATTGATCTGGGCGAGGCGATGCTCGGACCGGCGGACGAGGACTTCCTTGCGGTGGTCCAGCCATTCGCGCAGCACCTGCTTCACGCCCATCACCATGGGCACCTTGCCCTGGGACAGCACGTTCATGTTCAAGGCGAAGCGGTTTTCCAGGTCCGTCAGCTTGAACAGGGATTCCATCAGGAGCGTGGCGTCGACATTGCGCGAGCGCGGCACCAGGACGATACGGATGTCCTCCGCCGATTCATCGCGGATGTCCTCCAGGAGCGGCAGTTTGCGCGCGGTCAGCAGTTCGGCGATCTTCTCGATCAGCCGTGATTTCTGGACCTGGTAGGGGATCTCCGTGACGACCACCTGCCACTGGCCGCGCCCGAGGTCTTCCACCTCCCAGCGGGCGCGCACCCGGAAACTGCCCCGACCGGTTGTATAGGCTTCGCGGATGGCCGCCTCGTCGGAAACCAGAAGGCCGCCGGTCGGAAAATCCGGACCCTTGATGAACTGCAGCAGTTCATCAGGCTCGCATTTCGGGTTCTTGATCAGATACTGCGAGGCTTCGCACAGCTCGTGGGCATTGTGCGGCGGGATCGAGGTCGCCATGCCGACGGCAATCCCCGACGAGCCGTTGCCGAGAAGGTTGGGAAACCCGCCGGGCAGAACGATCGGCTCCTTGTCCTCGCCGTCATAGGTTTCGCGGAAGTCGACGGCGTTTTCGTCCAGCCCGTCGAGCAGGCGCTTGGCGGTATCGGTAAGGCGGGCTTCCGTGTAACGCATGGCGGCGGCATTGTCGCCGTCCACATTGCCGAAATTGCCCTGGCCGTCGATCAGCGGATAGCGCTGCGCGAAATCCTGGGCAAGGCGCACGAGGGCGTCATAGACCGCCTGGTCGCCATGGGGGTGATACTTACCGATGACATCGCCGACCACGCGGGCGCATTTCTTGAAACCGGCGCCCGGATCGAGCTTCAGGAGGCGCATGGCGTAAAGCAGGCGCCGGTGCACCGGCTTCAGCCCGTCGCGGACGTCAGGCAGGGCGCGGTGCATGATGGTGGAAAGCGCATAGGCAAGATAGCGCTCTTCCAGCGCTGAGCGCAGTTCGATGCCTTCAATGCCGCTTGGACCGCTCGGCGGAATCAACTCGTTTCCCATATCAAAACGAGTAGCCGTATCGATGGTGCGACGCAAATGATTTGCGCGGATTTCTGCGGTTTCCGGCGCGGTTTTCCCCGGTTTGGACTCAGTCCCCGGCCGTTCGGGAACCAATCGACGGGACCGCGATGGGCCGATCTGCCCGCCGGCAATGCCGATCGGCAGAGGTCAGGCTTTCCGGGCTGCTCCTTGGCCTTGGAACTCCCGAACAGTTGTACCTTCATCGTATGGCGACCCGACGCAACGTCAGGCTAACGGGATATTTAAGTTTTATCGGTAAGTTTATCAGGATATTGGCAGCGCGATCGCGGCTGCAGGCGCAAATTTGAATGTGTAGAGAGCTGTATTTGAGGCCGTCCGGTGAATTTCAAGAAGCTGAAACATCTGTTTGTGGTGCCGAGCGGCGACCCTGAACTGACCCTGGCGCAATTCGACGCCAATACCAGACAGATACCGATGATGTACTCGCTGCTGCTGGTCAATACATGGGCGCTGGTGGCCACGTTCTGGACCCTGGCGCCGTCCAGCCTCACGCTTTACATCCCGCTCGTATTGTCTGTCCTGACGGTCCTGCGCCTGGCGAGGTGGTCACGGTCCATCTCGAAACGGCCGGATGCCGCTGCGGCATTGAAGTCGCTGAACGGGACCAACCGGCTCGCGCCGGTCATCGCCGCCTGTTTTGCCGCCTGGTGCCTGGCGCTTTACCCCTATGGCGATGCCTATGCGCAGGGCCATGTCGCCTTCTACATGGGGATCACGGTCGTGGGCTGCATCTTCAGCCTGATGCACATGCTGTCGGCGGCCTTCTACGTGACGATGGTCGTGAATATCGCTTTCATCGTCTTCTTCGGTTTCTCCGGCAATCAGGTGTTCACGGCCATCGCCATGAACCTGGTGCTGGTATCGGTCGCCCTGCTGGTGATCGTGTCGATCAACTATGAGAGATTTGTCTCGCTGATTGCTTCGCGCAGGCAGCTCATGCAGAAGCAGAAAGAGCTTGTGCAGAAGCAGAAGGAGACCCTCGAGCTGTCGAACGAAAATTACCGTCTGGCCAATCGCGACAGCCTGACCGACCTTCCCAACCGCCGCTGTTTCTTTTCCGAATTCGCGGAAAAACACGCATCCGCGGAAGCCGGCGAGGCGCCGCTCGCGATCGGCCTGATCGACCTGGACGGTTTCAAGGCGGTCAATGACGTCTACGGCCATGCGGTCGGCGACAAGCTGCTGGTTTCTGTCGCGGAGCGTCTTAAGGCCTCCTGCCAGGGCGATCTGCTGCTTTCGCGTCTCGGAGGCGATGAATTCGCCATTCTGATCGATGCGGAATTGTCCGACGGGAACCTGACGCAGATCGGAGACAATCTGTGCACCGTCATGGCGGTGCCATTCAATCTCGCCGAAGCGACCCTGTCGATTTCCGCCAGTGTCGGCTTCGCCCGGTGGCGGCCCGGCGTCCGCTGCGACGAACTCTATGAAAACGCGGACTTCGCGCTTTATTCCGCAAAACGCAGCCGGGATGCGGGCAATGTCCAGGTGGTTCTTTTCGGCACGGCCCATGAGGCCCGGGTCCAGCGGACCAAACTTCTGGAAAAGGCCCTGCGAAGCGCTTCGGTCACCGATGAAATGGGGGTTGTGTTCCAGCCGATCGTCGATGCGAACAGCGGCGCGGTGCTGGCCTTCGAGGCGCTTGCGCGCTGGACCAGTCCGACCCTGGGCGCAGTGCCGCCGAGCGATTTCATTCCGGCAGCGGAGCGCGGCGGCATGATCGACCAGCTCACCCTGATGCTGTTCAGGCAGGCGCTTTCGTGCGCGGCAACCTGGCCGGACACCGTGCGCCTGTCATTCAACCTGTCCGCGGCCAACATTGCCAAGACCGACTATGTTCGCGAGCTTGTCGACGAAATCCACGGCCACGGCATTTCGCCGGCGCGGATCGATTTCGAGATTACGGAGACCGCGATCATCCGCGATGTGTACCAGGCCCAGGACGCGATCACCGCGCTGAAACGGACCGGTGTCAGGATTTCGCTGGACGACTTCGGAACCGGCTATTCGAGCCTGAGCCATCTGCACCGGTTCCCGCTCGACAAGATCAAGATCGACCAGTCTTTCGTGAGCAATATTGGCGAGAATTCAGCCGGCTACGGGATCGTCAAGTCGCTGCTCAACCTGTCCCGGGACATGAACATCGGCTGTGTCATCGAAGGTGTCGAAACGGCGGAAGAACTGGCCATCATCCGCGGCCTCGGCGGCCAGATGGTTCAGGGATACTATTTTTCCCGGCCGATGCCGGGCGACGCGGTGCTCCGCTATCTGGCAACCATGGACGGCGGGATTTCGACAGAGCCGGCCTTGAACCGGGCCTGACGGCTGTCACGGGGCGGGTTCGCTTCCTTCCGCTGCGGAAGTGCTGAAATTCCACGGAAACTCGGCCCGGTATCTTTTCTCCAGCGCCGCAATCAGGCCGGCGCGCAGGTCGCCCGTTTTCAGTCCCCGTGGCTCGTAGACATTGCGGTGGAGGAAAAAATCCGTCAGCCGGAACCCGTTCAGGAGATCCTGGTAGGTGATCTCGCTGCCGGGCTGGCGCTGGCCTTCGGCCAGGAACGGGGGCAGGGCAAGCAGCTTGTCGCGATAAGGTTCGCCCGCCTCCCGGCTGACGGCGCGGGCCGATTTCGGCGAGACCCAGGCCAGGTCGTCCCGGGTTCCGGTTGCCGCGCATGCGGTGAGATCGAGGCCGAACCCCAGTTCGTTCAGAAGTTCCAGCTCGAAACGGATGATCAGCGGGCCGGCGATCTCGAACCGGTCCAGGTGGTCGAGCACCACCTTGAAGGCGTCAAAGAGCCTCGCATGGGGATCGCGCTCCGGCAGGAGCCTCAACAGCCCGGCCAGATGCTGAACGCCGTGCAGACCGAGGGAGGACGACATCAGCCCGGCGGCGCGCGAGCGGATCGGATCGACGGTGAAAACCCCAAGATGATCCGCCAGCCGCGCGCGCCAGGTGACCTGCACCTCGTTGCCCGGCTGAAGCGTCGGTTGCCGGCGGCGGGAGCGTCCGCCGCGCACCAGTCCCAGATGCCGGCCCCGCCCGGCCGTCATCACCTCAAGGATGACATCCGTCTCGCCGTGCCTGCGGGCACCGAGAATGATCGCTTCGCCGGTCCATTCCATGAGGGAAGTCTATACGATTCCGGGGCGGGGGAATGGGAAGTTCTTTGTCCTTTAAAGGCAAGACAAGTGTCCTTGGCAATGCCAATACTCCTTCTTCCATTGGGAGAGGGGCGGGTGAGGGGATGTGGCATTTGTGGGATACGGAGGGACTGCAACCCCTCACCCGGAGCTTCGCTCCGACCTCTCCCAATGGGAGAGGTAACAAGTCCTCGTGGCCGATGTTTCCCGCCGAACGTATCACTTTCTCCAAAGGGAAGCCGACACTCCGGCAGGTGCTGCCGCGCTCCTCAGCAGGCCTTTGAGCCCTATCGCGGGAACTCCAGTCCCATCTCCCGGTAGCGTTCCGGGTCGTCCGCCCAGTTCTCGCGCACCTTCACGAAGAGGAACAGGTGTACGGGGGCGTCGATGATTTCGGCAAGCTCCTCGCGGGAGGCCTTTGAAATCGCCTTGATCGTCTGGCCCTTCCTGCCGAGCACGATGCTCTTCTGGCTGTCGCGCTCCACGTAGATGGTCTGCTCGATGCGGACGGAGCCGTCCTTGCGCTCCTGCCACTGTTCCGTTTCCACCGTGGAAATATAGGGCAGTTCCTGATGCAGCCGTTCGAACAGCTTTTCGCGGGTGATTTCGGCTGCCAGAATACGCAGCGGCAGGTCGGAGGGCTGATCTTCCGGATAGAGCCACGGGCCTTCGGGAACCTTGCCTGCGAAATAATCGAGGATCGCATCGACGCCGTCGCCGTTGAGCGCGGACACCATGAAGGTCTCGTCGAAGCGGATAATCTCGTTGGCCGCCTGCGCCAGCTCCAGGAGCCGGTCGCGTTTGGCGACGTCGATCTTGTTCAGGATCAGCACCTTCGGTGTCCCGATATCCGCCAGCCGCTGCATGATGGCTTCGGCTTCCTCGTCGATGCCCTTGCGGGCGTCGATCAGGAGCGCGATCACGTCCGCGTCGCGGGCGCCGCCCCAGGCGGTGTCGACCATGGCGCGATCGAGACGGCGTCTGGGCTGGAAGATGCCGGGCGTGTCGACGAAGATGAGCTGGGCCTTGTCGTGCATGGCGATGCCGCGCACGATCGCCCGAGTCGTCTGCACCTTGTGGGTGACGATGGACACCTTGGTGCCGACCAACTGGTTGAGCAGGGTGGACTTGCCGGTGTTCGGGGCGCCGATCAGGGCAATGAAGCCCGCGCGTGTATCCGCCGGCATCGGTGCCGGAGCATCGGGCAGGGGCATGTCGAACCGCGGGCCTGCCTGCGGCATGTCATCGTCGTCGGAGATCAAGTCCTGTCCTGTTCTTTCCACACGCCTTCACGGCGGAGTACGGTCTCGGCGGCGGCCTGTTCGGCGATGCGTTTCGATCCGCCCTGGCCCTCGCCGGGGTCAATCCCCTTCACATTGACGCCGACCACGAAACTGGGGGCGTGGTCAGGGCCTTCGCGGCTGATCACATCGTATTTCGGTGTCGGCAACCCGCGCGACTGCGCCCACTCCTGCAAGGTGGTCTTGGCATCCCGCAACGGGCCGGACCAGGATAGCATACGCGGCTCCCAAAGGCGCCTGACGAATTTCTCGGCGGCCTCGAAGCCGCCGTCCAGGTAGATGGCGGCGATCACCGCCTCGCAGATGTCGGCCAGAAGGGCCACCTTCTTGCGGCCGCCGGTCTGGGCCTCGCTCTGGCCGATGCGCATGGCCTCGCCGAGCCTGAGTTCAGCGGCGATTTCCGCACAGGTTTCGCGCTTGACCATATGATTGAAGCGGCGGGCAAGCTCGCCTTCGTCCGCATTCGGGAAATGGCCGTGCAGCATGGCGGCGACGACGAGGCCGAGCACCCGGTCGCCCAGGAACTCCAGCCGCTGGTAGCTCTTCGTGACGCTGTCGGTCGGTGCGAGCGCGCTGGCGTGGGTCAGGGCCACGCTCAGCAGGTCCGGATCCTTGAACTCATGCTGAAGGCGCCGGGCCAGTTCGGTCATGGCCTGTGTGCTAGCCGCCATTTCGTTTCCTTGCGCCGGGTCCGGTCCGCGGGTGCCGGCCTTAAGGATGCAGGTCCCGGAACAGGCGGTCCCAGCGCACGTCCCAGGGCCATTTCCAGATCATCCAGGCCGGGGTGCCGTCCTCGATGGAGAAGAACAGGATTTCCGCCCGGCCGACCAGGTTTTCGTAAGGGACATAACCGACCTGGGCCAGAAAGCGGCTGTCGGTGGAGTTGTCCCGGTTGTCGCCCATCATGAAGTAATGCCCTTCAGGCACCTCGTAGACGCGGGTGTTGTCATGTGTGCCGTGTTCGTTCAGGTCCAGGGTCTGATAGGACACGCCGTTGGGCAGGGTTTCGCGGTAGCGCGGGACGCGCTTGATGCCGCCATGTCCGCTGTTTTCGATATAGTCGTCAATGCGTTCCCGCTTGATCGGCTCGTCGTTGATGTAGACCACGCCTTCCTTCACCTGGATCCTGTCGCCGGGCAGGCCGATCACGCGCTTGATGTAGTCGGTGGAATTGTCCCTCGGCAGCTTGAAGACGGCGATGTCGCCGCGTTCCGGTTCGCCGGCCCAGATCCGGCCGGAGAACGGGGCAAGGCCGAAGGGGAAGGAATAGCGGGAATAGCCGTAGCTGTATTTGGAAACGAACAGATAGTCCCCGATCAGGAGCGTGTCCTTCATCGAGCCGGAAGGTATGTTGAACGGCTGGAACAGAAAGGTGCGCACGATCAGGGCAAGAAGGAGCGCCTGCACGATGATCTTGACGGTCTCGTAGATCCCGCCTTCCTTTGCCTTCTTGTCTTCGGTCACGCTCATCTTGTCCTTTGAGATGTGAATTCCGGGCTGATGGGTCCGGCGGAAACGCCGGGAGCGAAATGACTGTTCAGAATCTGCTGCCGACTCTTAGCCGCTCACGGCTTTCGTGGCAATGACACACGGGGGGCGGGACGGACTGTCCGGACGATGGTCCTTCCGGGATGAAACCGGCGCGAGAATGGTTGGTTCCTATTTGTCGGCTTCTTCCAGTTCGACGGGACGGGGAACCGGAAACGGAGGGCGTTTGCTGGCCAGGGAGGCCTTCCGGCGGTGCTGGTAGACCTCCACGCTCTTGTAGACGACGACATAGCAGACCGTTCCGGTCACCAGTCCCAGGGGGAGCGCGCCCACGACCATCGGCTTGAACATGGGCAGCAGGACCTCGATGGACTCGTCGAGCAGGCGTTTCGCGAATTCCTTGTGAATTTCGTGAGCGCTCTGGGCAGCCTCGTTGCCGAGGATCCATTGCCCCAGCTTGAAGGTCGAGGCCCAGATGAACGGGAAGGTCAGAGGGTTGCCGATGACGGTCCCCAGGGCGGAGGCGACCAGATTGCCGCGGACGATGTAGGCGACGAGAAAGGCGATGATGAAATGGAAGCCCACAAGCGGCGTGAAGGACGCGAACGCGCCGGCCGCGAACCCGAGCGCAATGGCATGCGGTGTTGCGGTCAGGCGCAGGACCCGTTTACCGAAATAACGCGTCGAGCGCCCCCAGCTGTGGCGCGGCCAGACGGCCACGCGGAGGCGTTCGATGTTGGTCGGCTTGTTGCGGCGGCGGAACAGCATGCGGTTTTGTCGGTCTCGTTTCCGGCGTCCTAGGAAAGGCCCCGGCTTCCCGGTTTGACAGCAGGGATAGCGGCCAATTCCGGCGGAAGGTTGTCCGCCTCATAGGCCGGAACCTTGTAGTCGGCCAGGGCAACCAGCGGCACGCCCGTATCGGCCGCACCGGCCGAGCGGTCGATCAGGCAGGCCACCGCAAGCACATTCGCTCCGATCGACTTCAGGGCGTCCACCGTTTCGCGGCTGGACAGCCCGGTGGTCACGATGTCCTCGACAATCACGACACGCGCGCCTTCCGGCATTTCGAACCGGCGCAGGCGGAACTCGCCGTCCTCGCGCTCGACCCACATGGCCGGCACTTTCAGGTGGCGGGCGGTTTCATAACCGGGGATCAGGCCGCCCAGAGCCGGAGAAACGACGTAGTCGATGTCACCCAGGTTCGCATCGCGAATCTTTTCCGCCAGGGCCTTGCACAGGGCTTCCGTCCGCTCCGGATACATGAACACCCGCGCCTTCTGGATGAAGACCGGGCTGCGAAGACCGGAGGACAGAATGAAATGGCCTTCAAGGATGGCGCCGGCGTCGCGGAACTGCTGCAGCACTTCGTCGCGGCTCATGGGGCTGGTCATAAGGATGACTGTCCTTTCCTGGGGTTCCGGCGTCAGCCGTTGACACGGGTCACACTGGAGACATTCGGTTTTGAACGCAACTGATTGATGATCCGGTTGAGGTGTTTCAGATCCCATACCTCCAGATCGATGATCATCTGGTGAAAATCGGTCGCCTGGCGGACCATTTTCACATTATCGATATTGCCGCTGTTCTCGCCGATCACCTGGGCGATGGCGGCAAGCGAGCCGGGCTCGTTGATCGCCGAGATCGTGAGCCGTGCGGGGAAACGTTCGGGATTGTCGAGGTCGATATCCCAGCGGACATCGACCCAGCGTTCGCTCTGGTCGTCGAACTCCTTCAGGGACGGCGACTGGATCGGATAGATCGTCAGCCCTTCGGACGGGGTCAGGATGCCGACGATGCGGTCGCCGGGAACGGCGCCGCCGTCGGGGGCGAAGCTGACCGGGATATCGCCGGACAGTCCCCGGATGGGCAGCGCGGAGCCGTCCTGGGTCTCGTCTTCGGATGAGGGGTCGAATTCGCCGGCAGGAATGCGGAACTTCAGCCCGGCGCCTTTCTCCAGGCCGAACCAGCCGTCCTCGGATGTGGCGGGAATATGCACCACCCGGTCGTCCTGGTAGTCGGGATGGGCCGATTTGAGAACCGACTGGGCGCTGAGGTCGCCCCGGCCGACCGCGGCCAGCAACTCGGCGACATTCGGCTGATTGTGATCGGTCAGCGCGATCTGGAGCAGGTCTTCCGAATAGGCCTTGTCGGCCCGCGCGAAGGCGCGCTTGAGGATGTGTTCCCCGAGGGCGCCATATTGCTTGCGGACGGATTCGCGCGTCGCCCGGCGGATGGCGGCCCTGGCCTTCCCGGTGACGGCAATCGATTCCCACGCCGGCGGCGGCGTCTGCGCCTTGGAGCGGATGATCTCCACCTCGTCGCCGTTGCGCAGTTCGGTCACCAGCGGCATGATCTTGCCGTTGACCTTGCAGCCCACGCAGGTGTTGCCGATGCCGGTGTGGACCGCGTAGGCGAAGTCGATCGGGGTCGCGCCGCGGGGCAGGGCGATCAGCCGCCCCTTGGGTGTGAAGCAGAACACCTGGTCGTGGAAGAGTTCCAGCTTGGTGTTTTCCAGGAATTCTTCCGGTGTGTCGCCTTCCGCCAGAAGATCGATGGTCCGCCGCAGCCATTCGTAGGCGCGGCAGTCCTCCGTGTGGCGGGCGATGTTGCGGCCGCCCAGTTCGCCGTCCTTGTAGAGGGCATGGGCGGCGATGCCGAACTCGGCGACCCGGTCCATGGCCGCCGTGCGGATCTGCAGTTCCACGCGCTGGCGCGAGGGACCCACGATCGTGGTGTGGATCGAGCGGTAGTCGTTCTGCTTCGGCGTGGAGATATAGTCCTTGAACCGGCCCGGAACCGTCGGCCAGGTCGTGTGGATGACGCCCAGGACGCGGTAGCAGGCTTCCACCGTTCCCACGGTGACGCGGAAGCCGTAGAGATCGGAGAGCTGCTCGAACCCGAGAGACTTCTGCTGCATCTTGCGGAAGATCGAGTAAGGCCGCTTCTCGCGGCCCTTGACCACTGCCGCCATGCCGCGTTCGGCGAGGCGCTCCGTCAGGGTCTTTTCGATGTCGGCGATCAGTTCCGCGTTTGTTTCGCGCAGCTCCGTCAACCGTTCGCTGATGGTTTCATACGCTTCCGGATTGAGGGTCTTGAAGGACAGGTCCTCCAGTTCCTCGCGCATGTCCTGCATCCCCATGCGGCCGGCCAGGGGCGCGTAGATCTCCATCGTTTCCTCGGCGATCCGGCCACGCTTGTGTTCCGGCATGTGATGGAGCGTGCGCATGTTGTGCAGCCGGTCGGCCAGCTTGACCAGGAGCACCCGGACATCGTCGGCGATCGCCAGCAGCAGCTTGCGGAAGTTTTCCGCCTGTTTGGCCTTCTGGGAAACCAGGTCGAGGCGCTTGATCTTGGTCAGGCCGTCGACCAGCTTGCCGATCTCCTCGCCGAACATGGAATCGATTTCGGCCCGGGTGGCATCGGTGTCTTCGATCGTGTCGTGCAGCAGGGCGACGGCGATGGTCGCGTCATCCAGCCGCAGGTCGGTCAGGATCGCCGCGACTTCGAGCGGATGGGAGAAATAGGGGTCGCCGGACGCGCGGGTCTGGGGCCCGTGCTTCTGCATGGCGTAGACATAGGCCTTGTTGAGAAGGGCCTCATCCGCTTCGGGATTATATCGGGTTACTCGTTCAACGAGCTCGTATTGGCGCATCATGGCCGAAACCGACCCATATGACAGCCGGAAGAAACAGGCGATTTTCCGAAAATCGGCCAGGCCGGCGGCAGTCTGGAGCCGTCAGCCCGGCACGTATCAGGCAATTCCTAGACGTCGTCGCTCCGCTCCGGCGGAACCAGTCCTTCAAGGCCGCGCAGCAGGTCTTCTTCCGACATGCGGTCGAATTCCACGGCCGAATCGTCGACCGCATTGACCTGGGTGGCCGGCTGCTGGTTCGCGGGAACCATCGGCACGGCTTCCGCTTCCGGCTCGTCCACTTCCACATATTTCTGCAGGGAGTGGATAAGGTCTTCCTTCATGTCTTCGGGACTTACGGTCTGCTCGGCAATCTCGCGAAGGGCCACGACCGGGTTCTTGTCGTTGTCGCGCTCTACGGTGAGCGGCGAGCCGCTTGAGATCATGCGAGCGCGATGAGCGGCCAGCAGGACCAGCTCAAATCGATTTTCGACCTTGTCGATGCAGTCCTCGACGGTCACACGCGCCATTCGACGTCTCCATGGGTTAGGGAACTTGAAAAGGAAGCGTATAATATTCAGGTTAAGGGAAAGCAACCCCGTTTCGGGGCATGCCTGCTTCAATTCGATTTTGCTGGAAAATGAACAGCCGGACCGAGGTTGGCGCGCTTTGTCATTGCGACCGGCGACAGTTATGGTGTAGGGCAGTGGTATCGGTCATGTAAAAATACGCTAATACCAACCAAATGGTAAAAACCGACAGAAGTAAGAATCGTAAAAACGATCATGTGCACAATATGGCAATGAAAGTACGCACCATGATGTGGGTTGGACGGCTCGATTCCGTCGGCTTCGGGATTTCGATTCCGGGAGGCTGTAGAAACAATAAGAAAGGTTCCCACGCGAATGTTTGATGCCAGAGAAAAAGTTGCTTTATTTATTGATGGCGCCAATCTGTATTCGACTGCCAAGGCCATAGGCTTCGATATCGATTACAAACGTCTGCTGAAAGAATTCCAGGGACAGGCTTATCTCCTGCGCGCCTATTACTATACCGCTCTTATCGAAGATCAGGAATATTCTTCGATTCGGCCGCTCATAGATTGGCTGGACTATAACGGTTACAAGGTCATCACCAAGCCGGTCAAGGAATTCGTCGATTCTTCCGGCCGGCGAAAGGTGAAAGGCAACATGGATATCGAGCTTGCCGTCGATGCGATGGGGCTCGTCGAAAGCGTCGACCATATCGTTCTTTTCTCCGGCGACGGCGATTTCCGCTCGCTGGTCGAGGCCCTGCAGAGAAAAGGGCGCAAGGTCAGCGTTGTGTCGACCCTGAAGACCCAGCCGCCGATGATCGCCGACGATCTGCGCAGGCAGGCCGATCATTTCATCGATCTGGCCACCCTTGCGAGCAAGATCGGACGCGATCCGTCCGAACGTCCCGTTCGGCCGCAGGCCGGGCAGGACTTCGACGACGACGAGGACGACGACTACTAAGCCTGTGGATCAGCATCGAGGAGCCTGACTGGAATGGTCAGTGCCGACCCACCGCCGGATTGCCGGGCATGCCCGAGGCTCGTCGGCCTGCGCCACGAGCTTCGGGAGCAGTTTCCGGACTGGTTCAACGCGCCTGTTCCGTCCTTCGGTTCCGACGAGCCGAAGCTTCTCGTCGTGGGGCTTGCCCCGGGCATGCGGGGGGCAAACCGGACCGGGCGGCCGTTCACCGGGGACTATGCCGGGGACCTGCTTTACGAAACCATGCTGGATTTCGGCTTCGCCGCCGGGACGTACCGGGCGCGTCCGGATGACGGGCTGGAACTGCGCGGGGCGATGATCACCAACGCGGTGCGCTGCCTGCCGCCGCAGAACAAGCCGACAGGGGCGGAAATCAGGGCGTGCCGCCCGTACCTGATCGCGACCCTTGACGCCAATCCAAGTGTGAGGGCTGTGCTCGCGCTCGGGCGGATCGCCCATGAAACCTTCCTGAGCGCCCTGGAGCTACGCCGGGCCGATTTCACCTTCGGCCACGGTGCGCGACACGAACTGGGCAAGCGGCAACTGGTCCTTTTCGACAGCTATCACTGCTCGCGCTACAACACCAATACCGGCCGGCTGACCGCCGGGATGTTCCGGTCCGTCTTCGCCGACATCCGCCGGTTCCTGGATGGCGCATAGATGCTTCAGGCGCGTACCCGCTTGACGGGTACTCATCCGGACGCTGAGGCGGGCTCCACCCAGCCTTCCGGTCCGAGATGCTCCTGCGGCTTGAACCGGGCCTTGTAGGCCATCTTGTCCGAGCCTTCGACCCAGTAGCCCAGATAGACGTAGGGCACTCTCAGCCGCCGGGCGCGCTCGATGTGGTCGAGGATCATGTAGGTTCCAAGTCCGACGCCCTGATGGTCCGGATCGAAGAAGGAATAGACCATGGAAAGGCCGTCGGCGAGCTGATCCGTCAGCGCCACGCCGAGGAGCGGGCCTTCGCCGGCGCCGGTAATGAAACTGTCCGGACCGCGCTGCCGGTACTCGATGATCATGGTTTCCACATGGGTGTCCTCGACCATCATGGCATAGTCGAGCACGCTCATTTCCGTCATGCCGCCGTTTTCGTGGCGGGCGCGCAGATAGGTCTGGAACAGGTCGTACTGCTCGGCGGAGGGACTGGGCGGCAGACGCGCGCCGATGATGTCGGCGCCCTGCTTCCACTGGCGTTTCAGCGACCTGGTCCACTGGAAATCATCGACCCGGACCCGGACGGAAATGCAGGCGCGGCAGCTCTCGCAAGCCGGGCGGTAGGCGATGTTCTGGCTGCGCCGGAAGCCGCCCTGGGTCAGGACGTCGTTGAGCGCGGTCGCATGATGGCCGATCAGGTGGGTAAACACCTTCCGCTCCTGGCGGCCTTCCAGGTACGGGCAGGGCGCAGGCGCGGTCAGATAGAATTGCGGATGCTCGGTGGGATGCCTTGTCACTTTCCGGTTCCGTGGGGCTTCATGCGTTCTTGTGACCCGTTATCGCCTTGCTCTCTAGAAACCATAGTACCATGGCGCGACAAGAGAGAAGGTCACCCACAATATAAGCGATAGCGGCGTTCCGGCACGTATAAAATCCGAAAAGCGGTAATGGCCGGGCCCCATGATGATCAGGTTGGTCTGGTATCCCACCGGTGTCGCAAACGAACTGTTGGCCGCAAGCAACAGACACACGACAAAGGCTTCGGGCGATTGCCCGAGCTGGTCCGCCATGTTGATCGCGATCGGTGTGAACAGCACCGCCGCGGCATTGTTGGACAGGAAATTGGTCAACACCATGACGATCAGATAGAGCGCCGACAGGATCACCGTGGGAGACCGGCCGTCCAGCAGGGACACGAGCGTTGCCGCGATCGTGGTTGCGCCGCCCGATGCCTCCAGCGCCGCGGCGCCGGCCAGCGAGGCTCCGACCAGCATGAAGATCCGGCTGTCGATGGCGCGCATGGCCTGGCGCACGTTCAGGCAGCCGGTGGCGACCATGGCGAAGGTGCCGGCAATGGCCGCGGTCACGATCGGAACGAGCCCGCTTGCGGACAGGATCACGACCGCGGCAAAAATGGCGAACGCCCGGGGCGCATAGCGCCGGCGCGGCACTTCCGCCGTCGACCAGTCGAGCAGGAGAACATCCCTGCTGCCGCGCAGGCTGGCGATCTGGTCCGCGCTGCCGCCGACAAGCAGCACGTCGCCGGCCTCCAGGCGGATGTTGTTCATGGCCATGCGCGGCATGCGGCTGCGCCGCTGGATCCCCATGACCACGCATCCGGTTTCCGCGTGAAAGCCCGATTGCAGCAGCGTCCGCCCCATCATGCGCGAGGCGGGGGCGACCACCACTTCGGCCAGGGTCATGGACCCGGGCGCCGTGGATGCCGGTTCCAGATTGTCCCCGGTCTGGCCGGAGTTCTCAGGATCCATCAGCGGCTGGCGGCGGGACAGGGCGTTTGCAAGGGCTGAACGGGTCGCGGCGACGATCACCGTGTCGCCCGGTGACAGGGTGACGTTTTCGAACGGCGGCAGGATCGGATGTTCGCCTCTTTGTACCAGCCGGACCGTCATGTCCTTCAGCGCCGGAAACATGCCGGCGACCGATTCCACGCCCACCAGCGGATGGCCGTAGGTGATGTCGATCTGGGCGATGAACTGTTTGCCCGAGGCACCGGTCAGCTCATCGGCCATGGTCTTGCGGGGCTTCAGCAGGCGCGGCATGAAGAACAGCACATAGATTGCCCCGGTGCCGGCCAGCAGGACGCCGATGGGGGTGAAGCTGAAGAACCCCAGGCGCAGATCGGAGTGCTGCGCGGCGTAATTCACCACCAGGAGGTTTGTCGAGGAGCCGATCAGCGTCGTCATGCCGCCCAGGATCGCCATGAAGGACAAGGGCATCAGAACCTGGGACGAGGAGCGGCCCATGGTCGCGGCGACCGCGGTCAGGATCGGCAGGAACATCACCACCACGGGGGTGTTGTTGAGAAAGGCGCTCAGGACCGCGACGGCGATCAGCACCGGAATGGTCGCCAGATGGGAGCGTCCGCGGACCCAGCGGACGATGGCCTGGGCCGGTCCTTCCAGCGCATTGGTCTGGAACAGGCCCTGGCCGATGATCAGCAGGCAGATCACCGTGACGAGCGCGGGATTGGCGAAACCGACCAGAAAGTCGGCGGTTGTGACCGGGCCGCGGTCCGTCGTGACCGGAAAAAGCGTGAATATTGCTGCGAGGGAAACGACGGACCCGAGCGCGATTATCTCGATGGAATAGCGCTCAAGGGCATAGAGTACGACCGTTGACGCGATCACCACGAAGGTCAGCGTCATGGCTACGTCAATTGATTCCATTCACCTGCCTGCTGCCGCCTGGCCGAAGCCGAAGGAGGTCAGTCTAGAACAGGCGCACGGGAAATAGGAAGTCCCCTGAATGCAGTAAGACCGCGCCGGGCGAAAAGCCGCATGCGTTGCGAAGCGGTTTGAGGGAAAAAGATTTCCGCCGTCAGGCCGAAGGTCCGCCCCGGGACTGCAGGGCGGCGGAATTCATCACCACCGTGCCGAGGATCAGGTCGTGCAGCAGGCGCTTGCGGTCGGTGAACAGCGACACCAGCAGCACGAGGGGCGTCAGCAGGGCGACTGAGAACCAGAACAGGAGCAGGTGCATGACCGCCAGCAGCGGGTAGGGCCTGCCGCCGTACCAGAGCCGCATTTCCAGCCCCATGGCGCGCATTCCGGGCGTGGCCGCATTGGGACCGCCGAGGGTGAAGGCGGTGTAGAGGAGCGCGACCCCCTGGGCGAGGAAGGCATAGAAGAACCAGGCCAGGCCGAGGGTAAAGATCCCGAGGATGAACACGAGCACCGCGGCCACGCCGGTCAGGATCACCACGGCGATGGCGTCGATGCAGAAGGCGAGGAGACGCTTTGTCCTGACGCCCTCGAACAGGTCCGGCATGGCCAACGGGTCGAAGACGTCCTGCCGGGAGCCGGTGGAATCCAATTCTGCAGCCATGGGATGATCTCCTTATCCGCTGCACCCGATGTGGGGACGATCGGCCGGTTTCGCAAATCTCGCGCTACGAATCGGGCGGAAAATCACTCGATCGATTCCGCCACGTCCACGTGTCGGACCCGGTAGCCGCGCTCGCGCAGCGCCGCAACGATCGCCTCGCCGTGCTGGGCGTCGAAGGCCTCGAAGGTCACGTCCAGGGTGGCGCCCTTGGCCGGCACGTCCAGGAACAGGTGGTGATGGGCGACATCGACCACATTGCCTTTCAGGGTGCCGATGACGGTGGCGATTTCGCCCAGAACGCCCGGCCGGTCGGGCGTGTCGATGCGGATGGAGACGAGACGGCCGTCCCGGGTCAGTTCCCGGATCACGATGGACGACAAGAGCCGCGGATCGATGTTGCCGCCGCACAGGACCAGCCCGACCTTCTTGCCCGCAAACCGTTCCGGCTCGGTCATCAGGGCGGCGAGGCCCGCGGCACCCGCACCCTCCGCGATGGTGCGCAGCCGGGTCAGATAGGCGTTGATCGCCCGTTCGATGGTGCTTTCCTTGGCCAGGATGATGTCGTCGACGACCTTTTTCACGATCTGCCGGGTCAGTTTGCCCACATCGCGCACGGCGATCCCCTCGGCAATGGTCGGGCCCTCGCAGCGAACCTCCCTGCCGTAGAAGTCGCCCCACATGCCGGGATAAAGCACGGTTTCCACGCCGATCACCTCGATGTCCGGCCTGATCGCCTTGGCGGCCGTGCCGTTGCCCGAAATCAGCCCGCCGCCGCCGATCGGGATCACCAGCGTGTCCAGGTCCGGATAGGCTTCCAGCATTTCAAGCGCGATGGTGCCCTGTCCCTCGATCACCCGGGGGTCGTCATAGGGGTGAACCCAGGCGAGGCCGCGTTCCGATGCGATCCGGTCGGCCTCTTCGGAGGCCTCGTGAACGGTTTCCCCGGCGAGCACCACTTCCGCGTTGTAGCTCTTCGTCGCGGCGATCTTCACAAAAGGGGTCGATTCCGGCATGACGATGGTCGCCGGAATGCCGAGGCGCTGGGCATGGCAGGCGACCCCTTGCGCATGGTTGCCGGCCGACATGGCGATCACGCCGCGTGTGCGTTCTTCCGGGGTGAGGCTTGCCAGTTTGACGATGGCGCCGCGCTCCTTGAAGGAGCCGGTGACCTGCATGTTCTCGTATTTGACGAAAACCTCCGCGCCGGTGAGGGCGGAGAGCGCGGGGGCCGGCAGGCAGGGGGTTTCCAGGACGGCGCCCCGTATCAGCCTGGCGGCCTTTTGAATACCGGCGAGGGTGACTTCGCCGGACCCGGGGTCGGGTGGTGCACCAGGGCCGGATGGCGCCGCGCTCATAACGCGCGTGCCAGCAGGGACGCCACCTGGGGCGCGAAATAGGTAAGGATGCCGTCGGCGCCGGCGCGCTTGAAGGCCATGAGGCTTTCCACCATGGCCCGGTCCCGGTCGATCCAGCCGTTGGCGCCGGCAGCCTCGATCATCGCGAATTCGCCGGAGACCTGGTAGGCGTAGGTCGGCATCCGGAACGTGTCCTTCAGCCGCCACAGGATGTCGAGATAGGGCATGCCCGGCTTGACCATGATCATGTCCGCGCCTTCGGCGATATCCAGCTCCGCCTCGCGGATGGCTTCGTCGGTGTTGGCGGCGTCCATCTGGTAGGTGCGCTTGTCGCCGATCAGGGTGGCGTTGGTGCCGACCGCGTCGCGGAACGGCCCGTAGAAGGCCGAGGCGTATTTGGCCGCGTAGGACATGATCTGGACCTCGCGGAAATCGTTTTCGTCCATGGCCTGGCGGATCGCGGCGACGCGGCCGTCCATCATGTCGGACGGGCCGATGATGTCGGCGCCGGCTTCCACCTGGTTCAGCGCCTGGCGGCAGAGCTGGTCGACCGTTTCGTCGTTGAGGATCCTTTCGCCGTCCATCAGGCCGTCGTGCCCGTGGCTGGTATAGGGATCCAGCGCGACGTCGGTCATGAGGCCGACATTGAGGCCTTCCTGCTTGATCGCGCGGCAGGTCTGGCACACCAGGTTGTCCGGATTGAGCGCCTCGGAGCCTGTCGGATCGCGCAGGGCCGGATCGGTGTAGGGGAAAAGTGCGATCGCCGGGATGCCCAGGCTTTCCGCCCTGACGGCATCCTTCACCGCCTCGTCGACGGACAGGCGCTCCACGCCGGGCATGGAGGGGACCGGCTGGCGGATGCCGGCGCCCTCGACGATAAAGATCGGCCAGATCAGGTCGTTTGTCGTCAGCACGGTCTCGCGCACCAGGCGCCTGGACCAGTCCGCGCGCCGGTTGCGGCGCATGCGGCGGCCGCCGAGGATCTCGTCCATGTCGGAACTGGTGATGGACGGTGTGCGGGTGGAAGACGACATCTTTCTCAGGTCCTGTGATCGGGGGCTGCAATCAGGTGGAGCATGCGTGATACGCTGCCTGAATGCTGGAGACCCTATCACGGGATCGAATGTGTTCCAACACGATGTAAAATAACGATAAACGCTTATAAAAATGCGTTTTGTTGACGTTTACGTCAAAACTGGCTAAGTCCCATTCACCACAGGAAGCCAAGACTTTAACCTGCAAACAGCAGGGCTCGGGAGGACAGGTCATGGATTTTTCCCTCAGTGAAGATCAGCGCGCCTTTCAGGACATGGCGGCGGCCTTCGCCCGCGATGAAATGGAGCCCCATGCGCGTGAATGGGACGAGAACAGTCTCTTTCCGGTCGATACCCTGCGCAAGGCAGCGGAACTGGGCTTCGGCGGCATCTATGTGCGCGAGGACGTCGGCGGCTCGGGCCTGACGCGCACGGATGCGGCGATCATCTTCGAGGAACTCGCCAAGGGATGCACCTCGACGGCCGCCTATATTTCCATTCACAACATGGCCGCCTGGATGATCGACACCTATGGCAGCGAGGACCTGAGGCGGACATATCTGCCGGACCTGTGTTCCATGAAGAAATTCGCCAGCTACTGCCTGACGGAGCCGGGTGCGGGATCCGATGCGGCCTCGCTGCGGACGAAGGCGGTCGACGACGGCGACCACTATGTGCTGAACGGCTCAAAGGCCTTCATCTCCGGCGGCGGCGCCAGCGACGTCTATGTGGTCATGGTGCGCACCGGCGGGGACGGGCCGAAGGGCATCAGCTGTGTCGTGGTGGAAGAGGGCACGCCGGGCCTGAGCTTCGGCGCCCAGGAGGTCAAGCTCGGCTGGAAGAGCCAGCCGACCGCCCAGGTGAACTTCCAGGACTGCCGTATCCCGAAGACCAACCGGGTCGGCGCGGAAGGCGAGGGCTTCAGGATCGCCATGGCCGGGCTGGACGGCGGCCGGCTGAATATCGGCGCCTGCTCGCTCGGGGCCGCCCAGACCTGTCTTGAGCGCACCATTCGTTACATGAAGGACCGCAAGCAGTTCGGCCGCGCCATCGCCGAATTCCAGGCGCTGCAATTCCGTCTCGCCGACATGGCGACCGAACTGGAGGCCGCGCGGCTGTTCCTGCATAAGGCCGCCTCCCTGGTGGATGCCAAGGCACCGGCGGCGACCACGACCGCCGCCATGGCCAAGCGGCTTGCGACCGACACCGGCTTCAAGGTGGTCAACGAGGCGTTGCAGCTGCACGGCGGCTACGGCTATCTGCGCGACTATCCGATCGAGCGTTACCTGCGCGACGTGCGGGTGCACCAGATCCTGGAAGGCACCAATGAGATCATGCGGCTGATCATCGCCCGTGATCTTTTGAAAGACTGAAAATCATTCCTGATCATTCGAACCGGGGACGGATGTGAGCGACGATATCTTGTTTGAGCAGCGCGGGGCGGCGGGTTTCGTCACGCTGAACCGGCCGAAGGCCCTGAATGCCCTGAACCACGGCATGGTGAAGGCGCTGACGCGCCAGTTGGCGGAATGGGCCGGCAACGACGGTGTCCGCCATGTGGTCATTCGCGGGGAGGGGGAAAAGGCCTTCTGCGCCGGCGGCGATATCCGCAGCATCTATGACGCCAGGATGGCCGGAGAGAGCGGCCTGACGGACTTCTTCCACGACGAATACCTTCTCAATGCCCGTATCAAGACCTATCCCAAACCCTATGTTTCCCTGATCGACGGCATCGTCATGGGCGGGGGCGTCGGTGTATCGGTGCACGGCAGCCACCGGGTCGGAACCGAAAACACCATGTTCGCCATGCCGGAAACCGGCATCGGCTTCTTTCCGGATGTGGGCGGAACATGGTTCCTGCCGCGCATGCCGAAGGCGACCGGCATCTATTGCGCCCTGAGCGCCGGACGGCTGAAGCAGGGAGACGCAATCGAGACCGGGGTCCTGACCCATACCACCGCACGCGGGTGTCTCCCGGCCCTGGAAGAGGCTCTGGTGGAGACCGACGACGTCGGCGCCGCCCTTGGCGCTTTCCACGTCGATGCGGCGCCCTCGGAGCTGATGGCAAGGGCGGATCTGATCGAGGAGATCTTCTCGGCGCCGACCGTCGCGGAGGTGATGCGGCGCCTCGATGCCTGCGAGGACCCCTGGGGCGGGAAGGTCGCGGCGGGCATCCGGTCGAAGTCGCCGACCAGCGTCCATCTGGCTTTTGAACAGATGCAGAGGGGCGCAAGGCTGGACTTTGCAGGCTGCATGCGCTTGGAATACCGGATCGTTACAAAGATCCTTGAGGGGCACGATTTCTTCGAGGGGGTGAGGGCGCTTCTGGTCGACAAGGACCAGGCGCCGAAATGGCAGCCGGACCGGCTGGACCAGATCGGCGGGACCGTCCTTGCGCCCTATTTCGAGGAACCGGCCTCAGGGGACCTACCTCTGGATTAAACAGGACCGACATGCTCGCGAACCTTCATGCCATCTTGAGCTCGAGACCGCCGTGGAGCACCATTCTGGTGTGGTATCTGCGCGCGATCGCGGTTCTGCTGCTCGGCGGCGGGCTGATACATTGGGCGCGAATCGTCGGGGTCACGCCCTGGCGCGGCGTCTGGTTCTGGGAAATGCCGCTGGCGTGGCAATCGGCGACGGTCTTCTTCGGCGTGCTCGACCTGGTGGCGGCCATCGGCCTCTGGCTGGCGGTGTCCTGGGGCACGGTCATGTGGCTGTTCCGGGCGGGCAGCCAGATCGTGATGCACACCCTGTTCGCCGATATCTACGGCCGCCGGCCCTACGAGATCTCGTTCTATCTTCTGACGATCGCGGGATATCTGCTTCTGACCTACCTGATGGAGCGGGAAAATCGCGCACATTAGCCCGGGCCGTGGCAACCCAGGTCGTCGGGTTCACAGGATCACACAGTTTCAAAAGCCACACAGATGCGCCGGGGCCGGAAGGCGGCCCGGCAGCGCGACAAGTCGGGAGGAGTTGTCATGACCAAGAAGATCGGATTTATCGGCCTCGGCAACATGGGCGGGCCGATGGCGGTCAACCTGATGAAGGCCGGGCACGATGTTCTGGGCTTCGATCTGTCCGAAGGCGCCCTGGCCGTGTTCGAGGACGCGGGCGGAACCTGCGCGAAGAGCGTTCCCGAGATCGCCTCGGCCTGCGATGTCATCGTCACCATGCTTCCCGCCGGTGCCCATGTGCGCAAGGTCTATATGGACGAGGGCGGCATTTTCGAAAACGCGAAGCCGGGAACGCTGATGATCGATTCCTCGACCATTGACGTTGAAAGCGCGCGTGCCGTCGCAGCGGCGGCGAGCGAACAGGACATGCTGATGGTCGACGCACCGGTGTCCGGCGGCGTCGGCGGTGCGGCCGCCGGGACCCTGACCTTCATGGTCGGCGGTCCGAAGGCCGCCTTCGATCAGGCCCGGCCCTATCTGGACATCATGGGCAAGACCATCGTTCATGCCGGGGATTCCGGCACAGGGCAAGCGGCGAAGATCTGCAACAACATGGTGCTGGGCATTTCCATGATCGCGGTCAGCGAGGCCTTTGTCCTGGCGGAGCGGCTCGGGCTCGACGCCCAGAAGCTGTTCGACATTTCCTCAACCGCTTCCGGACAGTGCTGGGCGCTGACCTCCTATTGCCCTGTGCCGGGGCCGCTGCCGAGCTCGCCGGCGAACCGCGACTACCAGCCGGGGTTTGCGGCCGCGATGATGCTGAAGGATCTGAAGCTGGCGCAGGAGGCGGCAAGCACGTCCGGCGCCTCCACGCCGCTCGGCGCGGAGGCCGCGGCACTCTATTCCATGTTCTGCAATTCCGGCGGCGAAGGGCTGGACTTTTCGGCCATCGTCAAATACCTGCGCGGATCATGATTAATCAAGTCTTTCAAGGTGTTGAGAATCGTCCTTAAACAATTAACGGACGATTCAGCGTGTCTCTTAAGCGGATTTTAGAAGCGCTGCTGTAACTTTGTTTACAAGGTGGGAAAAATATCCACCTGGCGACAGGTAATAAAGATAGAGGCGCAGACATATGATCACCGCTACAAGGGCAGTCGATGCAGTGGTTCAGGGGGAAGAGGAAGCGGAAATCAAGCCGCTTTATCTTGAGGCCCTGACCCTTGTGGAACGGCTGCACAGACGACTGCTTGATGTCATCAAGGACGAATTCGACCGCATGGGCCGGTCCGATGTGAACAGCGTGCAGGCCCTGCTCCTGTTCAACATCGGCGATGCCGAACTGACCGCAGGCGAACTGAGAACCCGCGGCTACTATCTCGGCTCGAACGTGTCCTACAACCTGAAGAAACTGGTTGAAACCGGCTACATTCACCATCAGCGCTCCCGCATGGACCGCCGGTCGGTGCGCGTCAGCCTGACGGAAAAGGGACAGGAAGTCGCGCGCATCGTGAACGATCTCTACGAACGTCACGTTCTTTCCGTTGAGCAGGTCGGGGAAATCGGCACTGAGGATTTCATTGCCCTGAACAAGTCCCTGCGCCGGCTGGAGCGTTTCTGGACCGATCAGATCCTGTACCGGCTCTGAGCGGCGCCAACGGCGGACCCTTGCATTTCAAACGCCGTTCCGGTCCGCCGGAGCGGCGTTTTTCCTGTTTGGCGCGCGCATCCGCAGAAGCGTTCACGAAATTATCATGATCTCCCCGGGACGCACCGGCCGACATGATCTGGACATAATGCGATGCGTATGTGCAATTAGCGCCCGGTGCTCTAAAGGAAATCGCGCCCGGATTTGCCTTTTTCAGTCGATGGCCAGCCTTCATTTTCGACTTCGAAATGCGAATTCCGGAGTGCGCGCGGCGCTGATCGGGCCAAAACCTGTAATTTGTTAATCATAACTGCCATAAATTGGCCTTCGGTTTTGGTTATTACGCCGGGTGAGGTGTGGAATCGCAAGGTTCGGTCAGGGGTATCCGGAAGACCGGAATTGCGAGAACTGTGATGAATTGAGGTTGGTAATGACAGCATCCTTCGGGAACGCCGGTGGTTTCATGTCAAGGGCGGCAAAGTGTGGTGCGCGCGCCGCGGGGCTTCTTGCCTTGTCGTTCGCCGCCTACAACACGGCCGCCGCGGCGCAGGGCCCGCTCGATGCTGTTCGTCATCAGAGCCAGCCGGTCGAATGGCAGGACCGTTTCCAGGCCACCATGGAAAGCCTCAGTGCCCTGGACAGCGCCGAGCCGACCCTGTCGCCGGAGACCGCGGATTACATCGCGGTGGCGATCGACCGTTATTCCCGGATCGTGCAGCAAGGCGGATGGGGGCGGGTCTCCAGCGGCAAGTCGCTGCGGATCGGCGCGCGCGACCGGCGCGTCGTCGAACTGCGCCGCCGCCTGATCGCCTCCGACGACCTTGAACAGAAGGCCGGGCTGTCTGACACGTTCGATTCCTACGTGGATGCCGCCCTGCGCCGGTTCCAGCTGCGCCACGGGCTCCTGGCCGACGGTGTGCTGGGTGAATCGACCATTGTCGCTCTCAACGTTCCGGCCCATGTCCGCCTGCGTCAGCTTGAAACCAACATGGTGCGGCTGCGCTCCATGTCCGGGTTCCTCGGCGACCGCTACGTGATGGTCAATATCCCGGCGGCGGAGATCGAGGCGGTCGAAAACGGGCGCGTCCGTTCGCGCCACACGGCCGTGGTCGGCAAGATCGACCGGCAGACCCCGATCCTGAACAGTGAGATCTACGAACTCAACTTCAATCCCTACTGGACCGTCCCGGTCTCCATCATCCGCAAGGACCTGATCCCGAAGATGAAGGAGGATCCGGACTATCTGGCCCGGAACAAGATCCGTATCTTCGACTGGAAGGACAACGAACTGGCCTGGCAGCAGATCGACTGGAACACGGAAGAGGCGACCCAGTACCAGTTCCGCCAGGAACCGGGCGCGGAAAATTCGCTCGGCCATGTCCGGATCAACTTCCACAACAAGCACCAGGTCTACCTGCACGACACGCCGTCCAAGACGCTGTTCGGATCGGATTACCGCTTCCATTCCTCCGGCTGCGTCCGGGTTCAGAACGTGCGTGAACTCGTCACCTGGCTGCTGCAGTCGACGACGCCTGACTGGGACCGCTCCAAGGTCGACAACGTCATACGGGTCGGCGAACGCGAAGACGTCAAGCTGAAGAAGAAGATCCCGCTCTACATGACCTACGTCACGGCCTGGGCGAACGCGGAAGGCGTGGTCCATTTCCGCGAGGATATCTACAACCGCGACGATCTCTACGGGACGAGCGGTGAGGGTTTCGGCACCGACGCGCAGGCCCGTCTTTAATCAACCATCCTACCTCGACGCATAGTCATTCCAGACCAGCGCAGCGAAGCTGTGCCTCACTTGTCTGGAATGACGGCGCGGACCTGTGATAAATGCCCGCAGGTTGTGGAGAGAAGAAGATGAGTCGGGACCAGCGGCCCAGCGGAGAAATCTATCTCGAAATCCAGCAGATCGGCCGCCAGATCAGGATGACCGCCATCCACGCGGAGACCGGGGTCGAGGTCGTGGTGTTCGGACCGAACACGGCGTCCCAGGAAGATCTGAAGCGTATTGCCGTACGCAAGCTGCAGAGGCGGCTGGAGCAGGAAAACCGGCCCTGAAGGCCCGCGGGCACGCATTTTTGTTCGCTCCGCAAGCGATCTGTCAGTTTTGTGAAACTTGATGTCGGTGTAGCTCTTGGTTCGCGCCGGTGCCTATGGTAGTTCCACGCCTGCACGGGACGTGAGGCCTCAAAATGGGCGAAACGGTCCGGGGCCGGGATGATCCGGCAATCAGAATTCTACCAGAAAAGGATGGTGCGATGTCCTTGACAGATTCCGCGGCCGGCCAGTCTTCCCATTCGGCATTCTTTACCCGCAGCCTTGCTGACGCCGACCCGGATATTTTCGGCGCCATCGAGAACGAACTTGGCCGTCAGAGGCACGAAATCGAGCTGATCGCATCGGAGAACATCGTTTCCCGCGCGGTTCTGGAAGCCCAGGGCTCGATCATGACCAACAAGTATGCCGAGGGCTATCCGGGCAAGCGCTACTACGGCGGCTGCCAGTTCGTGGACGTGGCCGAAACGCTCGCCATCGAGCGCGCCAAGCAGCTGTTCGGCTGCAACTTCGCCAACGTCCAGCCGAATTCCGGCAGCCAGATGAACCAGGCCGTGTTCCTGGCGCTGCTGCAGCCGGGCGACACGTTCATGGGGCTCGACCTCAATTCCGGCGGACACCTGACCCACGGTTCTCCGGTCAACATGTCCGGCAAGTGGTTCAATGTTGTCTCCTACGGCGTGCGTGAGGACGACCATCTGCTCGACATGGAAGAGATCGAGCGCCGCGCACATGAGCACAAGCCGAAGCTGATCGTCGCGGGCGGAACCGCCTATTCGCGCATCTGGGACTGGAAGAAGTTCCGGGAAATCGCCGATTCCATCGGCGCCTATCTGATGGTCGACATGGCGCATATCGCGGGTCTCGTGGCCGGCGGGGTGCACCCGTCGCCGATCCCGCATGCCCATGTGGTGACCACCACGACGCACAAGTCCCTGCGCGGCCCGCGCGGCGGCATGATCCTGTCGAACGACGAGGACATCGCCAAGAAGATCAATTCCGCGGTTTTCCCCGGTCTTCAGGGCGGCCCGCTGATGCATGTGATCGCCGCAAAGGCGGTGGCTTTCGGAGAAGCCCTCAAGCCGGAATTCAAGACCTACGCGCAAAGCGTGGTCGACAATGCCAAGGCCCTGGCCTCGACCCTGCAGGAACAGGGTCTGGATATTGTTTCCGGCGGAACCGACAACCATCTGATGCTGGTCGATCTGCGTCCGAAGAACGCGACCGGCAAGAAGGCGGAAGCCTCTCTCGGCCGGGCGAACATCACCTGCAACAAGAACGGTATTCCGTTCGATCCGGAAAAGCCGTTCGTGACCTCCGGTGTCCGTCTCGGCACGCCGGCCGGCACCACCCGCGGCTTCGGCGTCGCCGAGTTCCGCGAAATCGGCCTGCTGATCACCGAAGTGCTCGACGGCCTGAAGGCGGCGAACAGCGAAGACGGCAATGGGGCGGTGGAAGCGGCGGTCAAGGCCAAGGTCGAGGCTCTGACGGCCCGGTTCCCGATTTACTGAGGCCATCATGAGGGCCGGCTGAGCCGGCCGGGAGCATTCAAAGATGCGGTGTCCCTATTGCGGCGGTGACGAAACCCAGGTCAAGGATTCCCGTCCGACCGAGGACAACACGGCTATCCGCCGGCGCAGGGTCTGCAACACCTGCGCCGGACGGTTCACCACGTTCGAGCGGGTCCAGCTGCGGGAGCTGATGGTCCTGAAGCGATCCGGTCGGCGAGTTCCCTTCGACCGGGAAAAGCTGATGCGGTCGGTGCAGATCGCGGTGCGCAAGCGCCCGGTCGAGCCGGAGCGGATCGAGCGCATGGTGAGCGGCATCGTCCGCCAGCTGGAAAGCTCCGGCGAAAGCGACATCACCGCCGAGACGATCGGCAACCACGTCATGGAAGGCCTCAAGGGCATCGACGACGTGGCCTACGTCCGCTTCGCCTCCGTCTACAAGAATTTCCGCGAGGCCAAGGATTTCGAGGCGCTGCTGGACGAATTGAGCGGTCCGGAGCAACAGATGCTCGACGAGACCTGATTGAGACCGGTTTTTCGGCGGTAACGAAAGCAAAGCAGTCCGTTTCATGCCATCGGCGCACGACATCGACCTCAGATACATGGCCGCTGCCGAGCGCTATGCGCGCCGGGGGCTCGGCGTGGTCTGGCCGAACCCGCCGGTCGCGGCCCTGATCGTTGCCGAAAACGGCGAGGGGACGCCGGTTCTCGTCGGCCGGGGACGGACGTCGAAGCCGGGCGGGCCGCATGCGGAGGTGAACGCGCTCAGGAGTGCGGGCGAGAAGGCGCGCGGTGCGACCTGCTACGTCACCCTTGAGCCGTGCTCCCATTACGGCCGGACGCCGCCGTGCTCCATGGCGCTGATCGAAGCCGGCATCGGACGCGTCGTCATCGGCATGCTCGATCCCAACCCGCGCGTTGCCGGACGCGGGGTCCGGATGCTCCAGGAGGCCGGCATCGAGGTCGTCGTCGGCGTCCACGAGGACGCCTGCAGGCGCCTTTATCACGGTTTCACCTCACGCATCACCCGGCAGCGTCCGCATGTCTTTTTGAAGCTTGCCGTCTCGCGCGACGGCTTCATCGGCCGGGAAGGGGCGGGGCAGGTGCGCATTTCCGGGCCGCTGTCGATGCGCATGGTCCACGGATACCGGGCGATCTATGACGCCATCCTCGTCGGCATCGGCACGGCGCTGGCCGACGATCCGCAACTGACCTGCCGGCTGCCGGGCATGGCGGAGCGGTCTCCGGTCCGGGTGATCCTCGATGCACGCGCCGATCTGCCGCTCAAGTCGAAACTGGTGCGGACTGCCGCCGATGTTCCGGTCTGGCTGGTGTGCGGCAATGATGCCGATCCGGAGCGCGTCAGGAACCTGGCCGACGCCGGTGTTCTGGTGATCCGCGTTCCGACCGATGAAGGCCGTATTCATCCGGCGGTCGTTGTCAGTGCCCTGAGTGCCCGGGGCATCACCCGCCTGATGGTGGAAGGCGGGTCGCGGATCGCGAACGCATTTCTGGACGCGGACCTGGTCGACGACCTGTGCGTGGTCACCGGCGCGGTGGAGGTGGGCGCCGGCGGCATACCGGCCCTGTCCGGGCGGGACCTTGAAGCCGTCCTGAAAGACCCCAGGTTTGCACGGGTCGATGCCGGCTATCTGGAAGACGACCGGTATGTCTATCTGAGCAGGCGGAAGGCCTGAAAGACGGGAAACCTGACATGTTTACTGGAATAGTCACCGATCTCGGCGAAATCCTGAGCGTTGAAAAGATCCCGGCCGGCATCCGCACCCGGATCCGGACCGCCTATGATCCCGATACGATCGACATCGGCGCCTCCATCGCCTGCGGCGGGCCCTGCCACACGGTGACGGCCAAGGGGACGGACGCTGAGGGAAACTGGTTCGAGGTGGAATCGGCGTCCGAAACCCTTGCGCTCACCACCGCGTCGGACTGGGCGGCCGGAATGAAACTCAATCTGGAGCGGTCGCTTGCCATCGGAGACGAACTCGGCGGCCATCTGGTTCTCGGTCATGTCGACGGGCGGGCACGGATCGTCAGGCGGCAGGATCATGACGACTCCGTCTATTTCCAGTTCGAGGCGCCCGACGAGTTCGCGCCCTACATCGCCCGGAAGGGCTCCGTCGCTCTGGACGGCACGTCGCTGACTGTGAACGAGGTCGACGGCCGGCTGTTTTCGGTGTTCCTGATCCCGCACACGCTCGCGGTTACCACCTGGAGCGAGCGGAAGGAAGGCGATTTCGTCAATCTGGAAGTCGACATGATGGCGCGATATGCTGCGCGCCTTGCGGAATACGCCGGAACGTCATGACAGCACCGCAATTCCTTGTGTAACGGTACCGTCGAAACGTTCTTGTCAAGCCGCAACGGCAGGGACATATCGGGGTGGACAAATCGGGACAGACATGGTTCCTGTCGCGACCCTCAAGACAAACGAATGGATCCATGAGTTCAAACCCGAAGCTTTTGATTATCGAAGCCCGTTTCTACGAGGAAATCGCGGATGCGCTGGCCGAAGGCGCGATCCAGGCGATCGAGGCTGCCGGCGGCGAGTACGAGCGGATCTCCGTTCCCGGGGTTCTGGAAATCCCGGCCGCGCTTTCCATGGTGATGACGGCGATGGAAAACGAAGGGCCGCTTTATGACGGCTTCGTGCTGCTCGGCTGCGTCATCCGGGGCGAGACGTCGCACTACGATATCGTCGCCAATGAATCGGCACGGGTGATCATGGACCTGATCGTCGATGCGGACCTTGCGGTCGGCAACGGTATCCTGACCGTGGAAAACGCCGACCAGGCCTGGGCCCGGGCAAAGACGGACGAGAAGAACAAGGGCGGATCGGCGGCGGAGGCGGCGCTGGCGATGATCGCCCTGCGCGAAAGGCTTGGAGTTTAAGGGATGACCGACAAGGTCGAGCAACCGAAGCCGCAACCGGCCCCCAAGGCGGCCCGTCCGGCGAACAAGCGCGGCGCGGCACGCCTCGGCGCCGTGCAGGCGCTCTACCAGATGGATGTCGGCGGTGCGGGGCTGAACGATGTGATCAGCGAGTTCACGACGTTCCGCCTCGGCAAGGAACTGGACGGCGAGCAGTACCGGGAAGCGGACGAACAGTGGTTCAAGGATATCGTCAAGGGCGTCGTCGGCGACCAGAAGTTCCTGGATCCGTTCATTCACACGGCCCTTGCCGAAGACTGGCCGCTGAAGCGGATCGACAGTCTGCTCCGGGCGATCCTGCGCTGCGGCTCCTATGAGCTTCTGCGCCGCAAGGACGTGCCCGCCCGGGTGATCATTTCCGAATACATCGATGTGGCGAAGGCCTTTTTCGAGGACGACGAACCGGGGCTGGTGAACGGTGTCCTCGACCGGCTCGCGCATGACCTGCGCAAGGCGGAATTCGACGCGCCCGAGGCCGGCAGCGGCGAGGCCTGATCATGGCCGGCGACCGGCCGCATGAATTCGAGCTGATCAAGCGCTATTTCGCGCCGCTTGCCACCGATTCCGGCAGTCTCGGTCTTGCCGATGACGCCGCGGTATTCACGCCCCGCCCGGGATACGACCTGGTGCTGACGAAGGACATGCTGTCGGCCGACGTGCATTTTTTTCCTGATGATCCTCCAGAGGCGATCGCGCAGAAGGCGCTTCGGGTCAATCTTTCCGATCTTGCGGCCAAGGGCGCCCGGCCGCGTGGCTATCTTCTCGGACTGGGACTTGCCTCCGATTGGACCGCGGACTGGCTTGACCGGTTCTGCAAGGGGCTTTCAGCCGATCAGGCCGCCTACGGGGTGGTGCTTTGGGGCGGGGACACGATCAGTTCCGGTGACGGCCTGCAGATTTCTGTCACGGCGATCGGCGAGGTGCCGCAATCGAAGGCCGTCCGGCGGACCGGCGCACGGCCGGGCGACGCGCTTTATGTCTCCGGGACCATCGGGGATGGGGCAGCCGGCCTGAAGGCACGTCTCGACAGCGGCTTTTCCGCCCGCAACGGTCTGAACGACGACGAGTTGCGTCATATCCTCGACCGCTATCTGCTGCCGCGCCCAAGGGTGGATCTGGCGGAACCGCTGGGCGAATTCGCCCATGCGGCGATGGATGTGTCCGACGGCCTGTTCGCCGATGCCGCTCATGTCGCCGAGGCGTCGGCGGTGGATCTGAGGATCGATCTTGATCTGGTGCCGGTCTCGCCGGCCCTTGAGACGATCCGTCAGGCAGGGGCCGATGAGGCGGCCGCCTTGCTGGCCGGCGGCGACGACTACGAGATCCTGGCGTGTGTTCCCATGGCTTCGGCGGGCGCTTTCGAGAATGCCGCCCGGGCGGCCGGCTGTCCGGTGACCCGGATCGGCGAGGTCACAAGCGGCAGCGGCAAGGTCAACGTGCATCATGGCGGGGTTCCGGTCGACGTTCTGTCCGCCGGCTTTCAGCATTTCTGAGCATCGGTTACAGGCTCCGGTGAAGCCTGATTTCAGACGATACCCCCCGAAACCATTCGTTCCCGCGAGGCGATGCGAGCGCCCTTGGATCCCGCACATACCAGAGGACCAGGGAATGAGGGAAATGCGCGCTAATTGCGTTCCCCTGAATTTAGGGGCTGCCAAAACGGATGCGCTCGTGTACCCATGGCAGCTCTCTTGAAACGATTTTGCATTCTCAGGACCGGATATGTCTGCCTCTGCCGCCGCTTCCACCCACGCGTTCGTCGATGACCGGCTCGCCAAGCGCAATGCGCTGCTGCTCGCCTTCGCCCAGGCGCTGGGCGGAGCATCGGCATCGATCGTGATCGCCACGGGATCGCTGATCGGCAGCAGCCTTCTTGGAAGCGACAAGTCCCTGGCAACCCTGCCGGTCTCCGCCTTCGTGCTGGGAACAGCCATCGGCACCCTGCCGGCGGGCGCAATCATGCGCCGCTTCGGGCGGCGCATCGGGTTCATGGGGGCGTCCGCTTTCGGTATCTTTTCGGCCCTGGTGGCATCGTTTGCGGTGTTTCAGGCCAATTTCCCCCTGTTCATCGTCGCCTGCGGCGGCAGCGGCTTCGTCGGCGCCTTCGTGCAGCAGTTCCGCTTCGCGGCGGCCGACACGGCAAGCGACGCGTTCAAGCCCAAGGCGATTTCCTGGGTGCTTGCCGGCGGCGTTCTGGCGGGGGTCGTCGGACCGCAGACGGTGATCGCCACCAAGGACCTGTTCTCGCCCATTCTGTTTGCCGGGACCTATCTGGCGCAGGCGGGGCTTTCCCTTGCCTCCCTGCTGCTGGTCTCCTTCATCCGGATCCCGAAGCCGGTGCGGGCGCCGGGCGGAACCCACGGCGGCCGGCCCATCCTGACCATCATGGCGCAGCCCCGCTTCATCGTGGCGGCCGCCTGCGGCATCTGCTCCTACGCGCTGATGAGCCTGGTGATGACGGCAACGCCGCTGGCCATGATCGGCTGCGGCCTGTCGTCGACGGATGCAGCGCTCGGCATCCAGTGGCACGTGCTGGCCATGTTCGGCCCGAGCTTCTTCACCGGCAACCTGATCGCGCGCTTCGGCAGGGAACGGATCGTCTCCATCGGCCTTACCCTGCTCGGCGGCTGCGCCATCATCGCGCTCATGGGCGTGGAACTCGCCCATTTCTGGAGCGCGCTGATCCTGCTCGGTCTCGGCTGGAACTTCGGTTTCATCGGCGCGACCGCCATGCTGACGGAAACCTACCGGTCGGAAGAACGCAACATGGTGCAGGCGGCCAATGATTTCCTGGTCTTCGGCTTTGTGGCCTTTGCGTCGTTTTCGTCCGGGGCGCTGCTTAACCATTTCGGCTGGTCGACCGTGAACTGGCTGGTTTTCCCCTTTATTGTCCTGTGCTTCTTGCTTCTCGGCTGGCTCGCCCTCCACGAAAAGAGGCGGGCGGCGGCCTGACAACCGGGCCTGAACAGGCGAAATATATCCGGATGTCTTTGCTGCGGTGCAACTGAAGTTCTCCTAAAGGCAAGTGTGTGTAATCCCTAAGAGTAACTTGACGGCTGTTGCCGATCTGTTGCTATCGTGTGGACCATTGACGCGCCGCATCCTTGCGGCGCCGTTATTGGGCTGGCCGAAAACAAAAAAGACAAACGGCCTGCTGCACAATTGGGAGGAATTATGAACGAGATAATGATCGTTATCATCGTCTGCGGTCTGCTGTCAGTGGCATATGGGGCCTGGGCGATCCAATCCGTGATGGCATCGGATGCCGGCACGGAACGTATGCGGGAGATTGCAGGGGCAATTCAGGAAGGGGCGCAGGCCTATCTCACCCGTCAGTATACCACCATCGCCATCGTGGGAGCCGTCGTCTTCGTCATTGCCTGGCTGCTCCTGTCGGCAACGGCTGCCTTCGGCTTCCTGATCGGGGCCGTGCTCTCCGGTGCAGCGGGCTTCATCGGCATGATGGTGTCCGTGCGCGCCAACGTACGGACCGCCCAGGCGGCAAGCCAGAGCCTGGGCGCGGGTCTTGAGATCGCCTTCAAATCGGGTGCCGTCACCGGTCTTCTCGTTGCCGGCCTGGCGCTGCTCGGTGTCGCGGTCTACTTCGCGATCCTGACAGGACCGATGGGCCATGCGCCGACGGACCGTGTGGTGATCGACGCCCTTGTTGCCCTGGGCTTCGGGGCTTCGCTGATATCGATCTTCGCTCGTCTCGGCGGCGGCATCTTCACCAAGGGTGCGGACGTCGGCGGTGATCTCGTCGGCAAGGTCGAAGCCGGTATTCCCGAGGACGACCCGCGCAACCCGGCGACGATTGCCGACAACGTGGGCGACAATGTCGGCGACTGCGCGGGCATGGCCGCCGATCTGTTCGAGACCTATGCGGTGACCGTGGTCGCCACCATGGTTCTGGCATCGATCTTCTTCACCGGCGGGGCGGCAATCGATCTGATGCTGCTGCCGATGGTGATCGGCGCGAGCTGCGTGGTGACCTCCATCATCGGCACCTTCTTCGTCAAGCTCGGTTCCAACAACTCCATCATGGGCGCGCTTTACAAGGGGTTCATCGCAACGGCGCTCCTGTCCGCGGTCGCCCTGTTCATCATCATGTTCTTCTGGCTCGGCTTTGGCACGAGCTACGAGACGTCCGGCGGCACGGTGTTCACCGCGCGGGACCTGTTCTACTGCGGTCTTGTCGGCCTGATCGTGACCGGTCTGATCATCTGGGTGACGGAATATTACACGGGCACCAACTTCCGCCCGGTGAAGTCCATCGCCCAGGCATCGGTGACCGGACACGGCACCAATGTGATCCAGGGCCTGGCGATCTCGCTTGAGGCAACGGCACTTCCGGCACTGATCATCATCGCCGGGATTCTGGTCGCTCATGCGCTGGCAGGCCTGTTCGGTATTGCGATCGCCGTATCCACGATGCTGGCCCTGGCCGGCATGGTCGTTGCCCTCGACGCCTTCGGTCCGGTTACCGACAACGCCGGCGGTATCGCCGAAATGGCGGACCTGCCTGCGGAAGTCCGGTCCACGACGGATGCGCTCGATGCGGTCGGCAACACCACCAAGGCCGTCACCAAGGGCTATGCCATCGGGTCGGCGGGTCTTGGCGCCCTGGTGCTGTTCGCAGCCTATACGGAGGACCTGAAGTTCTTCTCCTCCAAGGCGGCGGAAGGCTCCATATTTTACGGCATCGATGTCGGAACGCTGTTCAGCCTGTCCAACCCCTATGTGGTGGCCGGCCTGCTGTTCGGCGGGCTGCTGCCCTATCTCTTCGGCGGAATTTCCATGACCGCCGTGGGCCGGGCCGCCGGATCGGTTGTCGAGGAAGTGCGTCGGCAGTTCAAGGAAAAGCCGGGCATCATGCAGGGCACGGAGCGTCCGGACTACGGGCGGGCCGTCGACATGCTGACACGGGCGGCGATCAAGGAAATGATCATTCCCTCACTGTTGCCGGTGCTGTCGCCGATCGTCGTGTTCTATGTGGTCCGCGCGGTGGCGACGCCGGCCGACGCGTTTGCCGCACTCGGCGCCATGCTGCTCGGCGTGATCGTGACCGGCCTGTTCGTGGCGATCTCCATGACCGCCGGCGGCGGCGCCTGGGACAATGCCAAGAAGTCGTTCGAAGACGGCTTCATCGACAAGGACGGCGTCAAGCACGAGAAGGGGTCTGAAGCGCACAAGGCGTCGGTGACCGGCGACACGGTGGGCGATCCCTACAAGGACACTGCCGGACCGGCCGTCAACCCGATGATCAAGATCACCAACATCGTGGCCCTGCTGCTGCTGGCCGTGCTGGCCCATCACTGATCAGGCACGATCAAAAAACAGAAAGCCCCGGCGGATCGCCGGGGCTTTTTTCGTCTGGGGCCGACTGGAACAGCCCCGGGTCACGGCCTCGTTTATGAGACCCCGACCCCGGCGGTTACAGGCTGAGGCCCGGGTTGGTGGCGCCCTTCAGGATCTGGCTGAGGAAGCCGAAGTCCTTGCCGCCGGTCCGGGTCTTGCGGGTGATGAGGTCGACGACCTTGCCGTCCTGGAGGCCGTAATTCGCCAGATCCCGGACATAGCCGTCCTCGTCGAAGTAAACGGCGACGACCCGCTGTTCGACGATATCCGGTGCCATGAAGGCCGTGGTCTCGGTGACCTGGGAAATATAGTAATAGGCGTCGCCGTTCAGACTGGACGTCGTCGAGGGCGATCCGAGCACCAGCTCCACCTGTTCCTTGCTGGATCCGACCTGCACCTGGTTCAGCATGTCGGTGTTCACAACATGTCCGTGGGTGTAGGAGGTCGTGAAACAGCCGCCCAGCGGCAGGCTGATGAGAAGCGGAATAATCAGGGCGTGGGCCTTTATCGTCATACTCGTCTCTTGTCTTCCAGTGGGCCGGTCCGTTTTCCTGACGCGGCAAACCTTGCGGTGCTTGCTTCAAATTCGTTTCTTGGCAAAGTCCCTATCGTGGGATAGGGCACATGGCAATACAAGTTTACCGCCAACCGTCGTAGAACGTGATCCGGAGACCACCATGCTTTTCGGCCTTTTTCGCCGCCGACCGCGCGAAGGCGAACACAAGACGTATTACGAGATCGTGGCTCAAGCGCGGCAGCCGGTGTTCTATACGCACTATCGTGTTCCCGATACGGTTGACGGACGTTTCGACCTGATCGTCGCCCATGCGGTGCTGGTGTTTCGAAGGCTTGCCGGAGAAGACAGGAAGGTGTCGGAGTTTTCGCAAGGGGTGTTCGACCTGTTCTTCCAGGACATGGACGCGAGCCTGCGCGAAATGGGCGTTACGGATGTCCGGGTGCCGAAGAAGGTCAAGGTGATGGGCGAGGCGTTCTACGGCCGCGCGGACGCTTATGCGCCCTGCCTTGCAAATGAAGATGTCGATGGTCTTTCCGAGGCGCTCAGCCGCAATATCTATACGGATGCGCCGGATCCCGTCGCCGAGCGCGCTTTGGCGCATTATATGATAGCGGCGGCCCGGGCGCTTGAGGCCCAGGAGACGGCATCCCTGATGGAGGGCCGGCAGGACTGGCCGGACCCGGCGGCCTTTGCGCCTGAGGGGAATGCGCCGCGGGGCGGAAACGACGGACAGGAACAATGACAGGCGAGAGCTACCCCTTTTCCCACAAGGTCCATGCGGACCGGCTGGGCGATCGCGAGCAGACCATTGTGATCGAACCGGACAAGGCAGCGCTGAAGCGGATCGCGGAGGCCAACGGCTGCCTCGGGATCGGCAGGCTGCGCGCCGACCTGACGCTGAAGCCCTGGCGCAAGGCGGGCGTCCGGGTGACCGGCACGCTCGAAGCCGCCGTCACCCAGCGGTGCGTCGTCACGCTCGAACCGTTCGAGGAGGTGATTTCCGAAGAGATCGACCGAACCTTCGAACCGGTTTCAAGCCGCGCGCGGCGACCGCGCGATCTCAATGAGGAGGGCGAGATCGAGATCGAGCTGGAAACGCTCGATCCGCCGGATGTGATGGTGGATGGCGTGATCGACCTCGGCGCCATGATCTGTGAACAGCTGGCGCTCGGCATCGATCCGTTCCCGCGCAAGCCGGGAGCTGTCTTCGAGCAGGAAGAGGAAAAAGATGCGGGCGAGGCGGAAGAGAAGCCGTCCCCCTTCGCGGCGCTTGCCAAACTCAAACAGGAGCAAAAGCACTAAGGGACACGGGCAAATTAACGGTTGTCTCCCGTTCGGAAACCGTTATGTTCGCCTGCGTTTAATTACCCGGCCGGACCTCCGGCGGGGATGAGCGGGCGATGGCTTTCCCAAAAAGCCCTGCCCGGAGAGAGCTTCAAAAGACCCGGTTGATGGCGAAAACCATTCCAATATCCCTTGATGTGATGGGCGGTGATGCCGGCGCGGAGGTTGTCATTCCCGGCGCGGAAATCGCGCTCGTACGCCATCCCGACATTCGCTTTCTGCTCTACGGCAACGAGAAGACCGTCCTGCCTCTGCTGGAGAAGTATCCGCGGGTCCGGGAGGCCTCGACCTTTCATCACTGCGACGTGTCGGTGGCGATGGATGCCAAGCCGAGCCAGGCCCTGCGTCAGGGCCGGTGGCGTTCCAGCATGTGGCGGGCGATCGAAGCGGTGAAAAGCGGCGATGCGGCCGTGGCGGTTTCCGCGGGCAACACCGGCGCCCTGATGGCCATGTCGAAGTTCTGCCTGAGGACGATGGCCAATATCGAGAGGCCCGCGATCGCCGCGATCTGGCCGACGGCGCGGGGCGAATCCGTCGTCCTCGACGTCGGGGCGACCATCGGCGCGGATGCCCAGCAACTGATCGACTTCGCCATTCTGGGCGGCGCCATGGCGCGGGCCCTGCAGGGTCTGGAAAGCCCGACCGTCGGACTGCTCAATATCGGCGTGGAAGAGGTCAAGGGCCTGGAGGAGGTACGCACGGCCGGACGGCTTCTGCGGGAGACCAAACTTCGGAAACTGACCTATGCAGGGTTCGTCGAGGGCGACGATATCGGCCAGGGAACCGTGGATGTCGTCGTCACCGAAGGCTTTGCCGGAAATATCGCGCTGAAGACCGCGGAAGGCACGGCAAAGCAGATTGCCGGCTATCTGCGCTCGGCCATGAACAGGACATTCATGTCGAGAATCGGTTACCTGTTCGCCAAGAGCGCGTTCGACCGGCTCAGGGACAAGATGGATCCGCGCAAGGTGAACGGCGGGGTTTTCCTCGGCCTGAACGGCATCGTCATCAAGAGCCACGGCGGCACGGATGCCGAAGGCTATGCCGCGGCCATCGACCTTGCCTACGACATGGTGCGCAACGAACTGCTGCACAAGATCGCGCAGGATCTTGTGCATTATCATCGCGGCCGGTTCGCCGGTGACGCGGCTACATCGGAAGGTGATTTGTGAGCGTTATCCGTTCAACTGTAATCGGCTGCGGCAGCTACCTGCCGGCCAAATGCCTGACCAACGAAGATCTCTCGCGGATGGTCGACACCTCCGACGAGTGGATCGTTCAGCGGACCGGCATCAGGCAGCGCCATATTGCAGCGGAAGGCGAAATGACCTCCGACCTGGCCCTCGCCGCCGCGCGGGCCGCGCTCGAAAATGCCGGCGTGGATGCCAGGGACATCGATACCATCATCCTGGCGACGGCCACGCCCGATTACACGTTTCCGGCGACCGCGGTGACGGTTCAGGCCGGCCTCGGCATTGAACACGGCGCCGCCTTCGATGTGCATGCGGTCTGCTCCGGCTTTGTCTACGGGCTGACCACCGCGGATGCCTATATCCGCTCCGGCATGGCGAAGCGGGTTCTGGTGATCGGCGCGGAGACCTTCTCCCGGATCCTGGACTGGAACGACAGGACCACCTGCGTCCTGTTCGGCGACGGTGCCGGCGCGGTGGTGGTCGAGGCGTCGCAGGGCACGGGAGAAATCTCGGACCGGGGCGTGCTCACATCTCATCTGCGCTCAGACGGCCGGCACAGGGACAAGCTCTATGTGGACGGCGGGCCGTCGGCGACGCAGACCACCGGTCACCTGCGCATGGAGGGCCGCGAGGTTTTCAAACATGCGGTCGGCATGATCACCGACGTGATCGAGGATGCCTTCAACGATACCGGCACGTCGGCGGATGACCTGACCTGGTTCATTCCCCACCAGGCAAACAAGCGGATTATCGACGCGAGTGCCCGCAAGCTCGGTATTGCGCCGGAAAAGGTGGTGACGACCGTCGACAGGCACGGCAACACGTCGGCCGCGTCGATCCCGCTGGCGCTGGATACGGCCGTTCGCGACGGCCGGGTGAAACGCGGCGACCTCCTGCTTCTCGAAGCCATGGGCGGCGGCTTCACCTGGGGCTCCGTCCTTTTGCGCTGGTAACCGTCCCCTCCAGCTTCGGACAAGCCGGTCCGGGTATTTGCAGCGATCACAAGACTAATTGTTGACCGTTCCTTTGGGACGCAATACCGTAGGATGTTCCAGCAAGTTCCATTGCAAAATCAGCCAGATCACTGGCGTTTCGAGGAGGGGTCATGGGTAGCAGGACTATCACCCGCGCGGATCTTTGTGAGGCGGTCTACCAGAAGGTCGGTCTTTCCCGAACAGAGTCCTCTGAACTGGTCGAGCGGGTTCTCTCCGAAATCTCCGAATGTCTGCTGAAAGGTGAATCGGTCAAATTGTCGTCCTTCGGATCCTTTGTGGTCCGCTCCAAGGGCGAGCGCATCGGCCGCAATCCCAAAACCGGCGAGGAAGTGCCGATTTCGCCGCGGCGGGTAATGGTTTTCAAGCCCAGCAACGTGTTGAAACAGCGGATCAACGACTCGCTTACGGGATCTTCCTCCTCCTGATTGATGTATAAGGCGGCATGAGCTCTCAGGACAAAAGCCCGGACGCTTTTCGAACGATCAGCGAAGTTGCGGACGATCTTGATCTGCCGCAACACGTGCTGCGGTTCTGGGAAACGCGGTTTTCACAGATCAAGCCCCTGAAACGCGGCGGCGGGCGGCGGTATTACCGGCCGGATGATGTCGAGCTGCTGCGGGGCATTCGCCATCTGCTCTATGGTGAGGGCTATACGATCAAGGGCGTCCAGCGCATCCTGAAAGAGCAGGGCGCGCGCTTCGTGATGCAGATCTGGAAAGAGGATGCGCTTCCCGTTCCGGTCATGCAGCAGGCGGCGGCACAGGATCAGCCGGCCGCCTCCGGACCCGCGGCAGATCGCCGGCGGCGGGAACAGGATCCCCCGGCCGATGCCGGAACGGCTGAACTATCCGACGAAGGCGAGGCGCCGCTGCCGAAGGACGTGCTCGCCGACACCCAGGCCCGGACCGCCGAACCGGCGAAATCCGGCGGCTTGCGTTTCATGGAACGGTTTCGTCCTGAAAAGGAGGGCGAAGGAGCGGCGGGCGCGTCCGAGGCGATGTCCAAGGACGACGTCCGCCGTCTTCAAGCGACCCTGTTCGAACTGCTGGAATGCAAGCGCGTTCTGGATCAGGCCCGCTGATCTCCAAATGTATGCTCCCGGCGTCCGGGAAACGGTAACCTTCACGCGCCGATAGGCAATCTGACGAAAGCTCCCATCGAGGGTCAGGTCCCGGGTCCCGGATGCGTGAACGGCTTTTCTTGTTGGAGGGAAGATGCCGTGATACTCTTTCGTTAACCATGATGAAATTTGCGGTCATGGGATGATGCAGAGTGGGTGGGCATGCTTTTACTTCTGGTCGCAGCGGTTGTTTTCTATTTGGCTGCAGGTCTGATATTCTTCATTTTCTCCGTTTCGGAAATGATCGAAAACGGCAATGGAAGTGCTGCGAAAATCGTCTTCACCGCTGTTTGTTCCGCATTCTGGCCGTTGACGCTCGTCGGTGTGAGCCTCACGGTTTTCGCGATGAGATCCCTCCGCCGGTTTGCCGTCACATCCGGATGACGGCCGTTCCTAACCGGTTCGGGCCTGCCGGTGAATCCGGCGAATGCTGATATTGGCATTGTAAAATATTGGCATTGTAAAAAATCTGGAATTTTCCGGTTTCATGGAATTTTTTTCAGACAAGAGTTTCCTGAGAAAAACATTCATCAATATTTGATTTCTTTTGGCAATATGCGGGCACTCCCTAACCTGCTTCTGAGCGGGAGGAAGGTAGCGTTGCTTGCCTTGAGGTATTCCGGAATGAAGGAAATACTTGGAAATCCGGTATTCTTATTTGACCGTGAAAGGAGTGGTTCCTACGATATTTTCAATAACAGAGGGAGGGGACAATGCTGAAAGGACTCAAGGGCAATCACGAGAACTGGCGCTGGGATGAAAGCGAAGAATGCTGGGTCTGTTACGTCCCACTGAGAATCTATCCGCGAACTGACGGACGGTTCGTCTCGTCCTTCGGCGGATTGTTCGGGACGGAAACCCATGGCGCCTTCCAGGAAGCCGAACATGCGCTGTTTCTGGCAATCTACGGCAGCGAAAAACTCGAGATCGTCGAGAAATATGCGTCCCCGGACAATCCCGCCACCAAGGAAGACCGGCGGAAGGCCATGGAATTGCTGACCACATTGAAAACAGTCGGCGGCCCGATGTCTCTCAACCTGAGGAAAAAGATCGATGAAGCCATCGGCTATCTCAGGCATTCGGCCGTGGTCGGCGAATCGTGACTGCCTGCGGACTGCGGCGGAAACAACACCCGCAAACGCACCGCAGCGTCCCCTTACTCAACAAATTATCCGGAATTTTGGTCGGGCAGGCCGGATTTGAACCGACGACCCCTTCACCCCCAGTGAAGTGCGCTACCAGGCTGCGCTACTGCCCGAACGCGCCCTACCTATCTCTTTAAGGAGAACTGCGCAAGGCGCTTGTTTGGCACCGGCCGGAGATTGTGCCCAGAGTTTTCCGCGAGCCGCCCGAATTCCGTTTGCGCTCCAGCCTGTCGGCCGCGATCAGTCCCCAGGCAATGCCGTAGAGCATGTAAAGATGGCGCCAGTGATCCGTGTCGATGATCGCGCTCAGGAAGACATGGGCAAAGAGCACCGCGAAGATGCAATGGAGGAACGGTGTCCAGGGGCGGTGCTTGAACAGGAGCGGAAACAGGGCCGCCAGTGTCCACACCACCAGGACGATATAGACGGTTCCGCCCAGCCAGCCGTAGGTGGTGAAGCCCTTCAGATAGACGTTGTGCTCGTCTTCGGGAAAGTATTTGTTGAATTCCAGGGGGCCGAGGCCGAGGGGATGTTCCATGACCATCTGGAATCCGAGCGAATAGCGCGCGAACCGTCCGAGGCGGGCGGCATCATAAGGCTGCTCCAGCTTGGCACGCTGCTGGAACATGTCGGCCACGCTGTCGATCGACAGGACCGTGGCGATCAGCGCCAGCACGGCCACGATGCCGAACGCACCGAGGGCCAGCAGCCTGAAGCGGCGCACGGGCGCGCGTTCGGTGATCAGCGCCAGCAGATAGACGACGAGGGACGCGGCGACCAGAACCCCCCATGCGCCGCGCGAAAAACTCAGGAAGATGCCCAGCAGCAGGACCGTCAGCATGACGAGCGTCAGGATGTTGTCCCTCAGCCTGCCGAAAAACAGCCGCTGGATGAGAAGCATCAGCGGCAGGGCCAGGAAAGGGCCGAACACATTGGGATCCTGGAAGGTGCCACGGGCGCGGTCGTAGAGCGTGAAATAATCGGCGCCGGGAAACAGGTGGAAGTAGCCGGCGACCCCGATGAAGGCGACCAGAACCGAGCTTGCCAGCAAACCGCTTTCCACGGTCCGGTACCGTTGCGGATCGTCGGCGAGGACGGCGGCGAAAAAGATCGACGTGATCGCCAGAAAGACCGAGACGGCCATATACATGGCGGCGACTTCGAATTCCCGGGCGAGCGGGACGGAGGCGATGCCGCCGGCGGAATAGAGCATCATGCAGACGACCAGAGGTCCGAACTCGCGCCGCAGCTTCAGGCCGCAGGCCAGCCATATGACCAGGAGGCCGACCATGTAGAGTTCGTAAGGCGCAGGTTCCCGGATCACGAAACCGGACAGGAAGGCGGCCAGCCACAGCGCGCCGTTGCCGATGCTTCTGGTGCTCAGCGCGACGTGGGGGCGAGGGGCGGCCGTCTGCCCGAATGCGGCCGACCCTGCGCTCAATACGCGTTTTCCGAATTCAGCAGCCGGAACGGCGTCAGCAACAGGATCTTCAGGTCGAACAGGATCGACCAGTTCTCGATGTAGTAGACATCGCAGTCGACGCGTTTCTGGATTTTCTCCGGGGTGTCGACTTCGCCGCGCCAGCCGTTGATCTGGGCCCAGCCGGTGACGCCGGGTTTCACCTTGTGACGGGCGAAATAGCCGTCGACCACATCGTCCCAGGTGCGGTTGTCGGTGTGGGCATTGACGGCATGGGGCCGCGGGCCGACCAGGGACAGACTGCCGGCCAGCACGTTGAAGAGCTGGGGCAGTTCGTCGATCGAGGTCTTGCGGATGAACCGGCCGACGCGGGTCACGCGCGGATCGTTCCGGGTCACGACCTTCTTCGCTTCCGGATCGGCCAGCTCCTGAAACATGGAGCGGAATTTCAGGACTTCGATGATTTCGTTGTTGAAGCCGTAGCGCTTCTGCCGGAACAGGACCGGGCCCTTGCTCTCCAGCTTGATGGCGATGGCGGTCGCGATCATCACCGGGAAGAGCGTGAGAAGTGCAAGGCCGGCGAAGACAATGTCGAACACCCGCTTTGCGACCAGATCCCAGTCGGTGATCGGCTTTTCGACCACATCGACGAAAGGCACGGTGCCGATGAAAGACGTGCCGCGATTGCGGAAACGGACCTTGTCGGTATGGGCCGACAGGCGGATGTCCACCGGCAGGATCCACAGTTTGCGCAGGAGTTCCAGCACGCGCTTTTCGGCCCTGAGCGGAATGCACACGATCAGCATGTCGATCCGCGCCAGCCGGCCGAATTCCACCAGTGCGCTGATGTTGCCGAGCTTCGGGTAGCCGGCGACAACGGCAGGAGAACGGTCGTTGGCCCGGTCGTCGAAAATGCCGCAAATGCGGATATCGCTGTCGGCCTGGGTTTCCAGGTCGTGGATCAGGTCTCCGGCCGCGGTGCCGCCGCCGACGATCACGGCACGGCGTTCCAGGCGTCCGCTGGCCCTCCAGCGGCGCACCAGCGCGGAGACGACGAGCCGGACACAGATCAGCCCGGCGAGGGAGGTCACGAACCAGACCCCGGCCCATTGCTGGGATATGCCGGCGCCGAAGCCGGTGGTGAAACGGATCACGGCCAGCATGACGAAAACCATCGTCCAGCTGGCGGCGACGCGGCCGATCTGGGACATGCCCCGGCCCATGACCGAGACCTGGTAGGTGTCGGAGGCCTGGAAGAAGGCGAAGGCAAAGACGACCGCAATGCCCATGGCGATGAAATACGACAGGCCGAGGGTGGCGGCGCCGATCTCGGTATGGGAGGCCGCGACGGCGCTCAGCAGGATGAGACCCATGTCGATCGCGCGGACGGAGCCGGTCAGGACCGGAACCGAAATACCGTCGTCGTCCAGGGAGGCCGCGATTTCAAGCGCGTCCCGGGACAGACCGTCGATCCCGGCCTCGTCGCGTTCGTCCTCGATAAAGGACGTGGCGTCGCTGGCCTCCTGCAGGTGATGCAGGCCGTCGGTCAGCCGCTGGCGGAGATCCGGTGCGGCGAAGCCTTTTCCGCGTGCCGTGTTACGGCCTCTTGTTTTCATGGCCGCGTTTCTCATTACTGGTTTCTCGATCTGGCGAAAACGGATTGTGCGCCGGTCACGGCAACCGGCCGGGAAGCGGTGCTGCCGGCAACGGTCTCGGCCGGGAGGATCCCGCGGAGTTCCTGGTAAAGGGTGGTGATCCGGTCGCTCATCAGTTCAACCGAGAAGGTTTCGGCCAGACAGGTGCGCAAGCCCTCCGCCGCGATCTGCAGTTCGGCGGGCTGGTCCATCGCCGCTTCCATCGCCATGGTCAGCTTGCCGATATGGCCGGGCTCGATCAGGCGCGGGGCGAAGCGTCCGAAGATTTCCGGAATGCCGCCGACACGGGTGGCGATCAGCGGACGTTTGGCGGCCACCGTCTCCAGAATGATGTAGGGCATGGCTTCCGCCCGCGAGGGCACCACAACGCACCTGGCGAGCTTGAAAGCCTCCCGCGCCGGCAGGGCGCCGTGGAAGGTTACCTTGTCGCTGAGGCCGAAACGCTCGACCATGGCTTTGTAGCGGTCTTCGTCCGGGCCTTCTCCGACGATATGGGCCGTAGGCGCCGTACCGGTCTTGAGGCGGATGTTGTAGAGCGCCTCGACGAACAGGTCCGTCCCCTTCAGATCGCGCAGCATGCCGATATAAAGAAAGTCTGCGGCATCCGGATTGGCGTCGACCGGAGCGAACTCCTCCGGCTGCAGGCCGTTGTAGACCACGCGGGCCAGGGCCCTGGGATGGCCGACCTTGGTTTCGAATGCCGCGTATTCATAGTCGGAGACGAACACGAGACCGTCGGTGAACCGCGCCAGCAGGTTTTCGATCCCGTGGTAGACACGGCCTTCCAGGCGGTGCGGATCGTAATGCAGGCTGCCGCCGTGGGGGCAGTAGATTCTGGTGACGTTCTGTCCCTTGAGACGCAGCAGGGATCCGATGATGCGCGCATAGGCGCCGCCCTTGGCGCCATGGCCGTGAAGCACATCGGGCTTCAGGTCACGGATGTGCTTGTAGATGTTCCAGGTCGCTGCCATGTCCTGGAACGTCAGTTGACGCTGCATGGGGAACCGGGCGACCCCCAGTGCAAGCCTGGGCCGCAGTTCCTCCACGAGGGCGTTGTCGAAATCGCTTCCCGTGGTGCTGTCGCAGATCACGCCGACCTGGTGGCCGGCCTCGGACTGGGTCGTCGCCAGATCCTTGATGTGGCGAAAGATGCCACCGATCGGCGAACGCACGCAGTGAATGATCCGAAGCGGATCGGTTGTCATGGTACAAGCTCCCTGTACGCGCCTCCGGGCCTCTTTGAGCCCGTGAAGCCGATGAGCTGCACCTTACGACAGGGAGATGAGTCCGCGGTTAATTCGCCGTGGCGTCAGAAGTAGCGCTCGCGGACGTAAATCGTGTCTCCGGGGCGGAGCGGGTCCGAAATGGGAACACGTCCGTTTATGATTTCACCGTTAATCTGGCGGGTGATATCGACGTCCTGCTGCCGGGCGCGGCTGCTGAATCCGCCCGCCGTCGCGATGGCATTCTGGACCGTCATGCCGGCCACGTAGTTATACTGGCCTGCATTTTGCACGTCGCCCATGACAAAGATCGGCCGATAGGTGTCGACCTCGACGGATACGTCAGGATCGCGCAGGTACCCCTTGCGGAGCTTGTGCGCGATCAGGTTGGCGAGTTCCTGCTGCGTCTTGCCCCGGACGGCAACGGTGCCGATCAGCGGAAAGGAAATATATCCTGCCTGATCAACGGTGTAGGTGTTTGAAAGGTCTGTCTGTCCGAACACGATTATGCGCAGCTTGTCGCTGGAGTCGAGCTGATAGGGCAGGGTAAGCGTTTCATGGAAAGCCGACGGAGGTTGCCTGTAGCCACTGCAGGCGGCAAGACCTGTACAAAGCACCAGAACCAGGAATGCTCTCGTAAGCATCAACGAATCTCCTAACACACCGACCCACAATCCCAAGTCATGGTTAATGGGGGGTGAAGAGTGCAAATGCCGTTAAGATGCATCGCAAAAATTGCGGAGTAAGGGATTAACGTTTGATCCCGCCTGTCGCTGCGGCTCTTAACGGAACGCTTACCCTGATTCGTCATTATTCGATCAATAGTTCGGAGTTTTGACGATGAATGCGACCCGCCCGGCGGTTTCTTCCGATGACATGGCCCTCGACCTGAGCCGCCTGATGCAGGCGATAGGAGGGGCGCTCAGGTGGCTTGTGCCCCTGGTCCTGATCGTGGCCGGCTGCTTTTTCGTTGCGCTTCAGCTGGTGCCGTCAAAATACAAGGGCGAGGCCAAAGTCCTGATCGAAAGCACGGACGGCAAGTTCCCCGGCGCGACGCGTGGGGTCGAGGAAGAACGCGCGCTTCTGGATGCGGAAGGGATTTCCAGCCAGGTGCAGCTTCTCATGTCCGCGGATCTGGCACGCCGGGTCGCGAAGAGGCTGGATCTTGCCTCTGTTCCGGAATTCAGGGCCGCGATCGCCGGTTCGGCGCTCGACGATATTCTGGCCCTGGTCGGGCTTGCATCCGACACGGCGCGCTCCTCCGTGGAGGAAAAGGTCCTCAAGCACTATTACGAGAACCTGCAGATCTATCGGCTGGAAGGGTCGCGCGTGATTGCGGTCGAATATTCGGCGCAGGACCCGGAACTGGCGGCCGCGGTCGCCAACACGATCCTGGACGAATACATCGCGCTTCAGGCCAGCGCGAAGCGCGAAACGACGGAAGTCGCCGCCACCGCGATGGAGCCGCAGATCCAGCAGCTTCAGCGGGAAGTGCAGGCGGCGCGAAAAGCGGTCGCCGATTACCGTTCGCGGGCCGATCTTCTGGTGGGCAAGGATAACCTGACCCTCAACCAGCAGCAGCTTGCCGACATCAGCAGCAAATATTCCGCGGCCCAGGCCAAGAAGGCCGAAGCGCAGGCAAAGGCCGATCTGCTCCGGGACTTGCTGAAATCCGGCGGATCGCTCGATACGGCCAGCGACGTCCTCAATTCCCTGCTGATCCAGCGCCTGCGCGAGCAGGAAGTCGCCATTCAGTCAAAGATCGCGGAGCTTTCGATCGCGCTTTTGCCGAACCACCCGCAGCTGAAGGCGCTGAACTCGCAGCTTGCCGGCTACGAGCGCCAGATCCGCGCTGAAGTGCGCAAGGTGCTGGTGGGGCTGGAAAACGATGCCAAGGTGTCGAGCCAGCAGGCGGCGGCCCTGGAGCAACGGCTCAAGGAGCTGAAGGCCGCGGCTGCCAGTTCCAACGCGGATCAGGTCAAGCTCAGCGAACTGGAGCGGGAAGCCAATGCCAAGGCCTCCCAGCTCGACACGCTCATGTCCAGCTTCCGCGAGGCCGACATGCGGCTCAGGGCGCTGGCGCTTCCCGCCGATGCGCGGATCATCTCCCGCGCCAGCATTCCCGTGGAGCCTTATGCGCCCAAGGTGATCGCGATCACCATCATTTCCGCTCTCGTCACCTTCGTTCTGGGATGCGCCTATGTGATCCTGCGGGAATTCCTTACCGGAAGCGTCCTCTATCCGGTGGAAGAGGGCGGCGCTCCCCTGCGTCCGACCCAGGTGCAGATGCCCGGCGCCAACTGGAACGACCGCTACCAGGGCGGAGCGGCGCCGGCGTTTTCCATGACCGGAAGTTTCGCAGGCTTCGACGCTCCGCCGTCTCCGGCGGAGGGACGGAGGCCCGAGGCGCAGGAGCTGGATCCAACCCCGGTCCGAACCTCCCGCAGCCGGAGGCCAGGGCCTGCAGCGGCACGAAAGCGGGCCGACTATGACCGCGATATTGCCCCGGACTGGGTCGCGGATACCGGTTTTGAAGACGACCGGGACGGCGAAGCGGGCGAAGGTCGGGATGCGGTGAGGCCGATCGAGGGCCGCACCGTGGTGCTGAGCGTCGACCAGGCGGAAGCCTCGCAGGCGCTTGCTCTCGACCTGGCCCGCACGGCGTCGGAAGGGGGCGACACCGTGCTGTTACTGGAGATTTTCCCGGAAGTCGACGACCCGCGCGCGGCCCCCGGCTTTGCCGATCTGGTGGCCGGCGTCAGCGCCTTTTCCAAAGTCATCTACCGGGACTCCGTCTCCGGGGTCCACATCATCGAGGCCGGCCGGTTGCCGATCGACGATCACGCGGCAAAGAGCCCGCGGTTCGCCAAGGCGCTGGAGGCGGTGTTCCGCACCTATGACACGGTGGTCGTCAATCTGGGCACGATCGACGGCACTCTTGCCAGTGCAAGGCTGCTCGGGTTCGCGGACAGGATTCTGGTGACTTCGGCAGGTGGAGACTACGGCCAGGAACTCAACAGCGCGGCCAATCTTCTGGCGCACAATACGGGCGCTCCGGTGGAAGTCGTGCGGCCCGCCGGGGCCAAGGCCTCCCGGAAAAGATCCCGAAGAGGTGCCGGCAGGGCTGCCTGAAAAAGCGTTTTCCAGACAGTTTATGAGATTGGAGCGGCGCCGCAGGGATGGGGCGTCCGAGGTCAGCCACCCAGTTTTCGGGCGGTCTGGCGGAGCTTGCGGACAAGCTGCCAGAGCGTGTGCGAATTCCGGATTTTCGCCTTGACGCACTGCCTGGCCTTGATCGCCTGCAGCGTCATCCATCCCCTGGCCGTGACGGCGAGGAAACTGTCGCTGAGCGGCAAGGGCTCCGACCAGGGGTGTTTGTAACTTTCATCGCCCAGGCCGAGATCGAGGACCTGGATTTCCGGATCCGCGCAGGCGTCCGCGATGATGTTTTTCAAAAGCACCACGCCCGGGCTGTACGCGACGAGTTCATCATGGGAAATCGAGGTCGAATAGCCGATCAGCCGATTGCCCTGCCGAAGGGTGAGATAGGTCGCCCGTACCGCCCCGCCGGCCTCCAGCGTCCATACGGTAAGCCTCGTGTCGGCGGATGGAAGGACATCGTCGGGGTGCAGCCCGGCCAGGTTTTCCAGGAACAGGCGCTTTTCGGGCGTGGAGAAACCGCTTGGCACGCCGGCATCTGCCTCCCGCCTGGCCCGTTGAGCGAAAAACACGTCCAGGCCCCGTCTGATATCCTCGACCGTCTCTGCCTTGAACACGCGGAAATTGCCGGCAGCCTCGAGCTTGCGCTGCTTGCGTATCAGGTTCTTTCCGGATTTGTTGCTGAAACTCTTGCGGAAGAGGCGGTCGAAATCATTGCCGATGTTTCCGGCGAAGAAGGGGCTCGGGCTATCCGTGCGGTCCTGCATCAGAAGGGGCGAGGGCCTGTCATCCCAGGTGAGCGGGATATTTGCCAGATGGAGCAGGTCGGCGCCGGCGTGACGGCAGATGTCGCCCAGAATGCGGCCCAGGGTGTCCGACGAAATTCCGGCAAGGCAGCCCGGGGCCCAAAGCCCTGTATTCTGGTTCGTGTTGCCCTGTCCGAGGAAGGTGAGGGCGACACAGCCCCGCCTGCGTTCGAGGCCAAGGGGCAGGGCAAAGGCGCAGGCGCCGTTCCGGCGGGCGATCACCAGGAGGGGTTCGATGCCGCAGCCCCGGCCGACAGCACCCTGCCATGCCCGCACCCAGCCGAAGCGCTGGTAAGGCAGGCCTTCGGCCTGTTTTTCGAACGCCAGCCAGGCCGGCGCGGCCGCTTCGAAATCCCGGTAGACCGTGACATCGAAACCTTCGGTTGTGATGGCCAAGCGCGGCTTTTCGGAAGCCGGGATCATGGCGTCACAGGTATCCGTGCCTGAGAATTTGTAATCGGATGCGGTCTGAACGGCCATGAGAATCCCAGCGGATGCAACGACTTTATCGGCACAAATAGCAAGAAATAATAAAGAAAAAGTGGCTAGCTTCTGAGCCAGACAGTAGCGGGGTTTGATTTTTCAATGGGCGTTCGCAAAAAGCTCTACAAGGCGGCGTTTCAGGTGCTTCAGCGCAGCGGCCTGGGGCAAGCCATGGCGCCCATAACCCAGGGATGTGGCGCGATTTTCATGCTGCACCGGGTGAAGGCTGCGAGCTGCGATCCGTTTCAGCCCAACAGTCATCTGGAAATCGAACCGGAATTTCTGCGCAAGGCGGTCGCCCATATCCGCCGCAACGGTTACGAGATCATCTCCATCGACGAGGCCGTCGACCTGCTGAAATCGGGCTATGGCCGGAAACGCTATGCGGTTCTGACCTTCGACGACGGCTATCGGGACAATCTGGACGTGGCCTATCCGCTGCTCAGGGAACTGAATGCGCCCTTCATCGTCTATGTGGCCAGCGGCCTGATCGACCGGACCGCGGAACTCTGGTGGATTGCCCTGGAGCGGATCATCGCGGCCAATGACGAAATCCATCTGACCGGGGACTGCGGCGGGGCCGGGATCTCCTGCAGGACGCCCGAAGAAAAGAATCTTTGCTACAGCAAGCTTTGCGAGTTCCTGACCCGGGAGGTCAGCGAGGTCGAGCAAAGGGCGATCATCCGCCGGTTGGCGGACACTTACGGCCTGGATCTGACCGGGCTCGCCGACAGCCTGATGATGAGCTGGGACGAGGTCCGTCAGCTGGCCGGCGATCCGCTGGTGACCATCGGCGCCCATACCCACAATCACTACGCCGTTGCCCGTCTCGAACCGGCCGAGGCGCTTGAGGACATCGACAGGGGCGTCGTCCGGCTGGAGCAGGAACTCGGCCGCCGGCCGAAGCATTTCGCCTATCCTTACGGAAACGCGCTGGCGGCAGGCGGGCGCGATGCGGCGCTACTCAGGGAGTACGGCTTCAGTTCGGCCGTGACTACATTCCCCGGCGTGCTGAAATCGGTCAATGCGCGGGATCCGATGATGCTGCCGCGGGTGTCCCTGAACGGGCATTTCCAGGACGGCTATGTCATCGACCAGTATCTGACCGGCGCGCCTTTCGCGCTCTACAGGTCTCTGAGGTGGCTGCGCTAGGGCCCGTGCCCCGGGAACCCGTTGTCAGGCCTTCGGCTTTCCCGGCTTCTGCATCCACCAGATGATGGCGCCCGCCGGGATCACCCAGATCAGCCCCGCAATTGCGTAATAGACGAGCTTCACCGCCACGGACGACTGCTGGAGGCTCATGTCGCCGATCACCATCGCGACGAAGGCATAGACGACCACGAAGGCCACCAGGGCGACCATGCCGACGAATTTCCGGAAAGAGGGAACCATTCCTGCTGACCTTTTTAACTCAGGTTGAGAAGCGTTAGAGTGTCGCAATCCGCCGCGGCGGGTTGCCGCTTTCCGCCTGCACCTATATCTCCACCGGTCAAAGGTCAAACCCGGGATTCCACATGACTGCATCCGTTTCCTCCTTCGCCGGCTTTTCCGACGACGACATGGCAACCCGCCGCAACCGCGCGATGATCCGGTGGTGGCTCTATCTCGTCTGCCTTCTGGTCCTGGCGATGGTGGTTGTCGGAGGGGCGACGCGGCTGACGGAATCCGGACTGTCGATCACCGAATGGAAGCCGATCCACGGCGTCATCCCGCCGCTCAGCCATGGGGAGTGGCAGGAGGAATTCGAGAAATACCGGCAGATCCCGGAGTACAAGCTCATCAACAAGGGCATGTCTCTGGAGGAGTTCAAGTTCATCTTCTGGTGGGAATGGTCGCACCGCCAGCTCGGGCGCCTGATCGGGGTCGTTTTCTTCGTCCCCATGGTGGTGTTCTGGGTCCGCGGCCAGATCGAGCCCTGGCTTAAACCCAGACTGGTGTTCGGCCTGTTCCTCGGCGGGCTTCAGGGGGCGATCGGCTGGTGGATGGTGGCCTCGGGCCTGGTCGACCGGACCGATGTCAGCCAGTACCGGCTGGCCATTCACCTGACCCTGGCCTGTTTCATCTTCGCCTATCTGTTCATGATCGCCCGCCGCCTCAAGCCACGCGAAGGCGCACCTGCCGGGGAACAGGCCGCCCTTGCCGGTGCCGGCCGGACGATGGTCGCGCTGGTCTTTCTGCAGATCTTCCTGGGCGGGCTTGTCGCGGGCCTGAACGCCGGGCTGACGTTCAACACGTGGCCGCTGATGGACGGACAGATCGTCCCGCGCGGCCTGTTCGCCATGTCGCCGGCCTGGCTGAATTTCTTTGAAAACGTCATGATGGTGCAGTTCCAGCACCGCGTCACCGCCTATGTCCTGATTGCCGCCGTCCTCTACCTGCTCGTGAGAACGCGCCGGATTTCGGCGTCGGGCCGGGGCTTGCGGCAGGCGTACCATCTGGCCGGCTTCGTCGGCCTGCAGGTCCTCTTCGGCATCCTGACGCTGCTTTACCATGTGCCGCTCGACATCGCGCTGACCCACCAGGCCTTCGCCGTGATCGTGCTCGCCGCCGCGGTCGACTACATGGCCTCGCTCAGGGGCAGTTACCCGGTCAGGGGGTGAGGGCAGGCGTCAACTGCTAAGAGGCAGGCGCGTGCTTGAACCTCGCTTGTCATCCTCGACAAGCGAAGCGCGATCGGGGATCCAGCAATCCGCGAGGCTGATTGTTGGAACCGAGAGGTCTGGGGTTACTGGTTCCCGGCTCTCCGCTTCGCTTCGGCCGGGATGACAACCGGGATTCGGTGTCGTCATTGGCAACCTTCAAGGGCCGCCGCCGCCCATCGTGCATGATGTGTCAGAAAAAAAGCCCACCGGTTTCGGCGGGCTTTTCGTTTCATATGTCGCCTTGATCAGGCATTCAGGGCCTGGTCGAGGTCGGCGATGATGTCTTCCGCGTCCTCCAGCCCGACGGAAATGCGGACCACGTCCGGGCCGGCGCCGGCCGCCGTCTTCTGCGCGTCGGAGAGCTGGCGGTGGGTGGTCGAGGCCGGGTGGATGATCAGGCTGCGGGTGTCGCCGATGTTGGCGAGGTGGGAGAACAGCTCCACGTTGGAGACGAGTTTCACGCCCGCGTCATAGCCGCCTTCCACGCCGAAGGTGAAGACCGCGCCGGCGCCCTTGGGCATGTATTTCTTCTGCAGTTCGTGGTGCCTGTCCTCCGGCAGGGCGGCGTAGGACACCCAGCTGACCTTGGGGTGGGCGGCGAGATGCAGGGCGACCTTCTTGGCGTTGTCGCAGTGGCGCTGCATCCGAAGCGGCAGGGTCTCGATGCCGGTCAGGATCATGAAGGAATTGAACGGCGAGATCGCCGGTCCCAGATCGCGCAGGCCCAGCACCCGGCAGGCGATGGCAAAGGCGAAGTTGCCGAAGGTCTCGTGCAGCACGATGCCCTGATATTCCGGGCGCGGCGTGGACAGGAGCGGGTAACGGTCGTCCGCCGACCAGTCAAAGGTCCCGCCGTCGACGATGATGCCGCCCATGGAATTGCCGTGGCCGCCCATGAACTTGGTCAGGGAATGGAGCACGATGTCGGCGCCGTGCTCGATCGGACGGCACAGGTAGGGGGTCGCCATGGTGTTGTCGACGACCAGCGGGATCCGCTTGGCCTTGGCGATCTGCGCGATGCCCTCGATATCGACGATGATGCCGCCGGGATTGGCGAGGCTTTCGATGAAGATCGCCTTGGTGTTGGCGTCGACCGCCGCCTCGAAACTGGCAAGGTCGGCCGGATCGGCCCATTTGACCTCCCAGCCGAAGCTCTTGAAGGAGTGATTGAGCTGATTGATCGAGCCGCCGTAAAGCTTGTTCGCCGCGACGATGTTGTCGCCGGGCTGCATCATGGAATGGAAGCACAGAAGCTGGGCGGAATGGCCCGAGGCGGTCGCAAGGGCCGCGGTGCCGCCTTCGAGGGCCGCCACCCGTTCCTCGAGAACCGCCGTGGTCGGGTTGGTGATGCGGGTGTAGATGTTGCCGAAGGCCTGCAGACCGAAGAGGGAGGCGGCGTGATCCACATCGTCGAAGACGAAGGATGTCGTCTGGTAGATCGGTGTCGCGCGGGCACCGGTCGCCGGATCGGGCTGGGCGCCCGCATGGATTGCCAGTGTGGAAAATCCGGGTATTCCTTCGCTCATGATAGCCTCCGCTCTTGCAATTTCCGCGCATACTGGCGGAAGCCCGGGTTAGCGTCAAAGGAAACCTAGTGGTTGAAACCCGGGTTTTTTGGTTGTTTTTTCCATTCGGGAGATCGAAAGCGGAACGGCTTCGGTTTCGGTATCGGCGTTCGTAGGCATTCCCGGCCTATGCGGGCGTTAATCGTTGCCGCCCGGTTTCAATCCCCTGTGCTGAAATCCGCCCTTCAGCGTCGGGCGTCTGGCCGACAGGGTCCTGGAATTGACGCCGGCCCAGCCGATTTCGCCGGAAAGCCGGCCATATTCTATCTTCGGGCAGCGGTTCATCACCACCTTGATGCCGGCGCCTTCCGCCTTTTTCGCGGCCTCGTCGTTGCGGACGGTGAGCTGCATCCAGATCACCTTCGGCAGGCGGCCTGAACTCAGGATATCGTCGACGATCAGGCCGGCAGCGGCGGAATTGCGGAAGATGTCGACCATGTCCGGCGTTTCGGGCAGATCGGCAAGGGAGGCGTGGACGGCCTGGCCGAGGATGCCCTTGCCCGCCAGGCCCGGATTGATCGGCCAGACGTCATAGCCCTTCGACAAAAGGTATTTCAGGACGAAATAGGAGGGCCGCACGGTGTTGGCGCTGGCGCCGACCATGGCGACGGTCTTCACCTCATCGAGGATGGCCTTGATGTAGGCGTCGGAATACTGATCGTGGTTCATCGTTTGGGATCGCCGCCTTAACTGTCGGTCCATTCCGGCTTGCGCTTCTGCAGGAAGGCGCCGATGCCCTCTTCCGCGTCGCGGGCCATCATGTTTTCCACCATGACGTTCGCCGCATGATCGTAGGCCTCCGACAGCGGCATCTCGAGCTGCCGGTAGAAGGCCTCCTTGCCGACCTTGACCGTATGGGCGGATTTGGAGGCGATGGTCTCGGCGTATTTCTGCACCACCTGTTCCAGGTAGTCGGCGGGCACGATGCGGTTGATCAGGCCGAACTCCTTGGCGGTCGACGCATCGATGCTTTCGCCGGTGAGCAGCATTTCCATGGCCTGCTTGCGCGAGACATTGCGCGACAGGGCGACCATGGGCGTGGAGCAGAACAGGCCGATGTTGACGCCGGGCGTACAGAAAGTCGCCGTGTCGGTGGCGATCGCCAGGTCGCAGGAGGCGACGAGCTGGCAGCCGGCGGCGGTCGCAACCCCGGTGACGACGGCGATCACCGGCTTGGGGTGGCGCACGATCTGCTGCATCAGCGCGGAGCACTGGCGCATGATGAGTTCGTAGGTGCCGCGGCCGCGATCGGCCTCGGCGCGGGCCGCGGTCAGTTCCTTCAGGTCGTGGCCGGCGCAGAAGACCTTGCCCTCCGCACCCAGCAGGATCACGCGAACGTCCTTGTTTTGCTCCGCCTTCGTCAGCTCTTCCGACAGTGCGGTCATCATTTCCCGGGACAGCGCGTTCATCCGCTCCGGACGCTGCATCACGATCCGGTAGACGCCTTCGTGCAACAGGGTGGCCAGAAGCGGTTTGTCGGGTGTGCTGGCGGCGGCTGCGTCGGACATGGAATGGCTCCCTGAAGTTTCCGTCTTTCCGGTCTTATAGCCGATGCGGACGCGTGGGCGATAGCCGGGTCATCGTGTTCCCTTGATCGATAAAACGTTCTCTCTTGCAATCGATCGTGGTTGACGTTTACGTAAATGGAAATTGCGAAAGCAAAGCGGATTCGGGACAGCGGTTCCGACAGGGAGGACTGAATGCAGCCGGTGATGAGTGTTGCGGAGATATCGGAGTTTCTGGACCGGGAATTCCCGCAGATCCATGCGGGCGGGCGGGTCTACGCCATCGACGCGATATCACCCGGCGAGGCGGTCGTCCGCCTGTCGGCCAACGACATGCACCTGCGCCCCGGCGGCACGGTGTCCGGCCCCTCGATGATGGCGCTTGCGGATCTTGCGGCCTATGTGGTGATCCTGGCCCATATCGGCCCGGTGGCGCTGGCGGTCACGACCAACCTCAACATCAACTTCCTGCGCAAGCCGGAGCCGGGCGATCTTGTCGCCACCTGCAGGCTTCTGAAGCTCGGCAAGCGGCTCGCGGTCACCGAATGCGGTATCGGCGGACAGGGCGAGGAAGACTACGTCGCCCATGCGACGGCAACCTATTCGGTGCCGCCGCGGTAAGGCCCGGAACTGTGAGGGTCAGGCCGGATGGCGCAGATGCAGGGCGCTGCGGATGAGCCGCATGACGGCACAGGCCGCCGCCGTCGCACAAGCGAGAACGCCCGTCGCCAGGAGGGTGCCGCTCAGGGTGCCGAACGGCAGCCCGATTGCGATGGTATAGACGGCGATCAGGATGCCGACCACCGCGCCGGTGAGGACGACGCAGAGGAACTGGGGGACCACCTCGCCGTTCATCCAGGCCGGCAGTCGGGCCGACCGGTAGACTTCGCTGAGGATGAGGTAAAGCAGAATGAGAGCCGCAAAGGCGGCGCCTGCCTCCACGAGAGACAGGACGGAAGAAGCGGAAACCATTTTTCAGAGGGTCCACGAAGGGCAAGTGCCCGACACGCGATATGCCTTCGCGCCAGGCTTCCGGCCGGAGCCTTCAGGCGGATGCGCGGGTTCCGTCACAAGGGTTCGGGAACCTGATTTCCGCCGCCCGGCTGATCCGGTCGGGCAGGCACATTCTCCTCCTCTCGGTGGCATTCCGGCAAGCGGAATCTTTGTCTGTGCGTATGAAATTTGATGGGTGTGCGGCAGCAGGCCCGTCGCATTTGCGAACTTACGCCTCAAGATAGGCAGGAACGCAGTTTCATACGAAAGGTTTCCGCATTTCCGACCAGGAAATAATGCTTTCTCGACCGGCTTCGGGGTGCGAGAAGTTTCGCAAAAGGCGGCCAGGATCGAGGCTGCCTGTTTGCGCAGCGCGCCTGTATTCATAAATGATCAGGGGCGTATAGCCATTATCGAGTATCAAGCTCTCAGCTTCCAATATAAAGCTCGCCTCACCGGGCGGGACTATTGCGACTGGACAGAGTTGTAGATAGCTTGACCGCTACTCGATTTCAGGAGTGCCACATTGAATAATGCAACGTCCGAAGTTTTTGATTGCGTCAATGGCTTTTGGGTACCCGTAGCCGAGGCGCATATCTATGCCGAGGTAGAATTTATCAACGGCGTGCCGAACCCGAATGCGACAAAGGCGCTATCTATTATCGGGCTTCTGCCTGGATACCGCCGCGCTCTGGACGTTGGCGCGAACATCGGAACTTTCGCCGCCACACTGGCGCAGCACTTCGATACGGTCGAAGCCTTTGAGCCAATCCCGGAATTCCATGAGGCGCTTAGGCTTAATCTGCAACGCTTCCCCGGCGCTACAGCCCGGCACATGACTATCGGGGAAACATCAGACGACGTTTACATTACCCTCTACAAGAAGAAGTTCGGACAGCTTTCCCACGTGGAATCGGGCCGGTATCTCACTGCGAAAAACCAGCGGGTCGGCCCCATTCAACAGAGGTCTATCGACAGTCTCCACCTTGACGACGTGGATCTGATCAAGATCGACGTGGAAGGCTATGAAGGGCCCGTTGTCAGGGGCGCAAGAGAAACCCTATTGCGTTGCCGTCCTGCGGTATTCATTGAGCAAGCTGGAAATGAGGCGAAAAACTTCGGCCTTCCCGAAAATGAAGCTGCAGATTTCCTGGAGTCCCTTGGCATGATCCGGCACCCCAAGGCACCGAGAATGAGCAAGGACCGCCTTTACGTCTTTCCCGAACGAAAGTGACACCCGATAAAATAATGCGGTAATATAATACCGTTTTTGTAAACCATTGTTTTTAAATGGGAAATAAGATCAGTTTCCGAATAAACGTTCTTGACCGGCGTTTTGCGCTGGCTTATAAGCTGCGTCGACGAATGTGAAAGTCCGTCTGACGCCTTCACGAAGGGCGCGCCGGGCTGTTTTGTTTCAAGACCAAGAACGGATCAAACTCATGAAGACCTTCTCTGCCAAGCCGGCTGAGGTCGAGAAAAAGTGGATCTTGATCGACGCGGAAGGCATGGTCGTCGGCCGTCTGGCTGCCTACATCGCCAACCATCTGCGCGGCAAGCATCTGCCGACCTACACGCCGCATGTCGATTGCGGTGACAACATCGTCGTCGTCAACGCCGACAAGGTGGTGCTCACCGGCCGCAAGTACGACAACAAGAAGTACTACTGGCACACCGGCCATCCGGGCGGCATCAAGGAGCGCACCGCACGCGCAATCCTCGAGGGCCGGTTCCCGGAGCGCGTCCTGGAAAAGGCCGTGCAGCGCATGATGCCGGGCGGTCCGCTGTCCAACAAGCAGCTGAAGAACCTCAAGGTCTATGCTGGTCCGACCCATCCGCATGAAGCTCAGTCGCCGGTCGCGGTCGACGTCAAGAGCCTCAACGACAAGAACGACGGCAAGAGGGCTTGAACATGGCTGAGCTGCAATCCCTGGAAGAACTGGGTGGCGCTGTCGAAGCCGCTGCCCCCGAAGCCCCGGTCCATGTCCAGAAGCTGGACGCACACGGCCGCGCCTATGCCACCGGCAAGCGCAAGGACGCCATCGCGCGCGTCTGGGTGAAGCCCGGCACCGGCAAGATCATCGTCAACAAGAAGGACATGACCGAGTATTTCGCCCGTCCGGTCCTGCAGATGATCCTGCGTCAGCCGATCATGCTCACCGACCGTGACGGCCAGTACGACGTCATCGCCACCGTGACCGGCGGCGGTCTGTCCGGCCAGGCCGGCGCCGTGCGCCACGGCCTGTCCAAGGCTCTGACCCACTACGAGCCGGAGCTGCGCGGCATCCTGAAGAAGAACGGCTTCCTGACCCGCGACAGCCGTGTCGTCGAACGCAAGAAGTTCGGCCGCCGCAAGGCACGCCGGTCGTTCCAGTTCTCCAAGCGTTAATCGCCGGACCGACTGGTCCCCGAGTTCAGAAAACCCGCCGGAGCGATCCGGCGGGTTTTTTCATGTCTGAAGCGCCCTTGGCGCCGCCTTGGTGCGAATTTTCTTTTTGCGGGTTCCCAGGTCGAGCAGGCGGCGGAATTTCGGGCAATCCATGTGCGAGGGGTGAGGGCAGTCCGCCACATGGCGGATGGCGTCCCTGAGATGGGTCAGCTTCCTGATCTGCTGGTCAAGCTCGTCCGCACGGGTGTGAAGCCTATCCCGCGAAATGCGCGGCGTGCCAGCCGGGCCCAGCATGGCTGCAATTTCCTCCAAGGAGAAGCCCGCCGATTTTCCAAGCGTTATGAAAGCCAGTTGCCGGACGACCGCGGGTTCGAACAGGCGCTTCAGTCCGCGCCGGCCCACCGAGGTGATCAGGCCCTGTTCCTCGTAATAGCGCAAGGCGGACGCTTTCGTTCCGCTCAGCGCGGCAACTTCTGAAATATCGAGAAGTTTCATCTCTTGACCTCAAGTCGACTTGAATTTGTAGGCTAGTCACAAATCAAGTTTTCCGCAAGAGGAGTGACTTCAAATGTCCAATCCGGAAATGACTGTTCCCGTGCCTTTATGGCGCGATTTGCGTGCCGTGGCCTTGCTGATGGCCTCCACCTTGAAGATCATGGCGAACGCCACGATCAGTCCCGCTCTGGCGGGACTTGCCGCGAGTTTCGCCGCAACGGCCCACGCGGGGCTATTGACCCGGCTGCTGGTTCCGGCTCCCTCCCTGTCGGTCATCCTGCTCGCACCGGTGGCGGGGCTTCTGGCGGACCGATACGGGCGCAGGCCGCTTCTGCTTTGGGGCATCGTGCTGTTCGTCATTGCCGGCACGTCGGGGCTCTATCTTCCCGACCTGCCATCGATCCTGGGAAGCCGGCTCCTTCTCGGCGTCGCGGTTGCGGTCGTCACCACCGCGCAGACGGCCCTGATCGGCGATTACTTTTCCGGGGACCGGCGCAGCACGTTCCTGAGCTGGCAGGTGGCGGCGACCAATTTCGGCGGTTTTTTCTTCATCGTTCTGGCCGGCATGCTGGCCGGCGTGTCGCCCCGGCTGCCTTTCGCGGTCTACGGCCTTGCGGCCCTGTGCCTTCCCTTCGTCTGGATAGCCATTGTGCGTGAGCCGTCGCGCCCGGCACACGCGGCCCGGCCGCCTGAAACCCGAAACGGGAGCGCCGGCAACTGGGGCCTTGCCATTTTCGGTGTGACGGCGCTGACGCTGGCCACGGTCATGCTGTTCTTCATGATGCCGACCCAGCTTCCGTTCTTCACGGAGTCTCTGGGGCTGGACAGTGCGTCCTGGACGGCATCCGCGCTCGGAACATTGACGCTGACCGGCGGTTTCGCGGCGCTGGGGCTCGGCCGCATCCTCGTCCTGCTGGGGCTGGCGCGCACCTATGCACTCGGCTATGCCATGATGGCCCTGGGGTTCGGCCTGCTGTCGGCGGGTCCGGCCTCGCAGGTGCTCCTGCTGGCGACCGCCGCGATCGGGGCCGGCTATGCGCTGGTGATGCCGAATTTCGTCATTCAGGCGCTCAGGGCCGCTCCTGCCTGGCGCCGCGGGTTCGTATCCGGCATCGTCACCACGGGGATGTTTTCAGGTCAGCTCATATCGCCGCTGGTCAGCACCCCGTTTGCTCATGGGGTGGGGTTCGAGGCGACATTCGCCGGGACCTGCCTGATCCTTGCCGTCATGGCTGCGGCGGCTCTTCTGGTATCCCTCGCCGGCAGGCGTGGGCAGGCCGTTTGATGGCTTGTCCGCCTTTCTGAAACGGGCTAGGGCTTGGGCACCTGAAGTATCCGGACCCATGGAGCTATCGATGGATACGAAATACCCGCTTCCGATCGACAATGCCTTTCTGGGGAAAACGCTGAAAGGCGGCTCGCATGAGCCGACGTTTGCGGGCGCGCTCAGTTTCATGCGCCGCCGCTACTCTCGCGATCTCAACGGCGTCGATCTTGCGATCTGGGGCATTCCGTTCGATGCGGCGGTCTCCAACCGGCCGGGCGCACGGTTCGGGCCGCAGGGGGTGCGCCGGGCATCGGCGATCTTCTGCGGCGACCCGCAGTATCCGTTCCATTTCGATCCGTTCGAGATCCTGGCCGCCGTCGACTACGGCGACTGCGTGTTCGACTACGGCGTTCACGCGGAGGTTCCGGGCCATATCGAAGCCCAGGCGGCGGAGATCCTCGATGCGGACACGCATCTCTTCTCCATCGGCGGCGATCATTTCGTCACCTGGCCGCTGCTCAAGGCCCATGCGGCGAAGTTCGGCCCGCTGGCGCTCGTCCAGTTCGATGCCCATCAGGACACCTGGGACGACGACGGCGGGCGTATCGACCACGGCAGTTTCGTCGGCCGGGCGGTGCGCGACGGCATCATCGATCCGGAACGGTCGATCCAGATCGGCATCCGCACCCATGCACCGGATGACTTCGGCATCGAGATCATCCACGGCTATGACATCGACACGCTCGGTATCGAGGGCGTGATCGGGAAGATCAAAGCCCGCACCGGCGTCGGGCCGGCCTACATGACCTTCGACATCGACTGCCTCGACCCGGCGTTCGCGCCGGGAACGGGCACGCCGGTTTCCGGCGGCCTGTCGTCGCGCGAGGCCCTTGCGATCCTGCGCGGCCTCGGCGGGATCGATTTTGTCGGCGGCGACGTGGTCGAGGTGGCGCCTGCCTATGACCATGCCGACATCACCTCGATCGCGGGCGCCTCCGTGGCGCTCACCTATATCGGCCTGCTGGCCGAACGGCGGGCGAAGCAGCCGCGGTAATCGAAAAGGCGTTAGCGCAGGACGTCCGGGTAGAACGCGAGCAGGATGCCCAGGCCGATCATCAGGAGACCGCCGGCGAGCTTGCAGAACCCGGCGTATTTCTCGCCGGCAAACCGGTCGACGGCAAAGGCGGCGGCGAGAAAGATGACCAGATCGTCCAGCATGAAGAACAGGACGTAAAGCAGGATATAGAGATAGTAGGACATCGTCGGAACGTCCGCGACCGACAGCACGTGGGTGAACAGGGCGGGCATGGCGGACGAGCAGATGAACTCGATCGAGTTCACCGCGAAGGCCAGGCCGACGATGCCGGCGAAACTCACCATTCCGAGCGGCGAGGTGACCAGATGGCGGATCCTCGCCCGGGTCTTCTGTCGGGCATCGATGTCTCCGACCGCGCAGACGATCCGGCCGCCGCTCCTGACGAAATCCTCCAGGCTGAGGGCGCCGAAATAGATGGCCGCCAATCCGATGACGACCGTCAGGGCATGGATATAGCCCAAGATCAGGAACACGTTCAGCCAGGCGGTCATGAACAGGAAATAGAGGACGCCGGAGGCGAACAGGAAGGTTCCGATCAGGATGTAGATCCGGGATCGGTCCCTGATCCCGATGATCAGTGAAATCAGATAGACCAGCACCCACATGGCGCAAGGGTTGAAGCCGTCGATCACGCCGAGCACCACGGCGAGGGCGGGCAGGGACAGCTTGTACGGGTCAATTTCCCCGATGACCGGCAGGGTGAGTTTTTCCGCGCCCGCAAGCGGTTCCGCGCCCGTTCCCGGATTGCCTGTGCCGGAGAGTTCCTGGCGGATCCACGTCTCGATCAGGGCGCCGGTCGTTTCCGCCTCGTGGAAGCCGAGCAGATGCCGGTCGCCGATGAAAAGCAGCGGCGTCGCGATCTGGTAGGTCGGCAGCCCGTGGGCCTGCATGAACCGGACCATCAGTTCCAGTTCCGCGTCCAGATTGATGTTGTGGGCCACGACGTTGAGTTCCGGATAGCCGGGCTTGAGCGTCTCCAGGAAGTCGAGCTCCTTGCGGCAATGCGGGCAGCCGGGCGCATGGAACACGTGAATGGTGACGCCGGTGTTCGCCGGAGCGGCCGTCCCGGTGCTTTCCTGTTGGGGTCCGCGCACCAGAAGAGCGGCGAGAAGGACCGCGAGAACGAGGAAAAGACCGGTCCGGAACCGGTTCCGAACGACGGATTTCAGAATGGCAATGCTGCCTGCCATGGGAGAGGGTCCACCTGCCTCGGTCGCATGCGTCCGTTATGCCATCAATGGAAGGCGTGCAGAAGGGGCGCGGTGTCGCGGGCGGAAAGGGGCGGTTCCCTAACGCCTCTGCCTGTTGTCATTGTCGGCAACCGAGGTCCAGAACCGGTAGAGCGGGTGCGCATCCCGCATCCGCTCGTAGAGGGCGACCATGCGGTCCAGGAACACCAGCTTGCCGGCGTAGGTGACGATCATACCCGACAGCGCCAGCCAAAGGTGGGTCTCCACGGCGCCGAGAATGGCGACAATGAAACCGATTCCCGCGACCATGGACAGCAGCAGCGCCTTGTTGGCGTCATCCTGCGGGATCGGTACCAGCATCCGGTTGAGCCAGATCCGCTCGCCGAAAGTGGCCTTCGCCGCCCAGGACCCGAGATAGGTCGGCGGGGAAAACAGGCGCGGATTGAGCCAGAGCCAGACGATAACGAGACCCGTGGCAAGGGCTGCAAGGCCGGCGCCGATCCACACATGGCTCCAGATCGCGAGAAGCAGCAGGGGCAGCGTTGCCATGCGCGAATAGACGCTGAGCGGGGACGCATGGCGGTTCCAGACCTTCGGCGACATGCCGAGAGCCCGGATCTGCCCGGCCGGCATTGCCTTGTACTGCCTCGGGCGAGGCATGGGGATCCGTTGGGCCTGCTTCATCGCATTGTCCGGATAATCCGCTCCGTTTTCTTGTCGGCGGGTCAATCTAGCGCTTCTGGCCGCCTACCGCAATTTGCCGCTTTGGAATGCGTATCATGAACCGCGGGGCATTGCCGCTCCGGACATGCCCGGCCGGCGGTTCAGATGCGGTTCGCGACGTAACTTCCCGGCGCATCCCCAAGGATTTTCATGCGATAGGCGCCGGGCTTTCTCGCCTTGGCCAGCGTCGCGTCCTGCTTGCGGATCCAGGCGTCCCAGTGGGGCCACCAGGAACCGGGCGTCTCCGTGGCCCGGGCGAGCCAGTCTTCAAGCGTTCCTTCCGGCTTGCCGTCGGTCCAGTACTGGTACTTGCCCCTGGCGGGCGGGTTGACGACACCGGCGATGTGCCCGGATCCGGAGAGCACGTATTCCACCGGTCCGCCGAAGCAGCCCGATCCGACGAAAACCGATCTGGGCGGCGCGATATGGTCTTCGCGGGTGGCGAGATTGTAGATCGGAATCTTGACCTTCTTCAGATCCAGCTTCTGATTGTCGATCACCATTTCGCCCTTGGAAAGCTTGTTTTCCAGGTAGCAGTTGCGCAGGTAGAAGGAATGGTTGGCCGCCGGCATGCGGGTGCTGTCGGAGTTCCAGTAGAGCAGGTCGAACGGGAAGGGGTCCTGGCCCTTCAGGTAGTTGTTGACCACGTAGGACCAGATCAGGTCGTTTGAGCGCAGCATGTTGAAGGCCGACGCCATCTTGCTGCCGTCCAGATAGCCGCGTTCGGCCATGCGTTTTTCCAGGACCTGGATCTGCTCCTCGTCGACGAAAACCTTCAGGTCGCCGGCATGGGTGAAATCGACCTGGGTGGTGAAGAAGGTCGCGGTCTTGATGCGCTCGTCGCCCTTGGCCGCCATGTAGGCGAGGGTGACGGCCAGAAGCGTGCCACCGACGCAATAGCCGATGGCGTTGACTTCCTCCTGCCGGGTCGCGCGCTTGATGATGTCGAGCGTCTCGAGGATGCCCTCCTTCATGTAGTGCTCGAAGCTCTTTTCCGCCTGGCGTTCGTCCGGATTGACCCAGGAGATGACAAAGACCGTATGGCCCTGGTCGACCGCCCATTTGATGAAGGACTTTTCCTGGGTCAGGTCGAGAATGTAGAACTTGTTGATCCAGGGCGGGACGATCATCAGCGGCCGTTTCAGGACCTCGTCCGTTGCCGGCGAATACTGGATCACCTGGCAGACGTCGTTTTCCGCGATCACCTTGCCGGGCGTGGTGCCGAGATTGACGCCGAGTTCGAATTTGGTGGGATCGGTCTGGCGGATCTTCACGTCGCCGCGGCCGGCCTTGATGTCCTCCACCAGATGCTGCATGCCCTTGACCAGGTTGGCGCCGTTGCTTTCCATCGTCAGGCGCAGCAGTTCCGGGTTGGTCAGGACGAAGTTCGACGGAGAAATCGCGTTGGAGATCTGCTTGACGTAGAACTCGGCCTTGTGCCGGGTGTGTTCATCGAGCTCTTCCGCCTCCAGCACCATGTCCTCGGCCCATTTGCTGGTGATCAGGTAGAGCTGCTTGATGAAGTCGAAGAACTGGTTTTCGTTCCAGTCCGGATCGGCGAAGCGCTTGTCGCGCGGCGGCGCGGTGACGGCGGGCGGCACGGTTTCGCCCATCATGCGCTTCAACGAGGAATTCCACAGTCCGATATAGCCGGACCACAGGCGCGACTGGGCCTCGACCGCCCGCTGTGGATCGGAAACCCAGTATTCACCGACCTGGGCGAGCGTCTTGATGACGCCGGTCAGTTCATCCGTGGAGTCATGCGTGATCTCGCCCTTTTCGCGCGGCTCGATATATGCGGCCAGTGCCTTTCCTGCATTTTCAAGCGTCTTGGCGAGGTTTTGAGCAAAGGCTTCGGGATTGTTGATGATATACTGCAGCATGGGATGCTGGCGGTCGTCGGCCATATGCGCGCTTGTCCTCCGAACTTATTTCTTGTGGCACAATGAATGATTGCTTGCGCCAGGCCCCGGCATTATCAGTCATTTATGACATAAATTGTGCCGTTACGTCGAATGGGAAATGCAGGTGACCAGGCCATCGGTTGTTGTAGTGCTGTGCCTAGCGGGCTTTGTCTCGGGCTGTGCCATGAGCGAGGAAACGTCGCTGGTGGGCGCCTTGAACGCTGACGCGCCGGTCGTCCAGCTGGCCGCTGCGGAGGCTTCCGGCGAGCCGGCGCAAGCATCTGAGACCGCTACGTCACAGGTTGCCGGGGCCCGGGCACCGGGACTGCTCGACGACGCGGCGCGGGATCAGACCATGGACCATCTGCGGGCGCTTGCCCTGGCCAACCGGAAGCGCCAGGGCGCTTCGCTCTCCAGTTCCGTCGCCGAACTGGAGCGGCTTCAGGCGACCCACGGCGACGCCGCGCTGTCGGAAATTGCCGACGGGAACGCCCCGCAAAATTAGCCGGCTGACGGCATTAGGCAGATGCGGAAGTCGAAACGTGCTGCTAAAAGGGCGCAGCCGAACGTCGGTTCGCCCGCCGGCCCGGCCGGAAAGATGATTGTTGAGGACCACGAGGACCCGCGCCATGGAGGAATTTCACAAGACACGGCGGCTGCCGCCTTACGTGTTTGAACAGGTCAACCGGCTCAAGGCGAAGGCGCGCGCGGCGGGAGCGGACATCATTGATCTCGGCATGGGCAACCCGGACCTGCCGACACCGCAACATATCGTCGAGAAGCTGACCGAAACCGTTCAGAACCCGCGCACCCACCGCTATTCCGCCTCCAAGGGCATTCCCGGACTGCGCAAGGCGCAGGCGGCCTATTACGGCCGGCGGTTCGGCGTGAAACTCGATCCCGACACGCAGGTGGTCGCCACTCTCGGCTCCAAGGAGGGCTTCGCCAACATGGCCCAGGCGATCACGGCGCCGGGCGACGTGGTGCTGGCGCCCAATCCGAGCTATCCGATCCATACCTTCGGCTTCCTGATGGCCGGGGCGGCGATCCGGGCGATCCCGGCGGAGCCGGGGCCTGACGTCTTTCAGGCGCTGGAACGGGCCGTCATTCATTCGGTGCCGAAGCCGATCGCGATCATCCTGTGCTATCCGGCCAATCCGACCGCCTATTGCGCGGACCTGGATTTCTACCGGGACATTGTCGCCTTCGCCCGCAAGCACGAGATTTTCATCCTGTCCGATCTGGCCTATTCGGAGATCTACTTCACCGACACGCCGCCGCCGTCGGTGCTGCAGGTTCCCGGCGCAATGGATGTGACGGCGGAATTCACGTCGCTGTCGAAGACCTTTTCCATGCCCGGCTGGCGCATGGGCTTTGCCGTCGGCAACGAGCGGCTGATTGCAGCGCTCGCGCGGGTGAAATCCTATCTCGACTACGGCGCGTTCACGCCGATCCAGGTGGCGGCTGCAGCGGCGCTCAACGGGCCGGACGACTGCATCGCCGAAACCCGGGCGATCTACAAGAAGCGCCGGGACGTGGTGATCGATTCCTTTTCCCGTGCCGGCTGGGATATACCGGCACCGGACGCGAGCATGTTCGTCTGGGCGCCGATCCCGGAAAAGTTCCGTTCCCTCGGCAGCCTGGAATTTTCCAAGCTTCTTCTGGAAAAGGCGGAAGTCGCGGTTGCCCCGGGCATCGGGTTCGGCGAATACGGGGACGATTTCGTCCGCATCGGTCTCGTCGAGAATGAGCAGCGCCTGCGTCAGGCCGCGCGGAATATTCGCCGGTTCCTTGAAACCGCGGACGAAACATTGCACAACGTGGTCCCGCTCGGGGCTTCCCGCTGATTTCTGATACGAACTGGAATTCCTAAAACATGGCAGATGCTTTGAAAGTCGGGGTCGCCGGCCTTGGAACCGTAGGAGCTTCCGTGGTCCGGCTGCTTGCCAGGCATGGAGAGATGTTGGGCCGCAAGAGCGGCCGTCCGGTGAAAGTGACTGCCGTTTGCGCCCGCGACAAGACGCGCGACCGGGGGATCGACGTCTCCGGCCTAGACTGGTTCACCGACGCGGTGGAAATGGCTGAAAAGGCGGATATCGATGTTTTCGTCGAACTGATCGGCGGCGACAGCGGACCGGCCGAAGTCAGCGTCAGGACGGCGCTGGCCAGCGGCAAGCACGTCGTGACCGCGAACAAGGCGCTGCTCGCCCGCCACGGTGTCGACCTGGCGAGGCTTGCCGAGGAGCACGATGTCTGCCTGAACTACGAGGCGGCGGTGGCCGGCGGCATTCCGGTGGTCAAGACGCTGCGCGAATCCATGTCCGGCAACGAGATTTCGCGCATCTACGGTATCCTGAACGGCACCTGCAATTATATCCTGACCCGGATGGAGGCCGAGGGGATCAGCTTCGAGGACTGCCTCGCGGACGCGCAGCGGCTCGGTTATGCGGAAGCGGATCCGACCTTCGACATCGAGGGCAACGACACCGCGCACAAGCTCGCCATCCTCACCAGCCTGGCCTTCGGCACCAAGATCGCCGACGAGGACATCTATATCGAGGGCATTACCTCGATCACCACGGCCGATATCCAGGCGGCGGACGAACTCGGCTACCGGATCAAGCTTCTGGGTGTGGCGCAGCGGACCGACACCGGCATCGAGCAGCGGGTGCATCCGACCATGGTGCCGAAATCCTCCGCGATCGCCCGGATCGACGGCGTCCTGAACGCGGTGGCCATCGACGGCGATTTCGTCGGCGAAATCGTCCTGGTCGGACCCGGTGCCGGCGGCGATGCGACCGCGTCTTCCGTCGTTGCCGATCTCGCGGATATTGCCCGCGGCGACGAAACCCCGGTTCTCGGCATGCCGGCGAAGGATCTGACCGAATACAAACGGGCCCGCATGCGCCTGCACGAGGGCGGGTATTACATGCGCCTGTCCGTTTACGACCGTCCGGGCGCCTTCGCCGAAATCGCCCGTTGCATGGCCGATGCGGGGATTTCACTGGAGTCGATCGTTCAGCGCCGCGACCCGGCGCCGGGCGGAGAATTTCACAAGGCCGAGGAAGGCGTGCCTCAGCCTGTCATACTTATTACCTATGAAACGACGGAAGTTGCGGTTAAAGAGGCGCTTGAAGTGGTCATGTCAAAGGGCGTGGTCGCCGACAAGCCGCAGATGATCCGTATCGAAAAGCTGAAATAGCATTTCATGTTTGCGGGCTTGCGCGTCGCGCGCGCACTTTTGGACAGAGGGACTGGAGATTTTTGATGTCGAAAACTGATGCCGGCGGAAGCGCCGCACTGGATCGCATTCTGACGCTTGAACTGGCGCGTGTCGCGGAACGCGCCGCGGTTTCGGCCGCGCGCCTGCGCGGTCATGGCGACGAGATGGCCGCCGACCAGGCGGCGGTGGATGCCATGCGGCGCGAACTGAACCGCCTGCCGATCGATGGCACCGTGGTCATCGGCGAGGGCGAGCGCGACGAGGCGCCGATGCTCTATATCGGCGAGAATGTCGGCACCAAGAAGGGCCCCAAGGTCGACATCGCACTGGACCCGCTCGAAGGCACCACCATCTGCGCCAAGAACCTGCCGAACTCGCTCGCCGTGATCGCCATGGCGCCGGCAGGCGATCTTCTGAATGCGCCGGACAGCTACATGGACAAGATCGCCATCGGCCCCGGCTATCCGGCCGGTCTGATCGATCTGGATGCGCCGATTGCGGAAAACCTGGCCGCTGTGGCGAAGGAAAAGGGCGTCAAGATCAATGAAATCACCGCCTGCGTGCTCGACCGTCCGCGCCATGCCCGGTTGATCGAGGACATCCGCGCCACCGGCGCGGCCATCCGGCTGATCGGTGACGGTGACGTTGCCGGCGTGATCCACACGACCGATCCGGAAGAAACCGGCATCGACATCTATGCGGGCATCGGCGGGGCGCCGGAAGGCGTTCTGGCGGCCGCGGCCCTGCGCTGCATCGGCGGCCAGATGCAGACCCGCCTCGTCATCACCCGCGACGAGCAGGTCGAACGCGCCCACCGCATGGGGATCGACGACATTTCCCGCAAGTTCACCCTTGAGGAAATGGCCGGTCCCGACGTGCTGTTTGCCGCGACCGGCGTAACCGACGGCAACATGCTGCAGGGCGTGCGCTTCGGCCGGAACTGCATCACGACCCACACGGTCGTCATGCGCTCGTCCACCGGCACGGTGCGTTACCTGAAGGCGCAGCACACACAGCTGGAAAAGTTTCACCTCGACTGAGGACAGGCGATTGATGTTGGGCGGATTGTTCCCGACAGGAAAGACGATCTCATGAACGGCCCGACCGGCAGCGACGGTTCGGGCCGTCTTGTTCTGGGCGTCGCCCGTTCGGCGAACGACAATGCATGGCGGGAACGGCTCGACCAGGCGCAGGCGCTCCATGCCATGACGATCGCGCAGCGCCTCGGTGTGCCGGACGTGCTGGCGCGGGTGATGGCGGCGCGCGGCGTGGAGCCGGAAGGCGCGGAGGATTTCCTGGCGCCCTCGCTGAAGATGCTGATGCCCGACCCCTCCGGTCTCGTCGACATGGATGCCGCCGTCGAGCGCGTTGCCGATGCGGTGCAAGGCGGCACGAAAATCGCGATCTTCGGCGACTACGATGTGGACGGGGCGACGTCTTCTGCCATCCTCGCCAAATATCTGCGCTGGCTCGGGCTCGATCCGGTCATCCATATTCCGGACCGGATCATCGAGGGCTACGGCCCGAACGGCCCGGCCATCGAGGCCCTGAAGGAAGGCGGGGCGGGGCTTCTCGTCACCGTCGACTGCGGCAGCACGTCCTTCGAGGCGTTCGAGGTGTCCAGGAAACTCGGTCTCGAAGTGGTGGTTATCGACCATCACCAGGTCGGTGAGGCGTTGCCCGAGGTCCGGGCGCTGGTGAACCCGAACCGGCAGGACGATCTGTCGGGGCAGGGGCATCTGGCGGCCGTCGGTGTCACCTTCCTGTTCCTGGTGGGGCTGAACCGGGAACTCAGGCGACGCGGGTTCTTTAAAGGACGCGGCGAACCGGACCTGATGGCGCTTCTGGATCTGGTTGCGCTTGGAACGGTGTGTGACGTGGTGCCGCTGAAAGGGCTCAACCGGGCCTATGTCACCCGGGGGCTTGCGGTCATGCACAAGCGGCTCAATCCGGGTCTGGCTTCGCTTGCCGATGCGGCGCGGGTCGCGGGAAAGCCGGCGCCCTATCATCTGGGCTTTCTGATCGGTCCCAGGATCAACGCCGGCGGACGTATCGGCGACGCGGCGCTGGGCGCGCGGCTTCTGACCTGCGAAGACGGTTTCGAGGCGCGGGAGATCGCCGCCCGGCTGGATCAGCTCAACACCGAACGTCAGGCCATGGAAGCGGTGATGCTGGAACAGGCCGGCGCCCAGGCGGTCATGGCGCTCGAGCACGGTGACCCCGCGGTGCTGATCACAGGCTCCGACGACTGGCACCCGGGCATCGTCGGCCTGATCGCCTCGCGCCTGAAGGAGGCACACCGCAGGCCGGCGTTTGCGGTCGCCTTCGACGAGACCGGCAAGGGGACCGGGTCCGGGCGTTCGATCCAGGGTGTGGATCTCGGCAAGGCGGTGCGCCAGGCGGTCGACCTGAAGCTCCTGGAAAAAGGCGGCGGCCATGCCATGGCGGCGGGCCTGACGGTCATGCGCGACAAGCTCGATGATCTGGCCGCCTATTTCGATGAAACCCTTCGCCAGGACGTGGAAGAGGCCGCATCGAAACGGGATCTGAAGATCGACGGCGCGCTCACCGCCACCGGTGCCACCCTGGAGCTGATGGAGAAGCTGGAACAGGCCGGTCCGTTCGGCGCCGGCCATCCGGAACCGGTTTTCGCCTTTCCCGCCCACCGGATTGCGTTTGCCGACGTGGTCGGCAAGGGGCATGTGCGCGCAAGTATTGCCGCCTCCGACGGAACCGCGCTCAAGGCGATCTCGTTCAAGGCCGATGACAGGCCGCACGGCAGGATGCTGCTGGAGGGACGGGGACGGAACCTGCATGTGGCCGGAACCCTTTCCATCGACACCTGGCAGGGCAGCCCGAAGGTCCAGCTGCGCATCCTGGATGTGGCGGACCCGCAAAAGGTGAAGGTCTGAGCGCTCCTGTTAATTCTGCTTAACCGGCGTTAACCAATTGGCAACATCCCCGGCCTAGCCTTTTTTCCAGGCAGAAGGAATCGCCGGGGGCTGACATGCACGCTCAGGAAGAGCTGAAGAACCTTTTTTCCGAAATCGAACAATCCAGCGACCGGGCGCTCGCCGGGCTTGAGAAGGTCCGGGCGACCGCCAAGGTGCAGACCTTGCCGACCGGCCGGCAGATGATGGCGGTGCAGGCCGCTTTCCTCGGCGCGCTGGCCTCGCTGATGGCGCTGTGGATCAGCCGCGGGGCCTGACCCGCCGCAAGCGCGAGCCAACCCGGTCAGCCGTCAAAAGAGCCCGGCCCTTCGGGTGTCAGAAAGCATCCCATCGGCTGCGTTGCGCCGCTTGCACGATGCACCGCATCGCACTTCGCGACGCGCCTGGCCGAGTGACCTGCTTTCAGACATCAAATGGTTCAACGTTATCGCGCGATGCTCCAACGCCGCCGGATCCTCTTTACGTCTCCGGAAATATCGGGCAGAGGTGGCATGAGTTTCACCTTGTCCGGAGCCTTTCCCGATGCAGGACTATGCCATCGCCTTGTGCGCGCTCAATCTCGGTTTTGCGCCCGCTTCGCCTGCCGAATTCGCCGCGCACATTGACGCGAGGATGGCGGAGGCCGCCCGGCAGGGCGCGCGTCTTGCGGTGTTTCCCGAATATGCGATCGAGGCAGCGCTCGCCTGGAAACCCGCAGGCCTGCCGCCCACGGGAGAAATGACCTTTCTCGCCGGCGCTGGTGCCGAACTGCTGGAATTGCTCAAGCCCATGCCGGCCCGCCACGGGGTGTCGCTGCTGTGCGGGTCCATGCCGGTTGCGCGGGAGGGCGGACATACCAACACCGCCATTCTCCTGACGGCCGACGGCCGCGAGATCCGGCAGGACAAGCTGTCCCTGACGCCGGGAGAGCAGGACTCGGAAAGCTGGGTGCTCACGCCGGGGACCGTGCTGAACACCTTCGAGCTGGACGGCCTGCGCATGGCGATCCTGATCTGCCTGGATGTGGAAATGCCTGCGCTTTCCTGCCTGCTGGCCCCGGAAAAGATCGACCTGCTGCTGGTTCCCTCGATGACCGAGAAACGCTCCGGCTATCACCGGGTGTTCGGCTGCGCCAAAGCGCGGGCGGTGGAGCTGATGACGGCGGTCGCGGTATGCGGAACCGTCGGTGCCGCAAAGGGCACGACCCAGATGGAGACCAACGTCTCAGGAGCGTCCCTGTTCCTGCCGTGCGAGGAGGACCTGGGCTTTACCGGTATCGGCGGAGAAATCGCGCCGACCGGCGGCGAGGCGGGTGAGGAGCCGTTTCTGATCGCGGAGGTACCGGTCGAAAAACTGCGGCGTCTTCGCGGCGGTTCGGCGGAGGTCTGGCCCGGGGCCTGGTCTGCCAGCCATATCGCGATCGGGAAGGGCCCTGTCTAGATTTTTCATTGGTATTTTACGCGGCGGCGTTAATCAGGTTTTCACAAAATGTGCACATTGTGCACTTATATCTGGACAACGCTCCGGCTTGGGCGTATTGCCCTAGGTGATAATCCTTATACCGATTCCCGATTGACCTGGATGACGACAACAACTCTTACAGCGCCGTCAGTATCGCTTTTCCTGCAGACCCTCGTTGGCATTTTCAAGCGGCCGCCCCGGCTTCAGGTCGCCGCCATGTGCTATCGCAGGTCGCGGAACGGGCTGGAGGTTCTTCTGGTGACATCCCGGGGAACGGGAAGATGGATCCTGCCGAAGGGCTGGCCGGAACTGAAGGAAGCGGCCCATGAGACGGCGGCGGTTGAAGCCTATGAAGAGGCGGGCGTCGTCGGCTCGGTCGAGAACAAGCCGTTCGCCCATTTCCGGTCCTACAAGGGCATGGATGGGGGACTGAACCTCCGTACCCGGGTCGATGTTTATCTGGTCAAGGCCAAGGACCAGCTTGAGGACTATCCGGAGCATGGCCAGAGGAAAGTCGCCTGGGTTCCGGTCGCAAAGGCAATCGAGATGGCCGATGAACCGGGACTGAAGAAGGTTTTGAATCGTTTCGAAGCGCAATTCAAACACGCCTAGATACCTGGCACTGCCCAAATGACCGATAATAAGCCGTAATTCGCATTAGGCGGCTAAGAAATCTCTGGACTGGCGCTCCAGTGCAATTGATTCCGCGCCATATTCGTTTATCCCTGCACCTTGAGACCGAACGGGTCCTTGCGCCCGCAGACCGAACGCGCGGGAACGACGTGCATGGACGTTCACAAGAACTACAAGAAGCCGACCCTCGACAAGGACCTCGACAAGATCACCTTCATCGAGGAGGCGGCCACCAATGTCGGCCGGGGCCTGGCTGCTCCGGGTTTCGCCTTTCTCTTCATCATCCTGTCAGGCGCCGTCGCGGGCATCTACATGACCGGCACCCACGGGGCGGCCGTGATCATGGCCGCCGCCGCCATCGGCGCCTACATGGCGCTCAACATCGGCGCCAACGATGTGGCGAACAACGTGGGCCCGGCCGTCGGCTCGCGCGCCATGACGATGGTGACCGCCCTTGTCATCGCGGCGCTTTTTGAAAGCGCGGGCGCGCTGATTGCCGGCGGCGATGTCGTCGGAACGATTTCCAAGGGGATCATCGACCCGGAGACGGTCAGCGAGCCTTCGGTCTTCATCGCCGCGATGATGGCGGCCCTGGTTTCCTCCGCGCTCTGGATCAACCTGGCGACCTGGATCGGCGCACCCGTTTCGACGACCCATTCGATCGTGGGCGGCGTCATGGGCGCCGGTATCGCGGCGGCGGGAATTTCCTCGGTGAACTGGCCGACGATGGCGAGCATCGTCGCGAGCTGGATTGTTTCGCCTTTGCTCGGCGGCGTGATCGCCGCCCTCTTTCTGGCGATAATCAAGACCTTCATCATCTATCAGGAGGACAAGATCGCTGCGGCGCGGCGATGGGTGCCGATCCTGATTGCGATCATGGCAGGCTGCTTCGCGGCCTACCTGGCGATGAAGGGCCTGAAGCACCTCTACAAGATCAGCCTGATCGAGGCTTTGGCCGGGGGCTTTGTCGTCGGACTGATCGCCTGGGCGATCGTCAGGCCGCTCATCCGCATGCAGTCGGAGGGCCTTGAAAACCGGAACCAGTCCCTGCGCAAGCTGTTCTCTCTGCCGCTGATCTGTTCGGCGGCACTCCTGTCGTTTGCCCATGGCGCCAATGATGTCGCCAATGCGGTGGGGCCGCTGGCTGCGATCGTCCACACGGCGGGACTTGGCGAGGTCGTGGCCAAGGTGGCCATTCCGCTGTGGGTGATGGCGGTCGGCGCGCTCGGGATCTCCTTCGGGCTTCTCCTGTTCGGCCCGAAGCTGATCAACATGGTCGGTCAGCAGATCACGAAGCTCAATCCGATGCGGGCCTATTGTGTCGCCCTGTCCGCGGCGATCACCGTGATTGTCGCCTCCGGTCTCGGCTTGCCGGTCAGCTCCACCCATATCGCCGTCGGTGCGGTGTTCGGGGTCGGGTTTTTCCGGGAATGGTACACGGAACGCTCAAGGCGGCGGATGGACTTCCTGAACAAGAACAACGGGCTCAAGGAAACGAAGGTTCGTCCCGTCAGGAACAGGGAGGAGCAGAACCGGCGCATGCTGGTGCGCAGGGCGCATTTCATGACGATCGTCGCGGCCTGGGTCATCACGGTGCCCGCGGCTGCGGTGCTGTCGGGCGGCCTGTTCTTCGTTCTGCGGCACCTGGTCGGCTGACCCTGCCGGCTCCCGGCTTTGTTCAAGACATGAAAACGGGGGCCGAGGCCCCCGTTTCCGTTTTCTGCCATGCGATCGATCCGCTGCGGATCAGTTGGTCGTGGTTCCGCTGGCGTTCGGGAAGAACAGCTGCTCGCCGCCGACTTTGTAGGAGGCAATCGCCTTCTGGCCTTCCGGGCCAACCAGCCAGTCGATGAATTCCTGGCCGGGTTCCGCCTTCACGTTCGGGTGCTTTTCCGGATTGACCAGGATGACGCCGTACTGGTTGAACAGGCGGTCGTCGCCCTGAGCCAGGATTTCGAGGGCATCCTTGTTCTTGAAGGCGAGCCAGGTTGCCCGGTCGGACATGGTGTAGGCACCCATGCCTGCGGCCGCATTCAGGGTCGCGCCCATGCCCGAGCCGGTTTCACGGTACCAGGAACCGGACGAGGCGGTCGGATCGATGCCGGCCTGCTTCCAAAGCGCCCGTTCCTTTTTGTGAGTGCCGCTGTCGTCGCCGCGGGACGCGAAGGCGGCCTCGCTGCCGGCGATCTTCTGGAGAGCTGCGGTCGCATCGGTCATGCCCTTGATGCCGGCCGGGTCGTTCTTCGGTCCGACGATGACGAAGTCGTTGTACATGACGTCGAAGCGTTTCACGCCGAAGCCGTCGGCGACGAATTTCTCTTCCGACGGCTTGGCGTGGACGAGCAGGACGTCGCCGTCGCCATTGGCGGCATTCTTCAGCGCCTGGCCGGTGCCGACCGCCACGACGCGGACCTCAATGCCGGACTTGTCCTTGAACATGGGCAGGATGTGGTCGAACAGGCCGGAATTCTGCGTCGATGTCGTCGACTGGACGATGATGAAGGTGTCGGCGGCCAGGGCCGCGGCGCCGGCGCCGACCGTCAGGCCGAAGGCCAGGGTACCGGCAATCAGGCGTTTGAAAAGGCTCATGTCTGTTCTCTCCCTTGTGAGTTTTCGATCTAGATCAGGATTTCGCCGGCCAGATAGGCGCGGGCGGCCGCGGATTCCGGCCGGTCGAAAAAGACATCGGCGGGGGTATGCTCGGTAATCCGGCCGGCATGCAGAAAGACGACCTCTTCGGCGAGGCGGCGGGCCTGGTGGAGAGCGTGGGTGATCATGATCACCTTGACGCCCGCGTGCCGAACCCTTGAGATCGCCTGTTCGATAAGCAGGGTCGAGGCCGGGTCCAGGTTGGCCGTCGGCTCGTCCAGCATCAGGACTTTCGGTTTGAGGATCAGCGCCCGGGCAAGCGCCAGGCGTTGCTGCTCGCCGCCGGACAGCACCCGGGCCGGGCGCTTTGCCAGCGGTTCGAGACCGAGGTCGGAGAGCGCTTCCTTCAGCCGGGCGGACCGGTCGGAGACCTTGCGCAGGCCAAGCGCGAAGTTCAGGTTCGCGGACACCGAGCGGCGCAGCAGCACAGGCTTCTGGAACACCAGCGCCTGGTCCTTGCGGACGGATTTCGTCAGCGGCCGGCCTGACCACCTGACCTTTCCGGAGGTCGGCTCGAGCAGACCGTGCAGCAGGCGGAGCAGAACACTCTTGCCGGCGCCGTTCGGCCCCATCAGGACGGTCAGGCGATCGTTCGCAAGGTCCAGGTCGATGTCCTTGAGGATTTCGGTATGGTCCGTGGCGAAGGTGAGGTTTCGCACCTCAAGCGGCATCGGTGAGGGTGCCGGCTGAAACCGGTTTGCGGTGTGGGCGGCAAGGCTGACAACGTCATGCATGGGCCGTGTTCCGTTCCGTACCGCGCAGGAGCGCGACCGCGCCGTTCACGCCAAGGGCGATCAGCAGGAGAACCATCCCGAGAGCGAGCGCAAGCGCCAGGTCGCCGCGCGATGTTTCGAGCGCGATCGCGGTGGTCATCATCCGGGTCACGTGATTGATGTTGCCGCCGACGATCATCACGGCGCCGACTTCCGCCACGGCGCGGCCGAAACCGGCAAGCAGAACCGTGATCAGGGAGAACCGGGCGTCCCACAACAGGGCGCCGACCGCCGTGTGCCAGGGCACGACCAGGGAGTGGAAGGTGTCGGCATATTCCGCGTTCAGATCCGCGATGACCTGGCGGGTCAGGGCAATGATGATCGGGGTGATCAGGACCGACTGGGCGATGATCATTGCCGTCGGCGTATAGAGCAGCTGCAGCGGGCCGAGCGGGCCGGCATTGGATAAAAGCATATAGACCATGAGCCCGACCACGACCGGGGGCAGGCCCATGAGCGCATTGGCCAGCACAATGATTGCGCCGCGTCCGGGAAAGCGGGAAACAGCAAGAATCGCACCCAAAGGCAGTCCGATCAGGGCGGAAATGCCGAGCGCGGTCGCGGTCACCCGCAAGGACAGGGCGATAATTTCGGCCAGATCTTCATTTCCGCTGACGATCAGTTCGCCTGCCAGAGTGAAGCTATGCGCAAAATCCTGCATATTGCGTTATTATTTCCCGATTGCTCTCCCTCAGGGAGCGTAACCGATAATTTTGCAATACAAAAGAGGGGTCTCCCCATTCGCGGGAGAAACTGCCTTTCTGAAATGCGCTCGGCGCCCGCCGGCCCGGTTTTCAACCGAAACGGGCGCGCGACCGGGGTCGATGCCGGAGGGTGAATGTCAGGCAGATGCCGTCTTGACCGCGGGGGAGGAGGCGCGCGCCATGTGATCAAGCGTGAGGTTCGCCCAGACCGGCAGGTGATCCGAAGCGATCCGGGCGGTCTGCGACCGGTGGACGCCGGTGTCCTGAACGGTGAATTCCGGGCTGGTGATGATCCGGTCCAGGCTCGCCACGGGCATCGGCGAGGGGAAGCTCCGCCCCGGCGTCGTTACCTCAAAATGAGGATTGAACATCTTCAGGCTTTGGGCCGTATCCCACCATTCGTTCAGATCGCCGACCAGAATGGTGGGCAGATCGTAGGGATGGGAATGGAGCTGGGCCATGAGCGAGGCGATCTGGCGCTTGCGGTAGGTTGCGACGACGCTCAGATGCATGGCCGCCACGCGGATCAGCTGACCGTTCATTTTCAGCTCCGCCATGACGGCGCCGCGCGGCTCCAGCGTCGGCAGCTCCAGCCGTCTGAAATCGAGGATGCCGATCGACCGGCGGACGAGGATGGCGTTGCCGTGCCAGCCGATGCTGTCCTTGCGGATGGCCAGGGGCACGGGCTTGTAGTCGGTCAGTTCCGCGATCAGTTCCGGACTGAGCGTGCTTTCGCGCGGCCCGAAGCGCTTGTCGACTTCCTGGAGGGCGATCACGTCGCAGTCCATTTCGGATATGACCTTGAGCGTGCGCTCAGGCCGCCGGCGCGCGTCCAGCCCGATACTCTTCTGGATGTTGTAGGATCCGATCTTCAGCATGGTCCGAATTTGACAAGCAGAGGCAAGCGTTTTCAAGCTCTACCTGCTTGCAATTAACGTCCGGTGACAATCGGAAACTTCTTGCGACGACCGGTTTCAGGCCGCGTGGAGTTCCCGCGCGGCCTCGTCCAGCAGGCCTGCGACATAGTCCATGAAGGAGCCCCAGGCTTCGACGACGAAGCTGTCGTCGCCGAGGCGCCAGAGCATGACCGGGGCCTTGTGGAAGAGCGTGCGGGTCACCGTGCCGACCGGAAAGGCGGAGAGGTCCAGGTCGATCGGAAGGCCGGAATTCAAAAGCCATGCGGCCCTGTCGCCGGTGACGATCAGCGCCTCCTGGCGGTGCGAGATGTCGACGAGCGCATGCGGCGCATCGCCGATTGCTTCCCTCATGGCCGTCTCCAGGGCCTCGGCGCCGTCCTCAGGGGCAAGCAGCAGCCATTCGTCCGGCCCGAGCCAGAGCGCGGCCTTGTCGGCGCTTTCGGCCGCCGTGAGAGGTTGCTGCGGCAGGTCGAAGCCGAGGGCCTTGGAGGCAGCGCCTCGAGCCGCCTCGCGCCCGCGGAAGGAAAGCCTGCCGAGCGGCGCGGCTTTCAGGATGGAGATCGCGGGCAGGCTCAGGACCGGTTCTTCGGCCGCATCGGGCTGGTAGAGGGGATTAGCCATTGAGCCGGCCTCCTTCCTTGTCGACGAAGACGGGTTCGGTCACTTCGACCTCGATCGCGCCGCCGGGCATGGGGATGTAAAGCGTCTTTCCGTGAAGGGCGCGGCCGTCCTTGACCATGGCAAGCGCAATGGAGCGGCCGGCGGCCGGGCTGTGGTAGGCGGAGGTCACATGGCCTTCCGCGGACGTGCCCGTGGCCGGGTCCGGCACCCTGGTGACCTGGGCGCCTTCCTCCAGAACGATGCGCGGGTCCCTGGTCAGAAGGCCGACAAGCTGCTTGCGGCCCGCGGCGACGAGGTCCGGGCGGGCGAGCCCGCGTTTGCCGACGAAGTCCTTCTTGTTCTTGCCGATCGCCCAGTTCATGCCGACGTCGTCGGGGGTCACGGTGCCGTCGGTTTCCTGGCCGACGATGATGTAGCCCTTTTCCGCGCGCAGCACGTGCATGGTCTCCGTGCCGTAGACGACCCCGCCGAGCTTCGCCACTTCCGCGGCCATGGTCTCCCAGACCATGGTGCCGTGACGGCGCGGCACGTTGATTTCAAAGCCGATCTCGCCGGTGAAGGAGATCCGGAACAGGCGGCAGGGCACGCCGGAGAAGGTGCCGGTCGCCACGCTCATGTGCGGCAAGGCCTCCGGTGACAGGTCGATATCCTGGATAAACGGGGCGATAGCCTCGCGGGCAAGCGGCCCCTGCAGGGCGATCACCGCATATTGCTCGGTGGTCGAGGTCACCCAGACATCGAGATCCGGCCATTCCGTCTGCAGATAGTCTTCCATGGTAGCGAATACATGGGCGGCTCCGCCGGTGGTCGTGGTCACATGGAACCGGTCCTCGGCGATCCGGCCGATCACGCCGTCGTCGATGATGAAGCCGGCGTCGTTGAGCATCAGGCCATAGCGGCAGCGGCCGGGTTTCAGCCCCTTCCACGGGTTGGTGTACATCCGCTCCAGGAATTCCGCCGCATCCGGGCCGACGACCTCGATCTTGCCAAGGGTCGAGCCGTCGAACAGGCCGAGCTTTTCGCGCACGATCCGGCATTCGCGGGCCACCGCCGCATGCATGTCCTCATCCGCCTTCGGAAAATAGCGCGCGCGCTTCCACTGGCCGACGTCCTCGAAGACCACGTCGTTGTCAACGGCCCACTGGTGGGACGGCGTCTTGCGCACGGGATCGAAGAAGTCGCCGCGCGACGAGGTTGCGAAGGTGCCGAATGTGGTCGGCGTGAACGGCTGGCGGAAGGTGGTCAGGCCCACCTTGGGCAGCGGCCTGTCCAGTGCGCTGGAGGCAATCGCCAGCGCGTTCAAGTTCGACAGGCGTCCCTGGTCGGTTGCCATGCCGGTGGTCGTGTAGCGCTTGATGTGCTCGATGGAATGCATGCCTTCGCGCACGGCAAGCTTCACGTCCTTGGCGGTGACGTCGTTCTGGTAGTCGACGAAGGCCTTGACGCGGGAGGCGTCGCGGTCGTGCGGCAGGTCGCCGAGAATGCCGCCTTCGCCGGCATGGGCTCCGGTTGCGACCGCATAGGTGAGCTTCGCGCTTTTGCCCGTTGCGGACTTCGCGGCGTCCTCGCCGGCCGCATAGCCGTCCTCCAGAACCGCGTTCAGGCCGTAAAGCCCCCGGCAGGCCCCGGCGGACCGTTCGTTCTGGGCATGGGCGCCGGGAAGGAAGTTTCCGGACGTTTCGTCCCAGACGACCTTGCCGCGGGACTGGGAATAGAGGCTGACGGTCGGGGTCCAGCCGCCGGACATCAGGAGGGCGTCGCAGGCGACATCGCCGGCGGAACTGACGGCGCCGGTGCCGGAGACATGGCCGAGCAGGGCGCCGGAGATCCGTTTGCGGCCCTGGGTCGCGGTGACGACGCAGGCCGTCCGGACCCTGATGTTGCGCGCTTCGGCGATCGCCATCAGGGCGTCGGGCACGGTCTTGCGCGTGTCGGCGATCGCGGCGATCTCGACGCCGTGGTCGGCCAGATCGAAGGCCGCCTGCCAGGCGGTGTCGCAGGCGGTCGCCACCAGCACCTTCTGCCCGGCCTTCACGCCGTAGCGGTTGAGATAGGTGCGGGCCGCGCCGGCCATCAGGATGCCCGGCCGGTCGTTTTCGGGAAACACCATCGGCCGTTCGATGCTGCCGGCGGCGATCACGACCTCCTTCGCGCGCACCTGCCACAGGCGTTCGCGCGGCAGGGCCGGGTCGGGATCGGCCATGTGGTCGGTCACACGTTCGGCCAGGGCCACGAAATTCTGGGCGTAATATCCAAACGCGGTCGTGCGCGGCAGCAGGGTGACGTTGTCCCGGGCGGCGAGTTCCGCGGCCGCGTCCTCCGCCCAGTCAGCCGGCTGCTTGCCGTCGATGGTGGCGGCGGTTTCACTCAGCAGCGAGCCGCCCAGGATTGCCTGCTCGTCGCAAAGGATGACACGGGCGCCGGTTGCCGAGGCCGCCAGGGCGGCGGCCAGACCGGCGGGACCCGCGCCGATCACCAGCACGTCGCAATGGGCATAGAGGTTGGCGTAGCGGTCGTGGTCCGGGTTCTTCGGCGGCTTGCCGAGGCCGGCAGCCGCACGGATCACCGGTTCGTAGACCCGGTCCCAGAAGGCTTTCGGCCACATGAAGGTCTTGTAGTAGAAGCCGGCGGGAAACAGCGGCGACAACAGGTCGTTGACCGCGCCGATGTCGAAGGCAAGCGAGGGGAAGCGGTTCTGGCTGATGGCCTCCAGACCGTCATGGAGTTCGACCTGAGTGGCGCGCAGGTTCGGCGTCTGATCACCCTTGCGGTAGACGCCGACCAGTGCGTTCGGCTCTTCGGATCCGGCGGTCAGGATCCCGCGCGGGCGGTGGTACTTGAATGACCGGCCCACGAGGTGGACGCCGTTGGCGAGCAGGGCGGAGGCGAGCGTGTCGCCCTCGTAGCCTTCAAGACCTTCGCCGTCGAAGGTGAAGGAGATTTTCCGGTCGCGGTCGATCAATCCGCCTTTTTCGGTCCGGAAGGGCTGGCTCATCGACCGGCCTCCTTTTCCAGGGCCGCGAGATCCGGCATCGGCTCTCCGGCCTTGTAGATTTTCAGGAACCTGTCGGAGACCGTGTCGCGAACCGCGTTGAAGAACCGGCCGCAGCCGTGGATGTGGCGCCAGCGTTCGGCATAGACGCCCCTGGTGTTGGTGCGCATGTAGAGGAACTCCGCCCATTGCTCGTCGGTCTGGCCCGACGGATCTTCGGGGCGGGCGATATGGGCCTCGCCGCCGCAGCGGAATTCCAGTTCCGGGCGTTCGACACCGCAATAGGGGCATTCGATCAACAGCATGGTGGCGGCCTCAGATGGTCGTCTTGACGACGGCGGTTTCCGGATCGCCCGTATTGGGGGTTCCCGCCGGTTCGATGATGATGAGATGGGTTTCTTCGTCGGCCCTCGGGCAGTGCTCGACGCCTTTGGGCACCACGTAGAGCTCGCCCGGACCGAGGGTGACGTCGCCGTCGCGCATCCGGATGGTCAGCCTGCCGGAAAGTACGAAGAACAGGTCGTCGGTATCGGGGTGGGAGTGCCAGACGAAGTCGCCCTTCACCTTGACCACCATGACGTCGTGGCCGTTGAAGGCGCTGACGATCTTCGGCGTCCACAGCTCGGAAAACGTGGACAGCTTGTCCGCGAGGTTCACGGCCTGTCTGGTCATGACGATCTCCTAATGCGCCACGGCGGCTGCCGCCGCCTCGTCGATCAGCCGGCCGGTGCGGAACCGGTCGAGCGTGAAGGGGGCGTTGATCGGATGCGGTTCGTCCTTCGCGATGGTGTGGGCAAAGACATGGCCCGATCCGGGGGTCGCCTTGAAGCCGCCCGTGCCCCAGCCGCAATTGACGTAGAGCCCCGGCACCGGCGTCTTGCCGATAATCGGCGAACGGTCCGGGGTGACGTCGACGATGCCGCCCCAGTTGCGCAGCATGCGCATGCGCCGGAACATGGGGAACAGCTCGCAGATGGCGTCGATGGTGTGGGTGGTGATGTGGATGCCGCCGGTCTGGCTGTAGGACACGAACTGGTCCGTGCCCGCGCCGATCACCAGTTCTCCCTTGTCCGACTGGGAGATATAGGCGTGGATGGTGTTGGACATGACCACGCACGGGAAGGCGGGCTTGACCGGTTCGGAGACGAGCGCCTGCAGCGGGTTCGATTCCAGCGGGACGCGCACGCCGGCCATTTCCATGAGAACGCTGGTGTGGCCGGCCGCCACGACGCCGACCTTTTTCGCCTTGATGAAACCCTTTGCGGTCTCGACGCCTTCCACCGCGCCATCCGCGCCGCGGCGAATGCCGGTCACGGCGCAGTTCTGGATGATGTCGACGCCGAGACTGTCGGCGCCGCGGGCATAGCCCCAGGCGACCGCGTCATGACGAGCCGTGCCGCCGACCCGCTGGAGAGCCGCGCCCATCACAGGGTAACGGATGTCCTTCTGGATGTTGAGCGGCGGGCAGAACTCCCTGGCTTCCTCCGGTGTCAGCCATTCGTTCTGGACGCCGGCAAGCCGGTTGGCGTGGATGTGGCGCTTGAACACCTGAATGTCGTGGACCGTGTGGGCCAGCATCATGACGCCGCGCTGGGAGTACATGACGTTGTAGTTCAGTTCTTGGGACAGGCCTTCCCAAAGGTCGATCGCATGCTGGTAAAGGGCGGCACTTTCCTCCCAGAGATAGTTGGAGCGCACGATGGTGGTGTTGCGGCCGGTATTGCCGCCGCCGAGCCAGCCCTTGTCCAGGACGGCGATGTTCTTCAGGCCGTGTTCGCTCGCCAGGTAATAAGCGGTTGCCAGACCGTGGCCGCCGGCGCCGACGATGACAATGTCGTATTCGGCCTTCGGTTCCGGCGCGCGCCACTGGCGACCCCAGTTCTTGTGGGCGGAAAACGCGTTTTTCGCCAGTTCCAGGAAAGAATACCGCGCCATGAAGCAATGCCCCGAACATGATAAAACGGATCGGCAGCCGGTCTCTCTCCGGAGCGATCCGAACCTCTTTAAGGGGTAGACCGGATGACCCATTCGAACAAGGGCCGAGCCGCCGCCCGTTGCGGGCATCATTTCAAGGCAGGACCGGGCGGCCTGACGGGTTTCAGTCGCAAGATGGCCTATATGCGACATGCGTCCGCCGGTCGCGATCCGTCCGCGCCGCGGCGAGGGCCCTGCGCGCGAATTCCGTCCGAAGGCGGCTTTCCTGAAGAGGACGTCTGGTCTATCACAGAGGCCGACTCACAAACGCTCTTCTTCAAATCCTTCCCGGGAGGTCGTAATGGAAACACGTGCAGCGGTCGCAGTCGGAGCAGGCAAGCCTCTCGAGGTAACCACGGTCAGGCTGGAAGGCCCGAAGGCCTTTGAAGTTCTGGTTGAAATAAAGGCGACAGGTATCTGTCACACCGATGAATTCACCCTTTCCGGTGCCGATCCGGAAGGCCTGTTCCCGGCCATCCTCGGCCATGAAGGCGCGGGCGTCGTGGTCGAAGTGGGGCCGGGCGTGACCACGCTGAAGCCGGGCGACCATGTCATTCCGCTCTACACGCCGGAATGCCGGACCTGCGAATACTGCCTCAACCCGAAAACCAACCTGTGCCAGTCGATCCGCGTCACCCAGGGCCAGGGCCTGATGCCGGACGGCTCGTCGCGCTTTGCTACGCTCGACGGCGACCCGATCCTGCACTACATGGGGACCTCGACCTTCTCCAACTACACGGTGGTGCCGGAGATCGCGCTGGCGAAGATCCGCGAGGACGCGCCGTTCGACAAGGTCTGCTACATCGGCTGCGGCGTGACCACGGGCATCGGTGCGGTGATCAACACCGCCAAGGTGGAAATCGGCTCCCGCGCGGTCGTGTTCGGCCTCGGCGGTATCGGCCTCAACGTCATCCAGGGCCTGCGCCTTGCGGGGGCCGACCAGATCGTCGGCGTCGACCTGAATCCGGACAAGAAGCCGATGGCGGAACGCTTCGGCATGACCGACTTCGTCAATCCGAGCGAGGTCGAGGGAGACCTGGTGCCCTATCTGGTCAATCTGACCAAGGGCGGCGCCGACTATACGTTCGATGCCACCGGCAACGTCGGCGTGATGCGGACCGCGCTGGAATGCGCCCACAAGGGCTGGGGCGAATCCATCATCATCGGCGTGGCGCCGGCGGGGGCGGAAATCGCCACCCGTCCGTTCCAGCTGGTGACCGGGCGCTCCTGGCGCGGCACGGCCTTCGGCGGCGCGCGCGGGCGGACCGACGTGCCGAAGATCGTGGACTGGTACATGGACGGCAAGATCGAGATCGATCCGATGATCACGCACACCATGCCGCTGGACGACATCAACAAGGGCTTCGACCTGATGCACGCCGGCGAATCGATCCGCTCGGTGGTGCTTTACTGAGGACGGGGACCCGGTTCCGATCAGTCCCGCCCTTGTCCTGACCGGGGAAGGGCGGCGGCGGTCGGGATGATCGCAAGGAATGAAGACATGAAGACCGTTTCCGAGAACCGTGCCTATGGCGGTGTGCAGGGTGTTTACAGCCATGCATCCGAAGCCTGTTCCTGCGACATGACCTTCGCGGTCTACATGCCGCCCCAGGCAAAGGCCGGTCCGGTGCCGTGCCTGTGGTATCTCTCCGGCCTGACCTGTACCCACGAAAACGCCATGACCAAGGCCGGGCTGCAGGCCCATGCGGCGGAATTCGGCCTGGCGCTGGTCTTTCCCGACACCAGCCCGCGCGGCGAAGGTGTGGCCGATGACGAGGCCTATGATCTCGGCCAGGGGGCGGGGTTCTACGTGAATGCCACCCAGGCGCCCTGGACGCCGCATTTCCGGATGTATGACTATGTCACAAAGGAGCTGCGCGCCCTGGTGCAGGAGACCTTCGCCGTCACCGAGGCCCACGGGATCACCGGCCATTCCATGGGCGGTCACGGGGCGCTGACGCTGGCGATCGCGAATCCGGATCTCTACCGGTCGCTGTCGGCCTTTGCCCCGATTGCCCATCCGGCGGCATCCGACTGGGGGCGCAAGCAGTTGTCAGCCTATCTGGGGCCGGATGAAACCAAATGGGCGGCACATGATGCGACGCTGATGCTGAAGGACAGAGGCTGGAACTCGGACATCCTCGTCGATCAGGGCGCGAGCGACCAGTTTCTCGACCTGCTCAAGCCGGAGGCGCTGGCCGCAGCCCTTGCGGAGACGCGGACGCCGTCCGCCTTCCGCATGCAGGAAGGCTACGACCATTCCTACTATTTCGTCTCCACCTTCGGCAGGGACCACGTGCAGTGGCACGCGGAGCGGCTCAAGGCCTGAGCGCGATCACCATTCTGCCCTGGCAGCGCTTTCCTTCAGGCGGATCAGGGCGGCGAGCGCCTTGTTGATCGGGGCATGGACGTCGTAGGCGGCCGCTTCCCGCTCCACCATGCCGCAGAGCGCCTCGATTTCCGTCGGGCGTCCGGCCTCCACGTCCTGCAGCATGGACGGCTTGTGCGGCTTGTGATGGGCAAGCGCCTCGTCGATCTTGGCATCCACCGCATCCAGCATTGCTCCAATGCCCTTGGCGTTGGCAACGTCGACGACTTCGGCTGCGGCGGCCTTGGCGAGAACGATGGCGCTTGGCTCGTTGGAGATGTCGCCGACACGGGCGCCGCAGAGCGCGCTGATGGAATTGAGCGCGCAATTGAAGGCGGCCTTCTGCCAGATGACCACGTCCGCCGTGTCGTCATGGACGAAATGAACCGGAGCCATGAGTTCGGCAAGCTTTTCGGCGAATGGCCGGCCCCGGCGGGTCACGGCCTTGAAGGTCGTCGCCATGCCTGCATGGGTTGCCGCATGGCCCGGACCTTTCAGGTCTGCCGGAATCATGGTGGAGCCTTCAAGGATATTGTCGTGCGGCACCAGTTCGCCGACCCGGTCGGCATTGCCGAGACCGTTCTGGATGGTCAGGACATGGGCGCCGGCCGTGATCAGCCGCTCCACCGACCGCAGGGCGGCGGCCGTGTGCATCGTCTTCGTCAGCAGGATGACGAGATCGGCATGGCCGGTGAACTCTTCCGGTCGCAGGGCCGGGATTCTCCAGATCCCGGTTTCCTCGTCGAGGTCCAGGCGCAGGCCGGTCTTGTTGATCGCGTCGATATGGGCCTGGTTGACGTCCAGAAGCGTGACCGGAATATCCGCACGCGCCATCAGGCCTCCCAGGACCGAGCCGAGCGCGCCCGCGCCGAGAATGACGATATCCATGCCGCTGATCTCCCGTATGTGATCGCTACTATGTACAGGTCGCCCGGGAAACTTGCCAAGGCCGGGTTGTGAATTCGTGAAGGATATCCGTACCCTAGGCGGACGTCTCAGGCCTTGATCTTGCGCCGGTAAACCGTCATCGGCAGCTTGTCGCCCGGGCGCAGGGTCAGCCGGCAGACCGGCTGGACATCCGTGCCGGGAACCAGCCTCAGATCGAAATCCCTCGCCAGGATCGCCAGGCTCAGGATGGCCTCGGTCAGGCCGAATTGCAGCCCGGCGCAGATCCTGGGGCCGATGCTGAAAGGCACGTAGCCGTACTTGTTCGGCCTCTTGGTCTTAGCCTTGATGAACCGTTCGGGCCAGAAGGCATCGGGCTTTTCCCAGAGCGCCGGATTGCGGTGCATCAGCCAGGGAACGACCATGACCAGGGAGCCCCGAGAGATCTGCTTTCCGCCGATCACCGTGTCCTCCATGGCCTCGCGCGCCAGGATCGGCACCGGCGGATAGAGGCGCAGGGTCTCCTCGATCACGGCGCGGGTATAGGTCAGGTTGGCCACGTCCTGGAAACCGGGCGTGCGGCCGGCGAGCACCTTGTTCAGTTCGCTGCGAAGCTTTTTGGCGACCCGGGGCGACTGGGACAGCAGGTACCAGGCCCATGCCAGCGTGTTGGCCGTGGTCTCGTGGCCGGCCATGAAGATCACCGCCGCCTCGTTGCGGATCGCGTCCCTCGACAGGGGATTGCCGTCCTCGTCGCGGGCCTCCAGCAGTCCCCCGATCACCGAGGCCTCTCCGGCTTCCTTCTGGGCCTGATAGCTGTCGATGATTTCGTCGAGGACGCCCAGGATGCGTTCCTTGGATTTCCTGATCGCATTGCCCCGGAACCGCGGCAGCCATTCCGGCAGCCCGAACATGGAGATCATGTCGACCTGGTCGATGTGCTTCTGGTAGTCGGAAAAGCCCTGGACCACCTCGCTGGCGTAGTTCTTGCCGAGCTGGCGGCCGAAGATCGTCCGGCTGATGATTTCCGCCGTCAGGTGGGCCATTTCGGCAAGGGCGTCGATTTCCGCGCCTTTGCCGAGCGCGGCCCATTCGGCCCGCTTTTCCAGGATGGTGTCGACCATGATCGGGGCAAAACCAGGCACGCGCGACCCGTGGATGATCGGGGCGACCACCTTGCGGCGCCTTGCCCAGGTTTCGGTATCGCTGACGAACAGGCCGTCGCCCAGGAGCGGCTCCAGCGCATGGCGCATCTGCGGGCTCTTGCGCTGCAGGGTTTCGTGATTGGCCTGGAAGGCCTCGCGCACGACCTCCGGCCTGTTGCACACGACAAGCTCGCGGCTGAACACCTTGCGGCTTCTCAACCGGGCCTGAAAATCCTCGACGCCCCAGATGGAGAGGAAGTTCTTCTTCGCCATCCCGATCAGCTTCCAGACCGGAGGCGTGGTCTCAAACCGGGCCGGGTAGGGCGGTATGAAGTCTTCCGGAGGGGCCTTTTCGTTCACGGGGTCGGCGACGGTCACACCCGTTTCCTCTTTATTCAAACGGTCTTCGGTTTTGCCGATCCTTGACCTATCTGGAACGAATCCGCAAGGCCGCGAGGATGACCGCCGCCCAGCCGATGATCACCAGCATGCCGCCCGTGGGCGCGGACATGGGGAACAGGCGCCGCTCCGCGAAGGCGCGGCTGGCGAGGTCGCCGCAGAAAAGGGCGAGACCCGCGGTCATCAGGATCAGGGCCAGCAGCAGAAACGGTGATCGCCGGGTCTGGCCGACTGCGCCGATCGCAAGGATCGCGGGGGCGTGGAACAGAAGCATCTGGGCGGCCGTCTCGATGAGACCGGTCGTGTCGGCATGCGCCGCCATGGCCAGGAGCATGACGCCCGCCGCCCCGGCGATTCCGCCAAGGATCAGGCAGGCGCGCAGCAGCGGCGAGGTCGGTTCGCCCGGCGTCGGGATCATCCTGTGGCTCATCTTGTTCGGTCCGGTCTGCTTCGGCGGATCAGGCGCGGCGATTTACAGCTGCAAACCGGATCATGCGGCGGCAAGTCCGCGTTTTTCAAGCAGCGCGTCGATCTTCGGCGCGCGGCCCCGGAACGCCTTGTAGGTCTCTTCAGGGTCGGGCCGGCCGCCGGCGGAGTAAATATGCGTGTAGAGCCGTTCGGCGGTTTCCTTGTGGAAAATGTCGCCGGCCTCCTCGAAGGCGCCGAAGGCGTCCGCGTCCATGACCTCCGACCACATGTAGCTGTAGTAGCCGGCCGAATATCCGTCGCCGGCAAAGGCGTGGGCGAAATGCGGCACCCGGTGGCGCATGGTGATGGCGTCGGGCATTCCGATCCTGTTCAGGGCTTCCACCTCATAGGCGGTCACATCGAGATCGGCCGTGTCGGTCATCAGATGCATCTCCAGGTCCACCAGCGCGCAGGCGGTGTATTCGACCGTGGCAAAACCCTGATTGAAGTTTTCCGCCGCCAGCAGCTTGTGGAGCAGGTCCTTCGGCATCGGCTCGCCGGTCCTGTAGTGGACCGCGTAGCGTGACAGGACTTCGGGACGCGACAGCCAGTGTTCGTAGAGCTGAGACGGGAGTTCCACGAAATCCCGGGCCACGCTGGTTCCGGAAATGACCGGAAAGGTCACGTTCGACAGAAGTCCGTGCAGCGCATGGCCGAACTCGTGGAACAGGGTGTTGGCGTCGTCGAAGGTCAGCAGGGTGGCTTCCCCGGGCGCCCCCTTGGAAAAGTTCATCACGTTGACGATGATCGGCGAGACGTTGCCCTTCAGCCGGTGCTGGGAGCGGAAGGCGCTCATCCAGGCGCCGGAGCGTTTCGAGGGCCGCGCGAAATAATCGCCCAGGAACAGGCCGACATGCCGTCCGCCGCGATCGGTGACCTCGAACACCCGCACGTCCGGGTGATAGACCGGCAGGCCGCTCTTTTCCTCGAAATTCAGGCCGAACAGGCGGTGGGCCGTGTCGAAGGCCGCGGCGATCACCCGGTCCAGCTGCAGGTAGGGCTTGATCTCGGCCTCATCCAGATCGTGCTCCGCCTTGCGGACCTTTTCCGAATAGTAGCGCCAGTCCCACGGCGCGATCTTGAAGTTGCCGCCTTCGGACCGCGCCATGTCGGCAAGCTTGGATTCCTCCTCCGCCGCGCGTTTGACCGCCGGAGTCCAGACCTTCATCAGGAGTTCGCGGACCGCCTCCGGCGTCTTCGCCATGGTGTCGTCGAGCTTGAAATCGGCGAAGGTGTCGAAGCCGAGCAGTTTCGCCTTTTCCGCCCGGAGCCGGATGGTTTCGGCCACGATCGCGCGGTTGTCGGTGTCCCCGCCGTTCTCGCCGCGCGCGCTCCAGGCCCTGAAGGCCTCCTCGCGCAGGGCCCGGTTGGAGGAAAACTGCAGGAACGGTTCGATGGAGGAACGGGACAGGGTGATCACATGCTTGCCGTCAAGACCGCGTTCGCGGGCGGCTTCCGCGGCGGCTGCCAGCAGAAAGTCGGGCAGCCCGGCCCGGTCCTCTTCCGTTTCCAGCACGAGCTGATAGTCGGCTTCGTCCTTCAGCACGTTCTGGGAAAACCCGGTGCCCAGGGTTGCGAGCCGCTGGGAGATTTCGGCCATGCGGGCCTTGCCGCTGGCGTCCAGGCCGGCGCCGGCGCGCTGGAAAATCCTGTGATAGCGCTCCAGGACACGGGCTTCCTCCTCGTTCAGGCCGAGACTGTCCTTGCGGTCCCAAAGGGCAGCGATGCGTTCGTAAAGAGCGCCGTTCAAGAGTGTGTCGGAGGAATGTCTGGCAAGCTTCGGCGCGATGTCGCGCTCGATGGCCTGCAGGTCCGGATTCGTATGAGCCCCGCTCAGATTGAAGAAGGTGCCCGCGACCCTGGTCAGGGTCTCGCCGGCTTTCTCCAGTGCGACGATCGTGTTCTGAAACGTCGGCTCGGACTGCTGGCCCGCAATCGCATCCACCTCCGAACGGCCCTCGGCCATGGCCTTGTCGAACGCCTCGGCAAAATGCTCGGGCCTGATGTCGGCGAACGGCGGCAGTTCGAAGGGGGTGTTCCAGTCGGAAAGAAGCGGATTCTGCGGCATGGACGTTCCTGTCAGGGAAGAAGGGAAAGAGGTCTTGATGTCATATGGGGTCGGGGGCCGGGCCGTCAAAGCGAAGCTTGCCCGGTGCGGCGCAATTTCCCGGTTTCAGGTAAGCGTAGGGCAGCCGGTCGGGCGCCGCGGGTCTCCTCGCGCTCACCACATCGTCTTTGCGGCCCGCTCCGGCCAGTCCCGGTCGTAAGCCGCGCCGCCGGTCTCGCCGTTCGACATGTCCGCCAGGATCTGGCCGGGCGTCGGCAGGGAAGCCGGATCGACATATGTCGCCGGATCCCAGAGCCCGGCGCGAAGGACCGCCCGGGCGCACTGGAAATAGAGCTCCCTGACGGTGATGCGGATCACGCAACGCGGTTCCTTGTCCGTGACGGCGAAACGCCGAAGCAGATCCGGTTCGACCGTAAGTTCCGCCTCGCCGTTGATCCGCATCGTGGTATCGGAGCCGGGAATCAGCATCATCAGCGCGACCCGCGGATCGCGCACGATATTGCGCAGGGAATCGATCCGGTTGTTGCCGTTCCGGTCCGGAATGAGCAGTGTCCTTTCATCGTCCACACAGACGCATGTGCCGGGCTCGCCGCGCGGCGAGCAGTCGAGGCCCTCCGGTCCCGCCGTGGCCAGGGCGCAGAACGGCGAGGCTTCGATCAACCGGCGGTAGAACGGGGTCACCCGGTCGGCCACCTTGACCACGGAGGCGGCGACCGGCGCGCCGTAGAGGCGCTCGAGCGCGTCGATGGAGGTGATTTTGTCTGTCATGGAAGCCTTCCTGCCGTCCGGTGTCCGGTTAAATTTACCACAAGATGCTTTTCCGCTTTTGACTTTCGACTAATCCGCGAAACGTTTTTCTTAGCCGACTTTATGTTCGGAAATTATTTCGCGCTGCAATAATATCCTTATTAAGTGCATGATATTCTGAAAAGAAAAAATACTCGCAATGCAGCAATCAGGTGGCGGCTGACTCTTCTTTCCCCGTTCCCCGCAGGCGCTGCAGTTTTTTGGATTCCGGTATACCGCGTCGATAGTCGTATTGCTCGCAGGCTGCACGTGTTCTTACAGTCGGGCCAGCTTGCGTGCCCTTTGGCCATGGAGCCGGGAAACCGGTTGGGAAAAGTCATCGGACATGCTCGCAGATCGCGGAATTTTCCGTGTATATTCGTCCAGGCTTTTCGGGCCTTTCTGGGAGGAAAGTATGACCCTTATTCACAAACCCCTTAACCGCCGTTCGATTCTGAAGGCAGGCACGGCTGGTGGTGTTGCTCTGGCAACGCCGACCATCTTTACCAGCTCCGCCTGGTCCGCCGGTTATCTGAACGAGCCGACCGGTGCTGAAGTCACCCTCGGCTTCAACGTGCCGCAGACCGGCGCGTATGCCGACGAAGGCGCCGACGAACTGCGCGCCTACCAGCTCGCGGTCAAGCACCTCAACGGTGAAGGCGACGGCGGCATGCTTAGCACCTTCTCGTCCAAGGCCCTGCAGGGCAACGGCGTGAACGGCAAGAAGGTCGCTTACGTGACCGGTGACACGCAGACCAAGTCCGACGCCGCACGTGCATCCGCCAAGCGCATGATCGAAAAAGACGGCGCCATCATGATCACCGGCGGTTCGTCCTCCGGCGTGGCCATTGCCGTTCAGTCGCTCTGCCAGGAAGCCGGTGTCATCTTCATGGCCGGCCTGACCCACTCCAACGACACCACCGGCAAGGACCGGCGTGCCAACGGTTTCCGTCACTTCTTCAACACCGAAATGACGGGCGCCGCGCTCGCTCCGGTGCTCAAGAACGCGTTCGGCACCGACCGCAAGGCCTATCACCTGACCGCCGACTACACCTGGGGCTGGTCGCAGGAAGGCTCGATCAAGAAGTACACCGAGGCTCTGGGCTGGGAAACCGTTACCGCCGTTCGCACCCCGCTCGGCGCCGGCGACTTCTCGCAGTACCTGACGCCGGTCCTGAACTCCGGTGCCGACGTGCTGGTTCTGAACCACTACGGCAAGGACATGGTGAACTCCCTGACCCAGGCCGTTCAGTTCGGTCTGCGCGACAAGATGGTCAACGGCAAGAAGTTCGAGATCGTCGTGCCGCTGTTCTCGCGTCTCATGGCACAGGGTGCCGGTGAGAACATCAAGGGCATCTTCGGGTCCACCAACTGGAACTGGTCGCTGCAGGACGAAGGCTCCAAGGCGTTCGTCAAGTCCTTCGGCCAGGAATACGGCTTCCCGCCGAGCCAGGCCGCGCACACCTGCTACGTGCAGACGATCCTCTACGCGGACGCCTGTCAGCGTGCCGGCACGTTCGAGCCGTGCGCGGTCGTCGCCGCTCTCGAGGACTTCGAGTTCGACGGCATGGGCAACGGTCCGACCCTGTACCGCGGTGCAGACCACCAGTGCTTCAAGGACGTTCTGGTCGTGAAGGGTAAGGAAAACCCGAGCTCGCAGTTCGACCTTCTCGAAGTCGTGGAAGTCACCCCGCGCGCCCAGGTCGAGTACGCACCCGACATGGAAGACGTGAAGGGCGATCTGGGCACCTGTAACAACGGGGCCTGATCGCGCGTGAGCGCTTAATCCCGACGGTCGCCCAGTCCCGGGCGGCCGTCTCTCTACCTATGGGTCTTAGGGCAGAAAACTCCGGGATAACCGATGGACGTCATCCTTCTTCAACTATTGAACGGTCTCGACAAGGGCGGCGCCTATGCGCTTATCGCTCTTGGTCTGACCCTCATCTTCGGCACGCTCGGCGTCGTGAACTTCGCGCATGGCGCCTTGTTCATGCTCGGTGCGTTCTGTGCCGTGACCTTCAACAAGATCCTGAGCTTCGAACAGGTCACCGTCGACCCGACGCAGACAACAGCCTGGGGCACGCCGCTTGAGGTGCGCACCCCCGTCGTCGAAGCCTGGTTCGGAGATTTCGGAGCCTGGATCCTCAACTATTCGGTCCCGGCGTCGATCCTGCTGGCCATTCCGGTCATGCTTCTGATCGGTTTCGTCATGGAACGCGGCCTGATCAAGCATTTCTACAATCGCCCTCATGCGGACCAGATCCTGGTGACATTCGGCCTGGCCATCGTCCTTCAGGAAATCGTCAAATCCATCTACGGCGCCAACCCGATCCCGCAGATCGCTCCCGAAGCCGTGCGCGGCGCGGCCGATATCGGGGCGATGCTGGGCCTGGATCCGGGGGTGGTCGTCTATCCTTGGTGGCGGATGGTTTATCTCGGCTTCTCCGCCGCCATCATTGCCGCCGTCTTTGCCTTCCTGCAGTTCACGACCTTCGGCATGGTGGTCCGCGCCGGCATGGCGGACCGCGAAACGGTCGGGCTGCTCGGCATCAACATTGAGCGCCGCTTCACGATCGTGTTCGCGATCGCAGCGGTCGTGGCCGGCCTCGCCGGCGTGATGTACACGCCGATCCTGCCGCCGGATTATCATATGGGAATGGACTTCCTGGTGCTGTCCTTCGTCGTGGTCGTCGTCGGCGGCATGGGCTCTCTGCCCGGTGCGGTCGCCGCCGGCTTCCTGCTCGGCATTCTCCAGTCCTTTGCATCCATGAATGAGGTCAAGGCCATTTTCCCGGGCATTGACCAGATCATCATCTACCTCGTTGCCGTGGTTATCCTGCTTGTGCGTCCGCGCGGGCTGTTGGGCCGCAAGGGCGTGATGGAGAACTAAGAACAATGAGCACAAAAACGTCTCCGATCCGCGATATCGTGTTCTTCCTGGTCTTCGCGGCCGCCATCCTGACAATGCCCGTGTGGCTTGCTCCGATCGGGGCGGGCTATCCGGACCTGTTGCAGAAGTTTGCCATCTACGGCCTGTTCGCCACCGGCTTCAACCTGCTCTTCGGTCTGACGGGGTATCTTTCCTTCGGTCATGCCGCGTTCCTGGGTGTCGGTTCCTATACCGCTGTGTGGACTTTCAAGCTGCTTGGCATGAACCCCATTCCGGCGGTGATCCTGGCCATCATCGTGTCCGGCATCTTCGCCCTTCTGATCGGCTTCGTGTCCCTGCGGCGTTCGGGTATCTACTTCTCGATCCTGACGCTGGCCTTCGCACAGATGTCCTACAACCTTGCCTATTCGGTGCTGACGCCGATCACCAACGGGGAGACGGGCCTGCGCGTGCTGGAAACCGATCCGCGCATCTTCGACAGCGCAACCCGTGAGGAAGGTCCGCTGATCTCGACCCTGTTCGGTTTCGAGATGACCGGTTACGCGGGCTTCTACTTCTGCGCGGTCGTGCTGATCATCGGGTTCTTCGTGGCGCAGCGGATCTTCCGCTCGCCGTTCGGGACCATGCTGCGGGCCGTCAAGTCGAACCAGAACCGGATGACCTACACCGGTCTCAATCCGCGTCCCTATACGCTGGCTGCCTTCATCATCTCAGGCATGTATGCGGGGCTTGCCGGTGCGCTGCTTTGCATCACCGATCCGCTGGCTGGTGCGGAACGCATGCAGTGGACCGCCTCCGGCGAGGTCGTGCTGATGACGATCCTCGGCGGCGCGGGCACGCTGCTCGGCCCGATCCTGGGGGCGGGTCTGATCAAGTACTTCGAAAACATCTTCTCGGCGTTCAACGAGCAGACCCTGAATTCCATTTTCAGCTTCCTGCCCGAATTCCTGAGGGAAATGGTCGTGGCGGTCTCGAGCCTGTTCGTCGGCGAAGGCTGGCATCTGACCCTCGGCGTGCTCTTCATGCTGATCGTGATCTTCCTGCCGGGAGGCATCATGGAAGGCATGGCGCGTATTGGACGGCTGTTCAAGCGCCGCGGCGGCTCCGACAAGAAACGCGCTGAAGCTCCGGCCGAGTAAGGGACTGACACAATGGAAATTCTCAAAGTCTCGGGCGTGAACAAATCGTTTGGCGGTTTGAGAGCCCTCAACAATGTGAACTTCGCGGTGGAGCAGGGGGCCGTACACGCCATCATCGGCCCGAACGGGGCGGGAAAGTCGACGTTCCTGAACTGCATGATCGGCCGGCTGGCCCCGGATACCGGAACGGTGATGTTCGGCGATATCTCGCTGACAGGCATGAAGCCCTACGAAATCAACCAGGTCGGCGTCTCGCGTGTTTTCCAGACACCCGAAATCTTCGCCGATCTGACCCTGCTGGAAAACGTGATGATCCCGACGATGGCCAAGCGTGACGGTCAGTTCGCTCTGCATGCCTTCCGTCGTCTCGACCAGGATACGGAGATCCGCGACAAGGCGTATCACATGCTTGAGGATGTCGGTCTGGCCGACAAGGCGGAGATGCATTCCGGCAGCCTGTCGCGCGGCGACAAGCGGCGCCTGGAACTGGCCATGTGCCTGTCCCAGGATCCGAAGCTGCTTCTGCTCGACGAACCGACCGCGGGCATGTCGCGCGCCGATACCAACAACACCATCGATCTTCTGAAACGGATCGGTGACCGGGGGATCACGAAGGTCATCATCGAGCATGACATGCATGTGGTGTTTTCTCTGGCCAAGAAGGTGACGGTTCTGGCCCAGGGAACGATCATCGCCGAAGGAAAGCCGGAAGATATCAAGGGCGATCCCCGCGTTCAGGAAGCCTATCTCGGAGGAGCGCATCTATGACGCTTTTGGATAATCAGTTCGAAGGTCAGCAGGCTCCGGGCGTCAAGCCGGTCAAGCCGCAGGGTGGCGCGCCGGCCTTCTTCTCGGCCTGGGACCTGCATGCCTATTACGGCGAGAGCTACATCGTCCAGGGCGTGAACTTCGACATTCGCGAAGGCGAGATCCTGGCCCTGCTCGGCCGCAACGGCGCCGGCAAGACCTCGACCCTGCGCACGATCGCGCGCATGGACAACCCGCATCTGACCCACGGCGAGATCTGGCTCGATCACAAGCCGCTGCACCTGATGAAAAGCTACCAGGCTTCCCGCCTCGGCGTTGGACTGGTGCCTGAAGACCGGAGGATCATTCCGGGCCTGACGGTGCAGGAAAATCTGGAACTGTCCCAGATCGCGCCGCCGGTCGGGTGGACCATCGAGCGTATCTACGACCATTTCCCGCGCCTGGCCGAGCGCCGGAACCAGGAAGCGGTGACATTGTCGGGCGGGGAGCAGCAGATGCTGGCCGTGGCCCGGGTCCTGGCGCGCGACATCAAGCTTCTGCTTCTGGACGAACCCTACGAAGGGCTTGCCCCTGTGATCGTGCAGGAGATCGAGCGCATTCTGGAAGGGGTCAAGGAACTCGGGATCACGACGATCATCGTCGAGCAGAATGCAATCGCGGCTCTGCATCTGGCTGACAGGGCGGTGATCCTCGACATGGGCGAGGTTGTCTTCGACGGCACCGCGCAGGAGGTTCTCGACAACGCGGACCTGCGTCAGGAATATCTCGCGATCTGACGGGTACGCCAGACGTGAAAAGGCACAGGCCGGTGTCCGTTGGCACCGGCCTGTTTCGTTTGCGCTCGCCAGGGTGGGGACCCCGATGACCCTCGGCGCGGCGGATTTACCCTGCCAACAGAATCAGATGCCGGTTTGTCGACGGCAATTGGACACAGCCCTGTTTTTGTGCAACGTCGGTAGGTGTATCTGGTTAGGAGTCCTTTTGGCATGTTGCTGCTTTCGCAAGCTGAAACACGCGACGCGTTGCCGTTCCCGGAACTTATCGAGGCGCTGGCGGACATGTTTCGCAAGGGTTGCGAAATGCCCGTTCGCCATCACCATGACATGAAGGTGCCCGATGAGCCCGATGCCACCATGCTGATCATGCCGGCCTGGGTTCCGGGCGAGCATGCAGGCGTCAAGATCGTCAACGTCATGCCGGGCAATGCGGCCTGGGGCGAACCGGCAATCTCGGCGGAATACCTGTTGTCGGACGCCCGGACCGGAAAAATGCTCGCCCTGATCGACGGCGGCGAGTTGACGGCGAGGCGGACGGCCGCGGCATCCGCGCTCGCTGCGAGCTATCTTGCCGGGGAAAACGCCGGTCATCTTCTGGTGATCGGGACCGGACGGCTCTCGCACTATCTGATCGAGGCCCACATGGCGGTGCGGCCGATCACGAAGGTTTCCGTCTGGGGCCGCTCGGGCGAAAAGGCGGCACGTGTCGCGGCCGCGGCGGCGGAACGGCTTGAGGTCGAGGCGGAGGCCGTGGAGGACCTGGACGAGGCGGTGGGCCGGGCGGATATCATCAGCGCGGCCACGTTGTCCAACGATCCGCTGATCAAGGGCGCCTTGTTGAAACCGGGTGCCCATGTGGATCTGGTCGGGGCTTTCAAACCGACCATGCGCGAAAGCGATGACGATGCCATTCGGCGCTCAAGCGTGTTTGTCGATACCAGGGACGGCTGCACGAAAGAAGGCGGCGACATCGTCCAGCCGCTCGAATCGGGTGTCCTGAAGGTGAAGGATATCAAGGCCGATCTCTACGATCTGACCCGGGGAGACCATTCCGGGCGCAGGAGCGAGGGCGAAATCACGCTGTTCAAGTCGGTGGGGGCGGCGCTTGAAGACCTGGCGGCTGCGATCCTGGCCTTCCAATCGTCAAGGGGTGGCGAGATCGATTTCGGCCGGGCGGTGCCCGAAGAGTGATGCAGCCTAACCGAGTTCGAAAGTCGTGATGCCATACATAGGTCCGGTTCACGGACAGGTCCGGTGCAGCCCCCAGATACATGCGCGCGGTTTCGAAAACGGGCGAGAGTTCGTAGCGCTCCGCCAGATCAAGGGCTTCCCGGTTCGGTTCCGGCGTGTCGAGGTAGACGGTCTGCCCCTTTGCCTGGCCGGCAAGCGCCCGAAAGAGGATGTCCGCGGCTTCGGCGCTGTCGGCAAACAGCGGTCCGATCTTGAAGCCCTCGCCGCACAGGCGGATAACGCCGTAGCCCCTGACATGGCCATCCTCGACAAAGGCGAAGCCGCGCCGCGTCTGCACCATGGGCGCCGTCCAGGCCTGAAGAAAGTCCGTTCTGGGGGCGGGGAAGAAGGTCCGGTCATAATCCCTGACCGACGGGAAAATCCCCTGACCGAGCGGGGCAAGGCGCTGGTCCATGGGGGTATCGACCATGGAAAGTCCGCCCTGGCGGATATTGCGGTGGGCCAGCTTAAAGCCGGATTTGCGGTAGTTGTCCTGCTGGTCGATGACGCCGTCGAGACCGACGGTTCGCCCGGCTAGGCGTGCCATTCCGGCCTGCCAGGTCGCCCAGCCGTAGCCCTTGCCGCGGTGCTCCGGCCGGCAGATGTAAAAGCCGATGAAACCGAAGGTGTCGCCGTAGCGGACGGCGGAGATGCAGGTGGCGGGCTCTCCGTCCAGGAAACCCATCAGATAGCCTTCCGGGTCGGCGGCGAAGAAGGGCTCCAGATCTTCCTGTCCCGGATTCCAGCCTTCCTTGTCCGCCCATTCGATGGCCGTGGCGAGATCGGATCGGGACATGGTGCGGTTTTCGAAACTGGTGGTCATCATCATTCACGATTGCTACTGGCCGGGAATTCCGATTCCGGGACGGAAGGGCGGAACGGGGGAAGGTCAACACACGCCTGTCCCGGAGGCAACGAAAAGTACCCAGCCGCGCTGATACGGATGAACAGCTTCGCATTGATCTGTCTCAGTACAAGGCGGATGCAGCTGTCCTATTGGTAGCCTTCAACGGCCACGGAATGACCGCGTTGCTGCATTGCAAAAAGATGGGTCAACGTTCATTCTCCATGGCGCGAAACAGGATTTTTCCGTTCGACCGGCCTTCAGGCAGAACCGGGGGTGTCCGGTCCGCGGGCATTTTCAGCAAGGCACTGCGCAAATGAGTTCCAGACAAATTGTCATCGCCTTCCTCGTCCTTGTCGCGGCCGGCATCGCCGGCGGCGCCTATTGGTGGAAACTGGAGAACGACCGCCTTCCCGATTCGATTGCCTCCGGCAATGGCCGTATCGAAGCGGAAACCGTCCAGGTGGCAACCAGGACCGGCGGCCGCGTCCTTAAGGTTCTGGTGAGCGAAGGGGACATGGTCGCGAAAGGGCAGCTGCTTGTCCGTCTGGACACCGATGAGCTCAATGCCTCCCTGGCCGGCGCGGAGGCGCAGGTCGCCGCGGCAAAGGACACGGTTGCGTCCGTCAAGGCCCAGATCGCGCAACGGGCGAGCGAACTCAAATATGCGGAGCAGGCCTTGAAGCGTGCGGAAACTCTGGTTTCCAAGGGGCATATCTCGCAACAGGAAGTGGATCAGCGGCTGACGGCCAAGGAGACCGCGGAGGCGGCACTGGCAGCGGCGAAGGCGCAACTGGCGAATGCGGAAAGCTCGGTCGAAACGGCCCGTGCCGAAGTCCGGCGGATCGGAACCCTCATCGACGATGCCGACCTGAAGGCGCCGATCTCCGGACGGGTTCAATACCGCCTTGCCGAACCGGGAGAAGTGCTGGCCGCCGGCGGGCGCGTCGTGACATTGCTCGATCTTTCCGACGTCTACATGACCATTTTCCTGCCCACGTCTGAAGTCGGCCGTGTCTATATCGGGGCCGAAGCCCGGATTATCCTCGACGCCGCCCCGGAATACGTGATCCCGGCACAGGTGTCCTTTGTTGCTGCGGACGCCCAGTTCACGCCCAGGGAAGTGGAGACGCGCACGGAACGGGAGAAGCTCATGTTCAGGGTCAAGATCAGGATCCCCGCGGAGCTGCTGCGCGAGCATATCGAAAAGGTGCGCACCGGCCTGCCGGGAGAAGCCTATGTCATGATGGCGCCGGAAACCGCATGGCCGGACAGGCTCCTCGTTCATCTGCCGTCCGTCGCGCAGTAGCGCCGGTGCCGCATCCTTTCCAAGGGAGACGTTCATGTCTGGGCACGACGATGCGACGGTAGCGGATGGACGTCCGGTCGCCAGCCTGTCCGGCGTCATCCATGCCTATGGCAGGACCCGGGCCCTGGACGATGTTTCCCTGGATATTCCTGCCGGCCGCACGGTGGGGCTTCTGGGGCCGGACGGGGTCGGCAAGTCGACGCTTCTGGCGCTGGTTTCCGGCGCGCGCCGGATCCAGTCGGGAACGGTGACGGCGCTTGGCGGAGACATGGCCGACAAGGCCCATCGCACCGCCGTTCTGCCGCGGATCGCCTATATGCCCCAGGGATTGGGCAAGAACCTCTACATGGATCTGACCATCGAGGAGAACCTGGAGTTCTTCGCCCGGCTGTTCGACCAGGATGCGACCGAGCGCCGCCGACGGATCGACGACCTGACCGCGAGTACCGGATTGGAGCCGTTTCAGAAGCGTCCGGCTGGACAGCTTTCCGGCGGCATGAAACAGAAGCTGGGCCTGTGCTGCGCCCTGATCCATGACCCGGACCTGCTTATTCTGGATGAGCCCACCACCGGCGTCGATCCCTTCTCCCGACGGCAGTTCTGGTCGCTGATCGCCCGCATCCGCCGCATCCGTCCTGGCATGAGCGTGCTGGTATCGACCGCCTATATGGACGAGGCGGCCGGATTCGACTGGTTGATCGCCATGAACGAGGGCAAGGTTCTGGCAACGGGCACGCCTTCCGACCTGCTGAAACAGACCGGTGCGGCGACGCTCGACGAGGCTTTCATCGACCTTCTTCCTGAGGACGAAAGAAGGGGGCACAAGAATCTGAAGGTTCCGCCGCGACGGGACGGGGATCACGAAAACGCGATTGTCGCCCGGGACCTGGTGCAGGTCTTCGGCTCCTTTGCCGCCGTGGACGGGGTCAGCTTCGAGATCGAGCGCGGCGAGATCTTCGGATTTCTCGGTTCGAACGGCTGCGGCAAGACCACCACCATGAAGATGTTGACCGGCCTGTTGCCGCCCACCAGCGGAGAGGCGTGGCTGTTCGGCAGGAAGATCGACGGCGACGGCATGGAGTTGCGCAAGCGTGTGGGTTACATGTCCCAATCGTTTTCGCTTTATACCGAACTGACTGTCCGGCAGAATCTCGTTCTGCATGCGCAGTTGTTCCACCTCCCGGCGGACAGGGTCGAAGCGCGCGTGCGGGATCTGATCGCACGGTTCGATCTTGGCGACTATAGGGACGACATTCCCGACAGACTGCCCCTTGGCGTGCGGCAACGCCTGTCACTGGCTGTTGCCATTGTTCATGAGCCGGAAATCCTGATCCTGGACGAACCGACGTCGGGGGTTGACCCCGTGGCCCGTGACGGGTTCTGGGAAATCCTGATCGACCTGGCGCGCAACCAGGGCGTCACCATCTTCATAAGCACGCATTTCATGAACGAGGGCGAGCGATGCGAACGGATATCGCTGATGCATGCGGGCAAGGTGCTCGCTTGTGATGCGCCTGCGGCGCTGGTCGAAGCGCGTGGCGCAAGGACCCTCGAAGATGCTTTCATCGGCTATCTGGAAGAGGCAATCGGCGAAACGGAAGCGGTCGTGCCAGAACAGGCGCCGGAGCCCGCTGCCCCGGGGGAACCGGCAAGGGCGGCCAAACCGAAACGCGGGTTTTCCTTCCGGCGCATGCGCGCCTACTCCCTGCGCGAAGGCAAGGAACTGTTGAGGGACCCGGTCCGTCTGGCCGTCGCCCTGATCGGAACGATGATCCTGATGATGGTTTTCGGCTACGGTCTGACCACGGATGTGGAACACCTCAACTTCGCGGTTCTCGATCACGACAATTCCCTGGAAAGCCGACAGTATGTGGAAAGTCTGTCCGGCTCGCGGTATTTCAGCGAACAGCCGCCGCTGAAAAACCACGCCGATCTGGAGAATCGTCTCCGGAGCGGGGCGATTACGCTCGCCATCGAGATGCCGCCACGGTTCGGAAAGGACCTGATGCGCGGCGAAACACCGGAAATCGCCGCGACGATCGACGGGGCCATGCCGTTTCGGGCGGAAACGATTGCCGGATATGTCAGTGGCATGCACCAGTCCTACATTCTGGACCAGTATGCCCGGGCGTTCGGCGAGGCGCCGAAACTGCTCACGGCGGATATCGAATCCCGCTTCCGCTACAATCAGGATTTCAAGAGCGTCTATGCCATGGTTCCGTCCGTCATGGCGCTGCTGCTCATTTTCATTCCAGCGATCCTGACGGCGGTGAGCATCGTCCGGGAAAAGGAGCTCGGGTCCATTACAAATCTCTATGTGACCCCGGTCAGCAAGCTCGAATTTCTCATGGGCAAGCAGTTGCCCTACGTGATCATCGGATACGTGAACTTCATCCTGATGACCCTGATGGCGGTGATCGTCTTCGGGGTTCCGATCAAGGGCAGTCTGCCGACGCTCGCGCTCGGAGCATTCCTCTATATTCTGGGTACGACGGCTTTCGGACTTCTGTTCTCCACCTTCACGAAAACGCAGGTCGCCGCCCTTGCAGGGACCGCGATCGCCTCCGTGCTGCCCGCGGTTCAGTTCTCCGGACTGATGCAGCCCGTCTCGACGCTGGAAGGTTTTGGCGCGGTCATCGGAAATATCTATCCGACATCTCATTTCCTCACGATCAGCGTCGGAACCTTCACCAAGGGATTGGAACTTTCAGACCTGTCAGCCAGTTTCCTGGCCCTGGCGCCGGCGGCACCGATCCTCGTGGCCCTCAGTGTCCTGTTGCTGAAAAAGCAGGAGGCCTGAGATGCGCAAGCTGCAGAACATCCTGCGTCTGGGCTTCAAGGAACTCCGCAGCCTGAAACGGGACTGGGTTCTCCTCATACTGATCGGATGGTCGTTCAGCATCGGAATCTACGTTGCGGCTTCAGGCTTTTCCGTGGAACTGCACAACGCCTCGATCGCATTTGTCGACGAGGACCGGTCGCAACTGTCCCTCAGACTGAGGCAAGCTTTCCAGCCGCCTGAATTCAAGACGCCGGAGGTCATTGGATTCAGCCGGATCGATCCGGGACTGGATACGCGCAAATATTCCTTCGTTCTCGTCATTCCGGAGGATTTCGCGAAGGACGTCCTGGCCGGAAACCAGCCGGAAATTCAGGTGAACATCGATGCCACGGCCGTCATGCAGGCCGGGATCGGCGCCAACTATATCGCCAATATCATTTCGCAGGAATTGGAACGGTTCGGCTCGGAACAAAGCGAAAGTTCGAGCCTGCCGTTGGAGCTGGTCACCCGTTATGCCTTCAATCCGAACCTGACCAGTTCGTGGTTCAGCAGCGTGATGGAGATCATCAACAACGTGACCATGCTGACCGTGGTCCTGACGGGAGCGGCCTTCATCCGCGAACGCGAACACGGCACCCTGGAGCACCTGCTGGTGATGCCGGTGACACCGTTCGAGATCATGATGGCGAAGGTCTGGGCGAACGGCCTGGTCATCATCGTCGCGGTCGCCTTTGCGCTCTGGGTCGTCGTCAAGGCCGTTCTGGCGGTGAAGATTGCGGGCTCCATCCCGCTGTTCCTGGCAGGGGTCGGGCTCTATCTCTTCTTCGCCTCGGCGCTTGGCATTCTCCTGGGCACGATTGCCCGCTCCATGCCTCAGTTCGGCCTGCTGTTCATTCTGATCATCCTGCCGATGATGCTGCTTTCGGGGGGGCAGACACCTGTCGAAAGCCAGCCGCAGATCCTGCAGGACGTGATGCAGTTGGTGCCGTCGACCCAGTTCGTCAGCTTCGCCCAGGCGATCCTGTACCGCGGGGCGGGTCTCGACATCGTCTGGCCGGGATTTCTCAAGGTCGCAATCACCGGGCTGATGCTGTTCGGCCTTGCCGCACTGCGTTTCCGCCGCAGCATTCAGGCTGCAAGGTAGCCGCGCCGCCAGAGCAGTAGCCGGCGAGCCGGTATGGGAACGCTTTCGGTGAGGGAGAAAATGGCACGCCCAACGGGACTCGAACCCGTGTTTCCGCCGTGAAAGGGCGGCGTCCTAGACCGCTAGACGATGGGCGCGCGGACGACGTCGTTGCGTCGTGGGGAGGCTTATAGGCAGTATTGCCTCAAGCCGCAAGAGCAAATTGTCATGAAATTCACAGGCCCGCATCCGCGGGCCCGTGAGGGCGCAAAAAGCGGGTCCTACCACTCGCCGGTATTGGGCATGGAGGCCCAGGGTTCTGCGATTTCAAGCGCTTCGCCCTTCTGCAGCAGTTCGAAGGAAATGTTGTCCGGCGAGCGGATGAAGGCCATGCGGCCGTCGCGCGGCGGGCGATTGATGGTCACGCCCTTTTCCTGCAGGCTGGCGCAGTACTCGTAGATATTGTCGACCTCGTAGGCGAGGTGGCCGAAATTGCGCCCGCCGCTGTATTCCTCCGGGTCCCAGTTGTAGGTGAGTTCCAGAAGCGGGGCCTTCACTTCCGTGCCGCTTTCGACGTCTTCGGAGGCGGCCAGGAAGATCAGCGTGAACCGGCCGGCCTCGTGGTCCATGCGGCGGACCTCGGTCATGCCCATCTTGTTGCAGTAGAAATCCAGCGATTCATCGATGTCGCGGACGCGGACCATGGTGTGCAGGTAGCGCATTGCGTGTCCTTGTAGATAATAAGGTATTGAAGTGATGATCAGAACGTATGGCCACTATGACAGAAATCAATGATCTTGGCACCGCACGGGACCGGATAAAGAGTTTTTTGGGTCCTGACGCGGGGCGGATCGTGGTGTTGACCGGAGCGGGCATATCGACGGAGTCCGGTATCCCGGATTTCCGTTCGCCGGGCGGGCTGTGGTCGAAAATGCAGCCGATCGACTATCAGGATTTCGTGGCCGACGAGGCAAGCCGCCTGGAGGACTGGAACCGGCGGTTCCAGATGGCGGAAACGTTTCACAAGGCGGAACCGAACGCGGCCCACACGGCGCTGGCGGGGCTGGCAAGCACCGGCCGGCTTTCGCTGCTGATCACCCAGAACGTGGACGGCCTGCACCAGCGCTCCGGCGTTCCGGAGAGCCTCCTCGTCGAACTGCACGGCAACAGCACCTATGCCTCGTGCCTCGACTGCGGCCGGCGCGCGGAGCTGGAAGACCAAAGAGCGGCGGTCGAAGCGGGCCGCAGCCCGGTGTGCGTTTCCTGCGGCGGACTGCTCAAGGCGGCGGTGGTCAGTTTCGGTCAGATGATGCCGGAAGATGCCCTGATCCGGGCCGCCGAGGCCGCCCGCAAGGCGGACGTCTTCGTGGTCATCGGATCGTCGCTCGTGGTTCATCCGGCGGCCCGGTTGCCGGTGCTCGCGGCCCAGGCCGGGGCCGAACTCATCATCATCAACAGGGATCCGACCCCGATCGACCCGCTGGCGGAGGTCTGCATCCGCACGCCGATCGCCCGGAGTTTTGTGGATTTTCAGCCATAGCCGGCCAATAAATGCAAATGCCTTGTGGTTAGTTTGACAATCCCCCTTTCCGGATCGAAGTCCGGTGTTATCCTTTTGTTAGGAATCAGTCGGCGCGTGAAACGCAATTCCGTTCCGATTGGGTGATGCGGACCAGATACGGGACAGTAGGCTATGGGGGGCAAGACCGCACGGGATGCCCGCGCAATCGAGGCGCTGACGGACGATGTTGCCGTCGATGTGGTCGAGATTGCAGGCACGATCAAATGGTTTGATGTTGCCAAGGGGTATGGGTTTATCGTTCCGGATTCGGGCGAGGCCGATATTCTCTTGCATGTAACCTGTCTCAGGCGAGACGGCTACCAGACCGCTTATGAGGGGGCCCGGGTGGTCTGCGAGGTCATGGACCGGCCACGGGGACTGCAGGCGTTCCGGATCCTGTCCATGGACGAATCCACCGCGCTGCATCCCTCGCAGTTGCCTCCGTCGCGAACCCATGTCCAGGTGGTTCCGGAAAGCGGCTTCGAAAAGGCGACCGTGAAGTGGTTCAACCGGGTCAAGGGCTTCGGCTTCCTGACCCAGGGCGAGGGGACAGAGGATATCTTCATCCACATGGAGACCCTGCGCCGGTTCGGGATCGCCGAACTGCGCCCTGGCCAGGAAGTGATGGTGCGCTTCGGCAATGGTCCGAAGGGTCGCATGGCCGCCGAAATCCGGCCGGTGGGTTCGGGAACCCACATTCCGGCTTCGCACTAGATCCCCGGTCTACCCGGGGTCGGGCCACGGCCCTGGTTATCCGCATGAGCGGGTCGGACGACACGGTCCGGCCTTTTTTATTGGCATTTATCCACAGTCTTGGAGCGCCGGCGGGCTTTTCGAACCTGTGCCGGCTCTGTTCAGCCCTTTTTTCACGGAGCCATGTTCATGCCGCGTTTGTCATTCCGTCGTCTGGGACTTCTGATCGCGGCCTTGCTCCTGGTTGCCGGCGTGTCCTGGCAGGTCATCAAGGTCGACGGGGAAAATCCGCTGCCGACCGAAGAGCTGACGATCACCACGGACAAGGGCACCCACCGGTTCTCCGTGGAGGTTGCCGCCACGGACGCGCAAAAGGCGAAGGGGCTGATGTTCCGGGAACGAATGGCGCCCGACCAGGGCATGCTGTTCCTGTTCCAGGCCGCGGGCGAGCGGTATTTCTGGATGAAGAACACGCCCCTGTCGCTGGATATCATTTTCATCGATGACACGGGACGGATCATCAGTATCGCGGAAGGGACAACCCCGTTTTCGGAAAAGATGATCCCTTCCGGGGGACCTGCGAAATATGTGCTTGAACTTCTCGCGGGAACGTCGCGGAGGCTCGGGATCAAGCCCGGTGATCAGGTTCACTCCAGTTCCCTCAAATAACATGCCATTGAACGCATACCTGTAATCGGTCCGCAGGGATTTTCCCTTCGGCGGCTCAGGTATAATCGACAATTTTACGTAGGAATTTTTAAATGATTTCTGCGGAAAATAGGCAATTCAACTTGGCATGCGACTTGGATATGATCGGGCATTTCATCCGCGACGGCTCAAATGAAAGTGTGCTTCTTGGTTGCCTGATGGAAACAATGCATCAGGGGATCACGGTCATCGATGCCGACCTGAATGTCGTTCTCCTCAACGCGGCCGCGCGCCGTCTCCTGAATTTTCCCGCGGATGCGGTCGGCGACAATCCGACCATGGAGGACCTGCTTCGCTTCAATGCCGAACGGGGCGACTACGGACCGGGCGATCCGGAGGAACAGGTGCGCGAGCGGCTGGAGCGGGCGCGGCTGTTCGAGCCGCACGATTTCGAACGCGTCAGGCCGGACGGCACCATCCTGCGGATTCAGGGGACGCCCACCGCCGACGGCGGATTTGTCACGATCTACAGCGACGTTACCCGGGAGCGCACCCAGGAACGGGACCTGCGCGACGTCCGGGCACAGCTGGAAGAGCGCCTTGACGACCGCACGCGCGAACTCAGGAACAGCCACGACCTCCTGTTGAACGCGATCAACGCGGTGAAGGACGGCATGGGCGTTGCCGACCCGCAGGGTCGGGTGATCCTGGCGAATGACCGCATGCAGCGGATCTATCCGGGGATCGACCGGCATATCGAGGAGGGGATCCACGTTTCCCAGCTCTTGAAGCTCACCTTTCCCGACGAACCGGAAATACCGTTCAAGGACCTGATGAACCGGATGGGGCCGTCTGAGGAGAAGCGGTTTCCCGACGGCAAGTGGTACCGCATCGACCGGACCATGACCCCGGACGGGGGGATTATCTCCGTCTATGCCGACATCACCGAATACAAGCAGCAGCAGGCCACGCTGATGGGCCAGGCCCACGAACTGGTCAAGCTGCTCAACCAGGAAAAGCAGTTGAGCGAGATGCAGCGGGACTTCGTCTCCATGGCCTCGCATGAATTCAGCACGCCGCTGGCCATCATCGACAGCAATGCCCAGCGGCTGATCCGCCGTTCCGACAAGCTTGAAAAGGACGCGGTTCTGGAGCGTGGCCAGCGCATTCGCGACGCGGTCGCCCGGATGCAGTACCTGATCAGCCGGTTTCTCAATTTCTCCCGCTCCCAGGCGGGGGGAATGGAGATCGATTGCCGCCGGCAGCCGCTCAGGGACACCGTCAGGGACTGTTGCCGCCGCTTCCAGGACAATTGTTTCAGCCACCGGATTGTCTTTGACGGGGACGGCCTGCCGGAGACCCTCAATTTCGACCGCAAACTCCTGGAACTGTGCATCGACAACCTCCTGTCCAACGCGGTGAAATATTCGCCGGCCGCGGATGAGGTCCGGGTCAGCGGCGCCGTGGACGGCCCGTGGGCGGCGATCGTCGTGGAGGACGACGGTGTGGGAATTCCGGAAGCGGAAATCCCGAAGGTGTTCGACCGCTACTTCCGGGCCTCCACGTCGAGCGGCATCGCCGGAACGGGGATCGGTCTGAACATGACGTCGATGATCATGGACAAACACCGCGGCGAGGTCGCTCTGGACAGCCGGATCGGGGAGGGAACCCGCGCGACGCTTCGCCTGCCGGTCGCACGGGACAATGCCGGGGAGGGGGCCGAAACGGACCTGCCCGGCAAGCGCGCGGCGACTGCCTGAAGGAGAGGAACATGGCGGCCAGGGGAAAGATCCTGTGTGTGGAAGACGAGGACTTCCTGCGGGAGGACCTTCGGGAGGAACTGGAGGATGCCGGCTACGATGTCGTGACGGCTTGCGACGGCAGGGACGCGATCGAACGGATCGGCGAGGAGAAGCCGGATCTCATCCTGTGCGACATGATGATGCCGGAAATGGACGGCGAGGCGCTGCTCGTCCATATCCGCTCCGCCATGCCGGCCCTGAGCGATGTGCCCTTCATCTTCCTCACCGCCAAGGGCACGCGGGAAGACATCATCAGGGGCAAGCAGCTGGGCGCCGACGACTATCTGCCCAAGCCGATCGACTATGACCTGCTGCTTGCGACCGTCGAGGCGCATCTGAGACAGGTTGCGCGCGTCGAGGGGCTCAACAGGGTCCGGCTGCAGCAGATCTATGAAGAGGTTAAGCGTCTGCGCGGATCGAAGGAGCCGCTGAAGATCACCATCGTCACCGGAAACCCGAAGGTGATCGCGCCGATCCGGGGCGCGCTTCTGGACCTGGGCTGCAAGGTCCGCACCGTGCCGGAGGCCAACCTGGAAAACGCCGGATCGGTGTTCGACGACGACAGCATCACGTTCCTGGCCTACAGCGACACGGTGAACCGCTACCTGACGGAGCTGAACGGCATCGGCAACGGCACGGGCACGTCGAGACGGGTGCTGCTGGCGCCGCCGAGCATGAGCGAGGCCCGTAAGGAGAGGCTCCTGAAAACCGGCCTGGACGGTTTCATCAACTATCCCTACAAGCCGGTGGACATTTTCAAGGTCGTCATGGACCGGCTGCAGGAGGTCAGGCTTCCCGGCGCGCAGGCCGCGCGGTGATGGGTCGCGGGTGCCCGCCGCTCAGGACCGGCCAGCGGGCGATTTCCACCGGCGAGCGGCCGCGCCTCTTGCGTCCATGGCGCGATTGCGTATAAGTCAGCACCTGTCCGCGCCAAGCGGACCTGTCGGGGTATAGCGCAGCCTGGTAGCGCATCTGGTTTGGGACCAGAGGGTCGCAAGTTCGAATCTTGCTGCCCCGACCATTTTTTTCAGGGAAAGCCGCGTTGACCTGTGTTCCGTAAGCCGATGGTTCGGCTCGCGTGCGAGGTTCGTCTGCGTGACCGGCGGGGCGGGGCGGAAGGGTAACCGGAAGGCGGCATCCCGTAGCGCTTGTTTTACCGGTGCGCCGTCCGCGCCAACGGGGGACAGGCCGAATGGGACCGGCCAAACCGGCGGATTTCGCCGCCGGTGCACAGACCGAAAAAAGTAATAAAATACAAGATTTTACCCACCGAGACCGACAAATAGCGGTGTCCGTAAGGGATTTAACCATGGTTACGGTAACATTAAAGCTGATGCCTTTTGGGGGTGGACAATCTTTCAGTGCGCCGCACAAAATGGTATAAAAACAAAAGTGAAATATGCACAAAAAACGTTTCTGAAAAATCGGAGAATTTAGATGGCAGACCGCATTCGAAATTCCTGCATTGCCCTTGGTATATTCTCGATCGCAATGGCCGGCGTCAGTGGCGGACAGGCTGCGGAGATCACCGTGTCCAGAGGCGACACCCTGTTCAAGCTCGCAGCCAAACACCTCAAAGATGGAAACAAATGGGAGGATCTCTGCAAGGCCAACAGTAAGGTTCTCGGATCAAACTGCAACCTGCTGATACCCGGTATGAAATTGCAGCTCCCGGGGAAAGATTCAGAACCGGTCAAAACAGCAACTGCTCCTGGGACATTCATGCTGACTGTGGCCAACGAAAAAGGCAACGTGTTTACAGCGCCTTCAGGTTACTCCGTCCAGCGGCCGAATGGCGCCGACTATGTTGTCCTCGGCGGGGCAACTGACGGAAAGCTGCCTTCGTCTGGAGGAACACCCGGCATCTGGATCCGTCTTGGGGATGATCTGGAGAAGGCCGCGAGTGGCAAGACGGTGACTGTAACCGTCGAGGTGTCTGCGGAAAAGCCCGGAAAGGTCGCATTCTCGTACTCAACCTACGATGTCGGCAACAGCGGCTGGAAGATTAATCCCCTTTCCGGGGGGCTGCAAAAAACAAGCTTCAGCTACAACGTTCCGCAAATGAAAAAGGGGAATGGGGATTATTTGGGCATACTTCCCGATCCGGAAAAAAACGGTCAGAAAATAAATGTTTACAGTGTAGAAGCTAAGGTAGAAGAATAATTTAAGTTTCACTTAGATCCCGGTTTTCCCGGAATTCATAACAGTCTCAATTTAACGAATACTTTATAAGAAAAAGGGGGCGCGGCTATTGGAAGGTCGCACCTCCTTTTTACGTAGGTATATTCTGTTTAAACAGAGTGCACCTACTTATTTTTTAGAAATTGAGCCGAGATATTATTCTACGCCAAAATCGGGAAATCCAGTCGGTGAGCCGCGCCAACGATGCATGGATGCGGCGAGCTGATTGTGATAAGCCCACTGCAGCAGCGGATGAATGATATTTCTTGGCTCAATGAAACGGGTTTTTTCGGAAGCGACTTTTCTTATCGAATTGTCTTTTTGATATCCCATGTATTCGAATATACTTTCGTCTATGCCCTCAAGAACCTTTATAATGCTGTTTCTTTCGCTTTTGCTAATTGGGCCGCGATATGATCCTCCCAAGTATGATTTATCTCCATAGGTTCCAATAATTTTGTTTCTTCCTATTTCATTTTCTTCAAAAATATCGGAGCCTATTCCCAAATAGGCATACAAATTTTCTAGGGATTCCTCTTTTGATTTCCGTATATCTTCGTATCTGATCGAATATGAGGCCGCCCCCAATTTTTTGTTTCCATTGACAAGGTTCTGTAATCCCACTTTAAAGTCGATTTCGTACCTGAAGAACGTGTTCCATTTTCCTGCATAGCTCCTCGATAAAGACAGAGCGACATCAGCGGGATCTCTCCAAAGGAATATGAACTTTGATTTCGGGAAATATTCAATAATCTGATCTATTACGAGATAGTTTCTAGGCGTCTTTTCCAGATAGTATGCACCTGTATTTCCTGCCGCCTGGGAAAATAAATTGCGATATGATTCTACGATTGATTCCTGAAACGATTTTTTATCTAGTTGAAGTTTGTCGAAAAACTCATTCTGGGCTATATTCGCAACGAATTGATTGTACTCGGTGAGTGCTCTTCCTTTAAACAAAACTTCGAATAATGGCAGGAGTATCCAGCTTTCCGAGGTCGTGTTTATGGTTTCATTCGATGCTAATAAACGTTGAAGCCAAGTGGAGCCGGATCGGGGCAATGACATAAGAAAAATGAGATTTTCCATGTTTAAGATACCTCAACTTTGTTCTCTGGTTATATCTGTTTAGGTGGAAGCTGAAATGCAATACGCCGGCGTGGATTTGAGCGATAAGAAAAACTCATTTCTAATTATAGCAGTTTGTCAACTCGTGTTAGCAGCTGCAATATTGGTATCATCACTCTATCAGTTGTCAAATGCAATTAAGCTTATGACCCCGGTCTTGTGCGTCATATTGACTGGTTTGGGTTTCATTTTAAATAGAAAGATAGGGTATCAATTTGCCTACATTTTCGTCGGCTATGTTTTATGCTTGGCTGCGCTATCATTATTTGGGTTTATGAGCGGTGCTTGGACGACGATGAGGACGTCGCGCTTGATTTTTCAACAATCCTCCATTCACGCATTTATACCTTTGGCTTCGTTTGGGTTTGCCTTTGTTTTGAGCAAAATTGGAAATAATATTTCCAAAATGGCAATATTTTATATATTTCCAATCACAATTGCTGCGATATTTATTTATACATATTCCAATCAAGCTGGCATGACAAAAGATGTGTTTATTATCAATAATCTATATTCTATAG
>Ga0272444_10000073_pt1 | contig 133297 bp, 107 predicted proteins | sample SSMForm13_FD_201033 | JGI IMG/M metagenome (GOLD analysis project Ga0272444, IMG submission 201033) | Marine sediment archaeal communities from Little Sippewissett salt marsh, Falmouth, MA, United States - SSM-Form-13 | ecosystem: Environmental > Aquatic > Marine > Wetlands > Sediment ...
TCGTAACTCCCTATTTTTTTATTAAAATAATATGGTTAAAACATTTCATCAATAAATGAATCAACAAGCTTATCTGCAACAGCATTGTTGTCAATGGTGTATGTTCCGGATTCAATCTTCTGTTTAAGTTCAGAGACCTTGTCTTCTCTGATATCCGGTTCAGATGCAATAATCTCCTTTGCAAGTTGAGTCTCTTTTAAGGCCGGTGAAAGGTTAACAATAGTGTCCTGTCCGGATTCAGTTTTCCCTTCAAACTTTTGTTCATCGGAAAGCTTCTCTCCCTTGTTTACTTCCGCCGTATTTTGTGTAGATTTAGTGAGTTGCTTACTGATTTCATAGTTAATAATTCTATCGTCAATTTTCATTATATGATCCTTTAACTCCTAATTTATGGACGGAAACTACCTCATATTTTTATCTATGGTTTCCTCGGTGATTTCTTTTAATTTATTCGTTAAAAAAATAGAATCTTCAATGGAAAGTGAATTTATTGTTTCACCATGTTCGTCAATTTCCTTGAATACAAGTTCTTTGGGGTTATCTCCGCTTATCGTCAGATGTGCTCCATATTCATTTTCAAGTTTTTCAAACACTTCTTTCTCAACATTATCGTAAGGCCCGTATTGGGTGATTTTATTAATAATATTGTTGGTAATATTATCAATAATAGTTTTCCGCCGGGCATTTGAAGATATACTGATCCTGTCCGGTATGCTGGGATCGGTATTCTTTGGTCTACTGGAGATTTTGCTTTGGCGAAGCTGCTCTCCATAAACCCGCAGAACATTATTGACATGATAAGCTGATATTACCATAATTTTTGCCTCAGACTTTTTATCGGGATTTATTTACAATAACTTTAGAAAAAAATCGATTTTAGTTATATCATTACCCGTTTTCCTGTGTGTATCTGATAAGCGCTTCCATTTTTTCAGCTGCGGCGCCTTTGTCAATAGAAATTTCAGCCATGCGGATTCCTTCCTGAAGATTTTCTGCCTGTTCTGCGGCAACAAGAGCTGCAGCGGAATTAATCAGGACAACATCCCGTTTGGGTCCTTTTTCGCCATCCAATATATTGCGGGTTATTTTAGCGTTCTCTTCGGGATTTCCACCCAGAAGTTCGTTTGAATTCCACAGGTTGCCAAAAAATTGTTCAGAGGAAATATCATAAGTTCGAATGAGACCTTCTTTTAATTCGGAGATGCGGGTGGGCGCACAAACAGAAATTTCATCCAGTCCGTCATGCCCATGAACAACAAAAGCTCTTTTTGTTCCGAGAAGGTGTAACGCATGTGCAAACATTTCAGTTAGTTCGGGTGCGTATACACCGAGAAGCTGGCAATTGGCTCCGGCGGGGTTTGTGAGCGGGCCTATCATATTAAAAATACTGCGAAGACCCAACTCTTTTCTTGCTCTGGCTGCATGGCGCATGGCACCGTGATAAAGCGGGGCAAAAAGAAAACCGATACCGATTTCCTGAACAGCCTCTTCCACGACTTCAGGGTCAGTATCAAGTTTTACCCCAAGCACTTCCAGAAGATCTGCACTGCCACATTGACTGGATACGGATCGATTCCCATGTTTAGCCACGGTCACCCCGCAGCCAGCCACAACAAAAGCCGTGGTTGTGGAGATATTAAATGTTTGTGATGCGTCTCCACCGGTTCCGCAGGTATCTACAATGGTTGCGGCCGGTGCTTGAATACGATGTGCTTTACGGCGCATGGCTCGAGCCGCTCCGGCAAGTTCTTCAAAAGTTTCTCCTTTGGTTGCCAGTGCCGCCATCATTGCGCCGATCTGTACATCGGTAACATTTCCCGAAAAGATTTCTGTTATCATTTGAGACATTTGAGTTTCACTAAGGTCGATTCGATGTATGATCTTATCAAGATTTTCTCTAAACATAATGATTTTTCCTCACTTATTTTTAGGTTTTAAGATTTAGTACCGTAAAGTTGAATTTTGTGGCAAAAAAAGTTTGATCACACCACGAAGTACACGAAGAGCACGAAGGTTATATATTTTATTCTTCTTTTCCTTCGTGATCTTCGTGGTAAAAATAAAGTCGATCTTTTTTGGTTTCGCTTGTCCGGATTAGGTTTTAAGATTATTGAGAAAATTCCTCAGAAGCCTTTTGCCCACGCGAGTCATAATAGATTCCGGGTGAAATTGAATTCCTTCTGTGGGATGCTTTACATGCCTGATTCCCATAATCTCCCCGTCTTCTGATTCCGAGCTTATCTGCAGACATTCAGGAAAACTTTCCCTTGAAACAGCCAGTGAGTGATACCGCATGGCTTCAAAAGGTTTGCGAATCCCCTGATACAGCATTTTACCATCTGAGTGTATCATGGATGTTTTTCCGTGCATGAGCTTTTTGGCGGAGACCACTTTCCCGCCAAAAGCAGCTGCAATGGCTTGATGGCCAAGGCACACACCAAGAATTGGGATCTTTCCGGAAAAGTGTTTCACTACCGGAAGAGATATTCCTGCATTTTCAGGCCTGCCCGGCCCGGGTGATATAACAATTCCGGCTGGACTCCATGAAATAAGATCTGAAATGGAGGCGACGTCGTTCCGGATAACCTTGATGGAAGCACCGATTTGTTCCAGATATTGTACCAGGTTGTAAGTGAATGAATCATAATTGTCTATCATTAGGATCATGTTTTATCCTCCTTTATTTTTCATATGATTTCTGAACCAGTTGCAGTGCTTTTTGCATGGCCATTGCTTTATTGAAGGTTTCTATCCGTTCCCGTTCGGGATCCGAGTCGGCAACGATTCCTGCGCCTGCCTGAACCGTTAGCAGCCCATTTTCAATACTGGCCGTCCGGATGGTAATGGCCATGTCCATATTTCCGTGAAACGAAATATATCCTACAGCGCCGCCATATGGGCCCCGGGGTCTGTTTTCGAGTTCGGCAATAATCTCCATGGCCCTTATTTTGGGAGCTCCGGATAACGTTCCGGCAGGAAAAGTGGCCCGAAGTAGATCCCATGCATCATATTCTGATTTCAGATCACAACATATATTGGATACAAGATGCATGACATGAGAATAACGTTCCACTATCATCAAATCTGTTAACTGAACCGTTCCCACCTCTGCCACACGCCCCAGATCATTACGACCCAGATCCACCAGCATAAGGTGTTCCGCCCGTTCTTTTTCATCCGCAAGAAGCTCATTTGCCAGAGACCTGTCTTCCTGCTCGTTTTTCCCTCTGGGGCGTGTGCCGGCAATGGGGCGAAGGGTGGCAACGCCGTTTTCCAGCCTCACCATGGTCTCCGGTGAAGATCCAACGAGAGTCATCTCATCAAGACCCAGGAAATAAAGATAGGGAGATGGATTGATGAACCGTTGCGCCCGGTAAAGCGCCCAGAGATCCGGTGGCGGTGTACATAAAAAAGGCATGGAAATGACGGTCTGGATAACATCACCGGCCCGAATATATTTTTTTACTTTTTCCACAAGAGAACGGAAAATGCCGGCTTCCAAAGATGCTTTGAGTGTAAATTCGCTATGGGTCGGATGATGGTCTGCTTCAGGCAAAGGCCGTTCCATTTCTCGCAGAAGTGATTTGATGCGGAGTGTGGCCGAATGAAATGCCCGATCCGCATGGTCCGGGTTGTCGATAAAGGCGATAACAACCCCGAGTAATGTATGCCGGATATTGTCAAAAATAAGCAGCTCATCGGGTATAATGAAATGGGCAATCGGTTTATTTTCCGGAAGCAGGTTGGGGATTGATTCAAAAAAAGAAACCATTTCATAAGTTAAATATCCTACCATTCCTCCCCAGAATCTGGGGAGTTCGGGTACGTGAGCCGGTCGATACTTGTTCATCAATGTTTTAAGCACGTAAAGGGGATCCCCGTGGTGAGGAATCTGTTCGCTGGTACTGTTTTCCCGGACTTCCACAAATTGAGGAAATACCCGTATATGAGTTCGGGCGGATACTCCCAGAAAGCTGTACCTTCCCCACCGCTCACCCCCTTCAACGCTTTCGAAGAGAAACGAAGCGCCCTTGTTTTTATAGATTTTATTTAAAAGAGAGACCGGTGTGTTTGTATCTGCAAGGATTTCGACGCAGACCGGAATTACATTGTTTTGTTTTGCCATATGGCGGAATTGGTCTATGTCAGGGAATTCATTAATAAGCATATTGGGTTCCTTCCTAAAACCTGAATCTTACATAAAAATTAATGAGAAATTTTAAACGGCTTCATTGGAGCGGGTTTAGACAAAATCACATAATCATTTTTCTTACCCAAATGTTAAACCCGCCTGCCACTGCGAGGCACGAGCGGGCAGGTCGGATGATGATCATTTTTATTCATTAATTTTCACCCGAAGGGCGAGCCGGAGGCTTCCATCTGCTGCGTTATTAAGGGTTCGTAATAGTTCACTATGACTTTACCCTTAAATGCCTTGCATATGAAAGCCTCCGACTCGTGCAAAATTCAGGTGAAAAGTTCCAAAAGTCCCAAAAAAAAAGCCGTGAAAATATCCACGGCCCATTTGAAACAAAAAAAGGACCGTGGCTTGAGTCGCCATGGTCCTTTGATATTTTGCTAATTATAAGTTATTAAATCAAGTTTCTGTGGCAGACCCGTAAATTTGAGTTTGCCACCACCAGTTTGTTCGGTCGATATTTATTATTTGATTATCTATTTTATTCATGTTTTACACCCAGTTCTTTATAAAAAAATATAATTGCGAGTATTTGTCAAGGTTTTTATTCGATATTGCAGGAGAAACGCATTTGAACCCCAATACAGGGAGAACGCTCCACGACGGCGTGTATCTCTTTCCAACCGACTGAAACTTGTGCTTAAGCACCCGTAAGCCCGAGCCACGCCCGAGTTATTAAGAACAATTCGTCGCTAAAATATCCTATTGATTTTTTAAGTCATAAATTCATTCGGCTCGGGCTAACGCGTGCTAAAGCCCTTCAAACAGTCAGTCGGTTTCAAATAGAAACACGCCGTCGCTACGCTGCACCGAAATCAAATGCCTTTACCCTGTTCTGTGGGCCAGAATTTTACTGAGAAGAATCCCGTGGAATCGTCAAAAAAAATCTTGACAAGATAAATAGCGTTCCAGTAGCACATTAAAGCTCACGGTTTTTTTTTGCTTAAATAGTGCCCGAACGAAAACTAGGATTTTTCGTTAAGATCAAGGAAGACGAAAATTTTAACCACAGACATACATTGAGTATTTCGAGGATTAAAATTTGAGTCTGACGCAGATATTGGCGAAAAAGACAGTTTTCGTTCAGGCACTGAATAGGAGGATAACCCATGCTAGTTGTGATGGATAAAAAGGCGACCCAACCAGAAATTGATTTTGTTGTGGCTACTATTGAAGAAAGAGGATACACTGCCCGTCCCATTCCAGGGGGAGAAAGAATTTCCATCGGAATTTTAAATAATAAAGGTCATGTTGATGCTTCGCCCTTTTTGGGGCTTCCCGGGGTTAAAGATGCTATTCATGTAACCCGACCCTATAAACTGGTAAGCCGTGAGTTTAAACACCAAGACACCGTGATTACGGTTGGTGACGTATCTGTGGGCAATGGTAATCTGGTGATCATCGCAGGCCCCTGTGCGGTGGAGAGTGAATCCCAGGCTCTGATAATTGCAGAGCATGTAAAACGCAGCGGTGCACAGCTTTTCAGAGGCGGTGCGTTTAAGCCGCGAACATCTCCTTATTCCTTTCAGGGTCTGGGCGAGGAAGGATTGAAAATTCTTGCAACGGTTCGTGAGAAAACCGGAATGCCTGTGGTTACCGAAGTCATGGATTTAGAAACCTTTGATCTGGTGGAAAAATACGCAGATGTGATTCAGATCGGTACCCGGAATATGCAAAATTTCAGTTTGCTTCGGCGAGCGGGTCATGCAAACAAGCCTGTTTTGTTAAAGCGCGGCATGGCGGCAACCATTGATGAATGGTTGATGGCGGCGGAATATATCCTGGAAGGTGGAAATTCACAGGTTATTTTATGCGAAAGAGGGGTTCGCACTTTCGTTCACCACAGTCGTAATACTCTGGATCTTTCTGCTGTCTCTGTGGTGCTTAAAGAAAGTCACCTGCCGATTATTGTTGACCCGAGCCATGCTGCGGGCGTTCGGGATCAGGTGGTTCCTTTGAGCAGGGCAGCCGTGGCTGTGGGAGCCCAGGGGCTGATGGTGGAAGTGCATCATGCTCCTGAAAAGGCATTAAGTGATGGTGCCCAGTCTTTATACCCCCGTCAGTTTGAAGATCTTTGCCGTCAGGTTCAATCAATTTTTGATAATTTAAAAAACGGCGTTGGGACAAGTTAGTTCGCTTATACCATCATTCCATGGAAGTGGCATAAACCAGGAGCTATTAAAAGATTATTAATTTCAACCAATTGTAAAACTTCCGAGACGTTGTTTATGATTATAGAAATACTTGCTACCGGAGATGAAATAAGAACAGGTGCGGCGATCGACAGCAATTCGGCCCATATTGCACAAGTTTTGGAACAAGCGGGTCTTGAAGCCATACGGCATACGTGTGTGGGTGATGATATGGATATGATGGTTTCCATCATAAAAGAGATCGGCAGCCGGGCGGATGTTGCGGTGGTAACCGGAGGGCTGGGTCCGACCAGCGATGATATTACGGCCCAAGCAGCGGCCAAAGCAAAAGGGGTTGAACTTGTTCTTAACCGGTCGGCACTGGGTGTGGTTGAAAACTTTTTCAAAACCCGGAAGCGCACCATGAGTCCTTCAAATAAAAAACAGGCCATGTTCCCCGAGGGCGCCGAGTCTTTGAATAATCCCGTTGGATCTGCGCCCGGATTTCTTTTAAAAATAGACAGGTGTTGGTTTTTCTTTGTTCCCGGTGTGCCTTTTGAAATGCGACGGATGCTTTCGGATGAGGTCCTGCCGCGAATAGACAAGCTTTATGGCCGCACGGATGAATTAAGTTTGGTTAAGACCATATCCACATTCGGCTTAACCGAGTCGAAAACAGGGGAGCTTTTGGACGGTTTGTCCGCCGAATTTCCTGAGATAACGCCGGGTTTCCGTTCAAAGTTTCCGGAAATCCAGGTCAAACTTTATATCAGAGGCACAGATGACAAGGTTCTTCGTAAAATTCTCGAAAAGGCATGCCAATGGATTCTCGGGAAGTTAGGGAAGAACATTTTTTCTATGAACGGGCGTTCAATGGAAGCGGTCGTGGGAGGCCTTCTTGTTGAGAAACAAGCGACACTTGCTGCTGCCGAAAGCTGTACCGGCGGATTGATATCCCATATGCTGACCAATGTACCGGGCAGTTCCGGCTATTTTCATTTTTCAGGGGTTACCTATTCAAATGAAGCCAAAACAAAGGTGCTGGGGGTATCCAACCAAGTATTACAGCGATACGGAGCCGTACACCCGGAGACCGTAAAGATAATGGCTCAAGGGGTAAGACGTGTTGCCGGAACCACTTACGGCCTGGCAACCAGCGGTATTGCAGGACCGGACGGAGGAACTGACGAAAAACCCGTAGGCACGCTTTGCATCGGTCTTGCCACTCCTGATGATGTAAAGGGATTTCGGTTCTTTTTCCCATTCAATACACGGTTGATGAATAAAAAAATCTTTGCCATGAAAGCCCTTGACCTGCTGCGACGGGAACTCCAACTAAAAAGCATAGAAAATTGAAGAATAAATAATTGAGGGGTCTGGGTGTTTTTCTTTTAGAGCTCCAAATTAAGCGGAATGAATGATCCGCAACGAAATCGTACACTGTTTGAATGCATTAGGGATCGTTGCGAAAAAACAGCGCTTTTATGAATTCGTAATGAAAAGATAAAAAATGTTATCTACATAAATTATTTGTTTAAATATTGAACCACTGTTTTTTCGTTACGAGCCCTTATACATGAGTTTGTACGGTGGAGTTGCGGATTATTCATGGAGCGGTTAAATTAAAAAAACTCTCCGACCCATCAATCATTTTGGTCAGATGGTGCCGTCAAAACAGTTTTTGAACCACAAGGCCGATTCCCGAACAAAATTTTCCTGGTGTGTTTTATTGCTCATGCGATGATCACCGTCTTTTTGTATGATCAATTTTTTGGGATCACCGGCTTTTTCATATATTTCTCTGGCATTTAGCGGGGGAACAAGCGCATCGGAATCGCCGTGAAATATAAGAATATGATGAATAGAGGAAAGCTTGTCTGAAATGTCGGAATCAAGATATCTCTTATAAAACGTCGGATTTGGTGTGTTTGAGTTATGGGATTTTTCCAGTGTCTTGATAATGGAGTTGCTGCGAACAGGAGCGGCACAGGTGACAATAGAATAAACATCAGATTTGGCAAATACGGATATGCAGACCGTACCCCCCATGCTGCTTCCAAAAAGTCCTATCCGGTTGCCGGTATCTTTTCTGTTTTGAATGATCTTTATTGCGCTGAACATGTCATTACATCGGGCCTCGACAGAGGTGACATTCTGGAAAACGCCTTGGCTCTGCCCGCATCCCCTGTGGTCGAATCTGAAAAATGCGATTCCAAAGGCATTGCATTGTTTTGCAAGTGCGATCTGTTTTGGAGAACTTCCGTTGCTAAAAAGACCGTGCGAACCGATAACAACCGGAGGGTACTCTGCGGCGGGAAGGTGCAGCGTCCCTTTGAGAATAAACCCGTTTGATGAGAACGTGATGTTTTTTTGATTCATGGTTGGTTTATCCCATTAAACGTGATATTTTTCAACTAATTGATTCAATTAATACCATAAACCATCAGCAAAGCTGGAGGCCCCAGCTTTGCTGTTCAGTATGTGATTTTATATTCACCGCCCGCTTCGCTTGAGACACAGAGGGCACAGAGAATAATTATTTTTCCATTGCCGTTGAGAGGACGGCAATGGAAAAGCACTAAGCAGCTTATGCTGCAATAAAACAATGCATGATAGATGCTTTCAATACAACGAGACTTAAGATGTTATATTCCACCAAGAGTTGTGTATTTTGCTTTTCGGCGTCTCAGCGAAAAGCAAAAAAGAAAAACCAAAAACTCTGAGATCTCTGCGACTCTGTGGTGAATAATTTCTTTTTATAGACCCTTTTTGGGTCACCATTATGGCACTCCTTTTAGGGGTAGTTATTGACTAAGATGAAAATAAAAAAAGGACAACTTGTTGAACTTGAAATTTCCGGGATAGCCTTTGGAGGCAGAGGTCTTGCACGGCTGGACGGCCTTGCTGTTTTTGTTGACGGGGCAGTACCTTTGGATTTGGTTGTTGCCCGCATCGTAAAAAGAAAAAAGCAATACGCGGAGGCCCGTGTCCAAACACTGGTTAAGCCGTCTCCATTCCGAATCCCTCCGGATTGTATGTATAGCGGCCTTTGCGGCGGTTGCAAATGGCAGTTTTTGGATTACCATAAACAGCTTGAGTACAAACAACAGCATGTTCAGGAATCGATCGAGCGAATCGGGCTTATCCGGGACATAACGGTGCATCCGACAATATCATCGCATGCAATTTTTGGATACCGGAACAAAATGGAGTTCTCCTGCTCAGACCGGAGGTGGCTTTTGCCGGAGGAAATGGGCAAAGAGGGTGTTGATATGGGTTTTGCTATCGGGCTTCATGTGCCGGGCACTTTTTACAAAGTCCTTGATACAGGCTCATGTCTGCTTCAGCCGGAACTGGGAAACCATATTCTCGATGATGTCAGAAGATTCATCAAGACTTCAGACGCCCCTGTTTACGGGCTTCGCAGCCATACGGGTTTCTGGCGCTTTCTTATGCTCAGACATTCTGTTGCCTATGACCAGTGGATGGTAAACATTATTACCGCAAAAGAAGATCCGCAAACCCTGAATCCCCTGGCCTTTTTACTCATGGATAAATATCCTCAAATCATTTCCGTAGTAAACAACATCACTTCTCGCAAAGCGGGTATTGCCGTGGGGGAATATGAAATTCAACTTGCCGGGAGTTCCTGCATCAAGGATAAGATCGGAGATTTTGAGTTTGAAATATCGGCAAACTCTTTTTTTCAAACCAATACCCTGGGTGCCCGAAGGTTGTACCATACCATCAAGGAATATGCCGGACTTTCAGGCCGGGAGACGGTTGTGGATCTCTATAGCGGTATCGGTGCCATCGCAATATATATTTCCGGATCCGCAAAAGAGGTAATCGGCATGGAAATCGTTGAAAGCGCTGTAAACGATGCAGAAAAAAACTGCCGGATAAACGGAATAACAAATTGCCGGTTTGTCCTTGGAGACATTAAGGAAAGCCTGTTAAAATTTAAGGTCAGGCCCGATGTTATGATCATCGATCCTCCCAGGGCCGGCATGCACAAGGATGTTGTGGAGCGGGTTCTTGATATGGGGCCTGGAAGGATCGTTTATGTTTCCTGCAATCCTGCAACAATGGCAAGGGATCTTGGAATGATAAAACAAAGTTACCGGGTACTGGAGGTGCAGCCGGTTGATATGTTTCCGCATACGTATCACATAGAGTCGGTCGCAAGGCTTGAAAAAACCTGAAATATTGCCCCACCACAGAGGCACAGAGAACACAAAGAAAAACATATCTTTTACCCAATCGGGAGGTGCCGATTGGGTAAAAACGCTTTCCATCTTTGGCGTAACATCTTTTCAACTGCAAGGCATCAGGGATGAAGAGCTGTAGTAAATTACTGCGATCCTTTAAGTTCTTGTAAGATTTCAATTGAATAGCTCCATGAATAATCAGCGACTGCATCATACAAACTCAACCATAAAGGCTCGTAAAAAAAGAACAGAATTTATGGTTTTGAATAACTAAAGTATATGCTTGCCCACTCAACGTATTTGAATTGTGAACACAAAATACCGTTGTTCTTTCTTAACGATCCCTAATGGTCTCAAACAGTGTATGATTTCGCTGCTGATCATTCATTACGCTATTTTCAGATGGTTACTAACCCCTTTCGATTTTTTTATGAAAATCTAAGGTGTTTGGTGGCCCAGAGCGTCGCCTGAAGGCGGTTGGTCACATTTGTCTTTCTATAGAGGTTGTAGATGTGGGTTTTGACGGTATGCATACTGATGTTAAACTCATCAGCAATAGCCTTGCTGGTGTATCCGGAAGCGATACAGGAAAGTACTTGTTTTTCTCTACCGGTCAAACGGGATACGGCAGGATGTATTGGCGAATTAGATGAGGAGCGTTTTTCCATAAGAAGTTTTTTTAATGTTTTTCTTGAATACCATATATCTCCATTCAAAACAGCACAAATTCCTTTGCAAATTAACTTCAAGGGATCGTTATTATAAAAGATACCCTGTATGCCGTTATCCAAAGCATTTTTTTCAAACCGAGAATCGGGTTCAGCATTACACAAAACAAAGAAACGCGGGCACGGGCATGGGTTTGAAAAATTCCAGGCACGGATATCCGTCCAAAAATTTCTCACATCAATATTTTTAAAGTCCAAAATCAGCAATTGTGGGATTGCCGACTCATTTGCATCAATGGGTGTTATTGATTCCAGGTTTGGGCAACATGTGCCCTTTATGCCGGTTTTCTTTTTCAGAAATGAAAGCAAAAGCTCATTTTGTAACATATTTCGGCCCACAATGTTAACAGAAGCGTTGGGTATAGAGTTGCGACCGGATTGTTTTGACATTTTCTTTGAATGCATGGTTTTCCATTCGTTTTAATCTATTAGAACCTATCGGAAGAAAATAGGTCCATTAAATCGACTTCAGACACTCCCTGAATATTTACATCCCAGCCTTGTCGTTTACTCAACATTCATGATTACTTGTGGTTGCGTTGATGGTTAAAACCTGATACAGGAGCAATACACAGAAAAAATATTTATAAAGCAATTAGGATGCCAGACCGAGAAAATGCGATGGAAAATCATAATTATATGTAATCATATGTTATTTTTTAACGGACAAAAATCTTTTCCCCCTTAACTGTTACACACTGTTACAAGTCTTGTTTTCCGACCTGTAACCTATCGTAACATCTTTTCCATACCAGCTTTCTGCGGTGATTTTTTAAATCCTGAAGCAATAGACAAATCAAATGGTACGGCCAGATAATGGAAAAACCCAAGATTTTAATCGTAGATGATAATGAGGCCTTCCTGGAGCTTTTTCTTTGTCTCCCCCAAACCGGGGATTTTCATATCACTCCCGCCACTTCCGCTAAGCATGCCGTCAAGATTTTGAGCAGTGAACCCGTGGATCTGATTATTTCAGATATACAGATGCCGGAGATGACAGGGATCCAACTATTTACCACGGTTCAGGACCTGTATCCGGATATTCCCGTGATTCTGATCACGGCATTCGGTTCAATGGAGGAGGCGATTCGGGCGGTCAAAAATGGGGCCTTCCATTATTTCGAAAAACCCATCGACGATAAATTAGATCTGTTTTGGACAACGGTGCGGGAAGCCGTGGCCAAACGGGAGATGCTCAAAAAGATCGCCCTGCTCCAAAAAGAAAAAGCATTCGCTCTAAAAACACCTGCACCGGTCATCGGGCGTTCAAAGGAAATTAAACAGGTGGTTCAATCCATAAAGGAGGTCGCCCCTTTACCGGTTACGGTTTTGATTTCCGGAGAGACAGGAACGGGAAAAGAACTGGTTGCCAGATCTATTTACGAATTGAGTGACAGGAAATCCAAGCCGTTTTTTGCGGTGAGTTGCAATGAATTTTCTCCCGGTGTTCTGGAAAGCGAGCTTTTCGGCCATGAAAAAGGGGCGTTTACCGGTGCCGTTGAACAAAAAAAAGGACTTTTTGAAGTTGCCCATCAGGGTACGCTTTTTTTGGACGAAATTGCGGATGCTTCTTCTCGGTTTCAGGCTAAACTGCTCAGGGTCCTGGAGTTGAAACGGTTTACCCGCGTGGGAGGGACCCTATCGTTATCATCGGACTTTCGCATCATTACCGCCACTAACCGGGATATTCAGGCGGATGTTGCTGCAGGGCGCTTTCGCCAGGATCTTTTTTTTCGAATCAATGTTTATGAAATTAAAATTCCACCCTTGCGGCACCGGAAAGAGGACATTCCGCTGATCGCGGATTTCTATGTCAAGCGATTTGGTCAAGTTTATGGTCGTTCCATTACCGGTCTTTCTGATAGCGCTTTGGCATCCATGATGATGTACGACTGGCCCGGCAATGTTCGGGAGTTGATTAACGTCATGGAAAGGGCTGTGATTACCTGTAGTGAATCCATGATTACAACAAGACATCTGCCTTTTGATACCAGGGCCGTGGCAGACATTTTTGATTTAAATTTAAAAGATTTGGAAAAATTTTATATTGAACTCGCCCTGAAACGAACTTCCCAAAATAAAACCCGGGCGGCAGAGCTATTGGGAATCAGTCGCAAGACCCTGATTGATAAAGTGAAGAAATATAAAATCAGGGCTAATGACCTACCGTAAATTCAGATTTAACATATTTTAATGAAGAATCCACACCTTGAGGGCATATAAAAGATGAACGTCGAACATCGAACGTTGAACATCGAATAATGTATTCTACCATTTATAATAAAGACAAAGCCAAGCGCCTTTCACATTCGACGTTGAACGTTCAATGTTCGATGTTCAAATTGTTGCGTCTGAAATTACGACTAAACCTTCATGTCACGTTGAAATTACGTATACAGGTCAGGAGTTATGAAATTGGAATGAAAATAAAAAAATCTTTTTATCATCGAAAATGGTGTGGTTGTTTATATGCCTGTGAATGTGCTACGCTTGTTGTTATTGCAGTGATGGCTCCCAGATTTATATGGGCGTCTGATATGGCCGCCGAATCATGGGGTGTTGCAGAACTGGAAGAGATTGTTGTCACCGCCACGCGGGTGCAAACGCCCAAACAAGATGTTGCCGCCAATATCACCGTTATTACCGCTGAAGATATGAAAAAGATACCGGCGTCCAGTGCGGCAGAGGTGCTTCAATACGTTCCGGGAGTTTATGTGGAGTTTAACGGCGGCCTGGGGAGCGATGCCTCGGGAATTCGTATCCAGGGCTCAGAGATTCGTCATGTGGCCATTTTTCAGGATAATGTTCCGCTGAATATGCTGGCCAACCCAATGACCGACCTTTCCTACATTCCCGTTGACACCATTGAGCGGATCGAAGTTTACAAAGGCGCGGCCTCTTCAGCCTGGGGGTCTTCTCTGGGAGGCGTCATCAACATCATTACAAAAGATCCGGAGCTGAAAAAACCCTTTGCCGCGGATGTCCGGACGTCTTACGGAGAGTATGAAACCTCAAAGAGCCGGGGAACTTTCAGCGGTACAAAGGATCGATTCGGTTATCTTCTTTCTCTGACCCACGAACAGAGTAACGGTTTTATCCGCCACACCCAATACCAACAGGATGCCGTGTATGCCAAAATCAACTATGATCTGGGTGCCGCCAGTCGCCTGAACTTTGTCTACAGCTATGATAAAGGCCGCAATGAAGACCCGATTCTCAACTGGTCCGACTTTTGGGACGATATGGATAGCAAACGAACCTACCAGCGTGTGCTTTTTGAAACCACGCCCGCCGATAATCTGGTTTTGACCGTTGAAGGCCGGCACCATGAATTCGAAAGAACCATCGACGACGTCTATCCGGACCACCGGGAGATTTATAATGATTACCAGGATGAAATCTGGGGCACAAGCGCCCGGATGAACTGGGAAATGACAGATAGCAACACCCTCAACCTGGGCTTTGACGGGGACTGGGGAGAATACGACTGGGCAAATTACACCCAAACGTACGAGACCGGAAACTGGGCCGTGTATTCCAATGATACGCTTGCGCTTGGGAATGTAACGGTTACTGCCGGCGTCCGTTATGACGATAACCGGGAATTTGACTCTGAAGTCAGCCCTTCCGGGGGCGTGGTCTATCGTTTTCCATGGGCCGACGCCCTTGTCCGGGCCCATGTGTCCAAAGGATTTTCAGCCCCGCCGGCCGCATGGGTACACGATCCCCGATATGGCAATCCGAATCTGGAGCCGGAAATTGCCGTAAACTATCAGCTGGGCGGACAGGTCCGGGTGTTCAAATTCTTAAGACTTGACTTGAATCTTTTTCATGCAGACGTGGAAGATCTCATCCGTTATGACTGGGACACATCCCGTTTTGAAAACATCGACGAGGTCCGGCGGCAGGGCGTGGAATGGAATGTATCTGCGACGTTTGACTTCGGGCTGGACGTATCATTTGGTGGGAGCTACGTGGATGTCAAAGACGAAGAGACCCACGACGTGATCGAGGATATTCCAAAAACCATGTATAATGCATCGGCCGTGTATGCCTATAAGTATATGACCCATTCCATAATAGGGAAATATATCGACCATAATTCCACCTACCCGGAAACGGAAGATAAAGTTTATATTTTTGACTATTTATTAAAAGTTAACCTCCCATTTTTAAAAAAATACGGCAAGGCGAGTATGTTTGGCGCCGTGTACAATCTATTTAACTCAACATACCTTTACCGTGAGGTCTGGCCCAAGCCGGACCGGTGGGTCGAGGGCGGCGTAAGATTTGAGTTTTAGGTAGTTTCCATCCAGAAATGGCCTTTTTCCGCAATTTCTGCGTCAATCTGCGGAATTACTTGTGCGGCGTACCACTTATACGCCTCCGCATAATTCCTTGATTTCCTTGACTTTGCGAAAAATTGCTCATTTCTGCATTGAAAACTTAATTTGTGCCTATTATAGAGTTGTGGATGGGCACTAAGTAAGAAGGTTAGTACTATTTTCTCCAAAGCCGGAGCGACAATGGTTTTCCAGGAAAGAGTTTACAAAGTTTTTTAGAAACAATTCCAAACTGAGGGGAATTACCAAATTCATAATGGGAAAAAAGCCAACAAATCCGAATATCGTCTTGCCGAGCGTTTTATTCCAACGGCAGAAAGCCGTTAGCATAATTGTGCTGGGTATTCTTTTTGCAGGCTTTACGGTAGCCTGCGGAAAACCGGAGGACCCTGCCGTACAAAGAAGCTTGAAAGAGGAAAATGTGCTTCGGTATGATGTTAACGCCCCCTTTATCTCCTTAAATCCTGTGACGGTCAAAGCTTCAGGTTCAAACAATATTTTTCCTCTGTTATACAGCTACCTTTTTGTTCCAGACAGCAATGGGAAATTAAGGCCGGACCTTGCGACCAAATGGGTTTTTGATCCTGGAAAATTGCAATGGACCATTTATATTAGAAACGATGCTTTATTCCATAACAAGCGGGCGATCACATCAAAGGATGTGAAGTATTCATATGAAAATCTGCTAAAGAATATACGGCCTGACCTATATTCAGTGATTGACCGGATTTCATTGTTGTCAGATACTGCCTTTTGTATCCATTTAAAGAAAGAGGATCCTTTACTGCTTCAAAAGATATGGTATTTTGAAATCGTTTCCCACCCAAATGGCGAAGAAATCGATTATTACCACCATCCCATTGGCTCCGGGTCCTTTCAATTCAAGTACAGAAAAAATAATAAGACGGTCGTTCTTGAAGCCAATAACGATTTCTACAATGGACGACCTGTCATAGACAAAATTGTTTTCAATTATCAAGCGGACAGGGAAAAGGCGTGGACAAGGCTCCTTGCGGGAGAGACGGATATCGCCCAGGAACTTTCACCAAAAAACTATAAGATGCTAAAAAATTATCAAGACAGATTTTATTTTGATGAATACACTCTACGTTATTATACAATTTTGCTTTATAATACCTATGATCCACTGTTTTCAGACCCCAAGGTTCGCCGGGCCCTGTCACTTGCGATCGATCGAGAGTATATCGTCGAAAACATTCTAAATGGCTACGGTAGAGTTGCAAACGGACCCATGGGGGTGGATTCCCTGTTTCATAATCCCAAGGTAAAACCATTGCCTTTTGAACCACAGAAGGCGATAGCCCTTTTAAAAGAGGCTGGGTGGTCTTATGATAAACAGGGGCGTTATCTTTATAAGAGAGGGAAGCCCTTTGAATTTACCCTCCTTGTATTTAAGGAAGGCCAGATCGAAAAAAAAATGGCCTGCTATATCCAGCTTTGCTTAAACGAGATTGGTATCCGGTTGCAGCTAAAGGCAGTTGCCTTTGAAAATCTTAAAAGAAGCTACTTCAGGAATATCGAGTTTCAAGCAGTGTTGACGGAACTTGATGGTGCTTATCGTAGTCCTGAATTTATAAAAACTCAATGGTCATCTGACATTAATAGAAAGGCGAACGCTGGCTGTTTTGCACACTCCGAAGTGACCCAGTTGATCCAGAAAGTCATTGCTGAAACAGATCCCTTTAAAAAAAAAGAAATGTTTTATAAAGTAGACGAACTGATTACGTCGCTTCAGCCAGGCACCTTTTTGATTCAGAAAACTGCTATCGATGCCATGTCCCGACGTTTTACCTTACCGGCCCCATTTAGTCTCGAATATGAAGGAATTTATCGTCTTAGACATGCTTCGCTGGACCGAAGTCAAAGTTTGAACTGGAACTTTTGATGTTCGAACTTATCTTGCAAAGTTCGGACCTTTCTACGCTACGAAGCCTGCTCAACTCCTACAGTTAATATCAAAAATCCTTATAATATCGAAATGATAAAAAAATGTTCGGTCAAATAGCATAATATGGCATGCTTATTGTTATTACTATATTCAGCCAGCGGCCAAAGGTAATTTTAGGATTTAAATATAGAAAAGGAGGAAAAAGCTATGAAACTGATGATCGTTCAAAGAGGCACTTACACGGTCAAAGCGTCAGGTATGGTCTGTTGCCATAGTGCTCCGAATGCCCGAAATTAAGCAATAAGAAACCTTAGCCTCCTCGGGGAAGTCCGGGTTCTCCGGGGACTTTGTTAAAAAGGAGACTTTATCATGACCGGATATCAATTATCGAGATTTGCGGTGGCTTTATCTGTGGAAGACAGTGAGGATAAACTCATCGCTGTATATTGCACATTGACAGAGGCATTTATTCTAATGACGGGATCGAAATGGATGAACATCCTGAATACCGCCCCGACTGTAGACGCTGAAACAATCGAACAGTTGATTCAACAAGGTATCTTGTTCTTGGAAGGCGTTGACGAAACTGCGGTATTCAAAGAATGGAAAGACCGGCACGTGCACGAATTTAGCACAATGAAATCAAAGATCCTTGTTACCAGGAAATGTAACAACCAATGCACATACTGCATCCTGGACCCTGAAGGCAAAGACATGTCTGAGGGAACGGCACGTGAAATGGACAATTTCTATATTGAACAGATCAAAAGAAATCACCCGCAGCAGGTCAGAGACGATTATCTCGGCGGAGAACCGCTGATGAATTTAGATGTGATTATAGAAAGCGCCTTAAGGCGGTTTTACTTTTGTAAGGGCAAAGGGATCGATTACGCCTTTACCATGACGACCAACGGCACCCTTATCACCTCAGCACTTATTGCCAAACTGAAAGCCGTCGGCTTGACGGCGGTCCGGGTCAGCCTGGCCGGTCCGGCTGAGGTGCATGATCGCCTTCGGCCTTCCGTGGGTGGAGGTAAAACCTATGAGACGATCATGAAAAATCTGGAGAAGATTTCCGTATCCATCCCTATTTATATTGAATATCAGTACGACGCAGGGGCACGTGATTTTGAGCAAATTCCGGAAATGTTGGATGATATGAACCGCAGGAATATCCGGGTGGAAGATATTGCCTTTACTCCCATTCTGGAAAAACGAGGTCAAAGCGAATTTTGCGCTGGCATGGGTGAGGTAGACAAATTCTTGTTTTTAAAACAAGAGGTCTCACAGCGTGGGTTTCCGGTAAACGGGAGCGCCCCGTCGAACCTCTGTATGGCAGACTTTCGTTCCATTTATATCTTTGATACGGACGGCTCGATCATCCCCTGTCCCTCTCTCCAGGGCGGTGAAATGGCCTACGGCAACGTCTTAACCGGCATCGACTTTGTCGCTGAATCACAGCTTTTGAATCGCAAGCTGCCCGATAAGTGCCTGAACCAATGCGAGCTGCTGCCCCTGTGCATGGGTGGATGCAGACTTCAGGCCCTTACTCGGCACAATGATTTTAACGGTATCGACTGTCACTATGATACCTACCGCAGCCTGCTGGAGGACTATATCCGGACACAAGCGTCCGCGGCCTTATCTCAGGATGGCTTTCGCAGCAATGGGCAAACATCGTGAAAAGGCAGTATCTGATCATCGCCGCCGATTTTTGGGCAGATCTTGGAAAGCGGTTTGTCAGTTTGACCCTCTTTAATCTGCTCATGTTTAAAGGTGATGATTGCCTGTCGAATCTGTTATGGCTGAGTACGGTCGAGCAGGCACCGTCCATTTTTTTGAGCCCTTTTGCCGGTCTTCTGGTTGATCGGATCGGTTCCGGAAGATTGCTGACAGGGTCGCTGATTTGTAAGTGCGTTCTGGCCGCAGCCCTTGTCTTCAGCGTTTTGCCGAAAGCGATCATTACCATCTATCTTTTATTCATTTGCACGTCACTCTTTTTCACTATCGGCAGGCTTACGGTTATTCCCCTGCTGGTTTCCGGAAATCTGCTAATCTCCTTTAACGCCCTGAACGAAAGGGTGGCCATCGCCGGGGCCGTTACATCACCCTTTATTGTGGGATGGACAATCACCCAAATCGGGAAACGTGCGGCGCTGGGAATGGCCGGGTTTCTTTTTCTGATCGCTATTTGCGCTGTTGTCATGCTTCCGAAAAACGTTGCTGTCTCGGAAAATGAACCTATCCCGAATTCTAAACCGCAAAACCGGCGAAATTGGTTTTCAGCATACCGCGTGATCTTCAACAACAATAAGAATCTGGGAATATATTTTATCATGTTAGGATTTGTCCTTTTGGGCGGCGGGATTTTAAATTTTTCCCTTCCTCTGCTTTTCAAGGATCGCTTCGGAGGGGATATTTCACAGTGGGGGGTTCTCATGTCTTTGTATCAGGCGGGGGCTTTTCTGGCCACGTTGCTGCTTCGATGGTCGGCGTCCTTTTGTCTCCGGCGCGCTCTTATCGTCACTTTTGCCACTCTGTCGGCGGCAATGGCCGTACTGGGCAAGCTGACGCCCCCATTTCAACTCTCCTGGCTCATGGTTCTGTTTGGATGCGGCTTTACCTTTATGTACGTATTACTTGAAAGTTTGATTCAGAAAAATAGCCCGGCTCCCCACGCGGGTAAAATCTTATCCACGCTTATGGTTTTAAGAGGTGCCTGCTATCTCGGAGGAATTCTGGGGAGCGCATTGGTGTTAAAACTATTGGATACCGGTTCTCTATTGCTGGTCGGGGCGATGATCCTGCTGGTAGCATCGATACTGGTGAAGGCAAGCGGTTTTGCGCGTCATTCAAATTTGACGGTCTCGTAAAAAGTCAAATTCAATTCTGTTGCAAAATATCTGCATATGGATTAAAGGAGATAGGGCTTCAACTTATCTTCTGAATCTTTCATATATCTTTTTCGGGAAATATTGAGACCATTAACCGGTGTGATGAAAAAAACTCGCAAAACCAAAATACTCTATAAGTTCCTTTTGTTTGTCCTTCCCTTTATTATCCTTTCTATCGTTATTACCAGCGTTGTTTTGACTTGGACAAGCTACGGGTATTTTCAAAAGACCATTAATCAGGATTACGAAAATATCATCAAAAGCTCGGCTGGTGAGATCGGGCTTTACATGCGACATGCACACCGGGGTCTTGAAACGCTTTGTTTGGCCATGTCAGCCACCAAACTGGACCCGTGGCAAATACAGATGGCCCTGGCCGCCTTTGCCCACAAGAACAGCGAATTTATGTCTGTTTCCCTGATTTCCGCACAGGGAAAATTCATTGCATCCACCCGATGGGAATCTCAGAAATTTGAATCCGTACCTGCGGTCCTTTTCAAAAAAGCGTTGTCCGGGCAAACCGCTATTTCCGGTGTGCTGTTGACCGAGCACAGGCTTCCGTTCATACACATTGCGGTGCCGGCTATGAAACTGGGACAAGTCAGAGAGGTCTTGTGGGGGGAACTGAACCTGAAATCCGTATGGGACGTGCTGGAAGGAATTACCATCGGCCGGACCGGACATGTGTATATCATGGACCTGTCCGGGCGATACATCGCGCATCGGAAAATCGACCGGGTGGTCAGTGTACCTCCGACCCAAAAGCCGGAGATATTTAAAGAGATCCGCACGTTGGATATACCGGTAAGATGGATCGAGCAAAAACAAGAGACACGGTTTTTTTGTATGGGGGCATATGTTCCGCGCTTTGACTGGGTCATTGTCATAGAGCAGCCCATGCCGGAGATCTATGCATACCTGTACCGGAATATTTACCGGGCAATCTTAATCAGCGGTAGTATTTGTTTCATAGTACTGGTATTGGCATGGTGGTATGTCAATCGCTTTATGGCTCCGATTCAGACCCTTCATCAACAGGTCCAGAGAATAGGGCAGGGGGATCTGCAACAGAAAATCTCCATAGACTCAAACGATGAAATCGGCGATCTGGGTGTAGCATTTAATAATATGACCGACTCTCTAAAAGAACATATCCGCCGGGAAGTCGAAACCGCAAAGGAACTTGTCCACGCCAAAAACCTGGCGGTTCTGGGCACCACCTCCAGTAAAGTCACCCATGAAGTGGGAAACCTGCTCAACAACGTGGGCATGATCCTCACCCTGCTCAAGGGTGAACCCCTCAGTCAAAAAGGCTCAAAGGCCCTTGAGGTTCTGGACAAAGAATCCGCCCGGGTCATGGAATTCATTCATAATTTTCTGCAGTTTGCCAAAATGCCGGAATTGCGAATGACAAAGATTTCTTTAGGGCCCATTATTAAAGAGGTTTTGGCGGTACATGAGCCCGAAGCTGAAAAAAGACAGATCCGATTACAACTGGATTGGCCGCCGGATTTGCCTAAAATCAACGCAGACCGCCACCTTTTTTATCAGGTAATGAACAACCTGATAAAAAACAGCGTGGAAGCCATGACGGATTCAGGGATTATAAGAATTAGAGGGGCGGTCCGGGAAGCACACCTTTGCGTGGCGGTAGAAGATACGGGTTCCGGGATTGTCCCGGAGATTATAGATAAGATGTTCGATCCGTTTTTTACCACCAAGGGGAAAAAAGGCACGGGCCTGGGTATGTCCATCGTTAAAACCATAGTGACTGCGCATGGCGGCACCATTGAATGTCGAAGTGACACTGAAAAGGGAACCATGGTTATTCTTCGTTTTCCCTTGTAATAGTTAGTTTTTGGAAGATTTCAAGAAATATTTTTGAATTTCACGAGCGAGTTTGCTGTAGGCGCGAGGCATGTGTTATGAAGCTGTGGTATTTCACCGCGATAGACTCATAACAAAATGGATGCAGTGAAATCGTTCGTGAAATTCATAAGAACATTTAAAATTTCACGTGTCGGAGGCTTTCATATGCAAGGCACTTAAGGGTACCAGCCATAGTGTGAACTATCGCGGGCCCTTAATAACGCAACAGATGAAAGTCTCCGGCTCGCCCGTAGGGTGAAAAAATCGAAAAAAAATACCAAAGCCTTTGTTTAAAACCCCTTTCGATTTTTTCATGAAAATTAAAGGTATTTGGTGGCCCAGAGTGTAGCCTGAAGCCGGTTAGTAGCATTTATCTTTCTATAGATGTTGTAGATATGGCTTTTGACGGTATGCATATTGATGTTGAGCTCATCGGAAATATTCTTGCTGGTGTATCCGGAAGCGATACAGGAAAGGACTTGTTTTTCCCTAACTGTCAAACGGGATGCGCCAGGATGTGATGACGAATTAGATGAGAATCGTTTTTCCATAAGAATTTTTTTTAATGTTTTTCTTGAATACCATATATCTCCATTCAAAACAGCACAAATACCTTTACTGATTAGCGGCAGGGGATCGTTATTATAAAAGATGCCCTGAATACCATTATCCAAAGCAGTTTTTTCAAACCGAAAATCGGGTTTGGCATTATACAAAACAAAGAAACACGGGGATAAGTTTGAACAATTCCATTCTCGGATGTCCGTCCAAATATTGCCCATATCAATATTTCTGCAGTCCAAGATGAGCAATTGTGGGTGTGCCGGTTCATTTGCATCAATGGGTGTTATTGATTCCAGTTTTGAAAAATATCTTCCCTTCAGGCCCGTTTCCGCTTTCAGGAACGAAAGCAAAAGTTTATTTTGGAACATATCTCGACCCACAATGTTAAGAAAAGCATCGGGGATGGAATTAGACGCATTATTTTTTCGTGACTTTTTCGATTCCATGGCGCCACTCTATTTTTTTTAAAAAAAATAATGAGTTAAAAAGTCAACTATTTGATAAAAAATTAATTTTTATCAAGTACCTCTAAAAAGTCAACACATAATAATACGGATATATTACCTATTTTCATGGCTTTCAAGACCGGACAGTCCGAACAAGGTTGGCTGCGCTGTGACCAAATCTCATAACAAAATCGCCCACTGTTGAGAACAGTCTCTTTTTCCTGTTTACTCCTCCGAAGGGCCCTCTCATATTTCTTGAGTTCGGTGATGTCACGAAGTCTAGCCGCCATTCCGATGGGGTTTTCTTTGTTATCGCAAACCAGTGAATTGTACATCAAGGTGGGAAATTCCATGCCGTCATTATAAAATTCTCCACCGATCAGGAATTCAATGGCGATATTTTAAAATTCTTATCAAAACAAACCGCCATCCCCTGATCCTTTGTTCGAATTACCGATCCTGAAACATCGACACGCGATTTTTTACCCCCATACTTTCTAAACTTATTCAGAGGAAGAACCAGGTCCATTTTTACATGAGTCCCCACTGACAATGGCTGATCTGTTTTGAAAAATGCACCTCCAGAACAGATATTGCTTGTCATAACTTCAACGGCCCGCTGATTTCCGTCTTCATGCATCATGGAAATCAATGCCGGGAGTTTGAGAGAGAATCTTTCCATTTTGCGTTTTTCGATAAAGTTCATAACAATATCCTCTATCTTATCAATAAGTTACATATTTAATGATTAAAATGCAATTTTGACTCTTATATAAGTTTGTCCTAATTTTGATAATTTTATTCCATTATTAACAGTTTCAAAAAATAAAATCAATCAGGCGAAAGTATGATTTTTTTCGTATTTTATGAAGCAGTTTTCTAGGTAGAAAGTATTAGATTAAATTTGATGGATAGTACCTTTTACCTAGATTTTGGCATTAGAAATATACGAACAAAATCATACTTTCTATGGATTGATCTATAAAATTATTTATATTAAAAAAATGAGAAGTAGTTATAGTCCGTCGTAGTGACGAGGAATGCAGCGCAAGGCAGAAGTTGAACTTTTTACCAAGCCATCAAAAATAGGAATGATGCCTTCCCATGGATGCCTGTATTTTCTTAAAGAAGCCTTTGCGGCAAACCTTCCGTTCGACCCGATGTTGTAATCTCGATGTAATCCAATTTCCTTTGCAATTCAGCAATAGTGGCTGCGCCGCCGTAAGTTAGCCCTGAGCGTAATCCGCCGATGATGTCGTTGATAATCTTATCTTGGTCTTCCCGATAGGGGACTTGAGTTGAAATGCCTTCCGAGGTTTTCCATTCCGCAATGCCGCCATGGTAGTCCTTTTGGACTTCGCTGCTGGCCATTCCTCGATATGTTTTCACCTTTACTTCTTTTCCATTTTTGTTTTTATTACTAATCACGGGGCCGGGGGTCGGCCGGGTTCCGGCCAGCATGCCCCCCAACATAACGAAATCTGCTCCGAAGGCCAGTGCTTTGACAACATCTCCCGGATACCGGATTCCGCCATCAGCCACTATGGATCGATCCACCCGTGAGCAGTTTTTTATCGCCGTAAGATTGGGCACACCGAAACCGGTCTTGATTCTTGTGGTGCAGACGGATCCCCCGCCGATACCGACTTTGACGATATCCGCACCACAGGAAGCCAGGTGATCGGCACCGGCGTAAGTCGCCACATTTCCGGCCATGATGCAGGCATCATCACCGAGCATCATGCGAATATTTTTAAGGGTCCGTCCCACATATTTAGCATGGGCATGTGCAACGTCAATACAAAATAGACCCGAACCGGCGTCTCTCAAAGCTTCGGCCCGTTCCAGGTCTTCGGCACCGCAGCCAACAGAAACAAACACCGGATACCTGCAATCTTTAAACATACGCACATTATTTTCTATAGACATATAACGATGTAAAACTCCTATGCCGCCTTTTGCGCCAATATAATTGGCCATGTCCGTCTCGGTGATGGTGTCCATATTGGCGGTCATTATCGGCACCTCAAGAGATAGTTTGCCTTTTTTACATCTCATTGAAATGTCGACTACCTTTCGGGATTCCCAGTGGTTGTATGACGGCACCATGAGAATGTCGTCATATGTAAAGGCTTTCATCGAAAATCCTCCTTGAAAAAAATAAGTTCATATATAATTCCTTTATTACGTTTTTAAAAACTTCTCAACTAAATTGGTAGTCGGCAAAAACAATGGTATTATATGCATATAATAAACCCTTGTATAAACAACACAACATGTTGGTTAAACGGCTTGAAAAAAGGCTTTGAGTTGATTGGATTAACTATCATAAGATTGAACCGCCGATGGCATTCAACGGTACCACCTTATTTTTATCAGAGAGATCAATTCCCTTTAAGATAAAGTTTAATTGAAACATCCTACTTTGCTATCCTCAAATCTGCGGCACTTTTTGTTGAATAATTTGACGCTATTTATCACACCCTTTTAATCGTAAAACCTCTACAGTTGATCTAACTGCTTATAATATTAACATATATTTTATATTTTCATACCGGTACAATTTTTGCATAACGCAATGGATGAGTATATTAAAATAGAGAATTATATTTTTACAATGAAGGGGCTAACTGGCGGATATCCGTATCGTTGCCTCATGCTGTACAATTAGGACTTGGTGAATATGTCAGCATCGAGATGGATGAAGATAAGCCCTATATCAACTACCAAGAGCATAAGAGAAAATATCCTCCAGGAAAATTCAAGAAAAAGGATAAAAGGAAAAAGAAATAATTTAACTTAATGGCAAAAACCTAATTAGATTTAATGACAAATTCAAAACTGATTTTGCTTTAGAGCGAGTATATGCCAACAATTGAATCAACAAGGGAAACCGATACTGTCGAGAGTCTAAAAAAGCGTATTTCTGAGATGGAAAACTTTTTGCATGCAAATCAAATGCTATGCAATATTCTTGATTCTATGGAGCTATATTCTACCATCGTAGCGCTCATAAGGGAAAAACTCAGAGTTTCTACTATATGCATTTTTGATTATCACCCGGATATCGAAGAATTCGAATTGGTTTACAGCCATGGACTCAATGATTTGGGTCTTACGTTTAATAAGAATGAGGGGCCTCTTTGGCAAAAAATTCTTCAAAAAGAACCTTTTCCCGTAAATGACACTTCCGGCATCCCAATTTTTAAGGAATTTTCTGAAAACTACATACTGAAAGAGATAGGTTCCCAATGGTGGGTTCCTTTTATTATGAAAGAAGAGGTGATCGGCCTTTTGACGATTGGTGAGAAAAATAACGCTTACCCCATTGATGAGGTAGAATTTAATTATATAAAACATATCGCCAACCAAGCATCGACATGTATAAATGCCTGCAAAATTAATTTAAAGCGACAAAAAGAAAGACAAGAGCTGGATAAAATACTCCAGAATTTATCTCTCCTTTACAACATCGGCAGAGCAATGACGTATATCAGTGATTTAAAAAACCTTCTCCAGTATATATTAAAAAAGGCTGTCATGATAACGAATGCAGAAAAAGGTTCCATTATGCTTCTTGATCCTGACACAAATCGATTGTGCGTTAATGTTATAGAGGGATTGGAAAATAATGACCAGCAGGAAAAGATAAATAACAAACAAGTTACGTGTAAAAGCTTTAAACCCGGAGAAGGCGTGGCCGGACAGGTTTTTAAAAATGCAAAGCCGATCGTATTAAATAATATTAAAGGTGAAGAGAAATTCATCGAAGCGGATTCCTCCTTTGCTCGTTCTATCGCTTGTATTCCCATGCTCGTTTACAATGAGGCCATCGGCGTCATCAATGTGACGAATAAACGGAATGATGAATACTTTACTGAAGTTGACGTTGAAATGTTGAAGGCCGTTACTGATCAGGCAGCAGTGGCAATCAACAAGGCACAACTCCGGGAGATGGCTGTCACTGATTTTCTGACGGGGCTGTATATCCGACGTTATTTTATGTCAAAGCTTCAAGATGAGTTATTAAGGTTTGAACGCTACAACAAAGTATTCTCAATTGTAATGGCTGATATTGATAAGTTCAAAAATGTCAACGATACCTATGGCCATACTGCAGGAGATAACGTCCTAAAGGCCGTAGGGGACTTTTTCCAGACAAATATAAGGCAGGTGGATGTTGTCGCAAGATATGGTGGGGAAGAGTTTGTGATATTATTTCCTGAAACTGACAAAGAAGCAGCATATGTTCTGGCAGAGCGGTTGAGAAAAGGATTTTCTCAAATAAGATTGGATAATTTACCCGGACTTTCCATTAGCTCAGGCATATCAACTTGCCCTGAGGATGGAAAAGATATTCAAACTTTGATTAAAAATGCAGACACCGCCATGTATTCTGCCAAGCAGAGAGGGCGTAACCAAGTAATTAAATTTTCAAAAAATATATCTCTAAGAACTCTAAAAACAAGTGTGGCTTAATGTGTTATTATCCTTTGTATGACGGGCATGGTTCACGAAAATTACCATGTTCGGACAATAGGATTCAAAAGCTAAGTCCCCGCGGCTTTACGCTTATCGAAATAATAATTGTGATGGCAATCATTGGGACCGTATCCGCCATGGCGGTACCGAATTATTTGAAATACAGAGAAAAAGGTAAAGTCGCTGTGGCTATAACGGATGTCCGTATAATAGAAAAACAAATAAATATTTATGCCATTGACACCGGTGGACTTCCTGACAGCCTCAACGTTTTATCCATTAGCAATATCATAGATCCCTGGAACAATCCCTATCAGTACTTAAGGATTGACGGTGGCGATGTAAAGGGAAAGGGCAAAATGCGAAAAGATCATTTTATGGTCCCGGTAAATACAGATTATGATCTTTACAGCATGGGGAAAGATGGAAAAAGTCAATCCCCTTTTACGGCCAAGGCCAGTCAGGACGATATTGTCCGCGTTAACAACGGCGGGTTTGTGGGTCTTGTTTCCGATTATTGATAAGAGTCTATGCCATGAAATTTGACACTAAATTTTTCCGCAGTAAGATCGCCCGCAGAATCTTTGTGTTGTTTGTCTCCTGTGCGCTTCTTCCCATTTTTTGCCTTTCCATAATCTCATATGTCCATGTGACGAAACAGCTAAAAAAGCAAAGCTACCAACGACTCAAACAATCGGTAAAAGGTCATGGTTTATCTCTTTACGAACGATTGATATTTCTCGAAACCGAATTGCAGTTTTTCGCATCTTTCCCGAAAAAGCCGTTACAGGATCCCGGCCAGAAACCGTTGGCTGATTTTAATGAACGACTTGCCAGTCGTTTCAAGGCGGTGGCTCTTTTCAACGATATGGATGAATATACCTCGGTTTTCAAAACCATGGACAATCCTAAAAAACCAGGTGTTCAAGAAATTAAGCACATGAGTGCCGGCAATACGGCAATCTCGGTTTTAAACCCTACTGGATCTTGGCCGCGAATATTTATGATGAGGCGGGTGGATTCAAAGGCTCTGAAATCAGGATTTTTAGTCGCAGAGATCAACCCTGCTTACCTATGGGGAATTGACCAGGGAAATGCCTTACCGCCAAACACCGACGTTTGTGTTTTAGATAAATCGAATAATATGCTTTTCAGTTCTTTTTCAAATCAAGATTCATTTTCCAACCGGGTTCGCATTAAGCTTAACAGCTCGGCCTCCGGTCAGTTTGAGTGGGTACACGAAAATGAAAAATACCTGGTAAGTTACCGTACAATTTTTATGAAACCCCGTTTTTTGGTCCATGGCTGGACCGTGGCGCTCAGTCAATCCAAAGCCGATGTTCTGTCTCCCATGTCTGATTTTAAGACAATTTTTCCCCTGGTTGTTCTTATGTCCCTGTGGGGGGTATTGCTTTTCAGCATTTACTATATCCGCAAAAGTATGGTGCCCCTTGAGTTGCTGAAAAAGGGAACCCGCCGGATTGCAATGAAAGACTTTGATTACCGGGTACAAATCACCAGCCGAGATGAATTCGAAGAGCTTGCTACAGACTTTAATGAGATGTCTGACCGATTGGACAGACAATTTAAGGCCTTGGACACTATGGCAGAAATCGATCGCGCTATTCTGTCATCATTGGAAACCAGAATAACCGTGGAGACGGTGATCCATCGAATGTACGATTGGTTTGCCTGCGACTTTGTTGCCATAAGCCTGATTGATTCGGAGCGAAATAATACCGCCCGAACATATTTTAGTTATTACAACCAAAAGAATGAATTAGGCGAACAATCTCTTGAATTCAGTACATATGGCCTTGAAGCGCTTCATGGCCATCCGGAATATTTAATCATCCAAGCGGACAAAAATGTACTACCCTATCTTTCACCCTTTGCCAAAAGTGAAATCAAGTCATTTTTAATTCTACCCATTTTCCTGAATAAAAAATTGTCCGCAGTCATAACCATTGGTCGATTCCAAGTGAAAGTCTATCGCGAGGAAGACATTACCCGGGCCCGACAAATGGCGGATCAGGTGGCTGTGGCTCTTTCAAATGCAAGCCTGATCAAAGAGTTGGAGCAGCTTAACTGGGGCACGTTAAAAGCCCTTGCGCGCACCGTGGATACCAAATCATCCTGGACGGCCGGTCATTCCGAGAGAGTAACAGACATGGCTTTAGAAATCGGAGCAGTGTTGGGGCTTACCCCTGAAAAGCTTGATAACTTACATCGTGCAGCCCTGCTTCACGATATCGGAAAAATAGGAGTTCCGGTGGCGATTCTCGATAAACCCGGAAAGCTCGATGATGAGGAGTACCGAATCATTAAAAAGCATCCTCAAATCGGAGCAAAAATTCTTGAACCCATCGCTGCATATAAGGAAATCATTCCCATCGTCTTACAGCATCATGAGCGCCACGACGGAAAGGGATATCCCGCCGGCCTTTCCGGTGATGCCATAGATATTGGCGCCCGAATTCTTGCTGTAGCCGATGTTTTCGATGCCTTGACATCGGACCGGCCGTATCGAGAAGGATGGGCTCTTGAGCGGGTCATTGATTTGATAACCCATGAAGCGAGCCGGCAGTTCGATCCTGATGTTGTAGAAGCTTTCTTAGAGATTATGAAGATACAAAAAACCAAAGTAGCATAAATGAACATTTATGGCACCTCTGGTATGAATTAGTCAAAAGGCAAAAGCCAATCTGCCGGAAAGAAGATGGAAAAAAATGAAATATAAATGGATTATCATTTGGGTATTTATTTTAATTATCCTATCGGTATTCATATTCTCCCTTAAAGAAGACGAGGTCTTTGCGGATCGTATGATCGGGAGATGGACAACCTCTGAACCCAGATACACAGACCGTTTTTTTGAGCTATCACAAACAACGTTTACTTACGGGCTGGGAGGAGATAAAAAAGACGTATGCGTTATCTCAAGTATAGAAAAAAGTGTTCAAGACAATAACACGTTATATACGATTAACCATCACAATACAGATGGGATGAAATACACTCGATCCTTTTATTATTATCCGGCAAATGGAGGCGTGATTAAATTCAAAAACCAAGAGGGTATCAAGTGGACTAAAAACAAGGATGCCGTTTCAGAAGAAAATCCTGAATCAGATAAAAATACAAAAAAATAGGTTAAAATGAAACGAACCGTAAATCAGCGAAAATTGAAAAACTATTTAATGGCCAATAAAAGCCAACTCAAAATAGCGCTTGCCAATCTATTGCTCGTGGTATTGGCCGCTGCCGTTATTGTTTTTACAATCTTAAAGCCTTTTTATCAGGACATATTTTTAATGGATGACCTTTATTCTCAGCATTATTCAGCAAAGTTTTTTCTTGTTTTATTAGATCGGTTATCCTTTGCATTCATTGCCATACTTCTCCTGGCTTTGATACATAATATATTGGCCAATCATAAACTTTGTGGCCCTTTGGTAAACTTTTCAAATACATTTAAAAAAATTGCTCAAGGAGATTTAACCCGAAAAGTTTTTTTGAGACGGTATGATTTCCTTAAAACCGAAGCGCACCAGATTAATGAAATGATTGATTTCCTGTCTGACCATATAACAAAAATTAAAAAAGACAATGAGCGGTTAATTTCGGCTTTAAAGGAAGTTGACACTGGTAAGATGGAAAAAAACAAGTATGAAAACGCCTTGAACACGGTTAAAAAACAGGCGAATCTATGCAATGAACACTTATCCAAATTCAAATGCGAAGGATGATATCCGCCTTCACGTTTTTTTCTTTCTTTGCATGGCCTTGCGCTCGGATAAAAGCTCGGCAAGAAGCTGGTCAATGGTCCAGTTTTCTGATGTTGGCGTCAAGGTCGCCCACAGGGTATTCTTTATGCCGGTTTTTTTGGACACCCTCATCAGGCTGATCAGCTCTTTCTCCATAATGCCGGAAACAATGATCGCCCTTGGAAGTTGTGAAGATTCCCCCTCCCCCTCACCATCGGGAAGTTTCAAAAGATCGGATAGCACGGTGTGGGATTGGTTTTCGGACACCCAGATTTTTGGAATAGTGCTGAGACCGACCATTTTAAGGACCGCGTTAAACTTGGACTGGGCATCGTTTGTAAATCCACATAGCAACAGTTTTTGGGGACCGTACAACGGTTTATCAGATGGTTTAATTTTTTCAAATTCGGCTTCCGCCATGAGACTCCTCCTCTTCTCGTTTCCAGATGAAAAACACCATATTCCGGCCGCCGTGTTTAGGGGGTGTTATTAAATAGTGCCTCCCGATCTTTGAGATTCCGGCAATCTCGGAACGTAAAAATCATCCTAACGTTTTTCAGCCACATGGACAACGGCGATCCCGTTGGTCAGTCTCCGATAAACAACTTGATGAAAACCAATATCCCTCAAAAGGGCCGACAACGCTTCCGGCAAAGGGAACATTCGTATGCTCTCGGGCAACAGCGTATACGCCTGCCGGGAACCCACCAAAACCTGCCCGAGAAGGGGTATCACATGAAAAGAGTATACATCATATAACCATCGGAACACGGAAGCGGTTGGTTTTGAAAACTCCAGACACATGATTTTCCCACCGGGTTTAAGAATACGATGCATTTCTCGGAATCCCGCATCCATATGGGTCAAATTTCGTATCCCGAAGCCCACCATAGCCGCATCAAATGCTTCATCCGCAAATGAAATCGACTCCGCATCTCCCTGAATATATTCGATGAGGTTTCTCCGGGCTGTGCAATTGCGTTTGGCACGTCCGGCCCGCATCATTTTACGATTGATGTCGTAAATGATGATTTTCCCGGAAATATCCACGGATCTGGCCGCCAACATGGCAAGATCGCCGGTGCCGCCGCAGACGTCAAGCACCCGGTCACCGGGTTTCAGATGCATCATTTTAATGGCCGTTCTTTTCCACAGGTAGTGAATGCCGAAACTCAGCAGCGTGTTCATGAAGTCATATTTGGAGGCGACCGTGTTGAAATGCCGCAGAGTCCTGCCGACTTTCTCTTTTCTGGGAATTTGCTGAAAGCCAAATGGAACCATCTTTTCTTGATCCGGGTGACTTTTGGGCCGACCCTGTTGCGCTTCTTTTTTATTCCAGATATTTTTATCACATATCATCATGTCAACCCGCTTTTGCCGGACCGCCGATCAAAATCATTTAAATGGTTTGCGGCATTTGGTTTACCGGTTATCTATGTTTCGCCGATGAAAGGCAGGGGGCGACCTTAAGCATCGCTTGGGCGAAAAGGTTAACCAGATTTGATTTTTGTGATTTAACATAAATATTATTACATATCAAAAGGCGACTTAAGGATCAAGTATATGGAAAAAAATAATCTGGGCAAACGCATTTGAATTGCAATATATTAGGTAGACCGCTCCACGACGGCGTGTATCTCTTTCCAACCGACTGAAACTTGTGCTTAAGCACCCGTAAGCCCGAGCCGCGCTGGAGTTATTAAGAACATTTCGTCACTAAATTATCGCGTTTATTTTTTAAGTCATATTTTTATTCGGATCGGGCTAACGCGCGCTAAAGCCCTTCAAACAGTCAGTCGGTTTCCAAGAGAAACACGCCGTCGCTGCGCTGCACAGAAATAAAATACGATTACCTTGAAAAAATAATAAAACTTTTGATAGATCGCGTACGGCCTCAACTGCATTATCCAGAACCTGGCAGATAGACAGCAATTACCGGGATGTAAGATTGACCTTTAATTAGGGCTAAAAATCTTGACGGCATATGATGGGCTTTGCCGGAATCCTTCACCCTCTCTATCCGAAGGTGGACTTGATAATTTGTTAAATTATGTTTATATTGGAATTTAGATTATTCTTTTTATAGAAATATGTAAGTTCTCAATAAATTATGATTATTTCATACACCAGAACTTATTGAGAACTTACCAGAAATATTCATTAAATAATTGAGAAGCCGGTATTTTTCGAGAGAGGAATTAAAAAATGATTGAATTCATATACCAGACATTGGCCAAATTGGGTTATAGCCATCCGTTGCATCCCGCCATAACCCATATCCCAATGGGAATGATCATCGGCGGGTTTTTATTTGCTGTGGGTTCTGTGGTGATGAAAAAGGATGACCTGGCCATAGCAGCTCATTATTGCTATACACTGGCGCTTATCTTTGTTTTGCCCACCATGATGTTGGGCTACATGGACTGGCAATATAGACTCGAAGCGGAATGGAATCGTTTGATTTTGACGAAAATCATCCTGGCAGTGATTTTGACCGGTATGCTGGTTATCTCCTTTTTTTATGGAAAGAAAAAACAAGTTAATATTAAACAGAAATTGATCCTTTATGTCATCTGTTTTGTCATTGCCATGGGTCTGGGATTCATCGGCGGAGAACTTCAATACGGATAAGGCCGGGCAAGAGCGGATGCTCTGACACGAAAAGGTTCATGTTTTTCAAAGCCTATGGAAACGGGACGGGATGCTTTGCCGTATAAGATCCCATGGATGAAATATATCATTTTTAACGTTAACGGATAACAGGATGGGAGAAAAAAATGAAAAACAAATTGTGGGCGAGTATCTTTTGTCTATGGGTAATTTTGAGTGCGGGTTTGTGCCTTGCCGTTTCAAATGGTTATGATCACAAAATTGCGGTTGAAAATATTGTGTTCGAGTGGAAACTGGCGGGTGAAACCATTCACATTCGACTGGTCGCAAAAACAGAGGGATGGGTGGGGATCGGTTTTAATCCGAGCAAACGGATGAAAGACGCTAATTTTATCATCGGATATGTGAAAGAGGGTAACGTCAAAGTCACCGATCATTACGGAACCACCGAGCGCCAACACGAAAAAGACACCAAATTGGGCGGTCAAATGAACATCGCGGACATTGCCGGAAAAGAAGAGAACGGTGTTACTGAGATTACATTTTCCATTCCTTTGAATTCAGAAGGTCCCAAGGATCGTCCCATATGGACAAACAAGGATAATACCGTGCTTTTGGCCTATGGCGCCGGGCGCGACAGCTTCAGAGCAAAACACCAGTTCAAGACCGCGCTCAAAGTCAACTTGAGTACGGGCGAGTTTTCAACAGTGAAATAATTATGGTGATCACCATGGCCGGTAAGATGATGAAGACCCTTGCGTCCTGTTTTATTGCCGGTATCCTTCTTTTCATGCCCGCTATAAATTGGGGAGATCAGGGAAAAGGTTCCACTGAACCTCTTCATCAGAAATCTCCTGCAACGCCCGAAGCCCACTCCCATCATGCGGTTTCTGCTGAAGATGCCTATGGCGCCGGGGGTGAAGAACCGGTGGGAGTGGAAGAACGTCTGGGTGAAATCCTCAACCTCGACCTAAGATTTCGGGATGAAGATGACCGTGAGCTGAGGCTGAAAGATTTTATTGAAAAACCCACACTGATTCTCCCGGTTTATTTTTACTGCCCCCAGGCCTGCAGTATGATGCTGGCCAGTCTGGCTTCCGCAATCAATGATGTGCCGCTCACCCCCGGGGAGAACTATCAGGTACTGGCCATCAGTTTCGATGAACAGGAAACACCGGAACTGGCGCGGGAAGCAAAAAAGAACTATTTAAAACTGATCCAAAAGGATTTTCCGGAAGATCAATGGAAATTTCTAACCGGCGACCGGAAAGCCATCCATGGGCTTCTGCACAGCCTGGGATACGGTTTGAAAAAAACAGGACCGCACATGTTTATCCACCCGAACGTCATGGTAGTCCTGTCACCTGCCGGTAAGATCATTCGCTATCTCTACGGCATATACTTTTTACCTTTCGACATTGGCATGGCCTTGACGGAAGCTTCCAAGGGGACTCCCCAGTTATCGATCCGCCGGGTATTAACCTACTGTTTTGATTATGATTCGGAAAAAAAGACATACGTATTCAAAGCCTTTCGGATTGTTGCCGTTACAATCATTCTGGTGCTGGCCGTGTTTTTGTTTTTTCTGCTTCGCAAAGGAAAGAGTTCAAGAGCTGTGACCGAAGACCATGAATCAGGAAAAACACCATGACGGATGCACCTTCATATTTAGAGACTCCGTCTTCTCCAAAGCTGAAGGGAATCTGGGCCTGGTTGTTAACCACCGACCATAAGCGAATCGGTATCATGTACTTGATGGCTGTTTTATTCTGGTTCTCTATTGCTGTGGGATTGGGCCTTCTCATCCGGGTGGAATTGATGACGGTTGGAGAAACCATCATGTCCGCCGAAACGTACAATGCCGCATTTACCCTTCATGGCGTTATCATGATTTTTTTGTTTATCATTCCCGGAATACCCGCCATTCTCGGTAATTTCCTGCTGCCCATTCAGATCGGCGCGAATGACGTGTTTTTTCCGAGATTAAATCTGTTCTCCTGGTACATCTATATCATTGGGGGTATCTTTGCGATTGTTTCTTTATTTACCGGAGGGGCGCCCAATACGGGATGGACATTTTATGTTCCGTTTAGTGTGCAAACAGAAACCGGGGTCACATTTACGGTATTGGCGGCGTTTATCCTGGGTATGTCTTCCATGTTAACAGGGCTTAACTTTATCACCACCATTCATCGCCTGCGAACGCGGTTGATGGGCTGGCTGCAGATGCCGCTCTTTTCATGGTCGATTTATGCCACGTCGTGGGTTCAACTCCTGGCAACGCCCATTCTTTCCATTACACTGCTTCTTATCGTTATTGAGAGAATTTTTGGCGTGGGGTTGTTTGATCCGAACAAGGGCGGGGATCCCATATTGTATCAGCATCTGTTCTGGATGTATTCCCACCCGGCAGTTTATATCATGATTTTGCCGGCCATGGGGATAATTTCGGAAATCATGCCGGTGTTCTCTCGCAAGGCCATTTTTGGGTATAAGGGCATTGTCGCCTCATCCCTGGCCATTGCCGTCGCGGGTTCCCTGGTATGGGCGCACCATATGTTCACCAGCGGTATGAGCGATACGGCGGTCTTTGTCTTTTCTCTGCTCACCTTTGCCGTTGCCATCCCCAGTGCGATCAAGGTGTTCAGTTGGGTGTCGACCCTGTATAAAGGCTCCATCGTTATGAGTCCGCCCCTGTTTTTTGCCTTGTGTTTTATCTACCTTTTTTCCGTAGGGGGGTTAACCGGACTGGTGCTCGGCGCTGCAGGAACCAATATTCACGTTCACGATACGCATTTCGTGGTTGCGCATTTTCATTTCGTTATGTTCGGAGGCACGGCGTTTGCTTTTTTCGGCGGGTTCCACTTCTGGTGGCCCAAGTTATTCGGGCGAATGTACAATTTTAAAAGAGCTTACATTTCCGCAATCCTATTGACCGTGGGCTTTGTCCTTCATTATATTCCCATGCTGATTTTGGGTCTCCAGGGAATGCCCCGGCGGTATTATAATTATCTTCCTCAGTTCGAGACCGGAAATTTTTTTGCCGGGATCGGTGGGTTTCTCATGGTTGCCGGCATTGCTTTCATGTTTATTAACCTGCTGCAGGGTTTGTTAAAAGGGGAACGTGCGCCGGCAGACCCGTGGGGAGGCACCACACTGGAATGGACGATTCCTTCTCCACCGCCTTTGCATAACTTTGCCGATTCCCCCCGAGTAAAACCATATCCGTACGATTTTTCCGATGTGAAAAAGAAAAAATCGGCACATGGGCAGGTGTAACACACTATGATGGTTGACACGGCTTCATCGGATAAGGTGGGCGTTAAATTGGGCATGTGGCTTTTCCTTTATACGGAAATCATGCTGTTCGGTGGACTGTTTGTTCTTTATGCCGCCTACTATACCCGATACACGGCCGATTTTATCCAAGGGGGCGAATCTCTGGATCTTTTCATGGGCGCATTCAATACCATCATACTTTTGGCCTCTAGTTTTACTGTGGCTGCATCCATTACCGCGGTTCGCCGACAACAAAAAAAGACGGCTTTGGGGATGGTTTTTACTTCGATTATTTTTGGATTCCTGTTTCTTGTAAACAAGTATTTTGAATGGGGCCATAAATTCGGAATTGGAATATATCCCGGATCCCCAACGCTTGAACAAGCCGGCCATGGGAAAAGCATTTTTTATGGGTTATACTATGTAATCACCGGACTCCACGGGCTGCACATCGTCATCGGGATGACACTGCTTTCGGTCAGTTTTTATTTTATTGCGAGTAACCGAGTTCATGCGAAGTGTTACGCGGTGCTGGAAAATTCAGGATTATATTGGCACCTGGTCGATTTGATTTGGATTTTCATTTTTCCTTTGTTTTACCTGATATTGTAAAAAGAAGAGGCCGCAATGGATTCGCACGAGGAGTTATGTGTGGAAGATAATGGTGTCGAACATATTTTGAGTTATCCAAAACTGGTTGGCGTTTTATGCGTGTTGTTCGGACTTACGGCGGTTACCATCGTCGTATCACGCATGGATCTGGGTATACTCAATATATGGATTGCGATTTTGATTGCATCCATAAAAGGCAGCTTTGTGCTCCTTTTTTTCATGCATTTGAAATATGAGTCCCGATTATTGAAGATGACATTTGTCGGAACCGTGGTCTGTTTGGCCATACTGATCGGATTCATTTTCTGGGACATCTCTTTTAGGTAAGGTCCATCCAGAAACGAGGATTTTTGTTCAAGATCAAGGCATGTGAAAAAAATAACCACAGGCATATATCTCATATTCCGAGGATTATTTTTTGAACATAACGCAGAGATTGGAAAAAAAGACCGTTTATGGATGGACATTAGGTAGAGATTATGATTACAGCGCCCAACCCCGTAGCCGGGGTGGATCAGGCATTCTATTATATTCTGGGATTTTCTCTGGTACTTCTGGTGGGAATAACCGTCACCATGATCCTTTTTGTGGTGAAGTACCGTCGCAGTAAACACCCGGAACCGTCCGATATCCGGGGAAACTGGAAGCTCGAAGTCCTGTGGACCGTAATTCCGTCCATCATTGCACTATCCATGTTTTATTTTGGATGGTCTTCCTATACGGGTTTGAGAAATGTGCCCGAGGATGCCATTGAAATTGAAGTGATCGCCCAACAGTTTTCATGGCTTTTCGTATATCCCAATGACAAAGAAACAGAAAATGACCTGGTGGTCCCTTTGGCGAAGCCCATCAGATTGAATGTCACATCCACGGATGTTCTGCACAGCCTGTATATCCCCGCCTACCGTATCAAGGTGGATGCGGTTAACGGCCGGTACAATTATGCATGGTTTCTGCCGGACAAACTCGGGTCTTTTTTCGTTCAATGTACGGAATTTTGCGGTGTGGGTCATTCGGAAATGAATGCAACGCTCCGCATCGTTCCCATGGTTGAGTACGAACAATGGCTTGAACAAAATGAATAAGACGAATAGTCCGATAGGGGCGGAAATCAAGACCGTCGGTAAACGCTGATGCCTTTATATTGACAAACCGTGGCTTCGAAGCTTTTTTCAGGTTTCAGGTTTCAGGTTTCAGGTGTCAGGAATGATGAACACAGGCGCTAAGTCTCACTTTATTTGGGCTTAAATCCAGGATTATTTGAGCCATTTTTAAAAAAATATTTAATTGTCATACAGGCAATTTTAAATGGTTTTTTTATCTTTTAATATTAAAATGTTACCAGCAGTGTATGCTGGGTGTAATTGAAAATAAAGACTGAGAATTTGTTGGCAACTAATGTTGAATTAAAAGTGTCATTTATTCTGAACCTTAGCCCCTGACACCTGAAACCTGACACCTGAAACCTGACACCTGAAACCAGGCATACGGGAAGGAATAAATATGGGATGTTTTTTAAAGCCATATTATGGACAATTTTAATCACCCCAGGCATGAACCCATATGAAAAGAGATGGCATATCCGTTTTGAGCAGTTCTTTATTTATTTCGCGCACCAATGATTGGTTTGGCCTGGTAAAGCTTCGGATCAGCCTGATGAATGCTGTTTCTGCGTTGGCCGGTTATCTAGTCTTTCGCCCATACATTGAGTCGGATTTGATTGCCACGGTGTCAAGTGTGTTTTTTCTGGCTTGCGGATCGGCGGCGTTGAATAATTACCAGGACCGAAACCGGGATGGATTGTTCTCACGAACACGGGAACGCCCGCTGCCCAAACAACTCATATCCGGCCGGCATGCCCTGGTCGTGTCCATGATCCTGATGATCATTGGACTGGGGGGTCTCTTCAGGGTTCATTCCATGGGTTCACCGGTGCTCTTGGGGGTCTTGGCTGTGATACTCTACAATGGCGTCTACACACCGTTGAAATCAAAAACCATTCTTGCCATTATTCCGGGGTCAATTTGCGGGATGCTGCCGCCGTTAATCGGCTGGATCGCAGCCGGCGGAAACATTTTCTCTTTACAAATTCAGGTTTTGATGGCCGTAATCGGCCTCTGGCAGCTGCCTCATTTCTGGTTGATTCTTTTGTCCGGGCATGAGGAGTATCGTCACGCCGGCATGCCGAATATGCTGAGGGTATTTTCAATTGATCAGCTAAACCGGGTCATGTTTGTATGGGTCCTGGCGTTTGCCTGTGTGGCCATGGTTTTGCCCATGGTTCAACTGATTATAAATACCTGGTTAAAGGGGTTGCTTGCTCTTTACCTGATGTTCCTGGTTTTCCTTTTCGCTCATGTGTTATTCTTTGTTCATAAAGTTTCTGGCTATCCATGTTTATTTAAGTCCCTGAACATTTCCATGGGCACTGTTCTTCTGGTCATTATAGCGGATCGGCTGTTTCTGCGAATGTGAAGACAATCCGGTCCTTTTTGATGCAGTCCATCCGTCCTGAAGGAGGCATAAGTGTTCACGGGCTCAGAGTAGTTTCACGGATAAAAGTTATCGGTTCACCTTACAAATCTGAACCCTGAACCGGAGACGGTTATGAGGAGGTCTTATGAAAGTTGCAATTTCATCAAGTGGCGGAAATTTGGATGAACAGATTGATCCGGGATTCGGCTGCTGCCGATGCTTCATCGTAATTGATCCTGCAACCGAGGCCTTTGATGTCCTCGAAAACAAGGCCCCGGCTTCAAGCAGCGGTGCGGGTATCCATGCCGCCCAAATGGTTGTCGCCGCAGGGGTTGACGGAATAATTACCGGAAAACTCAAGCCCAGTGTCACAAAGACTCTGGAGGCTGCCGGCCTGAAGGTCTATCTCGGCGCCGCAGGAACCATACGAGACGTCCTGAAGCAATATCAGGATGGCCTGTTGCTGAAGGCCTCAGATCCCGCGGTTGGAGACGGCACGGGCACGGAGCCATTCAAAGGCCGTGGCACGGGTAGAGGTATGGGCCAAGGTGTAGGCCAAGGTATGGGGCAGGGTATTGGACAAGGTCAAGGCATGGGCCGGGACGGTGGTTTTCGCGCAGGCCCTGGCGGATATTGCATCTGTCCGGACTGTGGGGAAAGAGTTCCCCATGAATTGGGATGTCCCTGTTTTGAGAATACATGTCACAAGTGCGGAACGACGATGACCCGGGAATTGACTGACTAAAACTCCAATGTATTCAAACAGTGTACGATTTCGTTGCGGATCATTCATTACGCTTAATTTGGGGCTCTAAAAGAAAAAATCCCCAAACCATCAAATAAATGTAAAGGGAAAGTGATGGAGAAGGGTGAAAAAGTTGCCGCTCTTGCAGTTGGAATAAATTTGGTTCTGTTTGGTATAAAATATATCTTTTCCACGCTTTCCGGCAGTATTGCATTAAAGGCCGATGCGTTTCACTCTTTATCCGATGTTGTGGCATCTTCTACGGTTTTCGTCGGCTTGATCATCGCCAAACGCAAAACAAAATCCTTTCCCTACGGGCTTTACAAGGTCGAAAACCTGGTATCTGTCGGGGTTGCGCTCGCTATCTTTTATGCGGGTTACGAAATCGTAATGGAAGCAACAAAGGGTATAGCCGTGGAGCTGAAAAACATATGGTTAACCATTGCAAGCGTGCTGTGCATAATCGCCATTACTTACGGGTATTCACGATATGCGACCAAAGTCGGCACAGAGATTAACTCGCCGAGTTTAATCGCGGATGCCAAGCATATCGGTGTGGATATGTTTTCCAGTACAATGGTGTTGGTCGTACTTTTATCAAGTTTTGCAGGTATCAACCTGGACAAAATCTCCGCTTTCATAATTGTAGTCATCATTGCCTGGAGCGGCGGTAAAATCCTGATCGACGGCATCCGTGTATTGCTAGATGCTTCTCTGGACTACAAGACGCTCAGCATTGCTGAAAAGCTGATTCTTGCCGAACCTCAAGTAATGGAAATCCCACATCTCATGGGGCGAAATTCAGGGCGCTACAAGTTTATAGAAGCAGATATCTTCCTGAAAACCCATGATCTTGACAAAGCACATTTTATCGCCCATCGAATCGAAACAAATATAAAAAGACAAATAAAAAATGTGGATCGCGTGCTTATTCATTATGAACCGAGTAAAAAAGAAAATTTCATCTATGCCTTGCCATTAAAAGATGATAACCAGCATCACATCTCCCGTCACTTCGGAGAGGCTCCTTATTTCGCGCTGATCACTGTCAGAATAAAAGATAAGAAAGCCATTGAACAAAAAATCGTTAAAAATCCATTTACCCAAGTAGAACACGGAAAAGGAATTTTGGTCGCGGAATTCTTGAACAAGCATCAGATTGACGTAATTATAACTAAAGAAAGTTTTGAGGGTAAAGGACCCTATTATGTGTTTTCCAACGCGGCCGTGGATAATTTACTTACAGAGGAGGAGACGGTGGATAAAGCTTTGGAGAGTATTGGAATTTTCTTTTTAAAAATCGAGAATGCACCTTAGGGCTCACTCAAAAATTACTTCATAGGGTTATTTTAAAAGATGAACGTCCAACATCGAACATTGAACGTCGAACGTCGAATAATGATGTCGCTCCACCCCCCCAAATTATTTTAAAATCGAATGAAAAACAAATCTGCAATAACCAAACCATTCAACGGTTATTTCTTTTTCTTTTCGGGTGTTTTAATATTCATAACAAAAATTTTAATCAATTCTCATGTTTTCTCTAAAACATCATTTGGTAGTTCAGTTTTTTATTCAACATTCGATGTTCGATGTTCAGCTTATTCCTTATTACTTCCATTACCTAAAAACCATGTACTTTATTTCACAATTTCAATTCATCCTCACCGTTGCTCGTTAATTATCTTTTAATTAATAATTATATAAATCAATTGGATACATAACATTATCCGGCTTGTTTATATTCTGGCATCATATTTGCTGTTTTTTATAATATGTATTTGGGTGATAAAAATATGAGGCTATGGGTACTTCTATTCATTTTCACGGGAAGCATTTTGCTCTTATCCGGAAATGTTTATTCACTGAATTTAAACAATCCGGTGGATAAATATTCTTTAAACACTGATTCGTTTCCGTTCGCTAAAAATAAACGCAATGATCATATTAATTTTGCCGGCAATAGCATGATTACCGGTTCTTTTTCCTTGATTAAGTGTAACAATACCTGCGGATTCATGGACACTTTTAATCAGAGCCTGATAAATATCCCCATGCAAAACATTAAGACCAATAATTGTTGCAATTTTACGGATGAGGTGCGTGAGTGTTTGATATTGAAGCTTGCCTCCCTGATCATCAAAAATAAAATAGATTCTAAAACCACACTGATTTGCAATCCAAAATTACTTCTCGCTTTCTATCTTCATCGGGAAGTTAAACCGGTATGGGTGACTAAAGATGGGTTGAACAATAGGGCAGAAGTCCTCATAAAGACAATTATAGAAGCAGGCCATGAGGGACTCGATTCAGAAAACTATCATCAGAAAGATATTTTGACCTTGCTGACTGATATTAAATTCAGCCTGGCGTCAGATACACCGGAACCTGCAAAGTTGGCAGAACTTGATTTACTCTTAACGGATGCATTTTTTTCATATGGATTTCACCTTTCAGAAGGGATCGTAGATCCTTATTCCAATAATTTGAATTGGTACATAAAAAAACCAAAGAGAATGCTGGGAAAGATTTTTCAAAGCGTGTTGTATGATGGCAAAATGGAAGGATTTGTTGATGTTTTGCAGCCCCATCATTCCGGATATTTAAGATTAAAACTGGCATTATTAAAATACCAAAAGATAAAAAGATCGGGTTGCCGGCATGAAGTACCTTCCGGGGGGAAACTGCGGAAAGGCGATTATGGAACACGGATTGCCGCTTTACGATCACGCCTGATCATTTCAGGTGATCTGACAGACTCAACCAACAGCAATCAGGACTATTTTGATGAAGTTTTGGAAGATGGTGTCAGAAGGTTCCAGGCCAGACACGGGCTTGAGGTCGATGGAATTGTGGGTTTAAAAACTCTCTCGGCTCTGAATGTTCCGGTGGAAGACCGTATCAGACAGATTCGAGTAAATATGGAACGCTGGCGTTGGCTCCCCCAAGATTTAGGGGATTGCCACATTATGGTTAACACTGCTGATTTTAAACTTGATGTTGTTGAAAATGAACGAATCATAAAATCGATCAGAGCTATTGTTGGAAAAATGGAACGACCCACTCCTGTTTTGTCGCAAAAAATAACCTATCTTGAATTGAATCCCTATTGGAATATCCCCCACAACATTGCCGTGAATGACGTCTTGCCCTGTATTAGAAAATACCCCGGTTACTTGGCTGATAATAACATCCGGATATTTGCAAACTGGGAAGAAAATGCAAGGGAGCTGAACCCGGAATCGATTGACTGGGCGACCATCACAAAAAAGCGCTTTGTCTTTAAGCTCAGGCAGGACCCGGCAAATTCAAATGCCCTGGGACGGGTAAAATTTGTTTTTCCAAATGCCTTCAGCATATACTTACACGATACGCCGGCTCGTAACTTATTTAACCTGACACAACGCACCTTAAGTTCCGGTTGTGTCCGTATTGAAAAACCCATGGAACTTGCAGCTTACCTTTTGCAAAATAATTCAAAATGGAGTTTCAAAAAATTAGTTGCTGCGGTGAACCGCAAAAAGAACAAAACAATATTTTTATCAGAACCGATAAAAATTCATATTCTTTATTGGACAGCCTGGGTTGACAATGATGGTATAATCAATTTTAGAGATGACATATATGGAAGGGACCGCCAGTTGATGCTTGCTTTTAAAGAGAAAACGACTTCTCCAAAAGTGTTATACGGAAAAAATTCAGTCAAAAAATATTTTTCATCCCGGATATCGCCAGTATCTAATGGGTCCAACATCAATATGAATAAAATTAGAGCATGGGTAGTAGCCGACCCCTCCAACCTTTAACGCCATTGCTGTACGGCGCAATTGCGGAAGACTGATATCCGGCAGTCGAAAATCAATGGCTTTGCCGTCCATGTGAAGGCTATTTTTAGCAACTCCTTTACGATTCTTATATAAATACTCATTTGTTTCAGGAGAACGATACCCCGAAACAATATGAAAAGGTTCTGATATGTTAAGCTTCTTTCTAATGGAATACAGTATATTCAATAGATTGATATCAATGGATTTAATTTCATCTGTCCGATGATCACGAAGGGTGTAATTAATATTTTTCAGCGCCATGGGTATATATTTGCCCTCGATGTAATAACACACGTCAAGATGTTCGTCTGTATGCGTGTTGTAAAAACAAAGCTTACGTTTCGGCGATAAAAAACGATCAATGGTCGCAATAGCCGGGGCAGGGCATAAGCATACCATAGCTGCTTGGGCTCCGAACTTTAAAAAATGACGGCGATTGAAATCCATATTCTAATAACCTCGAGTTTATTGACTTTCTGAAACAAGTATTTAAAGCTTAACATCAAAACTTAAAACTCTCGTAAAATAGTGTTTATCTGGTTTTTTACAAGATCATCAACAGCGACATGAGATTTTTTGTTAATTGGGTCCTATATCAGAACCTTAAAAACAATGAAATACTAAATTTATACCTTCATTGCGAAAAATTGCTAATTTCTGCATTGGAAACTTAATTAGTGCTCAATATTGATTTATGGATGGGCATTAATTGACGGTCTCGTAAAAAGTCCAACTTCTGCGTTGTGCTGCATTTCGCAATCATTCAACGTACGAAAAGTACGCCTCATGATTACAAAATTTGCACGCCTTGAATTTGAACTTTTTACGAAACCGTCTAAATCGGACTTTTTACGAGTTCATCTTAATTAAATCGTCCAAAAACCCAATCAGGTCTTATCTGCCATAATCCGTTATATCTTCCCGTTTTTCTCAATTCTCGAGGCAAAATTTATTATCACTCCCAATTCACTTTGTTAAGTCATGCAATAATAGAATATTTAAATCTACCATATATTGTATTAAATTATTCTTGACATACAAGATATATTATTTTATAGGATATTTAAATATATTCCTAATTTCCTTTTCACATTTTAACAACAGGAGATTCAGAATATGAGAATGTCGTTAATCTGGTTAAGTCTTTTATTACTTTCTTGGGGCCTCTTAATTTGTGTCGTTTATGGAGGCTATGAAATAGTTCAGATATGTTTTAGGCTTTTTGGATAATTTGACTTCAATGCCTTTAAATGACGTTTGGGTAAGGGATAAATGCTTCTATTTCAGTAGCTGATTTTTTCCCGTCTGGGTTTTTGCTGTATATCCCCTCTTGGTTTGAAACCTATCTTCTACAAACATCTATCTTTCCCGGCAAACAGTTTATTATTTTTTAGTACTGATAACCTGACTGTAGTATAATCGAAGGTCTGCATGGTGCGGCGCAGGCTTTTTTGTTTAGATGTGAATATACTTGACTTTTATTATGTTGTTTGTAACTTCTCAATAAGTTCTGCTGAATTAATTGATCATATTGACCCGGATCCATAATTTATTGAGAGTTACTGTTGTTTGTTGTAATATATTGATATCAAATAATATTTTAAGGAGGAGGACCAATGAAAGAAATTGATGTATTCCTAAAAACCGTGGTGGAAGGCATGAAAGCAATGGCACAGGGGATTGAAGCTTTGGCAGAGAAACTGGATACTATTGCAACGTCTGGTGTTGATGAAAAGGGTAAAGCTAAACCCGCTCGCAACGCTCGGTCAAAGCCCAAGAAATCGGCTGCAAAGAAAGCCGCTCCCAAGAAACCCGTAACTGCAGCTGAAACCGTGCTTAAAATCATCAATAGGTCAAAAAAAGGTGTCAGTCCTGCGATCCTTTCTGAAAAGACCGGGTTTTCTCGGAAGAAGGTTCATAATATCATTTATAAGCTGAAAAAAGAGGATAAAATCAAAAGCATTGGGAAAGGACTTTACTTGAAGGTGTAATCATCTTCTGCTATTTTGAGAGAGCAAATAAAATCAATGGGGTTAGACCTATGAAAATTAAACATTTTTTAAAGCTCTCGGTATGTGTAACCTGTTTGAACATTGCTTTATTCTTTCCTTTTATGACGGCATATAATGCTCTGGCAACTGATGATCCGGTCAAAATAGGAGTTCTTGCCACAAGAGGACCTGAACAATGCCTGGAAAAATGGTCGCCCAGTGCTGAATATCTTTCAGCCGGAATTCCGGGCAAGTCTTTTATAATTATACCGCTTAATCATGAGAAAATTTACTCTTCCGTTGAAAGTGGAGAAGTCGATTTTATTCTGGCCAACTCATCCTTTTATGTGGAATTGGAACACAAGTATGGAGCAAACAGAATTGCTACCCTGAAAAACCGGTGTCTCGATAGCTTTTATACCAGATATTACGGGGTGATTTTTTGGAAAGCAGATCGGAGCGAAATGCGACAGCTCAATGATCTTAAAGGCAAAACTTTCATGGCTACAGCGGAAGGCTCTTTCGGGGGCTGGAGGATGGCATGGCGGGAACTGAAAGAAAAAGGAATCGATCCGTACAAAGATTTCAAAGATCTTAAATTTGGCGGCACACAAGATGCTGTGGTTTATTCGGTTAGAGACGGGGGCGTTGATGCCGGAACCGTAAGAGCCGATACATTCATAAGAATGGATTCCGAAGGAAAGATCAACCGTCAAAATTTTTACGTGGTTCATGAACACAGCAAAGATAAGGTGTATTGCCCGCCATTCCCTCACTCAACCCGGGGATATCCGGAATGGCCCATGGCAAAACTAAACCACACTCCGGATGAACTTGCGGAAAAAGTTGCAATAGTACTTCTTGAAATGCCCTCGGATTCGCCGGCCGCCATCACCGCAAAATGCGGTGGATGGACAATACCTATGAATTATCAGCCGGTTCACGAGTGTTTGAAATACCTTAAGGTGGGACCATACAAGGATTTATATAAAATAACCCTAAAAGATGTGCTTAAAAAATACTGGTACATTTTCGTAGTCTCATCCGCTATCTTTTTTATAATGGCAGGCTTTATTTTTAAAATTTTGCATTTAAATCGAACCATAAAGGCAGACCAGATAAAACTGGAGGCAGAGATCAAAGAAAGGTATCACGTGGAACAGGAATTAATCGACGCCAAGAAGGCTGCGGAATCTGCCACCAGAACCAAAAGTGCATTTCTAGCCAACATGAGTCATGAAATCCGGACGCCCATGAATGGTGTTATTGCAGCCGCAGATCTGGCTCTGAATGAAGAACTGCCTCCCAATGTGCGTCATTATCTGAGTATCATTCAATCTTCAGCCTATTCCTTGCTGGAAATCATCAATGATATTCTTGATTTTTCCAAAATAGAGGCCGATAAACTCGATTTAGAATTACGCCCCTTTATATTAGATGATGTGCTTGACAGAGTGTCTGATATATTCCTCAACAGGGTTGCTGAAAAGTCAATCGAGCTCCTTTTAGATGTTGATCACAACACCCCAAAGAACCTGATCGGCGATCCCTTAAGGCTTCAGCAAATTATTAGGAATCTTGTGGATAACTCAATTAAGTTCTCACGTAAGGGAGGCGTTGTTATTGTGGGGATAAAACCCACGGAAACACTACCGGACTCCGTTACCCTGTCTTTTTTTGTGAAAGACAACGGTATCGGAATCGCTCAGGAACATATTCCGGACCTTTTTAGACGCTTCAGCCAAGTCGATATGTCCACAAGGCGCAAATATGCCGGAACCGGCCTGGGCCTTAGCATTTGCAAACGGCTTGTTGAGATGATGGGGGGTAAGATCTGGGTACAAAGCAAATTAGACAAAGGGACCTCCTTTTTCTTTACGGCACCTTTTCGTCGGCCGGCTAAAGAAATGCCAAGAAAACTTGTGCCACCTCCCGACATCCGGGGCATAAAGGCATTGGTTGTGGACGACTGTCCTGACAGCAGAGCCATCATACAAAAAATGCTGAAATCTTTTGGTCTTCCGGTAGAGTCTGTTTCATCAGGCAAAGAAGCGATACGTGTGTTGGAAGAGACGCGTACCAGTGAAGAACCGTTTAAGCTGGTTATTATGGATTGGATGATGCCCGAGATGGATGGAATCGAGGTTTCGAAAAAAATTCGCAAAGATCTGAAGCTGACCCTTCCCATCGTCTTGATGACCGCTTTTGGTCGAGGAGCCGAAAAACTGATCACCAAACAGGATGAAATTAATGCCTTTCTTAATAAACCTATTGCTCAATCAACCCTTTTCAATGTGATTATGGATGTGTTTGGGAAAGAGGTTTATGGAAAGGAGAAAATAAAACATATCACGACCAGAGCCTCTCTTTACAAAAAACACCTCAAAGGGGTTCGAATCCTTGTTGCAGAGGATAATCTTACCAATCAAGAAATTGCAAAGGCCATACTGGAAGGAGCGGGAATTATTGTAAAGGTTGTCAATAACGGAGAAGAAGCGGTTGAAGCGGTTAAAAAAGAATATTTTGACGCCGTGCTCATGGATGTACAGATGCCAAAAATGGATGGATATGAAGCAACACAGGCGATCCGAAAAGACCCAAAAGTCAAATCCATCCCAATCATCGCCATGACCGCTTATGCAATGAAGGGGGATGAGGAAATGTGTCTGAGTGCCGGAATGGATGCCTATATCTCGAAACCCATCAGACAGGGCAGGTTATTTATGACCCTGTGCAAAGCAATAAAACCCGAGGAAAAGCAGCCACACGACACCAAAGAGACTGAACCCGTCCGCCAAGACAAAACTGCCGATGAGCGAGCAGTAACTGCCGATGGTCTTCCCTCAAAACTTCCGGGAATCAATATTCAAAATGTGCTGAATGCATTAAATATTGATAGGAATCTATTCAAACAGATATTATTGGGATTTCTCCAAAATAATAGGGATACCATAAGCAATATTAGAAATTCTTTTGTGAATAAAGATTGGGAGTCACTTGCGCATGTGTCTCACACCCTCAAAGGAAGTGCCGGAAACATAGGTGCCGAAAAACTGTATGAGGCGGCATTAAATCTTGAAACCGCCAGTAGAAAAGGGGGGAAATATCCCCCGGATTCCCAGCTGATTGACAAAATTGAATCAGCTTTGAATCAGGTCTTACAATCGTTGCAGTCTCTGGTTGAAACACCAAAAGCCCAACCATCGAAAGCAAAACAAACCTCTCTGGAAGCCGAGAGATTTTTGTCCATGCTGAACCAGCTTGCAGACGCCCTGGATGTTGCGGATCCCGAAGAAATTAATCGGCATTTTAATTCGCTGAAGGAGCATCTTGACAGATCAACGTCCCAGCAACTGGAGATTCAAATCAATAACTATGACTATGACAAGGCGCTTAAAAAAGTTAACGAAATAGTGAAAAAAACCGAATAGCAAGGTGAGGGCCGTGGAAATAGCCAAACCTCTGGTATTGATTGTCGATGATAACCCAACCAATATCGACCTTTTGGTGAATACATTAAAGATGGATTACCGGCTGGGAATCGCTAAAAACGGGCCGAAAGCGCTTGAGTATGCAGAGAAACATATTCCGGATTTGATTCTTCTGGATATCATAATGCCCGGAATGAATGGATATGAAGTATGTACCCGGCTCAAAGCCACTGCAAAAACCAAAGATATTCCAGTAATCTTCATTACTGCAATGAGTGAAGGGGGGCATAAAACCAGGGGATTTGAAGTCGGTGCACTGGACTATGTCACTAAACCGTTTCATGCAGGCGAAGTCAAAGCCAGGGTTAAGACACATTTGTCTCTAAAAAAGGCACGGGATCAAGAAATATTTATCGCCTCTAAAATTCAGAAAACCCTTTTGCTTGGTCAGCCGCCGCAGAATATCCAGGGAATTCAGATCGCCCATTTAACTGCCGCTTCACAAAAGGTTGACGGCGATTTTTACGATTTTTTCATGCACAGCAACCAATGTTTTGATATTGTGGTTGGAGATGTTATGGGTAAGGGAATTCCTGCGGCCCTTTTGGGCGCGGCATTAAAGAGTCATTTGTTGCGCGTTCTAAATGAATTTAGCCTGTCAACCCATACGGATAAGCCGATGGAGCCGGCACAAATTGTTTCATCCGTTCATGCACATATGATCGAACAACTCGTGGATTTAGAAACCTTTGTAACCTTGTGTTATGCAAGATTCGATATCACTAAGCATCTGTTTAGCTTCGTTGATTGCGGGCATATGAGAACCATTCATTATCATGATAAAACAAACCGTTGCGTTCTGCTTCAGGGAATTAACATGCCCCTTGGTTTTCCGGAAAAAGAGCCCTTTCGGCAGACTGCCGTTGATTTTAATCCCGGAGATCTTTTTGTATTCTATTCAGACGGATTGACAGAATCCAGAGATCGGGACGGTAATTTTTATGGTGAAAAACGTCTGGTGGATTTTGTGCGAAGAAACGCAAATATTGAGCCGAAGGATCTTATAACCCAAATCTGGGACGATATTATCGCATTTTCAGAATCGGAAACCTTTGATGATGACGTCACCTGCGTTCTGGTTAAAATTGATAACCAGACGTCACGCGAGGTTTTTACGAAAGAAGATCAGCTGAACATCATGAGTGATCTCAAAGAACTGGGAAGGGTTCGCTCATTTATCCGCAAGTTCTGCGCCGGGATTGATGATTCCGTTCTTGATGACAAACGGTTGGGGTTGATAAAATTGGCGGCTACCGAGGTCACGTCCAATATAATTAAACATTCCTATAAGGAACGTGCCGACAAACCTATTCAAGTGAATGCCAAAATGGGGCCGGATGAGGTTGTTTTTGAATTTTTTGACTGGGGTGAAGGATTCGATCCGGAGTCTGCTCATCCACCGGTGTTTGACGGATCACGTGATGACGGATTCGGTCTTTATATTATTGCTCATACCATGGATAAAATCATTTATTCACGAGAAGACCAAGGGAAAAACTGCGCCTGTATGAAAATCAAGCTTATTGGAGGAAATTGAAATGGAATTGAACACCGAAGAAATCGGTGAGGTTACCGTTGTTTCAGTGCTGACACAAGTGATAGATGCGGGTAATGCCGATGATTTCAAAACAGGCTTTGCTTCCGTAGCCAAAGGGTGCAAAAAGATTGTATTGGAATTGAGCCGTGTAAATTTTATTGATAGTTCGGGATGCGGCAGTTTGTTATCTTGCCATAGACAGATAAAAAGTTTGGGAGGAGATCTTAAAATATGCGGCCCTCAAGAAATGGTGCGCACGCTGTTTGATCTTGTTCGAATGTATAGAGTCATTGATATTTTTGATTCAAAAGAAGAGGCGGTAAAGGCGTTTTTAACTTAGTTTCTTAATTGTGAATTTTGTGCTTTTTGTGGCAAAACTTTTTCAATTCTGCCACTAAGGCACCAAGGCACGAAGAAAGAATAATAAATATATCCTTTGTGTCTTAGTGCCTTAGTGGCATTTTTTTCGGTTTGACCGGGTTAGCTCTTAGGACCCATAATAATTAATTAAAAGTTGTTCAATCTTTTCTTCAAGCATTTCATATGACAGATACCGCCATCCAAGCATATAGTTTTTTTCAACCATTTGGGCAATTCGCTCGGGATTTTTTAACAGCTCCTTTATTTTGTTGACCGTATTTTGTGTGATATAGGTGTTAAAAGAAATTACATCAAAGCCTTTGGGTTCGATATCCGCTACAAAAATTGAATATCTGTTAATCGCGATGGGCTTTCTAAAATAAATGGCTTCAACAAACGCATTGCCGTATCCTTCATATGCGGATGGATATGTTATAAGATCCGCATGCTGATAAACGTCCCACAGGGTATAAATTTTCTTGCCGTTTTCATCAAAACCTCTTTGCAACCCGATTCTGTCTGATATTATTTTTAGATCGACGTTCATCAATTCCACAAACTCTTCGATGCGCATTAAATAATCCTGCCCTTCATCTCCTGATTTGTGACTTATCACAAGAGAAGCCTTGGGGTGATCAAGTCTTTTAACAATTTCAACGGCGGTTTCGATGCCTTTTCTTGAAACAACCCTCGTGGGTTGAAGCACCAGGAGAGAGTCCGGGTCAAGGCCGATATCCTTTTTGAAATCGCGATTATAATCGTCCGGTTGGGGGGGAAGAACTTTGAAATCCACAACATTTGGAATTAATGTCCAACTGGCTCCGGTAAAGCTGCCAAATTGCTGCCCGGCTATAGAATTAATTACCACATGTTGTATCTTCGGATGAACCGGCGGAAATGCAGCTCTTAAATAATCAGAAGAAATCGGGCTGTAGAATCTTTCTCTTTCCCAGAAAAAGTCATGATGGTGGGCTATTGTGGGTAGTTCCGTTTCGATGATAAATTCTGTTATCGCGAGACCAAGGGGAATATTTACAGGAATGGCCAGAGCATTTTCGACAACTAAAATTTCGAATTCGAATTTCGAATAAAATTTTGAAATCTCATCTTTCAATTCTTCTTTAAGTTGCTGAACTTTCCTGCTGATTTCGGGGGTGCGTTTTTTCTCTACAAAAATAGCCTGTTGAACTTCAACAATTTCCTCGTGCTTAAAGAATGCTTTAGGTGCAAGATGAGAAATTGCGGGATCCGTGTCAAGTTGTCCTGCCATAAAATATACAGGGCAACCCTTTGATGAAAGCAGTTCAGCCCATTTCTTGGTTTCAAGGGAAACCCCGTCCAATCCGGCAAATCTTGTAGAAATAAAGCCGAATGATGGTTTTTTGCGATCCCAAATACTCATAATACGGTCATTTGATTTAGAATTGAAAGCCTATCCCTCTGGATTAGTATTTGCGCGGGACATATAACACCGGGTTGTTTATGTGTCAATCATTTGCAGGCCATATTATTTAAAAATGGTAAAATCACAACCTTGACTTTGAACCACGATAATGATTAAAGAGGGTATAGTCATTAACGCCCATAATAACAAGCCGCCGACCTATTTTTTTCATTTACAGCGGCAAAACACGAGGTTCATTTCATAATTATTTGGAAAATGACGCTTTTCGATAAAATTAGCAATAATTCAAAGTATATACCGGGTATATATAATTACTGTGATCGGTGGTGTGAACGCTGTGCCTTTACTTCTCGCTGTTTGAACTTTGAAATGAGTGAAGAAAAATTCGGTGATCTTGAATCGGTAGATATAACCAATGAGGCTTTCTGGAAGAAACTGGGTGAAACGCTGGATGAAACCTTAAATATGTTGAGAGAAATGGCGGAAGAACAGGGGATCGATCTTGATTCTATTGATATTGAAGAGGATGAAAAATTTCAACGGCGATTTGATAAAAATAACGTGGTGCACCTCCTGTCTCATATGTCAAAAGCATATATTACCCTGGTTGACGACTGGTTTGACTCAAATGCATATTTATTTAAACGGAATGAAGACCAAATCCATACGAATCCAGGTCTCTATGAAATTCCATCTTCACCACAGGAAGATACGGTTACGGTGATCGACTCTATAGAGGTGATCCGGTGGTATCAGCACCAAATTTATGTAAAACTCAAAAGGGCACTTCACAGCGCTCAAGACGAAGAGTTTGAAATATTGAATAATTTTGCCAAAGATTCGGATGGCTCAACAAAAGTTGCACTGATCGGCATGGACCGTTCCATCAGCGCATGGGGTAAGATTTTGAAATATTTCTCCGACCAGAAAAAAAATATTATAGGTATTATTACTCACCTTGAACGGCTTCGCAAGAGAACCGAAAACGAATTTCCTGATGCCAGAGCCTTTGTAAGGCCCGGATTTGATAAAAACTAAACCCGACAGCTAACAGCAATATAGATACTATAGAAAGCACAATTACAGAACTTGGAAAGGAGAAATTATGAGTATCGTTAAAATCATGCCATGCCTGGATATGAAAGACGGCCGGGTGGTCAAGGGAGTACATTTTGTTGATCTCAAAGATGCAGGTGATCCGGTTGAAAATGCAGAGTATTATCATAAAGAAGGTGCCGATGAACTGGCCATATTAGATATAGCGGCAACCTTGGAAAACCGAAAAACAAGACTCGAATGGGTCAGTAAAGTCTCTTCGGTGATTGATATACCCCTCACCGTGGGCGGCGGTATCTCCACTTTACAAGACATCGAAATGGTTCTTAATGCCGGTGCTGACAAAATATCCATGAACAGCGCTGCAGTCAAAGACCCGGATTTGGTGGCCCGGGCAACGGAGCAGTTTGGCGCCGATAAGGTGACCGTGGCCGTGGATGCCAGAAGAAACAAAGAGATGCCTTCCGGGTTTGAACTGGTTGTCTCCGGGGGCACAAAACCCGTGAGTCAAGACGCAATAGCCTGGGCAAAACAATGCCAGGAACTCGGAGCAGGCGCAATCCTGCCGACAAGCATGGATGGAGACGGTACACAAGCCGGCTATGACCTGGAATTTACCAAGGCCATTTCGGATGCAGTGGACCTGCCTGTAATCGCTTCAGGAGGGGCCGGTAATCTGGAGCATTTCTATGAGGGGGTCGTCCAGGGAGGCGCTCAAATTTTACTCGCGGCCTCGGTTTTTCATTATCGCATCCTGGGTATTAGACAGGTAAAGGAATATCTCAGGGAAAAAGGCCTGCAAGTCAATCTGTAAGATGTTTTCAACGGTGACTCGCCGAACGAGTCACTTTCATCTCTTTTCAGGACGAGCTTCATAGGTCTCCCACTTGGCCTTTTGATCCAATCGAGGAACCTACAACGGCTCGCAATGGGGATATTCCCGTTTATAGTTGGGCGCCCTTTTTATCTGGAAACTCTCTTTTATAGGGTGTTTAAAAACCTCCCGCATCTGAATTCATGAATAAAATATCTTTTTGCAGGCAGGTTAATTCATTCTCTTTGTTGCCTGAAAAACCGGACCGATTTTACTATTCCCATTTTTTGGCATATTCAGCGTCGTTATAAAGGGGAGCGCCATACTTGATTTTTCCATACTCTCTGAAAATCTTTTGGCCCTCGGGAGAGCTTACAAACCTCACGAACCCTGTAAAACCAATATCTGTAAAATCGATTTCTTTTTAGTGTTCATTTATCTTTTCCTTTTCGTCATTCGGGCTGCCAGACCAGTTTAAACAGGGGATTTTTGACCCGTCCTGTAAATTTTCCATGGGTCTTGCGAAAACGCCTATTCTCGGACATTCTCCCAGATCAACAGTTTTCTCAAATAATCTTTCTTAGTGACAAAATTCCTTTCATCACTAATATACTCCCGCACCCAACTCCATCCGCTCCAGATTGTGGGATCCCCATAGTCGAGTATGGCCACACTTTCACCCTTATCAAGCACGTCCTTGATAATATTAACCGCCTTTGTGCGCTCTTTATTCATGAGTTCGTCAATTTTATCTTGAGACAAACCGGGATTCTTTTTTTTCAACCTCGGGGGTGCAAACTTATAAATATCTAACAGGACGGGCTTATCCCCCATGTATTTGGCAAAACGGTCCTTGATATCCTGCGTACAGACGAACACATCGGCCTTTGCCATATAAGAAATCGCTTCCAGGCTGACCAGTTTCATGTCCCCGCAGCCCATACCGATCACATAGATTTTAGGCGCTTGACGTAAAGAGATCACCTCGATCTTTTGTATGGCCTTTACTTCCCGGTCGGACATGAGGTCGTCCGGCGAAACCAAAAGGAACTTCCCTCCGTTTTTAACCGCTTGACCATTGATCCTGTCGGCCAGCGTCATGCGGTCTCCCGCAGGGTTGAGGAAGATCTCACCATAAGAAAAAAGGCTGCGGTAGCCGTCAGGGGCCGAAACCAGAAATGTTTTGCTCAAATCAGGCGATATTCCCGCCTTGTCGAGAATCGCCTTGAAAGGTACCCCTGCAAACCTGTCAATCCCGTGATACCCTTTGCCCTCTCCCAAATGCGTGACCCTTATCTCTCTTCTATGATAGGCGCCCAAGTCCTTGATAGTTAGAGTTTTTTCCATGGAACCGGTAATGGTGAATTCGGGAGCATAAAGCTTTTTTAGTTTTTTTGCCGGCATTTTCGGGCGCAAATCCAGAACTTCTATGGATGTAATCTCTTCCAAGGAGCGATCTGCATAGGTATCACTGCTTATAACGAGTTTGGGAAACCCGATTTTCCGTTGAAACTGGTCCAACCGGGATTTATAGACTTCCGGACTGTGGCAGCGCTTGCAATCCTTATGGGGCATAATGGGTGAAGCAGAAGTGGCAACAATGATCCCGCCCGGGTTTCTGTAAAACACCTCTCCCCATGAAAGGGCTACCTGGTCGCCCTTTTTGTTGCGCACCCGGATAGCCAGATCCACCTTCTTTCCAAAGGCAGTCTCTTCCTTTTCCACATTGGCAAGCTCAAGAAGGGACTTCAACGAAACACCTGTGTAATGAAAAACACCCCCAAAACCGCCGTCAGACTTGACCTCATTGAGCTGTACCCGAATGGTATCAAAACCATCCAGATCTTGCCGGGTCAGATTTAAAGGCTGTCTGACCAACCCGGTTATGCCAAGTGATGATGGAAAAGCTGTGCATGGCCCGCAGACCAGCCATAAGACAGCCAAAATTATTAAACCCGCAAAAGTTTTTTTCACGTCATGCTCCTTTTGATCGTATGTTACTGATACCTCACTGTAAAACCTGCCAGAAAGTTCAGGCCGGGCTCCGGACCGCTCCCTTCAACTTAATCTATTAATATTTGAAAGAGGCACCCAACCATATTGTTCTACCAGGAGCTGGAAAATATTTTTCCGGCTCACGCTCTTTGTCAAAAATATTATTCACCGCCACATAGGCATCGAAGTGATCCATAATGGGCTGAGTGATCTTGGCGTTAAGGAATGTATAGCCCTCGGTTTGTTCTTCAGGATCATCGGGGTGCTTGAATGTGGGTAGCTGATCATAAGACTTTCCCACGTGGAGCATTGCGCAGTTAATTTTGGTTTTAAAGTTTGGAATGACATACTGTAATGCGAGGCCCGTTTTATATTTTGGTGTAAATTCAACCTTATCCGTCACCCTGTTGGAACTTTTATTTTTAGCGTCAGTGTAAGTGAAGTCTGCCTTGATCAGCAAATTTTCTATGGGTCTTACCAGGAAATTGAATTCTAAGCCGGTAATCTTAACATCCTGATAATTAAAATATTGACTGTCAGGATTATCTTGGACATCTCTGGTGATATAATCTGAAATATCGTAGTAAAAAGGCGACAGTGTAAGTTCCAGAATATCTTCATGAGTCAATGAAATGCCGGCGATGTAATTAATGCTCGTTTCGGCCTCCAGGTCAAGATTGGGAGTGTCGGTGAACATTTCGCTGAGCGTGGGGAAGCGCGTCTTGCGGGCTACCGATGCAAATACTCGAATCACCTCATTTGCTCTATAAGTGATACCCACCATGGGATTGAATTCATTCATTGTATCGGGGGTATCAGATTTTATAATATTGCCGTCGTTATCCGGGTCTGATTCTGCTTTGTCCGTATCATACCAATCATAGCTTGCTCCCGCAACGATGGATAGCTGATTGTCTAAAAAGGAAGACTCATTTTCAAAAGCAAGAGTACCCGTGTAAGCGAAACTATCTGCGAAGGGCAGGGACTCATCCGCCCTTTGTTCATGTGAGTCTCCCCTGTAGTTAATCGCAAACCTTACTTTATCCCAGTCCACTGGCTTATATTCGGTCGTTACCATTCCTCCGATAATATAATCCTCATAGTTGCTCAAGCCGATACGGTTTGTATAAGCCAAGTCATCATATGAAGCAAGATCGTCCTTGTGATTATGGTAGAACAAAGTGCCCTTCATGCTCCATTTGTCCGTGAACCGGTGCTTTCCGCTCAAATCAATGCCGTAATCCTCATATTTATCCCACCTGAAAAGACTAGAAAAGTAGTCGCCGTAAAACACTCGAACAGAATCGGTATCCGGCGGAATGCCTTTTTCTGTAGTTACATAATGCAGATTCGCATAGACTTCTGTATCCTCCGATGGCTCAAATCCCACCTTTGCCCAGAAATTGTCGGTCTCGTAGTCGGAATTATTACGATCACCCCCATCCTCAATGGTAGCGGATGTTGAACCACCTGGAACTTTTCTCATAGTACCTGCCTGGGGCTCAAAATCATCCGACAACTCCCAGGAATCCCATTCCCTGTGTGAATAACTCAGCCAATAGCTAAAAACACCCCGCTTCATGCCGTGCGACAGAGCAAATTTATAAGGATCATCCAGTCCGTCCACGCCATATTCAACATTTGCTGAAAATGAAGGTTTTTCAGTGGGCTTTTTCGTGATAATATTGATGACGCCACCCAAAGCGTTCGCTCCATATAGAGCAGATGCCGTACCTTTCACCACGTCGATCCTTGCAACGCTGTCAAGAGAAATCTGGTTCAAGTCCAAACTGCCATAATTCGTTTCATAGTAAGGAACCCCATCAATCAGCGTCAATATTCTCTTTTGATCAAAGCCGTGGACTGAGATATTTGCCTGATTCTTTGTTCCCGTGCTGACCACAACCCCCGGGGTATAGGTCAGAGCCTCAGGAACGCTGAATGAGTTGGTGGCCTCAAAATCCTCAGGTGTGACTTCCGTGGTGATTGCGGTGTCCCTGACCGCTGATCTTTCACCTTTAACCACGATTTCCCCGAGAGTATAAACTTCAAAATCCTTGGCCACAGGGGCCGTTTCCTCAGCCACACAAACCGTTGTAAAAATGAATGCCAAAACAAAAAAACACGCCCAAAAACCAAAAGCATTACGAGCCTTCATCTTTATTTTTCCTCCTTATCAAAAAATTAGTTTTAAACATCAAATTTCTTTTATATTCAGGTTTGCTGTATTGCTTTTTTGTTCTCAGGCTGTCGCCACGTCATAATCGTGTAGATCCCTATCCCGACAATCATTACCGGGAAAAAGGAAAAGACAAGGATCTTGACAGGATTTTTGCTGACAACCAGCTTAACCCCCGGCTTTTGTACCGCATGATTACCGCCGGTTATGTCTTTCGTCGGCGTAAATCGTTTCAGTGTTACCTGTATATTTTTGTATGTAAGGGGAATCAAAAAATAGATACGACCGCTGGTTACTTGTTTTCCGTCTCGGCTCAGCGTCACTTCAGAAAAGTTGGCGTCATGATGGTACTCCTCAGGGCTCAATTCTTTCAGTGACTTCCCGAGAACCCAGGGATTGTCCACAAAATGAACGTTTGTAAGGTTCAAAATGTACCCATCCTTCAGGGCAAACGATTGGCCCTGTTGAAGCTTTATGTTCTCATGTCGATAGCCGAGAAAGAAGCTGCCGAAGTGGCCGAATGCCACCATACCAAAGACCATATGGATGATCAGCATGACCATTTTATGCATGATCAATTTGATGCGTATGATTTTTAAGATCTTAACCCATGAACAAAAGACCAGGTTGATTGCAAGAACGGCCATTACAACACAAAGCCCCACAAACCAGAGTTTCATCAGCAGGGGAAGTCCATGAGTCCGTGAAAACCAGTCAGGAGCCAGAGTGCTGTTCATCAAATCAAATCCATGACCAAATGTGTTTGATTGTGAAAGCAGGATTCCCCAAGTGAACCAGAGCATCAAGACAATCAGGATGATCGTTGTAAGATACAAAGAAGAGAGCTGTTCGGAGATATTTTTCATGACAATCCTTTGGTTACCTGAATCGTCAGCATCAACAGGACGGTTACGGCGCCGATCACAGATCTGATGTCATCTGATCGATGATTTTTGCCCGGTATATGAAAGGCGAACATCAAGCAGAGGATAATCAGGGTTGACTGGAAAAAAGTTGGGCTCCAGTGCCAGAAATCTCCCCAGCCCCTCTGGCACCAGATCATACCCGAGTATTCCGAACAGAGGAAAAACACCGTGGTCAAAAGCAGGAAGTTTCTGCCGCTAAGGAAAATATAATTCCTGAGTTGTCTGCGCCTTGACTCTAACCGAAAGCGAATGAAATGAGCGGCTGAGAAAAGCATGGTTGCGAGGGCAAGATTTCTGAAGCCGTGAAACAGGACAACCCAAAGAAATGTTTGATTGGGCCTATAAAAGGATGGCTCTTTGGGGAAAAAGAGAACTATTGTCAAGAGAAAAAGGATTTCAATCCAGACCCAGCATCTTACATCCAGTCTGTGTTTTTCAGTTTGGCTGCAGAAACATCCCAGTCCCCCCAGGATGAATGTGACAAATAGAAGACATTCAAAGACATTAAAGAAAGGGAAGTGGTCGGATGAAATTGAGATAAGAAGCAAAACCAGGAGATTGACAGTTAGGGCGATAATAGACAAATACCGCCACGGAATTCTCAACCTCAAGAGGTAAGTAATCAATGTTGCTGCATAAAAGAAATAACTGGTTGCATAGCCGACTATAATCAGATTTTTCATATCTTCGATGGACCTGTAACCTAAGGCCGATTGCCGGACACTTGTCGCTGAATACGGCAAACCCGACATTATCAAAATTCAGACACTAACAAGTGATCTGAAAATAAAATTCAAAAACAGATTCGCAACTTCTCCAAGCCAAACGGTTAATACGGGGCATCAATTAGGTTATTAGGTTAATTTTGTCAAGTTTAAAGCACCAAATAATAATTTATTAACTTTAAATAACCTTAAATAACAAATATGACTGCTTTTCTGATATCGAATTTTGCAGAAACATCTCTTGAATTACAATCGGTATCTCTTGATGAGGCTCCTTTCAAAAAGAGCTCCTTGAGATTAAAAAGGGCGAAGTTGTGCAAATGATTTTTTTTGAATTGTTATATCCATCGTAAAATGTTAGTAACCAAATTTAGGGCTTTGCCTCAATTGGAAAAACGGCCCCGGTGAAGTTAAATGTCACCCTGTTAAAATCTGCCGGCCATGTCCCGGCATTTTTACGGGGATTTACGGTGCAGGCGGGGCAAAAATGATGGCACAAAGAGGTTATCATTAATAAACCCGTAATTTCATAAAGTTGTATAATTCCAGAGACCTAAAATTACTGACCGAATTAAAGATTATTGATGGTGTTTATCCATATATCTAAGATAGCTGTTTTTGCGTTAAGCATTTTTACGGCTATGGGCTGCCAAACCGGAATTGCCGGCGGTTTTTCCTATGGTACGGACAAAACGGTTGTGGGATGTATGCGGCATCACACCATCGCTCCCAAAGAAAACCTTTTGGACATTGCGAGAAATTTCGGCTTGGGCTTCAATGAAATCCAGCTTCTATATCCGGAAATGGATCCATGGACTCCGGATTCCGGACGTTGCATTGACATCCCCACCCGATGGATCTTGCCATCGACCCGGCTTCACGGGGTTGTGATTAATCTGCCGGAATTGAGGTTGTATCACTTTTTCCCGGAAATCGGTATGGTGACAACATTTCCGGTCGGGATCGGAAATCTTGGATGGGAGACACCCGTAGGCACCGGCAGGATCAACCATCGAAAGTTGAACCCCGAATGGGTGGTTCCAGAGTCACTAAGACAAAAATACGGATTCATATCGATACCTCCGGGACCGGATAATCCTTTGGGGAAATACTGGATGGGATTGTCAATTGACGGATATGGAATTCATGGAACCAATTTTCCCTGGGGCATCGGACGGCTCGTTAGCCATGGATGCATCCGTCTGTACCCTGAACATATTTCCCTCCTTTTCCAAGAGGTTTATATGGGCACACCCTTTGAAATTATTTATGAACCAGTGAAGATTGGGATTCAAGCCGGAAGCATATTTATGGAAATTCATCCGGATATTTACGGAAAGATACCGGATATGGCAGCGTACATCAAGCGTCTATTGAAAGAGAGGTGCCTTTGGAATAGCATCTCACTTGAAGCGGTTAAAAATGCCCTTCAAAAGCAAAACGGTGTCCCGGTTTGCGTGGGATTTTTAAAGAAAGGAGGTGATGTTTCAATCACTACGGAAGCGACGGACTCCTAACAACATTCTGTTTATTTAATACCCAAGGAATAGAGGAGGAAATTAAATGATTATACGGAAATATGGATATGTTTTGTTGTGTTTGGTATTATCAATGTTTTTAGCTGCTATGATCATAAGCTGTGCCACGTGCCAGCCGGTGAAAGCGTTGGAGGCTCAGGTTCAGCAGGCCCTTCAAGAGGCTAAAGCGGCCAAGGCAATAGCCCAGGAATGCACACAGAAAGCTGATACAGATGCTCAACGTGCTGAAAACGCTGCAGGCCGAGCCGAAAAAGCGGCCGACGATGCTGCAGCCTCTGCACAAAAGGCGGAAGACATGGCCAATAAAGCAGAAGCCATTTTCAACAAGGCGATGCAGAAATAACTCTTCTCCCCAGGCCCGGGGCGTGATCTTTGAAACGCTCCGGGTTTGGGATTAACTAGTGTCCATCTGTCCATCCCCAAACGTCTTCTTTCCCATTGTTTAAAATCCGATTCTATGCCTTCCTGATATTATCTTTCAGAAATGATTTTCATGTGTTATAAAAATATTTTAGAAAGCAGGACGGGGCAGAAAGCGAATAAGATAATACGTGATTAAACGTTTGGGAAATTTTATCCCGCCAAAAGCGGAATAAATATGTTTCGAGTATTCCAACATTAATTTTTTATGCAAGATTCCGTTAATAAAATATTTATTGGTTTTTTAAGGCAGCCGGAAACCCATAGAAATAAAAGAGGCATAAAAATGAATCCGCAGTATTACATAAGATTGGAAGACAAATTCGGGGCTCACAATTATAAGCCTCTTGACGTGGTGTTGCACCGCGGGGAAGGAGTTTGGGTCTGGGATGTGGAAGGCAAGAAATACATGGATTGCCTTTCCGCTTATTCGGCGGTCAACCAGGGACATTGCCACCCGAAGATCATGAGTGCAATGATCGAACAGTCCCGGAAGTTAACCCTGACTTCTCGTGCCTTCCGCAATGATCAATTGGGCCTGCTTTATAAAGAAATCTGTGAACTGACCAATTCTCACAAGATTTTGCCCATGAACAGCGGAGCCGAAGCGGTTGAGACGGTCATCAAGGCCGTCCGCAAGTGGGGATACAAGGTAAAAGGCATCACCAAAGATCAAGCCGAGATCATCGTATGTGAGAATAACTTCCACGGCCGGACCATTACCATTGTTGGGTTCAGCACGGATGAACATTCCCGCGACGGGTTTGGCCCTTTTACCCCGGGTTTTAAAATTATCCCTTTTGGTGATATCAGTGCTCTTGAAGCGGCGATAACTCCCAACACCGTGGCATTCATGGTGGAACCGATCCAGGGGGAGGCCGGGGTAATTATACCTCCGGCAGGATTTCTAAAGGAGGCCAAGTCTATTTGCGAGAAAAATAACGTGGTTTTGATCCTGGATGAAATCCAGACCGGATTGGGCCGGACAGGCAAGCTTCTGGCCGAGCAGCATGACGGAATCGAGGCTGACTTAACCCTTATCGGAAAGGCACTTTCCGGGGGGTTCTATCCCATTTCTGCGGTGCTTTCCAACAAAGAGGTCATGGATGTTTTGCGTCCGGGGGAACACGGGAGTACGTTCGGAGGCAACCCTCTGGCCTGTGCCATTGCCAGGACCGCTCTTAAGGTTTTAATTGAAGAGAACATGATTGAAAACGCTGCTGTCATGGGGGAGTATTTTCTGTCCAAGTTGTCACAGATTAAAAATTCCCATATAAAGGAAGTCCGGGGCAAGGGTCTTATGCTCGCCGTGGAATTTATTCCCGAGGCCGGCGGAGCCCGACAGTATTGTGAAACGCTGATGACGCAAGGTCTGCTTTGCAAGGAAACCCATGAGAACGTCATTCGTTTTGCACCGCCCCTGGTTATTACCAAAAAAGAAATCGACTGGGCCATGGAGAGAATTGAAAAGGTTTTGACCCAAAAATAGATAGGGTGTAAATCAAGGCCGTTGGTAAAGGGTGATCCTTGTCTATTGACAAACCGTGGCTCCGAAGCCCTTTTTTTAGGTGTCAGGTGTCAGGTGTCAGGGTTAAGGGGGAAAGAGGTAACCAATAGCAATTATATGGACGTGGAGGATCTTGAGGTCTATAAAAAGTTGTGTCGGTTACACAGTTGTTGAATGGATTGGAGAAAACATTGGAGCGGAAAGTCCCAGAGCGAGAACGCCGCTGGCAGTTAACTGAGGAAACGGTAGTGTATGGCGTAAATGATGAATCGTTCCCTCAGGGCTGCATGCCTCCTGACACCTGACACCTGAAACCAAATAGCCATGGCAATCTTAGCAAACAACAGTCTTGATTTACACCCAAATAGATACTTATCAGAGGAATCGTATGGTTGAAAAGGTCATTATAATGGGCGCCGCCGGGCGGGACTTTCACAATTTCAACATTTATTTTAAAAACAATCCCAGGTACAAGGTCGTCGCTTTCACGGCGACCCAGATTCCGGATATAGAAAATCGCCGCTATCCACCCAAGCTTTCGGGAGAACTTTACCCGGACGGTATACCCGTCTATCCTGAAAATCAGCTATCCGATCTTGTTCAGCAACACAAAGTGGATCTGGTTGCTTTTTCCTACAGCGATATTTCCCATGTGGAGCTCATGCATAGGGCTTCTGTGGCTATGGCCGAGGGTGCGGATTTCATACTTATTGGCGCCACATATACGATGCTCAAATCAGAAAAACCGGTGGTAGCTGTTTGCGCAGTACGGACGGGATGCGGCAAATCACAGACCACTCGCCAGGTATGCAAGATCATGAGGAAAATGGGAAAAAGGGTTGTGGTTGTACGCCATCCAATGCCTTACGGGGATTTGACGAATCAGATTGTGCAACGCTTTGCCTGTTATAGAGATTTTGAGAAGCATCAGTGTACCATTGAGGAAAGAGAGGAGTATGAACCCCTGGTGGATCAAGGAATTGTGGTTTATGCTGGAATCGATTACGTTCAAATTCTTAAAGCAGCAGAAGGGGAAGCCGATTTTATTGTCTGGGACGGCGGAAACAATGATACGCCTTTTTATTATCCGGATGTTCACATTGTATTATTTGATCCTCACCGGGCAGGACACGAGTTGCTGTATTATCCCGGTGAAACCAACATGATCATGGCAGATATAGCGATAATAAATAAGGTGGATAGTGCAGATTCAGAGCAGGTCGGAAGGGTACGAAAAAATATAGAAAAACATGCGCCCAATGCCGATATTGTATTAGCGGAATCAGCTGTTTTTGTTGATGATCCGGATCTTATCCGGGGAAAACGAGTCTTGGTCGTTGAAGACGGGCCAACGCTTACTCACGGAGGAATGCCTTTTGGAGCCGGAACCATCGCCGCTAAAATGTATGAAGCAGCGAGTATTGTTGATCCCAGACCCTACATTTTCGGAACCCTAAAGGATACTTTCGAAAAGTATCCACATATTGGCGCCCTGCTGCCTGCCATGGGATACAGCAAAGAACAGATTCACGATTTGGAAATCACCATTAATAAAGTCGACTGTGAACGGGTTCTCTTTGCAACGCCCATTGATCTTCCCAAACTCGTTTCAATCAACAAACCGACTCTCAGAGTATTCTATGAATATCGCGATCATAGCAGGCCTTTATTGGAAGAAGTACTTTTAAAACGTTTAAATGTATGAAAAATGCAACCAAAACTCTGATAGTGGCTCTTGGCGGAAATGCTCTCATCCGGAAAGGACAGGAAGGCACCATAGAAGAGCAATTTGAAAATCTCAAGGTGCCCATTCAACAAATCGCCAGGCTCTCCAGAAAATATAGAATTATCATTACACACGGTAACGGGCCTCAGGTGGGAAACTTGTTGCTACAGCAAGAACACTGCCGTGTGGTTCCTAAATTGCCCCTGGAAATTCTGGTTGCACAAACCCAAGGTCAGATCGGCTACATGATAGAATCGACATTGGACAGCGAACTCATGGAATTAGGGATCCATACCCAACCTCTGGTCAGTCTTATCAGTTACGTGGTTGTAGATGAAAATGACCCGGCCTTTCAAAACCCTTTAAAACCCATCGGCCCTGTTTATTCGGAAAGAGAAGCCGCATCTCTTCCATATCCCATGCGCAAAACTGCCAAAGGATACCGGCGAGTGGTTGTGTCTCCCAAGCCTGTTAGCATTGTTGAAAAACGTGAAATCAAAAGACTTATCGAGATGAATTTTATTGTTATCTGTTGCGGAGGCGGCGGAATACCCGTAATCCGTGAAGGACGAGCCTTCCAGGGAATTGATGCGGTTATCGATAAAGATTTGGCCGGCGCGAAATTAGCAGAGGAAGTAGGGGCGGATATTTTCTTAATCGCAACAGATGTTCAAGGGGCTGCGCTTAACTATGGGGGTAAGAATCAAAAATTCCTTGGCTCCGTGACTCTTGAACAAGCGGAACGATACATAAAAGAGGGCCACTTTGCTCCGGGTTCCATGCAACCCAAAATAGAGGCGGCCATGCAGTTTGTTTTAAACTGTGGTGGAAGATCTGTAATCACTTCACTTGAAGATATTGAGCGAGCCGTTGCCGGAACAGCCGGAACCGAAGTGATTCAAGGAGGTCTTGAGTCTCCGGATAATCAATCAAAGGGATAAAACTTGTTAAGCCTATCGAAAAGATTACCTTATTTGATGTTTTGACTGACGGTCTATTCTGCCATCAAGGGCGGCCCGTATTCGATTTCGTTCGGCTTTTATTTTACGAAGCTTATCTTTGATTTTTTCTTTTTTCTCCGGTGGTGCATTTTCGAGTTGTTTTTCAGTTTTTTCGACTTCTTGCAACAGACGATAAAGTTCTTGGGCAAGCATTTGGATAGACATGACTGTTTTCTGAAATCCCTTTAAAAAATAACTCCAAACTTAATTGAGGAATTAGGAACTTTTTTTACAATTGAGCCGCTCCATGAATAATCCACAACCACATCGTACAAACTCATGCATAAGGGCTCGTAACGAAAAAACAGTGTTTCAATATTTAAATAAATAATTAAAAAGAATAACATTTTTATCTTTTCATTACGAAATCATAAAAGCGCTGTTTTTTCGCAACGATTCCTAATGCATTCAAACAATGTACGATGTGGTTGTGGATCATTCATTCCGCTTAATGCGGGGCTCTAAAGAATAAACTCCCCAACACCTCAAATTAATTAAGTTACAAGTAACACCCCATATAGCTAGCGACTGCTATTGCGTCAAGAATTTAAATGAGATATAGATGTGGTGTTTGAGAGTTTTTCGCAACGATCCCCAATACATTTAAACAGTCTACGATGTGGTTGTGGATCATTCATTCCGCTTAATGTGGAGTTATTTAAAAAAACTCTCTCATATATATACAAAAAAATGATTTTTGGAATAGAGCAGGATTAAACACTCAGTGGAGATTACCATGCGCGTGGGTATGGGATATGATGTTCATCGACTTGTTGCCGGGCGGAAACTTGTTCTGGGCGGGGTTGACATTCCGTTCGAAAAGGGATTGCTCGGACATTCGGATGCCGATGTCCTTGTTCATGCGGTGTGTGACGCACTGTTGGGCGCTGCGGGTTTGGGAGATATCGGCTTGCATTTTCCGGATACCGACCCGGAATATAAAGACATTTCCAGCATAAAAATTCTTGCCAAAACCTATGAACTGGTCAGCAGCAAGAATTTTAAAGTCATGAATATAGATTCGACGATCTTTGCCGATGCGCCTAAACTTTCCCCATATAGAGAAGCCATGCAAAAAAACATTGCCCGAACAATTGAAATCGAGCCGGAGTGTGTTAATGTAAAAGCAACAACGCTCGAAGGTCTTGGAATGATCGGAAAAGGGGAGGGTATCGGGGCCATGTGTATCGCTCTCCTTCAGTCTATTAAAAAAACGAAGAAAAATAATTATTCTGAATAAACTATTGATTAACTCTTAAAAGTCCGATTTAGACGGTTTCGTAAAAATTCAAAATACGACTTTTTACGGATGTTTTAAGTTTTAGGTATTAAGTTTTAAGTATCTATTAAAATAATTAGTTTTAATTGCCTAAAACCTAAATCTTAAAACCTAAGACGTAATAAATTCTACTTTTTACGAGTTCATCAACTTTTAAACTAGGAAAAAAAATTATGGCGTTGCGCGTTTACAATACATTGGGCGGGAAAAAAGAACGGTTTGAACCCTTGGAATGCGGCAGGGTCCGCATGTATGTTTGCGGTCCTACCGTATATGACGACTGCCATATCGGCCATGCTCGGTCAGTGGTGGTGTTTGATGTTATTGCAAGATATCTCAAAGCAAAAGGATTTGAGGTGACATATGTCAGAAATTTTACCGACGTTGATGATAAAATTATTGATAAAGCCAACCAGCTCGGCATGGATTGCAAGGCAGTTGCTGAAAAATATATCACGAAATTCTATGAAGACATGGATGCCTTGAATGTTGAACGGGCAACCATCGAGCCAAAAGCCACCGAGCATATGAACCAGATCCTAGAGTTTGTTGAAAAGCTGATACAAAAAGGTTTTGCATACCGTATAAATGGTGATGTTTATTATTCCGTCGAAAAATTCAAAGAATACGGAAAACTTTCCGGGCGCAGGCTTGAAGATATGGAGGCCGGAGCAAGAGTCGATATTGATGAAAGGAAACGAAACCCATTTGATTTTGTTTTATGGAAATCCGCAAAACCTGGAGAGCCCGCTTGGGAAAGCCCATGGGGTATGGGAAGGCCCGGTTGGCATATTGAATGCTCGGCCATGAGCAATGAATATCTGGGGGAAACCTTCGATATCCACGGCGGCGGTAAGGATCTTTGTTTTCCTCATCATGAAAACGAAATCGCCCAGTCAGAAAGCGTTTCGGGAAAACCGTTTGTAAAATACTGGATCCATAACGGCTTTGTAAATATAAATCAGGAAAAAATGTCGAAATCGTTGGGTAATTTCTTGATGATAAAGGATGTTTTAAAAATTTATCATCCTGAAACGGTGCGTCTTTTTCTTCTTTCCAATCATTACCGCAGCCCTATTGATTTTACGGACAAAGCCTTAGATGAAGCAAAAATGGGACTTGATAAGATCTATGCGCTTCTTGAACGTATTGAGAAGAAGATAAGTTTGAAGCCGGATCAAAACATTGAGCCCGGGAAATGCTGGCAGCGATTTTCAGATGCAATGGATGATGATTTTAATTCCGCCCGGGGTATCGGCATCCTTTTTGACACGGTTCGAAGCATCAATCGCTTGTTGGATCAGAAAAAAAACGATTTGTCACCTGAAATTAAAAAAACCGCCCAATCCCATCATGCCGACATTCTGAGAATCGGCGGCATATTAGGAATACTTACGGAACAACCCAAAGTTTATTTCGAAAAAAAACAGACTCGAGTCCTAGAACAAAAATCCATTGATCCGGAGGTTATTGATCAAATGATTAAAGAACGGGATGAGGCCAGAAAGGAAAAGAACTGGGAAAAGGCGGATCAGGTAAGGAATCAGCTTGCCGACATGAATATAATTTTAGAAGATCGAGCGGAAGGGACAATCTGGAAGATTAAGGATTCATAAAAGGCTTGTATGCCTAAATTGATCATACGTAATTATTTGAGGGGTCGGGGAGTTTTTGGAATTTAATCGCTCCATGAATAATCAGCGACTACATCATACAAACTCATACATAAGGGTTCGTAACGAAAGAACAGAAAATATAGTTTTAAATAAAGTATGTTATATGGCTAACCGTTCAAAGAATTTTTATTACGATTACAGAATATCGCTGTTCTTTCTTAACGATCCCTAATGTATTCAAGCAGTGTATGATTTCGCTGCTGATAATTCATTACGCTATTCTCAAACATTCACAAGAAAAACACCCAGACTGCTGAATTATTTTAAATTCGTGTTTATTCGTGTTCATCCGTGGTTTTATTTTACCGCAACTGGACATGCTGAAGAAATACCTTGTAAGATACAAAGGTGCTTATTAATATATAATTCAAATATATACCATATCTAATTTCATGCCCTCCTTTAAGTTAGTTTCAAACTTTACACCCAAAGGTGATCAGTCCAGCGCAATCAAAGCCTTGAGCGAAAGGATTTTTGCCGGCAAAAAGCACCATGTTCTCTTAGGGGTAACAGGATCAGGTAAAACGTTTACCATGGCACACGTCATTGCAAAGGTTGAGAAACCTACCCTTGTAATTGCCCCGAACAAAACTCTTGCCGCTCAGCTTTTCAATGAGTTCAGAATGCTGTTTCCGGAAAATGCTGTTGAATATTTCGTCAGCTATTATGACTATTACCAACCGGAAGCATATATTCCTTCAAGCGATACCTATATTCAAAAAGACTCTTCAATCAACGAGATGATCGACAAACTTCGACATTCTGCAACACGGTCGGTTTTGTCCCGCAGGGATGTGATTGTTGTGGCCAGTGTATCGTGTATATTCGGACTCGGCGCTCCTGAAGATTATCTGAAAATGCGTGTGGATATTGAAAAAGATATGGAATTGGTTCGCGACAAACTCCTTTCAGATCTGGTTGCCATTCATTACGAGCGGAATGATATGGATTTTCACAGGGGAGTATTCCGGGTCAGGGGGGACAGGGTCGAAATTTTTCCGGCCTACGAAGAAGACAGAGCGTTCCGTATCGATTTTTTCGGGGATGAGATAGAAGGTGTTTCAGAGATTGACCCACTCAGAGGCATTGTTAAAAAACGTTTGAAACGGACGACCATATATCCTGCAAGCCATTATGTTACTGAAAAAAGTGTTCTGCAAAAAGCCACAGAGACAATTATCGATGAATTAAAACAAAGGATCGACTATTTCAGAGCCGAAAACAAGCTCATTGAAGCACAACGAATTCAAGAACGGACGGATTTTGATCTTGAAATGATGCAAGAGCTCGGATACTGCAACGGAATCGAAAACTATTCACGCCATTTAACACAGAGGGTGCCCGGCCAACCCCCACCCACTCTTCTCGATTATTTTCCCGACGATTTTTTGGTATTCATCGATGAAAGTCATATCGCAGTACCCCAGCTTCGAGCAATGTATAAAGGAGATAGATCTCGCAAGGAGACGCTTGTTAAATATGGATTCAGGTTGCCGTCGGCTCTGGATAACCGTCCCTTGACGTTCCATGAGTTTGAGTCGAAAACATCACAGGCGATTTATGTATCGGCAACCCCTTCGGACTACGAGATTGAAAAGACAAAAAACGAACTTGTTGAGCAGATCGTAAGGCCCACCGGTCTTATTGAACCTCTAATAGATGTCAGAAAAGCAGAGAATCAGGTCGATGATCTTTTTGAGGAAATTCTGATACGCCGGAAAAGGGATGAAAGGGTTCTGGTAACCACCCTTACAAAGCGTATGGCGGAAGATCTTACAGAATATTATTCCGATTTGGGGGAAAGGGTGCGGTATCTTCATGCCGACATCAGCACACTGGAACGGATGGATATTATTCACGATCTCAGAAAAGGCAAATTTGATGTCCTCATCGGTATTAATCTTCTTCGAGAAGGGCTCGATATTCCGGAGGTTTCCCTTGTGGCCATACTCGATGCAGACAAGGAGGGTTTCCTACGCTCTAAAAGATCGTTGATTCAGACCTGCGGCCGCGCTTCCAGGAATGTCCGGGGTCAGGTGATCATGTATGCCGATGTTGTGACACGGTCCATGAGGCAAGCCATAGATGAGACAGACCGACGAAGAAAAATTCAAACATTTTACAATAAAAAGTATTCAATTACACCGCAAAGCATAGAAAAAGATATCACATCAATATTTGGCGGGATGTATGAACATAAAGATGAACCGTCAGAAAGGGTGTCGGAGGCCCTGGCCCCATACGATTCTTTAGAAAATGTAGATGACATCATTAAAAATTTGGAAAAAGAAATGGAACAGGCGGCAAAAGAACTTGCTTTTGAAAAGGCTTCAGGACTTCGGGACCAGATTAAAGCGTTAAAAAAGATGATTGTGTTTGAACTGTAACCGAAAGTAATCCAATGACAACTGAATTGAAATCCAGCAAGGCGCAACCCGAATTACGGATTCAGGACAAACTGTCTATGGTTACCTCCGGGCCGGGCGTCTATGTAATGAAGGATTCCGAGGACCGGGTGATTTATGTGGGTAAAGCCCGGAACCTTAAAAAGCGACTGGCTTCATACTTTACAAGATCCCGGAGCGGCCTTTTGCACCCGGACATTAAAACAGGAATCCTGGTTAAGAACATATCAAATTTTGAGACCATTATTACCGATACCGAGAAAGAAGCTCTGATTCTTGAATCTAACCTCATTAAACGGTACCGACCCCGCTATAATGTTATATTAAAAGATGACAAACGGTACCCTTGTTTGCGCCTGAACTTAACAAATCCCTATCCCAACCTTACCGTTGTCAGAAAAATAAAAAAAGACGGGGATCTCTATTTCGGTCCCTTTGCATCTTCTGCCGCTGTTCGAAAAACGCTCAAAATAATCCATAAGACGTTCAAGCTTCGAAAGTGTAAAACAAAAGATTTTAAAAACCGGTCACGGCCATGCATTAATTACCAAATGGAAGCATGTCTTGCACCCTGCTGTCTTGATGTGGACAAAAACAGATACCACGAAATCGTAAAAGAGGTCATCCTCTTTTTGAATGGGAGAACCCCGGATCTTATTCAAAAAATAAAAAAAAACATGATATGGGCCGCAAATAAGCAAGACTATGAAAAGGCAGCAGTTCTCAGGGACAAGATGTTTGCACTTGAACAAGTCATTGAAAAACAAGTGGCGGTCACAAATGATTTTAAGGATCGGGATGTCATCGGCGTTGCCGGGTCTCATGAACACTCTATGATTACCGTCCTTTTTGTTCGCAGTGGATTTTTATTGGGGACAAGGCATTTCAATTTTTCAGAAATCATGTCAACCCAGAAGGAAATGATCGGAGCATTTATCCGGCAATATTATGAAAAAGCCCCCTTTGTTCCTAAAGAGGTTCTTATTCCCACTCAACTTGAAGACGCATCTTTGCTGGAAGAACTTTTGGGCAGCATTAAGGGGGAAAAAGTGAGTATTCTGGGACCGAAAAAGGGTGAAAAACTCCGTCTGGTTAAGTTGGCATCCCAGAATGCGGAAAACCGTCTGAAGGAATTTTTGGCTTCGGCTGCCACGGACATGGAGACTCTTATTCAGCTTAAGAAACGACTGAAAATGGATAAAGTGCCCCGGCGAATTGAGTGTTTTGATATTTCAAGTATTTCAGGGACAGAGGCGGTCGCCGGAATGGTTGTATTTGAAAAGGGTAAAGCGAACCCATCGTTATTTAGAAAGTACAGAATAAAATCGGTTGACGCGAAAGACGATTATTCCTGTATGGCCGAAGTCCTGAAAAGACGGTATGGTAAAGGAGAAAAATCAAAGCCCTATCCTGACCTGCTGATGGTGGACGGCGGTAAAGGACAGCTCAATATTGCGGTATCGGTCATAGAGTCGCTGAAACCGGAGCAAACATTTCAACTGATCAGTATCGCAAAGAAAAATGAAAGCAAGGGCGAAACACAAGATAAGATCTATAAACCCGGACAGGTTAATCCGGTAAATATGGGGAGGGGAGGGGAGCTTCTCCTTTTTTTAGAAAAAATAAGGGATAAATCCCATGAGTTCGCGATATCCTTTCACCGTCAGCGTCGCGGAAAGCGATTTATCCGTTCTGCCCTTGATTCGATTCCGGGGGTCGGCAAAAAAAGAAAAGCAATGCTTTTAAAGCATTTTAAAAGCATTAAAAAGATCCGGGCAGCAACACTTGAAGAACTTAGTGAACTGCCCGGAATGAATCGTAAGGTTGCAGAATCGGTGAAGAACACACTTAACCCGAATTCTAAATAGAATAAACTGGTATCTGGGGTGCATTACCAGTTTGTTAATTGCTATCCAAGACTTTTTGGTTTTCGCTCAAAAAATGAATAAGTTAATGGGTGAAAACCATTTTAACAAATCGGTAATACTCCCGGTATCTGCCTATGCCAGTTTTTTCAAGGCTTCCTTGAGGTTTCTGACCGCGTCGGCCGATTTCTCAAGGGCGGCCTTCTCTTCATTGGTGAGGGTAATTTCAATGATTTCCTCCACACCGTTTGCTCCAAGTTTTACAGGCACACCTATAAAAAGTTCATTAAATCCATATTCACCCTCAAGGTATGCTGCGCATGGGAGGATTTTCTTCTTGTCTTTTAGAATAGATTCAGCCATTTCCACCGCAGCCGATGCCGGTGCATAAAAGGCACTCCCTGTTTTAAGAAGTCCCACAATTTCGGCTCCGCCATTGGCGGTTCTTTCCACCAAAGCGTCTATCCGTTCTTTTGGCAGGAGTTCAGTAATAGGTATGCCTGCCACCGTGGAATAGCGAGGCAACGGCACCATGGTGTCGCCATGCCCGCCAAGGACAAATGCCGTTGTATTTTCCACGGAAACATTGAGTTCCATGGCAATAAAAGACCTGAACCGTGCGGAGTCGAGGACTCCGGCCATGCCGATCACTCTGTTTTTTGGGAAGCCGCTGGTCTCATAAGCAACGTGACACATGGCATCAAGGGGATTGCTAACAATGATAATTATGGCATCAGGGGATAGTTTTGCTACCTCCTGGGTAACACTATTCATGATTCCTGCATTGATATTGAGAAGGTCGTCCCGGCTCATCCCCGGCTTTCTGGGTATGCCGGCGGTAATAATAACAATATCTGAGTTTGCTGAATCTGCATAATCGTTTGAACCGGTTAAATGGGCATCATGCTTTTCAATAGGTGCAGCCTCTGCAAGATCCAGGGCTTTGCCCTGGGGAAGCCCTTCAATGATATCAATCAAGGCCACATCGCATAACTCTTTTTCCGCCAGTCTTTGAGCTGCGGTTGCCCCCACATTGCCGGCACCCACTACAGTAACTTTTTTGTCCATAATAAACTCCTTTTTTAGTGATGAATAACTATATTAATGTCGGTTTTTAGAAGATAAAAAGAAAAAAATAGAAATTTTGTTAACATAAAACCGGTTATTGTCAATATATTTATAAGAAAATCTTTTATTTCTTGTTATTGACATGGGAGTTTAAGCAGTATAAAAATTTTAAAATGTTTAATCAAAATTGAAGGTGAACATGAATATAACCAAAAAGATTAAAATACTATTGCAGGAAGCAAAACTTTATCATTCCCAAGGCCTGTTGAATGAGGCCATGGAAAAATATAACAACGCAAAAAAACTGATCCAGAGTAATGAACAGCTAAAAACCCGTCAAAACCTGACAAATGGGATTTCAAATAAAATTCTTGCTTTAAATGAGGATATAATCAAAATTGAAAAGGCGCCGAAAAAACCCGAGGTCTCTGCTAAAATGCAGGACCTGATAAAAAAAATGGTTTCATTTTCATCGGACAAGAACGAAGATTTAAAAGCACTTGACGGCGCCATAGCCTTGGCAAAATTAGGCCAGATAAAAAGAGCCATATCAGAATTTAACGAACTCATAAAAACAGATTCACTGCGTGTTGTTGCCGCCAAGAGTATGCTAAGGTGTTATATGGCGCTTTCATCAATGGATGAAGCCGTTGTTCAGTATGAGCAATGGATTTCAGACCATAGATTTTCAACGATTCAGTTGGATAAATTACGTGTTTTTCTTGAAAATATCCTAAAAAAAGAGGGGGTTGACAAAAAGCTTTCAAAAAGAAAACCACCCAAAGACAGCATTGATGAAGGCCAGGCTGAGGAGCCTGAAGTCGAGGATGAGGATATTATCGATATCAACTCTATGGGGATAACCATTCATAGAGGGTCCCAAAAAGGGCAGGTGGTTGAATTTAAGACAAAATTTCAATTGGGAAACGTGGTCAGTCTGCTTATCTCAATCCGGGACAAAGATTTAATTGATGTTTTTAAAGTTGGGGATATGATTAATGATATTCAGTATTATTCTACCACTGCTCTATATAGGGGTTCCGGAAAAGTTGCATCGGTAAAAGAAATTAAAATCGGTCCATTGAGGGGAGATTATTGCGTGGATATTAAAATTATATTAAATCAACCCCGATATTGATGTCTCGGAAATTTATAACCATTTAAAATAACAAATTTCTTAGCAGCAAACTGCTTGTTTTGTCGGAATGGAAGAATGGAATGCTGAAATATTGGGACCAAGCCCCTAAGTTTATTTTTTAACATTAACCCGGTTTTTTGTTCAAAATGAGGGGTAAGTATTATAAAAATAGAAAGACCTTGAAGAATTTGAGAAATATTTGTAAAATAAATATTTAGTATCATACTATATTGGTTTAACAACTCTTAATCTTTTGATTTGGGACTAATTATATATGGCTATTTTTAATATAAAAAAAAGAGAGATAGAATGTAAAATCGTATATTACGGACCTGGAAGATCTGGAAAAACCACTAATATGGAATATATTTACAAAACATATAAGAAACAGATTATTGGCGAGATGGTTTCGGTTGACACAGAGGGTGATCGAACCCTTTTTTTCGATTTTCTTCCTATGGGTCTTGGACAAATAAAAGGCTTTGATATCAGGGTCCAGGTTTATACTGTTCCCGGTCAGGTTCAATACAGCTCCACCAGAAAATTGGTTTTAAAAGGCGTGGACGGAGTAATTTTTGTTGCTGATTCTCTGGTGGTCAGACGTGAGAAAAACATGCTGTCATTAAAGGATCTGCAGCATAATTTGAAAGAATACGGCATAAACATTTTAAAAATTCCACTGATTATGCAGCACAACAAAAGGGACCTTGCAGAGCAGGGCATTCCTTTGATGTCTATAGATCAGATGGAAAAGGATTTAAACCGCCAGCTCAAGGTGCCTTCTTTTTCGGCCAGTGCGATTACCGGTGACGGTGTTGGTGCAACCTTAAAGGAATGCCTTAAGTTAACATTGTTGTCATTTAAAAAACAATTTAAATCAGGATAAAAAATGCATGGGCAATTTTGTTCTTGCGGGTAATCTTAATTTTTTGAGTCTGGGGGACGTCTTGCAACTCTTAGGCTCAAATGCCTGTACAGGTGTTTTGCGCATTACCAGCAAATACGCTCAAGATTTGGGTTCAATTTATTTCTTCAACGGCAACCCTGTTAATGCTTCCGTAGGATCATTGACCGGTCTTGACGCCGTCAATTTTCTTTTTGGATGGCTTGATGGAGAATTTGAATTCATTGAAAAAAAAGTTTCCGGTAAAAATGTTATCAAAAAAAGCCGGATGCAAATTATTCTTGACTGTTTAAGAATGCTGGATGATGGACAGATTGAACAGTTGGGGCCGGTAACATTTACAAAAAAATCATCACATCCTTCGGACAAACAGTCAACTCTGCCGATTATCAGAGGACCGTTTGTGGATTACACGTACGTTGTTGATGAAGAAGAGGTTCATGCCGGCAGCAAAATTGTGGGAGAGGGGAAACACGGCGGCTGGTTATGGGTCATTCTTGAAGGGACTGCAGAAATTATCAGAGAAACCCCTCAGGGACCTTTGAAAATGCTCAGAATTGCTGAAGGAGCTTTTATCGGAAGTATCGCCTCATTTTTATTATTAGAGGAGAGTGTTCGCAGTGCTGCCATCGTAGCGGTTAACGATGTTCTGCTCGGTGTCCTCGATTCGCGACGACTTTCCGTGGCTTTTTTGCGAATGTCCAATCAATTCAGAAGCCTTGCAATCAGTCTCGATAGAAGGTTAAAACAGGTTACCAATATGGCGGTTGATATACATTTAAACAAAATCAATGTCGAAAAATTTATCAAGGGCAAAGATCATGTGTTTACACAGGGTGAGAATGTGGAACGTTTATTTACAATTACAGAAGGTGAAGCTCACATTGTCCGGGACACTGAAAATGGTTATGTGCCGCTGGCGAATCTTTACCCCGGGGATTTCTTTGGCCATATTCCGTTTCTTGATATTGGACAAGAACCCTATTCCGCTTCGGTTTTCGGATCAAAAGATCTCAAGATAAGCGAAATGGACCCTGATGTTCTGGGAAAAGAATATAATCAGCTTTCATCTACATTTAAAAATTTTGTGGAACACCTTGCAAACTGCATATTGGTAACATCCATGTTGGCTTGTGAGTTTCGGAAAAACACAATCCGTAAAACACCGAGAAAATCTTAATCTTTTTATCAGCTTGGCCCTTTAAAAAATATTGTATGCAGACAACTTAGTTTTAGCGTCTCAAAGGATAGGTATTTATCATCCAACACTTAAAACTTAAAATGTGATGAATTTGCCTTTTTCGAATTCATTCTGATCGGGTGAAGACCATGACTACAGAAGAGAGAAGAAAACATTCAAGAATCAAAGCCCTTAATCTTATATCGTATAGTTGTATTGATGAAACGGATCAGGTTCTATCGCAGGGAATGGGTAGGACTTTGAATTTAAGTGAAAACGGAATTCTTTTTGAAACGCATGTTTCCGTCGATCCGAAACATACTGTGGTCTTGGCAATAGGCTTGGAAGACGATTTGATCAATATCAAAGGAAGAGTTGTTTACTCTATTGGCGGTGGAGAGAAAAGATTTGAAGCCGGGATTGAGTTTATTGAAAGAGATGAAGCGACACTCGAGGTTTTAAGAAAATATATTAAAGCGTTCAGGGAGCAGTAATACAAACGGACGTTTTAGGTTTTAGGTATTAAGTTTTAAGTGTTAGTTAATATAATTAATTTTAATTATCTAAAACCTAAATCTTAAAACCTAAAACGTGATAAACTCTACTTTTTACGAGTTCATCATCATTAGTTAATGATAAATGCCAAAGGACAAAGATCCGTGGTTCAAACAGTAATTAAAACAGATTTTAAAAAGTTAAATTTAGTAAAAAGGGGTAAAGTAAGGGATATATACGATCTTGGTGACAAACTTTTAATGGTGGCTACAGATCGAATTTCTGCGTTTGACGTTATCATGCCTGACCCTGTTCCAGGAAAGGGAAAAATTTTGACTCAAATCTCCCTTTTCTGGTTTAAAATAATGGAGTCTCTTTTGCCCCATCATGTGATATCCGGCAACGTTGATGAATTCCCCGAAAGTTGTAAACCTTATTCCGAAATCCTGCGAGACCGGAGCATGCTGGTTAAAAAAGCAAATCCGCTTCCGATTGAGTGTGTTGTCAGAGGGTATATATCCGGATCCGGCTGGAAAGATTACCAGACCAACGGAAGCATCTGTGGAATAAAACTGCCTCAAGGCCTGAAAGAATCCGACAAATTGCCTGAACCGCTATTTACACCTTCAACCAAGGAAGAGATAGGTCTTCATGACGTCAACATTGACTTCGATACGGTTGTAAATACAATTGGAGAAATCCTTGCAGAAAAGGTTCGAAAACTCAGCCTTGCAATATACGAAAAGGGGGCTGATTTGGCGTATGAGAAGGACATTATCATTGCTGATACAAAATTTGAATTCGGCATTTTCGAAAACAACCTGATTCTTATCGATGAAGTCTTGACTCCGGATTCATCAAGGTTCTGGCCCAGAAAGTCCTACAAACCGGATGGTGCTCAAAAAAGTTTTGACAAGCAATATCTCAGAGACTACCTGATTTCCATAAATTGGGGAAAAAAGCCACCGGGGCCTTCGCTTCCCGAAAATGTTATCCGTAATACACGCAGTAAGTACCTGGAAGCCTTAAATCAACTTACCGACGCAAGTTATGCGCTTTAAACAAAAGATCGTAAAGCTTTCTCTGATCGATTCTAACGACGACTCCTTTCGTATCACAACCCAAATAAACAGTGATCATCTGATGGATTCTATTGATAATGTAGGGATGTTAAACCTTCCTTTGTTGATAGAAAAAAAATCAGGGTATAAAATTGTGTGCGGTTTTCGAAGAATTGAAGCCTGCCGGCGACTGGGATGGACTGATGTTGAAGCCAGGATACTGGATTCTGATACAAAAAGGCTTGAATGTATAAAATATGCCATTGCTGACAACTCTCTTCAAAGGCCTCTTAACCTAATTGAACAATCAAGATCGATTAATATGCTTTACGGCCTTTTCAAAGATGTTAGCGCGTTGGGCAAAGCCCTGTCGGTCATGGGTTTGCCCGACAATCCATCAATTATTAAAAAAATTAAAGAACTCTATCATCTTTCCGGATTTGTTCAAAGCGGCATTCTTTCAAATACAATTTCTTTGGCCATGGCTTTGGAGCTCGGACGGCTGCAAATAGAGGCCGGAGAATGTCTTGCAAAACTTTTTCAAACACTTACATTAAGCCTGAATAAACAAAGAGAAATATTAAGCTTGGTTAAAGAGATTTCGCTTCGCGAAGATATTTCCATGCTGAAAGTGCTAAAAAATGATAATTTTCAAAAGATCTTAACTAATAAAAATCTTGATAGAAATCAAAAGATCCGAGAAATAAGAATCTATTTAAAACAGCGGCGCTTTCCCGTTATAACCGCTGCTGAAAAAGAGTTTGAAAAACACGTGAAAAAACTTAAGCTCGGAAGCGGAACAAAACTTATTCCTCCAGATAATTTTGAAGGTACCTCTTATACGCTGAAATTATTCTTTAAAAATTTAATTGAACTCAAAAATCGTAAAGCAAGCGTTGATGCGCTTATCAAAAACCCCTCCCTTAATAAAATACTTGACAGGCCAAGTTGACGTCTCGGAAATTTTACAATAACCCAACTTCCCACTTTCCCAGAACCCAATATCCCAGTGTTCCAATATTCCAATTGTGAGCGAATCGAACTAACATGATTCAATCTTTTTAAAACTTTTTAAAATCTTATTTTCCATATATAGTTTTCCTGCCGGTTTAAAACTACAATATGTTGTAAAAACAGGCTTAATATTGTTATTTTAGGAAAAAATATTGGTCAAATTTTTAAAAAGATAGGGTTGATTAAGTAGCGTATATTCAATTAGTTATAATACTCATTCTCGCAAATTATAGAAAACCAACACTAGATAATGAAGAAAAAATGAATATATTTACTTGACTAAATAAAAAGCACCATTTATATAGAGGTTAATTAAATAAATATGGTTCAGTAAGTATGGGAATAAAAGAGAGGAAAGAAAGAGAAAAAGAAAGAAGAAGGCAACAGATAATGGTTGCTGCAAAAAGAGTTTTTTCTATAAAAAACTTTAATAAGGCGACCATGGAAGATATTGCCAGGGAAGCGGAACTCAGCCCCGGCACTATTTATCTTTATTTCAAGAACAAAGAAGAGTTGTTTGCTTCTCTTTCCTTGAGAATTCTTCATTATATGAGTATCCGGTTGGAGCAGGTTCATAACGAAAATTTTCAAGAACCTGAACAAAAAATGAAGGCTTTGAAGCAAGCCCTGTATGAAGTTTACGAATTTGATCCTATTGTCCTTATTAACATGTTTCATCTTCAGTCAAGTGAAACCCTAAGAAATTTATCGCCCCATCTACTTTCAGAAATCAAAGACCTATCTCAAAGTTCATTCCGTTCCATGGCCAAAATATTTGAAGAGGGAATAAAAAAAGGAGATTTTATCGACAGGCATCCGGTGGCGCTGGCTGACATTGTTTGGGCTTTGTTTTCAGGGGTTGTTTTGTGGGAAGAAAGTAAACGGTTGATCGACAGCAAAAAAGACTTCTTGAAATCGACGCTTGACATTGCATTTGAAATTTTTAGCCAAGGCATAAAAACATACCCAGACTGTACAAATTCCGTGCAGAGACTCAAAGATTTTGTTTATAACGATTAGGTTGCAATAGAATGCGGCATTTTTTTAACACTTAACCGGAAAGGGGGTGATCGGACAGAACTACCGTGGAGGAAAGGTGAGAACTATTATATAAAATGTTTGCCTCAGTCTTGGTTTCTGCCCAGGCATTATGAGAGTTTCGAGTTGCCCTTGTGCCGGATCGGGAACAAGGGCAGGTCAAGCCCTTAAGGTGATGATATCTGTAAAACTGGGAACGAAAAGTATGCTGGGTGCAACAATCTTAAGGAGGTATTAATATGGCTGAAAACAAAACGCCGGCCAAAGCCTGGCGTGTGGTGTTTGCGGGAACAACCATTAATTTATGCTTGGGTGTTTTATACGCCTGGAGTGTGTGGAAAGTCAGACTCGTGGATCCTGAATTCATGGCCCTTCCGTTTAATGCGGGATGGCAGGTGCTTAACCATGCCCAGGCCTCAACCCCTGTTACCCTTTGTATGTTAATTTTCGGCTTGTTAATGATTCCGGGCGGCAGGTTACAGGATACAAAAGGTCCGACCATTGCCGCCAGTGTTGGGGGTATTGCTATCGGAGTCGGCCTGCTTATTGCCGGTGCGATGAAAAGCTATACCGGTCTGATTATCGGTTACGGCATCGGCGGCGGTATCGGCATGGGCATCGGGTACGCTGCGCCTACACCGGCTGCGCTCAAATGGTTCGGGCCCCATAAACGCGGACTTGTTGCCGGTCTGGTGGTGGCAGGATATGGCGGGGCTGCGCTCTATGTTTCGCCATTGGCAAAATGGATTATTGACGCTTGGGGCGTTTCCGCAAGTTTCTATTTTCTTGGCGTTGCCTATCTGATCGTGATCTGTGCTGCGGCCCAGGTACTGGCCTGGCCTGAGGAGGGGTATGTTCCGGAAGCTGCACCGGTAAAAGCAGGTGATGAAGGCAAGGCCATCATAGTCCCCAGGGATTGGTCCGCTGGTGAAATGACCAAAACCTGGCAGTTTTACGCCCTGGTGATGATGTTCATCCTCAACACCCAGTCCGGTATTCTGATTATCACCAATGCCGCCGGTTTGGCCAAATCGGCCGCCAAAGGACTTGTGGCAGGATGGGTGCTGGCCTCTTTCGGTGGGTTGGTTAATGCCGCCGGCCGGGTGGGGACCGGCAAGTATTCGGATATTATCGGCAGGAACAATGCGTATATTCTGAATGCAGGCGTATCCGCTATCGCCATGCTTTGTATCCCTTATGCCGTTGCTACCAAGAGTATCGGCCTTCTGTTCTTGCTGGCCGGTATCGGTTACTGGCAGTACGGCGGCGGTCTGGCGCTGATGCCGTCATATACCGCCGACTTTTATGGGCCCAAGAACCTTGGGTTCAACTACGGTCTGGTGTTCATCGGCTGGGCACTGGGTGCGTTCATGCCAAGATTAGCCGGTATTATCAGAGACGCCACAGGAAGTTTCAACATTGCGTTCTACCTGTCGGCAGCATTTCTGATCATTGCTATTGTTCTGGCCTTTATCACCAAGAGACCAAAACATGCCGATGGGGTTGGAGAGTCATAGCTGGTCATAGCTGGTAACCTTGATTATCGGCAAACGTTGACGACAAGAGGCGGAAAGGGGTTCCTTTCCGCCTCTTTTTTTTAATGCCGTTTAAAATATTATTGCATTACGGTTGACAATAAAGTTTATCTTTGAAATGAATGACCCTCTTGATGTTCACGAGAACGAGAGATTTAAAAAACCTTTGAAAAGATACCCATCGGAAACTTATGCCTTATTTATTCGATTTTTCTAATATTTTAATTGATAATTATCTTGCTTTTTGTCTGGGTATTCTTTTTGCAGTTACCATAAATGCCGAGGCTCAGGCGTTTGTTGCTCAATTTTTAGGCGATGTGCGCAAGGAAGACAAAAACCGATTTCATTTTAACGCATTGCGCCATCTGGACCTGCCGGGAACGATCTCATTTTTTATTTCAGGATTTGGCTGGCCTCGAAGTGTTGATATCGATCCGAGTAAATTTACACGACCTAAATTGCATACCATCATCATAAGATTTGCCGGACCCTTGTCAAACTTTCTCCTTGCCAGCATCATCTCCAGTATCAGTTTACTCCTCGAACAATTTTCAGTTCAGACCCAGATGTTACAGATTGTTATAGGAATCAATCTCGTGGTGGCCGTGGCAAACCTGTTGCCCATTCCGCCACTGGCTGCTGCCAGTATTCTGGATGTTTTTATAGATAAGCAGAATAAAATTTTTAAAAAAATATTTTGGCAGGCAGGTCCCTATGTATTGGTGTTGCTATTGTTTGCAGATCGGATAAACCATAATATTATTTTAAATCGTTTTGTCATGCCGATAGTCATCCCTATGTTCAAATTTTTCACCAAATCCTATACGTTTGGTAGATAGGGCAAGTTTTGTAAAAGTCTCTAAGGCTTTTTGTGAGGGATATAAAATTCAATCATTTCCAGAGATCGTTTAAATTGATGGGTTTTAAAGAACCAGATTGTCGCTAAATTTTAATAGCTCTTTAAAATGTTTTCTCAGCCACTTGGCGACCATTTCCCGAATAAAGGTGCGTCCGATAAGAGGGATAACAATCAATCCAAGATAAACATAGTCTGACACCTTAAAATACGTGAAGACTACGATTAGACTAATCATAATCAATGCTGCCACCACGTTGGTGGATAAGTTGATGAGTTCCCGGAGTTGCTTGGTGATATACTCCTGAAACTCGGCTTCTTCCACGGACAAATTTTTCCCCTTTCTTGTAATTCTCAGGATCATATTTTTCTCGCCCCCAGTTTTTGTTTCCGATGTTTTGAAAATGTTTATAGAAAAAATAGGTTTTATGTGTCAAATAAAAAAAACTGCTATTCGAATCGACTCAAAACCCCATTAGGTGTTATCCCTTACTCATTATAGGTTTTCAAAGATCAATAATAGATTTTATTGGGTGTAAATCAAGATTGTTGGTGATTTAGCTCAAGCAATCCAGGTTTCAGGTGTCAGTGTTCAGGTGTCAGCTCTTACGTTCGTCCTCCTGACACCTGAAACCAGACCTCGAATTCCGATGGAAAGTAATAAATGACCGCTGTTAACCAACATCAGTGAATTACACACGACCTTATTTCTCGCTGCTGATAAATATATACAACCAGATTGAATTCATCTATGTAAGTATTTCTTGAATGAAGATCCAATACAGCGTATAGTCTCATTGTATATATTTGGCTCTTTTGATTGAACCTCTTAATGGGGCAGGCCATCTTTTAAATGCTTATCAGGTGCTCTATCTCAGAAACCCTGACAGGGTAAACCCATTTGATTTCGGTGCAGCGTAGCGATGGCGTGCTTCTCTTGGAAATCGACTGACTGTTTGAAGGGCTTTAGCACGCGTTTGCCCGAGCCGAATGAAATTATGACCTAAAAAATCAACGAGATAATTTAGCGACGAATTGTTCTTAATAAATCTGGCACGGCTCGGGCTTACGGGTGCTTAAGCACAAGTTTCAGTCGGTTGGAAAGATATACACGCCGTCGTGGAGCCGTGGAGCGTTCTCACTGTATTGGGATTCAAATGCGTTTGCCCTGGGGACCCTGAGATGGGGGATGGAAAAATAATGCCTGAAGGGGTATAATATATGATTCCACCAAAAGAATTTATTAAAAAAATCAGACCGTTCTCATTTCTATCAGAAGATGAGACAAATATACTAATATCCGGTCTCGAAGTAAAATTGTTTCAAAAAAACAAAACCATATTTAAAAAAGGAGATGATCGAAAATATGTTTATATTATATTTTCGGGACTTGTCGGTCTTTTTGATGATGAAATCGCCGTTGATTATATATCAAAAGGTGAAATATTCGGAATCATCTCCGTACGCGATTTCCCCTATCTATTAGATGCCAGGGCACTTGAAGATACGGTTTGCTATTTAATTTGTTCAGAAAACTTTAAAGAAGTTTTTGAAAAAAATGATCGATTTTCATCCTTTTTCAGTACATTTATCAAAAGAAGATTTCACTCCTTTAAAAAAATAGCATCTGAAAAAAAATTTTTTGAAGAAGCAACTTTTGTTTTAGACATTGAAAAAATAATCTATAAAAAACCTGTGGTCGCCGGTCCTGACATGACCGTAGAAAATGCTACTGTTGAAATGGTTAATAATTCTATAAGCTCAATCGTTGTTGTAGACAAGGGAATGAGACCGATGGGTATTTTTACCGAAAAAGATCTTCGGAAAGTTGTCATACAAGGAGATAAATTACATGCTATATCCAAATATATGTCGTCCCCGGTAAAAACCATAAACACCAAGACCACAATTTTCGAAGCATTCAGCAAAATGATAGATGCAGGCATAGACCACCTTGTTTTAATAAAAAAAGGAAAAGTTTTTGGTGTTATTACCGGTAAAGACATTCGCATTCAGCTTGAGCCCACTTCTTCAATTATTACTCTTTTCAGAAGAATTATTATGTCAAAATCAGCAGAAGAGTTACAAACTATTTTTAACAACATCAAAATATCCGTTGCCAAGATTGTTCTATCAGGATCTAAATTTTTTGATTTAACCAAAATGCTTTGCACGGTTAATGATGCGGCTGTTGTAAAAGTTATGGAAATCGTTCAGAATGAAATGTTAATGGATGATTTTGTCTGGATTCATATGGGAAGTCTGGGAAGAAAAGAGCAAGTCTTAGCGACGGATCAGGATAATGCACTAATTTTCATTAAAACACATCCAGTGAAATTTGCCCGTGATGTCAATAAAACATTAGCAAAGGTAGGTATCCCGGAATGCCCCGGGAATTTTATGGCGTCAAATAAAAAATGGAATAAACACCTGTCGTCCTGGAAAAATTATTTTAATGACTGGTTTCATAACCCCACTGCCAATAATGCCAGGTATCTTTCAATTTTTATGGACATGAGACCTGTTTTTGGTAATGAAAATATATACAATGAACTCATTGAATCCATAAGGGCAAATGTTACGGATAAGGCCATAAAAGCATTGGCCCATGACGCAATCCACATTGAGCCGCCTCTTGGAATATTTGGAATTAGAGGTCTTCATAAGGGGATGAATTTAAAAACATATGGAATTTATCCCATTGTTAACGGGGCAAGGGTTTTGGCCATAGATAATGCCATCTTTGAAATCACAAATACAGAAGAAAGATTAAAGGTGCTGAATGATATGGGAGTCATCGGCAATGAAATGTGCCATGATGTTCTTGAATCATATGGGTTTCTTCAGGATTTAAGACTTAAGCAACAATCAATTGCGGTGTTGAATCAATCTCAAGAAAATAATTTGATCGGTATTAAAGAGCTTCGCAAGGTAGATTTGCTCATATTAAAAGAAGCTCTGAAAGTCGTTTCTTCATTTCAAAAATTGCTGATGAGCAAATATGATGTAAAAAGAGTTTTATCATATTTACATACTTACAGGTAGAAAGCAATACTGGAAAAAATTGTCCAATGGATTTAAAAGATACTAAATTTTGTGTTATTGACCTTGAAACCACAGGACTTAATGTTAAAAGGGATGAGATAATTGCCTTTGCCTGTGTGCCGGTTCAGGAATTAAAACTTATGGTCAATTATGCTTATTACACCCTGGTTAAGCCTGAAAAATATAAAATCGAATCAATGAAATATCACGGAATAAGTATAGATGATCTGGAAAAGGCTCCATCATTTAATGAAGCAGCTAATAACATCCTCAAAACCTTAGATGGTATCATCGTGGGTCATTCAATTGAATTTGACTATATGTTTCTAAAAAAAAGTTTTAAAAAAATAGGAATAAAATTTGAAAAAGATATCATTGATATAATTTTGATTGAAAAGTGGTTAGCAAAAAAAGACAAAGACATGAAATTAGATGTGACAATCGAGGGATTGATGAACCGTTATGGGCTTAAAGATTATTACCGGCACAATGCTTTTGCCGATGCTTTTTTTACTGCTCAGATCTTTCAATTTGAGACCTTAAAACTGTCGCAATACGGAATCAATTCTGCAAAAAAAATATTGGAAATTGTAAGAGGATACAATTCCTCACCTTGTCATGACAATATAAGAATATTTTAAGCAGTTATTCATATGTTTTACCGCATTGGAAATTTAACAATTCGGTCTCCATTAAGCATCAGGAGGCCCAAAAAGGGCGAAGACTGTCTGGTTCTCAAAACCTCCGGCTCCTTCCCCCCGGCCCACCCCTCAACAAAAGCTGCTCTTACCGTTCTATACCGTTTAAAGATAAAAAAAGAGGCCCGGATCCTGGATATAGGTTGTGGCTCCGGAATTCTCGGGCTTGCAGCGGCTCTTAAAAATGGTGCAACCGCTATAGGTTGCGACGTCAACCCCGCATCAATAAAAGCCAGCATGGAAAATGCAATATTCAACCGGAGGCATGACCGGTTTCATTTATTTTGTGGGTCTGCAAATGCTGTTTCAGAACGTTTCGATCTGATCCTCGCCAACCTTCCTGCGAGTGTTCATACTCAAATGTTCGATCACTACCGTCGTCTTATTCTCATGAACCAGGGTTTGCTGGTAGTTTCCGGCTTTTACGATGTTCAAACGGCGTATATGGAAAAAGAACTGGCCCGAAAGGGTTTTGCCGTTTTGGAGAGAGTAGAGATAAACGCCTCTGCCGCGGCACTTACTCCCGAATGCTCTTGCACCTGGGTATCACTTGGGCTCAAGTATACGGCAAGGATTAAGTAAAGATTCGGGTCCAGAGGGCCCGGCTTTGGTTTGCCCCTGAAAGGGGCTGTTTTAGTTAAAGCCGTACAAGTTAAAAGTGTCTAAAGTGATCTAAAGTGCCTAAAGTTATGGTATCGCTTCGCTCCGCTGATTTTATATAATTGTCAGAATTCCTTAACTTTAGCTCACTTTAAACTTTAGTTCACTTCAAACTCTTGAAGCAATTCTTCAGGCAGAGCCATAGAACTCTGACCTTGCCCCATCGAAGATCCCGTATCGCGGGGAAGGACCAGGTTTTTCAGGGCGAAATAAATGAGGGAACATTGTCGCTTTTAAAACTATATATTGATCGGCAGGTACTCAATTCTCCTCACGCAGTCTCCATCCGGTCACGAATTGATGTGCCTGTGGAAATTGTTCGAAATGCAAAAGAAGTCTTTGAATCGATTTTAAATTCAAATGATCCTGTCGAAAAAGCCAAAACAATTCTTTTCCTTACCCGCAATAAAGGCGCTTTTGTTAGACCTTGCCCCGGCACACGCGTTTATACTTGTTGCGGTTATCAAATTCTGCATATCGGCACCTTTTGCACCATGGATTGTTCGTATTGCATTCTGCAATCATATTTTCATCCACCGGTACTTCAGTATTTTGTTAACCATGACGACCTCTTTTTAGAGTTAGATCATCTGTTTTTGAAAAAAAACATATCCCGAATAGGGACCGGAGAATTTACAGACAGCATGATCTGGGAAATGTGGACGGACCTTTCCAGCCGACTGGTTCCAAAGTTTTCGGAGCAGTCCCATACCGTGCTGGAACTAAAGACAAAAACAACGGCTATTAACGGGTTAAAACGTCTGGGACACAATCGTAAGACCATTGTCGCATGGTCTTTGAATACGGATCGGGTTATAAAAAATGAGGAGCTCCATACGGCATCTCTCTCGGAAAGACTCCGGGCCGCTGCAAAATGCGAATCCTGGGGATACCCGCTTGCCTTCCATTTTGACCCAATGTTTATATATGATGGGTGCGAAGAAGAATACCGGGAGGTTGTTGAAAAGCTGTTTTCCCATGTATGGTCAAAGAATATCGTATGGATCAGCATTGGCACCTTTCGTTTCATGCCGTCTTTAAAATCTATCATACAAAAACGATTTCCGGAATCAAAGATAATTTACGGAGAATTCATATTGGGTCTGGATGGAAAGATGCGCTATTTTAAGCCGTTACGGATTGAACTTTATCGTAAGATGGTCTCCTGGATAAGGGAATATGATCCTGAAATTGTTATCTATTTTTGCATGGAAGATGATGAGGTATGGCAAAGATCCATGGGATTTATTCCGAAAGATCTCGGCGGTCTGCCGAAAATGCTCGATAAAAGTGCAGTCAGAGTTTGCGGATTGGATGTGAGTTGATGGTGGGTTGATGGTGAGGAAATATTTTATTTATTTAATTGTATTTTTTTTAACTATTTTTTTATCCGGCAGACCGTTATTAGCCCATGAGTGGTTTCATGTAAAATGGGTCAATGACGGGGATACCATTGTGCTGGCGGATGGTCGACACGTTCGTTACATGGGGATAAATTCACCTGAAATTGATCATGAAAATAAAAAAGCAGAGTTATTCGGATATGAAGCAAAAAAATATAATAAAACTCTTGTATTATCCAAAATGGTTTGCCTGGAGTTCGACAAACAAACCCATGACCGCTATGGTCGCACACTGGCTTACGTTTTTTTGAACAATGGGGTGTTTGTAAATAACGTTATGATAGAACAGGGATATGCCTATTGTTTGTCCCGCAGACCGAATATTAAATATGATCAGGTGTTACTGCAGTCCCAGCGGGATGCAATGTCGGCGAAACGGGGGATATGGAGTAACTGGAAAGAAAAAAAGAGAAGGTATTGGGGAAATAGAAGATCCAAACGATTTCACTATACAACATGTGCCTTTGGGAAAAGGATTGCCAGAGAAAATAAAATTGTTTTTTTACGAATATGGGATGCGTTTTGGGCAGGGTATGCCCCTTGTAAAAAATGTATGGCCGGGGAGAGGTAAGAGCTTTTCATCGCTCAATCGATATTTGCAAAGGGAAAATGAGCTAAAGTTTAAAGTGAGCTAAAGTGAGCTAAAGTTAAGAAATAAAAAGATATTTAACAAGAAAAATTTTAGTCACTTTAGACCACTTTAGTCACTTTTAATTTTTGTGGTGGCTATTCTTTATCTTTTTGTATTTCCTCTAAGAGTTTTTGTGAGATCTGGGCGGGAACTTCATCATAATGTGAAAATTCCATGGTAAATATGCCGCGACCTCCGGTAATTGACCTGAGTTCCGGTGCATAGGTCAAAAATTCGACCATAGGCACATTTGCCTTAATGACCTGATTTTTTCCTTTGCTGTCCATGCCCAGAACCCTGCCTCGTCTGCTGTTAAGATCTCCCATGATATCCCCCATATATTCATCCGGGGTTGTGATTGAGATGTTCATGATGGGTTCCAGCAGAACCGGGCCCGCCTCTGCCGCCGCTTTTCTAAATGCCAGAGAGCCTGCGATTTTAAAGGCCATTTCAGATGAATCAACCGCATGAAAGGAACCGTCATCCAGAGTCACCTGAAAATCAATGCACGGGAATCCGCCAAGAACTCCCTTCCGGCATGATTCAATAATACCTTTTTCAACAGCAGGTATATATTGCCTCGGAATTGCACCACCGACGATTTTATTAACAAACTCAAAACCTTTTCCCCTGGGAAGCGGATCTAACCGGATCCAGCAGTCACCGAACTGACCATGGCCTCCGGTTTGTTTTTTATGTCTTCCTTGAACTCTGACCGTCTTGGTAATGGTCTCTTTGTAGGGGACTTTAGGTGCGTTCAGCCGGACGTCAACGTTGAATTTTCTTTTAAGCTTTTCAATGGTAACCTCAATGTGGATCTGCCCCAGCCCGGATAAAAGAATCTGCTTGGTTTCCGCGTTACGAGTAAGCTTTAGAGCAACATCTTCTTCCAATAATTTTGACAATGATGTGAATATCTTGTCTTCATCACCTTTTGATTTGGGCTCAAGAGCAAAAGAAATAAGGTCGGGAAGCGGTTCTGCACATTTAAATTTAATCTTGCGACTTTCATTACTAAGGGTGTCTCCTGTGGTCGTTTCCTTTAATTTAGCTACAGCCACAATGGAACCCGGTCCGGCTTTGTTTATTTGTTTCTGTTCTTTGCCGGCAAGTCTCAACAGCTGATTATACCTTTCATTTTTATCTTTGTTAACGTTATAGAAAGTCCCGTCTGCCCCCAGTGTTCCTGAAACCACCCTGAATATTGAAAGCCGGCCGGCAAATGGATCGGCGACCGTTTTAAACACAAATCCGTAAAAAGGCGCATCCGGATCGGCCGTACATTCTATTTGAGTTTCACCGGTATCATCAGCGACAATCCAGGGATCACGATCAATGGGTGACGGCATGCAGTTGACAATAAAATCCTGCAAGAGATCAATGCCGATATTTTTTGTGGCCGACCCGCAAAGAACCGGCACAAATGCTCGCGTTAATGTGCCCTTCCGTAATACATTTATTATTTCATCATCTGACAAGGACTCTCCTTCGAGATACTGTTCCAGGAGTTTGTCGTCCGACTCTATAACATTTTCCACAAGAGCTTCTCTTTCTTCTTCTACCTGATCCTGCATATCATCTGGAATGTCAATTTGAGTTGCTTTGCCTTTGTTGTCATATGTGAACGCTTTCATACTTATAAGATCAATGACTCCTTTAAAGCCTCCTTCGGATCCTAAGGGAAGTTGAGTAATAATAGGCTTTGGCTTAAAACATTCTGCCGCATCTTTGAATGTACGATAAAAATCCGACCGTTCCCTGTCGAGTTTATTAATAAAAATAACTGCGGGCAGGTTAAATTCATCTATGAAATCCCAGGCCTGTTCGGTTTGAACTTTTACGCCATCTACTGCATCTATTACCACAACAATGCCGTCGGCAGCCTGCATGCAAAGCCTTGTGTCTGAAAAGAAATTCTGATCACCGGGTGTATCGATGAGACTGATTGTATGTTTTTTCCAGCTGTATTGATGGAATGCGCTGCTTAGGCTGATGTGGCGTTTGAGTTCTTCAGGCTCAAAGTCCATGAGGGTATTTTCATCATCCACGCACCCCAGTCTGTTGGTGACACCTGTATTAAAAAGCATTACCTCGGCCAAAGAAGTTTTCCCAGCGCTTCCGTGGGCTACAAAAGCAATGTTCCTTAATCTTTCAACATTTTCAGTCATTTAAGCTCCTCTCTGGTATAATTATTAAAAACGTTTCGGAATCCGATCCCGCTATAATCGAAATAGAATCCTAAAACTTAATTTTGTATATGTTCATCCAAAAAAAATCAAGCTCAAGTTGCAAATTTTAAAGAAATAAAAAATTCTTTGTTTCCCTTGGGTCCCCGTATGGGTGACGGGATAATAAATTCGCGTAACAGACCTGTTTTTATAAAAAAATCCGATAGACTTTTAATAACTTCAGCATGCAGAACAGGGTCACGTACCACACCGCCTTTCCCGACGTTGCCTTTTCCCACTTCAAACTGTGGTTTTATCAGAGCCATGATCCTCGCATCTTTTTTCATAAACTTAATTACCGCAGGAACAACTATTTTAAGAGAAATAAAAGAGACATCTATGGTGATGAGATCTACAGGTTCCGGAAGGGTTTCGGCAGGCATATACCGGATATTTGTGCGATCCATAACAACAACACGAGAATCCTGTGCCAATTTCCAGGCAAGCTGTCCATAACCGACATCCACAGCAAAAATGCGGCTTGCGCCATGCTTCAGAAGACAATCGGAGAATCCGCCCGTGGATGCTCCAACATCCATACAGACAGCCCCGCTTAAATCCATATTAAGCGTCTGAAGCGCCTTTTCCAGCTTAAGGCCGCCTCTGCTGACATAGGGCATGTCTTTTTCTTTAAGAATGACAGGGTCGTTTCTATTAATCAGGGAACCGGGCTTATCCACCAGACGGTTATTAACCATAACTTTCCCGGCCATAATAAGCGCACGGGCACGTTGTCGAGTTTGTACCAGACCTTTTTCTAAGATTGCCAAGTCAAGTCTTGTTTTTTTTACTGACATCACTCTCAAGAAAGACTGTTGTTTGCTAAGATTGCCCTGGATATTTGGTTTCAGGTGTCAGGAAACTTGTTCAGTAGTAATGGGCCTGCCCCGTAGCTTCGGAAAATGGTACTGGGGCCAGCCCTGAGGGAACGATTCATTAGCTAACTGCAAGCGGCGTTCTCACTCTGGGACTTTCCGCTCCAATGTTTTCTCCAATCCATTCAAAAAATGTGTAACCGACACAACTTTTTATATACCTCAAGATCCACCACGTCCATATAATTGCTATTGGTCACCTTGTTTTCCCCTTAATCCTGAAACCTGACACCTGAAACCTAAAAAAGCTTCGGAGCCACGGTTTGTCAATGGACAAGGATCAGCGTTTACCAACGGCCTTGATTTATACCCTGGCGGACGGCCAAGGTGAAGTGGCCAAAGGCACGAGCGAACAGGTCACAATTGGGATGATGGAACCATTGAATTGTGGTTTTTCAATGTTCGATTACCAGACGTTTGGCTGTGTCGACTATGGTCGAAGCATCGATACCGTATTTGGACCTGAGGATTTTCTGGGAACCGTGTTCAACGAAAGTGTCAGGTATTCCAATGCATTGGAGATGAAACCCGGTTACCCCCTGATCACTCAAACATTCCAAGACTGCGCTTCCAAATCCTCCCTGACGCACATTATCTTCAACCGTTATAATGCGCGGTATTTCCCCTGCAAGAGCGCTAATCAAATCAGCGTCAAGAGGCTTTACAAAACGACAATTGACAACTGTGGCAGATATGCCTTTTTCAGCCAGGGTTGAGTGAGCGATAAGCGCTTCACTAACGGACCGCCCAATGGCCAGGATAAGAACGTCATTTCCTTTTTGTAGTATTTCTCCCTTTCCTATGGGTACGGGAATATCTGGCGCTTCGATTTTCACGCCCTCCACATCTCCACGGGGATATCGAACCGCAATGGGACCCTTATGGACAAGGGAGGTTATAAGCATTCTTTTCAGTTCATTTTCATCCTTTGGAGCCATAACCACCATGTTGGGAAGGCTTCTGAGATAAGATAAATCAAAAACACCATTATGGGTGGCTCCGTCCTCTCCCACAATCCCTCCACGGTCAATGGCAAAAACAACCGGAAGTGCTTCAATACACACATCATGCAATATCTGGTCATAAGCACGTTGTAAAAAAGTAGAATATATGGCCACAACCGGTTTGAGGCCTTCAGTGGCCAGGCCTGCGGCAAAAGTTACCGCGTGTTGTTCGGCGATTCCCACATCAAAAAACCGGTCCGGATAGGCCTCGGCAAACTTTACAAGTCCTGTTCCTTCGGGCATGGCGGCAGTCACCGCAACGATTCTTTCATCCTTTTTTGCCATTTGGAATAGGGTTTCGCCAAAAACCTGAGTGTATGTGGGAACGGAACATTCTTTGTTTAGACTTTCCCCGGTATCTGCATTAAAGCATCCCACCCCGTGAAAATAGACAGGATTTTTTTCAGCAGGGGAGTATCCTTTACCTTTTTTTGTTGATATATGCAGAAGAACCGGTTCGTTAAGGCACTTAATGTTATTCAGTATGTCGATAAGATGGCTCAGATTATGACCGTCTATTGGACCAAAATATTCGAAGTTAAAGGCTTCAAACAACATCCCCGGAGTTATAAACGTCTTGAAAGATTCTTTTGAACGCTTGGCAAATTGATAGATATCGTCACCGACTTTGGGCAAAGATTTAAGAAAGTCTTTAAGGTCTTTTTTAAAATCCTGTAAATATTTTGCGGAAAAGGCACGACTTAGAAAAGAGGATAGGGCGCCTACGTTGTGCGTAATCGACATATCATTGTCATTTAATATCACTATAATATTTTTATTGGTGTCCCCGGCCTGGTTAAGACCTTCATAGGCAAGCCCGGCGGTCATGGAGCCATCCCCTATCACTGCGATAACCTTGGACTTATCATTTTTTAAACGCTTGGCACACGCAATACCAAGACCGGCGGATATGGAGGTGCTGCTATGGCCGGTTGAAAATGCGTCGTAAGGACTTTCACTCATACGGGTAAACCCGCATATTCCGTCATGTTGGCGAAGCGTATGGAATTGTTCTCTGCGTCCTGTAAGAAGTTTATGAGCATAGGACTGATGTCCCACGTCCCAGATGATTTTATCGGCAGGAGCAGTAAATACGTAGTGAAGGGCGATCGTCAGTTCGACGACACCCAGACTCGGTGCCAGGTGGCCGCCGTTTTTTGATACCACTTCAATAATAACTTTGCGAATCTCAGAAGCTAAAATCGGCAGATCAGACCGTGACAGTGCTTTTAAATCTGCCGGGGAATTAATTTTTTCAAGAAAGCTCAAGGGTTATGTACTCCTTCATTCGGCATCTTGAGACCTTATTTTTTTCTATCAATAATATAATGTGCAATAGCGCGGAGCGGATCAGATTTGTTATCAAAATAATCGAGTGCTTGCAAGGCGTTCTTGACCAAATTTTTTGCAAATTCCTTTGATTTTCCAATTCCCAATATAGAAGGGTAGGTGCTTTTTTTACGGGCTTGATCTGTACCCACGTCTTTGCCCATAACCGCCGGGTCACCTTCAACATTAAGGATGTCATCGATTACCTGAAAGGCAAGTCCTATATTTTTTGCATAAATATTTAGCTGTTCGACCTGCTTAAAACTCCCGTTTCCTAAAATAGCTCCGGTAATTATTGATGCTTCAATAAGAGCACCCGTCTTTAAGGCGTGCATTTGTTCCAAATCTTCCAAACCGAGCGGGCTACCTTCGGCGGCAATGTCTTTTATCTGTCCTTCAATCATTCCTTTATATCCGGCAGCCTTTGCAATTATATTTATTACCCGGAGCCATTTTAAGGCGTTATTTATATTGTTGGGCTCCATTGATGAAAGAATTTCAAAAGCCAGCGTAAGCAGGGCATCACCTGTCAGAATTGCTGTGGCCTCATCAAATGCAATATGACACGTTGGCTTTCCCCTTCGCAGATCGTCGTTGTCCATTGCAGGAAGATCATCATGAATTAAAGAGTAAGTATGAATCATTTCAAGGGCGCAGGCAACCCATATAACATCTTCAGTCTGACCACTTACAGCCTGGGAAGCAGCTATGCAAAGGATCGGTCTTATGCGTTTTCCTTGGGCCATAAGAGAATGTCTCATTGCGCTGACTACCACGCTGGAATTGGCCGTCTGGTCTATTATTTTATCAATTGCCCGGTCTATTTGTTTTCGTTTAGAAAGAAGATATGAATTCAAATCAAAACTATGCATCTTCCGATTCACTTTCTGAGATAAATGGTTTTTCAAATAGATTCCCGGTTTGGTCTTTTAATAAAATGGTAATTCTTTTTTCTGTTTCATCCAGCTTTTCAGAACAAAACTTTGAAAGTTTAACCCCTTCTTCGAACTTTTTGACAGCATCTTCAAGGGGCTGATCTCCGGATTCAAGCTCCTGAACGATCCGTTCAAGTTTTTTCATTGCTTTTTCAAATGTCTGCTTTGCCATAATATTACTTCCTTTTTACTCTGCAAATTAATGAGCCTTTGGCAACCATAACTTCAAGATCCTGACCAATGTCTACCTGTCGCGGGTTTCGGACAATAACAGCCTCTGGTATCGTTCTGGTGATACTGTACCCTCTTTCCAGAATAGCATTGGGGCTTAGAGCATTTAACCTTGCATCAAGTTCTCGAAGCAAGAATTGTTTTTTATCTAAAAATATTCTTATATAAGTAAGTAGATTATTATAGTTTTGATCAAGCTTTTCATTAGCTTTTTTTGTATAGATTAAAGGATTGCGCGAATTAAGTTTGTCAAACCGCCATTCAAGCCGTTCCTGCTGTTGAATGATATTTTTATTAAATGTCCGGATAAGTCGTGAAAGCAGATCATCTGCTCTGAGTCTCAAATCCCCGATTCTTTTATTCGGATCCACCAGCCGATTTGACATTTGTTTTACAAGACTTTGAAGATGTTCAATATATCGTGAAATCCTAATGGTTAACGTACTTGTAAGTTCAGCCTTTCTTTTAAACAGATCAAACTTAAGCGGAACTACCCATTCGGCTGCGGCTGACGGTGTTGGCGCCCGAAGGTCTGCAACAAAATCCGCTATGCTAAAATCGGTTTCGTGACCTACGGCCGAAATTATGGGGATTTTGGATGCAAAAATAGCCCTGGCAACACCTTCAGAATTAAACGCATGAAAATCTTCCAGAGAACCGCCTCCTCTCGCAAGAATCACAACATCCGAATCAGACCGATCATTTATGGTCTCAAGTCCTGACACAATTTCCATTTCAGATCCGTCACCCTGGACTTTGACCGGAATGATTTCAATATGAATGTTTGGAAACCTTCGGTTAATAATTTTTAGAATGTCATGAATCACAGCACCGGTGGGCGAGGTTATTATGCTGATTTTGTGTGGTAAATAGGGCAGGGGTTTTTTATGTATTTCATCAAAGAGCCCTTCGACAGTCAGTCGTTCCTTTAGTTGTTCAAAAGCCAGCTGTATTGCTCCCCTACCTTCTGGTTCGATATATTCTAATATTATCTGATAGTTACCCCTTGGCTCATAAACACTTACCCTGCCAATTCCCGTTACACTCATGCCATTTTCGGGCATAAATCTTAAATTTCGGTTCTGTCCACGAAACATTACCGCATTTATCTGTGCTTTTTTATCTTTTAATGTGAAATAAAAATGCCCAGAGGTTGGAATTCTTAAATTAGATATTTCACCGCATATCCATATAAATGGAAAGCTATCTTCAAGTAATACTTTAATTTTAGCTGTGAGTTCGGAAACGGTGTAAATATGTCGTTTAACCATAAAAGATGATTCCGAGTATTGTATACCGGGGTGTGAGTTCATTAGGGTCTCAAGAAATAATAGTTAGCGTTCACGATCTAGAGATTCAGAATTAACTGTGAGCCTTTTAACCGTTTAATGTTAAAGGCTGAACACGTAACCAATAACAATAAAAAGGCTATCACAGTTAAAAATCCCATTCAATCAAAACCTGTCCCATATTGACATATATTCTATTTGTTTAGCGCAATGTTGAATGGATTAGAGAAAACATTGGAACGGAAAGTCCCAGAGGGAGAACGCCGCTGGCAGTTAGCTGAGGAAACGGGCAGTGTATGGCGTAAAAAATGAATCGTTCCCTCAGGACTGAACATGTTTCCTGACACCTGGCACCAATAAACGCTTATAAATAATCTCATTAACGTCTGATAATGTATATTATGTAAACTATTGCAAAGGGCCTGCATTGGCAGGCTTCTATCACCCTGTTTTTTTTAATCGGAATTTACACGCCTTGAATTTGGATCTTTTTACTTTTGACCACTAATTTGACCACTAAGTAATTTCCAATTTTTAAACGAAGGATTTTTTCGATGAGCAAGGCCGCACAAGGGTTTTCGACCGAGGCGTACTTGAAGTACGTCGAGGGGAAAAAAACCGCGGAGAACTCCGCTCATCGGAAAAATAGCCATTTATGAATGGAAACTATCTAAAAATTCACGTAAAGCCGGAACCATAAAAATATTTTCATGGGGGAGTTTGTTTAGACAAGCTGCGAGGATTTCATTTTTATCTTTGAAAGATAACTTGTTGTCCATGATAAGAATGTTTTTTCCTTTAACCTTACAGATCCCGCTTTTAACCTTAATCCCGGTACTGCGAAGATTTTGTTCTGATACTGTGACGTCGAGTTTTTCGGCAAGTTCTTTCAAATCTTGATATATTTGATCGGGTTTCATAATAACAGGGTTCTATTTTACTGTGAATGACCTTATCTGACAATAAAATAAAAAGCGATTTAATATTGCAAAACCAATTTGCTGTGTTATATATTAAATTTATCTTTATTGGAAGATAATTTCATTAAACAACATTCAGAAACAGTTTGCGGCGATTGGGTGTCAATTTTTTGTGTATGATCGGCATGTATCCAGATGGTCGTAAACTGATATACAGGAGGACATAATGCAATCAATTCCACTTAAAAGGACACGGACCCAAATTCAAGTTAACGAATTTATACGAAGTGTCTATAACTGGATGGCCATGGGGCTTGGAATCACAGGTTTTGTGGCATATTTTGTATCAAACAGCGAAACCATGATGAGATTGATCTTTGGAAATCAAATAATATTTTTTGGGTTGATAATCGGTGAACTTGCCCTTGTTTTCAGCATCAGTGCAAGGGTCCAAAAAATGCAGGCGTCCACCGCAACCTCCTTGTTCGTTCTTTATGCGGCTTTAAACGGTGCGACCCTTTCTGCAATTTTCCTTATTTATACAAAATCCTCGATCACATCAACATTTTTTATCTGTGCCGCAACTTTTATTATATCCAGTGTTTACGGCATGGTAACAAAACGTGATCTGACCGGAATGGGTCAGTTCATGTTTATGGGACTTATCGGTATTGTTATTGCATCGGTTGTCAACCTATTTATACGCAGTTCGGGAATGAGCCTGATTGTCAGTTATATCGGTGTGATCGTTTTTGTAGGGCTGACAGCATATGACACCCAGAAGCTCCGGACAATGGCGCTTTCACAGCCGGACGGGCTTGACGGCGGAACCATTAGAAAAGGTGCAATTTTAGGTGCTTTAACATTGTATTTAGATTTTATAAACCTCTTCCTTATGTTGCTCAGAATATTAGGAAGCAGGGATTAAAATGGGTTTCGGGTGTCAGGTTTCAGGTGTCAGGAAGAATATTCATTTACACCATCATACATTGCCGTTTTCTCAGCTAACTGCCAAAGCAGAAATTAAGCATTTTTCAAAGGTCTCTTTTTCACAAACACTATATTTTTCCCCTGACACCTGACACCCGAAACCTGCCACCTTACACTCCGAGAGTTAGTTTCACAATATCAGCGAGTTGCTTGCAGTACTTGCGGGTTTCATCCATGGTCGGTCCCTCCACCATTACTCTGCATATTGGCTGTGTTCCGGAGTAACGAATAACCACCCTACCCTTTTTTCCCAGCACAGTTTCAACCGATTTTATTCCATCTTTAATGTCCGGAACATTTTTGAGGTCCGGTTTGCTCGCAACATCTACGTTTATGAGGACCTGTGGAAATACCGTCATTATTTTACACAGCTCGGACAGAGGCTTTGATTCCTCTTTCATGGCTTCAATCAGTCTTAAGGCGGCAAGAATACCATCTCCGGTTGTGTGGTGATTTAAAAAAATTATGTGGCCGGAATCCTCGCCCCCCAGAAGAGCCCCTGATGAAACCATTTTTTCCATAACATAACGATCCCCGACCTTTGACATCATATGTTTTATGCCCATTTTTTCTAAAGCTTCTCCAAGACCCATGTTGCTCATGATCGTACTGACCACCTGATTGCCTTTAAGAAGCCCTTTTTGTTTCATGAACTTTGCACAAACCGCCAGTATCTGGTCACCGGTTGCAACCGTCCCTTTTTCATCAACAGCAATAAGCCTGTCCCCGTCCCCATCAAAGGCAAAGCCGATATCGGCTCCATTTTTAACAACACTTTTTTTTAGGCTCTCAGGATATTGGGACCCACAGTTATCATTAATATTCTTACCGTCTGGGTTATTATAAAGTGTTTTAACTTTTGCGCCAAGTTCGTTAAAAATTGCCGGTGCAACTTCAAATGTTGCACCGTTTGAACAATCCATGACGATTTTCAAGTCGTTGAAATAATAATTCTCCGGAACGGTGCGTTTTAAAAAATTTCCGTAAGTGATGGTGGCGTCCTCGATTTCATAAACACGGCCGGTATCCTGCACCGATTTTAGCGTTGAAGCAATGCTCTTATTAAATACAAGCCGTTCAATTTCATCTTCTTCTTCATCGGAAAGCTTATAACCGTTGCCTTTAAAGATTTTTATTCCGTTGTCATTATATGGATTGTGGGATGCAGAAATCACAATTCCGGCATTTGCAACGGTTGAAGACGTCATAAAAGCCACACCGGGAGTCGGAAGAATCCCTGTAAGATATGCATCAACACCCATGGAGCAGATCCCGGAGACCAGGGCATGTTCCAACATATCCCCGGAAATACGGGTATCCTTGCCCAAAACAATTTTTGATTGCTTAAAATCATTTTTGAAAATCGCAGCAACAGCTCTTCCGATAGTTACGGCCATTTCAGGTGTCATGGGATATTGGTTGGCAACACCCCTTATTCCATCTGTACCGAAAAGCTCTCCCATTATCCAATCCTTTTACAATATGTAATTAATGCAAATTTCTAAAAGCTTTTTTATTGCCACAAAGACACAAAGGCACAAAGCAAGATTAATAAATTTATTCTTTGTGCCTTTGTGTCTTGGTGGCAATTCTTTCAGGAAAATGATGGTATGATCTTAAGTGCTTCAGCATTTATGGAGTTAACAATTTCTTGAAGCCAACCGGTACCGGCATTTTTATCTTCAATTGATAGTCCTTTTATCACTGCAATGTAATCTTTGCCTTTTGTTTTGATCCCAATATCGACCTTTTCCAGAAAAATATCTCTTAAACTCGTTTTTTCTTCTGTATCCCGATGAGATTTGAAATTTTCTTCCAGATCCGTCCATCTCTTATAAAGCTCATTCTTCTGCTGTAGAACCAGGCGAGATTTACTTTCTTTTGCATGGTCTTGATAGGCTTTTACAGAATCAGACATCTTTTGGCTTAGCGCCTTAAATCTATGTATTCTTTCAGCAATTGCCATGTCGAGCTTTTCTTTTAGGCCATTAAAAAGAGGTTCCGGGAAATCATCTGACAAAAACTGCGAGCGTACATGAGTATACCAGTGATCGAGGGCAATCAGGTTTGCAATATAAATAATGTTATTAACCGTTATCCGTTTGATATTATAATATTTTCCAGGCATGAACGAAATATTTCCACTTTTGCCCATGCCTCCAAAAAGCAGGCGTTCAGGCCTTAATTCATCTTTTCGAAATATTGAACCGGCGGCGATGACGGTACCGAATTCCAGTCGGCACGGCCCCACAAGACCGCCCTGCCCTCCCAGGAATATCGGCCGCTGATTCAGCATAACCCCCCTAGGCACATCGCCAATCAAAGATGGGGTGGCCTTGTCCTGATTGGGAGTATAGTTAAAATGGATGTAAGAACTACCCACTTCACTGTGGTTTTTTCGGTTTGTACCGCCGGACATTAAGCAGTCACAAAAATTGATCAGACTCCCAAGAGTCACAAAAGGAAATAGAATGGTCTGTTTCAGCCCAACCGTATGGGCAACCCTCGATTCTTCTTCAAGTATTGTCCCCTCCCGAACATTGGACCCGGAACCCATACTTGCTTTCTTTAAAAAAACGGCATTCCTGAAAAAGCCCGCTTTAAGCTCAGCCTGAGGTCCAACCTGACAGTTTTCAATGGTGACAGGACCTTCATATCCCAGCGTTGTGCCTCGTAAAATAAGGGTGGAACTTCCATACAGCTTGCACCCCGCGTGAACAACAACCCCATCACCGGAAATCCTATCTATGTTAATTTCTGGCCCGATTTCAACACCTTGAGGGTTGGGGATCTTAACACCTTTTTGTATCAGCTTTTCAATTTTTAACGTACTGTGACTTTTCATAATTAATCTATATCATAAATGATAAAACGACAAAAACCGTAACAATGGGGATCCATCATCACGGCTTTTTAAACTTCCTAAAAATATTCAATTAATGACAATACCGTCAAAGGAACAGATGTTAATAGGGCCGATATTCCGGCACAATTTCTTTAAGCTTTGCTTTAATCTTTTTTGCATCCTGGGTCATACTTATTTGGATCAGGTCGTCTATCTTACCGTTTAATATCGGCAAATTACAATTCTTCCCTTTTAGCACCATGATCTTTTCATGGTTGGTGGGAACGACACCTTCTCCTTCAATAATCAGCTCCTCATAAAGTTTTTCACCGGGTCTGAGACCGATATATTCAATATTGATGTCCACATCAGGTTCAAATCCGGACAGACGAATAAGATCCCTGGCCATATCGTCAATCTTGATTGATGTGCCCATGTCCAATAAAAATATCTCACCGCCAATGCCCATGGAGCACGCCTGAAGAATAAGCTGGCAGGCCTCGGGAATTGTCATGAAATATCGCGTTACCTTAGGATGCGTGACCGTAACCGGACCGCCCTTTTGGATCTGTTTTTTAAAAAGCGGAACCACACTGCCAACGCTTCCAACCACATTTCCAAAGCGAACAATGATAAACTGTGTATGTGAAAGGCCGCAACCGTTTTGGTTTTGTATCAGCATTTCAGCCACCCGTTTGGAAGCACCCATTATACTCGTGGGTTTCACCGCTTTATCAGTGGAAACAAAAATAAATCGCTCAACATTAAACTTCTTTGCAGCTTCAATAATATTTAATGTCCCCTGAATGTTATTGGTTACGGCCTCCCAGGGCTGAAGTTCCAGCAAGGGCACATGTTTATACGCAGCAGCATGGAAAACCGTCTGGGATCCATAAGCTTCAAAGGCCTTTTTAAGCTGTTTTTTATCCTGGACATCCAACAGCAATGTAACAATTTTTATATTCCTAAAATTCTGTTTGAGCTCTAACTCAATTTCATACAAGGAACCCTCAGCCCGATCAATCAAAAGTAAACATTTAGGCCTAAACCGACAGATTTGCCTGCAGAGCTCGGAGCCAATGGAACCGCCGGCACCGGTTACCAGCACGCATTGTCCCTGAAGGTATTTCCCAATCTTTTCCTCATCCAGCCGAATCACTTCCCGGCCCAGAAGATCACTGTACGCCACTTCCCGGATGCCATTAACCGTTACGTTGCCGTTAATAAGTTCGCCCATGCTCGGTATGGTCTTGAACGTAACGCCGCTCTGCTCACATTCTGCAACAATATTGCGCATCTTTTGAGGGATTGTCGATGAAATGGCAATCAGTACCTCATCAGCCTTTGTTTTATTAATGACTTTTCTGATATCCTTGATTTGACCCAGCACCGGAACACCATGAATTTTTTTTCCAAGTTTGTCAGAATCATCATCAAGGAATCCCACCACATGGTATTGAAGCCGACCATTGTCATGTATTTCCCGGTAGATCTTTTCACCACAATTTCCCGCGCCGATAATGAGGAGTCTTTTACAATCGCCATATTTTCTCTTAAAAGTACTCAAGGTTTTCCATATGGGAATTGAACCCGGGTTATCATCACAAAAATGCTCAAAATAAATGCGGATACATAAACGAATCCCAGAAACAAATAGAATTGTGAGACACCAGTCAATAACAAAAACCGAACGGGAAAACCCATGGAATCTGGTGCTGAAAAGAATAAAACCAACCATCAATAGAGTGCTTAAGCTAGAGGCCTTAATAATATTAAATAGATCAGAAATGCTGGTATACCGCCACATGCCTCGGTAAAGGTCAAAAAAATAAAAGATGACAATTTTTGTTATCAAGACAAAAGGCAACATTCGATAAAGTGAAATCGAAAATTGCTTGGGAATTGTAAAATCAAAGCGTATTAAGTAGGCAAAATAGAAAGCACATGACAACAGAAAAAGGTCCATGGCTAAAACTAAAAAAAAATTCCTATATAATAACGTGGATTTTATCGTTACATTAGATAATTTTTTAAAATACATGACGCGCTTTTTCCCCGTCGTATTATTTATATTTCTGGCAATATGCTAATCGTACAAATAATTATAAGTATATGTTCTTCATCAATTTTGCAACCTTTGTTTTGAAAATATTTATATTCACCCGCACAAAATTTTATCGGCTCGTATCGACTTAATGATTGTTTTCAATTGAAGCTATGAAAATGTAAAAATTGTAGCAAATGTTAATCTGCGCCTGCCTCCTAAGTCCGGAAGATCCTGCTGGAGTAATTTGCGGATTTTAGGAACCATTCTGATGTCTCACGAATCCCCTCCTCCGATGTGTAAGGCGGCTTCCATTCAAGCATCCTCCTGATCTTGCTACTGTCAACGCAAAGGGAGCCTAACAGCCGGTCAATCTCTGCTGATCTGCCTGTAATTTTGCCCATAATTTTTAACATACCTGAAGGAAAGGAGAATAAACGTACTTTTCTCCCCATGGCTTGTGCCATCAGCCGAATCAACTCAGGTGTGGATAAATCCCTATCGTCGCTTAGCAGAAAGGTCTGCCCAGCTGCTCTGGGATGGTTAATACAAGTGACAATAGCATCAAGTAGGTTTTCTAAATATATCAAACTCTTGTGGTTATTTACATTAGCAAGAGGAAGCGGTATGCCACGTTCCACTAAATTAAGAAGGCGTAAAAAATTAGCTTTGACACCAGGTCCATAGACCATTGGAGGCCTGAGGATAACAACTTCCATTTCGGTATGATTAATTATTTCATGTAATCGCTTTTCAGATTCCCATTTGCTTATACCATAAGGATCTATAGGTTTTGGATTATCCTTTTCGGTATAGGGAGACGACCTTCCTTCTCCGTTAACTTTAACAGTACTTAGATGGATAAAACGTCTAATCCCGAAAGCTGCCGCCATCCTCGCAAGACGCTCTGTACCGCCCACATTAACCGACCGATATGCTTCAGACACGTCATCAGCAATATCGTTAATCTCATGCAACCGGGCTGCCAAATGGACAATCGTATCCACACCGCTCATGACTTTTGACCAGTCAGTCATAGGGCCGATTTCTTCTATCGGTACAACATCAATTTCGGAAGGAAGGTTATTTCGATAGGTTGACGGCCTTACGGTTCCCCGAACATGCCAACCAGCGTTCAGAACCTTTTCACATAATTTGTATCCGATAAATCCGTTGGCTCCGGTCACAAGCAAATTCATTTTTCACTTTACTTTATTGCGAAGGATAAAAGACACTATTGAAAAGATACAAAAATAAAGTATAATTGACAATAATACTGCCGTGATGCCGGCTCTTTTTAGCCAAAGGACACTTATACCGATGAGCATCTGAAACAAACCATAACCCAATGATACTTTCCAGTGTGGGATTCCATATTCGTTGGCCAAAATTTGATAAAGGTGCCTGCGATGGGGCTTGCTCAATTTTTCACCATCTTTTAGCCTAACAATCACAGTGGTTAACTCATCTGCATAGAACGGAAATAAAAATCCCGCCATACAGATAAAATTAAGCAGGTTCCTGGAAAGATAGACCACCATGCCTGCAAATACAAATCCCAGTAGAATACTGCCCACATCCCCCATAAAAACCCTAGCCCTAAACATATTAAATGGAAGAAACCCCAAACACGCAAATGACATACAAACACACAGAGTAATAATCTGCGGATCAGCGTCCCCGGCAAATGCAAACCAGCCCAAAAGTCCGAATCCGACCAGCCCTGTAATACCAGCAATCCCGTTGATTCCGTCCATAAAATTGTAATAATTGGCAGTACCCACAACAAATATTGCCAATAAAGGCATCAATGCATATGCCGTAAAGTCGCTTCCCTTTCCCATGAAAATTCCGATCAAAAGAATTGATCCTGCAGCAAACTGAAACAAAAGACGTTTTTTTGGCCTGATCTCGGAATGGTCCCCCCATAGGCTGAACAAAGAAAGGAATACCGATGGAATCCAGAAGCTTTTCAGTATTGAAAAGGCGATAGAGCAAACAAAAAAGGCGGCCAGGATCCCAATCCCGCCGCCCTTTGGCACCACCGAACTGTGCGAACTCCGATCATTCGGCATGTCCAGCAGCCCCAAGGCCTTTCCCCACCGAGAAATAAGCCAGGCGCCTGTCCCCCCCAACAAAAATGATATCAGATAAAGCATTAAATCAATTTTTTGCATAGCGGGAAATTGCCGTGGACAGGAATACTACGCAAGACCTTTGAAAAATGTCAAGGAGTTGAATAAAGCAATTTTTTAAAACAGTTGATATCCCCACTTGTTGAAATAGTAAAATGCACTGATCATAAATGTAATAGTTCTTTTTAGATCTTTATGCGCAGCTCTATCCCATCGATGAGTAACTACTGCATCAGGGTAATATACGGTTCGATGGGTTTTCTGAATTCGTCGACACAGATCAACGTCTTCGAAATAAAGGAAAAACCGCTCATCAAATCCAGATACCGCCTTGATTAAATCCATCCTGGAAAACATGAAAGCACCTGAAATAAAGGGGACGTCTATGATCGAATCATACCCTGCGTCGCGCATTTCATAGTATCCCAATCGTTTTTTAAATAAATGTTTGATCGGAGCTGGTAAAAATCGGCGCAATAACAGATCCACCAGGGTTGGATACCGTTTGTTCAAATACTGTAATGTTCCATCTTCGTTGAGCACCTTTGGTATAACAATTCCAATATCCAAGTTCCGATCCATAAATTTCAAGAGAAGGAAAAGAGACTTTGGAGTTAAGATCACATCAGCGTTCATAAGAACAATATACTTCCCTTTTGCAATTGCAAGGTTTTGATTGTGGTTTGCTCCGTAACCTAACCTTGATTTATTTTTTCTTACAAAGATTTCAGAATAATTCCTTTTTATGAACTCTATAGTGGAATCATCAGAACAGTTATCAATTAGAAGTATTTCAGCAGTAATATCGTTCAATGCCAAAAACAAAGAAGGAAGCAGAAACTCTAAATCTTTTTTACTATTATGAGATATTAAAGATATTGTAAGGTCAACATGATTATGCATATTACACAGCTGCTTGGTTTACATAGTTGCGGCGGAATCTGAAAAGCCATTTCTTCAAAAGATATCAATTTTGAAGCATTTAGTACTTCAATCGCAATGGGAGTCCCTTTTATTTTGTCTCTGCTGCATGATTTCGTGTATTGGTTTTCTTGAAAACCAGCGCTTAATGCGCCGTTCGATGTGGTAAGGAACCTTTTGGAGCAATTTGGCCATTAGCGGATGAAAGCGGATGTTAAGCAGCCACAGAAGCACTTTTTCTTTTGAATTGGTTAGATCCCTGAAAATAAATTCTTTGATCCATTTTTCATCGGGCCTGAATTCATCCGTCGCTGTCCTTGAATATGCTGATGGAGTTTTATAGTTTTGTTTGTAATTCCATGATGTTTTAGGCTGATCGTCCCATACGATTTCCGCTGTTTTTGCGCCCTTAAAAACCGTTTCTCTTAGCATATTGAGGAAGACCGCCCATGCTTCTCCAGAAGTTTGGCAGGGCTTTATCCAGGTCAACGGTCGATGGGCCAGTCGTTCTAAAAAGGTTCCCATGTCCGAGGCAACCACCGGCTTACCTGCCTCCAGTGCAGCGCTCAAGGTATAGGAGTAGGTCTCCGGACATAATGTAGGAAACCAGATCAGATGGGGTTGAATGTTTTTTATATGGTGCTTCAACATGTATTCTTTGTATGGCCCAAGTGTTATTACAGCCTTGTCAAGGGTGCGATATCCATACCCGATCAGGTGAAATTTCACCTTGAAACCTCTATCCCTGCATTGAAGAGCGGTCTCCTCTAAGATATCCGCACCCTTTTCCCGATTTAAGGCACCGAGCACGGCGACACTCAGAAATTCACCTGGTCGCACCGGCGCCATGCAAACCGCTGGATACGGCCCACATTTCTCCCGATCCGGGTGATGGGCTACAATGGGCGTAAGATTGGGGAAATGATGTTTATACAGCTGTGCAGTATATACCGACGGTGCGATGACACGGTCCGCCTGGTAAAGAAACCGCGCATGGTTCTTTGGCCCTTTGTGCTCGGCTATGGTGTCCGGAACCGGGCTGGTATCAGGGCATATCCGGCCCGGCAAGTCCGGGTCTTGTGTATGACATCCCTTTTTATCCGTAAACGTTGTATCGGGGTTGATAAACCAGGAATCATGAAGCGTTACATCATATGGGATATCTAAATCTTCGGGTAAATCCTGAAATTTAGGATGCAGGGCCATGAGATGATGATAATGGATACGTGATATGGTCAGGTATTTGCAAAGTTTTAGCAATTCACCATAATCGCCCGGCATTTTGAATCGCAACCCAATTCCGTCTCTCCGGGTTCCGAAATGAAGAATGGCTTCTTTTTTGCCGGATGCCCTTACAGTTAAAATTTCCAGGTCCCCTCGAAGATATTCACTCAATTCCTGAATATGTCGTTCGCATCCACCGCCCATGTTATGGGAGACGAACAGAAGGCGCATCTTCTTCGATCGCCGAACCAGTTCCATCCATGCGGCTATCTGATCAAGCGGATCAGGTTTACAAAAGACCGGTGGTTTTCCATCACTCATGTGTCGCTTCATCTTTTATCACCGGTTCCAACCCAGGGTATTTCGAATTTTTGTCCTTATTCTATTTATGATATCCTGCTCATACTCCTGGATCTTCGCCTGCAGCTGTTGGACTTGTTCATCCAGTACCAAAAGACAATCCATTCGTTCAAACGCCAGTGTCTGCGCTTCATGAAATGCCTTTTCCAATTCTTGAATATGTTTTTCCAAGTCCTTTATTGAATCAAGGCGCTCATAGGCAAGCTTCTGGGCGATCGCCAGCGAATCTTCTGCTTCTTTAATTCTACCCTCAAGACCTGTAATGACCAGCCGCCGAAGATCAAGCGCTTGCCGTTCAGTACCCGTTCTTTCGATGGGGAGCACAATAGTTTTTTCTTCGACCGGACAACAGACAATGACAAACTGATAGGCCAGAGACTCCGGTGTTGATAGAATAGCCCTTTGCACGCCAACCGGAAATCTTTTCAGAGAGTCGCCGATTTCAGTATCTTCCGGCAACCTGACAATCGGCTCGATACTTTTGACGATGAATCCGCATTCATTCAGCAGGCGTTGAATACTCGAGCAGGTGTAAAACCTGAAGTGGGACCTGTCTAACAGCCCCTCATCAGTATATTCAAAGCGTCCTTGAAGAAGTTCCCCAATTACCGAGGCATGGGCAATGTTTGGAATGGACAGAATACAGTAACCGTTTTTTCTCAGAAGGTTACGGCAGGACTTGAGTGTTTTTCTCTCTTTTTTGAGATGTTCTAAAACATCGGCCAGGATAATGTAATCGTAGCTTTTCTCCGGGAACTCTTCTTCAAGAACCAGGGTGTCCAAATTTCCCACGATCATCTGGTTGCTAAATTTCTCAGCTTCTTTGGCCATTTTTGCTGAAATTTCCACGCAGTCTACAGAACATCCCTTTTTTTCCTTTAGAAATCGGGTCAGATATCCGGTCGCCGGTCCCAGTTCCAAAACCTTGGACCCCGATGCAATATGACGAATGATTTTATCCAGCGAATCTTCGGAATTCTCTTCGATTACCCTCCTGTAAACATGCTCATCTTCAACGTCTTCCGACTTTCTGTCGGGTTTTCGGCCCACAAACATGGTATCATGCCACATGTCACTGCCGTCGCTGTAGCCTTCCGGTTCCCATTGGGTGCTCACTTCGAGTAATTCAAGTCCGGCATAACGGTTCAACGCTCTGAACCCATCCGGATAAAACCGCCAGCAATCCACCGGATATTTGTGCTCCGGTCCGCCGGAGGGTGCAATGATACAGCACAATCCCCCCGGCTTGAGTATCCGGGCTATTTCTCTAATGGTTTCCCAGAAATATTCGATATGCTCGAATACCTGGCCCGATACCAGTACATCCACGCTTTCCGAATCGATTTCCAGCCAGTTATAAGGATCTGAAAGCACGAGATCTACATTTTCTCCTTTTGCCAAGTCCAAGCCGGTGTAACGCCACCGTGCTTCTGAAAATATATCACGATAACTCCCGCCGATGGCCATGCTTCCTAGATCGAAAATGGTCAGTTCTCGATCCTCTTGGCCGGTGAGATAGCGCTCTCTGAAAATCTTCATTTTATCCATTGAACTCAGGTGCATATTACATCCTTATCTAACAATCTCGGCTGGATACCGAATACTTGTACGGGAAAGCATGGGATATTCATCCAGCAACACCAACCAACTTTTTAACTATTTTTTTAATTCGCCGAGATTTGCGTGCAACTTTCCACAAATAGGAATCTTTCAGCTTCAAGAGCACACGATCCCCTTCGGTCAGGTACTCGGAAACCCCATAAATTTCACCGGTACCGTTCTCCTTAAACCACCAATAATAGCAGTTCTTGTGTTCACTTACAACTGACGGAGTGTTAAAAGCCTCCATAAGATCCATCCGCGATCTGTACAACCGCCGCGCATCACCTGTAATGACTTCTCCATTCGAATAATAATTGTAAATGCACGGCAATCCGCCAAGTTCATCCTGCCCGGCCTTTTTTATGGCCTTAATATACCATTCTCTTAAACGAAATAGAGCCTTATTTCCATGCGCGTATTTCTTCAGCATAATCTCCTGGTCCCCTGAATCAAACCCTGAAAAATGAAAAAACTTTACTGGAACATCGTCGATTTCCAACCGATCCTCCATACCTAATGTTACGTGTCGGTGAGACAGGTTCCAGGTGGCCACATTATATGTCTTGTCCCGGAGTACATAAACGTCAAAAAAAGCAGGGGCAAGATCCACCCATCTCTGGTCTGTAAAAAGCCCGTTGGAAATGTCATCGTAACAAAATTTCATAAGCCGGTCCGCCCACCATTCTAAAAAACGTAGCCCTTCATCGCTCCTTCGAATCGCCAGAAATCCCAGATTGAAAACGCCGTGTTTCAAGCTACAGATTTCGTTATCGACAATGGCATCCATCGTTGTTTCAGGGTCGACTTGATGGGGTGTGAGCACAATGTCGTGCCTATCCAGAATTTCAGAAAGCTCTTTCAGACTGTGGAGCACCACAATATCCGGATCCAGGTATACAATCTTATTGGCGTCCGTGGTTTGGAATATCTTTAAAAATGTGTGCCCCTTCACGGCAGTGCAGCGCTCCACCAGCGAATGCTTGAAAATCCAGGCATCAAGCGCTGTGATCTCAAGATCCTCCATGAAAAAGATATCATCAAAGGGTTCATCAGCCAAGTTCACGTTCTCCGGCAATTGATCTGCCAGCATGAGGCAAAAAACAGCGTCAGGGTTATGGGTTTTAACCGATGTTGCAAGAACCCGCGCTTTGGGAATATAATTTGATGTAACGCTGGTAAAATAATGCATTTCTTATCCTTTGACGGTTTCGTAAAAAGTCCAACCTCTGCGTTGTGCTGCATTTCGTAATCATTCAACGTACCATACGTACGCCTCATGATTCCAAAATTTGCACGCCTTGAATTTGAACTTTTTACAAAACCGTCTAAATTGACCTTGTTATGAATTCATCATCCTTCCGATATAGCGGTTCAAGCCCTGAACCGTTATTTCGGCATTATTCGGAAAAGGAGATTAACCAATTTTCTGGCAAGCATCTCAAGCGCTCTGTTTTTATGACAGTATTGACTGAATCTATTCATCACTTGATATGACGGGCTCATCCGGATGTCGGATATCGGAAAAACTTTTTTTATTTCCACGGCTTGGTTTTGCTTCTGTTTTACAGCTTTGGCGCTTTCAACTAAAAGCATACAGACCAAAGGGTTCATATCGGTGTCAATTTTTTCGAGCACAGAATAATCCACGGTATCGCCTACTGCTGCGGCGTCCGGGTTTTTGAGTTTTTCCGTATATTCAGCGATCATGGGATTAAATGCCAATTCAAGGGGAGGATTCTCCTTCAAATTTTGCACCATCCAGGATTTGATCCGTTCTGTATCCTGCATGGCCTCCCAAAGCTGTTGTTCGTCGTCAAAAACGGCGCCACGAGAGCCGGTTTCGATTTGGGCCGCAATATTTCCGCTCATTGGATTGGTGATTACAAAGCAACTTTCAGCAAAGGATTCATACAGGGTAAACGAATAGGTCTCCTGGCAAATCGACCACAAAAAAACCGCGTCGATTTGGTGCTCACGCAGGGCCTTCAGCATGGCATCTTTTCCTTCCTTTAAAAAGGAGACATCCACATATCGTACGCCCGGTTTTCGAACACCCGCAGTTCCAAGATGGAAAAAATCGTACTTTTCCCTGAGTTCCTTGTGGCTCACAAGTCGCCACCAAGCTTCCAGGCCTTTTTCAAAATCTTCACGTCCCAAAAAAGCAATCCGGGGGCGATACGTGGGTGTTGCCAGGCGCTGCAATCTTTTCCCATTTTTTATCGGCATTTCTTTATAAACGAGATGGGGAACGATTCTCACCCTCTTGCCATATTCAGGATATGCTTTCCGCCATATCCCGGCAGCGACATCTGAAGGTACAATCACCTCAAAATCAAGGTCTTTAAACAATACGCTCATTTTGATAAAATGAGATTTTTTTTCACCGACAAATTGGCAGTCACGATGGGTGCATGTTCCACCGCAAAACTCTTTTCCATTCTTTAGCAGGTTAAACTGGGGACAGATCGTATAGTAATCGTGGACGAAGATTCGAACTCGTTCAATATGAATGACGCTGAGTAGAAATTTAACCCCGGGCAGGTGAAAACGCATCAGGTGATGCATGTGTGCTGCCAGGATACTAAGTCTCCCATCTTCAACGAGAATGGCCAAAATCAAGACCAGCTGAATCATTGTAAATGTGCCCGCCGGGACACCGTCGATATTGAGGCCCACACGTTGTCCCGGTAATTCTTGATATTCACTGGGGTCATCTGAAATCCCATAGATCTGTATATAAGAAATACCGCGTATTGCCAGTTCATTCTGCTCCTGGTGAAGGACTTTTTCAGTACCCCCCAGAGAGATCAAATAGTCAGAGTGGGAAAAAGCAATGACCCCATTCGTATACTTTAAAAGACGTGCGACACTCGAAAGTGTTTCCTGAACCGATTGCACAATTTCCGGGTCGAAATTCCGTAAAATCTCACATTGTTTTTTAATAATATTAGTAATAATCTGTTGGCTCACAGATGGTTCTCCGTCATAAAAAGTTTCTCCCCCAAATTCTTCGACATAGAGAAAAAAGAATCTCAACGAAAGTTTGATTGAAATGACACTTAAAAATCTATGCTGGAAAATTTCACATCCATATCCAGTATGGAAAATATACCGGCAGGCGACCGAAGGGGTATGCTTTCAAAAGCAATAACGTCGTGCACCCATTGGCAGGCCACATGATCCTCCAGTCGGCCGTCGGCAACCCCGACCGAAAGTGTATATTCTCCGCCGAATATATTGGGCCAGTGCCCTATAATAAAAGACGTCTTATAGATTATTCCGCTGGAAAGAGACGGAAGGTTTTTCCGGAGCAACGCCGTGTTGTCGCCGATGATGTCCCGGCCCATACGATCTTTAATCAAGAATCCAACGATGGGATTGGCAATATCCTGGTGAGTTTCAAAAATCACTACTATTTCACACGGTTTCCCGGAATAAACAGCTCCCGCGATCTCATCGTTCGACCGTATTCCCACTCTCAATATATTTGCATTCCGGTTTCCAAATTTACGGATCTCACTGGTCACCGGCTGAAGATCCTCTGATATATCTGTATCCAAGGGCCGGTTCTGATCCCTGTCTTCTCCTTTGGCGACCTGAAGAGAAATATCGCGTGATGTATCGCTCTCATACATGTATTCCAGGTACTTCTCCGCGACACGTTTTGGATAACCGTCCATTCGGATTTCTCCCCCTTCGATCCAGATAGCCCGGGAACAAAACTCTAGTATAGCAGCCGTATCGTGGGAGACAAACAAAACGGTGCCATCCTTGCAAAAGGACTTCATTTTTGCCATGCATTTTTGCTGAAACCGGATATCGCCCACCGACAGGGCCTCGTCCACCAATAAAATATCAGGAGACACATTAACAGCACTGGCAAAGGCAAGCCGGACATACATACCGCTGGAATAGGTCTTTACCGGCTGATCGATAAAATCTCCGATGTCCGCAAAATCGACAATTTTCTCAAAACGACTCCGAATTTCCTCGGGTGTCAGCCCCATAATCGCAGCATTAATATTAATATTTTCCCGGCCGGTGAATTCCGGGTTGAATCCCGAGCCCAGTTCCAGCAAGGCTGAAACCCTGCCCCTGACCTCGATCTCTCCAGCAGTAGGGGTTAATATGTTGCAAATCAACTGCAAAAGGGTTGATTTCCCGGACCCGTTGGAACCGACAATCCCCACCGTCTCTTTCGGCTCGATGTTTATCGATATATTCTTTACCGCCCAGAATTCGCGGAAAAATCGTTTTCTTCCCCGCCAGAAGGATTGTTTTAACCTGTCTATGGGTTTTTCATAAATCTGGTAGCACTTCCCGAGATTTCTGATTCGAATGGCTAAATTAGAAGACATAGAATTTAGCTCCGCTTCGCGATGCTTCGAAGATCACTTCGTTTAAAGATCGTTTCACTTGAGGAGCGCTCAGCTTGAGGCAAAATAGAAAGACTATGCCTCTTCCATCAAGTCACGAAGTGACGTTCCTCAGGAGCGAAGGCTGCTTATTAAGGCCAAACAACTATTTGCTATTATATGACATCCGCAAATGCTTTTTTGCTTTTCATGAACCACGCAAAACCAAAAACAAATACCACCACTGAAAAAATAAAGCCACAAAAAAACCATGTCCAATCCGGCAGTATCCCCCATAGTACGACTCGCCTTGAATCTTCAACATATACAGCCAGTGGATTAATCTGGAAAAAAAAACGAAACCGTTGGGGTATGGCTCTCACCGGATAGAAGATTGGAGTGAGAAAGAATAAAATTGTCGTCAAAATACTGACCGTTGTGGACGTATCCCGAATAAACACCCCGAGAGACGCCAGAAAATATCCACACCCAAGGGTAAAAAATATCAACGGAAGCCATACCAACGGAAGGAGAATCATCGTCCAATGAATACGGTGATAGACGATAAGTATCCCCACCAGTAATACAACCAGGCTGAAAAGGGCATTGATCAATGAACTCAACAAGTTTGCAAATGGAAGAATTTCCAGGGGAAAAACGACTTTCTTGACATAATTCACATTTGATAACACCACCAAAGGGGCTGAATTGAACGCTTCGGAAAAAATACCAAAGGTTATCATTCCCATGAATAAGGTCAGGGCAAAAACAGCCTTTCCTTCATCAGGGCCTGCCCCCCATCTGGCCTTAAATATAACGGAAAAAACGAATGTATAAACACATAACATCACCAGGGGCTGGATAAACGACCATCCTAAACCGATAAATGACCCTTTATACCGACCTGTCACTTCTCGCCACGTAAATTGATAAATGAGGTACCGGTACTGCCACAGGTGCAATGCGATACGGATGGGATTGAAAAATCTTTTGACACTCACGAAATGAGCCGTTATTTCCATGTTCACAGATACCATCTTATGATCCCTATTTTATTCCCGACCGGTTCAACATGTCTATCAACTGTTTTTTATCTGCAAACGAGTCCATCTCAAGTCCCTGATTCCTTTTTTCTGCTGCCTACAATTTCTGTCAGGACTAGCGGAATGATAAAAAATCCCCCTAAATATATAAAATAGATGTATCTGAAGTCACTTTCCGGCAAGAGTATGAAAAGAAACGGAACCTGGATCATGATAACGAAAGAATACAGAGCCGATAAAGGCACCCATTTGTATAACATCAAAACGCACAATAGAAAAATAAACGGTATATAGGCATTCCACACAATAAACCGCCCCTTTGTAAAACCATTATAAGCGTATGCTTTTGTGATGATTTTCTTAATAATCTTTTCAATATATCCGGATTTTGGCGCGTATGCGAGTCGGTACCACTCCGGATTCTTATATATATTTTTGATGAGATGACGATGTTCCAGTAAACTGGCATGCAGCGCAATCGCATTTGGTCCAAGTGCGGAAAAAAACATTAGCACCCTATCGGACAAAAATATTGATCCGTTTGCTAGTATCAACTGGTAATACAGGTTATGTATTTTTTCCAACTCCTTATCCGACAGAGGCTTTTTCAAGCTTGGAAACAAATAATACATGTTCAACCTTTTATCCTCATTTTCCTCTGAAATGGGTGCGTATATGTCAGAACAGATGGTTAATGCTGTTCGAGGATTGTATTTCTTCTCCAATGATTCGATTTTTATCAGTTTTTCAATTGTATCTTTGTCGTCCTCATGATTTTTAGACAAGTACCAGTCTTGACTTAAGATAGCTGCTATAGGGTTCAATTCCCACGTAAGGCTGAAAAAGTTTTTTCTGTCTTCTGGATCGCTCCTGTCTATCAAATGTGCTGTTCCTTTCACAGCGGTTAACAAAAATAATGTTGTCAATATGAAATACGCCAGTTTTTTCAGCGGCATCAGCCTTGCCGCAAATAGCATCAGAGGGATGAACACAACATAAATTAGCCCATTGTGACGCATAGTACATGTCAAAACAAGAATGCAGGATAATACAATGAGTTTTTTGACATTGAATATGACGAGTCTGCCCTGCTTTTTTTCAAACCCCACATAAAAAAGATAGAATCCCCAAAAAACCACAAGGAGGGAAAACGGAACATCTTTCCAAAGCGTAATATTATAGATATTGATCGGAATTGACAGGGTAAAGGCGACAAAGAATAAAAAGATGATTATAAGAGGGACTCTGTTTTTAAAAGAAAAATAGAGAATATAACTGCCCAGACCGGCTGTCATCAGTATTTGAAAAATAGCGATGGTCGCGGGCGTATCTGCGAATTGGATGAGTGCAAGTTTATAAATCGAATACACAATGGGATGCAGGCTTCCTAAAGCGAGTGTTTTGATTTGTAACCATGTGGCAAAAGAATCTATGGTCATGTAGCCCGGCCATTGTCCAATAAGCCATAATGTGAATACCCCCCCTGACAGCAGGAACATGATCCAGAAAAACCATTGTTTGCTGTGGAAAAAACAATCCCTCATTTTTGATAGAAATGTTTCGCCGCCAAGGGTCTCATACCATCGGAGTATCTCATAAAAAAGCCATCCTGAAAGCAATGACATAAAAAGTTGGACCAAAAACAAAACAGGATGAAACCTGTTGGTTTGAAGATCCGGAACCGGATATTCAAAGAAATAATTCAGCTTGTCCCTGTTTACCGGTAAAACTATTTCTTTATCGTTATAGACAATTTTCAGCGATGAAATTTGGAAATTCTGATCGCTGTTTTCCGATGCTATCTTTATCCCCTTTATGCGCTGCTGAGGCAAACGAACCGACTGCGTATTTTTACCCTTGAGACGAAAAGAAATCTTTTCATTTTCATTGAATCCTTCCCCTGAATCCCAGCTTAAAGAAACGATTGCGGTTTCATTATTCATGCTGGCAATCTGCAATTCCGAGGGTAAGTAGAATTTGTTGTATTTACAGAAAAACACCATGCATGTGCAAACAGCGATAACTGATGCAGCAATTTTTTTATTCATTATTATTGATACGGTCAAGTGTTAACTTCAAGCCTCGGATCCAGCACCATCGGGCTTTTAAAGCAAATCATATGTCATAAATACATGCTCTGCGAGACGCAGCTAGGAAATACGTTTCAGAAAGCCTTTTGGATTATAGGTAAGGATATATCGCTCCCGCGAGGAGTCAATTACAAAATGAGAATTGTAACTCAGAAACTCTTCAATAGCAGCAAGGGGGCCTTTTTCCTCAAAGCCAAGACTGTCTCCGTGATGAAAAAGATCAACTATGCCATCTTCAATAATGAAATAACTATTAATACTGACAAATTTTGAGTAATCTTTCAAGTCTTCTAGAACCTGATGCATGCGATGATCCCCATCCTGAATCACCATAACCGTTTTATTCTTGCATCGTTCTTTAACTGCTGATAATATTTCAGGATTCGAGCTGTTTCCGGTCAATGCGGTTACACGCTCGTGTTCCAGCTCATAAACAGAACGATCCATATCGATTGACAGGACTTCACCTTTCCCTAAAATGCCCATTATGTCTGCAAAATATTTGGTGCTCCCTCCGTATCTGCTGCCAATTTCGATGAGCACATCCGGTTGAACCTCATATAAGATTTCCTGGTAGATCCATGCATCAAGGACATTTTTTAAAGCAGGGCTGCCCATCCATTTCACTTGGTCGAATACAATATCATTCTGATGATAAATCAACCAGTCGCGAAGGGTCATGTTGTATTGATCCTCATAATACGGCCTGCGCAGAGGTTTTTGATCAGAGATTTTGCGTATGCCCCAATCTAACATTTTCAAACACCCTGCTTTTATTCGTTGTTTAAACATTGACAGTTCCTCTTTGGCTTGAGTCTGATCCCTCCTCCTCGCTGCCATATAGTTGTCTCGCTCTTCACTAGGTAGTGCCCGAACGAAAACTGTCTTTTTCGCCAATATCTGCGTCAGACTCAAATTTTAATCCTCGAAATACTCAATGTATGTCTGTGGTTAAAATTTTCGTCTTCCTTGATCTTAACGAAAAATCCTAGTTTTCGTTCGGGCACTAGGTACATAAATTCTGTTTTATTCTTCCTTCGGATGCCCCATTTCTGGAAACTGCCCTTATCCTTGAGTCCGGTAACGGCAGGATTTTATGACTTCCGGCTCTCATCAACGGTAGGGTTTTATGACTTCCGGCTCTCATCAGAGGCACGGCTAATGCGCCATGCTATGCACACATAAAAAAAGCCGAACTAGTAGCTTTGGACTTTAAAGAAGAGCTGCCGCAAACATCCGAAAACTTCACCATAATACTTCTTTCCTATCGACCCTTTCCCTACCTGAAAGTTTTTTTGTCTTGGAAAACCCGGTTCTTTGCGTCAAACGGAAGCAAACAGATTACGACATTTTGGGGAGAAATCAGCGAATGACATTATTTGTCATTTACTCTGCCATTAAGCGTCATATAAAGCAAATAAACTTGTTGGTATTTTATTTTAACATATTGTAATTGTTAAATTATATTAATTATAAAAAAAAGTGGTACAGATCTTGCTAGTTAGTGCCATAAGTAGTCGATAACTTTTTACAGTAGCATTAAGCAGTAATAGCTACTTCTGATTTTTTCTAGGAAAGATGGAAGCCGAAAAAATAGTTAGTGCCTGATGGAAAAATCATGTTCAGACTAAACCCGAATATTGAATTCTCCAATTTTAAAAAGAAAAGGAGTTTATCATGAGTTTCTTCACCGGGAAAAAGAAAAGGCATATTAGAATCATCGCCAGTTTATTGCTAATCGCAGCTAATTCATTTATTTTACTACCCCATGCGATGGCATCGTCATCGTGGGAGCCAATTGGACCCTTTGGTGGTGATCAGTTTGAAGTAAAAATATCACCTTCTAATAATGACACACTCTTTGTAGTTTCTAATTTTGCTTTACACCGTAGTACCGACGCAGGATTGCACTGGCAGGTAATTCATGAATCGGATATGACAATGGGGTGTTTTTATTCCCTTGCTTTTGATCCCTCTGATGCTAGCCATCTATATCTATCGAGTACTAAGCAGGGTATCTGGGAAAGCCGAAATGAGGGAGATAGCTGGGAAAACCACCGCAATGGTCTCCCCACTATAGGGGACTGCGAAAATTTATATTATCCGATTATTTCTCTTGCATTTGATCAAAACGGACGTCTATTTGCCGGTTTATGTCAACCAGAAGATCACGATGCACCACCTGCCTGGGTTTATCGCAGTGATGACGGTGGCATAAACTGGCTGCCGGATGACAGTGGAATTCTGGTCACCGCTCCTGAACTGACTCAAAATGTCAGCACTCTTCTAAGTATCGACCGTGATAATCAACTTTGGGCCATAGTTTACGGTGCCGGTGTTTACGCATACCAGAATGGGGAATGGTTGAACAGGAATGGTGATTTGCCTTCTGAAGGTTTGTTATCCACTTTTTTGCAGCACGATCCGCTGAATAGCGATCACATCCTTCTGGGTACTGAGTTCAACTGGGTTTATGAAACTAAAGATGGCGGTCATAGCTGGAATGCTATGCTTTTACCAGAGTCCCTAGCTGATATGGAAGTATTGCCGTTAATTTATACTATCAACATAGATCCTAATAATGACCAAATAATTTATGTCGAGGCCCTTGACGCATTTGGTTCCATCGAGCAACCGATTTTTCAACCAAAACCCCATTATCAAACATCCGGAGGAGGCCTTTTTATAAGTTTCAATGGTGGTATTGATTGGGTATCAATGCCCTCTAGTTTCTTTCGAATTACCTTTGATCCCAGCGATACAATTGTTGGAAATATTCCGCCTTATGGTGAAGTAACCCGAACACGAGTCTCATATATTACTTCCGGCGGTTCGAATAGCTTGCATAAAAGTGAGGACGGCTTGCTATCATTGCAAGTCTTTACTGATGGTATAATCGCGGAAGCAGTTAACAGCATCTGGCTTCACCCTTCACCACTACGTCAGGAAACAATGCTTTTTGCTGCATCAGAGAGCGGTCTATATTATCTTCTTGATGACAAGACATGGGCTTTTGACGTGGCCGTACAAGATCACTTATATACATGGTCCTTTGCAGCTGATCCCCAAGACTCAAACACCATCTTATACAGTACCGGCAATCCAGCGTGGTCATTCACAAGCCAGCGTGGAATCTATCGCACCACTTTAGATTGTTTTGAAACGGACTGTTCTCCAGGCGACCAAATATTGAGCGACACTGGGGTGTGGAAAGTTATTACGACACCGTTGCAGCCGGAAACAATTTATGCCGCCTGCCAGGAAGACGGCATTATGGTCAGCCATGACAGTGGTAACAACTGGTCAACATTTAATGACGGTCTGACTCTACCTCAAAGCATTACTGACATTATCTTGGATAGTGAAGGCAACCCTCTCCTTGCTGCAGCTAGAACAAGTAACGGAGATTACACTGCCGATCCACCGCAATATTATTGGCCAGTAGCCGATGAAGAGGGGGGAGTATACCGTTTCGATTCAGAAACGGCTCAATGGCTGCCAATTCCTGAGATAACCTATGCCACAATCGATTTGGAGGTTTCCCCCTGGAATCCACAGATCTTATTTGCAGCCACAGTGCGAGGGATATATCAGAGCACTGATAATGGCCAGACATGGGAAGTCGTCCTACCCGATGTGTTAATACATGACCTGCTTGTGGATCCGCTCAGGTCGAATTATTTGTATGCTGCAACTAGCTCTGGTGTGTTGAGAAGTACTGATGGTGGCAAGCAATGGCATGATCTTTCTACCGGTTTGCTACGGAAATTGATTTTCTCTTTGACCATAGACCCTGCAACCGGCATCCTTTACGCTGGAACTGCCGGTAATAGCGTTTTTCAGCTTGTACCGGATGCAAATCCCCAACCTTCCATAGCCATTAACCCTGATAGTCTCGATAACGGCATCGTTCCTGTTGGTTTCAACCAAGACACTCCCATTACCATTACTAATGAGGGAGAAGCCGATCTCATCATTGACGATATTGTATCGGCTGATCCAGCCTTCACATCGCCCGATTCCCTACCGGTCACCATTACCCCTGGGAGTCATTCTCTTCTTACAGTCCGGTTTTCTCCACAAACATTAGGTCCTGTAGAAAGCCATATTACATTTCACAGTAATGACCTTCTGAATCCTGAATTTGATTATGTTGTAAGGGGCGAAGGTAGACAGGCCATAAGTCCTATTCCAGATGTCAAAATCAACGATGAGAATGGACCCATTACCTTACCTTACGGTGATACTGCTCAGATTACGATCAACCTGAATGCCGGTGAATATCTCGGCCAACAGGCGGATTTCTGGATGAAACTGGTCCTAAACGATTCCATAACCTATTGGTATGTCAATAATGTCGGATGGATAAAGTCTGATAGTCCAGTCTTAATGACTACCTCACAAATTGTGAATATTAATGAGCCGATCCGTTTCGACTTTGCTGCTATTTTTTTAGGACCTTGCGAATTCTATTACGCCGTGGATAACAATGGAGATGGTAGCTTTGACGGCACATGGTTTGATACCGTGAGTTTTACTGTGGGAGATCCTGTTTCACCGGTTCCGATCATTAAGGCAAACGGACAATCTGAATCTCTAACTGTTCCTGAAAATACAGTTATTGAAATTACTGTAGAGCTGAATGCTGAGGATTATTTGGGGCAACAATCTGAATGGTGGTTAGAAGCAAACACACCGTTTGGCTTTTTTTGTTTCAGTGGTGGGAAATGGGTACCCTCACTCGTACATACTCCGGCATTTAAGGGACCTGTTTTCAATTTGCAACCGCCTATAAAGGTCCTTGAAGCAGCAGCCCTGCCAAAAGGTGAATACACCTTTAAATTCAATATTGACAACACAATAAACGATTCCTATGATGAGGCATGGGGTGATACCGTCTCGGTCATAATAGAATAATAGCTTATAGGTTTAAAAGAAGTTCTTCAAAATAGGCAGCGGTCTTTTCCAGGCCCTCTTCCAATGGCACTACCGGTTTCCAATTCAGTATTTTTTGGGCCAGGCGGATGTCGGGTTGACGTTGAAGTGGATCGTCAACAGGTAAAATCTCGAAACGTATTTCAGATTTTGAGTTTGTAATTTCAATAATTTTTTCTGCCAGTTCCAAAATTGTTAATTCCCTGGGATTTCCCAGGTTAATGGGGCCTGTTATTTCATCGGGTGTATTCATCAAACGAATCAGCCCTTGGATCAGATCATCCACGTAACAAAAAGACCGTGTTTGATTACCGTTACCATATACGGTGATCGGATCACCCTTTAATGCTTGTATGATAAAGTTGGAAACCACCCTACCGTCATTGGGTTGCATGCGTGGTCCATAAGTGTTGAAAATACGGGCAACCTTAATTCTCAAATTGTGCTGTCGGTGATAGTCGAAAAACAATGTCTCGGCGCATCGTTTGCCCTCGTCATAGCAAGAGCGCGGACCAAAACAGTTCACGGTCCCCAAATAACTTTCCGGTTGGGGGTGGACTGTCGGATTTCCGTAAACTTCTGAAGTAGAAGCCTGGAGAATTTTCACATTCAAACGTTTAGCTATTCCCAGCATGTTGATAGATCCGTGTACACACACTTTTGTAGTCTGTACTGGGTCATTCTGGTAGTGGATGGGAGATGCCGGGCATGCCAAATTGTAAATTTCGCCCACTTCAACATACAATGGAAACGTAATATCGTGTCGTAATAGCTCAAAATGCCCGTTATTCATAAGATGTATGATATTTTTTTTACTGCCTGTATAAAAATTGTCTGCACAGAGGACATCCTTTCCATTTTTAAAAAGATATTCACAAAGATGCGAACCGAGAAAGCCTGCTCCGCCGGTAACAAGGGCAGGTTTAGAATTATTCTCCATGTATCACTCCTCAATAATTGTTTGTTTTTTGTAGAAAATATTTTTCATTGCCATTTCGACACTAAGGATCGAAGAAAGAATCTTAATTATATCCTTAATGGAATAAGCTCCATTTCCATGCTGTTTCAATAATTGTCGAGAGTTCTGTATAACGAGGTTTCCAATCAAGTTCCTTCATAGCTTTCATTGCATCTCCTACCAGGATAGGCGGATCACCAGGACGTCGAGGGCCGATTTTTACTTCAAAGGTCTTGCCGGTAATGCTTCTTGTTGTCTCAACAACCTCTCTCACCGAAACCCCCTGTCCATTACCCAAGTTGTAGGCCGTGGTTTTCCTTCCCTGTATAAGTTCTTTAAAAGCAAGAATATGAGCCTCTGCCAGATCAGTTACATGAATGAAGTCGCGGACACAGGTGCAATCGGGTGTTTCGTAATCATTCCCAAAGATAGTGATATAGGGCCTTTCTCCTTTAGCGGTATCTAGTATTAATGGTATAAGATGAGTTTCAGGTTCATGTGCCTCACCTATTTCGCCATCAGGATCGGCACCTGCAGCATTGAAATAGCGCAGAGAGATGGAACGAATGCCATACGCATTATCAAAATCTCTTAATATCTGTTCAACCATCATTTTGCTGTGACCATAGGGGTTTATTGGTTGGTGAGGATGATATTCTGGGATGGGCAGCTCTTTGGGTATGCCATAAACCGTACAACTGCTTGAAAAAATAAGTTTGTCAATCTGGTGATAGCGCATGGCTTCAAGGAGAGTAAGAGTTCCTAACACGTTGTTATAATAGTACTTACCAGGATCTTCTATCGACTCTCCTACGTAAGCGTAAGCGGCAAAATGCATGACACCTAATGGCTTATATTTGTCGATAACTTTATTTAGCTTGATTCGATCGGTAATATCACCTACTTCAAAAGGGCCCCACTTAACGGCCCATTGGTGACCATATACTAAATTATCGTAAGATATAGGTAGATAGCCGGCTTGAGCCAACGCTTTACAAACGTGGCTACCTATATAGCCGGCTCCACCAGTGACTAAGATGGTTTTCTGGGTCATAGCGTCATAGAATCCATAGAGAAATAGGGTTAAAATTGTAGCGCGTTTTCAGGCTAAAAATGCAACAGATTCAAGAAAGCAGAACTATTTTTCATGGGTTTCTTGGTGGTTGCCCTCTATCCTATCACAGATGAGTGGCAAGTTTAGTCTCAAACAGTTCCATAGCAAGAGAAACCACTTCATCCATATTGTAATACTTATAATTTGCTAACCGTCCTATAAAATATATATTTTTCAATTTATCAGCTAACTTCCTATATTTTTCATAAAGAAGTCGGTTTTCTTCCCTTGGAATAGGATAATATGGATCGCCTTGATCTGAGGGATACTCCCTGACAATGGTCGTTTTGTGGTGTTTCTGGCCTGTTGCGTGTTTTATTTCTACAATTCTTGTAAAATCATAGTCATTGGGATAATTCACTTGTGATACAGGCTGATAAAATTCCTGGTCTATCGTTTCAAATTCAAATCTTAGAGATCTATATGGAAGGCGTCCATATTTGTAATCAAAAAATTCCTCGATGGGTCCTGTATAAATCATGTTATTATAAGGAATCAGATTTACAATCTCCTTATAATCAGTTTTTAACAATAGGTGGATTTTCGGATGAGATATCATCTTTTTGAACATGTTTGTGTAACCATACTTGGGCATCGCCTGGTATTTGTCGCTGAAGTATCGTCCATCCCGATTGGTCCTGATTGGAATCCTGGCACATACAGATTTCTCTAACTCTGATGGGTCTAATTTCCACTGTTTTTTCGTATAGTTTTTGAAAAATTTTTCGTATAACTCTCGCCCGACTTGAGCTACGATGACATCTTCAGATGTCCTGATTTCTTGAACAGTTTCGCGCACTTTATCAAAAAATTCTTCTAGCTCAAAACAAGACAGACTTAGCCCATATAGTTTATTAATAGTGTCTAAATTAATTGGAATAGGTAGAAGTTGACCATCGACGGAGGCTAAGATTTCATATTGATAATAGTGCCAGCTTGTAAATTGAGACAGATATTCGAAAACCTTTTTATTATTGGTGCGAAAGTAGTGTGGGCCATATTTATGAAGTAATAGACCATGTTCATTATAAAAATCATAAGAATTCCCACCGATGTGGTCCCTTTTTTCCACTATAAGGACATTTTTCCCAAGCTGGTTCGCTATTCGTTCCGCCAAGACACATCCTGCGAATCCAGCACCAACTATAAGGTAATCATACATGGCCATTCACTCATCTGTTAAGCGACTGAGACCTTTGCAAAACGCCCCTTTTTGCCCAATTTCTGCGTCAGGCTCAAATTTTAATCCTCGAAATACTCACTGTATTCCTGTGGTTAAAATTTTCGCCTTCCTTGAACTTGAACAAAAATGAACATTTTTCAAAGGTCTCCGACTTACTCAACCTATAATTATTTTGATGGTGTAAGAGAAAGGCCTCAGGGTTTTTACGGCACTTTCTTTGAAACCATTATTAATAAATTAGCGTCCTGTGCTCCAAACAGCCATGCGCTGGCCACGCAAAGCCCCCCAAAACCCGACTACAGAAGCGCAATTGATGAGGCAGAAGTAAAAAGGGAGGGATAGCAAGCCCTGACTGATCCCATGTCGATCAAGAAGATACCCCGATAGAGCAGCAGCATAAAAGACGATTTGAAACGCGAATATAAACTGAAACAGGGGCAAATGCAACAACCCCACCGTAGCTACTAACAGTCCAATCGTCGGCACTCCGATCAGCCAGCGCATCACTTTGCGCGAGAAGACATGCAATACGAACCAAGGATGGCTCAGAGCATTGATATATTGGCGCATCATCAGTACCATCGTGAAACCACGTACGGCATTGCGTACGCGAACCTTGTACTCTGCTTTAGCGGATGGCGCGGTTTCCTCATAGAAGCATGCTTCTTTCTCAAAAATCACACGGTATCCTTGATTGACTGCGTGAAGCGGAAGGATATGGTCGAATTCGAGGTAGCTAGGGACTTGGATAAATACTTTCCGTAAGATGGCGGTCATGGCACCCGTAATGAATGCATTAGAGAAAACGTCGGACTCAGTACGCTTAAGCAAAGTTTCATAGATCCAGTAGACCCACTCCCCTGTACCCACCATCGTTGGTGTACGTTTTAGTATTTTATTTCCGTTCACAATTCCAACCTTGGGATCTCGAAAATGAGTGACAAGCCTGCGCAGCGAGTGGGGCTCGAAGATAGCGTTCGCATCAGTGATTAGGATCACATCCGTTTTCTCCTTACTTCCCAATTGAGACAATGTCGCAATCTTGCCTTTCTGAGTTTCATTGCGGATAAAGCGGATTTTTTCGTCCCTGTAGGCCTGGACTATACGATCTGTACCATCGGTGCTACGATCAGATACCACTGTTACCATGAGTTTGTCCTTGGGATAGTCAAGCGCCAGTGTACTCTCGATCTTGCGGGCAATGACTTTCTCTTCATTGTAAGCGGGAATCAAAATACTGACAGTGGGCAATTCTTCATCTGACAGGGGCTCGGGGTTGGGGCGCCTGATAAGATTCCCCATAATGATCAGAAAAAGAGGATAAAGAACATACACATAAACGATCCACAAAGCAGAGAAAATGAATATTATGAGTGCAAGATGTTTCATATTTTTTGTCACTGACAATACACGGCTCCCGTAGTAACAACATCAAGGGGCCTCGATCCGGACCTACTTGGCACCACGAGCAAGGATCACCACTAAAGGTGTTTTTAGAAGTATCAAGAGATCCATCGTCATAGAATAATTTTCGACATAATGACGGTCGTACTTGACCATACCTAACACGGAGGTGTTGTTCTCACGATCCGATACTTGCCAAAGACCGGTAAGCCCGGGGCGGATTTTACTGCGGTGCTTCATGATCTCCGGATACGGAGCCAACATATGCGGAACCAGAGGACGAGGGCCAACAAGACTCATATCTCCCCGGATCACATTCCAGATCTGAACAAGTTCATCAATGCTAGCTTTACGGATGAACCGACCCACAGGAGTTATGCGAGGATCATCATCAGTCTTATATAGAAATCCATTCGCTTCACCTTCTTTAATCTTCTTCATGTCAACTCGAGATTCTTGATCTATATACATGGAGCGAAACTTATAAAAAACAAATGGTTTCCCGTTTAAACCTATGCGTTCTTGTGCGAAAATTGTTGGTCCTCGTGAAGTCAGCATCACCGCAATCCACGAAATGCAGAAGATCGGAAAGAGAAATACCATCAGGGCACAACCACCAACTAAATCCAAGGCCCGTTTGCCCCACGCCCGATAAAGTCTTTTGTTTATCTGAGTTGCAGCAGACCCCGGTGCCTTTCTGATGAGACACCAAGGTGAAATTTTCTCTGCCATTAAAAATTTCTTCGATTTTAGCATTTCCAACCCGGCGATTTGATCTTGCAATCCCGTATTCATATCTCTTCCTAGTCTGGTTATCGAAATAATATTTCTTTTAAGTGTCATGTTTTTTTCAGCCCTATAATTACAATAATAAGGTTCAATTCGGATTTCCCATAAATCAAATTAGCATGTTTTAACCAGGAAACTGTGTCTATAAAAAGCTAAAATAAGCCGAAAGGTCATTTCCCTTTAGGTGGTTCATACTTTCCCTAAGATTTAACTGTTTGTCATGCAATAATTATGCACAGCCGGAGATATTTGAATATTTGTCTTTATTTCATGTATTTATAATATGTTTTCGGCAACCAACCTTTATTCGATAATAATGACTATGTAAATTATTTCATAAAACTGTGAACCTAATTTCTTAGAGTAGTTATCTCATATCGCAGAAAAAATTCTAAACAAACAATCCCATTAACATCCGCCCCCCTGACCAAAGAACTGGGGTCGCAATTGCAAAAACGTTTATACGGATGTGCGCCGATTGAAGAATATCGGACTGACTGAACGGTACACTATAGACCACCATACGCGGACAAAAAATCGTCCCTGACGACTTCCCACGTGTATTTTTTGCGAGCCAGCTTAAGGGCATTGGCTGCCATAGTTCTTCTTAACTCGGTGTTTGACACCAATTTTTCGATCCCATTACAAATACTTTCAGGGTCTTCCGGATCGACAATCACGCCGCAGTTGCCTTCAGTTACTATTTGAGCAACATCACCGATGGAATTAGCCACTACCGGTACACCGCAAGCCATCGACTCGAACAGTTTGGTCGGGGTAACATTGGCAAATGAGTGCTTCCCATAAAGCAGGATTGAGATATCAATTTCGCGATAGAGCTGTGGTAATTCTCCAATATCATACGTTCCGGTGACTTCTACGCTTTTTCCTATAGGTTCTATCAAGGAATTGAAAGTCGGCCTGTATGTATCGAAGACGTTGCCGGCTAAACGAAGCTTGTATTTTTGGCCATGTTTTTCCTTGGATCTGCGGTCAAGAAGCTTCTGGAATGCGACAACGAGTTCCTCGAAACCGTTGTTGGCATAGGCAGTACCCAATCTCCCGATGACCACCGTATCTGACCGGGGCCGATCAAGATTTTGGGCCAGCATGGATTGATTTGGATACGAGCCCACCTGAGTCATTCTCGAAATCCCGTATGAATAAAATTTCTTGATTTGATAAGTGTTATGAACAAAAAGGTGATCAAACCTTTTTGCCAAAATCTTCTCAAGCCAGTCAACACCGTGAAGTAACCAGTTGTAACGAGATGGCCAAAATCCTCGATAATAGTCGGGTTCACATAGATCGAGCACTGCCTTTTTGCCTTGCCATTTTGCTGCCAGTAGGCCAACAGGCATTGTATCGAAGTTAAAGCAATGCACGACATCAAATTCATAACGCATGAGATAGGAAACTAAAGCTCGATGAAATTTGAGATGGTTCCAGCCGTTTTTTGGTCCCTGATTGACACCAGCCGGAATCTGAAATCGTTTAATCTGAATACCATCAAGAACCTCGCGTTCAGCGCTGCGACGGCTTCGATCCCACGCCAAAAGGGTCACACTATATCCCACGTCGACTAGAGCTTTGGCCTGATTGTAAACACGACGGTACCATCCCTCATATGGTTCGAAGCTCCTCGAATAGAGCATCACCACCCGACAGGGTATAGATGAAAACATGTCCTTATAAAAATTCAAACCGGTCATTTTGTACCATTATCGATGGTTTCACCTTTTTACATTGCTATAATATTCCTGAATTCCCTCTGACAGTTATTGGGCGGCGATTCCAAAGGATTCAACTTGCCTGTCTTGTCAAGTATAAAAAAGCGATATGAAAGTCCTTGTAAATACCGCCACGCTCCATCGGCATCTAAGCCGAAGCGGGTCGCTGCCAAAAGATTCATCTCAAAAACAATCACTGGATGGAACTTGGCGAATAGTGTTTTACCACCCCGAAGAGCCAACTCCTCGGCCCCCTCGATATCCATCTTCAAAAAATCGACTCGATCCAGTCCTTCCTGCTTAAGCATGCTGTCCAGAGTGGTCGTGGTAATCTCATCAAATTGATGTTTGTTGCTGTCTCCCACAGCCATCGAAGAGGCCACAGGCCCTCGATGATGGTAAAGCCGAGCACGTCCGACTCTATCGGATAAGGCTTCACGATACAGCCGAACATTGTTCAATCCGTTCAGCTCGATATTACGAATCAATACCGAAGCAGATCTAACTCCGGGTTCAAAAGCTATCACTCTTCCCTTTTCGCCAACTAATTTAGCAGCGGCGATCGTGTAAATTCCACATGAGGCTCCCGCATCAACTACAACGTTGCCGTTTGAAACGAAACGCTCCAAATGCCGCAGTTCATTTTCATACTCCTGGCGTGCAGCGAAGATCATCGTTGTGCCCTCGCCTCCCCACCATGGGGGAATAAAAAATCGAGCATCCCAGCAGGGCAGGCTAATCACAGCAGGAATGTTTAGCAAACACCGCATTCTCCACAATAGCAAACGAAAAACAATGCGCAACGGAGATCGACGAAAAACGGGATGGTAATTGAGATAGTGGCATCTTCCCTTAAGGTAATTCCATCTTGTTTTCATTGTCATCTCAAACATTCTCCACATAGTTCTAATATTATTTTTAGTTATCGATATAAGACCTCAATTGCCTAAAAAAAGAATTGTATATCGGTGGTTAAAAGGATCTATTTATATTATCGGTCTAAGAATTATATGTAATAGCCACCATCAATTCTAATAACTTGTCCAGTGAT
>Ga0272444_10000074_pt1 | contig 132841 bp, 128 predicted proteins | sample SSMForm13_FD_201033 | JGI IMG/M metagenome (GOLD analysis project Ga0272444, IMG submission 201033) | Marine sediment archaeal communities from Little Sippewissett salt marsh, Falmouth, MA, United States - SSM-Form-13 | ecosystem: Environmental > Aquatic > Marine > Wetlands > Sediment ...
CCGTCGTCTCACCATCCGGCGGCATTTAGAGCTGGTCCGTGGAGTGGTTCTTATTGCGCGGTATAGACCTCTCACCGGCACAGGGATGGTGAATTGTTGAATTATGACTTTTTCAGTAAACCCTAATATAAGATTTATATGCGCGATGCAACACCTTTCAGCACCCCGGGCGATGAATGGGAGAAACAACAGGAAGGCCTCCGGACTTCCTGCGTGGATCGATTGCCGGCACAGGCCGCGGCTTGCTGCGTGGGATATGCTGCTGCCGAGGATATATGGAGTCAGACGTTGCCTTTTGACTGAATGCAGAGACGATTCGAGGTTTCAGGCAACAGTCGTGGTCCGATCCCTACCGAACTTTTTTTCATTTCTGCCGATTTTACAAGAAAGCTGCACGATGCTGATGATAGCATCAAGGGAGACGGTTTGCAGGGTATTGAAGTGTGTCTCGGCGCAAACAATAGAATTTCGCGCAGTGGCGCTGAGGTGCAGAGAATAAGAGAAAATAAAAATGATTTTCTCTGTGTTCCTGCGGGAGAATAATCGGCCATGCGTTTGCTATATGCTTGACAGGGTGGCGGTGTCTCTCTATAGTTGTGAAATCTTGCCCCCCTGTTCTTTTTTCCTGGTGAACAATCATCCGGCCCTGATCCATGCGTACCTGGCATTCAGGTCTCCGAGAGGACACCCTGGATATTTATAGTATATATACCCGGAAGGAGGGAACGCGTATGAAACGGTATGGGACGTTTGTCAGTGACGAAAGTAAAACGCTGCTGCAAAGTGTGAGAAATTTCGTTGACAGGGAAATCATGCCGGTCAGACTCGAGCTTGACGAGAGCCGTGAGGCCTGCGAAAAAGTGATCAAAAAGCTGGTCGACCTGGGCATGCAGAAATACGGTCTTTCTCCCAAATACGGCGGGTTGCCTATCGGTTCGGCCGCTGAGTATTGCGCGGTCTGCGAGGAGCTTGCCCGCGGCGACTCCGGCATCGCCACGGAAATGACCTGCCCGGAGTGGCTCTTCGGTCCTGCCATGAGGGGGCGCAACAAAGTGGTGCTGGAAAAATTCATGACCCCTTTCTGTTCCGATGAACGCCATACCGCCTGCTTTGCCCTGACTGAAACGGGCGGGGGGTGTAATGGCGAAGACACCACGCAGCAAGGCACGTCATTGAGAACCACTGCCAGACTGGACGGCGACGAGTGGGTGATAAACGGGGCGAAACGATGGCCCGGGGGCGCAGGGGTCGCAGAAATTTACGGCGTGCTCTGCACCACCGATCCCGAACTGGGAGAAGAGGGGGTTGCGCTCATCTATGTGCCCGACGGGCTCCCCGGCCTGACCTTCGGGAAACCGGAAAACAAGCTGGGTATGCGATTCAGTGATGTCAATGCCGATATCTATTTTGATAATGTGCGGGTGCCTAAAGAATACCGGGCGGCGGGACCGGGCGAGGACTGGCGTCTCTTTCGGGGGGCCTTGTCCTGGGGGCGCCTCAGTTCTTCCGGTTTCGCCATAGGCAATGCCCAGGCCGTGCTGGAGAGCGTCATCGACTATACGGCGAACCGCTTCTACAAGGGAAAATCGGTTCGGGAACACACTTTGCAGGCGGCCATGATCGCCGACATGGCCATGGGAATAGAGAGCGCCCGGGCTTATTATTTAAGTGTTGCCTCCATGTTCGACAGGCGCGATGAATTCGGGGATCCCGGCGACAGCTACCTCATGGGGAAAGCCACAGGGTCCAAGGTCTACGCCTGCGATGTGACGGAGATGGTCTGTAACAAAGGTATGGAACTGATGGGCGCCTACGGCTACATCAAGGAATACCATGTGGAGAAATATCTCAGGGATTTTAAAATTATACAAATCTGGGAGGGCGGCGGCCAGCTGGGCCGTCTTGAGGTGGCCAACGGCTATTATCCCGTGGGATAGCTGAACCTTAAAAAACGATACCCCCGGCACAACCGGCTGATTGCCGGGTACGTCGGGGGTTTCATTTACGCTTTTTTTACAGGGTTGTGACGTTATCGGCAGCCGGGCCCTTCTGGCCCTGCTGGATATCGAAACGTACGCGCTGGCCCTCGTTCAGGGTTCTGAACCCCTCGGATTTGATCGCGCTGTGATGAACGAAAATGTCGTTCCCGCCGTCCATTTCAATGAACCCGAAACCTTTTCGCTCGTTGAACCATTTTACTGTTCCTTCTGACATCGCTGGTATCCTCCTTTCTTGCATATTTCAAAGTCGGATTGCCATCGTGAAAGACATAAAAGAAGCCGCCATGCGTACAGTAAGGACATGGCGGCTGGTTATCGCACTTCATAATGTCTCTATCCTACTTTCGTGTGCGACCCTATCGTATGTGCGGGAGGAAGTCAAGCATTAATATTAAAAAAAATTGTGAAGTTCTTCGCGAAGACGACCGATCCTGAAGTACTGGAGTATTTCCACAAAGGCGGGATCCTGTGCGGGATCGTGCCTCATGCCGAAAAGATGCGTGTCACAGCCGCAGTCCGACGAGCCGAAACCGGGCACCGTCCAGTGGGCGATGTTCTCAAGGGCATTGGCAATGGTGCATTCCAGATGCGTCTGTGACCGGATTGTAAGCGCCTGTGCGTAATCGGCCCGGTCCCGCAGATAATCGATGTGCCAGTGAAAGTTCTTTCGCTTTCGCAGGTGACGATTGATGCGCCGGGTCAGATTCTTTTTTGACGAGCCCACATAGAGATAATAGCCCCTCCGAAAGTGAAGCGATCCGAGCTTTCCCACCTCGATTGTCCGGTCGCGGGCAAGGTGAAGTATCAGAATATAGCTTCCGCTATCCGCAGCCTCGCGCTCGATGAGTTCCCAGGGAATGGTCACGTGCCTCACAGGAGATATGAGGGACAGAGTATCGCTCCATTCCACGGCTATTGGGATGAAGGCGATGTCTTTTTTTACCTCAAGAAAGGCGCGGGCAAACTCAAGATCGGTGTGATAATCGGGAAGAAAGTAGCGAGCCCTGGGCCAGTTGATCAGTATGACGACCCCGCCCGGGGTTCCCTGACGGGCCTTTTCCGCCAGCTCCAGAAGGTGGCGTCTCCCCCGGTCGGTGACGGCATCGGGGAAAAGGGCGACGTCGTCTTCAAAGAGTGTGCAGGATTTCACCTCTAACAGAAAGGGCACTCCGTCTTTTTCAAGAAGGAAATCGAAACGGCTGTGATCGACAGTCACTTCATGGCGCACTACCGTGGCATCCTTCAGTTCCGGGATGGCCCCGTGCATCAAAAGCCAGTGCACTACCCTGTTTGCCATATGGGTATGGAGAAGAATCGGCCGGCTGTCCCGGACTACGGCGACGGCGGTGTAACGGTATTTCCCTGATGGGGCATTTTCAGCCAGATAGAGCGTTCGACCGGGGAGAAGAAGCTCCCGCAGGCGGCCGGGGTTGGGAAGATAGGCCGATATTGTGTTCCCGTCGACTCGACATTCGAGAACGAAACGGTTCACTCTCCTCGTGAAAATGCCTATTCTCGTGCGTGGAAAGAGATGAAGATCGGGAAAGGAAAGGGGCGACATAGAGGGCTCATTGAGAGACGCTATGTGCAATGTGCCGAAAGGTGCTGTTTGATTCTATCATGGATAAGCTTGGAGGCGACATTGTTTCCCGCAAGTCCTACGCGCACGGCTATCATGGTGACGGTGCTTTCCACGTACTTTACGGAAATGCTCACGTCTTCCCCTTCCATTGTCGCATTAAATGTACCCTTTGATATCTTCTGCTCCACTTCCAGGACGGTTGCCCCCATATCCTGCAGGGTTTTTTCGCAGGCAGTCCAGGCATTCTCGAAGGAAACATTGTAATCTGCTCTCAGGATGCCGTCGGTATAGAAGAATTTGCCCGAATGCACACCGACCACTTTATCACCTACCATGAAAGCCGTATTGCACCCCGTCAAAAAGAAGAAAAGGACAATTACAAAGCATCCTGTTGCAACTCGATGGTTCATCCTGCACCCCCTCCTGGTTTTGGGCAGCCTCTTTGCTGGGATGCGCAAGGGATTCCCGAAAAGAGGATTGTCTGTATAGTAACGGGCATCACTATAGGGGAATATTACGCGTCTGTCAATCGCTTTGAGGCCTTTAAAAACGGCCGTCTGCAGTACTGTTTGCGTGGTTCTTTCCGTCGCTAAAAGGAAAAAAGGGTGTGGTAAAGGGCCTGAAAAACCGCCCAGACGAGCACGAGGACGGTCAGGAGCAGGAATACATTCGCCAGCAGGCGGTGTGCCGCGGTTTCAAATCGTTTTTCATTATATCCCAGAAGAAATCCTCCGGCGATCCCGGTGACAATCCCCCCGCCATGGGCCCAGTTGTTGATGCCCTGCACAAGGAATCCGAACACAATGAGGACGACAACCCACCCCAGGACCTGTCGATAAATTGCAGTACCGAAGCTGCCCCCCCGGCTTTTCCCATAGAAAAGCGTTGCGCCGATCAGGCCGCAAAGGCTCGCTGAGGCGCCGATCGTAAAAGAAACGCCGGCGAGGTAGGATATAAAAAAGCCCACAATCCCGGAGATGGTGTAGATGATAAAGAAACGATGGGGACCATACTCGTTGCGGACAAAAGGTCCGATCTGGTAGAGAGCTATCATATTGAAAAAAATGTGAAGCACGCCGCCGTGGAGATATGATGCCGAGATCAACGTCCACCACCAGTGAAAATGACCGATGGGGATGGTTCCCGTCGCCCCCAGCAGGAGGAGACTGTTGTTGGAGGGAGAAAGAAGCGTCAGTGGATTTGCTGACATGCCCACCGATGAAGTGTTGAGTACGAGCGAAAGGATGAAGAAGGCCGCATTGGTCCCAATGATCACGGAAATCAGATCGTATCTGCGAAAAAGGGAGGTGAGGAGATCGATTCGCCACCGGCTGCCCGGATTTTTCGTGCCGCAATAGGGACAGCGCTCCTCGTAGGAACTGATCAATTTACGGCAATTGGGGCATATGATCGATGTGCGTTCGACAGGCGACATATCGGTTTCACCTTCCACATTGTATCAGAGATACTTTATCATCAGCGGTATGGCCACAAACGTGCCGATCGAGCTTCCCAGGTTGACAAAAACCACCACCAGGAGAATCCTCGTAATTTTATTTTTCCAGAATCCTTTTATCGTGGCGATATCGGTGCGAAGCGCCATAAAATCTTTTACCTGCGGCTTCCGAAGCGACGCTTCCGTGAGACCGGCCACCCACCCCGCGGCCACCATGGGATTCAGGGAGGTGAGCGGGGCCGCCACGATGGAGACGAGTACGGTAAGGGGATGCGCTAGGACGATCAGCGCGCCTGTGCCGGCAAGTATGCCGTTCACTGCGATCCACCATTTAATCATATTAAAACTGGCTTCGCTTCCGGAATGAAAGAATCCGAAAACAATCAGTCCGATGACGACAAGTGATATCCCCCAGGCCACTACTTTTCCCAGAGGACCCTTGGGAGGTATTTCCGAGATGTGTGCCATATCAACCGGTTTCCCGAGATGTTTCAGGATGCCGGGAACATGACCGGCCCCCACGACTGCCACGATTTTGGCACCGGTTGCACGGGTAATGGCATCGGCAAGGTACTGATCCCGTTCATCGATCAGAGTGGTCTTGACCTCGGGGAGTTTTTTACCGAAGGTGCTGAGGGCTAGTTCGAGGCCATCCTTCTGTTTGAGTTCCTCGATTTCCTCTTCGGTAATATCATCCGCCATGAAAAAGGAGAGGGGCGCTTCAAACAGGAGCCGCAGCTTGCTTGTAAAGCGGATCTTCCTCCAAGTTCGGGTCAGCGTCGTACGAATGTCGCGGTCGGCCAAAACCAGGTGTGCTCCGACTGCCTCTGCCTTTTCAATGGCCTGCAGCATTTCTTCACCCGGCTTGATGCCGAATTTGTCGGCCATTTTTTTCTGCACTGATGCCATGAGAAGTTGCGACAACAGGAGGGAGGTTCGCTTTTCTCGTACAATTTTGACGATATCCGTTTTTTCCCAGGCGTCTTTTTTGGTAAGTGCATCATAGCGGGAACGGCACAGCTCCACGCAGACCGTATCAGGGTTTTCTTCTTCGATGACTCGTTCCACCAAGTCGGCGCTTTCACGGGATACGTGAGCCGTTCCTATAATAATAATTTCTTTTCCATCGAGGTGCACTCGATTGATATTTCTGTTATCCATTACAGCCTTTTTTAAAATTGTTGCAGCACGCTAACAATATTTGGCATTCTTGTAAAGGAAAATGAAGAGGCCAATATCGGATGGTCAATTTACTTGTTTGTCAAAGGATTACAAGATATAAAAACCAAAATAATATTGGTGAAAGGCTTCTTGATGGACAAAGTATTTGCGCCGAAAGCCAGAATCCGGATCAAGATTGAAGGAGTTGCCTTCGGTGGTGGCGGTGTGGGGAGAATTGACGGAAGGGTGGTATTTGTCCCTTTTACGGTGGATGGTGATGTAATTGAGGCAGAGGTGAAGGTTGTGAAAAAACGGTACCTCATGGCGGAAATGAAAGAACTCATTTATGCTTCACCTTTCCGGATTGTACCGCAGTGTCCCTATTACAGGGTCTGTGGAGGATGTCATTACCAGCATATAGAGTACGGCCATGAACTGAAGATCAAAAAACAACAGATCATGGATGCCCTGGAACGAATCGGAGGCCTGCCGTCTCCTCCTGTTGAAGACGTGATTCCATCGCCGAAAGTTTACCGGTATCGCCAGAAGGCAGAGTACCACTGCACCCGCGATGCAGCCGGACGGATTGTGACGGGATTTATGGGAAGTGAAGAATCAGGTATCATCGATATAGAAAGATGTGAACTTGTTGAAGAGTCAATCAATGAAGAATACGCGAGGGTGACCCATGATAAGGCGTCATACGAAATTGTCCAGGAACGCATGACCTTCTGGTCCGATGTCGCCTATCAGGCAGCTGAGTATATTACGAGAATGGTGAATGGCAAATCATTGAAAGTACCCTATGGGGGATTCTTTCAGGCAAACGGCGCCCTTGTAGGGCAGTTGGTCGATGCCGTGGTAGAGGCATGCCATCCCCTTGAAGATACGACGATTATAGATTGTTATTGCGGATCGGGTCTGTTCACCCTTTTCCTTGCATCGAGAGCAAGGCGAATTCTGGGTGGCGATGCAGACGAGAAAGCTGTCACATGCGCGAAGGGTAATCTTGAAGCCCATGGATTTTCACAGGCCCGTTTTTACACGGGAAAGATGGAAGGGGTGTTAAAAAAGATCCGTGGAAAGGCAATGCCTCACATCGACAGGATAATTCTCGATCCTCCGCGCATCGGCTGTACGGCCGCGTTGCTTGATGAAATCGCAGCCCTGCATGCGGACAGAATAATCTATGTGTCGTGCAATCCCGCAACCCAGGCTCGGGATATACGACATCTTGTGCAGGAGGGCTATGTGCTGGACAGGGTGCAACCCTTCGACATGTTTCCTCGTACGAAACATGTGGAGAATATCGCGCTCCTCAAATCCATATCGTCTTATCAACAATATTAACCTAATGAAAAAATATTGCTTGACCGGTAAAGGAAAAAAAGGATAAGGGCTATGAGTGAGTGGTTCGTCTTTGATGAGTGAGTCCTCAATAAATATACGCAAAAAGTGAACAGGTAGACAACTTTTTTGTCGGGATGGCGATCCCTCGCATGTGAAGATATTGCACGCTGTACATGGGGGTCGTGAAGGGGGGTATTTTCCGAAAGGTCGGACGGTGGAGGTGCAGGAGTTTACCAGGAGGATACCTTGCCGGATGAGTGGGGGCGTAAATGACAGTGATACCGCGTGATGCTGCAACAGTGATTCTGCTTCGCGAGCCGAAGACCGATAGGGGTCGCGGGTTCGAGGTGTTGATGGCGCGAAGGAGCAGTAAAAGCAGTTTTGTCCCCAGCTCTTACGTGTTCCCCGGTGGGCGGGTCGACGAAGAGGACTGCCGGTCCGGTATGATCGACTTTTGTAATGATTCGGATATCGAGAGAGTGCGGGAGACCTCCGACGAGATGCTGCACCCTGAAAAAAAGCTGGGTATCTGGATTGCCGCTATCCGGGAAACATTTGAGGAAATGGGACTGTTGTTTGCCTCCCGGGAGAGTGACTCTCTCATCAAGTTTCAAGATACGGATGAATGCGCACAGCGATTTGCTGAATACCGTAAACACATAGCCGAGGGGCGCCTGCGATTTGCCGAAATGCTTCACAAAGAAGGCTTGACATTGACCCTTCACCGACTTTTCTATTTTTCCCGTTGGATTACCCCGGAATTATCACCGAAAAGGTACGACACACGGTTTTTTATTGCCGAGGCGCCAGACTGTCAGGAGGCGCTCCACGATGGGCACGAATTGACCACCCATATCTGGACAACCCCTGGAGAGGCGCTTGCCCACTACAGGGGTAATAAATTTCACATGGTGGTTCCCACCATTGTGACACTTGAAGAATTATCCCGTTTCGACTGTATCACCAATGTGATAGAGTCGACGCGAGGAAAAAAGATAAAAAGCGTTATGACGCGGCTTGTGTTTGAAAATGATGAAATTCAGGAGCATGCCCCGGACGGAAGAATATTCAGAAATCTTGTCGCTTCGAAATGAGAAGTGCTTTTGCGTCCATGCGGGATAGAAACGTGCGAAAGCGCTGTTTCCGGTATAGCTCAGGGTAAAAGGGGGAACTCCCTGCTGCGGCAGGGAAACGTTCTGCCTTGAAGGTCGTTTCACGATCATAAGAAGATCCAGGAAAAGGAGGTTCTATGTCACAAAACAACGGAAACAAAATAATGAGCGCCAAAGAGGCGGTCAGCCGGTTTGTCAATGACGGCGATGAGCTGATCATCGGCAATTATACGGTGGGCACCTGTTGTGAACTTGTCTACGAGATTTGCAGACAAGAAAAGAAAGGTTTCACTGTTTTTTCACAGTCAGGTATTCTCGATGTCGATGTGTTGGTCAATGCCGGCGCCGTGGACCGTCTGGTAAGTACCTATGTGCTGCGCTCCGGTGGGAAAAAGGGGGGAGGAGCCGTCGAGCGTGCGATGCAGGCGGAAACGCTTGAATGGGAGGATTATACCAATTTCAATTATAATGCCCGGCTGGTTGCCGGAATGCATGGATTCCCCTTCATTCAGGTTCTGGAAGGCGTGATGGCCACGGATCTGTTCAGAAAGCGCGGTTTTATGGGGGAAGACAAGTACCGCGTCATCAAGTGCCCCTATACGGGGAAGGATATTCTTACGGTGCCCGCGGCCAACCCCGATGTGTGTATCATTCATGTTCAGCGGGCGGACAAACAGGGCAACGCCCAGTACTGGGGTTCGATGGGAAGTGTAGCCGCCGCGGCGCTCTGCAGTAAAAAAATCATTGTTTCCTGTGAAGAAATCGTCGAACACGACGTCATTCAGTCAAGTCCCCATTTAACGATCATTCCCGCCTACAGGGTGAATGCCGTTGTTGAGGTTCCCTGGGGCGCCCACCCCACGGAGGTGTTGGGCTACTACAATATGGATCGTTTTTTCTACGGTATGTTCATGATGGCCAATGCCACCGGTGACGGCGCAAAAGCATGGATGGACGAATGGGTTTACGGCTGCCAGGATCGGGAGGCCTATCTCGATCACTATGTGCAAAAATTCGGGATGGGTATGCTGGACAAACTGAAGGCCAAGGCCTTCTATTCGGCGCCGGCAAACTACGGATCGGCCTTCGGCTCCGCCTGGGATGAAGACGGGTTGGAACGGACCATGGGCGTCACGCTGGAAGAGCTTGAGAAGGCATTCGAAGAAAGGAACATGCTTTATGAGTAAAAAATATACACTGAACGAACTCTTGATCATCACCTGCGCCAAGGAGATCAAAGACTACGAGAACGTCATTCTTGGCGTCGGACTTCCTACTACGGCAGGCGCACTTGCGAAGACGATCTATGCGCCCCATGCCACCCTGATGATGGAATCGGGGATTATCGATTTTGAACCGCTGGTACCGCTCAATCACATTGCCGACGCCCATTCATGCCGGGGATTTTCCTACTCCACTGATCTCTTTTCCGCATTTACCATGACCTATCGCGGCTTCGTCGATGTGTGCTTTTTGGGAGTCGGGCAGATGGACAAGTACGGAAACCTCAACACAACCTGCATTGGAGACTATTACAAGCCCGACCTCAGACTTCCCGGCTCAGGCGGCGCTGCCGATTTTATTTCTTATGCGAAACGCACCGTTCTTACAATGCGGGGCGGTCAGTTTGTGGAGAAGCTCGAATACTTTACCTCTCCGGGGCACCTCACCGGCGGTACAAGCAGGAACGATTCGGGACTGTTCCCAAAGGATTCGGGACCGTCCATGCTGCTGACCACCAAGGGAGTCTTCCGATTCGATGGGGAGACGAAAGAGATGTATCTCGACAAGATCCACCCCGGGATTACCGTGGAAGACATAAAGAAAGATATTCCCTGGGAACTGAAAGTGTCTCCCGAGTTATCGGTGACGGAACGTCCCACGGACAAGGAAATCGATTTCGTGCGGCACTTCGCGCCCACTGAGGCTGCCGGAAGAGAGCTGGGTACTGAACTGGCCATTACCTCCGTCTTCAAGCGGGCCCAGGAGCGGGGGAAGATGTAAGTAGTGAAATAACTGCATGGGATGCTGAAAGGGCCGCATGAAGTGAATCATGCGGCCCTTTTGTTTTTTATTTCACAATGCGCGGATTTTTACTGCCTTCCCTGAACATTGTGGGTGCCGCTATTCTCATTTTTTCTGTGCCTTCTGCTTGGCAATCTCTTCTTCCCGAAGGACCTTGCGAAGCACTTTGCCTACGGCGGATTTCGGAAGCTCTTTTCTGAACTCAATGAGCTTGGGAATCTTGTAGGCAGTAAGTTTTTCTTTACAGAAGGCAATGATTTCATCTTCCGTCACCATCTCTCCTTCTTTGGCCACGACGAAAGCTTTTACCGTCTCTCCCCTGTATTCGTGGGGGACACCAACGGTAACGGCATCCTGAATTTTGGGGTGCTGATACAGAACCTCGTCCACATCGCGGGGGTAAATGTTAAAGCCGCCGGCGATGATCATGTCTTTTTTACGGTCAACGATAAAAAAGTAATCATCCTCATCCTGGACGGCGATATCGCCCGTGTGGAGCCAACCATCCTTGAGCTGCCCTGCGGTTTCTTCGGGATTGTTCCAGTACCCCTTCATGACAAAGGGGGCATTGATGATTATTTCACCAGGTTCCCCCTTCTTTACGTCTTCGGTTCCATCCTGAAGGTCTACCAGCCGAATATTTGCGCCGGGGATCGGTACTCCAATGCTTCCTGCCTTTTTGAGGCCCAGGATCGGGTTCGACATGCCTAAGGAGGTCGTCTCACTCATACCCCACCCTTCACTGAAGAAGATGCCCATGTCCTTCACTCGTTCAATGAGTTCCACCGGCATTGGTGCGGCGCCGCTGTTGAGCAGCCCCAGCTTCTTGCCGAGATTCTGTTCCGCTGCCTTGGGATGGTTTACCAGGGCAGTAATCAATGTGGGAACAGTGGGGAAAAAAGTAATCTGTTCAAAATTTGCCATGGTGGCAAAGAGTTCGTCAATTTCAAAACGGGGCACCTGTATCTGTGTCGCACAGCTCCATATCGCCCAGTTCATTACGACGATATTTCCGTATACATGAAAGTAGGGAAGCACCGCCAGCACATTGCGTTTTTCCGGAGGAGTCAGTGAAATCGTCGGGTTTCCCCAGAGAGCGCAGGTCAGCACACCTGATATGATGGTGCCATGGGCGAGTACGGCGCCTTTGGGCACGCCGGTAGTCCCGCCCGTAAACTGGATAACCGCCGGATCTTCGGGTAAAATCGTGACACGGGAAAGGCGAGTGTCGGAACTTTCTTCAAGCAGTGTAGAAAAATGGAGCCATCCTTCTTCAAGGTCGAGGCTTTTCGCGGAGCTGAGCGGCATTCCCTGAATGTAATCAGTTACCGCGGTGATAATCATCTTCGGTATTTTCACTTTCTTTGCTAATGCACGGATAGTGTCCAGGGCCATATCAAAAGTGATGAGAGCTTTGATTTCAGTCACTTCGGAAATCAACTTCAGTTCATCCATGGTATAAAGGGGATTCATATTGACAACGATCGCCCCAAGCGAAAGGGTTGCATAATATGCGATGGGATATTGCGGACAATTGGGAAGATGAATGCCCACACGATCTCCTTTTTTGATACCCAGTTTTCCCAGGGCGTTTGCCATTTTCAGCACTTGCTGGCGCAATTCCCAGAAGGTAATTTCCGTTCCGAAAAAACTCAATGCAGCCTTATCCGGATAGGCGTTGGCAGGGATTTGAAGAAGTTCCGAAACGGGTAAGCGTGGATAACGAATTTCCGCGGGCACGTTATAATCGTAGTGCCTTTGCCATGGTCTGTCTTGCATCATACTACCCCCTCACGTATTTTATTTTCGGGTGATTCCGACGACAGGGCACCGCGTTTGCCGACGTGCGGCTCTACGGTGCCGCCCTCATGGACACCCGTGGTGTACAGAAACCATTGTTTTGATGGTGAAAATGAAAATACCGGCTATCGAAAAGAGCCTTCCTTGAAGTGGTACAGATATACTGATCATCCACAGGCGCATCCAGTTCTGCCGAGTATTAAAAGAGAAAAGGAGGTGAGATCCAGGCATCGGACCTCACCTCGTTGTACATGTAATACTATACTTCCAGATATTGCTGCTTGATTTCAGGCTGTTTCACCAAGTCTTCCGGCGTCCCCTCAAATCCTACATGGGCCTTCCCCATGAGGTAGAGACGATGGGCCATGGCAAGGGCAACCTTGATGTTATGCTCGACCAGGAGAATTGCAACACCGACCTTATTGATTTGGATGAGCACGTCACGAACTTCCTCCACCATAACCGGTGCCAATCCTTCCGTCGGTTCGTCGATAAGAAGCAGTTCCGGATTACCCATCAGCGTGCGTGCAATGGTGAGCATCTGCTGCTCGCCGCCGGAAAGCTGGAAGCCCTTATTGTCTCCCCGTGCCTTCAGAATGGGGAAATGATTGTAAATACGCTCAAGCGTCCACTCGTCGGTAAGTTCATGAGAGTATTTTCCTTTTTTTATTCCGAGAAGCAGATTGTCCGTTACCGTCAGATTGGGGAATATCTCTCTCGTTTCAGGAACATAACCTATCCCGAACCGTGCCGTTTTATGGGCAGGCAACTGAAGGATATCCTGTCCTTTGAATACAATGGATCCGGATCTCGGTTTCACCAGTCCCATTATGCTTTTGAGCGTGGTACTTTTTCCCATGCCGTTCCGTCCGAGAAGGCATACAAGCTCACCTTTGTCAACAGTCAAGGAGATGCCCTGCAGCACGTGGCTTTCGCCGTAGTATGTATTAAGATCTTTTACTTCGAGAAGCATTCTTATACCTCCGTTTCACCCAGATAGGCATCTTTCACCTGTTGATTGTTTTTAATATCGTCGGGAGCGCCCGTTGCCAGAATCTCCCCGTGATGGAGCACTGTGATTCTGTCGGCCAGCGAAAACACCACGTCCATGTCATGTTCGATGATCACCAATGTCTTCCCCTCGGTGAGGGTGCGGATCAGCTCGACCGCCGCGTGGGTTTCGTCACGCGACATACCGGCGGTCGGTTCGTCGAGCATGACAAGGTCGGGATCGGAAGCAACCGCCATACCGAATTCAAGTGAACGGTTCTTCCCATAGGACAGCGCGGAAGCGGGGAAATCCCTCTCGGCATACAAATTGAGCCGCTTCAGGACGTCGTCTGTTTCTTTCGTAACGTCATGAAGGTTGTCGACGAGGCTCCACATATTGAAGCGGATGCCCCGCTTTGAGAGAATGGCGGACCTGATGTTCTGAAACGGTGTCTGCCGGGTAAAGGTGCTGGTAATCTGAAAGGACCGGCCGATACCGTGTCGGAACAGTTCGTGTGGGGTGGCGCGGGTGATATCATGCTCCTTGAATATGACATGCCCGCGGCGGGGGATCAATCCGCCGATAATGACGTTGAACAGCGTAGTCTTCCCGGCGCCGTTGGGGCCGATCAATGCATGACGTTCACCCTTTTCGATCTGGAGGTTAATGTCGAACAACACCTCCAAACCGTGATAATCGAAGTAGAGCCCTCTGGTCTCCAATATATTCATATGATATCCTCCTTAGTTAGCCTTTTTAAACAGTCGCGCCTTGATGGACCACCAGATCCCTACTGCCCCGAAGGGAGCATACATGACGACCAGAATGAACACGATCCCGTTCACAAGATCGACACGCTCCGTATACCGGGAAGTAAGTTCGTCCAGGATATGGAGAACAGCCGCCCCGAGGATCGGTCCGAAGAAACTTGCCACACCGCCGATATAGGCGGCCATCAGGGGGTAGAAGGACACGAATATCGTGAGGACGCCATCGGTGGAAACCAGGTTGTGAAAGAGGGCATAGACACCGCCCACAATTCCGGCAACCGTTCCGGAAATTATCAGAACCACAGCTTTGGTATGCTTGACGCGATAGCCGAGGTAATCCACACGGAGGGCGTTGTCGCGGACACCGATCATCACGGTGCCGAAAGGAGTTTTCGTGAGCCACCACATGAAAAAGGTGAGCAGACCCAGGACCACAAGCGCGAAGTAATAGAAGTTGGTCGGGTCTGTGATATCGATGTTGACAAAGCCGAGATGGATCGGCGGGGTGTCATAACCGGCGATGCCATCCTCCCCCCCGGTAATTTCTCTGAACTTAAGGCAGATCACATAGAGGAGCTGACCGAATGCCAATGTCAGCATGGCAAAGGCCGTGCCGGTGACGCGCGCCAGAAGGGGCGCCACGAGTACGCCGAGAAGGAGCGCGGCCATGGCGGAGAAAAAAATCACGCCGATGAGGGGGAACCCCGGTATATGGGTCAGCGCCAGAGCGGCGGCGTAGCCGCCGACGCCAAAAAACATGGCGTGACCGAAGGTAAGCAACCCCGTAAAGCCCAGGAGCATGTTAATGGTCAGTGCGAAGGTGGCATCCATCATGAAAGTCACGAGGACATTAGTGTACACGATGCCGACGAAGTGGGGAAGGGCAATCGCAATGATGATGCCGATAATCCAGGTGATTAAAAGTCTTGTCTTTCCATTCATTGCTATGCCTCCCTCTCGCCGAAGAACCCGGTCGGTTTAATGGCCAGCACAATTACCATGAAGCTGAAGGTAATGACCGGCACCAGGCGGGGGACGAACTGTACGCCGTAGGCGTTCAGTTCTCCAATGGAAAATGCCGCTATGAAGGCGCCCAGAAGACTTCCCAATCCTCCCGTGACAACCACGACGAAGCAGTCCATCCCCATCTGGTCGGCCATGCCGGGGAAAACTGTCAATAGGGGAGCGGCACAGACGCCTGCGACACCGGCGAGCCAGGTCCCGATGCCGAAGACAAGCATGAAAACGATGGGAGTGTTAATCCCCAGCGCACCCACCATTTCGGAATTTGTCACGGAGGCGCGTACAATCTTTCCAAGTCTCGTTTTAAAGAGAATCAGCGCCATGAAGACAAGGACAACGCATGCGACTACGATAATGAAAAGCCGGTATATCGGATACTGAATGTGCTGTCCCATACTTATCAGGCCCTGAAGAGATTCGGGGACCGTGATGATCAGGGATTCCGTACCCCAGAACACCTTGACGGCCTCGAGAATGACCAGCGAAAGACCCAGTGTCAGCAGCAATTCCGCCACATGACCCATGTAATGGACCTTTCTGAGAAGGAACCGCTCAGCGAGCACGCCGAAAAAGGCCGCAACCACGGGGGCTGCAATCAAGGCCAACCAAAAATTCCCCGTCACCTGCAGTACGGCGTAGCAAAAATACGCCGCAAGCATGAAAAACGAGGCGTGAGCGAGGTTCAAAATACCCATCATGCCGAATATCAGGGTGAGACCGGATGAAACGAGAAAAAGTAGCATCCCGTAAACCAGCCCGTGAATTCCCTGAGTGATGTACATCCCAGCAACCGAACTCATACGCTAAATCTCCTTTTCTTGTTAATTGTATAAAATCGTAAACATAACAGCCCATCCTGCAAGTCGGATGGGACATGTTATCGTTCCCCTGTGTGCTGTCATACAATAACTGATTTTTAAAACTCTACATTCTATATATGCGGAAACCGCACGAAAGAAAGGGAGAGCGCTTGTCGAGTTGCACGTTCAGACCACCAGGATAGCCTCTATTGCCCATTTTCTATTCAAAATGATATGAACCCCGCCCCACGCTGCTCATGGGGTGTGTCTCACCGGCCGTTCAGCAAAAACCGTAACACGCGCCACCCAGGCACCGAATAGAAAATACCCGTCTTTCGGTGTATTCGGCCTTCGGTCGGATCAAGGTTACAAAAGCTCCTTCGGTCTCTTGCATACCCGCGATTTACTCTTCGAAGCACTTTCTTATAGCGAGAAAGATCGAATTGTGTTGCATCCCCACGTCTTTCAGTGTACCGCCGGTCTTAACCCTGCCTTTCTCACCCGCCGGGCCGATCGTTCAGCGTTACGGTACCGGGTGAACCTAGCCAAAGAGATGATACTTGTCAAGGAAAAAATTAAAATACCTGAAATAAAAAAAATATGACCCTTGGTCAGTATGGAGGGGATAACTGCCTGTGTATATGAGATATAATTGGATTATTTATACCGTGAATGAGTTGATGAACCTTCAAGTGTGTGCAGGATGGAAAAGGCTTTAGACTGTTGAGCCTTTTCCCGTACGTGTCGCTGCAAAAAATTATTTGTTTCCCACGGTGGAACGTATTCGCCCCTTTTTGAACGGAGACTCCCCTTCTTCTGTGAAGGGAAGTCTCCATGGGTTGAAACATCATTCAGTCATGGTGCTATTTCTTGCATCGGTCCAGATCTTCCGGGATCGGATGGGTACAGTACTCGGCGGGGATCCGTATGATGTCCTTGCCGGCGGCCATGCCGTCAAAGAAGGGATTGGGGAATACGTATTCGGTGACGAAGGTGTCGTTAACCGCATGGTGGTCGCAGGCGCGCATTTTACGCACCCTCGAGATGGCCTTGTATTCATCGCCTTCCCAGGTGGCGATGATCTTTTCGGGGTCGGTGCTGCCCGCGCGTTCCATTACGTCGAAAAGCCAGTAGGTGTCTTCGATGACCTGGCCGAGGGTGCCCGAATTCCACTTATAGAGCTGGCTGTCATAGGGCTTACTCCATGTTTTCCAGCAGTTATTCCAGTCGGTAAGCCACTTGGTGCTCTCCGGCGTATCGAAGCCGATGAGGAAGTCCTTCTGGTTTACCAGGCCCTTCGTTCCTTCGACACCGACCGCCGTCAGCGCGTTCGGTTCATCGACGTAAATATTGGCTATAGGCAGGTTTACGCCCAGTTCGCGCATGGTCTTGAGGAGGTTGCCGCCGTCGGGCAGCCAGTCAGAACTGAAGACCACCTCAGCGCCGGAGGCCGTGATCTTGGTGACGTAGGGGGCAATATCCTTCATGAAAAGGGGATGGTAGGTCTCGCCGACGATAACGGCGTCGGGCTTGTACAGTTTGAGTCCCCGTTTAAATCCTGCAGCCATATCATGACCGTAGACATAGTCCTGATTGAGAATGTAGAATTTCTTTTCGGGCCGTTTTGAATAGAAGTAGGCAAGTGCCGCACCATGCATCTGAGTTGACTGAATAGTTTTAAAGGTGTAGCGATTGAAATTCTTGCCGTCCATAAGCGTATCTGCGAGACCGAGAGTATTGACGAAAATGGTCTTGTATTTTTTTGCCACATTCTGAATGACAAGGCAGTTATGACTGCCCGAGGTCCCCCAGAGCACATCCACTTTTTCTTCCAGGCAGAGCTTTTCCGCCTCTTTTTTCGTGGTGGTCGGTTTTCCCTGGGTGTCGCCTTTGAGAATAACGACCTTTTTCTTCTTCCCGTCTACCATAAGCCCGCCACGCTTGTTGATGTCGTAGGCGTTCCAGGTGCAGGTGGCCCAGAAAATTTCACCGTTTCCCGCAGCGGGGCCCGAAAAAATCTGCAACAGGCCTATCTTGACGACATCATCGCCTTCGGGGTTTTTGTACGTATTGGGGTCATAGCCGGTCATGTCGGACATTTTGTAAATGTCGAAGGCCGGCATGGCCGTTGCGGTGGTCCCCAGAAAACAGAGGGCCAGGGCACAGATACAGGTAAGAATTGCGCATTTTTTTACAGAAAAACTCATAAGCATACCTCCTTGTAATATGTGCCGGGATCATTCCCGGAAATATGGGTTTTGGAAAGTGCATCATGAATGGTTGTTGAACGATGTCGACCTGTTTCCATAAAAATATTTTTGGTCTGTGACGGGAAAATCATCACTTGTAAACAATTGCAAGGTTACTACATGAATAAAGAGAACTCAAGTGTGGACATATTCTCGGTTAGGAAATTTTTCCAAACTCCCGGTTTCTAACATCCTGCATCATACGTGATGTCTAGGACAGGGCCATGAAATTGTCAAGTTCTTTTTACGTGCCGTCGAGTAACGCGGTTACTTTATGTGTCGTGACAGAAAGAACGCACACGGAGTAGCTCATCCGTATGAAGGGAGAGTTGTTCCAGAATGGCGGCGGTATAATTGCACGGTAAGAGGATCGGGGAATCGTGCAAATTACTTTGCATCTTGTTCACAGTTGAGGTAAAGGCAATTGTACACGGTGAACAGGGAAAACTTATTGTGCGGGTGCGCAAGGAAGATGCAAATATCAGACAGGAGGATGCCAATGAAATTACAGAATCTTTTTAGACTTGACGGGAAGGTTGCCATCGTGACGGGCGGCGGCCGGGGTATAGGGAAATTCATTGCCACGGGACTGGCGGAGGCGGGTGCGAATGTCGTAATTACGTCCCGGAAAATGAAAAATCTTGAAGCGACCGCCCGGGAGCTTGAAACTAAGTGCGGTGTGGAGGTGCTTCCTATTGCCTGTGATGTGAGTAAAGAGCAGGATATCGATGAGATGCTGAAAACAGTGAAGAATAAATTCCCCCGTGTCGATATTCTTGTGAATAACGCAGGCGCCACCTGGGGTGCGCCGACACTGGAATTTCCCCTGGATAAATGGGACTATCTCTTTGATGTCAATGTGCGGGGAGTATGGATTCTTACACAGAAAGTCGCCAATATCATGAAAGAGCAGGGCGGAGGGAATATCATCAATATTTCATCCGTTATGGGTTTCAGAGGTTCGGACGAACTGGGTCACCCGGCGGTTCCCTACAATTCGACCAAGGCCGCCATCAATCTTCTTACCATGAATCTGGCGATAAAGCTTGCTCCCTACCACATCAGGGTCAATGCCATTGCACCCGGATTTTTTGGCACCGATATGATGGCCTATGTGGAGAAACCGGAATTCGCAGAGGTAAGGGAGGCGATCTTGAGTGTTGTGCCCATGCACAGGATCGGCGGCGAAGATGACATGAAAGGCGTCGCGGTGTTTCTTGCTTCTGATGCCTCGGCATTTATGACCGGCCATGTGCTGGTGAACGATGGCGGGCAACTGGCGAAATAGGGTGCCACGTTGTTTTTTCACCAGGCAATGAAAGGTACAAAAACCCCGCCTTTTGAGGCGGGGTTTTTTTTGACGATTTTTCTTTTACGGTTTCTTCTTGAACCTTTCTTTCAAAGGCCCGCGCATTTTACTCTATATCGAAACCACTTCCTCAAGGACGCTTATTTCGGGTTTCCCGTCGAGAACCGGTCCGATTGCCTTGGAAAATTCCTTGAAATGGGCGCTTGAAGAATGCGCCTGTATCGCTTCCATATCACGGTACCGTTCGATAACCACCAGTAAATTCGGGTTTGCCTTATCACGGCAGATACCGTAGGCAAGGGTGCCGTCCTCTTCCCGCACCTTGGGGACTACTGCCTCAAATAGTTTGATTGCCTCGTCGATGCTGCCTTCCTTGATCTTCATTTTTGCTATTATTGCCAGCATTTTCTCTCCTTTCGTATCCCGCGCCATGAAGAAAAACCACCCGTATGTACGGGTGGTTTTTCTCTTGCCGCATAGTTAAAAATTATACGCCCACGCCACCCCTGCGGTAAGGGCGGCGTGAGAGAATATCCTGTCGATCGGGTGCGCCTGCGCGCCTGATCACTACTTCTTGGTATAATCATACCAGCCTTTTCCGGTCTTCTGGCCAAAATCTCCACGGGAGACTCTCTTGACCAGCTCCGGTGTCGGCAGGTTGGCTCTATCGCCTGTCTCCTGGAAAAGTTCCATGCCGATGTCGTAGGAGAGATCCAGGCCGGTCAGGTCGTTGAGGCGGAAGGGACCCATAGGATGGCCGGCACCGTATACGCAGGCCTTGTCGATATCTTCGAAGGAGGCCACGCCCATTTCGAGCATCCACATCGATTCTTTTGAGATTGCCGAGAAGATTCTGTTCAGAACGAATCCCCAGACTTCTTTCTTGATGTGAATGGGAACCTTACTGATTTTTTCACAGAACTGCATCGAGATCTGGGCTGTTTCGTCGGAGACATGAGGACCCTGGACGACTTCCACAAGCTTCATGACCAACGCGGGGTTGAAGAAATGGAGGTTGCAGACCTGCGCGGGACGATTGGTTGCATCGGCGATCTTGGAGCTTACGATCATGGAGCTGTTCGTTGCCAGGATGGCGTGGGCCGGTGCGAATTTGTCGAGATCGGCGAAGACCTTTCGTTTCAGTGCCAGTCTCTCCAGGATCGCTTCGATGACATAATCGGCATCCTTTGCGGCTTCTTCGAGACTCCCGGTAAAGGAGATATTTCCCCTGATTTCCTTTGCCTGATCTTCAGTCATCTTGCCCTTTTTCACGCGGCCTTCCAGGTAGCTGCCCGCGAAGTCTTCGGCCTTTTTAAGAATTTCGGGAATCACATCGGTACATTTTACTTTGTAACCGGAAATGGCGCACTGAAGCGCGATCTGATGCCCCATGTTGCCGGCGCCGACGACACAAACGTTTTTAATGTCTTCAATTTTCATAAATTTTTTCTCCTTCCGCTCAATATTTTGCTGTACGAACCTTCCGATTTACAGGGGGTTCGTCCGCTGGAAACGATACATATAAAAAGGCAGCCTCTCTCCTCCCTCCCGGAGAAGGGAGACTGCCTGAGACACCGAAAAACAACTATTATCGTTTCAGATTTTCAATGACTGTGGCCACGCCGAGACCGCCGCCGCAGCAGGAGCCGAAGATCCCGTACTGGCCGCCTCTGCGAATCAGTTCACGCATAGTGAACATGCATACGCGGGCACCCGATGCACCGTTGGGGTGACCGAAGGCGATAGCGCCGCCGTTCGGGTTCCAGTCGTCCATATTGACCTTTTCGTCCATCTGTTTTTCGATTTCTTTGATTACTGCCAGATTCTGGACGGCGAATGCTTCGTTACACTCCATGACCTTCATGTCAGAAAGTTTCATGCCCGCGCGTTTGAGCGCCTGGGGCATGGCGTAACCGGGAGCGATTCCCATAATCCTGGGATCCACGCCCCAGTCGGCGCCGGCAAGCCATTTTGCCATGGGTTCATAGCCGAGTTCCTTGGCCTTTTCCTTCGTCATCATCAGCACAAAGGCGCTGCCGTCGTTACGTCCGGAGGAGTTCCCGGCAGTGACGGTACCGCCCTGCTTGAAGACTGCGGGCAATGTGCTCAGCAGTTCCATTGAGGTTTCCCGGGGATGCTCGTCTACCTTGAACACGATCGGGGGTTTTTTCTTGCCCTGGGGGATGGTGACCGGAATGATCTCTTCGTCAAAGTAACCGGCATCCATGGCCCTCTTGGCCAACACCTGACTTCTGAGGGCAAATTCATCAGATGCTTCCCTGGGAATGTCGTACATGACTTGCAGGTTTTCCGCCGTGAGTCCCATGCCGATGCATTCTTCAGGAACGGGCGAAAGCTGTGTTTCCATGGGCATCGGCGGATTCAGCCTGTAGGGGGGCAGGCTCATGGAGAACTTTGCCGGAATCTGGCTGTACGCCTCCATTCCGCCTGCAATGACGATATCCGCGTGATTGCAGAGAATTTTCCATGCTGCATGGTTGATGGAGTCGATGGCCGAGCCGCACTGCATCTCTATGTAACTGGCTGATGTTTCATAGGGAAGTCCCGCGTAAAGGAGCGCCCAGCGGGCTGGGTTCATGGCGCGGGAGCAATGGGCTGCCGATCCCAGAAACACGCAGTCTACATGTGCTTTCTCATGAATCTTCGTCTTTTCAATCAGGCCTTTGATGCCGATGCCGGCCAGTTCTTCAGCCGAGATATCTCGCAGTGTTCCGCCCATTCTGCCGAACGCGGTGCGCATACCTTCTACAAAAACAACTTCTCTTTCACTCATTTCTTACATATCCTCCTGTTTAGTATTAAGAGTTCCACATTTTTTGCTGCTTCAAGTTATCCGCCGCTGCAACTTTCGCCGAAGCTTAGTGTTGAAAGCCGGGGAAAAGCCAAAACCGAACATTGCGCGCATGCGCAAATTCTCTGAACACTTCCTGCGCAACATGCACCGGCAGTAACATTACCGAGTAAAGGAAAGATTTCACTTTATGGATGGGTTCAAAAAGTGATCTTATCCTCCTTCACCGAGGGTCGTAATGTTGCATAAAGCCCTTTAATTGTCCAGAAAAAATTTACTATCTTATGAATGGGGTATCCTTCCTTTTCTTTTTTTGGTACATTGAGTAGAATCTTGGCGCGAGGCGGGGATTTTGTCGGAATACGTACTTATAATTTCAGGTATTCCGATAATCCCGGCATGTTGAGGAGGGACCGTGCTGCGGTCGCCAGTTTATAATACTGACAGTGAAAGGAAAGTTTCCATGAATGTGAATGCCTGTTTCAAACTGAGTTACGGCGTGTATATCGTCACGTCTCTGTCGGGAGAAAAGATCAACGGTCAGATTGCCAATACGGCCTTCCAGACAACATCGGATCCAATAACGGTTGCAGTCAGCATCAACAAAAAGAATCTTACTCACGAATACATCAGCAAAAGCGGTGTTTTTACCATGTCCATACTGGCGCAGGACGCTCCGCTTACCCTTATCGGCACATTCGGATTCAAAAGCGGTCGCGATATCGACAAATTTGCACGGGTACGCTACAAAACCGGTGTTACGGAAACCCCCATTGTGCTGGACAATACTGTGGCGTATCTTGAGGTGAAAGTGACGAAACAAATGGAACTCAGTACGCACACCCTTTTTGTCGGTGAGGTCGTCGATGCTGATGTGCTCAGTGACGACGAACCGATGACCTATGCCTATTACCACGAGATAAAAAAGGGCAAAACACCCAAGAACGCCGCCACCTACATAGAGGAAAAGGCGACGGCGAAGTCACAGGCCGCAGATGACTCTATGGCCCGGTATGTCTGTTCCGTCTGTGGCTATGTGTATGATCCCGAAAAGGGTGATCCTGAAGAGAATATCCCTGCAGGCACTGCTTTTGAGGATCTGTCGGATGACTGGACCTGTCCCGTCTGCGGGGCGTCAAAAGATGAATTTGACAAGGGGTAATTCGAGATTACCTTAAGAAACATAGATTGAATGAGGGAGAAAGAGCCTCAATACCTAGTGAAAAGGAGCACACCATGGGTAGTGAATTTGAAGCGAGTGATATTTTTGAAATTGCCATGAGAATCGAAGAGAATGGGAGCAATTTTTACCGCTATGCAGCACAGATAGCGGGCAATCAGGAAGCGAAAGCCCTGTTTGAATTGCTTGCCGGGGAAGAGGACGCGCACAAGGAGACCTTTAAGAAGTTGCTTTCGGGCTTGGAACGCCATGACCCGCCTGAAAGTTATCCCGGTGAATACGGTGCCTATCTGAAGGAGTATGCCGACAATAATCTTATTTTTACCAAAGAAGTTATGGATCGTGAAATGGCAGGGATAAAGGATGCCCTTTCGGCGATTGAATTTGCCATTCGAAGAGAACTGGATTCAATCCTTTATTATCAGGAGATCAAGGGATTTATTGTAAAGAGCCAGCACAAGGATATCGACGGAATTATTAATGAAGAGCGAAAACATTTCAAAATGTTGTCGGAGCAGAAGAAAAAATACGCGAAATAAGAGTAAGGAGGAATATATCGTGGCCGAGAAAATGGAGATTTATAAGTGCACAATCTGCGGAAATATTGTTGAAGTCGTTCACGGAGGTAAAGGAGCGCTAGTCTGTTGTAACGAGCCCATGAAACGTATGAAAGAGGGCGAAATCGATGCAGCGCAGGAAAAACATGTGCCCGTCATAGAGAAGACTGATAATGGATTTAAGGTAAAGGTGGGAAGCGCAGCCCATCCCATGGAGGAAAAACACTACATCGAATGGATTGAATTGATTGCCGACGGAAAGGCTTACCGGCAGTTCCTCGAGCCGGGGATGGTGCCCGAAGCGGAATTTTATATCAAGGCCGATGAGGTGACGGCGCGTGAATATTGCAATATCCACGGATTGTGGAAGAAATAACGGATAGGTAGTGCACCTTCCGCAGGAAGGGCACATTCAAAGGTTCCGTCCGTATACCCGTATACCCGTGATGCGGCGATTCGAAAGAACATCAAAGAAGTTGTCGCCACAGGAGGGGAGTGATATGCGGGGCGAAAGGAGAGTTAGTCAGGATATGCCGCAAAGAGGAGCCGTCAGAAGAATGTTGAGAATGGTGTGTGCAATGGTAATTCTTTGCATCGTCGTTACTCCCTGTTATGCGGGAGGCGCAGATCAGCCGCCTGCGGTGGGAAAAGAATTTCCAGCAATCTCCTTGACACTGCCGAACGATGCTGCGCACAGGCACTATCTTGGTGTTACGCGGGGGGAAAAAAGTATTACTGTCCCGGACATTAAGGCCGATCTGGCAATTGTGGAAGTCCTCAGCATGTACTGCCCCCATTGCCAGGCAGAGGCGCCTAAAATGAACGAGCTCTACGCCCGTATCGAAAGTGATGCCGCCTTGCGGGGGAGGATAAAAATACTAGGTATTGCCGCGGGCAACTCTCCCTATGAGGCGGATGTGTTCAGGAAGAAATACCGTGTTTCCTTCCCGATTTTTGCAGACGGCGATTTTTCCATTCACAAGGCCTTGGGAGACGTACGTACACCCTACTTCATAGGAATTCGCATTGAAAAGGGAAATACGCGGGTCTTTTATTCAAAGCTGGGCGCTTTCGAAACAGTGAACGAATTTTTGGATATGATGATACGAGAATCGGGGCTGAACGGAAAGGAGAGTGCGAAATGAAAATGACAGGAAATCTCGTCCGGGGGATACTCACAAGTGTCCTCCTGGCGGGTCTTTTCCTATCGCCGGCCTACGGTTTGTCCGATGCCTTCAAGGCGAACATCTATAGCCCGAAGAACCTCAAGCCCACCGATAGTGTGCTCAAGGTGAAAGTCGGTGACAAGGCCCCCGACTTCAGGCTGCCTTCCCTGTCGGGAGAGACGCTGTCACTCACTCAGTTTCGCGGGAAAAACGTCGTGATATCTTTTGTCCCGGCCGCCTGGACGCCGGTGTGTTCTGACCAGTGGCCCGGATACAACATTGTGAAGGATATTTTTGAAGAACGGAATGCAACCCTGCTGGGCATAACAGTGGACAATATTCCCACGCTCTTTGCGTGGACGGCCCAGATGGGAGATCTGTGGTTCCCCGTGCTTTCAGACTTTTGGCCCCACGGCAAGACGGCTGATTCATTCGGCGTTCTCCGAAGTGACGGCACGGCGGAACGGGCAATTTTCGTGATCGATTCAAGGGGAATCATCCGGTATATCGCTATCCATGACATAAACCTGCGGCCTCCACTCGAAAGCATTGTAAAGGCCCTGGATGCGCTCGTTCCATGAACCTGCGCCCGTTACTGCCGTGTTTTGATGCGTTATACAAGAGGTATACCCGGCGGGATCTTGTGGTCACCGATCCCCTGCTGTTTCTTTATCGATTTGATACTCCCGGCGATCGGGAAATTGTCGGGCTTCTGGCTGCCTCTCTTGCCTATGGCAGGGTGACGCAAATCAACAAGAGCGTGGCCGCGGTTCTTGAAGAAATGGGTTCCTCTCCCCGCCGGTTTGTTGCAGGCACATCAAAGGAGCGGCTCACCGAGATTTTCGGGAGGTTCAAACATCGCTTTACCACGGGGCGCGAACTGGCTGAAATGTTGTTCGGCATGAGGCATGTGCTCGAAATCTATGGATCGCTTCGTGCCTGTATGGCGACTGCCCTCGGCAGTAACAGTGAGACTATTATTCCGGGACTTTCCTTTCTTGTCGACGAGATCAGGCACGGCGGTGGCGTGGACGCATATAACAGTCTGCTTCCCTCTCCCGCGGGGGGGAGTGCCTGTAAGCGTCTCAATCTGTTTTTGCGATGGATGGTCAGGAAGGACGATGTCGATCCGGGGGGGTGGGAGGAAATTTCCCCGTCAATGCTGGTCATACCGCTTGACACACATATGTACAGGCTGGGGTGCGCTCTGGGCATGACGCAACGTCGACAGGCAGACATGAAGACGGCGCTGGAAATCACGAATGCCTTCAAAACAATTCTGCCTCATGATCCGGTTAGGTATGACTTTGCCTTGACACGACTGGGAATCTGTTCAGACCTGGATGCAGCACGGTTTGTCGCGACCTGTCATGCGGCAGCACAGACGGAATGTTTGTGGTGAAAGGGGTTACCGTACGATGAAGCTTGAGCTGGATAAATGGAAGGTGGTATGGGGGATTGTTCTGTTGGTCCTTTCGATGGTTACGTACCTCGCGCATTTTATCATCTTTCATGATCCACACCACCTCTTCATTTTTTTAGTGGGCGACGTGGCCTTTGTGTTTATAGAAGTACTCATTGTAAGCATGATTATCCATGAACTTCTGAACTACCGGGAGAAAAGGAGAATGTTCGAAAAGCTCAACATGGTAATCGGTGCATTCTTCAGCGAGGTGGGGACCGGATTGTTGCGCAGATTTAATGAATTCAATGAAAACGGTGACAAAATAAAGGCATGGCTGATTGCATGTGGTGAATGGCCGGAGGACAAATTTCAGAGCGCATCCTCCGAATGTCACTTTTACGAGTACCGTATTGAGTGTCAAAAGGGTAACATGATGGATTTAAAGGAATTTTTACTTGGGAAAAGGAACTTTCTCCTGAATCTACTACAGAATTCCAATTTGCTCGAGCATGAGACCTTCACCAGTCTTCTCTGGGCGGTTTTTCATCTTACCGAAGAGCTTGCGGAAAGAGAGGATGTGAATTGTCTGCCCAGAACCGATTACCGACACCTCGCACATGATATGGAAAGGGCTTATACCCTGCTGGTTGCCGAATGGCTTACCTACATGAAGCACCTGAAAGGTAAATATCCCTATCTCTTTTCCCTGGCCATGCGGACCAATCCCTTTGACCGATATGCCTCGCCTGTTGTAAACTCTGCGACTGACATATAGAATTCACACTTAAAAAACAGGACGAAAGGAGACATTACATGGATATTTCCGGCAACGTGGCCATTGTGACCGGGTCGGCGCGGGGAGTAGGTGCCGCCACTGCAAAGATGCTTGCGGAAAAAGGGTGCAATGTGGTCATTAATTACTCAAAGAGTGATGCGCAGGCGAGGGAAATTGAAACATTCTGCGGAGAGTTGGAGGTAGAGACACTCCTGTGCAAGGCCGATGTGGCCAATGATGAAGACTGCCGACGAATGGTTATGGAGGCTGTTGAAAAGTGGGGGCGCCTCGATGTCCTGGTCAACAATGCGGGAACCACCAAATTCTGCGCCCATGACAATCTGGACGGTCTTTCGAAAGAAGATTTTTTGCATATCTACGGGATTAATGTCGTCGGTGCCTATCAAATGATCCGAGCCGCTGCACCCCACATGAAAAAGGCGGGGAAAGGGTCGATTGTGAATGTGGCTTCCATCGCGGGAGTAACGGGGATAGGGAGTTCGGTTGCTTATGCCGCTTCCAAGGGGGCGCTTATTACCATGACGCTCTCGCTGGCCCGTGTACTCGGTCCGGAAATCAGAATGAACGCCGTATGCCCTGGTTTTATTCAGGGGAGCTGGCTTCGCGAGGGTATGGGAGAAGAAACCTATGAATTTACGAAGCAATATTTGGAATCCTCGACGCCGCTCCGTATGACGGCGACCCCCGAAACAGTGGCGGAGTCGATCATGTATTTTATTACAGGGGCGCCTCTGGTGACGGGTGAGACCCTGATCCTGGACGGGGGATTTCATCTCACCTCTACCCCGATTACACGGCGCTAATGCACTCGAGACACGGGAGGAAAAACAGTTTTCAGCTTTTTCCTCCCATAGTTCACTTACAACAAAAGGAGATCTTCGGGTGTGCGCACCACGTACTCGGCCCCGGCACCCGTAAGCCGCGCTTCCTGGTGCCAGCCCCAGGTCACGGCGACGGTATGCACGCCGGCTGATTTTGCTTCTCTTATATCTCCTGCTGTGTCGCCTATGTAGTATGTCTCGGCCGGGCTTTTATCCCATCGATTCATGGCATAGGCGATCTTTGCGGTCTTGCTCAACATGAAATCGGCGCCCAGAATATCGATAAAAAGACTGTCCAGATGTTCGCGGCGAAGAGTTTTTTCAACCATTTCGCTTCTGTTGGAGGTGATCACCACGAGAAAATGGGTGTCGGAGAATCGCTCTAACACAGGTTTCATTTCCTGAAAGGCCCGTACCTGAGAATAATCGAGAGATGAAATGATTGATGCGGAAGCCCGTAAAAACGTCTCCAGTGGTACCCCCTTCTTGTCAATCGCTTCGTAGAAATTTTCCTCAAACAGGTCCAGGAAATCTTCGCGTGTCTGAATAATGGGCCGATTGATGGTTTCAAGGCAGGTACGAATCGAATGTTCGTAGAGATCGATAGAATCGACAATGACGCCGTCGAAATCGAAAAGATACAGATTCTTCATAACAAAACGCTTCCTATCTATCAAAAAGTGCTTTAATGCCTTCTGCCGTGGGTTCCTGTACGATACCCTCCTCGGTAATAATCGCGCTGATGTAATGATGGGGGGTCACGTCGAACGCAGGGTTGTATACGGGTGTACCGGAGGGCGCCACAGGTATCCCTGCGACGGTACGCACTTCTTCCGGATTGCGTTCTTCAATGGGAATGCCTTCTCCATATGCGACTGAGAGATCGATAGTAGAAAGAGGGGCCGCGACGTAGAAGGGGATCGAATGAGCTCTGGCAAGCACCGCAAGTGAGTAGGTGCCTATCTTATTTGCCGTGTCGCCGTTGGCGGCGATGCGGTCGGCGCCGACGATGACAAGATCAATTTTCCCCTGTTTCATTACAAAACCGGCCATGCTGTCGGTGATGATCGTGACGGGAATACCTTCCTGCATCATTTCCCAGGCCGTAAGCCGCGCGCCCTGGAGTACCGGCCTGGTTTCATCGGCAAAAACCCTGAGACATTTACCCTCATCACGGGCTGCCCGAATTACTCCCAGTGCTGTGCCGTAGCCCCCTGTTGCCAGGGCGCCGGCATTGCAGTGGGTCAGAACGGTTGCATTGTCACCGATCAACTGCGTGCCGTTACGTCCGATCCGGCGATTAATGGCGATGTCCTCCTCCAGGAGTGTACAAGCCTCTTTTCGCAGACGATCATAGAGGGTCTCGCGGTGCTCTTCGCGTCGCCACTGCTCGAAACATTGTTTCATTCTGTTGATGGCCCAGAAGAGATTGACTGCTGTCGGCCGTGTCGCGGCAAATTGTGCACAGATGCGATCAAAAGCAGCGGCGGGCGATTCAGTCGGATCACCGAGCATATCCTTTACGGCCAGGGCGATTCCCATGGCTGCAGCGATACCGATGGCAGGTGCGCCTCTGACAGTCAAGTCGCTGATGGCCTGGATCATCTCGCCATAATGCCTGCAGGTGATGTGGCGAAGCATTCCCGGAAGCGCATTCTGGTCTATGAGCACTACTCCCTCTTCCGTCCATTCAATAGGTCGAATCATCATTCAGAAAGTTTCTTTTTTAAAATCTCGTTCACAAGCTTGGGATTGGCCTTTCCTCTGGTCGCCTTCATGGCCTGTCCTACAAAGAATCCGAAAAGCTTGTCTTTGCCTTGCCGATACTCCGCAAGCTGAGAGGGATTCTCCTTGAGAACTTCGTCGATAGCTGCCTCGAGGGCTGCGGCGTCGGTAATCTGCACCAGCCCTTTTTCCTGAATGATGGTCCTCGGTTCCTTGCCGGATTTCCACATTTCTTCGAATACATCTTTTGCGATCTTGCCGCTGATGGTGCCGTCTTCTATCAGGCCGATCATGTCGCCCAGCGATTGAGGCGTGACGGGACATTCCGACATGAGCAATTTGTCCTCCTTGAGGTGACCCAGGATATCGCCCATTACCCAGTTGCTGGCGTTCTTCGGCCTGCCGCAGCATGCGGTCGTCGCTTCATAGTAATCGGCAAGTGCCCGTGAAGCCGTGAGGACGCCTGCATCATAGGGGGGAATCTGATAGTCTCTGATAAAACGTTCGCGCTTTGCCAGGGGAAGCTCAGGCAGACATGCCCGCACCTCCTCGATCCATTGATCGGAGATGACGACAGGTACAAGATCGGGGTCGGGGAAGTATCGATAGTCGTGGGCCTCTTCCTTGCCACGCATGGCATGTGTAACCCCCTGTGAATCATCCCAGAGGCGGGTTTCCTGCACCACTGAACCACCGCTTTCCAGAATATACTGCTGGCGCTTGATTTCATACTCCAGTGCCCGCTGCACGTTCCTGAAGGAGTTCATGTTTTTTAACTCCGTCCTGGTGCCGAATTCTTCCCGGCCCCTGGGGCGGAGTGACACATTAGCGTCACATCGGAAACTGCCTTCTTCCATATTGCCGTCGCAGATTTCCAGATACACGAGGATTTCATGAAGCCTGTGCAGATATTCGGTTCCTTCTTCGGGACTGCGCATGTCCGGTTCGCTTACGATTTCTATGAGCGGTACACCGGTACGATTGAAATCGACCAAGCTTACCGGTGTGTTTTCGTCATGGATTAATTTGCCCGCATCCTCTTCCATGTGAATCCGGGTGATGCCGATTCTCTTCGTCTCGCTGCCGGTTTTCACATCAACGTAACCGCGCTCGGCCAGTGGATAGGCGTACTGGGATATCTGATAGCCCTTGGGAAGGTCGGGATAAAAATAATTTTTCCGTGCCCAGACATTGGATGGATTGATGTGACAGTTCGTTGCCAGCGCCATTTTCATGGCAAACTCGACCACTTTCTTGTTGAGCACGGGCAGCACGCCGGGCATTCCGAGGCACACCGGGCAGGTATGACTGTTGGGCGCAGCGCCGAAACGGGTGGAGCAGCCGCAGAATATTTTGGTGTTTGTGAGGAGTTGGGCGTGAACTTCAAGCCCTATTACCGGTTCATATTCCATTATAACAAAGGTCTCCTTTTTTCTAATTTGAGATGCCGTTCGAAGGCTGCAGCGGCCTGAATCAGTTTATTCTCCTGAAAGTGTCCCGACATGAGTTGCATGCCGATCGGCAGGCCGCTTTCCGTATACCCGCAGGGAATGGACATTCCGGGAATACCTGCGAGATTTACGGGAAGGGTAAAAACATCGGAAAGATACATCTGAAGAGGATCATCCGTTTTTTCACCAACCTTAAAGGCCGGCGTGGGGGTTGTCGGTGTCAGAATCACATCACAGGTCTTCAAGGCTTCATCAAAATCCTGTTTCATTAATGCACGGATTTTCGACGCCTTTTTATAGTAGGCGTCGTAGTATCCCGAGGAGAGGGCATAGGTGCCGATCATGATCCTTCTCTTGACTTCGGCGCCGAATCCCGCGGAACGGCTCATCTTATACATATCCATGAGGTCGTGGTTCCCGGGCGCCCTGAAGCCGTATTTCACGCCGTCATAACGGGCAAGATTCGAGCTTGCCTCGGCGGGCGCCACCACGTAATAGGCGGCAACGCCATAGCGGCTGTGGGGAAGAGAAATGTCGAGGCACTTTGCCCCGAGCGCTTCAATGGAGGCAATGGCTCTGTCAACGGCAGTCGTTATTTCCGGATCGATTCCCTCGATAAAATATTCCCTGGGGATGCCGACGGTCCATCCTTCAATGTCTCTGTTCACAAAACTTCGGTAGTCGGGGACTTCGGCGGGGACAGAGGTGGATTCTTTTGCATCGTACCCCGCAATCGCATTCATCATGATTGCGCAATCCTCCACATCTTTGGTGAAAGGGCCGATCTGATCCAGCGACGATGCAAAGGCAACGAGACCGAAGCGGGAAACCCTTCCGTAGGTCGGCTTTAACCCCACAACTCCGCAGAGCGCCGCCGGCTGCCGAATGGAACCGCCCGTATCCGAACCGAGAGAGGCGATGCACTCGTCAGCGGCAACGGCCGCCGCTGAACCGCCACTGGAACCCCCGGGAATTCTTTCCAGATCCCAGGGGTTTCGTGTAATGCCGAAATAGGAGGTCTCCGTCGATGAGCCCATGGCAAATTCATCCATGTTGGTTTTACCCGGAAACACGGCGCCCGCCTCCTTCAGCTTTGTGATCACCGTGGCATCATAGGGGGGTATAAAATTATGCAGTATGTGGGAACCGCAGGTGGTCCTGACCCCCCTGGTGCAGAGAAGATCCTTTATGGCGATGGGTATCCCCATAAGGGGGGAAGCAGCCCCTTTCCGTATTTCTTCATCGGCCCGTTGAGCACTCTCGAGGGCCTCCTCTTTCAGAATAGTGATGTAGGAATGAACCCTATCTTCAACGGCTTCGATTCTTTCAAAGACCGATGCAGTTATATCCACCGAGGATGTGTCGCCGTCGCGCAGCTTCTTTTCTAGTTCGTGAATCGTTGATTCGTAAAGTTTCATGGGATTCCTCATTCAATAACCTTGGGAACCTTGAAAGAGGCTCCATTAGAATCGGGCGCATTGGCCAGTGATGCCTCAACAGAAAGCGATTCCTGTTCCTCATCGTTCCTGAATGCGTTGGAAAGGGCGATCGCATGGCTCATCGGTTTTATGCCGGTGGTATCCACTTTGTTGAGAATATCCATATACAGCAGTATGTCGTTAAGCTGTGAGGTAAACTTTGCATGCTCTTCGTCGGTGAAGTCAAGGCGCGCCAGGTGAGCCACGTAGGCGACCTCCTCCTCTGTTATTTTCAAAAGTTTGTTCCTCCTGTGTTGCTTCAAGTAATTATTGGTGAAATACATCCCAATAGGGACCTATTGTATTTATAACCTTTGCAATAAGCACGTTCAGTGATGGATCGGCCTTTCCAGCTGTTGCGTCGAGCAGGTCGGTCTCTCTGTGGCTGCATCCGTTCATTTCCATCAGAACCGTCTTGATGGACTGGGTCATCGCCTCGATGTTGTATCCTCCTTCCAGAGTGACTGCCAGCCGTCCCCCGGAACACTTTTGCGCAATGTCGAGGACGACACGGGTCAAGTCGGCAAACCCCTGCGGTGACACCTTCATCATTCCGCCGAGACGATCCTTTGCGCAGATATCGAATCCGGCCGAAATAAATATGAACTGTGGATTGAAGGCATAGGCCACGGGTTCGAGAATCTTTTTATAAATCGAGAGAAATTCACAGTCTCCCTGTCGCCTGGGAAGCGGCACGTTGATCGTGTAGCCTTCCCCCTTACCCCGACCTGTTTCGTTGATGCTGCCTGAACCGGGATAAAAGGGGTACTGATGGGTCGAGAAGTACAGCACCTCCGGATTTTCATAAAAGGCGTACTGGGTGCCGTTGCCGTGGTGTACATCCCAGTCGATGATCAGAATTCTCGTAAGCCCATAGATTGCGCGCACATAGGCGGCGGCGACGGCTACATTATTAAAAATGCAGAACCCGGCCGAACGATTCGACTCGGCATGGTGCCCCGGAGGCCTGATGAGCGCAAAGGCGTTTCTGATGGTTCCCGTCATGATGGCGTCCACCGCACTGAGGAGTCCGCCGGCGGCAAGAAGCGCCACTTCGTAGGAATCCGAAGATACCACCGTATCGGGGTCCAGAGTTGTGGATTTCCCCCCGGCAGTCGCGGCCACTCGTGCGATGTAAGAAGACCGATGGATCATTTCAATCTCTTCAACCAAAGCGATTCGCGGTTCGATATGAGTGAATGCTGGTCGCATTTCGGGGGTCTCAAGCATTTTGTATATGGCTTCAAGTCTCTGGGGTGATTCCGGGTGATAGGTACCTGTATCGTGGCCAAGATACCGCTTATCGACTACAATACCTGTGTCGGAATGCCCCTGAAGCTCCATAGGTCCCCCTGATAAATGACGGATTTTTTTATCACATGCCTGATCGAAATGCAAACCGAGAAGGGTCGATTTAAAAAGAATACTTGATATCTTGATTGCGGGATGAAATATTGTTCGAAGGGGTGCTGAAAGCGCTTTCTTCACAAATGAGGCCGTGAAACAGATTGACAAGGAAGGAAAACTGAATATATAGTCACCTATCTTACGAAACGAGGGATGTGTATGTTTGGCATCGGAATGCCTGAACTTATTGTGATTTTGGTAGTTGCCCTGATTATCATCGGTCCTAAAAAATTACCCGATCTGGCAAAATCGCTGGGAAAGGGATTGGCCGAGTTCCGGCGGGCCACCGATGATGTGAAGGAATCGATCAATGTGGATAAATTTAAAGATGACGCGAACGAAATCAAGGACTCCCTTTTGTATGGCACAGGTGAAAAGGAAAAGAGTGATACGAAGAGTGCTGAAAAGAAGGAGCAATGAGTGGTTCATTTCCCGCGATTTCACAGATTAGCCTGATAGAAGCCTCCGTCCATGGAAAATACTGCTATTGAAGAAGAAAAAATGCCCTTTACCTCCCACCTGGATGAGCTGCGCAGCCGGCTGATGAAAAGTCTGGTGGCAATCGGGATAGGTTTCGTGGCATGTTATTTTTTCAAGGAGCGGCTGTTTTCCTTCCTCCTGCTTCCTCTCGCGGACATAATGCCTGAGGGGAGCACCATGATCTTTACGAGTCTTCCCGAGGCCTTTTTTACCTACCTCAAGGTCTCGTTTTTTGCGGGTATTTTTCTGGTAAGTCCTTTTGTCCTTTATCAGATATGGCAATTTGTATCTCCCGGCCTTTATCAGTCGGAAAAAAAATATGTTGCGCCCTTTGTGGCATTGTCCACGCTTTTTTTTGTCGGCGGCGCCGCTTTTGCGTATTTTCTGGTCTTTCCTCTGGGGTTTAAATTTTTTGTGGCCTTTGGGACCGATCTGATAAAACCGATGCTTTCCATGAAGGAGTACCTTTCCTTTTCGATGAAGCTTCTGCTTGCCTTCGGGGTCATCTTCGAACTTCCTATCTTTATGTTTTTTATCGCCCGCATAGGTCTGGTAGATTCCACGACTCTGACCAAGAAGAGAAAGTATGCGATTCTTCTCATTTTTATAACCGCTGCGCTTTTAACCCCTCCCGATGTAGTGACGCAATGCATGATGGCGGTGCCCCTGATTGTTCTTTACGAAATCAGTGTGTGGGTTGTGAAGATGGGAGAGAAAAAAGGGAGTGGAAAAAAGAAGGAAGGATCCGACAAGGAGCATGAAGAAAAGGAATAACCTGGAAGGAGACCATGCCGGAAAAAAGAAAAAAATGTCGGTATGGTCTCTAGCCATAAAATTTCTGATAGGCCTGTTTCTCTTAAGTCTTATTGCAATTGCCTCAGGAGGCTGGGCGCTTTATTCCCTTAACAAAGACCTTCCCAGCATTGCGGCGTTGAAAGACTACCGGCCCAGCATCATCACCCGGGTCTATGACGACGAAAGCGAATTGATCGACCAGTTCTATCTGGAAGACCGTAAGCTTATCCGGATCGAAGATCTGCCCCGTTTCGTCATACAGGCGTTTGTATCCGCCGAAGACGCCCGTTTTTTCCAGCACAGCGGCATTGACCTGCAAAGCATTGTGCGGGCCTTTTTAAAGAATCTCAAGGCCGGCGCCATTGTGCAGGGCGGAAGCACTATTACGCAGCAGGTTGCCAAATCGCTCTTTCTGACGCCGGAAAAGAGTTATATTCGCAAACTCAAAGAAGCGATGCTTTCCAGCAAGATTGAACGATATTTAGGTAAGTACGAGATATTGAACCTCTATTTGAACCAGATTTACCTGGGTCACGGCGCCTATGGAATCGAATCGGCCGCGCAACGGTATTTTGGAAAGCAGGCGAAGGAGTTGACGCTTGCGGAGGCGGCACTTCTGGCAGGGCTTCCGAAGGCGCCCAGCAGGTATAGCCCTCTGTATCATTTCGATCTGGCGCGAAACCGGCAGATCTATGTACTCAGGAGAATGACGGAAGACGGGTACATTACGGAAGAAGAGCGAAAAGACGCCATCGATGTTGCCCTTGTGGTAATCAGAGATGAGGAGAAAGAAAAAATCGCCCCCTATTTTACCGAAAATGTGCGCCGTTATATCCAGACCACCTACAGCAGCGATGTACTCTACAAGGAAGGACTTGAAGTGTATACGACGCTGAACGCGGCCATGCAGAGGGCGGCGCGCCGGGCGGTCGTGCGGGGGCTTCGTGAACTGGACAAACGGCAGGGATACAGAGGACCTCTCGAACATATTCCCCCGGAACGCTTTGACAGCTATCTGGAAACGTCTGCGATGCAGCAGGAAGGCAGAACATATGAAAAAGGTAAAATTGTCAGGGCCCTTGTCGTCGGTGTAAATAGCGAGAAAAAGAGTGTGTCACTGAGGGTAGGCGCCCATCGGGGGACCATGGCGCTGAAAGACATGGCCTGGGCGCGAAAGCCCGATCCTGATGTTGCCTACAGTGTCGATCCGGTGCAGAACCCCGTAGATGTAGTGAGAGCCGGTGACGTGGTGGAGGCGGCGATTGTCGATATCGTCGAGGAGGAGGGGGAGTCCCTTCTTGTGCTGGCCCTGGAACAAGAGCCCGAAGTTCAGGGCGCCCTTGTCTGTCTGGATGCGAAAACCGGTGAAATAAAGGCAATGGTGGGTGGAAGAAGTTACGGGAAGAGTGAGTTCAATCGGGCGACACAGGCAAGGCGCCAGCCCGGTTCGGCCTTTAAACCATTTATATATACTGCCGCGTTCGATAAAGGCATGACCCCCGCCTCAATAGTGATGGATACCCCGATAATTTTTCGGGATACACTGAAAGACAGTTCCTGGAAACCGCACAACTACGAGGAAAAGTTTTACGGTCCGACACCATTGCGCACCGCCCTCATCAAGTCGCGCAATCTTGTCACGATTAAGGTGCTCAAGGATATCGGGATCGATTATGCCGCCGACTATGCCCGGAATCTGGGCATTTCCTCTCCCCTTGCGCGGGATCTCTCCATGGCGTTGGGGAGTTCCGGCGTCACGCTGCTCGAAATGGTAAAGGCCTACAGTACCTTTGCCAACAACGGGAAAAGGGCCGAACCCTTCTCCATAAAAAGAATTGTTGAGAGAAACGGGACGTCGCTGGAGGAGACAACTCCCGATATTGAACAGGTGGTAGATCCGAGAATTGCCTATATCACCTGTCATATTCTTCAGGAGGTGGTCCAGCACGGTACCGGCTGGCGGGTGAAGGCGCTGAAAAGGCCCGTGGCGGGAAAGACGGGCACGACGAACGATCTTTTCGATGCGTGGTTTATCGGATTCACTCCGTCACTGGTCACGGGAGTATGGGTGGGATACGATGTTCTCAGGCCCTTGGGAAGGCATGAAACGGGTTCCCGCGCCGCAAGCCCCATCTTTCTCTATTTCATGGAAAAGGCGCTTGAGTCAAAACCGGTGGAATCCTTTGCGCCGCCCGACGGGATTGTATTCGCCCGTATCGATCCTGAAACGGGAATGCTTGCAAAGCCGGGAGCGGAACAGAGCGTATTCGAGTGTTTTCTCGAAGGGACCGAACCGTCTCGAACCGATATGATGACCCTGGGCGATGCGCCAAAAGCGGATTCTCAAAAAATTGATCTTGACAGTTTTATGAAAAGCGATAAAGAGGAGCTGTCGCGGTGATGATGTTAAATGACATCTTGTGGAAGATTCCAGAGATGCCGGAGGCGTTTATCGCCTTGTACGCACGTAAAACCGGTTCGACAGGGATATGGGATAAAATAATCTAAAAAAATGCTTGACAAGAAATATTTTTCACGTATAGTCGCACCTCAATTAAAGTAAGGAGTGTTACATGACAGGTCGGTTTGGGGTCGTACTTAGCAGCGTATATGTACTCGTAGTAGTACTTACGGGGACTGCTGCTCGATCGCGCTGACATACATCACGAAAACGAGCCGCAGGCCCCGGGAAGCCTGCGGCTTTTTTATTTCGAAAAAGCCGCTTTGCAGAAGAAAGCGGCTTTTTTTTAATTTATGAGAACTTTAAGGGAGATGACAATGGAACGTTCAGGAGCAGAAATACTGTTACAGACACTGAGGGAGACGGGGGTGCAACATATCTTCGGATACCCCGGAGCGAACACCCTGCCAGTTCATGACTGTTTGAATGAGAGCAGTATACGACATTTTCTTGTGCGGCATGAGCAGGCGGCGGCGCACGCCGCCGACGGGTATGCGCGGGCCACCGGAAAGGTAGGGGTGTGTATGGCCACATCGGGTCCCGGAGCCACCAACCTGGTGACGGGCATTGCCACCGCGTATATGGATTCAACTCCAATGATCGCCCTCACGGGGCAGGTCACCACAAATCTCTTGGGAAGCGATGCCTTTCAGGAAACTGATATTATCGGTATTACCATGCCGATTACGAAGCACAGTTTTCTGCTGCATAATGTTGACGAGATTGCCGCAACGGTAAGGGAAGCCGTGCATATCGCGACGACAGGCCGTCCAGGTCCGGTGCTTATTGACATGCCCAGAGATATTACAGGCGCGCGCACACAGGAGGACGAACAGCGCAGTATAGAACTGCCAAGTACGGATCACCCCCCTCTTACCGGTCCGGATATACGCCAATTAGAGCAGATCTCCCGATACTTGAATGAGGCGGAGAAACCTGTGCTTATTGTTGGCGGTGGGGTCAAGCTGGCATTCGCCTTTACGCAGATGGCGGATGTGATTATGAAAGGAAGGCTGCCCTTTGTTACTACGATGATGGGTATCGGGTCGGTGCCAACGACGAATGGTTACAATCTTGGATTCATTGGCACGCACGGAAACGATCTGGCCAATCGTATGGTGCACCAGTCTGATTTCATCCTTGCCATTGGTGCGCGTTTCAGTGATCGCAGCACCTCTATTGTCGAAGAGTTTGCCCCTATGGCGAAAATTGCGCAGATCGACGTCGATCCGACTTCGATAGGCAAGAATATCAAGGCAGATATGTCCGTAGTCTGTGATTTGAAAGTGGCACTGGAGGAACTGATCACACTGATTGATGAAAAAGACAGAACCGAATGGCTGTCGCGGATACAGAATGAGCGCACCAAACTGCAGCAGAACGGTGGCGTTGGTGGATGTGGCCCTGCAGGTGATTTTATCGAACAGGTGCAGAGTGCCATGCCGAAAGAAACGATTGCTGTTGCCGATGTAGGCCTGAATCAGATCTGGACCGTGCGGTCATGGAAAGTCGGTATTGAAAGGGGGCTGATTACCAGTGGCGGAATGGGCACTATGGGATTTAGCGTACCTGCGGCAATGGGCGCCAAGGTCGGTGCTCCTGATCGGGGTGTGGTCGTTTTTACCGGTGATGGTGGATTCTTTATGAATATTCAGGAGCTGGCTACGATCAGCTGCTATGATCTGCCTGTAAAGATCGTAGTCTTCAATAACGGTAATTTGGGGATGATACGCCAGATGCAGGATCTCTTTTATAAATCCCGTTTCAGGGATAGCCAACTTGGCGGAAAAGTGGACATATCGGCAATTGCAAAGGGTTTCGGTATTACAGCGGAAACAGTGGATGTCACAAATGCTGGAGAAGGCATAGATAAGATGTGCAATAACGAAGGTCCCTTCCTTCTGGAGGTGCTTGTGGACCAGGACAACTATGTCTATCCGATCATACCCCCGGGAAGATCGAATATGGGGATGATTTACGGGCGTTCCGATTAAGATCGTTTTGGCGATTCAGAAATGAGAGGAGTGAAAAGAAACAATGGAAATTAGAGAGCATGTGATATCAATGCTGGTCAACAACAGGCCGGGTGTTCTGTCCCGTGTCTCCGGTGTATTCGGCCGTCTCGGCTACAACATTGAGAGCCTCTGCGTGGCTGAAACCATTTCGCCGAAGGTGTCGCGTATTACCTCGGTGAGCAAGGGTGATTCTCAGTTCATGGAGAGGGTCAGAAAATCCTTGAATCGGCTGGTTGACGTGATCGAAGTGACGGAATTGGAAGATACGCACTCGGTCAAACGGGAAATGATGCTTATAGGGCTTTCTTTCGACAAGGTGCATCGAGCCGAAATCACTCAGGCGGTTTCTCTGTTCGGATGTTCGATTGTGTCGATGAAGGACGACTATTTGATAATTCAGGCGGTGGGGTACAAGGGAGAAGTGGAAACGGTGCTCAATTATTTGAAACCGCTGGGTGTGAAGGATATCTGCCGGACAGGCGCCATTGCGCTGGAAAATAAGTAAAAAGGAGACGATAAAATCACTTGACAGTACAAGACATTTCTGATAGCTAAGCCAAGCTGTTTCAACATGAATCGGAAAGATCAGATTTGTCGGTATGACTACTGAGAAAAATTTTATAATTAGCAGCATAATTATAATTATCTCCTCCCATACGAGGGGCTGGCTAATGGTCTGATCTTTTTACCATAGGAGAACAAAAAACCGTTACCGGCTCCCCGGTAGCGGTTTTTTTTAATAATGAGGAGGTGTTGTGTGGAACTCACAGGTGCACAAATATTAATTCGGTCATTGCTCGAAGAGGGTGTCGACACGATTTTCGGCTATCCCGGCGGTTCGGTTCTCGATATATACGACGAACTGTATAGGTCATCAATACATCATATACTGGTGCGTCATGAGCAGGGGGCCGCTCATGCCGCCGACGGATATGCCAGATCGTCGGGAAAGGTAGGCGTCTGTCTTGTAACTTCAGGTCCCGGCGCCACAAATACGGTAACCGGTATTGCCACGGCCTATATGGACTCTATCCCCATGGTTATTCTGACGGGACAGGTGCCGACTCCTTTTATCGGAACCGATGCCTTTCAGGAGGCTGATATCACCGGCATCACTCGGCCCTGCACCAAACATAATATGCTGGTGCGACGGGTGGACGAGCTGGCGAAAACCATACGGGAGGCTTTCTACATTGCCCGCTCCGGCCGCCCTGGGCCGGTCCTCGTCGACCTTCCCAAGGATGTCATTCAGGCAAAGGCCGAATATCGTGAAGGAGGGCTGTCACGATCGACTGTGACGGAGCCGGTCTATCTTCCAGATCCGAAGCAGCTCAAAGAAACCCTTGAATTGATCAAAGGGGCGAAAAAGCCGGTGGTGCTGGTAGGGGGCGGTATCATTCACAGCCGGGCCAGCGCCGAACTCGCCGAATTTGTGCGCAAGATCAATATGCCTGTCGCTTCAACGCTTATGGGCCTGGGATCGTTTCCCGGCACCGATCCCCTCTGGCTTGGGATGCTTGGGATGCACGGCACCTACTATGCGAATATGGCCATAAGCCATTGCGATCTTCTGCTCACCCTGGGCGTGCGATTTTCCGACCGTGTCACCGGGAGGCTTTCTTCTTTCGCGTCGAATGCGACCATTGTGCAGATCGATATTGATGCCGCATCGATTAATAAAAACGTGCTCGTCCATGTGCCTATTGTGAGCGACTGTAAATCGGCGCTTGCCCAATTGAACGTCATGCTTGATAAAAACGGTCTCAAGGAGCTCCGGGGAGGGCGAAAAGAGTGGCTCGGACAGATCGAACGGTGGCGACTCCAGGGTCCCATGAGCTACTGTAAGAGCACTACCATCAAACCGCAAAAGGTCATCGAGACGCTCTACGAACTCACAAAGGGGGAAGCCATTATCGCGACCGAGGTGGGACAGAACCAGATGTGGACAGCCCAGTTCTTCCGGTTCAATGAACCGAATACCTTTCTTACCTCTGGAGGATTGGGGACCATGGGCTATGGATTTCCGGCGGCTATCGGCGCCCAGGTGGCCTTCCCCGACAAACTGGTGGTGGACATCGCCGGCGACGGAAGCATTCAAATGAACATTCAGGAACTTGCCACAGCGGCAAATTATAACCTTCCCGTCAAGATCGTAATCCTGAACAACGGATATCTGGGCATGGTGCGCCAGTGGCAGGAACTCTTTTATGAAAAACGCTATTCCCACACTGATATCGGCAGCAGTCAGAGGCCCGATTTTGTGAAGGTTGCCGAGGCATACGGCATCGTGGGCTTGCGGGCGACACGACCGGATGAAGTGGAAGCGACGCTTCGAAAAGGTCTGGAAACGCCGGGACCGGTGGTAATGGAATTTATAGTCGAAGCCGAGGAGGGCGTCTATCCCATGGTAGGTCCCGGGGCGGCGTTGACGGAAATGAAACTGGTGCGGGATACAGGGCTTTAGAACGCCTGCGTGCGGATAGAATGCAATGTCCGTCGCGTGCGGAACCTGTACTGGAGGGTCGGCCTGGCTTTATCGGGCCCTGTGATTTTCTGAGTGATGAAAGGATTGCAAACCTATGGAAGTAAAGAATCATACGATTTCACTTCTGGTGAATAACAAACCCGATGTGCTTGCCCGGATTTCAGGACTTCTGAGCGGTCGGGGATTCAATATCGAAAGTATAAGCGCCAACGTGACCATGAATCCTGAGGTGACCAAGATTACCATGGTGACAAAGGGCGACACGAACACAGTAGTGAAGATAGAAAAACAGATGCAGAAACTGGTGGATGTCATCGAGGTGACCCACGTAAAGACGAGGTCGTCGGTACAGAGGGAGATGGTGCTGATTCGTGTGAGCGTCACGCGGGACAACCGCGGGGGAATCATCAAGGCCATTGAAGAATTCGGGAGCCGGGTTGTGGCGGAAGGTCCTGATTATTTTCTGTTCGAGTTGACGGGAGCCAAGAAGGATATCGATCGTGCCCTGGCATATTTCGAAACACTGGGCATTGAGGACATGAGCAGATCGGGAATGGTCGTATTATAAATAAATAATAAAAAGTGAGGAGATGAAAGATGGCGGAAATAAAGATCGGTGAAGTTGTTGAAGAGGTGATCACGGCGGAAGAATTTACTCTGGAAATGGCTCGTGAAGTGCTGAAGGACGAGGTCATTGCCGTGCTCGGGTACGGAGTGCAGGGGCCGGGACAGGCGCTCAACATGCAGGACAACGGCTTTAAGGTCATTGTAGGACAGCGGGAAAGCGAAGAATTCTACTGGAACAAGGCGATTAATGACGGGTTTGTGCCCGGTGAAACGCTTTTTTCTCTGGAAGAGGCGGCGAAGCGAGGCACCATTGTCATGCTGCTGCTTTCCGATGCGGGTCAGGCAGCAGTATGGCCGAAAATCAAGGATTTAATGACCGCGGGGAAGGCTCTCTATTTTTCACACGGGTTTTCCATTGTGTACAAGGAACAGACGAAGATTATTCCTCCCGCGGATATCGATGTCATCATGGTGGCGCCCAAGGGATCGGGGCTGACGGTTCGAAGGAATTTTCTTGACGGAAGCGGCATCAATTCCAGTATTGCCATATTCCAGGATGCTACCGGACGCGCCATGGACAGGACGAAAGCGATCGGCATTGCCGTCGGTTCGGGATATCTTTTCCCTACCACGTTCGAGAACGAAGTGTACAGCGACCTGACCGGCGAGCGCGGAGTCCTTATGGGATGTCTGGCCGGCGTAATGGAAGCCCAGTATAATTGCCTCAGGAAACACGGCCACAGCCCCAGCGAGGCTTTTAATGAGACAGTGGAAGAGTTGACCCAGAGCCTGATTCGTCTTGTGGGAGAAAACGGCATGGACTGGATGTACGCAAACTGTTCCACCACGGCGCAGCGCGGCGCCCTCGACTGGAAAAGCCGATTCCGCGAGGCTGTTGATCCGGTATTCGATGAGCTCTATGAAAGCGTGAAATCGGGCAAAGAGACGGAAATTGTCCTGCGGGTAAACAGCGCTCCCGATTACCGCGAGCGGCTTGAGGAGGAGCTGAGTACAATGCGCAACATGGAGATGTGGCAGGCCGGTACCGTCCTTCGCGAGCTGCGTCCGGAGCGTCGTGGTAAGAAGTAAGTGCCGCAGTTTTCTAAGCCGGGGAGAGCCGGGGCAATGATATTTCTCATCTGCACTGTCCCCTCCGCTTTTCCCCGATAAATTTTCCATTGCCGAACCGCTTAAACGAATAGAAAAAGGGTGATATTATGAGAAGTGATCTTATGAAAAAGGGCCTTGAGCGGTCGCCGCACCGATCGCTCTTCAAGGCCATGGGCTATACCGACGAAGAGCTGTCCCGCCCCATTGTTGGAGTAGTAAATTCCGCCAACGAGATTATCCCCGGCCATGTGCATCTCAATGTGATTGCCGATGACGTCAAAGCGGGAATCAGGATGGCAGGCGGAACGCCGATGGCATTTCCTACGATTGGTGTCTGTGACGGAATCGCCATGGGACACGACGGCATGAAATATTCTCTGGCGAGCAGAGAATTGATCGCAGATTCCATAGAAATAATGGCTACGGCCCATCCCTTTGATGGTCTTGTGTTTGTCACGAACTGCGACAAGATTGTGCCCGGTATGCTTATGGCGGCGCTGCGTCTTAATATCCCTGCGGTCGTAATAAGCGGTGGTCCCATGATGGCGGGAATCCTTGACGGGGATCCCGTCGACCTGATCAATGTGTTCGAGGGCGTCGGAAGGGTTAAAGCGGGGACGTTGACCCGGAAGGGGCTTGGTGAGCTTGAGAATTGCGCCTGCCCGGGGTGCGGTTCCTGCTCCGGCATGTTTACGGCGAATTCCATGAACTGTGTGACTGAGGCGCTTGGATTGGGACTTCCGGGGAATGGGACCATTCCCGCAGTCAACGCCGCCCGCAGACGGCTCGCCAAGGAGGCGGGGATGGCCGTTATGAACCTCGTAAAAAAAGATATCAAGCCGCGGGACATCGCCACCCTTGAAGCATTCAAAAACGCCATCGCCGTGGATATGGCGCTGGGCTGTTCCACAAATACGGTGCTTCACATCCCGGCCGTCGCACATGAAGCGGGCATCGATCTCAATCTCGATATTTTCAACGATATCAGCAAAAAAACACCCAACATCTGTTATCTGAGTCCCGCCGGGCCCCACCACCTGGAAGACCTTGACGGTGCCGGAGGCATTCAGGCGGTAATGAAGGAAATAAGCGCAAAGGGCGTCATCAATCTCGATGCGTTTACGGTAACAGGGAAAACGGTGGGAGAGAATTTGAAAAAGGCGCGTGTCAAAAACCGCACCGTCATTAGATCCGTTGACGATCCCTACGGGACGGAGGGGGGAATCGCCATACTGCGCGGAAATCTTGCCCCCGACGGAGGGGTGGTGAAGCAGTCCGCCGTGTCGCCCGATATGATGAAAAACGAGGGACGCGCCCGTGTGTTCGATTCGGAAGATGATGCCATTGAGGCGATTCTGGGAGGAAAAATCGAAGCGGGCGATGTGGTGGTGATCCGCTACGAGGGACCAAAGGGCGGACCGGGCATGCGCGAGATGCTGTCCCCCACGTCGGCCATTGTCGGCATGGGACTGGACAAGTCGGTGGCCCTTTTGACCGACGGACGATTCAGCGGTGGGACCCGCGGCGCCGCCATTGGGCACATATCACCTGAAGCGGCCGAAGGCGGTCCCATTGGCCTTATCGAAGAGGGCGACATTATTGCCATCGACATTCCGGGAAAGACGATCGATCTGAAGGTCGATGCAAAGGAACTGGCCCGTCGTAAAAAAGCATTTACGCCAAGGGAACCGCTCATAAAGACGGGATACCTGGGGCGCTACGCCAAGATGGTCACCTCGGCCAGTACCGGCGCCGTCTTCAAAGACCCGGAGTAACCTTAGGCAACCATTTTAAATCACAAGGTCCTTCCCGGTTTCGAGAAGGACCTTTATTTCTTTTCTGCCTGCTTTCGGTCCTTGCGGAAATTTTCGCCGTCCAGCGCTTTGTGATACATCATGGGCTCATCTCAATTTTTACTGATCTTTAACAGGAGCAAAAAAATAATTATTTAATATCGGGCAAATAGATAAGTCTAAAAAGTTTTTGGCGCCACATTTTGCATTTTGCTCCGTGAAAATCGGATAGAGTCACATCAGTACTCCTATCGTCTGAGGCATCACCACACCAAGGCCTGTGGTCGGGGGCATGCTCGGCACAAGTCTCGATCTCGTCGTTTGGCATCGAGCGTGATAGAAAATAATCGGCTCAAATCGGCAAAGATCGGTTGACATAGCACATAGTACCTTTGTATATTAGTGAAGTTTTTTAGCCTGGGAGAGGTGGTCCAGTCTCTCCTGATTTCGCCTCTGGCGGACGTGGCAAATAACCAGAACGCCCGTGGAGCAAGAGAATGAACGAGATGGAAGACCGCTGGTTATCAATTACCGAGATTTGCAAGTACCTCGGGGTCAGCAACGACACCGTTTACAAGTGGATCGACAAGCATGGTATGCCTGCCCACCGCATGGGTCGTCTTTGGAAGTTCAAGAAAGACGAAGTAGACGAGTGGGTTAAGGCTGGCGGCGCGGCAGCAGAAGAGAAGAAGCAGGAAACAGGAAGTAAAAAGTGAACAGAGAGAAAATAACTTTATCCCAGCTTGAATCCTTTCTGCTGAAGGCTGCCGATATTTTGCGTGGAAAGATGGATGCTTCCGAGTTCAAGGAATTCATCTTCGGCATGCTTTTCCTGAAGCGGCTCTCTGATGAATTTGATCGAAAGCGGCACCAACTGCGCCACGAAACCTTCGCACATTTGAAAGATCAGTCCGACCTGGTAGATGAACTCCTTGAGGATAAGACATCCTACGGCGAGACCTTTTACGTGCCCAAACGTGCCCGCTGGCATGAAACCTGGGTGGATGAGGACGGTAACACCGTCCCCGCCCTGAAAGATTTAAAGCACGACATCGGAAATATGCTCAATAAAGCCATTGCCGCCATTGAGGACGAGAATGATTCCCTTGCCGGTGTGCTTAAGAACAATATCAATTTCAATGAAATCAAGGGGAAAACTAAGATTCCCGATCAGAAATGGAAAGACCTGCTCGACCATTTCAACCAGCCCAATTTTGTCCTGGTTAATGATAACTTCGAGTTTCCTGATCTTCTCGGGGCCGCCTATGAATACCTGATTAAATATTTTGCGGACAGTGCGGGCAAAAAAGGTGGCGAATTCTATACCCCCGCCGAAGTCGTTCGCCTGCTGGTGCAACTCGTCAAGCCACAGGCAGGCAATACCATTTATGACCCCACGGTCGGCTCAGGCGGTTTTCTGATTCAGGCACATCAATATGTCGAAGATCAGGGTCAGAACCCCAACGACCTGGCTCTTTATGGACAGGACTCCAACGGCACGGTCTGGTCCATCTGCAACATGAATATGATCCTCCATAACATCAGCCGTTTTACCATCGAAAACGGAGATACTCTTGAGGACCCGCAAATACTCGAGAATGGCCAGATTCGCAAATTCGACCGGGTACTGGCCAATCCTCCTTTTTCCCAGAATTACAATCGAGCCAGCGTTAAATTTACCCATCGTTTTCGGGAGTGGTGTCCCGAGACCGGTAAAAAAGCCGACCTCATGTTCGTCCAGCACATGCTGGCCAGCCTCAAGGGCAATGGCCACATGGCCACTATCATGCCCCATGGCGTGCTATTCCGTGGGGGCAAGGAAAAGCTGATCCGGGAAATTTTCATCAATGATGACGTTATCGAGGCCATCATCAGCCTGCCGCAAGGCCTGTTTTACGGTACCGGCATTCCCGCCTGTGTGCTGGTCTGTAATAAGAACAAGCCGGATCATCTGCGGGGCAAAGTGCTGTTTATCAACGCAGACCGTGAATTTGCCGAGGGCAAGAATCAAAACAAGCTGCGCCCGGAAGATATCGAGAAAATCGACACCATTTTCACCCTGAAACAGGAACTCCCAAAATACAGCCGTCTGGTCGACACCTCCGAGATCGTCGCCAAACACGATTACAACCTGAACATTCGCCGTTATGTCGACAACACCCCGGAACCGGAGCCCGAAGATGTACAAGCCCATCTCATCGGTGGCATTCCGGAAGATGAAGTAACGGCGCGACATGAGGACTTTGCCCGTTTTGGCCTGGCCGCTGAAACCCTCTTTCAAGCGGAACGTCCAAAGTACCTCGCCTTTAAGGAGGCTGTTTCGGACAAGGCGGATATCAAAAAACTTATCGAAGCCGATTCGGCCGTTGTCCAAACGCTTACCACTCACGCGCAAGCCCTTGAGGATTGGTGGCAGGTGGCGCAGAACGATTTTGCCCGGCTGGAGCGGGCCAATAACGGCAATGGCAACGGCAAAAAAATGCCGGATGTCCGCCTTGAGCTGCTGACAACGCTCAAGGACAAGATGTCCCCCCTGAAGGTGCTGGACGAATTCAAGAGCGCGGGCGTGTTTGTGAACTGGTGGCAACAGATTCGTTTTGATCTGAAAACCATTGTTTCCATCGGCTGGCATCACACCCTGATCCCCGATGAATATCTGATTGCGGAATTCTTTCAGGCCGAGGCCGATACCATTGAATCCCTGGAAACCACAATCAGCGAACTGCAAAGCGAGTTGGCCGAGGCCGTCGAAACCGCCCAGGAGGCGGCAGCCTACGAGCCGGATGAAGACGAGAAGGTCACTGCCGCCGTCATCAAAAAGGCATTGAAGGCACTCATCGATGATTTGAAAGACAGTGAAGGCAAATCCGCCAAGCGGGAACTGGATGAGCTGAAAAAACTGGATGCGGCCATCAAGAAGATCGAGAACAAGAACAAGGACGCCAAAACCGCACTGAAAGAGAAAACCACCGAGCTGGAACTGAAGCTCGAATTGAAACGCCTGGGCGATGAAGGGTTCACGGATGAAAACCGGGAGCTGATTCGGCAGGTTGATAAACAAATTGCCGAACTGGATGCAGGCAATAAGACGGATAAGAAAAAAATCACCGCCCTGCAAAAAGATAAGGCAGCTTTAAAGGCACGCATTGCCCGAACCGATGCTCTGCTGGGGGAAATCGGCGGCCAACTGACGGTCGAAGAAGCTAAACGGCTCATTCTAAGTAAACTTTACGACATTGCCAGCCGGGAACTAGAGCGCTATCTCAACACGGAAAAGCGGGCGCTGATTCAGGGTATTGAAAACCTCTGGAATAAATATGCGATTAGCAGCCGGGAGCTTGAACAGCAAAGGGGAAAAACGCTTGAAGAGTTGAATGGATTCCTTAAAAAGCTTGGGTACTTGGGAAGTTTAAGGGGTGAAGAAGGAAGTCTGAAATGAATCAATCTGATATGCTTATATATCAAGCGTCTGATGGAAAAATTAAAATAGATGTCCGGCTGGAGGATGAAACCGTTTGGCTGACGCAAGACCACATGGCACAGTTGTTTGGCAAGAGCAAGAAGACGATTTCCGAACATATCCGCAATGTGTTCAGTGAAGGCGAACTGGACGAGCAAGTGGTTGTCCGGAAATTCCAGACAACCACTCGGCATGGCGCCATGCCCGACAAAACCCAGTCCAGAGAGGTTCAGTTTTACAACCTGGATATGATTATATCCGTCGGCTATCGGGTAAAATCATTGCAGGGTACTCAATTCCGCATCTGGGCAACCCAGCGGCTGAAAGAATACATTGTCAAGGGCTTTGCCCTGAACGACGAACGGTTCAAGAGCGGCAGTTCCATGAACTATTTCATGGAATTGCAGGAACGCATCCGGGAAATCCGGCTCTCCGAACGGTTTTTTTACCAGAAAATCAAAGATATCTACACCACCAGCATCGACTACGACCCAAAAGACGAAAAGACCATTGAATTTTTCAAGATAGTGCAGAACAAACTGCTATGGGCCATCAGCAAACAGACAGCGGCGGAATTGGTCTATCGCCGGGCGGACGCTACCCTGCCGCTGATGGGGATGCAGTCCTTTGACAAAAAGGGCGTACCGGTGCGCAAAAGTGATGTCAGCATCGCCAAGAATTATCTGGACGAAGACGAAATTAAATTGCTGGGACTGCTGGTTGAACAATACCTCGCCTTTGCCGAGACCATGGCGCAGCAACAGACCCCCATGTACATGAAGGACTGGATTGCCAGGTTGGATGCCATTATCCAGATGAACGCTCGGGAACTGCTGACCCATGCCGGAAACATCAGCCATCAGATGGCGATGGAAAAATCGGCGCTGGAGTTTGAACGCTACCAGGAGACACAACGCCGGATTCAGCACGAAGCCAGCCTTGAGGAACTTGAGCGGGATATAAAGCAATTACAACCGCTCGAAAAAAAGAGAAATTGGTGAAATTTATATTGAATTGTTTGAATATTATGCCCTGTGAGGATGTCCACAGTAGCCGGGAGCTTGAGCAGCAACGGGAAACTACCCTTGGTGAGTTGAATGGATTTCTTACTGGGCTGGGGTATTTGAAATGAACAACCTTATTCAGCCCAAATTACTTCGGGACGTTATCAAGCTCGATAAAGGGAAGCCACCGGCTCAGCAAGGCTACTATGGTCCTGATGCGGCCCTTTACCTCACACCTGACTATCTTCGTGGCGGTGCACAGCCTGAACATGTCAAGCCGAGCTCGAACGCCGTTCATGTCAAAGACGGAGAAACAATAGTCCTTTGGGACGGTTCAAATGCGGGTGAGATATTTCGGTCGAAGCAAGGGGTTCTTGCTTCGACAATGGCCAGGGTTATCCATAGCGAAGATTATGACAGCAACTACTTTTTCTTCGCACTGAAAGGGTGGGAAGGCTATCTCAAGGGGCAGACGTCTGGCTCCGGCATACCCCACGTTGACAAAGAGGTTTTGGGGAAGCTCACATTATTTGAGTTCCCCAAAACCGAACAATCCAAAATCGCCGAAGTCCTTTCCAAAGTCGATCAGGCCATTGAACACACGGAAAGCTTGATTGCCAAGCAGCAGCGCATCAAGACCGGCCTGATGCGGGACATCCTCACTCGGGGTATTGATGAACACGGCAATCTCCGCTCCGAAGAAACCCATCAGTTCAAAGATTCTCCCCTGGGGCGGATTCCGGTGGAGTGGGGAGTGAAGCAGATACAGGACTCAAATATAAGCTTGGTTGATGGGGATCGTGGTGAAAACTATCCCAAGCAAGATGACTTGCTAGATGCTGGATACTGCCTATTTCTAAGTGCGAAAAACGTAACCTGTTCAGGTTTTCAATTTTCAGATTGCCAGTTCATTTCTGAAACACGTCATAAGAAGATGGGATCAGGGACAGTTGCTAAAAATGATGTAATTCTAACCACTCGTGGGACTGTAGGTAATTTAGCATTTTCTACCGGGGCAGAACCCTATCAAGTCATCAGAATTAATTCTGGAATGATTATTCTTCGCAATAATGAACCGGGTCTTTTGACTCCGTATTTTTATGAATCATTAAGAAATCTAATATTTGCTATTGAACATCAACGATCTGGCTCTGGATCTGCACAACCACAGTTGCCAGCGCGTGATATAAAGATGTTTCATTTCTTAAAACCATCTCCAGAGGAACAGAATCGTATTGTAGATGTATGCAAGCATATCGAAAATAGGCGGATGGATAGTTACAATTCATTACTAAAACTCCGCTCTCTCAAAAACGCCCTGATGCAAGACCTACTCACCTGCAAGAAAAGGGTGACGCCCTTGATGGAAGACATGGAGGTCGGCTCATGAGCACAAAGAAGGCTCCGAAGCATATCAAGCTCGATGAGCGAAACCATGTGGAAAAGCCCCTGCTCGAGCAGCTTTCCGGCCTTGGTTGGGAAATTATCGACCTGACGGATGAGAGGCAGACACCGGCCCATACCTTCCGCGACAATTTCACCGAAGTGGTCATGCCGAAGGTCCTGCGGGAGCAGGTCAAGGTGATTAACCCCTGGCTGGAGGATGACCAGGTTGAAGAGGTCGCCAAGCAGTTGACGGCAAGTTTCCCTGGAACGGGGCTTATCGAGAACAATCAATATGCGCTCCATCTGTTGCTGGAAAACACCAGCGTCAGCGAAAACCGCAAGACGGGGGAGCAAAGCCCGACGGTGCGGTTTATCGATTTTGATAAGGACCCATCGAAGAACAACCGGTTTATCGCGGTTTGTCAGTTCAAGGTCCGCATTCTCGGCACCGAGCATCATATCATTCCGGACATCGTTCTGTTTGTGAACGGCTTGCCGGTGGTGCTGATCGAGTGTAAATCCCCCAAGGTCAAAGACGCCATCCCCGAAGCCATCGACCAGATGTTGCGTTACAGCGAGCAGCGCGGGGCCAACGGTGAAGGCAGTGCGCCGCTTTTCTATTTCAATCAGATCATTATCGCCACGTGCCGCCAGGAAGCCAAGTTCGGGACGATCACCACCCACAGTGAAAAACATTTTTACCGTTGGTCCGATCCCTACCCACGCACACTGGATGACCTCGATCACGGGTCGGGCAGTCCCAACGACCAGCAGCGCCTGGTGGCGGGCATGCTGGACAAGGGCAATCTCCTCGACCTGATTCGTATCTTCACCCTGTTCTCCACCAATGACAAAGGGCAGACGATCAAGATTGTCGGCCGTTACCAGCAGTTCAGGGCGGTGAAACTGGCAGTGCAGCGCCTGCTCCAGGGGAAAAACCCACGCGAGCGCAGCGGCATTATCTGGCACACCCAGGGGTCGGGCAAATCGCTCACCATGATGTTCATGGTGCGCGAGATGTATCGGCATGCGGCATTGTCCAACTGGAAGGTCGTGTTTGTGACCGACCGGACCCAACTGGAAGGCCAGCTCAATGAAACCAGTCGCAGTATAGGCTTTACGGTCAAGGTGGCAAAGCAAATCAATCCAAGAGCCAATCCTGACGGCACGAGCCTGAAAGAGCTGCTCAGCGCCGATACCTCGGATCTGGTGATGGCCATGATCCATAAGTTCCGCGAGGCGGACCTGACCGAAACCTTCCCGCAACTCAATGACAGCCCCAATATCCTGGTCATGACGGACGAGGCCCACCGAGGGCAGTATAAATTGCTTCGCGCCAACCTTGATAAAGGAATTCCAAATGCATCTCACATAGGCTACACCGGCACCCCTATTGACAAGACCGAACGGGTCTTTGGCGATTATATCGACAAATACACCATGCGCCAGTCTATCGAAGACGGTGTGACGCTGGAGATTGTCTACGAAGGCCGCACCCACAACGCGGAAGTGCCCGATCAGGTGGGCATGGACCAGGCGTTTGCGGATATGTTCAGCGATTACAATTTGCAAGAACGCCTTGAAATACTCGGTTATGGGTCGCGAGACGCCTATCTTGAGGCTGAATCGACCATAGAAGCCAAGGCGAAGGACATGGTGGACCACTACCTTACCCATGTGTTCCCTAATGGATACAAGGCTCAGGTTGTGGCGACTTCAAGGGAAGCAGCGGTCCGGTACAAGAAATATATCGATGCCGCTTTAAAGGCGAAGATAGACGGTCTGCAAAAAGCTAACCCGGGCGGACTGGACATTGAACAGCTTAAGAAGATGCAATCGGATGTCATCATTTCCGGTGGACATAACGACCTACCATATTTGAAAGTGTATTCCGATGCTTCGAAACATGAGCGCAGTATCAAAAGTTTCAAACTGAGCTTTGGCGGCAAGGACGAAGGGGTGACCGGCGACATGGGCATCCTCATCGTCATGAACATGCTCATCACCGGATTTGACGCGCCCGTTGAGCAGGTCATGTACCTGGACAAGGTTATTACCGATCACAATCTTCTTCAGGCCATCGCACGGGTTAACCGCGTCAGTGGCGAAACAAAAGACAAGGGGTTTGTCGTTGACTATGTTGGTGTGGGTCATCACCTGAAGAAAGCCATCGATGCCTATGACGAGCGGGAACAAAAAGAAATCATCGATACGCTGAGTTTTCCGGAAGAGGAACTCCGAGACCTGCAAAACAGCCATGCCGAAATTATGGGCCTCCTTCAAAAACATGGTCTGACGGACCTCACGGATCATGATGCGTTCTTTGATGTTTTTTATGACGAAGATTTGCGCTTTGATTATATGCAGGCCTTCAAGAACTTCACGAAATGCATGAATCTGGTCTTTCCCGCCCGGCAGGCCTTGGATTTTATGAGCGACTATAATGCTCTTGCGGAAATCAATGTTCTGGCCGGAAAGCATTTCCGTGACGAACGCTTAAGCATGAAAGGCATACCGCCAAAGCTTCGTGCGATTACCGACCAGTATCTGGAATCGAAGAATATCGATCAGAGAATTGAGCCGATTTCTATTCTTGATGAAGACTTTGAAAAAAATGTCGGCAAGCGTAACCGCACCAAAACCAAGGCTGCGGAAGTGGAACACGCTATTCGCCATCACCTGGATGTTGAACTGGATGACGATCCGGATTTACAGGCATCCTTCGTCGAGGCACTGGCGCAGATATTCCAGGATTTTCGAGATAATTGGAACAGGATTTATGAAGAACTTGAAAAGTTACGGCAACGAATCATTAACGCCGGCAAAGAACCAACTTACGGTCTCCACCGTAAAAAGCAGATGCCCTTCTTTCGCAGCTTGAAACGGGAAATTTTTGATTCAATTGCAAAAAACATAGCGGCGTCAAGCATTGCGGATAATCCTTCACGCTCTTATGGCATGAGTGAGGAGAATCAAGTCTCCCTTCTTGTTGATCTTACGCAGCGGATTTATGTGGTTGTTGAAAGAGAATTGAAATTGACAGGTTTTTGGGGAAGTATTCCGGCGCGCAATAAGCTCAAGGCAGAAATTCAAACTACGATTCTGCAGCCATCTTTTTCTAAGTTACCGAATATAGTAAACAAGCGCGCCCAAATAATCAGCCGCGTTATGGAGATAGCTGAAAAGAATAACGATATTATTCTATATGCGGAGTAAGTATGGATCTGACGTACACGGTCAAGAGGTCTTCGAAGCGCAAGAAATTGACGATTACTGTTGAGCGGAATCGTAGTGTGGTAGTCCATGCCCCTGAGTCCATTTCTGAGGAGAAGATAAGAGCTATTGTCGAATCGAAACAACAATGGATATATGAAAAAATCAGGCATCCTCAGAAGTATGACAAACTGCCCCATCCACCCGGAAAAGAATTAGTGAACGGCGAATCCGCTCTCTACTTAGGCCGTCACTACAGAATAGAAATTACAACAAGCGATCCTGAAGAAGTACGTTTCGAGCAACGTTTTTTTATACCGGCTTATTTCTCCAGTGAACGAAAAAAGGTTTTGCAGAATTGGTACATTGAAAGGGCGAAGGAAAAAATTCTTCCACGGGCAAAGAAATTTGCAGACAATCTTGGGGTGACCTTTGTTAATGCCAAGATTGCTGATAATCGCTACCGTTGGGGATCATGCACGACAAAGGATAACATCAATTTCAACTGGAGACTCATCAAGGCACCGATGTATGTCATAGATTATGTCATTGTCCACGAACTTGCACACCTAATGGAAATGAATCACACTGCGCGATTCTGGAGCATCGTCAGAGCGCAGTCGCCTAAAATGGACAAGGCAAAACAATGGCTGCTCGAAAATGGCCAGATGCTTGAAGAGGATATTTGACCGTTCCATATCCGGACATAAAGAAAATGTGACAAATCGTCCTATGCGTGGAATGTATGAACATGAATGAATACCAATTGCAGGCATTGATTGCCAAAGGCGAGGGACTCGATATTGAGTTCAAGACCTGTCGCGATCAATTGCCCAAATCGCTTTATGAGACGGTATGTGCATTTCTGAACCGCCATGGCGGAACATTATTGCTCGGTGTCCATGACGATGGGACAATCCAGGGAATCGAACCGGATGCTCTCGAACAGGTGCGTAAAGATTTCATCACCGCCATTAACAATCCACAGAAACTGACACCGCCCACCTATTTGTCCGTTACTGAAGTCGAACTGGAAGGTAAACGGCTGCTCCACATCTACGTACCTGAAAGCTCTCAGGTACACCGCTGCAATGGCCGGATTTATGATCGCAATGAAGACGGCGATCTGGACATTACGGATCATACCGTGCAAGTGGCTCAGCTTTACCAACGCAAGCAGGCCAACTACAGCGAAAACCGGGTTTATACCTGGGTACAGCCCGGTGATCTTCGTGCGGACCTGATTGAGCGTTGCCGGAATTATGTTCGAATTAATAAGCCCCGCCATCCCTGGGGGAATATGCAGGATATCGATTTGATTAAAAGTGCCCAGCTCTATCAGCCGCACCCGGAAACCGGCAAAATGAGCGTAACATTGGCCGGTGTGATGCTGCTGGGGACCGACGATCTTATCCTCAAGGTCTGCCCGCCGCATCGAACCGATCTGATTCTCCGCAAAGTGAATGTCGACCGCTACGATGACCGCGATCTGGTCATCACCAACCTTATCGACAGTTATGATCGCATCCTCGACTTTGTCAAAAAACACCTGCCCGATCCCTTCTATCTGGAGGGCATAGAGCGTCGCAGTCTACGCGATGCCATCTTCCGGGAGGTGGCGTCAAACCTTCTCATCCACCGTGAATACACCAGTGGCGCTGCGACTCGGCTTATCATCGAATATGGTCGCGTCGTGACCGACAACCCAAGCCGTCCCCATGGTTTTGGGCGCTTGGACCCGGCAACAGCGATCCCGTTTCAAAAGAATCCTGTGATCGGGGCGTTCTTCAGGCAAATCGACCGTGCAGACGAACTGGGCTCGGGGATGCGTAAAATGATGCTGTATGGAAAAAAATATGGCGATGCCGACCCTGAACTGATTGAAGGAGACATCTTTCGTATGGTGATAAGTGTCCCTGAATTCGGTGCGAACCCGGCGGAAGTTCCGAAAATCGTTTCCGCTGTGCAACCATTAGGACAATTCCTAGGGCAAGTCTCAGGGCAAGTCTCAGGGCAAGTCTCAGGGCAAGTCTCAGGGCAAGTCTCAGGGCAAGTCTCAGGGCAAGTCCTCAGCCTGCTCAAGGTTACTCTGGAGGAGCGGAGCAGAAAGGAATTGATGGGAGCTATGGGGCTTACAGGCAGAGACAATTTTGAAAAGCTATATCTTCGCCCTGCGCTGTATGCCAAGCTTATCGAAATGACTATCCCGGATAAACCCAACAGTCCCCTGCAAAAATACCGGCTGACCGTCAAAGGCGCACAATTGTTGGAAGGGCTTACGAAATGACTGTGTTCCAGCGATTTGAGGACATAGAAGCCTGGCAAAAGGCCCAAGTACTGACAAAGGCAGACCCAGGCTGGTGCTACCTGTTGATCAACACGTATGGAGAGCCCCCGAGCATTGTGATGGCACCTTGCGGGGCAAACATCACAGAGCGTTTCCCGGAATTGCTTATGAATTATGACGGCATCAGGTCTGTAGCTCCGGAGTTCTGCCGGGATGTTGTTTCTACCTGCGCCCGGGCCTGCCGGTGAACATGCCGCCAAACATCCGGGAGATGAAAGACTTTGTGAAACGCTACGAAGGGCACTGGGCAGATTGTGCCTGGCAGCCGGAGTGAATCTGTCTGATTAAATCAAAGATCGCGAATTGTTTAGTAAAATCTTTTTTCACTCTCCGTACATGGCCTCGATTTCTTCCCTGTACTTTTCTTCGATGACCCGGCGCTTGATCTTCATGCTCGGCGTCAGTTCTCCCGTTTCGATGAGAAAGGGCTGTGTCAGGATGGTGCAGTACTTGATCTGTTCGTAGCGGGGGAGGCGGCGGTTCACCTCGTTGACATCGCTGCTGATCAATTTTTGAATTTCATCGATTTGGAGAAGCTGCTGTTCCGATTCTGCTGTCAAACCCTTTGATTTTGCATATGATCTGAGTTTTTTAAAATCGGGGACGATCAGTGCGGTGAGATATTTTTTCCCATCGCCGGTACAGACGGCCTGATCGATGTAGGGGCGGGTTGCAAGGGCATGCTCGATAGGCTGTGGAGCGATATTTTTCCCTCCGGAGGTGACAAGGAGTTCTTTTTTTCTGTCCTTTATGGTCAGAAACCCCTCTGAGTCGAATGCGCCGATATCGCCTGTCATGAACCAGCCGTCTTCGTTGAAGGCCGCCTCGGTTTCCTTCGGCAGGTTCCAGTACCCCTGAAATACCTGGGGTCCCTTGACCAGGATCTCGCCGTCGGGGGCGATTATTTCCTCTGTAAGAGCAACCGGTCTTCCCACCGTTCCCGGCTTTACCCTCAGCCGGTAGCCGATACTGTAATAGGCAATGAGCATTTTCAGCGCGCTGAAGGGATTGGTGTAGGGACTTTTTCCCTGTGCCTGCCTGGCCACCAGAAGATCGATGATCCAATCGATCATTCTGTGCTCCCATGCAGTGAGCTTCTTTTTTTTAATATCGTAAAGTTCGGGTCCGTTGAAATTGATGAGCGCACAGGTTTCCGTAAGCCCGTATCCTTCATTGAGCTGAATGCCCAGTGCTCTGATAAAACTGCACACATCGCCGGAAAGTCTTCCACCCCCCGATATGCCGATAACAAGGCGATCAAATCCCGCGTTCTCCCTGATCCTTTTGAAAACCAGCAGGTGAGCCAGCCCGAACTTGAGTGAAGTCAAAAGCGACATCTTCGGGCCTCCGGCCATGGCATTGGTAAAATCACTGCCCGCCTCCATTGCCCATTTGAAAAGCCTGCGGGCGAAAGGCTGCTGTCTTGCCACCGCCGATTTTACCATATCATGGGTTTTTTCGAAAAACCGGGGGATGCTGATGATCACATTGGGGCGGACCTCGGCGATATTTTCAACTAGTTTTTCGTAACTTTCGGCAAAGATCAGAATCCCTCCCAGGTGAAGCCCCCCCACATGATAGTCCGTGGTTCGTCCGTAGGCGTGGCAGAGCGGGAGATGGACAAGATAGGTGAGATGGAGTTCCCTTGTTTTCTGCCGGCGAATCAATGTGGAATGAGATGCCTGGTACATTGCGGCCACCCAGTTCGCCTGCGTCAGTACCACTCCCTTTGGATCTTCCGTTGTTCCCGAGGTATAGATGATGGAGGCGCTATCCTCCGGTCTGACCGCTTCCATCCGCTGTCCCAATTCGTCCGCGACCATTCCCGATTGTCCCAGCTCCCTTACTTCAGAGAAAGTATAGAGGTTTTCAGTTTTTTCTGCTTTCCAGGTTTCCATGACAATAATTATTAAATCCAGCTTTTCTGTGGTTCTTATTTTGAGGGCCATGGATGCCTTGTCAGCGGTTGACACGATAATAATGCCGGCCCCGCTGTCGCGGAGCATGAACGTAAGTTCGTCCTTTGCAAGCGTGGGATAGAGCGGCACGCCTATGCACCCAGCCGCCTGTATGGCCTGGTCGGCGATGATCCATCGGGGGCGGCTTTCCGAAAAGAGGGCAACCCTATCCCCCTTTTTTGCTCCGAAAGATAAGAGTCCGCCGGCAAACTCCACTACCTGATCGCGGACGTCTTTCCATGTGAGCAAGTGGTAGGATGAGGCGGGTTTCCCCTCGTCGTCGAATTTTCCCTTAAGAAAAACATATCTATCACCGTAGCGAAGCGCCTGCCGGTGAAATAAACTGCACAGTGTTTCGTTTTTTACATCCATTGTGTTTTCCTTCAGAGAGCGGCCTTACATAAAAACGCTCCCTCTCCGCGTTGCGGAAGGGAGCGTTGCCGGGTCCAAAGGTCATGAACCCTCAAGCGGTAAAGGTCAGTGTCGTGCCACTCATATTTAAAATAAACTCATCCGGCATTTCCCGTTCCATGTGCATGATAGCATTTCTTCCCGTACAATGACAGGGCACCACATAAGAGGTGTGAAATATTTTTAACTCTTCCGTGGTTTGTGCAATTATAGGCTCAAAGAGAGGGCCGCTGAGATGGAATCCACCCATTATCACATGGACCTGATCAATACCGGTCACTTTTTTTGCATACGCGACGGTGTTGACTATGCCTGAATGGGAGCACCCGGAGAGCACAATAAGCCCCTTCCCTTTCAGGTTCATGACGATGGCGGTATCATCTTCGATAGGATCCCATATCTCTTTTCCCTCCTCCTCCCGATAGGCGATGGGGAAACCCTTTTCAAAATCGGTGGTTCGCTCTATTTCCCCCAGAAAGAGCACCTGGTTGTCAAGAAGAGGGTAGGGGTCTTTTGTTGCTACAACATTAATTCCTTCGGCGACTAAATCTTCGCGCACCAGCCGGGGGAAATATATCTTGAAATCAGGGATCGGCTTGAGATAGCGGGGATAGATGAAGGCGGTTGGATGAAGGACAAGCGGGATTCCCTCTCGACCTATCATTCGGGTAAGTTCCCCAATACTGCCCGTGTGATCACTGTGGCCGTGTGACAACGCCATAGCTTCCACTTCCTGCATGGGGATGTTGAGGGCTCGCGCATTGTAGGCGGCCCCTCCGGGCGAAAAACCAAAATCGAAGAGCATTGACCTGGTGGCACCCCCCTTCGTGGTTTTTACGATCGTGGAAAACCCATGCTCCGCCTGTATGGAATTGTTTATCACGCCGTCACGGACTGCTATGGCCCGCGAAATAATCGCACTGTTATCCTGTGCCGTAAGCTCAATATAGTTATCCTGAAGCGTGATGATTTCTACCTTGTCAACTTCGGTGATCCCTGCTGTTTCGGCCATTGCATTCCTCCTTACTTGATTTTTGTCCCCTTGATGCCTCCAATGCAATCCTTAAGTGCCTTCTGGAATGTCATTGCGGCCAACAGTGCACAGTGTCTGTGATCCTCCGGCATCCCGGGCAGTTGTGCAAGGATTGCACTTTCGTTGATAAAAAGGCAGTCCCGAATTGATTTTTTCAGGCACAGCCCAGCTGCAGTTTCCGCAGCGGCGGTAGTAAACATACACCCGTCGGTGGAAAACTTCGATTCCTTGATGATATTCTTTCCTGCCCGAAGAAAGATCTGGACGGTATCTCCTCAGGTTCCTGTGATTGTCGCGTATCCATCAGGGTTCGTCATTGTGCCGTAGTGCTTTGGATTCATCCCTGCATTCACGAGAGCCTTGGAATAAATTTCGGCGGCCTTTTCATAGGTCATTCCCAGGAGTGCCTCAATTATCCCCCGCTCATCCTTTTGCGCATTATCAGTGATCACAAAGATTTTCCCCCAATGTTAATGATCCCTCCATGAAGGCCCGGATAATTTTTTCCGGAGTCTCCGACGGCGCACCTATAGAAACCGATATCCCCTGTTCGTTGAAGAGTTCCTGTGCGCGTGTTCCCATGCCGCCGGCGATAATGACATGTACGCCTTTTTCTCCGAGCCAGCGAGGAAGAAGCCCCGGTTCGTGAGGAGGGGCCTCCGCGGTACTTTCAGAGAGGACCTCTTTTTTTTCGGGATCGATATCGTAGATGGTGAATGTGTCACAGTGACCGAAATGGGGGCTGAGGCATCCCTGGACCACCGGTATCGCAATCCTTGTCGCTTTCATTTCACTGTTTTTCTTCTGCGGTTGTGCGACGGCGGCACCTGCGGAAGAGGTGGAAGGTGACAGATTCAGAAAAGGTGCTATTGCAGCGCGAAATGCCTGCGCAGCCTCAGATTTTGAATAGTGATACACAAAAGGCATTCCCTTGTCCGAAGATTCCACGACATTTGGATCGATGGGGATTCTCCCCAGGAAGGGGACGCCCATTTCTTTCGCCATCTTTTCCCCGCCTCCCGATTTAAAGACATCGATGATATGGTGACAATTGGGGCAGACCAATCCGCTCATGTTCTCTATGACCCCGAGAATGGGGATATTGACCTGACGGCAGAAATTGATGGATTTCCGCACATCATTAAGTGAAAGATCCTGAGGGGTGGTGACAATCACCGCGCCGGTACTTTGGGGAATAAGCTGGGCGACCGAGAGGGGTTCATCCCCCGTTCCCGGCGGAAAGTCCACCACGAGGTAATCCAGTTTTCCCCAGTTTACCTCGGAGAGCAACTGCTTGATCACATTCATTTTCATGGGGCCCCTCCAGATGACGGCGTCATCACGGTTAGGGACGAGAAAGCCGATGGACATGACCTTGATGCCTTCGACATATTCAACCGGCAGGATCGATGTGCCGTCACTCCCCGGTCGCTTTCCTTCCAGGTTGAGAAGTGTGGGAATGCTCGGACCATGAAAGTCCGTGTCGAGAAGCCCCACTTTCTTCCCCTCCATAGCGAGAGCGACGGCGATGTTGGCTGCGACGGTGCTTTTGCCCACGCCTCCCTTGCCGGAGAGGACCATAATCTTGTGTTTTATTTCACCCATACGATGTGTCAAGTTCTGGCTTTCCGTATAGGATTTCAGTTTGGTGTCGTCGGCCGGTGATGCTTTGCCGCTCTGAGGTTCCTGATTTTTTCCGTTGCCGCTCATTTGGCTGGTCTCCTTTCCACGTATAAGCTATGTTTCTTATACGACTTCCATGTATATTTCAATCGACTTTTTGTCTGAGACGGTTCAAAGTTGTGTCCTTACCCACCTTGTAAATACTCAATGATCGGTAGGTTCCTTTGCTTTTCCTTTTTTATGACACGGTACTGCATTCATTAAAGGGCGGCCCGTACCATATCCCAGAGTGCCCTGATGTCCCGGGAGGCGCCCTGGTTGGTATATTCAATGACCGTGGTTTTTTCTATCTGTGCCCTGGTGATGGCCTTGTCATAGCGAACGCGTCCGGCCACGGCAGCTCCCCGTTCTCTGGCTTCATTTTCAATTTCTTCCGCAATCGACGGGTTCAGGTCCCATTTATTGACGCATACAAGAAGTGGAATTCTGAAGTGGCCTGCCAGATCGGAGACCCTCAATAAATCGTGCTTTCCCGAGAGTGTTGGTTCCGTCACGGCTACTATCACATCCGCACCCGTTATCGATGCAATAACGGGACAGCCAATTCCGGGCGACCCGTCAACGAGCACGTAGTCAAGGCCTTCTTTTTCAGCAATTTCCCGAGCCTTTTGACGCACAAGGCTTACGAGTTTCCCCGAATTGCCCTCGGCAATGCCGAGCCGCGCATGCACCATGGGGCCATATTTGGTGGTCGAAACATAGTATTCGCCGTTTACCCTCGGTTCAAAAGCGATAGCTTCGGCCGGACAGATGCGCACACAAAGACCACATCCCTCACAGTAAATCGGATTGACTGAAGGGACCGACTCTGCGGTGATTTTTCCTCCATTCTTATAGGATATGGCGTCGAATCGGCAGGTTTCAATGCAGCTGTCGCAGGCGACGCACGCGTCTTTTAATATGCGGGCCTTTTTCCCGCCGCTGAAATCTTCACGATACGTAATTACCGGATTCAGCACAAGGTGAAGATCCGCCGCATCGACATCGCAGTCGGCAAGTGCCTTTTCCCCCGCCAGGGCAGCAAAGGATGCCACAATGCTTGTTTTGCCTGTCCCCCCCTTCCCGCTGATGATCACAATTTCTTTCATGGCGTTAAAGTACCTCTTCTTTCTGTTTCGACAACGGGAGGCGATGTCTCCGCATCACTTCAGTCCAGCAGGAATCGAAAAGGGGTCGATACTCCGGAAGCGCATGAATGATCATTTCCCCCCGCGAGTATGCCTCGGCGATTCGCCGGTCGTCGGGTATTTCAAGTATGATATCGATTCCTTCGGAGTCGCAGTAGCGTGTAAGCTCGCTCATTCCAAGGTCGGATCGATTGATTGCCACGGCGAAAGGAAGACCAAGCTCACGGACCATCCCTACGGCCAGTGTCAGATCGTAAAGACCGAAAGGTGTCGGTTCTGTGACGAGCACTACAAAATCGGATTCCTTGACAGCCTCGATCACAGGGCAGGAAGTACCAGGCGGTGCGTCAACTATGACATGACCGTTGTTCCCCGCAGCTTTTCGCACGGTGTGGATGACTGTCGGAGACATCAGCTCGCCGATGTTCAGCAGGCCTTGCACAAAGGAGAGCTTCGCTGTGCTTCCTTTTTCAATGATGCCGACGTTTCTCGGCGTCTCGATGATGGCGTTTTCGGGACAAAGAAGACTGCATGCCCCGCAACTGTGGCAAAGTTCGGGAAATATAAGTACCTTCTTCTTTATGACGGCGATTGCGTTATATTCGCAGACGTCCCCGCAGATGCCGCAGCCGGTGCAACGATCTTCTATCACTTCAGGTTTTTGTACTGTCACCGGTTCCGAGGACACGATATGAGGTTTTAGGAAAATGTGGCAGTTCGGCTCCTCTACGTCACAATCCGCCAGTGTAATCCGCTCACCTGCCTCGGCACGGGAGAGAGCGAGATTGGTCGCGATGGTCGTCTTGCCTGTTCCACCCTTGCCACTTGCAATTGCTATTTTCATTCTATGCTACCTTTCTGAGCTCCTCTATACCCAATGACCTTCGCGGGTCGGTGCGCCTATTCCGGGCAGATCTCCCGCCTCCCAGCGGGCAAGTGCGTCTTCAACCGTTTCTACGGTAGCGTCGAGCAAGAAAATTTCTATGGAAGCCGCTTGCAGTGTGCGAAACGCATTAGGGCCTACATTGCCGGTCAGCAGCGCTTCAACGCCGAGGTGTGCCACATTCTGGGCGGCCTGAATACCCGCGCCATGGGAGGCGTGTATGTTCTGGTCATTCGAGTGGGCTTCCACCGTTTTTGTCTCCGTATCAAAGGTGACAAACCACTTTGCCCTTCCAAAACTTCTGTCGACTTTACTTTGTATGCCCTCGCCCGTTGAGGTGATTGCAATTTTCATATTACATTCCTTTCAATTTCTGGGTAGTGATGCTGTAGTTTTTCGTGTCGCCTTTCTATATAACCAATCCTGTATTCGAGATGGAAACGCCGCCTCCGCGGGAGATTGTCGGTTAAAAAGTCATTAAAAATCTCCGAACCAATAACCAAGAATCATGCCACATAAATGTGGTGTAATAAAAATAAAAACTTCATGCATATCGAAACGATACGGTGTCGCATTGTATTTGCATCCCTGTGGGAGGGTGCATAACTAATACTCTCGTAAATAAAATGACTGCAGATATGCAACTTAATTACATGCCGGAGCACGGTGTATTACTTCTGCGTAGCCGTATTGAGAACCGATTCTTTCTATGAGGATGGATGTTGTAAAAATCAGTGAAGTCTGCCGCTATTGCTGCGGGAGGCTTGAACATACTACATCCTGAGAAGGCACGGATATTCCCTCAATCGTGAGGCTTGATGCAGATGTCGACGATTTCGAACCGGCGGAGCCCCCCGGGTGTCTTTACGGAAACCTCTTCACCCACTTCTTTTCCTATCAGAGCTTTTCCAATGGGAGAAGTGACGGAGATCCTGTTTCTTTCTATGTCCGATTCGAAAGGGCCGACCAGCAGATACTCGACGGTTTCTTCCTTGATCATATCTTCCATGGTGACCGTTGCGCCAAAGACAACCCGTTCATCCGTAAGATCATTGGGATCAATTATCATAGATGTGGCGAGTTTATTTTCTATTTCCTGAATCTTGGCCTGAAGAAAAGCCTGCCGGTCTTTGGCTGCCTCGTACTCGGCGTTTTCCGATATGTCTCCGTGTGCACGGGCTTCTTCGATGTCGCGAATGTTTTCAGGTACGTCAACCCGCCTGATATGATCCAGATCCTTTTTCAGTTTCTCAAATCCAGGTCTCGTAATCGGGACCTTATCCATAATGCACCCTCCACTTCTTTTACGGTTCGTTTTTCTTTTGCAGTGTCTTTGCTTCTTTTTTCTTGTGTTTTGCCAGTGTCTTCAGCAGCTTTTTTTCTCCCTTGGCTTTGTCCTTTGACGGTTCGACCGGTGAAGGAGACGCCTGTTTATCCACTATTTCATCCGGGGTACCCTCGGATATCTGTGGTGTTTCCCCCTTTTTCAGCTTTGCCTTGGTGGCAAAATGATTGGCAAGCATTTTCCCGAACTGGCCGATAAATCCGGCAACCAGCACAATGAAACCCCACCTTACAATTTTTAGCCAGTCGATGTCACTCATAATTTAGTGATATTTACTCCACAGGAAATATGCAGTGACCCGTGGGTGGTTTTTTGTCTAATGATTAAAAAACCGGCTTTCAATCAGTGCAACCACGCCGTCTATGTCATTGATGTCAAAACAGGGCACGTTCCTATCATAGTGTGCATCGCTTGCGATTGCAATGAGGTTGTCCTTCTCTGCACAGAGAAGTTCATGTCGAGATTGGACCAGTGATACTTCTATTTTCGGAAAGGGGTTATCCTTGAAACCTTCCACCAGTATCAAATCGGCATCCCTTATATACCGGTCGACAAGTTCATTAATGCCGTAGTCTCTGTCCGTGTCTTGCACAACGGCGACCTGACTTGGTGATGCAATGACTGTCATGCAGGCGCCGGCCTTTTTGTGACGCCAGCTGTCTTTCCCCTCGTGATCGATATCGAAGCCGTGACGGTTATGTTTGATAGTCGCAATCCTGTAACCCTTTGCGGTGAGGCGAGGGATAATGTTTTCGATAAGGGTTGTTTTCCCCGAGTTTGATTTTCCGACAATCGAGAGAATGGGGGGCATAAACGTTGTATCCTTTCAAAAGAACAGATTGATGAATTTGAGATAGGGACGCATGGCCGGGGTTCCCCCTCCCTCGGAAATAACCTGCAGTATCTTTCTGTTGTCGAGACTCACCGAACCGCCGAGATGATTGACCGGGGTATCTCGAAACGCTTCAGGGTAAAGTGGAGTCGAGGGTCCCAGAATAGTCACATGTCTGGCGGAATCCAGATGTTCCAATATTTTTTCCATGGTGTTGTTTAAAATTGACGTGGCCGTGACAATGGCGACAGTGGCGTCTGAAAGGACCTCTTCTTGGCGTGCTGCATCTTTGATTCCGGGACGGCGCGCATTTTTTTCGATGATGGAGAGTGTTGCGCCTGTGGCATGTATCCTTCCTACAAGGGGCCCGAAAAAACCCACCATGACAACGTTGTCTTGCCTGGTGAGATGCATTGTATCTATCGCTTCCACCTCTTCATGGGTGGAAGAGCCGTGGCACACAATCGCATTTACCGTGGCCAATCCCAGGGCCTTTTCGAGGGGGTTGGTTCCGTCCACCAGAAACTTCAATAATTGTGATGCCTTCAAACCGGCCAGTGTCCCGGCTTTTGAGAGCGCGGTGCAGCGTGTCTGAAAATTTTCTTGTAAGACTGCAGCCAGCCCAAGCCGATCGTTGTCAAGAGCGACGCCGATATAACCGAGACCGATTCTCACATCCGTCACGATTCTTTTGTCACCTTCTGCGGTGGCATGATCACAAAGAATACTGCTGATGCTTCCTTCTTTCATTAAACTTTTTTCACCCCTCGGTCCCTTTTAGCGAATTGTTGTTCCACGGTCAAGAAAACACTCATGTTCTAATGGCCCTGTACCAAAACAGTATTGCAGTAAAAGATGCGTGTAATGATGCAGTGCACGCAAAAAAAAGATATTCAGATTATTAGCTTGCAATAAAGTGTGTTTTTTTTATAGAGTGCGCTTCAAAAAAATTGCGAACTGAGTTTCATGTGGCAGGCGCATGATGAGGATTCTCTGACGGTGTCGTATATGTGTTCGAGACAGTGCATTCTCTATAATTTCCCATTTTTGTTGTCAACGTTACAAGGGAATAGATGTGACGTGAAATTGCGCCGGTGTGCGTGAAAAAAAACAGCCCGATAACACTCGCGAGGACAGTCGTACAGAACGAGTATGATAAAAAAAATATTTATAAAATTTGCCTCGGTAAGGCTTACTATATTTCTTTTTTTTACACTTGCCGTAACGTCCATTTTGGGGACATTGGTTGTGCAGGGGTTGCCTGCGGATCATTATGAAAAGGCCTATGGACCCGGTCTTGTGTCACTGTTTGATGTGTTCGATATCACTGATATGTATCACTCATGGTGGTTTATATTGCTGATGGTGCTCCTGGCTGTCAACATTGCCGCCTGTTCGTTTCGCACACTTCCGAGGACGCTGAAAAAAGTATTTCGCAAGGATTCCGAAATTAATGAGGCGGCGTTTCGTGTATGGCCCATACGATATACCGGAGAAAGCCGTGATCCGATCAATGAAGTGGAACAGCATGTTTGTGCCGCGGTAAGGCACCTTGCAGGGGCTCCCATGGTAAAGACACAAGAGGCTGTGCGATATGTCTATGCTGAAAGAGGTGCCGTTACGCAACTAGGAATGGTATTTGTGCATATCAGCATTCTAGTTATCCTGGCGGGTGGGCTTATCGGTTCAATCGGTGGTTTTATCGGTCAGATGACGATCGTCGAAGGCGACACCTCCGGTAGCGCCGTTCTTTTCCCGGGCAATAGAGAAAAAACGCTTCCTTTTTCGGTGAGATGCGATCGTTTCATCATAGAATTTTATGACAACGGCATGCCGAAAGAATACCGATCCGATGTGACGATTTTTGACGAGGGTAAAATCACGGCATCAGAATCCATTCGAGTGAACCATCCATTTACCTATAAAGGGTTTAAATTATGTCAGGCCTCTTACGGTATTGCAGGGGCGACGGATTTTAAAATTGCTGTGAGGGCGGAAAAAAACGATGTTGCATCGATTTTAACGCTTGAGCCTATGAAAAAAATGGCGCTTCCGGGAGGCGATGCGCATTTTGCCATTGCGCGGTTTACTCAGAACCACCAGGGACAAGGACCGTCGGTGCTGGGTGTTATCATTAAACCTGAAGCGCCACATGATATTTTCTGGATTCCCTATAGTGCACATCATCCCCTTCGCACGAAACGAGGTGGTTTTGTTTTCGAGCTGCAAAAATTTACTCCCCGCTATTATACGGGCATACAGATCGGGAAAGATCCCGGCATGCCCCTCGTGTGGATCGGATTTATGCTAATTCTCGCCGGTTTTGTCATGGTACTGTTTATCTCGCATCGACGCCTGTGGGTACGAATAACACCGCTTCGTGATGGGTGTCGCATCGATATTGCCGCCAGGACCGAACGGGTAAATGAGAGAAGCTACGAAAAGGCCGTCCAAACACAATTTTTAAAAATGATGGACGTGATCAAGGTTCTATGAACGATACCTTTATTGTGAGTATTGCAACATTTTTCTACTTTTTTGCAGCGCTGACCTTCTTTGTCGCCTTTGTATTTCAGAAAAGAGTACTGCAAATAACGGCGCTTGTAGTAGCAACGAGTGGATTCTGTTTCGAGACCGGCGCAATCCTTTGCCGGTGGTTGCTTTCACATCAACAGGGGATAGGCCACGCGCCCCTTTCCAACCTTTATGAATCACTCGTCTTTTTTTCCTGGTCAGTGATGCTGATATTTCTTGTGGCCTGGAAACGCTATGGGAACAATATCCTCGGAATCATTGCCTCATTCTTTGCCTTTATCTTGCCAGCCTATGCGTCACTGTCCGGACGTGTGACTACGGAAATCCAACCGCTAATCCCGGCGCTTCAAAGTAACTGGCTGATCAGTCATGTGATAAGCTCGTTTCTTGCCTATGCGTGCTTCGCCCTTGCCTTTGGAACAAGTGTCTTGTATCTCATCAGGGTATGGGGAGGGCAAAAAAGTGCTGCCTTACTGGGGGATTCTCACGTTTTTGATGATATCAGCCACCGCATGACCTCAATCGGTTTTGTGTTGCTCACCCTGGGAATCATTACAGGGGCCGCCTGGGCTGATTCCGCCTGGGGAAGATATTGGGGCTGGGATCCGAAAGAAACCTGGTCACTTATCACGTGGATGATCTACGGTGCCTATCTCCATGCACGCCTCATCCGGGGATGGAGGGGCACGGCCATGGCACTGATATCAATTCTAGGGTTTCTTGCGGTCATATTTACCTATCTCGGCGTCAATTATATACTCGCGGGCCTTCACAGCTATATGTAACAGGAATGACCGTCCATTGTCCTTCACAAAACGCATGATGGAACCATCCCTGAAATGAAAATCAGTAGTGATGGTTTGAGTGGATCCGAATGCATTCACAGCACACGGGACTCGATCGCGCTCGCAATAAGTGAAAAAAAGGGAACAGCCCTTCAGGGCTGTTCCCTTTTAACTCTGCGGTATCAGTTCTACTTTGTTATTCTATGGGGTACCCCGCTTTGACCCATGCTTTCCAGCCACCGGCCATACTTTTTATCTTTGTGTATCCCATTTCGATCATCGTACGGGTGCTGAGGCAGGAACGACCGCCTGTCTTGCAATAGCAGATGATGGAACTGTCTTTCTTCGGTATTTCCTTTTCAATTTGGAATTCCAAAAGACCTCGCGGAACATGCACTGCATTGGGTAGATGTCCTCTCTTGAATTCTTTTGCTGTTCTGCAGTCGAGAATCACATCTACTTTCCCTGCATCGATCTCCGCTTTGGCATCGGCGACAGAAATTTCTTCAACCGTTTGCTTTGCTTCCTTCACAAAATCCTTGCTGGTCTTGTCAGCCAGACAATACCCGGACAGGGAAAGAATAAAAATCAGTGTAATGGAAATGATCAAGCTACTCCTTACAAATTCCTTGTTACGCATAACTACTCCACCTCCAAATTTCATTTTATTTTTCAGACAACAGAATAACACGTTTTGCATAAAAAGTAAATTACATAAAATCTTACCCGCATATCGCGAATATCTTCCTGTTTATATTGGTTCCGTAATGTGTGTGTCGTAATGTTGTGCCGCAGTGAGAAAATTTTCAAAATATCATATTCCTGTATTTCAGCAGTTTTCTGGACTGTGTAAGTGTTGAGTTGTCTGTCATGTTGCGGATGATATTCGTGATGGAACGCAGGTACGTTCGATCCATTTCATTAAATTTATAACGTTGCGGGCAAAAATTTCTTTACCCCGGCAATGCTTTTTGTTATGAACAAATTATTTGGGAGTGTTGATTGATCCCCAAGAGGAGCGTAATACAAGCTAAGGAGTCATACTCGGAGTACGGTGAATATGAAAAACGTGTCGAAGCTGCTTTTAATGTTGGTTGCCGTTTTCGCTGTTGCTTTTATTTATACGGGGGAGAGTGTCAATGCAGAAGAGAGCGGCTGCGTCTCATGCCATACAAGCATGAGAGAACTTATTAAAGTGACCAGGGAGATCGCGGCAACGAAACCCCAGCCGGAAGAAGAGGTCGAATCGGAAGGTGAGGGGTGAGGCGGAGCTGTGGCTCAGTTGGAGCCATATGAAAAAGTACTGGTTGATTTTGATTTTATTGACGAAGATGTCCACGGTCAGATATCCTGTGAGAAGTGTCACGGCGGTGATCCCCTTAGCAACGATTATGAGGATGCTCATAAAGATCTGGTGAGAGATCCCACCTATCCCGACGCCACAAAGGCCTGCGGTGAGTGTCATGCTTCAGACGGTGAGGATGGCCATCCTGGAATCGCGAAAAAAAACAAGACCAACATCCACGTAACGCTGGCCCCTTTTAAAAACAAAATATACCTCAGGGCGAGTTCCGATCCCTCGGTGCGGGAAAAAATTGATAGCGCTATGGGAACGCATTGTATGAGCTGCCACAGCAGCTGTGGTCAGTGTCATGTCAGTCGTCCCGATTCAGTGGAAGGCGGTTTCACGGAAGGCCATATTTTTCAGAAAACGCCTCCCGTTGCAACAAACTGTACCTCATGCCATGGAAGCAGGGTCGGAAAAGAATACCATGGTGAGAACGAAGGGGTCCCGGGTGACGTACACCATAGAGAACACAACATGTCTTGCATGGAATGTCACTCAGGTGATGAGATGCACGGATGTGGCATGAGCGAGGAGACGTTCGATAGATATGATGTGACCAATGGGTCCAGGTGTGAAAAGTGTCACAAGATGGCAGGCACTGAAACGAACGAGGACGACGATCAGGCAAAAGCGCTTGTCCATCCGAGCCATGCGATTCATCAGGACAAGGTGAGTTGCCAGGTCTGTCACGCCATGCCTTACAAAAATTGTTACAGCTGTCATGTAGGTAAGAGCAAATCAGGAGTTCCCTACTTTAAAACAGATCCTTCAAAGATGGATTTCAAGATAGGTCTGAGTGCAAAAGTGAGTAAGGACAGGCCGGAAAAGTACGTGACGGTGCGACATGTACCGGTAGGTCCGAAACTCTTTGATTTTTATGTGAAGGATGGACTGACGGAAGTGGATAAAGTTGGAACGTGGGCATTTGCGACGCCCCACAATATTCAGCTTAAAACACCGCAGAACGAAACCTGCCTTTCCTGTCACGGGAACAATAAACTGTTCCTGACGGAAAAGGATGTTCAGTCGTGGGAAGTGGATGCCAATAAAGACGTGTTTGCACCGTTAAAGCCGGCACCGTCGGTACGTCACAATTGGCTGGAACATCCGGAGCTGCACCTGGAAAAAGTCGATTGTCTTACATGCCATGATCCTTCACTGGCGTCCCCCTTGAAAGATTGTCAGGAGTGTCACGGGAATGCGACTATACTTCTGGAAAAAGCTGAAGGAAGGCCGAACTATTCATTGGCAAACTGGAATTTTACCAACAAGGAGCTTATCGAAAAGGGTAATTACGTGGTGGGGAGCAACAGGATACCGGCCATTGATGTCATTGGAATCCTGCTGATACTGCTTACCTTTGTGGGATGTGCAGTTCACGGCGCATTGAGATTTATGAGCAAGAGGAGAAAGTAAGAAAATGTCCGAAAAGCTATATCTGCACCCGGTCGCCGAGCGCGTGTGGCATTGGATTCACGCCGTATTAATATTCTTGCTTATTGTGTCTGGTATCCAAATACACTGGCCGGACAGCGTTGGTATCTTCGGTAATTTTTCGAATGCCCTGTCACTGCATAATTGGCTGGGGTGGCTGCTGGTTGCCGATTTTGTCTTCTGGCTTTTGTATAATGTGATTTCGAGGCGGATTTCTCACTATGTTATGCGAAGGAAAGATATTCATCCTGGTATGATCGTGCAGGCGCGGTTTTATCTTTTTGATATTTTTAAAAATGGACCGCATCCCTATGAGCCGTCAGTAGACAACAAATTTAATCCGTTGCAGAAGGCGACTTATTTTTTATTCATGTGTATTATGATGCCGCTTCTGTTGCTGAGCGGCATCGTATATTTTTTTCCATCCTTTTTTTCCCCTTTTTTGCTGTGTATCGGCGGGTTAAAAGTGATTGCCCTGTTTCACTACATTATGGCAATTATCTTTACCGCATTCTTCGTTGCGCATATCTACCTCGCCACCACCGGCCATACTGTCTTGTCGAATTTTAACGCTATGATTACGGGATATGATGAAAAAGAAGAACATTAAAAACATCAAGTTACTAATATAAGAACGGTTACATGCTGGTATCTAATCACGGTTTCGGTTAATTCACTCTTTCATGTGCGTTTACAACAACTATCAAAACGCGCTCTCTGTTTAGTTGTGGGCACCAGTCAATCTGAGATGCCCCCTTTTCTACGAAAAAGAGCGTAGAAAGTGAATGCTGTCTTCATGCGTGGTGTCTGACGAGTTGGCGCGCGACATTCTTGTTTTTTTCAGCGAAAAGTTTGTGAGTAAAAGGTAGGTATCCCTGTCAGCTGACACGTACCGGGATCATGCTGAGGGAGAGGTTTACGCATGCGAGGCGATGTGCCGGAATTCGGGACTTCGCGCGTAGTGTATAATTATCATCTTGATAAGGATAGGGTTTGATTTCAGGAAGCAGGGTGCGGCAGAAAGGAGTGTTTTTTGCTGCACATGCATTTTACTTTGAACCTTGAGGATTTGAATTCCCGTTGTTTCTCCATTGATGAAAGCAACTACGCGTGAAGAGGGTTGAATATCAGCGTATGGCGGGTAAAAAAAGCAGTCTTTTAAACGCGTATAATGGGGAAAACGCTGAGGAATATGCTCTTGACTTGCATGGGCACTGTTTTACAATCAATCACAGGTGTTCACTATAGATAGAGTGTTCATTATAGATAGAAAGGAGATTGGGAATGAAAGACGCAAAGATCAATATATCTCAAGGTGTGACGCGAAGAGGATTCATGAAGACAACGGGAGGTGCCGCACTTGGCAGTGTTGTGGCGGGAGGATTGCTTGCCGGTCCGTCAAAGGCGTTCAGTGCCGGGATCCCTCCAAAATGGGACGAGGAAACCGATGTGGCCGTCATCGGCAGTGGCTTTGCCGGTCTTGCGGCTGCGATTGAAGCCAGAGAGGCAGGTGCGTCGGTTGTGGTTTACGAAAAAATGCGCGTTGCCGGCGGTAATTCAATAATTAACGGCGGCGTCATGGCCGTGGCCGGATCCGACATGCAGGATGAGAGAGGGATCAAGGATTCGCCGGGACTGATGCTGGAAGATATGATGAAGGCCGGTCTGTACTTGAACTATCCCGAGCTGGCAAAAATGGTGGCACATCAGTCCAAGGACGCATACAATTGGTGCAAGCAGCATCTTGGCGTCAGCTTCGGGAAAGCGTCGCAGCTGCTTCATATGGGTGGTCATACCGTTGCCAGAAGCTGTCCCACCTCGAACTACAGTGGGTCAGGCATTGTCATGAAAGAGCTGGCCAAGCTGAAGGAACTGAATGTGGCGGTCGTGACGAAGGCCTACCTGGAAAAAATATTCAGGGATGAAAACGGCAGGATTGCCGGCATACAAATACGGACGAACTATCGTTTCCCCGATGAAAAAAGCGGTACTGTCAAGACGATCAGGACAAAGAAGGGTCTTGTCATGGCAACGGGTGGATTTTCACAGGACGTACAGTATAGAATGACCCAGGATCCGAAGCTGATTGCCAAGGTCAATTCCACGAATCAGCCGGGGGCCACCGCCGAAGGGCTCAAGGAGCTTTTCAGACTTGGCGCGAATCCCGTGCAGCCGTCCTGGATTCAGCTCGGTCCCTGGGCAAGCCCTGATGAAAAAGGATTCGGGCTTGCGCCCCACTTCGCAACGGGTCCGGTCTTTAGCTACGGTGTCATGGTGGATCCCGCAACGGGAAAACGCTTCATCAGTGAGCTTGCAAACCGTAAAATCCGGGCCGACGCTATCATCAGAACCGGTCATGCGGCGATCGGCATCTCCGATGAGGAGGGATCGAAATCGTGCGGAGGGCCTCCCGGTGCGGTAAAAAAATTGCTGGAGCGGGGTGTCGTTAAAAAATATGATACCCTCGAGGCACTGGCCGCCGCCTATGAAATACCCTATGCGGCTGTCCGGAAGACTGTCGATGACTACAACGCTTATCTGAAGACAGGCACGGATAAGGAATTTGGACGATTCCTTCAGCCAGACGCCAAACCGATTTCGACTCCCCCCTTCTATGCCGTCAGACTCTGGCCGAAGGTGCACCATACCATGGGCGGTGCGCAGATCAATGACAGGGCTGAGGTGATTGATGTGGACGGGGTACCGATCAAGGGGCTCTATGCAGCCGGCGAAGTGGCCGGCGGCGTACACGGAGCGGTGCGCCTCGGCAGTTGTGCAGTCGTGGATTGCCTGGTCTTCGGGCGTATCGCAGGCAAAAGTGTGGCTACACTGTAAAACGGTGGCGTCTTTGCCGTAGCGGGATCACCGAAGCAGGAGGCCGAGGGAATCAAGGATTCTCCGGAGCTGCTGCTGGAGGATATGTTAAAGGCCGGGCTCTATCTCAATCATGTGGAGCTGGCGATGATGATTGCCGAAAAGTCGCGGGAAGCGGCGGAATGGACGGAGACGCTGGGTGTCCAGTATAAGAATCGGGTGACCCATCTGGGCGGCCATTCGGTGCCCCGCAGCTATTCGACCTATAACAGCAGCGGATCGGCTATCGTAATGAAACAGCTGGAGAAGGTAAAGGGCCTTGGTGTCGAGGTAAGGATGCAGGCCTATGTCATGTCCATCATCCAGGATAAGGACGGGAAGGTTGCCGGCCTGAAGATCAAAAAAGGCTATCGCTTCCCTGATGAAAGCACCGGCACGGTGAAATATCTGAAGGCCAACAAAGGGGTCGTGCTCGCCTCCGGCGGTTTCGGCAGAGATCTCTATTTCAGAACGATCCAGGATCCGAAGTTGACGGCCGATGTGGATTCCACCAATCAGCCCGGTGCAACGGGCGAGGTGCTGCTGGATGCGCTCAGATCAGGTGCGACGCCTGTGCAGATTTCCTGGATTCAGCTCGGTCCCTGGACCAGTCCCGATGAGAAAGGCATGGGCATCGGCTATGTCTTCAATGCCGCGGCGGCCTTTGTGTACGGCGTGATGGTTGATCCCAAAACGGGAAAGCGGTTCATCAGCGAGCTGGCGGACCGAAAGATTCGCGCCGACGCCATTATCAGGACGGGACAACCTGCTATCTGTATCGCCGACAGCAATGGCGTCAAGCGGGTGCCCATCCTCGATAAAATTCTGGCAAAGGGCGTGGCGAAGAAGTTCGACACCATCGAGGCCTTGGCCGATGAGTACAAGGTTCCCGTGGATGCACTCAAGGAAACGATCAGTAACTGGAATAAGTATGTGGCGCAGGGCAAGGATGAGGAGTATGGCCGGTATATGCAGACCGACCAGAAGCCCATGATAACGCCTCCGTTTTATGGATGTCGCGCCTGGCCCAAGGTGCATCATACCATGGGCGGCATTCAGATCAATACGAAGGCGCAGGTTATCGGTCTTGATCGTAAACCGATTCCGGGACTCTATGCAGCCGGTGAGATTGCCGGCGGTGTCCACGGTGCCGTGCGTCTGGGAAGCTGCGCCGTACTCGACTGCATCGTTTTTGGTCGAATCGCCGGTCAGAGTGCCACCGCGAAAGTGTAACGAAATTAAAGTATAAGAATTGCCTCTCATAGAGATTGCTGTGGGGCGGAGGGATTTATGCCGCTCCACAGCGGCGGAGGCAGGTATTCAAAATATACAGGTGACATTCGCCGCAAGACCATATGAGGAGTCATATATGGAACGCAAAAGGATGATAATGCTAGACATGGATTGCAAAAAAAAATGCGCAATCTCCACAGTTGTCATTTGTGTTCTCTTTTTCTTCTTTTACAACGGTTCGGAAATGATTTTTGCGGCGGATCGAAAAGCCGTCATGACGGCAAAGGGCGGAGACTGTGCCGCCTGTCACGGTGAAGAAGCCATATTGCCTGAAAGTCATCCCCTGACAACAGGTATGAGTATTACACAGTGTCTTGATTGCCATAAGGGGGACGAACCGAGTCTTACCAACGTGCTTCCCCTGAGTCACAGCCATCTTTTAAACGGGATTTCCTGCACAGCCTGTCATGGCGATGCTGATCCTCCCCAATTTGTAGGAACGGGACAATGTCTTACCTGTCATAAACCGGGAGATCTCATCGATGCAACGAAAGATGTTGAAGAAGCGAATCCCCATAATTCTCACTACGGCCCCGAGTTGGACTGCGATCTCTGTCACCACGCTCACAGGGAATCGGAGAACTTCTGCAACCAGTGCCACGACTTTAATTTTGTTGTACCTTCGCCTCATGCGGAACCGATGAGAACGGCTGTCGCGGTGGATATGTTTGATTGTCAAACATGTCACATTGAGCCGGAATACAATGAGGAATTTAATAAATCGGCCCATGGAATTCTTGTCTGTACCTCTTGTCATTCGGGAATCGATGACATGGGGCTTCATATGAGCAAAGAGAAAAAACCGATACTCAGAGAGTGCTCGAGTTGTCATATGGATATTGCCGTGCAGTACGAAACGAACGTTCATGCCGTCAAAGAAGGTCTGGATTGCTTTAGTTGTCACACCAATGTGCATGTGCGCGTAACAGAAGAAGGAGTCACTAAATCGGCCATTATCAACGGCTGTACTGAATGTCACGAAGAGAGTCGCTATGTGTCCGATGGGCACGGGCAGGCCGTTCTCAAGGGGAATGAGGATGCGGCTTCCTGTGCCGATTGTCACGGGCTGCATGACACCCCGTTTTATGACAGAGAAACCGAGGAAGGCCGTGTGCAGGAAAAAGAGGCATACACGGGCGTGTGTATCGCCTGTCATAGTGATGAGGAGTTGGTAAAACGCAACAACATGTCAGTCGCTGCGGCTGAACTGTATCACGAAACATTCCATGGTAAAGTTTTTGATGTCGGTGCTCTGGAGCATGTGGCCGGGTGCGCTGACTGTCACAACGGCCATAATATTCTGCCTTCATCGGATCCTCGATCAACTGTTCATGAAAACGATCTTATGAAGGACTGTGCACAGTGCCACAGTGGATTCCACTCTCGTTTCGTCAAATATCAAGCACATCCGGATTACAGCGATCCCGAACGTAATCCTGCATTGTTCTGGACCAATGTATCTATGATCGGACTTCTCATCTTTGTGTTTGCCTTTTTCTGGGTACACACGATTCTCTGGTGGAGAAAAGCGTATTGGGAAAAATGGAGAGGCAGAGGCGTGCACTTAATGGAATGGGATGAGCCCTGTTCAGCGGATATGGCTACCTATGTGCAGCGTTTTTCATGGCGAGATCGCATCATGCATTTTTTCTTGATGATCTCATTTTTTATGCTCGTCATTACAGGCTTCCCGCTTAAATATCATGAAACGGTAACGGCGAGATTCTTCATTAATTTGCTGGGTGGTGTTGAGATGGCCGGATTCTGGCACCGCGCCGCCGCGACCGTGCTGTGGGTACTTTTTGTGTATACCTGCTGGCGAAGTTTGAAGTTCCTATTCCCGAAAGGACGGATCCGTGGATGGATGAAACGTCTCTTCGGTCCGGAATCACTTTTTTTCAATCTAAAGGATTGGCACGACCTCAAAGGGATGTTCCGATGGTTTTTCAACAGGGGAGAGATGCCGCGATTCGAACGCTGGACCTACTGGGAGAAGTTTGACTTCTTCGCTGTCTTCTGGGGGATGTTTGTGATCGGTATGTCGGGTCTTATACTCTGGTTCCCCGAGTTGTTTTCTTACATTTTACCGGGGTGGATGATTAATGTGGCGACAGTCGCTCATTCCGAAGAGGCGTTTCTGGCGGCCGTTTTTATCTTCACGGTTCACTATTTCCATAATCATCTGGTGCCGAACAAGTTCCCTATGGAATCGAATATATTTACCGGACGGTATACCGTTGCGGCGCTCAAGGAGGAACGACCTGAAGAATACGAACGGATTATTGCTGAAAATCGTCTTGAATCCATTACGCGCAGGGCGCCCAGCGTGCGAAGTCGACTTTTTGCGGGTAGTATCGGAATAGCCGCTACGCTCTTTGGATTGGTGCTGGCGTACCTCATTTTTAGAGATGCATTTCACTTGTAATAAGGACATATGTAATAGCGAAGTATCATCACATGATCCCCCGCTTCCCTTCGACGGGAAGCGGGGGATCATGGGGTATATGCGAATACTTTTCCTTTTTAATGAAAGATACTTTCCTGATGAGCCAGCGTATCTACTATGGCCTTGTGAAGATCGGCCAAGGTTCCGTCATTACTGATACGATAATCGGCACTTTGCACTGCCGCGTTCATGTGAAAAAGTTTTTCCTCCGCCTGATCCTGGGCAAGAAATTGCTCGTAGCTTGCGGGGTCCCGTTCTTCGGCCCGTGCGACCATGCGCGAGTAGCGAAGTTTCGGATCTTTGACAGTTACCGCTATCAGAACAAAGTTCGTTCCGAATATGGTGCGTAAAATTGTCACATCCGGAAGTGATCGTATTCCGCTTATCCCCACAATCGGAGGGTCTTCTTTTATGATGTGCTCGGCCAGAAGCCTGACAAAACATCCCTCGCCATTCTCGCGGAAATAACGTTCGGAAATGCTGCGGAGGTTGTCTCTCGTGAGTTCAACGCCTTCCTTCGAGGCAATTTCTCTCACCATGTCACCAGTTGAAAAAAAGGGGATACCGTAGGTGGATTTTAGATATTTCAGCACCTCATCTTTTCCCGATCCGTTTTGTCCGACTGCACCAATCACTCTTGTCATGTTCGCTCCTTTTTGGGAAAAACTTTCCATCAGTATAACAGCAAATGTACATACTTCCCATAATTCTATTTACCACGGCTAACCCGGCCGGCGCATAACCCTGTTATTACAAAATCCGCGAGATACTTTTATTTTTTTGACGGTGGATGGGTCCATACTTCTTCATCTACGTACCTTCTGATCATTGCCGGAGAAGAGTGATCAACAAGAATCAATTGAAATATTCCATATCCCTGAAATGTCTTGACATAGATCTGGCGCAGGCGTATTCGGTAGAAACATATCTTTATTTTTTATCTACTTATGGGCATAGTGACACGGACATTGAACAACTGTCCGTCGGTTTGACTTGATGCACCCATGTACTTGACCGACAGAGAAAAAATGTGGGAAAACGCTTTCTTCTGAAAAACAGACTGAATGAAATAGAGGATATGATTTATGGTAGTGTCGCATTCATGAAAGGGCATTAATTCAAAAAAGGATGGTACCTTAAGAGATCTCAAGAAGCTGGGTGGAAATCTTATCCTTGTCAACCTTCATCCTCCCGTTCAAAAGGTATTGGATAACATCAATGCCCTTCTTTCACTGAATGTCGTTGCAAGTATGCAGGCACTTGACGCCTCCCTGGACGAAATGCAAAGAAAAACCGGGGAAATGAAAATGCAGAAAATCAGGCAAAGGAAAATGCAAAAGAGATGTATGCCCCTTACAGAGAAGGGGATTATTGCCGGCACTTGAGTATGGTATCATGAAGAAAATATCAAAAACAATCGGTCTTGCACTGGGGGGAGGTGGTGTTCGAGGACTTGCCCATATTCCGGTTCTGGAAGCTCTGGACGAACTGGAATTGAAACCGGCTGTAATCGCGGGAACAAGTATGGGGGCCATAATAGGCGCCCTCTATGCGTCGGGAATGTCCGGTCGTCAAATACGAAAGCTGGTAAAATCTCATATCATTTCCAAAGACGACACCTGGCGGGAGGTGCTTGACAAAAAAACGGAATTGCTCATGTGGGTCGATTCTTTCCTGCCCGGCTGGGGGAGGGGAGGGTTGGTGAGTGCGGACCGGTTTTTCAGGTATCTCTTTGATGAGATTTGCAAAACGACATTCGAGGAGCTGGAAATTCCTCTTGTTGTCATTGCCACGGACTTTTGGGAGGCCCGCGAGGTCATCTTTGAACGCGGAGAACTGCTGCCTGCCCTTCAAGCCAGCATGGCTGTCCCCGGCGTTTTTACCCCTGTGTCATTCGAGGGAAAAGTGCTTGTGGACGGAGGCGCCGTTAATTTAGTTCCCTACGATCATCTCATCGATCGTTGCGATCTGACCATTGCCGTAAATGTGGGCAGAGACAGAATTGGCGAAAAGACGGAGGTTCCTTCGGTTATTGAATCTATTCTCGGCACCTTTGATATTATGCAGTCAGTTGTCCTGGAACAGAGAATGAAATACCGTGCGCCAGATGTATACCTGAGACCGAGGATCAAGAGCGTGCGTATGCTCGACTTCGGTAAAATGGATGAGATATTTGAACAGTCGGAGCCTGTCAAAGAGTTGCTAAAAAACAGGATTTTGGAAAAGATCCGATGATTCCAGGATGACCGTATTCAAACCCGTAGAAGAGGGACATGTGGTTCCGCAGATGCCCGAAGGGATGATAGGGACTGTGGAAATATATCTGGGACTCCAGCGGATAAATCATTGGTATGTTGAAAATATTAATGTTTTTTAAGATGATTGATTGTGAGAGAAAGTCTTTGGTAAGAGTTTTCCATTAACGTAGAGGCCTCCTTTTCCAGAAGATCAAATTGGTCCAGAAGTTCCTTTGCGACCGGTGTCAGATGCATGCTCTTTCCCTGGGAGCGGTCAACCAGCTGCATGCCGAGACGGTCCTCCGAGGCCTTGAGTCTTCCCCAGGCTGCGCGGTAGGACATATTCAATTTTTTTGCTGCTGCGCTGAGACTCCGGCACTCTTCAATGGTGCGTAACAACTCCATGCGGCCGTGACCGAAAAGTACGCGGCCATCCTTTTCAAGCCATATTTTGTATTTGATTTCTATGGTTGATTCCTCCTGTACCGCGGAAAGTTTCTTGAAACGCGCTGGAAATTAGCATTTTTAGAGAATATATGCAAGTATTCTGACACGTTCCGGACGAACATCATCAATGTTTTTCCAGAGGGAGTGTGCTTCTCTGCAAAGGAAAATGAAGATGAGGTATTCGATAGTTGAAACAGCCTTTACATGGGGCGCAGCCATATGTCATATATGGCAGAAGGTATAGTATTTATTGAGATTTGAGAGGGGGAAATGACTTGACTTTACAAGGTGCTGTTGCTATGAAAGATGATCCACTGACCGGTGGTCATATAAATTTTCGGTTTGTGTGTGGATCGGTGACGGTCCTTGAAGCGCTGTTCATGTATTAGTCGTTTTTAGTGGGTGATCTATTAAAGATAGGCGAGTGCGCAACCGGAAGCGGGTATATGTTATCTGCTGAAAAGAATAAGAACTGAAGGCATGATATCAAACAAAGAAAGGAGCGTTGAGCATGGATGTTAGCAGACGAGGTTTCTTGAAGATCTCCGGCGCTGCATTAATGGCAAGCGGTATCGGTGTCAATTTGAAGCCGGTGTCGGCTTATGCGGAGCCCCTCAAGATCAGGTATGCCAAAGAGACCACCACAATCTGTCCCTACTGTGCCGTGGGATGCAGTATTATCGTATCCGCCCGTGACGGGAAAGTGATCAATACGGAAGGGGATCCTGATCACCCCATAAACAGAGGATCGCTGTGCAGTAAGGGAGGTTCGATTTATCAGCTCTCGGTAAATGAAAACAGAATGGATAAAGTGCTTTATCGAGCGCCCTACGCATCCGAATGGAAGGCAGTGACCTGGGAGTGGGCTCTTGATAAGATTGCAAAGAACATAAAAAAAAGCAGGGATGAAAGTTTTACCATCACAAATAAAAAAGGTCAGGTGGTGAACCGGACCAACGGGATCGCATCCGTCGGAAGCGCCGCCATGGATAATGAAGAGTGTTTCATTTATCAAAAATTCTTGAGGGGGTTGGGTCTGGTCTATATCGAACACCAGGCCCGCATCTGACACTCCGCTACTGTTGCGGCTCTGGCAGAGTCGTTCGGACGCGGTGCGATGACCAATCACTGGATCGATATCGAACACAGTGACTGTATATTAATTATGGGAAGTAATGCGGCATCCAACCATCCCATTTCATTTAAGTATGTAACCAAAGCAATAGAGAAGGGTGCAACCCTGATCAGCGTGGATCCGCGGTTTACACAGACCTCTTCGAAGGCGCAGATTTACGCACCTCTTAGATCGGGTACCGATATTGCCTTTCTCGGCGGCATGATCAAATACATCCTGGATAATAAGCTGATTCAGGAAAAGTATGTGAAGTATTACACCAATGCGCCATTCCTGGTAAACCCGGAATTCAAAATGCCCGGTGAGAATGAAGGAGTGTTCTCCGGGCTTGTGGACAGCAAGTACGACAAATCGACCTGGTCATTCCAGACTGATGCCGACGGCGTCGTCAAAAAAGACATGACGCTTACGGATCCCAATTGCGTGTTTCAGCTTTTGAAGAAGCACTATTCGAGGTATGAACTCGACCTGGTTTCGAAGATTACCGGTACCCCCAAAGACAAGCTTCTCGCAGTGTACAAGGCCTATACAAAGACAGGCGAAGTCGGCAAGGCGGGGACCATCATGTATGCCATGGGATGGACCCAGCATACGGTGGGTGTGCAGAATATCCGCACCATGTCCATCATTCAGCTTCTCCTTGGAAACATGGGAGTGGCCGGTGGCGGCGTCAACGCGCTTCGGGGCGAGTCGAACGTGCAGGGATCAACCGATCAGTGTCTGCTGTTTCATATCCTGCCGGGATACCTGCAGACGCCGACTGCATCGCTTCCGACCCTTGCAGCCTACAACGAAAAAAATACGCCGAAAACGAAGGAGCCCAAGAGCCTTAACTGGTGGAGTAATAAGCCGAAATATGTGGCAAGTCTCCTGAGGGCTCATTACGGCATGAATGTTTCTTTGGAAGAGGCTTACGAATATTTGCCGAAGCTCGACGACGGCAAGACCTATTCATGGCTCAACATCTTTGACAAGATGTACAAGGAAAAGTTTACGGGCTTCTTTTCCTGGGGCCAGAACCCCGCCTGCAGTGGCCCAAGCTCGAACAAGACCCGCCAGGCGCTGACGAAGCTCGATTGGCTGGTGAACGTCAATATCTTCGATACGGAAACGGGGAATTTCTGGAGAGGCCCCGGGATGGATCCGACAAAGATCAAGACCGAGGTTTTCAGTCTTCCCTGCGCCGCATCGATTGAAAAAGAGGGAAGCATCACCAATAGCGGCCGTTGGATGCAGTGGCGCTACAAGGCGGTAGAGCCGCCGGGAGATGCCCTGCCTGACGGGGAGATTATCTCCGAGCTTTATTACAAAGTGAAGGAACTTTATGAAAAAGAGGGCGGTCCTCTCGCAGAGGCCATCACCAGGATGACCTGGGACTATGGTCCAAAGGGCGCCGATGGCAGAATCCGCCACCTTGACACGCACTACATTGCAAAGGAGATCAACGGGTACTTTCTGGAAGACAAAGAGATCAAGGGCACGCTCTACAAGAAGGGTACACTGGTTCCCAGCTTTGCCTTCCTGCAGGACGATGGTTCCACTTCGTCGGGCAACTGGCTCTACTGCAATTCCTATACTGAGAAGGGTAATATGGCGGCCCGAAGAGGAAAGAATGATGAATCGGGAATCGGACTCTACCCCGAGTGGGCCTGGTGCTGGCCTGTCAATCGTCGGATCATTTACAACGGTGCCTCGGTCGATCCTGAAACGGGAGAGCCTTGGGACAAGATACATCCCGTTATCGTCTGGAACGGGAGCACGTGGGTCGGTGATGTACCCGACGGCGTTGCGGCACCCGGTTCCGGCAGACCCCCCTTCATCATGAAACCTCACGGAGTGGGGAGCATCTTCGGCCCCGGCCTAAAAGACGGACCCTTCTCGGAGCATTACGAGCCCCTTGAGTGTCCCATAGAAAAAAATCTGATGTCGCCGCAGTACATCAATCCCACATCGTTCAGATTTGACGTTGAGGGAACCGAACTCGACAAGAGAGCAACCTGCGACCCGCGCTATCCCTTTGTCTGTTCTACCTATCGTGTGAGCGAGCATTGGCAGACCGGCGTTATGACACGGTGGACCCCCTGGCTTGCAGAAATGCAGCCCGAGATGTTTGTGGAAATGAGCGTCGAGTTGGCGAAGCTCAGAGGTATCAGGAACGGCGAGCATGTGATGGTCAAATCGGCCCGCGGAGAAGTGGAATGTGTCGCCATCGTGACAGAACGCTTCAAGCCTTTCGATATTGCGGGGCAGACAGTGCACGAGGTTGGTATCCCCTGGCATTTCGGCTGGGTGACCACGGCCATGAGAAAGTTTGTTCACGGGGACAAGGTGCCCGAGGTGTTCACTACCGGTGACTCGGCGAACCTGGTGACGCCCTTTATCGGCGATCCCAACACCATGATTCCGGAGAGCAAATCATTCATGGTCAATGTTGAAAGGAAGGGGGTCTAAAGGATGTCTGAGAAAGTAAAACTCTACGATCTTTCAAGGTGTACCGGGTGCAGAGGCTGCCAACTGGCATGTAAACAGTGGAACCAGCTTCCGGCTAAACAGACGATCAACAGGGGATCATACCAGAACCCCCCCGATCTTCAGCCCAATACCTGGATGCTCATCAGATTTCAGGAAATATCCGACGGGAGTGGCGGTGTGAAATGGCTGTTTAGAAAAGATGCCTGTATGCACTGTACTGATGCGGCCTGTGTGAAAGTATGCCCCAGCGGAGCTCTTTTTCACACTAAATATGGAACAGTTGCTCTGGATAAAAGCAAATGCATCGGCTGTAAGGAGTGTATATCCGCCTGTCCCTTTGACGTGCCCCGGTACGATCCCGAGACGGACACGATTGCCAAATGTGATCTCTGCTATTCCCGGATCGACAATGGTATGGAACCTGCCTGTGTAAAGGCCTGTCCCACGGGCGCTCTTCAATTCGGCGACAAGGACGAGATGATAACGCTGGCTCATGCACGCGCCAAGGAACTGGGCGGCGACGCATCCGTCTACGGTGATCAGTTCGTTGGGGGCACCCACATGATATTCGTACTTCCGGAAAAGGCGTCGGTCTATGACAAGCTGCCGGAAAAACCGCGGGTGCCTGTTTCCGTCATTGCCTGGAAAGATTGGCTCAAACCACTCAGTCTGATTGCAGCGGGCGGTGTGTTGGCAGGCTCATTCCTGCATTACATTGTCCATGGACCGAAGGATACGAGCGGCAACGACCAGGCGGGTCAGGGAGGAGGTGAATAACATGATTCCCAAAAGAGGAATGATAAAGGTAAGCGACTCCTTTGAAAGAATTGTACACTGGTGTCTGGCCATATCGTGCCTGATCCTGATGATCACGGGATTGGGAATGATGTTTCATTCGTTTAATTTCATCGGAATTCCCTTCGGCGGATTGAAAAATTTGAAACTGGTTCATAATTTTGTGGGAATTCTTTTTATTCCCTCACTATTTTTCGCTATTCTGGTCTGGTGGAGGGAAGCGGCGATTTTTAAATTTCCGGAAGATCTTCAGTGGATTATGGTGGCGGGCGGATATCTCTGGCATGTTGATGAAGTGCCCAAAACAGGGAAATACAACCCCGGTCAGAAGGCATTTTTTATTGCAGTGGCCCTGTTCGGAATCCTCATGATTATCAGCGGGCTTATCATGTGGTTCCCCCTTGGCCTTCCACGTAGCCTGGTAAGCTGGATGTATCCTCTTCACGCACTGGGATTTTTGGTGATATTCCCGTTCTTCTTTGTCCACCTGTATCTGGGGACCATTGGTGTTCCCGGATCGGCGCAGGCAATTTTTACCGGGTATGTAACCAGGGCCTGGGCGGAGAAGCAGTGTCCTCTCTGGCTGAAAGAAATGGAAGAGTCCGGAAAGCTGGAAGTGTTTGGCGAAGAAAAATCATATGTGGAACACTAGAACCCTTACATACTGACAAGAAAGGACCTGCCCGCAGAGGGGCAGGTCCTTTTGTTGTTATGTGCGGTGAAGTTGCTTTCGACACAGGAAATTCCGGTGGCACTGCCCCGGTTTGGAAGGTGAAAGATTTACTTGAACTTGCATCGAAAAGGATATATAGAGGTTCCCGAGTATGAGAAAGGATAATAAAGGGGGTAGATTGGTGGGAACAAAGCTCAATGAAACGCTCAAAACAATTGAGCGTTATAAGCATGTAAATCCCCATTACGAAGAGTTGCTGGATATTCTAGGCGAGATTTTGATTCTGCGTGAGGAATTTCGCAGAAAAGTCACACATGATATTTATACGGTCGATGAGGCATTGATTGATAAAAAGATAAGAGGCGGCATGCCGTTGGTCGATTTTTTTAACGGAGAAATTGATCTGAGAGAAGCTCAGAGCTATTTCGTTGCCCTTCTGGAAATAGCCGAGGCGCGAGACTTGGGCGAAGCCAATGAGATTATGAGGGATCTTGAGGAGGGAAGGCTCGATTTTGTGAAGATGGTTCGTGAATCCTTTAATAGCGATGCCGAGGCGGATGATGGCGACGAAGAAGAGGAAGACGCCCTTTTCGATCTTCTCGGATTCCTCGTCGAAGAAAGCTTGAGGCCCTCTCTTGAAATTCTGGCGGAAAAGTATGACAATCTGATCACACAATTAAATTGGGCGGAAGGATACTGCCCGATCTGTGGCAGAGAACCCAAGATTGCGGAGCTTCGCGACGAAGCCGGAGAGAAATATCTCTTTTGCAGCCAGTGCGGATTCGAGTGGCGGTTTTCACGTCTTAAATGTCCCTTCTGTGCCAATGAGGACCAGCAATCCCTTGCCTATTTTACGGTAGAGGATGAGGAAAAGTACCGTGTCGATGTGTGCAATGTGTGCAACCGATATATAAAAACGGTGGATTTCAGAGAAACGAAAGAACATCCCAATCTCGACGTGGAGGATATTGCCACACTGCATCTCGACATCCTGGCAAATGATGAAGGATACGAGTAGCGTTCTTTGTGTAGCGCCCATGCAGGATCAGGACATCGTAGCCGTTATCGGGCTCATCAAAGAGGCCGTCATACAAGAAGACCTGCCTATTGTAGCAGATCTTTCTGAAAAGCGATACGACCCCTTCCGCATTCTCATTTCTACACTTCTCAGTTTGCGCACGAAAGACGAGGTGACCAGAGAGGCCGATCAGCGGTTGTTCGCCTTGGCATCGACCCCGGGTGAGATGGTACGTCTTTCCGAATCCCATATCGCCGGGGCGATTTACCCTGTCGGTTTTTACCGCAACAAAGCCAGAACGATTCTCCATGTCTGTCACGAATTGATCGACCGCTTCGATTCGAAAGTCCCCGATTCCATCGATACCCTTGTCAGTATTAAGGGGGTGGGGAGAAAGACGGCGAATCTGGTGGTTTCTCTGGGATACGGTATTCCAGCCATCTGCGTCGATACCCATGTGCATCGGGTCTCAAACAGGCTTGGATATGTCAGAACCGCTGATCCTGAAAAAACGGAATTTGCTCTGAGAGAACGGCTTCCCAGGGAGCACTGGATCGAATTCAACTCCGTGATGATTGCCTTCGGCAAAACTGTCTGCCGACCTGTGTCGCCCTTTTGCAGCCTCTGTCCGGTCTTCAAATATTGCGAACGGGTAGGTGTAACGGCAAGCAGGTAAAACACAGCGGTCACGGATGCGAGGGTTCCAGTGGCCAAGGGTTCGAGTGTCCTTTTCTAAATGAAGCCAGGCAATCGCATTTTCTTCCGGCATCAATTCACCTGAAGCTTAAAGGCCTATGTGTTTTTACAGTCTGTGGACGGTTGTTGCTGTTGCAGTGCCTTTTACTCGAATGCTTGAACCTTTTACTATGATTCATTGATAAAATCCCACATATCAGCTATTATAAATCATTAGTTGCAGAGGATTAAATTTCACATTTGTGCGAAGGAGGGAATAATGAGATTCGAGTCTTTGGAAGATGCAATGCTCTTTGCCATTGACAAAGAGAAAACCGCGAATGCGCTGTACACTGCCTTTCAGAACATTGTGAAAGACAGGGCCGCAAAGAAACTTCTCGAGGAACTTGCATCACAGGAACTGAAGCATAAAGAACTCATTGAAAATGCTATGAATAGCGAAAATATAGCTTCGATCGGGGGGAAGAAGGCTATTAATGAAGTCAGTTTCAGCGACTACATGGTTGCAAGTCCTATCAATGCTCAGAGCGATCCCCAGGATGTCATGCAGTATGCGATGAAAATGGAACGCTCCGCCTATGATCTGTATGCCGGCCTTCTTGAAAATTATAGAGGAACGAACGTGGAGGCGCTCTTTTCGGGACTTGCCCAGGAGGAACTCAGGCATAAGGAAATTCTGGAGGAACAGTACGAACAGCATTTTGCTCAGTGGATGTAGGGTCGTTTTTCGATTGCCGGGCGGAGCGGACATGGGTTTTTTTGCGAATAAGAATGTATGCACTTTTTTATTACCAAGCCGGAAGGAGTGTATAAAAACGGAGGGAGTGCATCGAATACCTGTCTGAGGTGCACTCCTTAGCAGATCGTGATATCGGTATATGGAGGTGTTCAATGGAAAGTGTTTCTGATGTCAAGGCCCGTCTGAAGGAGTTGTTCGACACCCAGCGGCTTGCCGTTCTTGCAACGCAGGAGGGATCCCAGCCTTACACGAGTCTTATGTCCTTTGCCGCTACGGAGGATCTGAAACATATCGTGTTTGTCACGAGTCAATCGACCCGGAAATATGCGAATCTTGGAAAAAATTCTCAAGTTGCCTTGCTTATCGACAGCAGAACGAACAGAGAATCGGATATTAGAGAAGCCATTGCCGTGACTGCTATTGGAAAGGCGTGCGAGGTGAAACTGGATGAAAAGGAGTCACTCATCGATCTCTATCGGACAAAACATCCCCATCTGGATGAATTTCTCATGTCTCCTTCACAAGTCCTCATAAAAGTAACGGTGCAGTCGTACGTGGTGGTAAGCAAGTTTCAGAAGGTACGCGAATTCGTCCCTACATTATGAAAGGCAGGATATTTTTAAAACCGCCTTGTGATCATGAATTGTAGGCACACGTATGTAATAATATTCCTTTACATAACTGTCGATACATGCTATTTGGATAAGCATGTATCTCAGAACAACCAAGCGAAAAAACAAAGATGGTTCCGTGGTCGAGTATTACCAGCTTGCCCACAACGAACGGCACCCGGAAACGAAAAAGCCCGTTGCACGCATCATACATAATTTCGGCAGAACAGACGAACTGGATCGAGATGATCTGGTGAGGCTCTGCCGGTCTATCGCCAGGGTCTGTGGGTTGAAGGTGGCCGATCCCATTGCCGGAGACAACGACAGTTCTTCCGGGTTTCCAAAAGATCTCAGCCTTATACGAACACACATGCTGGGAACGCCCCTGGTCATTGAAGCGCTGTGGGAACGTTTAGGTATAGGAAAGATATTACGCGACATAGGCACGTCAAAAAAGCTGCATGTCCCCTATGAAAGAGCGCTCTTTGCCACGGTTGCCAATAGGCTCACCGATCCCGATTCGAAGCTGGGGCTTTGGGAACGATGGCTCTCAACGGTGTATATTCCCTCCTGCAGGTCATTGAAACTTGAACAGATTTACGAGGCGATGGACTTCTTTTACACCCACATGTCGGAGGTGGAGGAGCAGATATTTTTTGAAGTCGTGAACCTGTTCAATCTTGAGGTGGATCTAATCTTCTATGATACGACCACGGCATCATTTTCAATCGACTACGAAGATTCCTATCGCGCCTTCGGTCACGCAAAAGCAGGCACATGGTCCATCCAAGTGGTGGTGGCGCTTGCCGTCACCCGTGAAGGATTCCCGGTAAGAAGCTGGGTCTTTCCGGGGAATACGGCCGATGTGGCCACCGTACAAAAAATCCGGGACGACCTGAGGGGATGGAAGCTTGGCCGTGCTCTCTTTGTCGCCGATTCCGGCATGAACTCCAGCGAAAACAGACATGGGCTTTCCCGGGCCTGCGTCACCTACCTTCTTGCCTCGCGCATGGCTTCCGTCTCGGAGATACGAGAGACGGTGCTTTCCAAGAGAGATCCCTACACCGTCATCCGCGAAAACCTCCATGCCAAGGAAGTGATCCTGGGAGAAGGGGAACGAAGAAAGCGGTACATTCTCTGCTACAATCCCTCCGAAGCAAGGAGACAGAAGAAGCACAGAGCAGAGGTCGTCGCATTCCTTGAGCAGGAACTTGAGAGACATCAAGGCAGAAGTGCCACGGCCAGATGGGCCATTGATCTTCTGGCATCCAAACGCTACAAGCGATATCTCACGATTACAAAGAGCGGCACTGTCCGCATTGACCGCCGCAAAATCAAGGAATCGGAAAAGTATGACGGCAAATGGGTCATTGAGACCAATGATGACACCATCACCCTTAAGGATGCGGCCTGCGGCTACAAAAGTTTGATGGTCATAGAGCGATGCTTCCATTCCATGAAACGAACGCAGCTCAAGATGTGTCCCATATATCACTGGACGCCCCGACGCATCGAGACGCACATAAAACTATGCGTGCTTGCGCTTCTGATAGAACGTGTTGCCGAGGTCGAATGCGGCAGTACATGGAGCAGGATTCAGCACACGCTTGAAGGTCTTCAGGTCTCGGAATTTCGAACAAATTCTCATACATTATTTCGGCGCAACGAAATAACCCCCGATATTCGCAACCTCTTGAACAAATTAAAGATTCCTATTCCAAATCCGGTGGTGGAACTCGAAAAACAGTAAACACACCCCCCATTTTTGTAGACACACGCCTGTTTTTCAATGCCGGCGTATGTATTCGTTATTGCATGTGATACGCCGATTCGTTTACTTACTGATCCCAAACGCAAGTAGTATCCACAAAGATATCCGTTCAAGGAAATCGGTGGCACGCATTGGGGGACCTTTAACCTTACCGACGAACCCCTCGACGAACCGCCGAAGCGACTGGCCAAGGCAAAAAAGACTGCCGGAGTTCCCGATGACGAATTTATGGTGCTGATGCATGGGGAGACAGTGACAATCGATGGAAGCGGTAATAATGATGAGGACCATTGATACAGGAAAACGCTGTCGATATGCGTGTCTTACCGGCCATAATCAAGGGATTTTTCAACCAGAGACGCTACATATTCCGCAATGGGAATCGAGGCGGTAAGTCCGGGAGATTCGATTCCGTTAAGAGTGATAAGGCCGGGGTATCCCTTATGGCGTTCCTCTTGTATGATAAAATCTTTGTATGGCTCGCCGGGCCCCTGGAGCTTCGGTCGTATTCCGCTCATATCGGGAGTCAGAAGCTCTGCTGTGATTCCCGGCAGATACCGGCGGATGGATCGATAAAAGGCGTCTTTTTTCTCTTCATGTACGGTGTAGTCGATATCCATGATGTACTCGGTATCGGGCCCGAAGCGGACTCGTCCTCCGAGATCGAGCGTTGCGTGAATGCCGAGTCCCTCTCTGTTGCCGGTGGGAACGGGGTAGATCAGGTGATGAAGCTTCGGGACTGGTGAAACGGTAAAATAGTTGCCCTTGCAATATTTTAGCCGGTATCCCGCTCCATCAATGTCGATGCCGGCCAGTGCGGCGATTCTGTCGGCCGAGAGCCCGGCGCTGTTGATCAGGATGCCTGTTTTAAAGCGGAACTCTCCGCTGTTCGTTTCAATTTCGTAGGCACTTCCATCAAAATCGATGGCGGTTATTTCCGTATTGAAGACAACGGTTGTACCCTGTGATTCGGCGCGGGCAAGAAAGGAGCGCATCAGGGCGTGGGAATCGACAATGCCTGTGGAAGGTGAGAAAAGGGCTTCTTTGACGCTGATTTCAGGTTCTGAACGCGCAATTTCCCGGCTGCCGAGAAAGCAAAGATCGAAAACGCCGTTTTCAACGGCGTGGATGCGAAGTGCTTCAAGAGAGTTGATTTCATCTTCGCTTACGGCGACGATAAGCTTTCCGGTTTTTCGGTGGCCGATGATGCGGGCAGTGCAGATCTCATAAAGGCGCCGGTTTCCCTCTCGACAAAATCGCGCCTTGAGCGAATCGATCGGATAGTAGATTCCGGCATGAACGACTTCGCTGTTGCGGCTGCTCGTCTCCATGCCGAAAGAGTGGTGTTTCTCAATCAGGAGGATGTTTTTATAACGCGCCGAAAGAGCTTCTGCGACGGCAAGCCCGACAACCCCCGCGCCGATTACCGTTATGTCGAAACTGAAATCAGCCATGGACCGGCGTTATATGTCCTCCGGGGAGAGACTCTCGGTAAGCGTCTTCCTGAGATCGTCGATCAGATGATGAGCTTCCTCCCGGGAGAGCTTCAAGGATGCCTTGCCTCCTCCGGGATGCGCAAGCGTCAGTGCACACCCATGGCCGTTCTTTGTGACGGCAAAACGCCGGCCCGCGGGAAATTTAACCGCTGGCGCAAGCCAGTCGTCTGGATTGAACTCGGCGATCTGAATGAGCACGCCGAAGGCGTTCTTTGGGTGAATGAATAGTTCTTTCCATCGTTCACCCAGTTTCCTGAACCCGAAATAGGGGATATCATGATCCTCCAGGGTGCGACGCGCCTTTTCGATGTCCGGCGTTTCAAGGGTGATGTGGTGGACGCCCCCTTCTTTCCTGTCGGCAAGGAAATTTTTGAGAAAACTGTTTTCTCCCGTCATTTTAATGAGTTCCAGGCGGGAGAGATCGCCCAGAGAAAAGAGCTGCCAGAGATACTGCATCGATGGATCCTCTTCATGGGCGCCGGGTATGGCGCCGAGAAGCATCTGAAAAAACCTGGATGCCTTTTCGTAATCCTTCACTGCAATTGAAACATGATCAATTCTTGAAATCATAGGAAAACTCCTTTTACAAAGGTTACATTCGAGATGTAGACTATAAAAAAGCCCGCGTCAAGCCGCGATTCATCGAGGTGATCTCTGTGCGATGGAAATAAGACCGCCTCGATTGACAATAAGTCCTTCCGCTTCGAGTGTTTTGAGAATATGGCTTAATTGATCCGCTTCCAGAGAAAGCGCTTCCATAAGGTTGCCTTCCGATATCGTCATCTTTTCGAGAATGACGCGCAGGATTGCGCCTCTTGCCTGACGAATCGATCCTTTGAAGGGCGCCTGCCGTCGGTAGTGTGCGCTGAGACGTGCGGGGTTGCCGTACAGCTTTTTCAGATGGACCCCGTAATCCATCAATGCGTTGTACCATTTTCGAGAATCTGCGGCGTCGAGCGTACGTGCGACAAGCGGGTAAATTGCGGAATCGGGAACTTTGATGTGTTCGGGAAAAAAAGGATGAATAAATACCGCCCTGATGTTGGTTTCGATCAGAATAACCGGCTTGTTAAAGGCGAACGCCTGAATTGCCCTCGCCGTTGCTACGCCGATTCCCGGAAGCGAAAGGAGCGATTCTTCATCCTCGGGCACCATGCCGCTATGGAATTCCCTGATCCGCTGAGCCGATTTTTTCAGTGAAAGGGCGCGGCGATTATAGCCCATTCCCTGCCAGGCGGATAGGATGTTATGGAGGGGTGCATGTGCGAGGCTTTCGGGATCGGGAAAAAGACGGATAAACATCTGATATTTTTCAACGACGCGGGATACCTGGGACTGCTGAAGCATCACCTCCGAGACAAGGATTTTGTAAGGGTCGGTGGTTTTTCTCCAAGGAAGGTCACGGCCCTCCCTTTCGTAATGAAGGTACACTCTTGTTTGAAAGTCCGATATCCTGCGGTGGATTGGATCTGTTCTGTCAACCATTGTCACGCTGTTATTCTTCTTCAGTGTCGTTCGGCGTCGTCTCGGCTGATGAAAAGAGATGAGGCTCCACGGTTCTCTTCAGATCGTCCCAGAAGGCCTTTCGTTTGGGCGAATCGGGCGGCTCTTTTGTCGGAAATTCCAGGAATGGGACCAGTATGCCTTCCTGTGAGAGTTCTTCCGATAGAATTTCCGCCATGATTCCCATCAGCACGGGGTCCTTCGAATCGGGTGTTTCCACAGGATTCGGCGATTCCGTCTGGTACCGATTAACCTTGTGTTTCCCCCAGTGAATTCCGCAGGTGGGACTGTTTTCCAGACCGATGAAGCACGTGAGCCGGTAGTTTTGTGAAAGGAATTCCTTAATCATGAGAATCGGAATAGAGAGAAGTTCCTTGCAGTGCCTGCGAAAAAAAATATTGTCGTACTGCTGGCGGCCCTGGGGATTGCGCATGAGACCCATGGCCGTTGTCTCGGGGCAGGGATATTGAATGACGCCGACCCGTCTGTCCATAAGATAGTCCATCAATTCATGGGAGAGGGGGAAATTCTGGCCCAGAAGATGCACCCTGCAGTAAGGGTTGACGAGGCACTGGGCGATCAGAATTATTTTTCTGTCCTTTTTGCTCATTATCTGTTCCTTCCTTTACAGATGCTTGATTTGTCTGATGTAGTCATTGACATTAAATTTCGATTTGCATCCGTTATAACTCATGTAGCGGATTTTTCCGAACAGGGGCCGTTCGAACCAGGCCCGGTCATGGACGCCACCGATCGACCAGGCGCATCCCGCATAGCCGTTGGGATCACGCCCGTCAAGTTCATAGCGATTATTGAGATAGAGGGCGATTTCGAAGGCTTCCTCGGGGGATCCCGTCCATTCAAGAATTTTTTTTGCCCAGTACATGCGCATGTATCCGTGCATCTTTCCTTTTTTCACCATTTCCATTTGAGCGGCGTTCCAGAGCTCGTCGTGGGTGCCGGCGCCTTCAAGCTGTGAAAGTGAATAGGCATAGGGCCTTCGATCTTCCCTGTGGTTCCGAAGCGTCTTTATTGCCCAATCCGGGAATCCTTCGACGCTGTCGTAGCGATCGTTATAATAACAGAAGTTGTCGGAAAGTTCCCGTCTCACCACCAGCTCTTCCAGAAAGGGCGCCTTTGTCGATTCAGCCAAAGGCGACTTTTTTATCTCCAGAACCGTTCTCTGGGCGGAAAGGTGTCCGAAGTGAAGAAAAGGGGAAAGAACCGACTGGCCGGCTTTTGTGGGATTGTTCCGTGTTTCGTCATAGACGGCAAGGCCCCGGGCAATAAAGTGTTTCAGTGCAGCCTGCGCCGCGTGCTCTCCCGGAATGATCCACTCCTCCGATGATGTGCCTTGTCCGGGTCCGAGGGGGCTTTCGATCTCACTCCATTGTGGTGAGGAGGACTTCTCTTGCCAGGGGAAGGGATGGCGAAGAAGGGGCGGATAGGCATCGAGAAACTCAGGAAGGAGCTTCGTGATTTTGGGGCGAAAGGTCCTGGCGGCAAACTCCTGCTTCGATGAGGCGCACCAGCAGGGAACAATATTGTGGGCATCGACTTCATACAGGGGGATTTGAATTTTTCCCATGGTTGCCTTTTTCCACCGTCGCTTGATTTTCAGAGGATCGAAATCGGTGATGAGTGTTCCCACTGCATGAGTTGCTATAAATTTGGGAATTTCAATCTGCGGCGATCCCCTGAGAAGACAAAAGGGTATATTCTTTTCACTCAAGGTCCCCTGGATAGTGCGAAGCCCTTCGAGCATGAACACATACTGCCGTGATGCGGCATCGAGAAATTCGGGAACCAGGCAGAACACAACCAGAAGCGCCTCTTTCTTCTTTATTGCTTCTTCTTGCGCGAAGATGAGCGCCCAGTTGTCGAATGCGCGTTGATCCCGGCTCATCCAGTAAAGAACCGGCCCCTTTTTCGCAGCACCTTCCTGTAATGTATGAATTCTTTTTGTATTCATCCAGTTCAGAGAGCAGCGCTTCCCACCAGCGGAAGCGCTTGATCGATATGGAAATAGACGAGATGCTTCTGGTCGCCCGGGTCTTTCTTGTAATCATGCCGATAATGCGGCCTTCTTCTGATCTCATCGATCATATTTTGATCACTGATTTCTTTTGTCTTGGTCAGATAGAGTCTTTTCCCCAGGTAGTGCTCTCCCGCTTCTTTGAAAAGATAGAGGGCTGAGGGATTCGACTGAAGATTGGAGTAAGTCAGACGTTCGGCCATAATGAAGGCAATGGTTTCTTCATCGATGAAATGGGGCCTTCCGTACAAGGCTGAATTGACCCTGCCCGATGAATCGGCTGTTGAAAGAATGCCGAGGCCTTCCGCCGTTTCAAAGTAGTCGCTCAGATTCATGATATTTTTCTCCTCTATTGTATGCATACCTACCAACGCACATTATGTCTTTTATGGCAGCTCAGGGAAGCCTGTGCCCCACAGGCCGGTTCAGTTGAGCCCTTGACACCCAGAATTCCAGTGATTGCTCACTTCATGCTCCAGAGGGTTCCCTCAGGCGTATCCTGAAGTCTGACCCCTCTTTCCTCCAGCTCTTGACGTATTCGGTCTGCTTCCTCCCAGTGGGCATCTTTTCTTGCGCGTTCGCGCTGCTTCAGCAGACCCTGGATATCTCCTTCGAGTTGCGATTCGTCAAAATCCATAATACCGAGTGCATCGTCGATTTTCTTCAGCACTTCTATCACCGTCTCGATCTGGATTCTTGAAAGCCGCTGTTCCGAAAGCAGGGGTTGTATGGTCTTGACGAAAGTGAATATCGCTGCAAGGGCGCCGGAGATGTTAAAATCGTCGTCCATTGCTTCGGAAAAGGCTTTTTTGACGTCATATACATGCTGGTCCAGTTCGGCCTGTTCTTTTCCGGGAACGGCGCGAATGAGTTTCTGGATAAAATTATTGAGCCTCCGCACCGTATTTTTTGACGTGTCGAGGGCGCCGAAAGAAAAATTGAGCGGTTTCCGGTAATGCGAACTGAGGAGAAAATATCGGAGGTCTTTTCCTGAGTACCCCTTTTCGATAAGATCGCCTATCGTGAAGGTGTTGTCGAGTGAACGGGACATTTTCTTTCCTTCGCGCATTACGATTTCCGCATGCAGCCAATACGTCGCCGGGATTTTTCCGGTGGCTGCTTTTCCGATGGCCAGTACGTTTTCACAGTGAGGGAATATGATGTCGGATCCGGATACGAATATATCGAATGTGTCGGCGAGATATTTATGGGAAATGGCCGCACATTCAAGATGCCAGCTGGGGCGAACATTCCCCCACTTTGTCTTGCAATAGATGCCTTTTTTCAGTTCCGCCAGCGTCGATCGCTTGAGCAGGGTGAAATCAACAGGACTGTCCTTTTCGTATTCATCCTGATCAATGGTGTGCCTGTGGCGGATATGGCCGAGATCGATGTTGGAAAGAAGTCCGTAATCGTCAAGCCTGGATATATCAAAATATACGGATCTCAATTTCTCGTAGGCAAACCCCTTTTCAACCAGCTGTTCAGCCAGGGTGACCATCGAGTCCACATTTTCGCTTGCCCTGGGGTACCGGATGTCACTGCTGATATTAAGCGTGGCGATATCATCGAAAAATGCCTGAATATACTGCCTTGTATATTCTTCAATGGAGATACCGGCCTGGTCGGCGCCTTTTATTGACCGGTCAGCCATGTCTATTATGTTGACTTCATGAATTACCTGGAAGCCTTTCTGTTTCAAATATCGCATGATCATGTCGGCCACGATGAAGCGCCTGTAGGTCCCTATGTGGGGCACATCGTGCACGGAGGGGCCGCAGGAGTGCATCAGTGTACGCTCCTGGCTGATGGGTTTGAAGGATTCCTTTGTGCGACTCATGGTGTTGTATATCTGAAGAGAGGTTTTTTCTTTGTCGGAAAAAAGCTCTGTGCTCAGATAGCGATCACCACGGTCCGGGAAAATAGCGACAATCACTCCCTCCTTCATTTTCCCGGCCTGTTCCAGGGCGACGTGCATGGCAGCGCCGGAACTCATACCGACCAGAAGTCCTTCCGTCCGTGCCAGCTTTCTTGCCATTTCAAAGGCATCTTCATCGGCAATGTTAATCTTCTCATCCAGACAGCTTTTTTTAAAAATGCCGGGGCGATAGGACTCCTTCATATTTTTAAGTCCCTGTATCTTGTGGCGGAGATAGGGCTCTACCCCAATGATCCTGACTGAACTGTTTAATTCCTTGAGCCTTTTGGCAAGTCCCATGGCCGTGCCCGAAGTGCCCAATGTGGCAATCACCGTTGTCACATTTCCCTCCGTTTGCTGCCATATTTCTTCCGCAGTGCCGTAATAATGAGCCATCACGTTGTCGGGACTGTTAAATTGATCCGGCATGAAGTATCTGTCGGGAAACTGACGGAGCATTTCATAGATCTTCTCGATGGCACCGTCGGTTCCCAGGTGTGCCGGCGTAAAGAGAAGTTCGGCGCCCATGGCCCTGAGGGTCTTTTTACGTTCCTCACTTGCCGCTTCCGACATGGCGAGAATCAGACGGTATCCTTTCACTGCGGCCACCATAGCCAGTCCGATACCCGTGTTGCCGCTGGTGGCCTCTATAATGATCTTGTTTTTTGTCAGGACACCTCGTTCTTCTGCCCGTTCAATCATATGGAGGGCGGTACGGTCCTTTATGGAGCCCCCGGGATTGGCGCCTTCCAGCTTTGCATAGATTCTGATTCGTGTATAGGGATTCAGTGCATTGATCTGCACAAGGGGCGTATTACCGATCAGATCAAGGATGTTATGATACTGTTTTCTCATGGCCGCATAGTAATAAAAAAGGGCCGGATGCAAGACCCTTGCAAATGTATTCCTCAACTCCCGAGCGGATTAACTGTCAAATTTGGGTGTGGGAATTTTTATAAACTGTATGCCTTCTTCCTTGAGCGTTTCTTCCTCTGCTTTTGTGGTGTATCCCTTTATGTTTCTTTTTTCTTCTTCGCCATGGTGCATTTTCAGGGCGACCTCCGCAAAGCGATCCCCTACGTTGTCGAAGTGTTTGTCAACGAAATCACTCAGCATCTTAAGAGTTATCGTGGACGCCTGATCCCGGGGCGATGGCAGCTCTTTTTCCTGTGAACCTTTTCCTACAATAGCCATGGACGATGGGACCATTTCAATATTAAGGCTTCCGCATACGGGGCAGACTATCAGTTTTTTCCCCTTCTGTTCCTCAAAGGCTGCTCGATCTTTGAACCATCCTTCAAATATGTGGTTGTCTTCGCAGGTAAGATCATAGACTATCACGAATTTCACTCCTATAAAAATTTACCGGTACTGTATCATGAAATACAGTGACCGGCAATGCCGAGCCTTCTATCACGTAATTTCTTTTACATCCATTTTTTTATGGACTTTTTCCGATAAATTATATAATTGAGACTTCCGTGTCGGGATGTGGCCCAGCCTGGTAGGGCACTGCGTTCGGGACGCAGGAGTCGCGCGTTCAAATCGCGCCATCCCGACCATTTTTTTATTTTTACGGTATTGCGATCATACAGTGAGGCTGAGAGGCCTTACCCCACCGTTCCAGCCATGGAGAAAATGGGAAGATAGAGTGCGATCAGCATACCGCCGACAACCCCCCCCAGGAACACCATCATAAAAGGTTCCAGAAGAGAGGTGAGGGCATCTACCGCAGCGTCAACCTCATCATCATAAAAATCAGCGATCTTTGCAAGCATTGCGTCAAGGGCGCCGGTGTTCTCTCCCACTCCGATCATTGAGACCACCATGGACGGAAAGATTCCCGTTGCTGCAAGAGGTTCTGCAATTGTTTTTCCTTCGCTGATGCTTTTTCGTGTTGCCATGAGGGAATTCTCGACGACCTTGTTTCCCGCTGTCTTGCTGACAATTTCAAGGCCTTGCAGGATAGGAACACCACTGCTGATCATGGTCGACAGGGTTCGCGAAAACTTTGCCACCGCGACCTTCTTGAGCAAATCGCCGAATACCGGTGCTTTGAGCACAAGACTGTCCACCTGAAGCCTTCCCCTTTGTGTCTTGTAATATCGTTTGAAGGCAAAGATAAGAACAGCCGCGCCTGCTGCCATATAGATTATGTAGCTCTGGACGAACTCACTTGCATCTACGAGAAATTGCGTGGGCGCCGGGAGCGCCGATCCCATTCCGGAAAACATGTCAACGAATACCGGGACCACCTTATAGAGCAAAAGTACAACGACACCAATGGAGATGACGAGGACGCTTGCAGGGTAGGTCATGGCACCCTTGACCTTGGACTTGAGCTTCATGGCCTTTTCCATGTAATTGGAAAGTCTGTTAAGAATCAGATCCAGAATACCCCCTGCCTCGCCGGCGGCCACGAGATTGACAAAAAGATCGTCGAACACATCGGGATACTTTGCTATCGCTTCTGAAAGTGATAGCCCTCCTTCAATATCATCCTTAATCGTGAGAACGATTTTTTTGAAGGTCTTGTTCGGTTCCTCGGCCGACAGCAGGTCAAGGCACTGAATAATGGGAAGGCCGGCATTAATCATTGTTGCGAACTGTCGCGCAAAAATGACCACGTCCTTCTCTTTGACCTTCTCCTGAAAAAAAGGAATATTCTCAAGGAGGTCTTTGGGCTTCTTCTTGATGCTGCTTGGCCTGATGCCCTGTCGCCTGAGCTGAATTCTTACTGCTGCTTCATCGGGGGCCTCCATTTCCCCTGTTTTTTCCTCTTTCCTCTTTGTCAGCCCTACCCAGATGTATTCGGGCATATGCACACCTCCTCACTGGATGTTTCTTAAAGAATATTCGGTGATATGCGTGAATACCTGTTTCTCATAATTTCGTACATAAGTATTCCCCCGGCTACCGACACATTGAGAGAGTCGATCCTGCCAACCATGGGCATAGTAACCAGAAAATCACATTTGCCTTTGACTAAGGGGCGTAATCCTGCTCCCTCACTTCCCAGTACGAGTCCCACCCGCCCATGATAGTCAAAATTCTGGGTGTCCTGCCCTTTCGCTATATCGGCGCCGTATATCCAGAACCCTTCTTTCTTGAGTGCATCGATCGCAGCCCCTATGTTTACCACACGGGAAATTACCGTGTGACCGGCGCTTCCTGCAGATGCCTTTATTACGGTGGGTGTAACGGGTGCCGCACGATTTTTTGGAATGACGATACCCTTTGCACCGAAACAGTGGCCGCTTCGAATCAAAGATCCCAGATTCTGCGGATCAAGAATTGAATCGAGAATCAGTATCAGACCACCGCTTTCAGAATGTGTGCACTGTGAAATTATTTCTTCCAGCGGCGTATAGATGAACTCCGTACAAAGGCAGACAATTCCCTGATGGCGCTTCCCCGCGGCGAGTCTGTCAATCGCCGCGCGATCATCGTATTTGACCGCAATGCCTTTTTCCCCTGCGATGAAAAGAATTTCCTTAATGGGATCGTTTTTTTTCCCCCTCGCGATGATGATCCTCTCAATCCCTTCACCGCCTGATTTAAGAGATTCAAGGATTGGATGTATACCGTAGATCACCTGCATGGATGTCCTTTACGTACTCTGACCGGACAGTCTGTTTTTCCTTGCCGCAAGCCCTTCTTCTATCTCGGCATTAATTTTTTCGGCGAGGGCAACAGGATCGTCTGCCACTCGTATCGGTCGACCCACAACAATAAAATCGGCGCCGACTGTAATTGCCTCTTTGGGAGTCAGTGTTCTCTTCTGATCATCATCAATCACGTCGTCCGCAAGTCTGATACCGGGGGTAACGATCACAAAATCATCGCCACAAACTTTGCGCAGTGCAGAGACATCTTGCGCCGAGGCCACGACACCTGCAAGACCCGCCTCCTGAGCCAGTTTTGCAAGCCGGGGAACGAGGACGCCCGTGGTGCAGCTGAACCCGAGCTCTTCCAGATCGTGATCGTCAAGACTCGTAAGGACGGTTACCGCAAGCAAAGTGGGGGGAAAAATCCCTGTCGCTTCCGCGACGGAACGAACCGCCTCCGCAGCATTTTTCATCATGGCGGTGCCACCGAGGGCATGCACATTGAACATTGACACTTTCAGCCTGGTTGCCGCTTCTGCCGCCCGCGCCACCGTATTGGGGATGTCATGGAATTTCAAATCGAGAAACACACCGGCGTCCAGGGCATGTATTTTTTCTACAAGCGAAGGTCCGAAACGGGTAAAGGCTTCTTTTCCTACCTTGAAGATCCCCGCGTGATCTTTCAACAAAGACACCCATTCAAGGGCGTCTTCGAAATCGTCCCCCACATCGAGGGCAAAGATCAGGTGATCTTTTCCTTTGTTACTCGATCTCATCTTCACTGCCGATAAACTCTGCTTCATGGGGAATCTGTTTCAATCCCTCATTCAGTCGATCAAGATATTCCGGGTGCGCGTACGCAACTTTTCCTTCCGCTATCTCTCTCAGGGCCGTAACGACCTCCCGGTTGTTTTTTTTCTCCGAAAGGGGTGCCGAACCCTTATAAAGCTGCCGGACGCGCTGAACTGTCAGAATGGTCAAGGCGAACCTGTTTTTTGCCTGTTTCAGTGAATCTTCCACAGTGACTCGTGCCATTAATTACATGCCTCCTTTTAACTGTAACACTCGTTTGATCATTTCCAATTGTCTGAATCTCCTACTTTTTTCCGCTATGTAGATGGATTCGAGAGCCTTAAAGGAACTCGAGATCATATCATTAATAATTACATAATCATACCAATCATTTTCATGAATTTCGTCACAGGCCCTTTTCAACCGTATGCTCATGGTAGCTTCATCTTCAGATCCTCTCCGGGTAAGTCGCTCTTTGAGTACATCGAGTGAGGGAGGAAGAATAAAGACGAACACACCTTCAGGATAAACCTTCTTTATGCTTTTTGCACCTCTTGTGTCTACATCGAAAAGCATGTTTTGTCCCGCGGCAAGACAGCTTTCTATATCCCTTCCCGATGTACCGTAGAGATTGTTGAAAATTTCTTCAGTTTCGACAAATTCACCCTGTCTGCGTTTTTCCCCGAATATTGCTTCTGAGATGAAATGGTAATCCCTGCCGTCTACCTCTCTTGCCCTTTGAGGGCGCGTGGTGTAGGATATGGAAAAACGCAATTCAGGATTCACTTTCAGCAGCCGCTTGCAGAGAGTGGTTTTCCCCGTGCCTGATGGCGCGGAAACAACCATAAGAAATCCTCGTGTGTTCTCAGACAACCTGTTGAACCCCATCTCATTTATTCAATATTCTGAACTTGTTCCCGCAGCTTTGCAAGTTCCGTTTTTATGTCAATTACATTGCGTGATATATCCAGATCGCTGCTTTTGGAACCTATGGTATTGATCTCTCGGTGCATCTCCTGGAAAAGAAAGTCCATTTTTCTTCCTACGGGTTCGAGACTTTCAAGTAAATCTCTCAATTGGTGAATATGACTGTCAAGGCGAACAATCTCCTCAGTAATATCAATTTTTTCTGCCATAATTGCGATTTCCTGTGCGAGACGCAGGGGATCAATTTGCACACCGTTGGCAAGTTCTTCGAGTCTTTCCGACAGCCGTACTTTATATTCCTGCACTACCTGTGGTGCCTTCGGTTTCATAGAATCCAGGTACGTTTTTATAAGATTCACCCGTTCGGTAAAATCCGCGTACAGGAGTGTTCCCTCAATTTTTTTCATATCCATCAATGCATCTACGGCACGGTCGACTAAATTGCTGATAACAGGCCACGTCTCTTCCGGGTCGATCTGGGCTTCCGCAGCGTATATTCCATTTTTTACATTTGCGAGAAGATCCAGGGTAACAGGATCTGAAAGTCCAAATTCCTCTTTAATGGCGACCAGCAATTCGTAATAGTTGCGAATCAGAGGTATGTTGGCAAAGAGTCTGTCACTGTCGGTGGCACCCTGGTCGGTATCGAAACGAATGGAGATTTCTACCCTTCCCCGTGATATCGTATCACTGATTCTTTTCTTGATCGGGATTTCCAGTGGGCTCAGCACATTAGGAAATCGGACACTGATCTCCAGATTTTTATGGTTTAACGACTTGATCTCTGCGACTATCCGTTTCCCCGCCAGCGCCGATTCAGTTCTGCCGTAACCGGTCATACTTTTTATCATACTGTGCCAGATACCTCCCTTTTCAACTGTGTCAACTGAATAAGATATTTTCCCCTGATACCGGCAAGCATACGCAGCATCACGGATTCTCGATAATCGGGGTATGTCCATTCCAGAGGATGGAACCCGCCTTTTTGGTACACAAGGGTCAAGTCTGCATAGATGCCACTTCCCAGATAGGGTCTGTGAGCAAAAGGTTTCCCTGTGGCGAGCACGAGGTTACCCAGCGAGATATACCCCGGATCTATGTTTAGTTTTCTTTTTCCCATAGTGGAAAAGGTTTTTTCCAGTTCATTGGTAGATAGTTTGATCGCAGGAAGAGTATTGGGATAGATGAGTTTTTCAAATGCAACGATGCGTCTTTTTTGTCGAGTTCCCATCTCCATCGCATAGTAGTCTGTGTATTCGAAGGGTATCAATTCGCTTATGTAGTCGATCATTCCGAACATGTCCGACAATTTTTCCACAGCTGTGCCAATCAGGCGCGTATCGGCGGAAAACATGCTCGACACCAATTTTACAGGATCGGAATCTCGCGGTTTACTCATGACAGCACGTTCACCAATTCCTGCTGAGAAGCAGTTGCCGTTCCCACCTTGCCGACTACAATTCCCGCGGCATGATTCGCAAGCACTGCCGCTTCCTCAGATGAGGCTCCCGCTGCAACGGAGAGGGCGAAGATCCCAATCACCGTATCCCCGGCTCCTGTCACATCATAGACCTCTTTGGCGACGGCAGGAATAGGAGTGTATACAATCCCATCTTTCCTTTCAAAAAGGACCATGCCTTCTTCTCCTCGTGTAATGAGCAGTGACTTGAAGTCATAGGCCTTCATCAACGCTGTTCCTCCCTCGATTACGTCCTCGAACGAGGCAAGTTCACTGCCCAGGGCCTGTGCAGCTTCATTTTGGTTTGGCGTGATCATGTCGCACCCCCTGTAAAACGAAAATTCGCTTTGTTTGGGGTCTATGCAAAGGGCAATGGGGGTTCCTTCCACAATGCGACGGACCTCATCAAGAAGTGTTTCAGACACAAATCCTTTATTGTAATCTGAAACAATGATTGCCCCGATTTGATCCTTCACCGACTTGACATAGGCAATGATCTTTTGAATGTCGTCCATATCGACAGGTCTCCTGTTTTCCCTGTCGAAACGCACTACTTGCTGGCGATGGGCGATTATTCTTGTTTTTACCGGAGTCTGCCGATTTTTTTTCCTGATTATTCCTCTTGTATCGACCTTTACTTTTTCAAGTTCATCAATAACCCACTGTCCCATGGCATCATCGCCTATAGCGCCGCTTATATAGGCCTGTCCGCCCATGGAACAGACGTTATTCAATACATTGGCGCACCCGCCGAGAAGCTGACTTTCATCTGTCACAAGCACAACCGGGACAGGGGCCTCCGGAGAGATTCTTGAAACCTTGCCCCAGATAAAATGGTCGACCATAATATCGCCGATAATGAGTACGCGAGCGGAAGAAAAGCGCCTGATTATTTCGAGAACGCGTTGTTTTGTAAGGTGTTGTTTCATTGTCATTCCGATTGTGTAGTATCCCTGTGAAACGCAAGGCTGCATGCTAGTATCAGCACCATTTTTTGTCAATTCTTTTCTCAATTGTCTTGACTAAACCGGTAAAAAAATATAGGTACTCTTTTTCAATATTTAAGCCGGGACTGGAACAAATGGAAGATAAGAGCGAGTTGCTGAAAACGAAAAGAGAGAAGATAGAAAATCTGAAATCGATGGGAGTTGAACTTTATCCCAATGAGGTGAAGGTGACCTCCACGACCGAAGAAATAATCCGCCGTTTTGCCGATATGGACAGTGAGGCGCTTCATGAAGTGAAGGAGCGATTTCAATTGGCGGGAAGAATCATGGCCCGACGCGTATTCGGCAAGGCGTCCTTTATAAGCATTCAGGACAGAAAGGGCAGGCTTCAGATCTATATAAGAAGAGATAATGTGGGAGATGATATATATGCCCTTTTTAAAAAATTTGATGTGGGGGATGTGGTCTACGTTGTCGGGTGTCCCTTTAAGACACATACGGGCGAATTAACGATTGAGGCTGATGAGATTCGACTTCTGTCGAAGTCTGTGAGACCGCTGCCGGAAAAGTGGCACGGTTTGACCGATGTCGAAGCGCGATATCGCCAGAGGTACCTTGATCTTATAATGAATCCCGAGGTAAAGGAAACCTTTTATACAAGGAGTAGGATTATCGGGTTAATCAGGCAGTTTATGGAAAACAGGGATTTTCTCGAAGTGGAAACGCCTATGATGCACCCGATTGCAGGGGGTGCAGCAGCCCGGCCCTTCAAGACGCATCATAATACACTTGATATGGATCTTTATCTGAGGATAGCCCCTGAACTGTACCTGAAGCGTCTTGTGGTAGGCGGCATTGAACGGGTCTTCGAAATCAATCGCAATTTTCGGAATGAAGGGATATCCATTTTTCATAACCCCGAGTTTACTATGATGGAATTCTATCAAGCCTATGCAACCTATGAAAATCTTATGGATATTACGGAAGAACTGGTAATATTTGTTGCCCGGAGCCTATTCGATTCTTTGGCCTTTACCTATCAGGGAGCGTTGATAGATTTGACTCCTCCATGGCAAAGACTGACCGTCAAAGAGGCCATTTTAAAGTACACGGACTTCGATCCTTCAGTGCTGGAAGATCGAGGCAGGGCACTCAATGCGGCGCAAGAGATGGGCGCTGCTGTCGATGATCAAGACCCGTTGGGCAAGATAATAGTTGCGATATTCGAACAGGCTGTGGAAGAAAAATTGTTGCAGCCGACCTTTGTGACTCAGTATCCAATAGAGGTATCGCCTCTTTCAAGAAGGAATCCTGTCGATGCGGCTTATACGGATCGTTTCGAACTATACATTTATGGGAGGGAGATTGCCAACGCCTTTTCAGAACTCAACGATCCCGATGATCAGAAGGAACGTTTTCTGATGCAGCTTGCCCGGAAGGAAGCAGGAGACGAAGAGGCGCATGCGATGGATGAGGATTATATTACAGCCCTGGAGTACGGAATGCCTCCGACGGCGGGTGAAGGAATTGGGATCGATCGTCTGGTAATGCTTTTTACCGATTCGCCGTCAATTCGAGATGTCATTTTGTTCCCGCATATGCGATCAAAGATCCAGAAGGGATAGTTGATTGTCGAGCAGCCAAGTGACCTGTGTGGCAGGAAAAACCGCACACACTCGACCCGTGACCGTCCGAATTCTCGGGTCCTCGCTTGGTGCCTGTTGAGTTGCAGATGAAACCGCACAATACCGGGGGGCGGCAGTAGGGTGTGAAGCATGCACTATGAATTCTTCATAGGGTTTCGCTATCTCAGAGCAAAGAGAAAGCAAACCTTTATTTCAATTAACACGATCATTTCGACAGTCGGTATATTTCTCGGTGTTGCAGCGCTGATAATAGTGCTTGCGGTCATGAATGGATTTGAGGGTGAACTGCGTGAAAAAATACTGGGTGTCAACTCACATATCGTTCTTATGCAGTTCGACGGAGGTATGGAAAATTACCATGCCGTCATGAGAAGGGTGAACGGGATTGAAGGTGTCGCCGCGTCTACTCCATTTGTCTATGGTCAGGCCATGGTAAAAAAAAATGATCGGGTCAGCGGCGTGCAGATTCGGGGAATAGACCCGGAAAGCGCCTCTTCTGTGATGACGCTGGGAAAGATGGTGGAGGGGGATATCAACTTTTTGGACAACGACCGGAAGGAGGGCGATAAATCCGCATTGCCCCTCCTTGTTGTGGGTGCGGAATTGGCACGCAATCTGGGCCTGCATGAAGGTGATGAAACGGAAATTATTCTCCCCATGGGTGTTTCTACCCCGATGGGCACGGTGCCGCGGCTCAAGACATTTCGCGTGGCGGGAATCTTTGAATCCGGATTTTATGAATATGATGCTTCGCTTGCCCTGATGCCGCTAAAAGAGTGTAAAAACTTTCTCAATATGGGGGACGGAGTCACAGGTATTGGAATAAAAGTAGCAGATGCAGATCACGCGGATGTGATTGCCGATGTAATTGAAACGCAACTGGGATACCCGTTTCGGGCGCGCACTTGGATGGAAATGAACAAGAATCTTTTTTCGGCACTCAAGCTGGAAAAGCGCGTCATGTTTATTATACTGAGTCTTATTGTCCTGGTGGCGGCTTTTAATATAATAATTACACTTATCATGTCGGTCATGGAAAAAACCCGTGATATTGCAGTCTTAAAATCAATGGGCGCCACGGGGGCGAGCATTATGAAGATATTCATGATACAGGGTCTGGTAATCGGTGCCGTGGGAACCTTGCTCGGCTGTGCAGGAGGCAGTCTCATTGCCTTAAATTTGGAGGCAACGACGGCCTTTATAGAAAAGCTCTTCGGGTTCAAAGTGCTCCCCCAGGATGTCTATTATCTGAGTGAGCTCCCTTCTCAGGTCAATTTCGGCGATGTGGGAGTGATTGTCGTGCTTGCCATGGCAATATGTTTTGCAGCATCGATATATCCTGCGTGGAAAGCTTCACGGCTTGATCCCGCGGAAGCCTTGCGATATGAATAAGAGCAGGTGATCATGGTAGAGGTCCGCGGTCTTACGAAAATGTTTATGATGGACGGAAGTGGTGTCGAAGTCCTCAAGGGAATAGACCTTGAGGTTGCCGACCATGAAACCTTGTCGATTCTCGGGGTTTCCGGATCGGGGAAAACTACGCTTCTGCAGATCCTTGGTCTCCTCGATCATCCTTCGGGAGGCTCTGTGCATTATAATGGGATTGATGTCTTCCAGGGGGATGAAAGAAAAAAGGCGGAATTCAGAAATAGAAAAGTCGGCTTTGTGTTTCAGTTTCATCACCTACTTCCCGAGTTCACGGCACTTGAAAATGCAATGATGCCGGCTATTATTGGAGGAATGTCGAAAAACGAGGCCCTTCGAAAAGCTGAGATTACCTTGACTGAAGCGGGACTTGGTGATAGGTTATCGCACAAGCCCGGCGAGCTTTCTGGAGGGGAGCAACAACGAGTTGCCGTAGTCAGGGCAATGATGATGGAACCGGACGTATTGCTTGCTGATGAGCCAACCGGTAATCTGGACAGGGAAACGGGACGAAAAATCGAGGACCTCCTCTTGGAACTCAATCAAAAACGGGGAACCATATTGATAATCGCAACGCACAATATGGAATTAGCTGTACGAATGGACCGTACATTGGGTCTGAAGGACGGTAGACTGAATGACTTTTAATTGTTCAAAATGCTGGGTATTTGCCTTTTTGGCACTGACTTTGTTGTTCCCTCGGGCGATTTTTGCCGATGAAACGAAAAAGATTGTCGTTCTTCCCTTTGATATTCACAGCAAATCGGATGCTGGCTATTTGAAAAGTCATATTACAAGTGAAATCACTGCGGAACTTATGAAGCAACAGTACGTGAAGATTCTCGATATCGGTCAATTGCAAGATCTGATTGATGTTTCGCTGGTGAATCAACATAATACAGCCGCTTTGGGAAGGAGGATCGGCGCCGATTATGTCGTCATGGGGAGCCTTACCCGTCTGGGAAATCTGATAAGTGCCGATGTCCAGGTTTTTGATGTGGAACAGAATGCGTCGATTCGCGATATTTATGCCCAGGGGACGGGTCTGGAAAGCATACACACAATTTCCTCTTCGCTGGTGAGGGAGATTTTATTTCGACTGTTTGCGCATCAGAGGATCGCAAAGGTGCAATTTACCGGTAACCGGAGGGTGGAGGAAAGTGCCCTTTACAACATTATTAAGAGCACTAAGGGCACGCTGTTTTCAAAGAATGTCCTTTCAGCCGATATTAAAACGATCTTTAAGATGGGTTTTTTCGAGGATGTGAGAACGATCGTTGAGGGCTCCTCCGACGGGAAAACAGTGACCTTCATCGTCAAGGAACGTCCCTTGATTCAGAATGTGGAGATTCGAGGGTACAAAAAAATTGACCGTGACGACATTGATGAAGTGGTGACGATCAAGCCTCGCCAAATCTACAATCCCGAAAAAGTGAAGACCGACGCTGAGCACATAAAAAATCTTTACAGAGAGAAGGGATACCTTAATGCTGAAGTGACATACTCGACGGAGGGGGAGGAAGGAAAGGATGTGACGGTAGCGTTCACCATTGTCGAGCACAAACGGCCCTACATCAAGAGCATATCCTTTGAGGGGAACAAGGTATATACCAATAAAGAGCTTCGAGGTATGATGGAGGTTTCCGAATGGGGAATCTTTCATTTTCTCACTGATTCAGGGTTGCTGAACCGCAATGAACTCAAGAAGGACATTGAAAAACTGACCGCTTTTTATCACAATAACGGCTATATCAATGCGCAGATCGGCGATCCTGAAATCAAGACTGATGAGAAATGGATATACGTCACCATTCCCGTCATTGAGGGGAAGCAATTCATAGTGGGGCATGTGGATATTACCGGCGACATCCTGTCAATCCCCCGGTCAGAACTGATGAAAGGACTGCAGATAGTCCAGAGCGGTCATTTCGATCGTGAAGCCATTGTCAGGGACATGGACTATTTGACGGGGGCCTGCAATAACGAAGGATATGCCTATGCCAGTGTATTCCCCGAGACAACCGCGAATGAAGAGAAGCGGGAAGTGGACGTCATTTATCACATTGACAAGGGTGATCTCACCTATATCAACAGAATCGCGATTACCGGCAATAGCAGAACACGCGACAAGGTAATTCGGCGATTACTTCAGGTGGTGGAAGGAGAACTCTATAACAGAGACAAGTTGAAAGGAAGCTATAACAGCCTCAATCAGCTCAGGTATTTTGAGGAGGTAAATTTCCAAACGGGGAAAGGCCCCGAAGAGTCACTCATGGACATCGATGTCCATGTGAAGGAAAAGTCCACCGGTCTTTTCAGTGTCGGTGCCGGCTACAGCGCACAGGAAAACGCCGTTTTTATGGCTCAGATTCAGGAGAGAAATCTCTTCGGGAAGGGCCAGACGCTGAGTCTTAACGCCCATCTGGGGTCGAGTACCACGAATTACGAATTGTCATTTGTCGAACCATGGCTTTTCGACATTCCGCTCTGGAGCAAATTCAAAGCCTGGGATATGGCAAAGGAATACGATACGTACGATGTCGATACCCAGGGCTTCGGTCTCGTGTTGGGATATCAACTCTTTGAACGTGTGAGCGGGTATGTCCAGTATGAATTTGCTTTTAATAATATAAGAAACGTAGCGTCTTATGCGTCGCGGTTTGTAAAGGAACAGGAAGGGGAAATAACGTCCAGCGGCGTTACGGTATCCCTCGTAAGAGACACGAAAAATGACTGGATATTCCCCTCCAGGGGATCGAAGCATACCATTTCCCTTGAGTATACGGGTTCCGTCTTTCAGGGAGACGCCAATTTCATACGATACAGAGTGGATTCGCGATTGTATTTTTCGCTTCCCTGGAACAACGTGCTTGCCATCGGCGGCCAAATGGGGGTCATTCGCGGGCATGGAGGGAAAGACGTTCCCATATACGAACGCTATTATATCGGAGGGATAAATACACTCCGGGGACTCCGGGATGTAGGCCCTCGTGATCCGGTTACAGGGGAGGTGCTGGGTGGGGTCACCATGCTGGTGTTCAACTCGGAACTTATTTTCCCCCTGATTGAGGATGCCGGTATTCGAGGCGTGGTCTTTTTTGATACGGGGAACTCCTGGAGCGGCGGGTACCACCTGAATGATATGAGAGAAACCGCGGGTGTGGGCATCCGCTGGAATTCCCCCCTGGGGCCTTTTCGCCTTGAATGGGGACATGTACTCGATCCCAAGGGTGATGAAGCAAAAAGCAGATGGGAATTTACAATCGGCATGGCGATGTGATAGCGCGGCGGGTTTTTTAAATATTTATAAATGAAAGGAATAAGTGAATGAAAAAAGTCCTGTGCATGTTGGTTATGGTATCGTTTCTTGTGTGCGGAGCGAGCGCCGTCGCGGCGGATAAGATCGCCTTCGTTAATATAAAGAAGATTCTTTTTGAATCCGAAGCGGGGAAAGAGGCGGCTCAGAACCTGAAGAAGTACGTGGATTCAAAGAAGGCTCAGATCCAGGAAAAAGAGACGGAATTGGAAAAATTGAAAAGCCATCTTGAAAAACAGCGATCTATTCTTACGGAAGCCGCCTACAGAGAAAAGGAACTGAGCTACCAGAAGAAATTCAGGGATTATAAAAGATTTATTGAGGATGCCAATGATGAAATGAAGTTACGGGACCAGCAGGTGACACAGGGGCTTATTCCTAATATACAGAAGGTTATTAATGATATCGGTAAGAAAGAGGGTTACTCTGCAATATTCGATATCGGCACCAGCGGTCTTTTTTACAATTCCGCGCAAAATGACATTACTGACCGTGTTATCGATCAGTTTAATAAATCATACCGTTCATCAAAGAAGTAACTACTGTTGATTCCGGTCATAGCTGAGGGTGATACTGCAGACGGGCATTACCGCATGCCGGTTTATCGGTTTCCGGAAATGGCATGTGGGGTGGTGTGCGTATTGACAGGCTGTGAAAGAAATTTCGGACATGGGTACAGTAAGAAAGAAATTTAGAGGGGTTGAGAGTACAAAAGGATGAATTCACGTGATGAGACTTACGCTCAGTAAAATTGCCGACCATCTCGGGGGGCGGATCGAAGGAGATCCCGAGGTAGAAGTTTGCCACATCCGCGGCATTGATGAGGCCGGTGAAGGTGATCTCACGTTCGTGGCAAATCCAAAATATCGTAACAGGATTGAAACAACAAAGGCATCGGCGGTACTGGTGTCTCCGGGAGTGAGGGCTGCGGGGAAGAATCTTGTAATAGTGGATGATCCCTATGTGGCGCTTGCCCGGCTGTTATCTTTTATGTATCCGGACGAGGCCGGTTTTAGAGGAGTGAGCGATAAAGCTTTTGTGGCGGATGATGCGTATGTGGACAAAGGAGTTACCATTTTCCCCGGAGTCTACGTGGGGCATAAGGCCCGCATTGAAAAAGATGTGGTGCTTTACCCCGGTGTATCCATCGGAGCGGATGTGGTGATAGGTGAAGGGTCCATATTTTACTCTCATGTGTCCGTTTACCGGGGATGCGTGATAGGGAAGCGGGTGATTCTTCATGCCGGAGTGGTGGTAGGAAGTGACGGATTCGGATTTGCAAACCCCGGTGAAGGCAATATCAAGGTTCCTCAGGTGGGAGTTGTGCAGATTGATGACGAGTGTGAAATAGGTGCGAACACGACTATAGACCGAGGGACACTGGGAAAGACCTGGATCAAGCGGGGCGTGAAGATCGACAACCTGGTGCAGGTCGGCCATAATGTGGTAATAGGTGAAAATTCAATTGTTGTTGCGCAGGTAGGCATATCGGGCAGTGCCAAGATAGGAAAAGGTGTCCTTATAGGAGGGCAGGCCGGGTTAGTTGGTCACATCACCGTAGGGGATTATGCCATGATTGCCGCAAAATCCGGGATACACAAAAATGTTGCTTCCGGTACTGTTGTATCTGGATATGGACAGATGCCTCACCGGGATTGGCTTCGTATGCAAGCAACCCTTCCGAAACTTCCGGAAATGAGAAAAAATATGCTCTCATTGTTACAGCGGATCGGCACGATCGAACAAACTGTTGAAAAAATGAACGAGAGGTAACATATCAATGAGTATACATCCGTCGGCGATTGTATCGCCGGAGGCAGAAATAGCGTCAGATGTTGAAATAGGTCCTTACAGTGTCGTGGGATCTGAAGTGACAATTAGAAAGGGATCAGTAGTCGGTCCCCATGTGGTGATAGAAGGACCCACTGAGATTGGGCGTAATTGCCGAATCTATCAGTTTGCTTCAATTGGAGCGGCACCGCAAGATCTCAAATTCAAAGGCGAAAAGTGTAAAGTAATCATTGGGAATAACAATACAATACGGGAGTTTGTCACTATACACAGGGCAACCGCTGCCGATATCGGCATGACCTTTATTGGGGACAACAATCTTCTTATGGCATATTGCCACGTTGCCCACAACTGCAAATTGGGTAATAATATAGTAATGGCAAATGCCGCAAATCTTGCCGGCCATATTCATGTGGAGGATTTTGTGACTATCGGTGGTTTGTCGGGTGTGCACCAGTTTTGCCGCATTGGATGCCATGCGATGATCGGCGGGGCTTCGGCGGTAACACGGGATGTTCCTCCTTACGTTGTGGTTTCGGGAAACCGCGCCAAAATCTACGGGTTGAACATGATAGGCCTCGAGAGAAGAGGATTTTCAGCGGAATCACTCAAGGCCCTTAAAGAGGCCTATCGCATTGTATATCGATCCTCACTCTTACTTTCCCAGGCAATAGCCAAAGCGAAACATGAGCTGGCAGACAGCGAGGAAGTGATTCGCTTTTTAGGATTCATTGAAAATTCGGAAAGAGGTATTATCCGATAACAGGCGTATATATTGAGGGGAAGTTCTTCACTGAGGGTACGTATGGTATGAAGAATGTGCGCATTGGCGTGATAGGAATCGGTCATCTGGGGACCTATCACCTGCAGAAATATGAAAAAATCAGAGAGTGTACAATCAAGGGTGTCGTCGATGCAGACCGTACAAAGATGCAGGAAGCAGCTCGCAGATACGGGTGTGATGGATTTACAGATCATCGGGAGCTCATAGGCAAAGTAGACGCGGTGAGCATTGCGACCCCCACATTGAGTCACTATGATATTGCCAGGGATTTTCTTGATGCGGGTGTTGACGTGCTGGTGGAAAAGCCCCTTACCTCCACTCTGGAAGAGGCAGATGATCTCATTGCGCGTGCCGATATGCATAAGTGCATTTTACAGGTAGGGTTTGTTGAGCGATTTAATCCTGCCATTGTGGCACTTAGAAAGTTGTCCTTACACCCTCTCTTTATAGAATCACACAGGCTCCATTCATTTTTCAACAGAGGGACCGATGTGGATGTCATCCTCGATTTAATGATTCATGATATTGATATTATTCTTCATTTTGTTAAATCTCCGATTCATAAAATCGACGCTGTGGGAGTGTCGGTTCTCTCGGATAAGGTTGACATTGCAAATGTGAGGACGGTCTTTGAGAACGGGTGCGTAGCAAATATTACGGCAAGCCGTATATCGACGAAAAAAATGCAAAAAATACGATTTTTTGCATTTGATGGATACCATTCCGTCGATTGTGCCGCCAGGGAACTTGTGTCGTTGGGAATGAATACTTCCAGTGATGGGAGAAAAGAGATAGGTTGCAATGATGTGGAAGTACCGCAAGTCGATCCATTGGAAGCTGAAATACGGGACTTTATCGCATCGGTGATTGTCGGAAAGCAACCTCTTGTTTCGGGAAGGGAAGCGAGAAAGTCTCTCGATATGGCACTTCGCATTATTCGCAAAATTGAAGAAGAGAGGAAAATCATTGGTACTTTTCAGTAGTTGCCGGGGGAAAAACGTCGAATCAAAAAAAAACACAGTGACAAAAATCTTTTTTGATCTCGATGAAACAACGCTTCATGTGATTCCCTATGCATCCTGACAGGGAGAGAGCTTCTTACCATAGCAAAAGTGTCTTGATTGTCGCGGGAGAACAATCAGGTGATCTCCACGGATCGAATCTTGTCCGCGAGATGTGCGCTCTTGACCCTGGGATCGGTTTTTTCGGAATTGGCGGTGATCTGATGCGAAAGGCCGGTGTCCGCCTTGTTGCCCACTCATCCCAGATGGCCGTTGTGGGGCTTACTGAGGTTGTTACAAAACTGGGGTTTATTCTTAGTGCTCGTCGCACGATAAAGGGAATTCTAAAAAAGACCCCCCCCGATCTGGTGATCCTGATCGATTATCCCGATTTTAACATGTCCCTTGCAAAATTCGCCAAAAATGCCGGCATACCTGTGTTCTATTATATCAGTCCTCAAGTGTGGGCATGGAGAAGGAAAAGGATCTATTTTCTTGAAAAATATGTGGATCGTCTGGCGGTTATTCTCCCCTTTGAAGCCGCCTGTTACGAGCCGACAGGCCTGGATGTGCACTTTGTGGGGCACCCCCTTCTCGATGCAGTACGGAGAAAGTACCCCAGAGAGGAGGCGCTCGAGCGTTTTGGATTACACCCCGAAAAGGCCACGGTGGCGCTGCTTCCCGGCAGCAGGGAAAAGGAGGTGGAGAATCTTCTTCCCTCAATGCTTTGCGCCGCCCGTATTATTGCGGAGAAAATACCCGATTCCCAGTTTGTTCTCCCTCTGGCTGAGGCAATTTCTTCTGACCTGATTCGGTCAATAATGGCGACCTTTCCACTTGACATCACGGTGGTGAAGCATGACACATATGATGCAATGGGAATTTCGGATGCCGCCATGGTTGCATCGGGAACGGCCACTTTGGAGGCCGCACTCCTTGAAATTCCGATGATTATCGTATATAAGGTGTCTCTCTTTTCATACCTGATGGGTAGGATAGTTATTAATGTCGATCGCATAGGACTGGTTAACCTCATTGCCGGAAAGGAAGTTGTTCCTGAGTTCATACAGGGTGAAGCGGAGCCGGAAAAAATGGCCCGCGAGCTTGTAAAGATTATTACTGATGTCGAACGACGGAAGGTCATTACCTCCGGGTTAAGGGAAGTAAGGGAAAAACTGGGATCTGCCGGCGCCGCGGCAAGGGCAGCCGCACTTGCCTGTGAACTGATAAGAGAATCCCAAGGGGCAGGCAGCGGGGTATTAGGGAGAACGCGTTTATGAACGTATATATGCGCCTGCTTAAAATGGTGAAACCCTATATCTCCAAATTTATATTAGCCTTTGTTTGTATGCTGGCCGTCGGGGCGACACAATCTATCCTTGCGCTGCTTGTAAAACCCGTGCTTGATGATGTCTTTGTTGACAAGAATGCCGATATGCTTTTTCTGGTGTTCACAGCGATCATTTCGGTTGCCCTGATTCGTGGAGTATGTACTTATGGGCAGACTGTCCTTATGAATTTCATCGGACTTCGGATTGTGACCGATCTGAGAAGCGAGCTCTACAATCACATACAGAGACAGTCCCTGGCATTCTTTTACAAAAATCCCACAGGTACTCTCATGTCACGTATCACCAACGATGTAAGTCTCGTGCAAACAGCGGTGTCCGAGGCGGTCACCAGCATTCTCAAGGATAGCGTGACACTTGTCGGTCTCATCTTCGTCGTTTTTTATCGTGACTGGAAATTAGCCATCATTGCGATGGTGGTGTTCCCTCTGACTTTGTTCCCCATTATAAAGTTCGGACAAAAAATGAGAAAGATATCTTCGAGCACGCAGGTTACGTTGGGCGGGCTTACGAATCTGCTGCAGGAAACTATTGCCGGCACCAGAATTGTCAAGGCATTCGGTATGGAAGTCTATGAGGGAAAACGGTTTGCGAAAGAGAATGAGAACCTCTACAAACTTTTCATGAAATCCGTTTCAATACGGGCCATATCGAGTCCGCTCATGGAGCTTCTGGGGTATACGGGTGTGGCCGTCATCGTGTTCTATGGCGGGTATCAGGTAATCCGGGGGACCTCGACAACGGGAACGTTTTTTTCATTCATAACAGCCCTTCTTTTCCTCTATGAACCGGTCAAAAGATTGGCAAACGTGAATATTACTATACAGCAGGGCATCGCGGGCGCCCTGAGAGTGTTTGAAATAATGGACAGGGTCCCCGAAATAAGGGATACAAAAGGTGCAGTGATATTGCCCGGTATATCCCAACAGATCGAAATCAAAAATGTGACATTCAGTTATAGCGGTGAAAAGCCGGTACTGAACGACATCAATCTCAGTATAAAGGTGGGGGAAATCGTGGCCTTTGTCGGAATGAGCGGCGGAGGTAAATCAACTCTGGTAAATCTGATTCCCCGATTTTACGAAGTGAGCGAGGGGGCAATTCTTATTGACGGTGTTGACATTCGCGGGATGACGGTCAAGTCGCTTCGGGATCAGATCGGGATTGTGACCCAGCAGGTGATTCTCTTTAACGACACTGTAAGAAATAATATCGCCTACGGCGATATACGCACAGGCGAAGAGGATATCATCAAGGCCTCCAAGGCTGCCAATGCACATGGTTTTATTATGAGGCTTCCGCAGGGATACAATACCGTCATAGGTGAGCAGGGAGTGCGGCTCTCCGGAGGGGAGCGGCAAAGGATATCCATTGCACGATCTATTCTGAAAGATGCCCCTATTCTCATCCTGGACGAGGCGACATCTTCACTCGATACCGAGGCGGAAAAGGAAGTGCAGGAGGCCCTTGAAACTCTCATGAAGGGCAGGACAACGCTGGTAATCGCACATCGGCTTTCCACAATCCGGCACGCCGACCGTATTGTGGTACTTGTGAATGGAAAAATCATAGAAGAAGGTGACCATGAGAGCCTTATGAAAAAGAGGGGTGAATATTTCAGACTGTATGCCATGCAGTTCGAATCCAATGGGAAAGGCGCCTATGAATACCACTAGTGCAAAGGCAGTGTGTCCATTGAAAATCCGCGGTCACGGGTCCGGTAGGTAATGGCGCCGCTCAGAGACCGCGCAATGAAGGGAATCAGTGCCCGGAAGAGGGGGTGGTACGGCCTGGCGACCATGGCATCCTTTTTTTATGAGGGAGCAGTCAGGCTGAGAAACTCCGGGTACGATAGGGGCATATCAAAAATTGAACGTCTTTCCTGTCCCGTGATCAGTGTGGGAAATATCACCGCCGGAGGTACGGGAAAAACACCAATGGTGATTACCCTGGCCAAAGGATTGTCTGAGAAAGGATATAGGCCTGCCGTTCTCAGCAGGGGGTATGGGGGACGAAACAGCAAGGGCACTACCGTAGTTTCAGACGGAGACCGCATTTTTGCAGGTCCGGAAGAGGCCGGTGACGAGCCGGTGCTGATAGCGGAGTCCCTCGAGGGGGTGCCGGTCATCACGGGGAAGAGTCGATTCCGCGCAGGAAGACTCGCCATTGGTCGATTCGGCGCCGATCTTCTGATTCTGGACGATGCCTTTCAACACCGATCTCTCCACCGTGATGTCGACATCGTACTGGTAAATGAAACGGCACCCTTTGGCAATGGGTTGATGCTCCCCAGGGGTGAGTTGCGAGAACCGCTCCGGGCGTTGACAAGGGCCGATATCATCGTGATGACCGATGCGGGGGAAGCCGACGGGTCTCAAAGGACCGAGGCGAAGATAGAAAAGAAATGTCCGGCAGTTCCCCTTTTCAGGGGGAATCGTCGACCGCTCAATGTTATTGACGGTGGAAAGGGAAAAGTTCATTCGCTTTCATTCCTTCAGGGAAAGCGAATTCTGGCCTTTGCCGGGATAGCCTGCCCTAAGCAATTTCGCAGCACTGTTGAAATAATTTGCGGCAGTTCCGTCCATTTCCTGTCATTCCCCGATCATTATCGGTACGGCGAAGATGATGTGAAGAAAATTCTTGAAGCCGCTGCTGCCGCATCGGTGGAACTGATTGTCACCACAGAGAAAGACGGAGTGCGATTGAAGCGGTTCCCCCGTTTTTATGCGCAGATTTGTCTTCTCAGGATTGAAATGGACATGGGAGACATGCTCGACGAATTTATAGAGACTGTATCATACAAATGGAATCAATAAAAAAAACATTCGCAACACGAACGATCATGACGATGATGACGGTGCTTCCTCTCGAATCTAGAAGAAAAATATTCACCTTCCTTTTTGCCGTCTTTTATCACCTTTCGCTAAAACACCGGATCATCACGATTTCAAATCTTGCCCGCGCCTTTCCGGAAAAGGAGCTCTTTGAAATTATTAAAATTTCCAAGGCTGTGTACCGTCATCTCGGATTGGTTGCCGCGGAAACGTTTGAAATTCCGGCATTGACAAGAGCAAACATGTCAAAACTGATTGATATCGACACGATAGATGAGACTCTTCGCAAATTACCCGGTGATGGTCCCCTTATCCTTTTTACCGGGCATTACGGTAACTGGGAACTTTTGGCGGCAACGCTGGCTATTCTTGCACGGCCGATCACAGTGATATATCGTCCCCTGGACAGTGCCGCTCTTGAGGATCTTCTGGTGTGGATAAGGACTTCCAGAGGAAATTATGTGCTTCCCAAGGAACGTGCCATGTTGCCCATTGTAAGGCGTCTGCGAAAGGGAGAAGTAGTGGGCATTCTGATTGATCAGAATATGGCCTGGCAGGAAGGGGTATTTGTCGATTTTTTCGGCCTGCCTGCGTGCACAACCGACGGTCTTGCCCTGATGGCGCTCCGTTCCGATATCCCCGTTATCCCTGCATTTATGGTACGTTCGCCCTCGGGTAAATATCGCTTGATTGTGGAAGATCCCGTACCGGTAGTTAAAACGGGTGACAAGAATCGGGACGTGATCACAAATACGCAGAATTTCACCCGCGTAATCGAAGATGTCATAAAAAAATATCCGGAACAGTGGTTATGGATTCACCAGCGTTGGAAGACTAAGGAGCTGCAGGTACGACGATGAGGTCCAGGGGGGATAAAAAAGCACTTCTCAACTCTCGTCACATGCTGGTTCGGGGGACGAACTGGATTGGCGATGTGATTATGAGCCTGCCCGCGATTTCGGCTGTCAAGGGAACTTGTCCCGATATTCGGATCACGGTCCTGGCAAAACCATGGGTTGCCGATCTTTATCGTATATGTCCTGATGTCGATGAGGTGATCATTTTCCGAAGTCCCGGAGTTCATGACGGTCTTATGGGTAAGTGGCGGCTTGCGATGGATCTGAATTCCAGGGGATTTGATGCAGCCCTCCTTCTCCAAAATGCCATAGAAGCGGCGATCATTACCGGTCTGGCCGGCATACCGATCAGGGCTGGGTACCGTACTGACGGTCGGGGTATGTTGCTTACCCACCCGGTCACAGTAAGGAGAGGGGGCAAGACAGTTCACCAGACACGATATTATCTCGAGATGGTAAAGGCATGCGGTTTTGACTGCGATCCTGGTGAACCATCGATAAAACCGGATGAAACAAGTCTTGAAAAAAGTTCTTCCCTGTTAAAGAAACACGGCATTAGTGAGCATGATCTCCTGGTGGGAATGGCGCCGGGCGCCGCGTATGGTCCTGCGAAGATGTGGTATCCTGAACGATATGCCGCTGTGGCCGATCGACTGGTAGAACGGTTTGCCTGTCGGATTCTCCTTTTTGGGAGCAGTGGTGACAGGAAACAGGCCGAGATTGTTGAAGCACATGCAGATCATTCGCTTCTGAATGTTACCGGGAGTACCTCTCTTTCCGAAGCCGTTGCCCTCATGTCGCGATGCCGTCTTTTTATCTCCAATGATTCTGGACTCATGCATGTGGCCGGCGCTCTGGGAATTCCCCTTGTGGCGATATTCGGGTCCACAAACCCGACTACAACTTCACCGGTGGGCACACACAGCGTGGTCATTTACAAACACGTGGAGTGCAGTCCCTGCCTCGCAAAAACCTGTCCGAAAGATTTCAGGTGTATGGATCTGATCCGTATCGAGGAAGTGTACAGGCAGGCGGAAACAATGTTACGTGAAGAGTTGCAAGGAAAGTGATATAGAAATCAATGTAATGTAGGGGAAGATAATTTCGGGCCGGAGGCGGGTATGAAAAAGAATAACAGGGCGGTGTTTTTCGACAGAGACGGCACGTTAAACGAAGATGTCGGCTATCTGGCGAGTTTTGATCAGCTTAAACTATATTCCTGTGTGGGTGAGGCCATCCGCCTGGTCAATGAAATGGGCATGAAAGCGGTGGTTATTTCCAATCAATCCGGTATTGCGCGGGGGTATTTCAATGAAGAGTTTGTGGTGTCGCTGCACGAAAAGATCGCGGAACTTCTTGAAGCCGATGGTGCGAGGATCGATGGATTCTATTTCTGTCCTCATCACCCCGAAGAGGGGAGGGGACAGTACAGACTTGATTGCCCGTGCAGAAAACCGAAACCGGGCCTGCTCATTAAGGCTGCCGAGGATCTCAATATAAATCTTTCAGGGTCCTTCATGATCGGAGACATGGCAAAAGATGTGGAAGCGGCCGTGAATGCCGGTGCTGCGGGTATTCTCGTAAGAACCGGCTATGGCAGCAGCGTTGAACCTACGCCGGCAACTGCCTATGTGGCCGATGACGTGCTCGATGCGGTGCGGTGGATTATGAAGGTAAAAAATAGTGAACATTCTTATGATAAAATTGAGCGCACTCGGTGATGTGATTCATACGATTCCATCACTTGCAGCACTGAGAAGTGCCTTTCCCCATGCGCATATTACATGGGTCGTGGAGGAGGACGCCTCCGACCTTATCCTGAATCATCCCGCATGCGACCGTGTGCTTGTCTCCTATCGTAAACGGTGGGTAAGGAACCTGAAAAAACGGGACTCCATCGGTCGAACGATCGGAGAAATAAGGTCATTTCTGTCAACGCTAAGAGACCGCAGTTATGATGTTGCCATAGACTTTCATGGTCTTTTCAAAAGTGCTCTCATCATGGGACTTGTGCGTGCCGAAAGAAAAATAGGATACAGAAGCTTGCAGGAACTGAGCGGTATTTTTTACGGAGAAAAAATTCCTGAGGACATGGAAAAACATGCCGTCGATCGCTATTTGGATTTTATCAGGTATCTGGGATTCAGCGGTCAAGAAACGGTTTTTACCCTGGCTCTCACCGACAGAGAGCGTCAACGGGCACGATTTATTTTGCACCGTAACGGCATTCTAGAGGGCGAATCGTTTGTGGCTGTGAATGTGGTCGCCCTTTGGGAGACAAAACTCTGGGACGATGAGAAGTTTGCCGCTCTGGCAGACCGGATTGTTTTAGAACTCAGAAAAAAGGTGGTTTTTACGGGCGGGAAAGATCGAATGCCCATCGACAAAATTCTTTCACGTATGACGTATCAGGCTGTCAATGTGGCCGGCAGCACCACGCTTCGAGAACTTGCCTGTCTCTATGAGCAGGCGGATGTTGTGGTGAGTACGGATTCGGGTCCCATGCATTTGTCGGCTGCAGTGGGAACCCCGACGGTCGCCCTCTTTGGTCCGACCGATCCTCTAAGGACTGGACCTTATGGGAAAGGACACGTGATTGTCCGCGCTGGGCTGCCCTGCAGTCCCTGCTTCCTGAAATCCTGCGAAACGAGGAACTGTATGAAAAGTATTACAGTAGAGGCGGTGTTTGAAGCAGTAGCGCATCTCCTGAACGGGGAATCAGGAATGCAAAGAAGGCGGGATTCAGATGGATATGTAGCCTTGTGAACGCCTGGGTACATGGAAAAAGCGACTTCCCGTCTTGTGTGCCGTTAAAATTATGAAAGGAGAAAGAGCAGCATGACGATTAAAAAGGATCTCTTAGACATTCTTGCCTGTCCGCAATGTAAGCGGGATTTAATCTTCGATGAAGAAAGAAATGCGTTGATCTGCACAAAGTGTCGGCTCTTGTATGAAATACGCGATGACATTCCAGTTATGCTTATTGATGAAGCAAAACCTCTGGCGGACAGCTCGGGGAATGGCAATTAGGCGGGCCCGACGCTTTGTGCCAGGGCATTCTGAATACCTTCTTTCACCCTGCCGATCTCAAGGTTTTCGAGACAGCGGCTTCGCCCCGATCCATTGCACCCCTTCTGATGGCAGGGTGCGCAGGGATCGGAGGGGACAATGACGTGATGAGTTTTCCCTACAGGCGCCCAGTCCTTCCAGGATGAAGGGCCGTAAATGGTGACTGTCGGTGTCCCTGTTGCCGCTGCAATATGGGGCGCCGCACTGTCAACCCCTACATGAAGGCTGCTTTTTGAAAGGAGAGCGGCGAGCTCGCCCAGCGAGGTCGCCCCCACGAGATTGACTGCTGACGTACTGCAATACTCGACGACTTTGGAAATTCTCTCTCTTTCGTTGCGGGCGCCCACAAGAACCGTGACAATCCCCTGTTCTGCATAAAGCCATTCAATAATGGCCGCCCATTTTTCAAGATTCCATTCCTTGTAAGACCACCGCGAGAACGGGTTAATGGAGATCCAGCGCGTCCGTTCCGTGATGCCCTTTTCGACGAGAATGCACGAAATTTTCTGCTCGTCGACTGCCGACACCCAGAGTTTCGGCACTGTGGTTGATGCAGCGAGCCCGAATCCTCTCAGTATGCCGAGAGACTGTTCTGCGGCGCCGCATGTATGTTCATGAGGGGAAAATTCAGGTGCATGCACCAGATGGGTAAAAAGGGCGTTGCGCCAGAAGGGGGCACCCGGACCCTTGAAGTGTCGGGCGACTCGATACGTGGTGCCGGAGAGAAATCCCGTAATGGCGCCCCGTTCATCGGCACGAAGATCAAATAATAAATCGAAGTGTTCATGGCGAAGCCGCCTGATGAGGTGGATTTGTGTCGCAGCGGTAGTGAGAAAATTATCTCCGGAAGGGGGTACTTCAAAACTATTGGTAATTGAGGGATCTGCCTGCAGGAGTGATCCTGAACCTTGGCGCAGGAGGACGTAAATCGATGCGTGAGGGTATGCCCTTTTGAGCGTGTGAAATGTCGGTGTGGACCACACGATATCTCCTATGTCGCCCAGCTGGATCACAAGAATTTTTTTTATGTGTCTGTGCGATATGTGGTTCCCTTTAACAATCAACGGTTACTGCTCCTTCCGGTCACCATGATACGATGCGGGACACCCCCTCAGGTGCCACAGGAAAAGCTGTCCGTAGAGATGCCACTTGTCCCTTATATTTTTTTTCCGCCACAGGGTGACTGCACAGCCGATGGTTGTGGAGAGCAGATTTATCGTCAGGCGGCAGAAAACTACTGTTACGGCAAGAGCGTTGTAGCAGGTGCTGTTCCATTTTTTCAAGAACTGGTAGCGCGAGCGGTAGAATTCCATACGGGAGTGAATGTTTGGTCCGATACTTTGTCCCTGCAGATGGTAGATGCGGGCGGAAGGCACATGGTAGAGTTTCCAGCCTCCGTTTCGCATGCGCCGCATCCAGTCTGTTTCTTCAAAAAAGAAAAAATATCTTTCATCGAACGGTCCTATGTCGTCAATGGCGTCTCTGCGCACGATAATACAGGCGCCCACAGCGGACTCAATTTCGATTGGTTTCGTGTGAGTGTAGCGCTTACTCGGAAAACGTCCGGGAAAAAGGTATTCGAGGACTGCCGCATTGAAAAGAAGGGTCACAAGGCTGGGTGCGACGGCGATGGAATTCTGTTTCGTTCCGTCCGCGTTCAGAAGCTGGCCGCAGGCCACGGAAGCATCCGGTGTCAATTCCATGAAGGAAAAAAGCTGTGCCGCCGCATGGGGGGTCAAGAGCGCGTCAGTGTTCAGGAGCAGGGCGTAGCGTCCTTTCATTATTGCAAATGCCTGGTTGTTTGCAGCGCCGAAGCCCCTGTTACGAAAATTTTCAACGATTTGTACCGAAGGGAAATGATCTTTCAGAAATGAGACACTGCCGTCCTGTGAGCCATTATCGACTACGATTACTTCGAAGGTAACATCCTGCACGGTGTCATATATTGAGTGCAGACAGGCTTCGAGAAGGTGTTGCGTATTCCAGTTTACTATGATGAACGAGATATCCATGGGGAATTCGGTCAGGGTTGGGGTGCGGGATTTTTCGAAGCGTTGTTGAGTTCCTCCAGCTTCGCATACTTGAAGAACTTGTTGACCGAGTCCGTTATGGAAAGAGTCAATCCCTGCTTTCCCTCCAGAAATCCTCCTTTGAGCAGATAGTTGTGCAAAAAAACGAGAAATGCGCGAAAGGACGCAGAATACACGGACGAGCGCTTTCCCGATTGATGGGCTTCCTCCGCGCCAAGCGTCGAGTAGTGGTCAATTTTAAGAAGTATCTGAGAAAGACTGTTTTCTGTATAATGGTAGATGGGGACATCGAGCATTTTTACCGAACCGCTGATTTCCACTGATTCATGCACCAGTGCCTTCGACATTCGACCGCAATCTTTCTGAAACAGCCGGGTCACAGGATCGGGCCACCACCCGAGATGCCTGATCCACCGGCCTTTAAAATAATTTCGTCTGGGGAAACGGTATCCCTTTATGATTGCTGGCTCCTCCGTCACAATTTGTTCTATGACTGCTGCGGTTTCCCCGGGAATACGCTCGTCTGCATCGAGAAGCAGTATCCACGGATTGATGCATTTATCCAAGGCAAACTGCTTTTGTAACCCGAAACCGTGCCACGGTTCGATGAAAACGACGCAGCCGAAAGAGGTTGCGATATCAACGGTGTTGTCGGTGCTTCCCGAATCAACCACCACAATCTGATCTGCAAAATTCACACTGGCCAGACAATCGGATAAATTCTTCGATTCATTCTTTGTAATGATCGCAACAGACAGGGGAAGCTTCTGGTTCATTTTGCGTGAGTTGCCTTTTTTTGAAAAATAGTAGTACACTGTCCTGAAAAATATGCGTGATTCTAAAATGAGATGTCCCTTTATGCAAGTGTAAAAAGTATACACATTAACTCTTGACAAAAGAATCCTCTTATGATCGAATCACGCCTTGATTTCACCCGGAGTTTATATACTATGAAAAAAAATCTTACGAACTTCAGTAATGTAAAAAGGAAACGGACGCATGGTTTCCGCACGAGAATGGCGACGCGATGGGGGAGGCAGATACTGAATAGAAGACGGGCCAAGGGACGTAAAAGACTTGCCGTGTAGCCTCGGTGACATGGAGGTGGACGGAAACCCCGTCCACCCTCGATAAGCATGGAAAACAAATCATTCGGAAAAGAACAGAGAATCCGAAAACGAAGCGATTATCAGTCGGTTTACAGGGAAGGCACCAGGGTTCACTTAAAGAGTTTTATTGTATTGATGAACCCTAATTGCCGGGGGAAAACGAGGCTTGGAATAACGGCAAGTAAAAAGGTGGGAAATTCGGTAGCGCGTAATAGAATTAAACGTCTAGTGAGAGAATTTTTTCGTTTGAATAGAGAGCGGCTTCCTGTTTCGACGGATATCGTGGTTATAGCAAAAAAGGATATATCGTTGCTCAATTACCAGGCGGTGTGCAAAGAATTAGAGATGATGTGCGAAAGACGGTAATCCTTGTGAAAACGATAGAAATAATTCTGATTTTTTGTATCAGATTTTATCAGATGTGTATATCGCCGCTATTTCCCTCTGCCTGCCGTTATTATCCCACATGTTCCGAATATGCGCTGACAGCCGTTAAGCGTTATGGTCCCCTGCGGGGGTCGCTGCTGGGGCTCAAGCGTATACTTCGATGTCATCCCTTCAGTGCCGGTGGTTTCGATCCCGTAGAGTAGTTGTAGAGGAAAAACTTGGAGGTTGTGAATGGACAAGAAAACGATTCTTGCCATTGTGTTGTCACTGATACTTGTGATGGGTTATCAGTATTTTTTTATGAAGCCCGTGCCTGAAGAAAAAAGTGTTTCTCAAACCGAAGAGAACGTGGTTGCCTTTCCCCAGGGTGAGAATGATAAGGGGGCCCTTGTCGAGAGACCCATGACTGCCGATGCGAAGAAATCACTCGTGAAAGAGGAAGATTCTTCGGTGGAAAGCAGAGATATACATGTGAACACGCCTCTTTATCATGCGGTATTTTCCACAAGGGGCGGGACTCTCAAATCCTTTAAATTGCAGGACTATAAAAAAAATCTGGAAGAAGGTTCGGAACACATTGAACTTGTGGTACTTCGTGGGAATATGGAGTATCCGCTGACTGTCACATTCCCCGATTCCAATCTCGACATACCCTCCGATTCACTCTATGAACCGAATAGAGAAAGCCTCGACCTCACGGGAGTGGGTAGGGAGGGAACGATCGTATTCTCATGGTCCTATCCGGGCGAGATACGGGTGGAGAAGATATACACCTTTTATCCTGATACGTATGCCTTTGCTCTGGAAGTGAGGGTGATCAATTTATCCGATACCACGTTGCATCAAAATGCCTTGCTTGCATGGAATGAGTACGTCGATCCCGATGCAGACACTGATCGCTACAGCCACGAGGGGCCTGTCGGTTTCGAAAAGGGAGATTTTAAATCGGAAAAGGCGAAGAAACTTGATGAGCCAAAGCTCTTCGGTCCCGATGTGCTCTGGGGAGGATTTGAAAGTAAGTATTTTATTGCCTCCATGATATCGCAGCAGCCGTCGCTCACCAATCTCATCATGTCGAAAAACGAGAGTAACGTGGTGTCGGTAGCCCTCCAGGGACCGAAAAATATAATACCGCCGCACCAGACCGGCATATATCGATATGACCTTTATCTCGGTCCTAAAAATTACGATTATCTCAAGGCCCAGGGCGTGGGACTTGAAAATTCGATTAATTTTGGATCATGGATCAAATGGCTTGCCCTTCCTCTACTGAAAGCATTGAACTTTGTAGAACAGTACGTGCACAACTACGGTGTTGCTATCATTATTATTACCATTTTGATCAAAATTATTTTCTGGCCACTGGGAACAATCAGCTACAGATCCATGAAGGGCATGCAGCAGTTGCAGCCCCAGATGCTCAAGATCAGGGAAAAATACAAAGACGATAAGGCGAAAATTCAACAGGAGACTATGGCACTTTACCGGACACATAAAGTGAATCCCATGAGCGGGTGTCTTCCTATGTTGATACAGATCCCGGTGTTCTTCGGGTTATACAGGGCCTTGCTCTATTCGATTGAACTCAGACATTCACCCTTCTTTTTTTGGATACAGGACCTTTCGGCAAAAGATCCTTATTACGTTACCCCCATAATTATGGGGGCTACAATGTTTCTACAGCAGAAGATGAGTCCCACTCCGGGAGGGAACGAGATGCAGGCAAAGATAATGATGTGGATGCCTATCATTTTCACCTTCCTATTTCTTAATTTTCCATCGGGTCTGGTCATTTACTGGTTGTTTAACAACATCTTGAGCATTGGGCAGCAATACTATATAAACAAGCGGAAATAAGTAGAGGGTAGTAGAGATGAAAGAATATCTGGAATTTGAAGCAAAAACTATTGATGAGGCAATAGAGAAAGCGTGCAGCGAATTTAATGTGCCCAGGGGAAAATTGAACGTTGAAATTATCACAGAGGGATCGGGAGGATTCCTGGGTATTCTGGGCGCAAAAAAGGCGAAAATAAAAGCAAGCCTTATGTCGGTTACAATGGATTTTGATGAGCCTTTCCATGATACGCTTCCTGTGCATGAGCCTCCCCCCCGAAGCGAAGCACAGCCCCGGGATATCTCCGATGACGGTGACACGGCATTCCAGAGCAAAGAAATTGTTGAGGGTATTCTTGAAAGGATGGGATTTCCCTTTCCTGTTGTTGCCACCGAAATGGATGAGTATGTTACCCTTGAAATCAAAGGTGATGGCAGCGGCTTGCTTATCGGAAAAGGTGGGCAGACGCTTGATGCACTGCAGTATATCGTGAACAAGGCGCTTAATAAAAACGGCAAAGAACGAAAACGGGTGATCCTGGACACGGAGAATTATCGGGCCAAAAGAGAGAAATCGCTGGTGACGCTTGCCAGAAAACTGGGAGAGAAGGCAAAGCGAATCAAGAAACCGGTAACCGTGAACCCGATGAATGCACATGACCGCAGAATTGTTCACCTTGCGCTCCAGGACGATAAAGATTTATTAACGAAGAGCAAGGGCGAGGGTACCTTCAGAAAAATTATAATCGTTCCCCATAAAAAGGGATAGTTCGGTGCCGGCAATGGTGTATCGCAAAAATAGGGCCCCCTACCTTTGCCATTAGAGGCGTTGTACTGTGCAGGAAGACACCATCGCAGCCATTGCAACCTCGGTGGCAGGCGCAGGAGGAATTGGAATTGTCAGAATAAGCGGCGATGCCTCTGAAGGGATCTGTCGTACCCTTTTCAGGGCGAAGCACCGGGTAGCCGAATTCAAAAGCCATCACCTCTACCATGGAGACTTGATTTCACAGAAGAGTGAAACCGTGATAGACGAGGTGTTGATTTCGCTCATGAAGGCGCCTCATTCCTATACGGGAGAAGATGTGCTTGAGATACACTGTCACGGAAGTCCGCTTATTCTCCAGGCCGTTTTACAGGAAACCTGCCTTGTGGGAGCTCGGCTCGCCGGTCCCGGCGAATTCACCCGGCGCGCCTTTGTCAATAACAGAATTGATCTTGCGCAGGCCGAAGCAATTGCCGACCTCATTACTGCAAAAACTGAGAGGGGTTTGCAACAGGCGATAGCCGTCCTCAAGGGAACATTAACCGAAAAAATTAAAGGGTTCCGTTCGTCTCTTCTGGATGTGGCAGTGTATCTTGAAACCTCAATCGATTTTTCGGAAGAGGATGATATAGATCTGTCGAGGGAAGAGCCTTGCAGTATTCTGCAAAGTGTCCGGAATTCCATCGAAGAGATTACGGCCACCTATCAAACGGGCAGGATGTACCGAGAGGGCTTCAATGTCGTAATCACGGGAAGACCGAATGTGGGGAAATCAAGCCTGCTCAATCGCCTTGCCGGTGAGCGCCGGGCAATTGTGACGGCTGTTCCCGGGACCACACGGGATTTTATAGATGCGGAAATCAGGATCAAAGGTGTTCCCGTGCGGTTTACCGATACGGCGGGGATCCGGACTGTAGATGAACCACTGGAAAGAGAGGGGGTTGACCATGCCTGGGAGAGGGCGGCTCAGGCAGACCTTGTGCTCGTGTTATTGGATGGCCACGTAGAATTTTCCGACGATGATCGAGAGATTATGGAGAAGCACAGAACTAAAAGAAGAATTGTTGTGGTCAACAAAATCGATCTTCCCCCCCGTTGGAGCAGTGACGCAGTGAAGGACATGTTCCCCGAAATCGAACCATTGTTTGTATCTGCAAAGGCAGGCACCGGTATCGAAACCCTGAAAGACGAAATATATCGGCATACGCATTTTGACGAGGGGCATGAATCGGAGGTATTGCTTGCCAATCTGCGCCATAGGGTGGCGCTTGAAGAAGCGGCAGACGCAGTCGGAAGAGCGGTGCGATGTCTGGAAGATGGTGCCTCTCCTGAGTTACCGGCCTGTGACGTGAAGAAGGCAATTACGCTTTTGGACGGCATAACCGGTGAGAGCATTGATGATGAGGTGCTCGACAGAATCTTTTCAAATTTCTGTATTGGCAAATAGGATTGTTGTAATTTACTCTCCATCCCTTCGATGAGGGCCATGACGGTGTGGCCCAGTACGCGGTGATTGTCCCCGTCTTCAAGGACGGCACAGTTCCTTCCCCGCTTTTTTCGACAGTTCGATCCACCATGCGTCCCATCGCACGATAATCAACGGTCCAGAGAAGCACCCCAGTCTTCACTGTGGTTGTCGAATCCTGCGGATATGCCGATGATATCAGTGTCGTCAGGCAGATTTTTCCCCACGTGCAGGAGATATTTTCCGGCATCGGACTCACTTGGATTAAATAGGGTCTCCTGAAAAAGTAAAATACCTTGACATAACAGTAGTTTGAGTGTATATTGGGGGTCAATTGGCGTCCGAAAAATGGTTGTGAGGAGCCAAAAACCGTGCACGTGGATGGCGCAATG